>Ga0210019_1000002_pt1 | contig 704109 bp, 626 predicted proteins | sample CryGeyCG2114_020_2_FD_183969 | JGI IMG/M metagenome (GOLD analysis project Ga0210019, IMG submission 183969) | Groundwater microbial communities from aquifer - Crystal Geyser CG11_big_fil_rev_8/21/14_0.20 (SPAdes) (version 2) | ecosystem: Environmental > Aquatic > Deep subsurface > Groundwater...
AACCGCCTCTCCAATAATAGAATTTCCAGAGCATTGCTCAGCTTTGGAAAATTTTCAGGGATACACTTGAAAGAGGGGGCGTGAAATATAATTTCCAGTGATTGCGAAGACATTTCTGTAAGAAACTGCATTCCTGCCGAAATTTGATCTGCCGCTGTGGATTCATTGTCTGAGTGGATCAGTTGAAACCGTGGATCTTTGAACACCTCGGACAAATCATTTAACATAAACGCCGCTGACAATAGATTGGGGTTCAGTTCGATGACGAGTAAAGAGCCTTCGGGACCGATTCTTTCCAGCAGAGGGCCAAGGTGATAGCCCAGTCCCATCCCATACAGGCAAACCTGAGACCCGGGTTGAATTTTCTGAGCAAACTTTTCGCCTTCCTTTTTTGGATCATACGCACTGTGGATCAAGATACCGTTGCATCGGAGAGTGGTTTGACCGTTTTGAGCGACGAAAGTTTCTATTTCGTCAGAGAAATGGCGCGGTGAAACCGTGTTCCGGTGCTGTGGGTTCTGTGCGAGGGCAGATAGATTTTTGTGTAAATAGTCGGGTTTCAAGTAAGGTCTCCAAACGACTTGCAGGCCTTTATCATAACATCATATGAGTTTATTCATCGGATGAATTAAAGGATCTGTATAGAGCTGGAAGCACAATCAGAGTGAGGATGGTTGAAGAAATAATGCCACCGATCACCACCGTTGCCAGTGGACGCTGAACTTCGGCACCGGTTCCCGTTGCCATGGCCATAGGGATGAATCCCAAAGATGCGACCAATGCGGTCATCAATACAGGTCGCAGGCGGGTGACCGATCCCTTGCAAATGGCTTCGTCCAAAGCCATTCCTCTTTCCCGCAATTCTTCGATGAAGGAGATCATGACCATTCCATTCAAAACCGCAATGCCGGACAGGGCGATGAAACCAATCGCGGCTGAAATTGAAAGTGGAATGCCACGGGCCCACAAAAAGAAAAACCCTCCGGTCAAGGCCAGCGGAATTCCTGAGAAGATGAGCAGTGAATTTTTCATACTGCCAAATGCGGCAAACAGCATGAGAAATATCAATGCAAGGGATATGGGGACAACGATCCATAATCTTTTAGATGCTGAAATCAAATGCTCGAACTGTCCACCCCAGGCAATCCAGTAACCGGGGTGAATCGTAACTTTTTCTTCAATGGCCTTTTCAGCTTCTTGCACAAAGGAGCCGAGGTCGCGATCCCGGACGTTGGCGGTGACGACGATCCGGCGTTTTCCATTTTCCCGACTGATCTGGTTGGGGCCTTTTACCATTGAAAATTTTGCTACAGTAGACAGTGGAATATGGTTCAGGTTATGACCGCTTCCAAGAATTGTTGCGGGGGCGAAATTATCCGGCAGGGTGATCGGGATTCTCTTCAAACTTTCAATATTTGTTCGTATATCTTCACTCAGACGGACCATTATTTGAAAACGACGATCCCCTTCAAATACCTCTCCGGCAGTTTCCCCGCCAATGGCAATGGATATGGCATCCTGGACGGTGGAAACGTTGATTCCCAGTCTAGCCATCAGTTCGCGGTCTAGCTCCAATGTCAGAACAGGAAGACCTGTGACTTGTTCGACATCTACGTCGGCGGCACCTGGTATTTGTGACAGAACCTGCTCGATTCTTTTGGCATGGGAAACCAGCATGTCCAGATCATCGCCAAAAACCTTCACTGCTACGTCACTGCGCACACCAGCGATCAGCTCGTTGAATCGCATTTCAATCGGTTGGATGATCTCGTATTTGTTGCCGGGGACCTCGTTCATCTTATTTTCCAGTTCTGCTATAAAATCAGATTTGGGACGTTTGGGATCGGGCCATTCTGATCGGGGTTTGATCATGGCATACACGTCTGCAACGCTGGGCGGCATGGGGTCTGTTGCAATATCACCTGTGCCGATTTTGGCGAATACATAATCGACTTCAGGTAATTCCATGATTTTCTTTTCCAGAAGATCTTGCATGGACACCGCCTGGGAAAGACTGGTGCCCGGAACTCGCAAAGCATGGATGGCTAAATCCCTCTCATCGAGAGTGGGCAGGAATTCGCTTCCCATGCGTGTGGAAAGGAGAAGGCTCAAGATTACAAGCACACCGGCAAGGGTAATGATTGTGGGTCGATTGTTTAGCGACATTCCCAGCAAGGGTTCATACACCTTGCGCGATAGCTTTACCAAAAGATTTTCCTGTTCGGAAATGTTCCCAGACGAAAATTGTGCGACCATGGCTGGAACAAAGGTAACGGATAAGAGCATGGCTCCGGTCAAGGCCGCGAGAACGGTGAATGCCATGGGTTGGAACATTTTCCCTTCAATTCCTGTCAGAGTCAGGATCGGTAAATACACGATCATGATGATGAACCCACCAAAAATACTCGGACGCGAGACCTCTTTTGTGGCGTAGGCGACGATACCAAAGCGTTCATCTCGATCGAGTGTGCGCCCCAGTTTTTTATGTTCTTCTGCCAATCGACGGATACAATTTTCTACAATGATAACGGCTCCATCAATGATGATGCCGAAATCGATGGCTCCCAGACTCAAAAGATTTCCGCTGACATTATTTTTAACCATCCCGGTGATTGCAAACAGCATGGACAATGGGATGACAAGGGCGGTGATGATGGCGGCCCGAAAATTCCCCAGAAGTAAAAAGAGGACGACGATGACGAGCAATGCACCTTCTAAAAGATTGGTTTTCATCGTATCGAGAGTGGCGTTGACCAGGTTCGTTCGATCGTAAACCGTTTTCGCCTTCACACCTTCAGGCAAACTGCGATTGATTTCTTTTAGTTTGTCTGCAACTTTAATGGAAACTGTACGGCTATTTTCACCTTTCAACATGAAGACCGTTCCCAGAACGACTTCTTGTCCGTTTTCTGTAGCCGCTCCCGTGCGCAACTCTTTTCCCAGCGTGACTTCGGCAATGTCCTTGATGTAAATGGGGATTCCGTTACGAGAACCGGCAATGATTCTTTCTATATCTCTTATCCCTGAAACCTGACCGGGTGTTCGAATGAGGTATTGCGAGCCACTGTGTTCGATGTAACCCGCCCCGACGTTATCATTATTTTTCATCAAAGCGTCCACCACATCCCGGAAGCTTATTTTATAGGCCCTGAGTTTTTCTGGATCGGGAGCGACCTGATATTGCTTGGTGTATCCGCCAATGCTGTTGACATCGGCAACGCCGGGAATATTGCGCAGTTGCGGGCGAATGATCCAGTCTTGAATGGTTCTCAGCTCAGTGAGTGAATAAGGTTGGGTGGATTTGATTTTTTCATCAGGCCCAACCGTCCACAAAAATATTTCTCCCAGACCTGTGGCAATGGGACCCATGACAGGCTGGGTATTGGGAGGAAGTTTCCCGATCATTTCCTGCAAACGGGTATTGATCAATTGTCGTGCAAAGTAAATATCTGTATCGTCATCAAAAACCACGGTGACCTGGGACATTCCGTATCGGGAAATGGAACGGGTATGAGACAATTTGGGAGTCCCGGCCAGAGCGGTTTCTATAGGGAACGTGATGCGGTTTTCAACTTCCAGCGGGGTATAGCCACGGGCTTTGGTATTGATCTGAATCTGGACATTGGTGATATCGGGGACCGCATCAATCGGCAAAATCTGGAAATTGTAGATACCCGGAATGGCCAATGCCAATGTACCCAAAATCACAAAAATGCGGTATTTGACGGAGAATTTTAATAGAGCAGAAAGCATGTCAATCCTTTATGAGTCGTCTGAATGAATGGGATTGCAATCCCTTCAAATTGATCACTGGAATTTGGGGGGATGTGCTGTCGGTCAATGCGCATGCACGGCGGATGATTTTTCTATTTCCGCTTTCACCACGTAACTGTTTTCGGTCACAAAACTTTCTCCTGCTTTCAAACCGTGTAAAACCTCTGTCCAGTTGCCATCGCTTTCCCCCAGTTCGAGAGGGCGTGCTTCAAAAAAGTTACCGTATTTGACAAACACAACAGACCAGTCCCGAATGCTTTGTATGGCCTGATTAGGAACTGCGAGAGCCACTTTGCGTTTGTCAAGGAGCAGTTGCAACGTGACAAAAGTACCCGGTCGCCATTTTGATTTTGGATTCTGGATCACCACTCTTCCTGTAACGGTGCGATTTTTATCATCTATTATGGATGAGAGATAGGTCAGTTGGCCTTCGACTTTCATTCCAAGGTTTTCATCGATGACGGTGACCGATTGTCCCAATTTCACATATTTGATATCGCGGGCAGGAATGGAAATGTTGACCCACACTTCCGACAAATCCGCGAGAAGCAATACGCGATCATCATTTTTCACCGCTTCACCTGTGGAGATGTGTTTTTGAATCACCGTCCCTCCCAGGGGCGACTTGAGTTCGTATTGAGTCAATATGGGGTCATTATTTTGGGAAAGTTTCTCCACTTCCTCAGGGGTCAATCCCAGTGCGAACAGTTTTTGACGGGTGGTTTGCAGTTTGAGATTTTCCATCTCATAGGTTCTGGTTTTTTGTTGCACCTGCCATTGACCGTCGTAAACAATTTTTTCACGTAAAGCACGATACCGGGCTTCTGAACTATTTAAGTTTTCTTCAGCCTGCAAGTATTCAGATTGTGAAGAAATTCCCTTTTCAAATAGATTTTTCTCACGCAAGTAAACAGATTTGGCCAGTTCCAGCTTTGAATAGGCAGGGATCAGTAACTCCCGACTTTTCCCAATAGGAAGGGCCTTCAACTCACGATCGATCTCTTCCAGACGCGTTTCCTTTTGCAGTAGCTCTAACATGCGCGTGGTGTTTTTGTAGAGCAGGATTTCTCTGTCCATATCGGCTTTTACCAGATCGGTTTGTTTGACGGCTGAAAGGTAATCGATTTTTGTGTTCGCCAATTCACGACTTTCAATGATTGCCAATACTTCACCAGGCACGACCTGATCTCCCAAATCTTTGAAAACCTGTTTGACGATGCCATTGAGACGGGGCACGACGTGCACAACTTTTTCTTCGTTCAGACCGATTTCCCCGGTCAATTTAAGGATATTTTTCAGTCGGGCCGACCCTACTTTTTTGATCACGATGTCTGCATTTTTGATTGCGGATTCCAGTAGCTCAACGCGGGCTTCGATTTGGGATAATTCCCAGTCATACGTTTGCTCTTTCCACTGGGCCTGAATTTTCATATTGAAAGAATGAGGCTCTTCAACGGTCTTGTCTCCCAGCAGATAGTCTCCCACTGGATTGAAATGAATTTCGTCTATTCGATCCAATCGATGCAGAGCAATGGTCAGTTTCACTTCATTGAGAGGGATAGGGAGACCTTTGGCTGTGGTGAAATAGGCCCTGAACTGAGGAGGCACACCGGTTTCAAAAATTTTAAGTTCCAGCGTTAAGTCATTTTTAGCGAACAACCAGCCACCATGTGGTCCTCTGGGAGAAGAAATCGTTTTTTCGGGCATGGAGCCATGCTCTTTGGAAACACTGACGGGTTGCATCTTTAGAATTTTCCAGGCCGCGAAGGTTCCCAAAACCAGTATGACTATTATCGGAACTATAAATCGTTTTTTCATTGTTGGGGTTTTTCTCCGTTTGGCATGGGTTTGGGCTCGGCAAACACAAGAGGTTCCCCGATCAAGCTCTCAACATCAGCAACGGCAAAGTGATAATTCGCGAGCGATTCAAGATATTGTTGTTTTGCGGTGAAATATGTTTTTTGGCTATCGAGAAATTCCAAAAATCCGAATTTGCCAAAACGATAGCCTTCGCTGACTCCATCAAAAACTTGTTGGGCAGAAGGTAATATTTCAGTTTGCAGGGTTTGTGCCCGAGAATGAGCGAGAACAAGTGTTTGGTAAGCGTTCAAAAAGGTTTGTGTCATTTCAATTTCAGCAGAGCGTTTCTCCTCCTGAATCCGTGATAGATTGTGTTGGGCTTCTGCGATGGCACCTTGATTCCGGTTAAAAAACTGAAGTGGAATGGACAATCCGAAAGTCACCGCATTGTCATCGCTTTGCTCCAATCGGCGATACCCCCCGGATAGAGTGATATTTGGAATTCTTTTAGAACGTTCCCGTTTGACTTCCGCCTGACGCTGTTTCATTGCGCTTTCCCAGAGCTTGAAAGAGGGGGTTTGGAGAATTTTGGGCTGTAGTGTTTCGATAGGAGGTGCGGGAGAAATTTTAAACAGGTTGCCAAGGACCTTTTCAAATCCAGGGTTGGCATCTCCCCAAGTGCGAGAAAGTTGCCTTTTTGCTTGCTTCAGGTCTTGTTTTGTCTTTTCCAGAGCAATTTTAAAGTTAGAAAGAGCTACCTTTGCCTTGATCTGTTCAATGGAGGCAATTTTGCCTGCTTTGACCCTTTGGGAGACCGCCTCAAAAAAATTGTTTCCCAGTTCGATCATGTCTTCCGCTAAAGAGACGCTATGTTGCATCTTTAAAACATTGACAAAGGCTTTGTGTACGTTCATCAGTACTTCCAGACGCTTGCTATCGTAGTCCCAACCGGCCAGTTCTTCAGCGGCTTTACCGACATTTATTCTGGCAGATCGTTTGCCTCCAAGTTCTATCAATTGTCCAACTTGTACGTTTGTTTCGGCACCACGAAATCCACCGAAAGATCCAGAACCAAAGGCATTCCCGACTTGAATGCTTAGAGTGGGATTGGGAAGCAGACTCGATTGCAAGGTTCGGGCTGACCGAGCTTGTACTTCCTGGGAAAAGGCTGAAAGTATCGGGTTCTTCAGCAGGGCCTTTGCAGAGGCTTGCTGAAGGCTGATATTATTGGGGCTGTTGTTTTCTATATGGAGTGTCCCATCGGGCTCGGCAAATGCAGGAGAAAACGATGCCATAGCTAAGACAGATACGAAGCTCCATAAAATCAAAAGGCATTTCATGGTTTTGCCACTTTATAAAAAGATGGTCCGGCCATTCGCTTGTGGAATAACCACAGTTTCCTGTGAGGGATTTCAAGCGAAATTCGACTGCTGGTAAATGCTACCGGAAATTATATGGAGAGAGTGCTGACAGGAGGGGATCGTTCCCGTATTTTTAGCCAATAACCAGAAACAGGGTCGTCTTGTGAGTGGTCACTGAACAAGAAGGTTTCGGGAGTGTGCTGAAAATTGGGTGTTGAAAAATAGGCGGAAACTTTTACAACCGTATTGGACTTTAGCGGTTTTGTGATTGTGTTGTTGAGTTCGACATCCAGTTGATCTTCATCTGGAACTGCATGGGGGTGCGTGTGGTTATGGTCAAAATTTGCACCTTCACTGTGAACCAGGGGCTTATGGGCAATATTCTCCAATGCCAGTGAGTGGAAATGCCCTTCATGTTCGTGTGCGAATGGCTTGTCGGCGTGTGCGTGTACATTTTCGGGGTGATAGTGGTAATAAGGCAACAGTAGGAACTGTATCCCTATCACAAGGGTCATAATGACCCAACTCACACTGAAATTTTGGATGTATTTACGCATAGTCCCGTTTTTATAATTAATATCTACTTACTCTATCGGCGAGCAATATAAATAATATAGCAAAATTTCACGCTGTTAGGCAATTCTTTACGACAGAGTAGTTCTTCGGGTAAGGTATTCCATAATACCCAATTGAGGTGATTGTGAAACTAACTTGAACTGTTGATGCTAGTGCTTGTTTTGCTTATTGATCTGGATGCCTAGGGGAGGGGGAAGATGATGGTTCACCCGATCAGGGTGATAAACTCTGTTTTGAACGATTGGCGTTACAAAACGTCACTTGGCACGCTATCTCATAAATGGATAGCATGCCAAGTAGTAGATCGATGGTTTTCCAAATTTGAAGGGTGCAACCTTACACCAAGGTATTGACGTTGGTTCCTTTGCCTTGATCGTCGCTATCGCCGTCATTTTGACCTGCTTGCACATTTTGAACTTCTTGTGCTTTTACTTCGTTGGCTTTGGCATTTTTGTTGGAACTGTTATTTGATTGCACCGATGCCGTATACTGGCCGGAACTGCCTACACTTGATACGTCCATGACGTGTCTCCCAATTAGAAAAGATAAACTTCCTCGTTTTTCTTATCGGCAGAGATTTTAAAGACATTAGTGAAAATTTTATGTGGATCGCAAAAAAAAATAGAATTTTTTACTTTGAGACCCGATTTTCTAGAAAAGGGGTTTAAATCTTGTAATTGAGCGGGATTTGATTTACAAATTATGGAGATGCCTCCCTCCTTCAATGAATGTGTTGAAATCATGAACGATCCCCAAATTTTAACGACTTCTACCGACACCGGCTCCAAAATCAAAGTTTTACCCGACAATTTGTCCAATCAGATTGCCGCTGGCGAGGTGGTGGAACGTCCTGCTTCGGTGGTTAAGGAATTGATCGAAAATTCGATCGATGCCGGTGCGAAGAAAATCATCATTGAAATTGAAAAAGGTGGCAAAGACCTGATTCGTGTGGACGATGATGGTTGCGGTATGTCCTGGGAAGATGCGGAACTGGCCTTTTCAAGACATGCAACAAGCAAGATTTCCAGTCAGGAAGATTTGGAACGGATCAATACCTTTGGTTTTCGTGGCGAGGCACTGCCGAGTATCGGCTCCGTTGCCAAGGTTCGACTCACCAGTTCCATGGACGAAAATCGTGGTGGCAAGCTGGTCGCTATTGAAGCGGGGAAATTAGAACTCACCCGGCAAATCGGGCGACCCAAAGGGACGATGGTTGAAGTGCGCCACTTGTTTTTCAACACTCCGGCCCGCAGAAAATTTCTGAAAGGTGACAGCACTGAATTTTCGCACATTGCGCAGGGGGTGACGCAACAGGCTCTGGCTTGCCCGGCCATTCATTTCAGTTTGATACACAATGGGCGCAGTGTCATCAACACCGCCCCGACGGAACAACTGCTCTATCGCATTGCCGAGTTGTTTGGTTCCGAGCTTGCCGGTGAGCTGGTTCAGGTCAAGGCATCTGCCGGGGATTATCATTTGAGTGGCTTCGTTTCCAATCCGGTTTACACACGTTCAAACCGAACGAATCAATACGTCTATGTGAACGGTCGTCTGGTACGCGACAAAGTCATCCAGCACGCAACTCAGTTGGGATACAGTCATCTACTTCCCAAAGGCCAGCATCCGGTGATCTTTCTTTTCCTGAAAATGGACCCGGCTCTGGTGGACGTTAACGTGCATCCCTCCAAGGCAGAAGTGCGTTTTGCCTTTCAAAACGAAGTGCATCGTTTTGTCAGTCAATCCATCCGTTCGGCTTTGTCCGATAGTGAAAAACTCCCTTTTGTGAATCCCGAAAGGGAAGAAACGCAAGTTGAGAGGCAAAGCGAGCCTTTGGGCAATGCGCAAGAGACAATCCGTTACGACAGCCGTCCCGAAACTCTGGTTCCCTATGCGCGCGAAAAATTCGGCGACATGCAAAAGTCGTTATCCGCTCTTTATGGCGGACTCGGCTCCCCGCCGCAACCCTCGAATCCTTCGGGACTGGATTCGGTGCATATTTTCGAGCAGAAGGGCACACCCATTTCAGAATTGATGTATTCCGAGTTTGAGCCTATCGGTCAGTTGGAAAATTCTTTCATCATCATGCAGGGCAAGCGTGGAATCTTATTGGTTGATCAACACATTGCACACGAGAGGGTGTTGTACGAACGTTTTCGCGAAGCGGCAAAAGATAAAAAGGTCGATGTTCAGCAGTTGCTGTTTCCTGAATCGTTGGAGTTCTCGCCGAGCGAAGCGCAGATTTTGGGCGATCAACTCGAACTTTTAAAGGGATTGGGACTTGAGCTGGAACCATTCGGAGAAAATGGATTCCTCCTGCGTTCGGTCCCCGCGATTTTGAAGAACGTGGATTACAGTCAGGTGATTCGTGAAATTCTGGAAATGACAGACGGCACCGCCCTGCAGAAGAAGTACGACGAAGTGCTCATCATGATGGCTTGCAAGAGCGCGATCAAGATCAACCATCCCATGGATTTCAACCAGATGCGCAAGCTGATTTCAGATCTGGAAGAAACAGAAATGCCCTACACCTGCCCGCATGGCCGACCGATTTCCCTGCTGTTTGACATGAATGATATTCTCAAGCGTTTCTTGAGAAAGTAACTTAAAAAAATAGAAAAATTACTTCGACCGCAAGGCTTTCCAAGTGAGGGACACATCGCCTTTTTTGATGCGCATTTGACAACCGAGTCGCATCCCGGCTTCGAAGTCTTCAGGGAAAAGGTAGTCGCGTTCTTCTTCGGTGGGACGGGAACAATTTTTCATGCCTTCCAAAACGGTCAGTTCGCAGACGCCGCAGGTTCCCTCTGTGCATCCAAAGGGCAGGTTCACCGCCAGTTCCTCGCAGGCTTCTATCAATTGGGTGCCGTCTTCTATTTCATGCGTCACGTTGTCGGGTTTAAAAAATACCTTGGCCATGTTTCTTGATATCCTTGATGAATAGTAAAATTTTAGATATTAGGGTTTCTCTAATCACTCAATATTTTACCCTAAGGCTACTTGCGGACCCTTATTTTATAAGGGTCGCTCATGGCCAAAAGAAATTTTATAGGTTCTCTTTAGTGAATCAGAGTCCGCTCGCCTTCAGTTGCTTGACCAGTTCGGTTTGCTGTTCGGTCAGCTCTTTGGGTATTTTGACGTTGATTTGCACGAATTGGTCGCCATAAGTATTTGCCACGGTTTTAGGAAGCCCCTTGTCTTTCAAGCGTAACCTGGAGTGGCTTTGAGTTCCCGCAGGAATTTTCATCATGATTTCGCCGTAAAGGGTCGGTATTGCGACAGATGTTCCGAGCAGGGCTTCGATCAGGCTGATCTCTTTTTCCATGACAATGTTTTTCCCGTCGCGTTTGAAAATGGGGTGCGGCTGGATATGTACCCTAAGTTTCAAATCGCCTTGTTGCCCGCCTTGTACCGGGCTGGGAATGCCCTTGCCGCTGAGACGTATCGATTTACCGTTTTCAATACCGGGTGGGATTCGGAAGCTGATTTCTTCGCGATTGCCCTGTCGATTGATGGCGACGACTTTTTTAGCTCCCAGTGCGGCTTCTTCAAAGCTGATACTGAGATCTTGTGTGAGATCCCTGCCGCGAGGGGGACGAAAGCCTCCGCCGCGTCTGGAAAAATAGTCTTCCATGCCGGAAAAGGGATTGTTTCCGCTGAATCCCCCTCCAAATTGATGAAAAACTGAGGCAAAATCGAAATCCCGGAACACATCTTCCTGGGAAAATTTCTGGCTGAAACCTTCTTCACCGTATTGGTCGTATTCGCGACGTTTCTTCTCATCGCTCAAAACAGCGTATGCTTCACTCAGACTTTTGAACTTTTCTTCGACCTCGGGCTTATCTTTATTGCGATCGGGGTGATATTTCAGCGCAAGTTGTCGATAAGCTTTCTTAATATCGTCTGGTGAAGCTTTGCGGTCTACGCCTAAAGTTGCATAATAATCGGTCATATTTATAAACTATTGAAAAATAAGGGTTTTTATTTTAATATGGCTGAAATAAGGTTTCTTGCTCTATATATGGAATCGCAAATATGAAAAATCTACCTGTAAGTCTGATTTTTTTACTGATTTTCGTTTTTTGTGCCTGTACGAAGGTGCAAAGCAGTTCATTGACGTCCAAGTCGGAGGTCGCAAAGGGATATGAGCCCACTGCTGAGGAAGTTTATACCTGGTTTCCTCCAAGTCAAGAAAAGTTGAAGGCTCGTAAAATTCGTCAGAAACAATTGGATGCGATTGAGGGGGAAATTTCAAAATTGTATCTCAATCATGAAAATAATTTGCAGTTGGTTGATGGTTTTAAAAATGAGCTGGATCCCTGGAGCCCTGCGGTTTCTAATTGGGAAGGCCGTTTTCAACAACAAATTGTTTTAGAAGAAAAGCGGGACAAGGCATTGGCTGAGAGTCTGGACAGTGTGAAGAAAGAAAAAGCGGCGGTTGATAAAAAGTTTGCCGCCTGGCAGACGGTGAAAACAGAAACGGTTTTTTCATACGATGAATATAAAGTGGCTGTGGGTCTGTTTCGAGATGGCAAATACGATGATAGCATCAATACCTTTAAAAAGGTTTTGTTGAAAAATCCACCACTGCCTTTAATGGACAATATCCATTTTGCGATCAGCTCTTCTTATTTTCATCTCAAGAAGTATAAAGAAGCCATCACTCATCTTGATCTGATCATCAACAAGTATCCTGAGGGTGACAAATGGCATATGTCCTATATTATGCTGGGTTTGATATACAATACTCTGGGCCAGAAAAGTCAGGCTGTTTACGGGTTAGAGGAAGTTTTAAAGAAGAACCCGCCGACAGATATTATCAGACTTGTTAACCGTTTGAGGAAATTGATAGATGTCGTACCCGCTGAGAGTTAATCATCCCGCACCCGAATTGCAGATCGACTGCTGGGTGCAGGGAGAGGGAGGATCGCTGGCAGAGGAGAAGGGCCGTGTGGTGCTGATCGAGGTGTTTCAGGTCAATTGTCCAGGATGCTTTATTGGGGGATTGCCTGAGGTGATCGCGATTTACGAGAAGTTTCAGTCTGCGCCTTTAACGGTTTGGGGACTTGCCACTGCGTTTGAAGATCACGACAAAAATTCTCTGGAGAATCTGAAAAAACTTCTGACGAGGGGGGAAGTGGTCGGGGATACTTTGGCAGAGCTTGGAAGAAGGAATCTTTTGAATTTCGACCGCCTGATTTATCCCATTGCTTTTCCTGTAGCCTGGGATAAAGTCGTAAGAGCTGAGGTGAAAATTGACGATGCGGCGGTGAAAAAAATCATCGATCGAGACATCCCTCAGTTTGATAAATTAGAACCGCAAATGAAGAAATCGGTGGTGGAACAGGTAGAAGCCTATCTGCTTAAAAAGACCCACACCGCACATACTTTTGAAACTTATGAACTGCGCGGTACCCCTTCGACGATATTGATCGATAAAAAAGGCAATTTGAGAGAATGCCTGTTCGGTTCCAGCCTTGAATTGGAAGAAAAGGTGCGTCGCTTGCTGGAGGAGTGAGGGGGCGGTACGATTTCTTGTCATTCAGGTCTTTGCTCTATTCAAATAATTAAAGATAAATCGTATGAATGATAATTCGATTGTTTTCCTCAATTCCGAATTTGTTCCCTTGAATGAAGCCAAAATTTCGGTGATGGATCGTGGGTTTCTTTACGGAGATGGAATTTTTGAAACTTTACGTGCCTATGACGGGAAAATCTTCAAGTTGCAGGAGCATCTCGAACGGATGAGACGCACCGCCAGCGCGCTTCAGTTGCCCTTTCCCCAAACGCAAATGGAATTGGCAAATATCATTGCAATCCTGCTCGAAAAAAATGATCTTCAAGATGCCATTGTCCGCATCACTTTGACCCGGGGTGTCAGCGATCACGGTATTTTGATTGGAGACAATCCTCCCACACTGGTTCTATTTGCCCGCCCGGTTAGTGAAATCGCGTTCCATGAGACGGGTGTTTCTGTCGTTCTTGTGGCAGACGGGATTTCGGCATTGCCTGGAATGACGCAGGGCATCAAATCCTGTAATTTTCTATCAAATATTATTCTGCGTGAATATGCGCGTCAAAGAGGGGCTTTTGAAGGCATTGGTTTGGATGCTAAAGAACGCTTGACCGAGGGAAGCATCAGCAATGTTTTTTTGGTCAAAGAGGGCATTCTGAAAACGCCCGGGTTGAACGCTTTTATCCTGCCCGGTATTACACGGCAAACGGTTCTTGAAATCGCAGAGGGTCTGGATATAGAAACGATGGAAACTGAATTGACTGCAGAATTGTTGTACGATGCGGATGAAGTTTTCATCGTCAATACGGGCTGGGAAATAATGCCTGTTGTGGAAGCCGATGGCAAGCGCATCGGGTCAGGAGCGCAGGGCCCATTGACGAGGGGCATCCGTGAGGGCTATCGTAAAATCATTGAAGGTTTAAACAATCCATGTTAGTTTTTCAAAAAGAGGGCTTTCTGCAATCGTAGAAGGCATATCCTGGTAAGTACTTTTTGAAAAGTACCTGGAGAAAAGGTCATTCATAAAAGTCCAGCTTCAGGAGTCAATAATTTCCCGAGAGAATTGAAATAATGACAGATTCTATAAGATATATTGAAGAACCCAGTGGCTCGATCACTGACAAGAAGACGGGTTTGCAATGGCTACCCAAAGACTCCAAGCAAGATCTGGGAGGATGGAAAAATATTCAGGAAGTGCTTGCCTATATAAGAATTATGAATCAGGTTTATGCTGGAGGGTGTAGCGACTGGCGTTTGCCAAACGAAAAGGAAGCACTTTCTTTATTCAATCCTGAGGTGGTTCAAAAAGATTTTGAAGGAAAGGATATACACATTTCTCCTTTTTTTGTTGTCAGTTGTGCCTACAGGATTTGGACCAGTGATGTCAACGATGAAGGCAAACATTGCTGTCTGAACCTGCGAACGGGAGAAAAAATGTATTTGGATAAAAGTGAGAGGGAAAACAATTCAACCCGGTTGGTCCGGGGAAAGACTTTGTGAAAAGCGTTTCAGGGATTTTTTGAGGGGAGTTGCATTCCCAGATAGGTCTGCAAAAAATCATCAGTCCCCATGGATTCCAAATCCTTTTCATGAAAAGCGTTGTCTTTAAATATTTTTTCTATAACACCTTCACCTGAAGGGTTTACCGCCAGGACATCGGCATGTTTTGTATTATCAAAACCGTTGAAAAGCGTTCCCTTAATTTCAGCTGGAGCCGATAAAGCGATACATCGTCCCAAACGAAGCGATTTAGACCGGTCTTTCCAGTCCACATAAAGGTGGTGGTCGTCAACCCGTACTTCGGGTTCATCATCCATTTCCGAACCCAGAAGAAAAATTTTTTGATCGATACGAACGGCGTAGACAGGCCGGAATTCACCTTTGACCCACACTTTTCCCTTGTCTGCAACCAATTGAGTCACCGTTGAATAAAAAGAGTTAAATTGTTTTTAAATTCACACTATATTATCTTTTCGCATGCAGACTTTGCAATTGAACTTCATCATAAAGTGCAATTCCCAATTTGTCACCGCTTAGTTACGGTGTCTTGCCACTATGAATTGACCGAACAGTTTTGAAGAATCAAGAACTATTTTATAGCAGATTGCGCAAGGATTTATCCAGTCGCCGGGAAAATAATTTATACCGTGAGACCCGTACGGTATCTGAGAGTTTGATTGACCTCTCTTCGAATGACTACCTGCAACTCCGCACTCATCCCGCTGTTATTGAAGGAGCCCGAATTGCAACTGAGAGTTATGGTGCAGGCAGTGGGGCATCTCCACTTTTAACGGGTTTCAAGCCTTGTCACGAAGCCCTCCTGAACAAAATTCTGGTCTGGAAGAATAAGAAATTTGGCATGTTGTTCAATACCGGTTTCATGGCCAATCAGGCGATATTTACTCATCTGCCGCAAAAAAATGATTTGATCCTTGCCGATCGGCTGATCCACCATTCGATCGCGCAAACACTTGCGCGTTCGCCCGTGCGTTTTAAAAGATACCCTCATCTGGATCTGCATCACCTTGAGCGTGAATTGGGGAAGGCGCAGTACGATACCGTATTTGTTGTTACGGAAAGCATTTTTAGCATGGATGGAGATTATCCCGACCTGAAACACCTCGCAAGCCTGAAAGAAAAATACAATTTTATATGGATTTTGGACGAAGCACACGGCGTGGGTGTTTATGGTGAAACTGGGGCAGGGTTGGCAGAAGAAATGGGCGTGGGGTCGATGGTGGATGTGGTGGTTGGGACACTGGGAAAAGCACTCGGTAGTATGGGGGCGTATGTCATTTCTGACCATCAGGAGATCATTGAATATTTGACCAATACATCGGGAGAGTATATATTTTCGACGTTTTTATGTCCTTCTGCAGTGGGTGCGGCACATTCTGCGATTGATTGTGTGATTGAAGATAAAGAAAAACGTCATCTTTTGCGTGAAAACGCCATAGTTTTGAGGCAAGAACTTACCAGAATGGGCTATAATCTAATAGATTCGGATTCTCAAATTGTTCCTATCATTCTGGGGGATGCCGGGCTGGCTTTGAAAATGAGTGATTATTTTTATCAAGAAGGGATACGAATCGGAGCCATTCGCTTTCCGACTGTACCCAAGGGCAAAGAACGGTTACGATTGTCGTTGCATTCAGGTATTTCCGCAGAACAGATATCAATAATTTTAAAATTGTTCCAACAATGGAAATCAAAAATATAACAGCGATATGCGGATGGGCTTTGCCACCGAGTTGGTTCAGTGAACAAATTCAACAGGCATTTCCTGGCAGTCGGGTGAAAACTCTCTATCCGATCAACCCCTTTTGTGCCGAGTCGGCTCGGAAAGCGTTGCGCGAAAATCCTGCGGACTTGTATATAGGCTATTCACTGGGAAGCTTGTGGCTATTCATGCATCGGCAATACTTACCTTCATCAGCACTGAAAGCGGCACTTGCGCCGATCCTTTCTTTCACGCATGAAGGTAAAAGAGGCGGTAAAACTCCCAAAACAAAATTAAAATATTTTCTCCGATTGCTAGAGCGCGGTTTAGAAACCGGGCAGGCCGCCTTGAAGGATTTTTATTCGGTCTGTTCCGCGCCTTTTCCAGATGACCGATTGATTGAAGTCCCGCAAAGAGGTGTCCTGATAAAGGGACTTGAATTTTTAGAGTCTGCTTTGGCTCCACCCTCGTCTACAAAGGATTTCATTACGGTTTCTGGTGAGAAGGACATATTTTTAGATTCCGAAATTCTGCGTCGTTATATTCCCGGTCTGCTCATTGAGAAGGCGGTTGGACATTCACCGGGTCCTCTGCTCATGCGCTTGGCAAAAGAGTTGAAGCGGAGGAATGATTTGTTATGAAGATTGTTGGTATTGACTTCACCTCCATTCCCAGCCCCGAAAAGCCTCTGCCATGCATACATAGCACTTTCAAAAAGAACCAGGGGCTCGTCCTTGAACGTATGGACTTGTTTACGGATTTTCATCAGTTTGAAAGTTTCATCGGGCAAAATGACGCTTGGGTATTGGGTATAGATTGTCCTTTAGGACTGCCTGCTACGTTTCTTTCCAAATTCTCCGATTCGCAGGAATGGAGTGATTATGTTGCCACCATTGGGAAGATGGGATGGAAGAAATTTGAATCGGCGATAAAAAAATATAAGTCCAAACAGCCATCAAAACTTAAAGACAGATTGCGTCTGACAGATGAGCTGGCGCGTGCTTTGAGTCCACTGAAACTTATAAATCCTCCCCTTGCTAAAATGTTTTATGAGCTGACGCCGCGTTTGTTAGCCGCCGGAGTTTCCGTCTTGCCTTGTCATCCAACCGATGACAAGCGCGTTGTATTGGAAACCTATCCGGCATTATTGGCTCGACGCTTTGCAGGCAAGTATAAGGGAACTTCCAGAACCTTTACGCATTCAGAAATTCAAGATGCTCGTAAAGCTATTTTAAAAGGGATCGGTTCCGAAGAGTTTATTACCGAATTTGGCTTTAAGGTCGATATTGGCGAAGAAATTACGATCAAGGCACTCGAAGATGAGAGAGGAGATGTTCTGGATTCCGTTTTATGTGCTGTGCAGGCAGGATGGGCCTATCATAGAAAGAACAAAGGCTATGGAATCCCCGGTGCGTCTCATTCAATCATTGCTTCAGAGGGTTGGATTGTTGATCCACGATTGGTGACTGAAATGGTGGCCAGTTCGACTTCCTCAAACTATAATTTAACTCAGTTACTGAGTAAGCGTTCGGATCAATCGGATTATTATGCGATCAATTTGATGAGCCAGGTCAAAAAGCTATCCGATGTGGGTCGGGCTTTATCGGGCAAGCGCGACCTGAATGAGTTGTTGGAAAAAATAGTAACCGAGTCGCGCATCCTGACCAATGCCGATGGCGGAACTTTATATATTCTTGAAGACAATTCACTGGCCTTCAAAATCGTCCAGAACGAATCACTCAATATTTTTATGGGCGGTACGACGGGCAAAGAAATCAGTTTTCCTCCTGTGCAGATGAAGGAATCCAATGTTTCAGCTTATTCCGCGATGAAGGGTATTTCTATCAACATCCCCGATGTTTACAATTACAAATCCTTCGATTTTACGGGTCCAAGAAAATTCGATGAGGCGACAAAGTATCGCACACAATCGATGTTGGTGGTGCCAATGAGAAACTACGAGGAAGAGGTCATAGGCGTTTTGCAAATACTGAACGCACGTGATCCGGATGATAACAAACAGGTCATCCCCTTTTCTGAAAATCATGAAGGTTTGGTAGAGTCTTTGGCATCGCAAGCCGCAGTTGCACTCAGCAACGTTAATCTCATCAATCAACTGCAAAAAACCAATAGTGAATTGGTCACAACACGCGATCAGGCACTGGAGGCCAATCGCGCCAAGAGCGCATTCCTGGCTAATATGAGTCACGAATTGAGGACGCCTATGAATGCTATCCTTGGTTACAGCGAAATCCTTTTGGAAGATGCGGAAGAGATGGGGCTGGACGATTTCAATGAAGATCTGAAAAAAATACTTTCCTCTGGAAACCATTTGCTTGGATTGATTGATGAAATTCTGGATCTTTCAAAAATTGAAGCGGGTAAAATGGAAATATTCCTCTCCACATTTTCTATATTGGATCTGGTAACCAATGCGATGGACAATGTGAAAATCCTGGCCCAAAAAAACGGCAACCAGTTGGAATTAAATTGTCCTTCAAATATTGGGACGATGAATGCGGACCCTGTGCGTGTCAAGCAAATGCTGATCAATCTTTTGAGCAACGCCTGTAAATTTACTGAAAAAGGCAAGGTTTGTCTGAAAATTTATCGAGAGACAATAGACAATCAAAAGTGGTTATTTTTTAATGTGATTGATAATGGAATTGGTATCGACAAAAGCCAAATCAAACGATTGTTTGAAGAGTTCACGCAAGTTGACGATACTTCGACACGCAAGGTGGGTGGCACGGGTTTGGGGTTAGCGATCAGTCGACGTTTTTGCCAAATGATGGGTGGGGACATCCATGTTACAAGTGAACTTGGAAAAGGTTCTACTTTCAGTATCAAATTACCCGTCAAAATTGCGGAAGCCACTCAACTCAAAAGAAGAGCGAGCGATCTTTAGAGAACCGCCAATCGGTTTTTGATTCAGATATTTTCCCATCCGCATCAGCTTCAAAATATTCTTCTCTATGAAACCATCCGTATCAGATCCAAGCATCGCCATTGCGAGAAGTTTTTCAAAGCACGCGGATAGTTACGAACGCCATGCTTTGTTGCAAAAAGACATGGCCGAACAATTGGCTCGATACCTTCCATGCCCACTGCCTGATCGTATTTTAGAGGTGGGTTGTGGTACGGGTTTGTTCACTCAAAATCTAATTCAAAAAAAATACACTCAGTTGCATTTGAACGACATCTCCTCAGATATGTTAGTGATGCTTCAAACTCATCTGAATATACCGGCAAATGCGCGATTGATTTGTGGAGATGCGTGTCAGCTTGATTTTGAAGTCACTGACTTGATTACAGCAAATGCGGTGTTCCAGTGGTTTGAAAATCCTCAAATGGCAGTGGAACATTTGAGACAGTTTCTGGCCCCTGAGGGTCATCTCATTTTCAGTGTTTTTGGCCCAAATACACTGAAAAATTTTAGAAGTCTGGCCAAAATTGACGGCCCCGTTACTTTGTATCCGATGGATACGTGGAAGCACTGGCTAGAAAATTCTGGATTCGTTGTTCAGCAGAGTCAAACGGAACTCAAAGAAACATTTTGGCCTTCTGCCCGATCTCTCATGAAAAACTTACAACAAGTGGGTGCCGTGCCGATAAGAAAATTATCCTATCGCGAAGTGAAGCGATTGATTGCCGATTATGAAAGATCCTTTACTACTGTAAAGGGTGTTTCGGCAGAGTGGGAGATATTCTATATTTCTGCCGTATTAACGTAGTTTAAAAACCATCCTATGTCTTTGGAAATCTGGGAAACAAATTTACAGGCTTTAAAAAAATTTCGCCCTCAGTTGGCGCAACGGCTTTCCCTCATTTCCAGCGCGGGAGCCTATAGCGTTCCTCTCTCCAAGTCGGGAGTCCCCACACTGGTATCTCAATCGACTTCAGGCAATCTAAAATATCTCAACAGTTCTTATGATCCGATCAAAGAAGCGCGTCGGTTGATTGAGTCGCATTCAAATTCGGGGATTCCAAATCAAATATTCTATGGCATGGGTTTGGGATACGCTTTGCTCGAATGGAATCAATGTGCGGGCTCAAGGGGAAACGCCTTTGTTTTCGAGCGCGACCCGGAGTTGGTGAGGTTGGCAATGGAGACATTGAATTTTGAATCAGTGATCCAAAACCCGTCTGTAAATTTCTATTTAGAAATTTCTCCAGAGCAATTGTCCGTAATTTTGGAGGATGAAGACTTGTTGGCTCTGGTCATGAATGGATGTCAGAAAATCACATCCCCTTCTGCCGATAGTTCGCATTCCCTGTATTATGCCGAATTGGAATCGATGCTGAACCTTTTGATTCAGAGAAAAAGCATCGATATGAAAACGCGTAGTGGTTATTCCAAAAGGTTTTTTAGAAATACAGTCACCAACTGGCCGCATATTTTAAACAGTCCGGGGATTGACTCCTTAAAAAATACCTTTACGGGTCATACTGCCATCGTTGTGTCTGCGGGTCCTTCTCTGGATAAAAATATCTCCCTTTTAAAGGTTGCTCAAAAAAATGCGCTCTTACTTGTGGTGGGTACCGCTCTCAAACCTCTGCTTGAAAGAGGCATCGAACCCGACTTTATTTTTGCGGTAGATCCTGCGTCTTCGGCTTTCAATTGTTTTAAAGGTTTGGTCATTCCCAAGCGGTGTCATCTTGTTTTTGATCCCGGAACCTGTCCGCAAATTGTCGAAGCTTTTTCGGGAGCGAAGTTCAGTTTTGATTCCAATTTGGAATTGTCACGTTGGCTGGCACGGATCAATCAATCCAAGGGTTCTTTGGGAGATATGTTTTCTGTGGCGCATACTGCATTTTTCTTTTCGCATTATCTGGGCTGTGATCCCGTTTTGCTTGTGGGGCAAGATCTCTGTTTCCAAAAACTCAGACTGCACTGTTCTTCAAGCTATTACAATACACTTCATAGCGATGCGATAACGGCAACTGAAACGGTATCTAAAAATGAGCAACGTACTTTTGGAAAATACAAAACTTCTGTTCTGCCCACCCTGGATATTTTTGCAAAGAATGCCGTCACCCTCAACAATCTCGAATCATATAAAAATCAGTTCACCCAAAACTCTGATATTCCTTGTAAAAATTTCAATGCCAGTGAGGGGGGGATTCCTATCCCTGGAATCCCGAATCATACATTGAGAGAACTGCTGTGCAAGTATTGCCCATCACCCTTAAGACGAGATGAGAGTGAGTTATTGCGCAGTGCACCAATCAATCATCCGAGTGATCTCAAATCAAACATGCTTTTTGTTATAGAAAAGCTGGAAACCTTGCAACAGACATTGTCTAAAATTTATTCGGAATATTTTCCAGATATGATTGATACGAAGAACAAACGATCCGAATTTGTTCACGCAATGGAATCCTTTTATGTTCAATTATTGCAAGATGAAACGACCATGCGTTTGTTGCAAGAGTATGCGTATGCTGATTTTATCGAGTGGAGGCGGGCGACAGGTTGTGTGACAAAAGATATGGATGAGGATGTGCAGATCGAAAAGAAATTTGAGCGCGATAGAATTTTCTTGCCGGAACTTCTTTCTGCAATGGAATACCTGAACGGAGCGATCCGTAACATGGCAGAACAAATTCCAGAAACTTTGTGAATGATTCGAAGTGTTTACGGATTGTCTATTTGCGTGAACACTCCAGAATGCTTGATCCATTTGACAGTGGGGAACGCTTGAACTTTCCGAACCCCGTCGCCGTCAATAATTTTTCCGTTTCTGAAAAAGTGTAGCTCTTTCCTGTTTTAGTGAACATCAGCATGGTCAGCGAAAAGAAAGCCGCATCGACAGGGGAAGTTTCATTTTCCTCTAAAAACAGATCGACCAAAATCAATCGGCCAGAGGGTTTGAGGGCGCGATGTATTTTCTTTAAAAGTATTTTATTTTCCTTCGTCGAATATATATGCAAAATATTTGAGAAAAGGACCGTATCAAACATTTGTTTGTGATCGAGTTCAAAAATGTCACCCTCTGACATTTCAATGCGATTTCCGGCTTTTTGTTGCGCTATGATTTCTCTAGCAGATTCAAGCGTTGCAGGGCGGTCCACGAGCATGGCACGGGCTTGTTTTTCATGCTTGAGAATTTCAGCGGAGTAAGAGCCGGGTCCACCGCCTAAATCGAGCAGGTAACCGACGGGTTTTCTGGCAACGAATTCTGAAATTTGTGTGGCATACAGTTGGCTTCTTTCATGCATGGCGTAGGTGAATTCTCGCCGAAATTCGGGATCGTCTTCACCTTCGAACTCAGGAAAATTTCTACCCTCACGAATGACCTTCATCAAGCCACTCCATTCATCGCGATTGGTTTTCCTCAGCATGACATGACCACGTTTGTAATGTGGACTGTCTTCACAAAAATGTTTGTAGGTTTCGCTGGTGTTGAAATATTTTTTATTTTGTTTTTTTAAGGCTCCCATGCCCGCGAGCGCATTGAGTAATCGTTCCATCGGCTCAGCTTGTGCTTTTGCCTTGCGAGCCAGGACTGATGCGGTTAACCCGCCATTGCCCAAATGAGTGAATATTCGGAACTCCAGCGCGGCAAGCAGAATATTGGCTTCTTCCAGTTGATCGATTTTGTCGATGATTTCCTGAAATTTTAACATGATGTTCTAATCTCCCTTATTTATTGCGATGCAAGGGCCAGAGCCTCAAGTAGCGCCGCCGCCTTATGCAGTGTTTCATGATATTCCTTTTCGGGTTCAGAGTCGGCGACAATCCCCGCTCCGACATGGAAACTGGCATGGCCTTCCCGCATAACGAAAGTGCGAATGATGATGTTGAAATCAAGATGGCCTCCATTGCCAATGTATCCAAAAGACCCGGTGTAGGCACCGCGTGCGCCGGGTTCCAATTCGTTGATGATTTCCATGCACCGAATTTTTGGGCAACCCGTGATGGTTCCACCCGGAAAAACTGCTTGAAAAATATCTCGAATTGTTGTGCCGGGTTTTAAGTCACCTTGGATATTTGAGACGATATGACTGACGTGTGAATATTGTTCGAGAAACATGAGGTCGGTCACTTTCACAGAGCCGGTTTCGCAGATTCTGCCCAGATCATTACGTTCCAGATCGACCAGCATCAAATGTTCTGCTTTTTCTTTTTCACTCAAAAAAAGTTCCGCTGAAAAAATCTTGTCCTCTTCTTCTGTCTTGCCACGTGGGCGAGTGCCAGCAATGGGCCTTGTCTCAATACGGGAACCACTTATTTTGACCAACCGTTCCGGAGAAGAACTGATGATGCTTGTGTCTTGCAGTTTTAACAGGCCTGCGAAGGGTGCCGGGTTCACCGATTTCAATTGTCGGTACATTACGAGAGAAGAGACATTGATTTTAGCGCGAAATTCTTGCGACAGGTTGACTTGGTAAATGTCTCCTTCCTCAATGTATTTCTTTGCGCGATGGACTTTTTCTATGTATTCCGATTGAGTTTGCAGAGACTGCAAATCGGTATCTTTTTTAGCATATCCTGTGGGATGCGGTGCAGGGGAGGGTGGCACCTCTTTAAAAATATCTTCGATGCGGCGTGCCATTTCGTCGATGTATTGCAGAGCTGTCTCATAGCTGGCATTGTTTTCTGCATCCACAGTATAAATAATTTTGATCTCTTTACTTTGATGGTCATAGATCAAGGGGCGATGTGTTTCCATAAAAATTGCATCGGGAAGAGAATTTCCCGCATGTTGTTTTCTTTCAGGAAGCGATTCAAAGAGTTCGTTGGCTTCATAGCTCATGAGACCCACCCATCCGCTCCAAAAATGTGGAGCATAATCTATTTCCGTCAAGTCTGGTGGAAAATCGAGTAATTCAAAGGCCAATTCCAGCGGAATCTCACGAGTGATTTCTGAATTGCACAGTTCAGCCCGACTCTGATGGATCGTCAAAATACAACCGTCGGCTTGTCCCATGATCGAATAACGTGCAACCGCTTCGGGGCCTTTACAACTTTCGAATAAAAATGAATAGGGGGCAGGGTAGAACAAACGCTCGAAGAGTTGAGTGATGTCCACACCGGGAACTTTGAGCTGGCCGATGACCGGGAAACATGGAGAGGTGTTTTGTAAGCGTTCGAACTCGGCTTTATCAGGGAAAACTTGCATGGTATGAGGGAGTTTACTCTTATTCGTATCTCAGTGCTTCAATAGGATTCATTTTAGAGGCTTTGTTGGCGGGATAAAAACCAAAAAATATGCCAATGACGACAGAAAATCCAAAGGCCAATAAAATGGTATTGAGCGATACAGCGGTGTCCCATCCTCCCATGGTGGAAACCATTTTCGAGATTGCGATCCCAAACAGAACACCGACGGCACCGCCAAGAAAGCTGATGAGAATGGATTCGATCAAAAACTGCTGGCGAATTTCGTTTCGTTTGGCTCCAACTGCCATACGAATTCCTATTTCACGCGTCCGTTCGGTAACAGAGACCAGCATGATGTTCATGATGCCGATTCCACCGACCATCAGAGAAATGGCAGAAATGCCTCCCAGCAGATAGGTAAAAGATTGCGCCGCGTCACCCCAACCGGTCAACCATTCGGCAGAGTTTTGAACATAAAAGTCATCTTCTTTACCGGCACTGACGCGATGACGTTTTCGCATTAAAATTTCAATGTCTTTGATAACGCGCTCAATGTCTTCGATCTTTTCTACCTGCACGTCGATTGACTGGAGATAATCGATTCCAAACAAACGTTTCTGGGCCGTGGTTACAGGAATAAAAATCTGGTCATCAGGATCAAACCACCTCAAGGACCCTTTTGCGACCATGGTGCCTAAAACAAGGTAATTGTTCCCGTCAATTTTAATCGTTTCGCCCACGGGATTTTTATCTTCAAACAAGTTTTTGACGACGGTTGCCCCCAGAACAGCGACTTTGCGCGAAGTACGAACTTCACTTTCACCAAAAAATCTTCCGTTGTTCAATTGATAATTTGCCAGCCAGGCATAGTCTTTCCCTGTCCCCCGCACTGTACTGCTGACATTTTTGTTGCGAAATTTCAACTGCGCACCCTGTTGTATTTGCGCGGCAACACCAGTGATACCTGCTATTTGAGATTCAATGGCGTCGGCGTCTTCCAGAACAAGCGTAGTGACTTTGTCGGTTGCAACGTGGCGGGTTTTTTTCTCACCCGGTCTTACGGTGATGATATTTGTTCCAAATTTTGAGATGGTGTCCAAAGTTTTTTGCTTGGAAGCTTCGCCAATGGAGATCATGGAAATAACAGACGCGACGCCTATGATCATTCCCAGAGTGGTCAAGAAGGTTCGCATTTTGTTGGCCCAAAGCGCACGCAAGGCCATTTTGAGCAGTCCTAGAATCAACATGACTCATTGTCCTTTGCCAGCGATTCGTCACTGATTATCTTGCCATCTCTCATGCGTATGATGCGTCTGGCCTCCTGCGCGATTTCTTTTTCATGGGTGACTAAAATAATAGTGACACCTTCGTTGTTCAGATTGCGAAACAAGGTCATTATTTCTGTACCACTTTTGGTGTCCAGATTTCCTGTGGGCTCGTCTGCCAGTATCAATGCGGGATTGTTGACGATGGCTCGAGCGATCGCGACGCGTTGTCTCTCACCACCGGACAATTCATTGGGCTTGTGTCCGGCTCGTCCAGCCAAGCCTACTTTTTCCAAGGCTGAGAGTGCAATTTTTTTAGAATCGGGGACACGCCCATAGAGTAAAGGAAGTTCTGTATTTTCTAAAGCCGTAGTGCGTGGCAACAGGTTGAAATTTTGGAAAACAAAGCCAATGTATTGATTACGGACACGGGCTAACTCATTCAGATCCAGATTTTGAATTTCTTGATTTTCCAAACGGTAAATGCCAGAAGTTGGCAAATCCAGACAACCCAGCAGGTTCATCAATGTGGATTTGCCACTTCCAGAAGGTCCCATTATGGCGACATACTCACCGTTTTCAATCGTGAAGCTGGCGTTCCTCAGAGCAGAGACCTCGCTCGGACCCATCCGGTAGGATTTGCTGAGATTTTCGATTTTAATCAAGGCAGGTGCCTCTCAACGAGAGCGTATGATCCAAAGTATTTTACTGATTGTGGAATTCTTTTCATCAGAGGCCATTGCCGCTTCTTTTTGGATTTTTCGCCAGTCGCCCAACACTACTTTTTGACCGACCTGCAATCCCTTTTTGATCTGGACATCTATCAGATTGCCGATCCCGAGTTCAACTTCTACTTCTTCGGGTTCGCCTTGAGCGTTCAGGATGGCCGCAAAGGTTTTGTCGCCTGTAGTTGTAATGGCTTCTCGCGGAACATAAATTGCGTTGGCGACGCGTTTGATGATTATATCAACATTGGCCGACATTTTGGGTTTCAACAGAGTTTTACCTTGCCCCAGAATTTCGACTTTTACTTTGAAAATAGTGATACTGCTTTCGATTTCGCCTTGGGGAGCGATGCGCAAGACCTTTCCCCGCATCACCTTATTTTCAAAGGCATCTGCCGTGATGCGTACATTTTGACCCACCTTGATTCGACCGATATCGGTTTCATCCACATCTGTGATGATGAACATACGTGACAAATCTGCCAGTTGCGCCAGTGCCGTTCCTCCGCCTACATTGGAAATTCCTGATGCAATGATTTGTCCTTCCTCAACCAGCTTTTTGATCACCACACCATCCATTGGCGCAAAAATTTCGGTTTCTATCAAACGTTCTTTTTTTTCTTCGAGCGCAATGCTTTTTCTTTGGACTTCAGCACGTGCCTGCTCCACTTCATTTTCTTTGATAGCAATGTCGTGGACTGCTTGTTCGGTTGCAGTCTTTTGTGTTCTGGCCTGATTGAGGTTTTCCTGGTTAACTTTAAACTCTGTCTGCGCAGAGTCCAGGGCTTCTTGTGCGATGATTTTTTGCTGGAATAAATTCTTTTGACGCTCGAGTTTGTCGATCGAATCTTTTAGATTCGCCTCGGCCTCAATGACCTCAGACTGGTATCTTTCGAGATCGGTTTTGTAGCGAACTTTTGTCAGCAGGAGGGCAGACTCGGATTTATTGAGACTGGCATTAGCACTGGCAAGATCGGCTTCTGCCAGTGACACACTGCGCTTTTCATCAGACTTGTCGAGCTGGATCAGAAGCTGACCTTTTTCAACCCGGTCGCCTTCATTGAAGGGAAATTCGAGGACTTCACCGCTGGCTTTGGATTTGATCTCGATCTGAAAATGAGGTTCCACCACTCCCTTGGCAGAAGTTTTTACCAGTAGTTCGCCTTGAGCTACTTCTGCTGTTTTGTATTCTATCTTGGGTTTGTCTTTATCAGTGGTCTGGGGATAATAGCGGATCCCGAGTGCCGTCAGGGCAACCAGTAACAAAACGAATAACAACTTTTTCATAGGGTTAATCGTCTAGGTTGATGCTGTGATTTTCTAATGTCGTAGCCAGCGATTTCCTTAACTTGATGTTAGATATGTTGTAATCGATGAGGGCTTGATTTTCGGTGCTCTGGCTTTGCGCCAGATCTTCCTGAAATGTAAGAACGTTGAAACTTGTGGACAGACCGACAGCAAATTTCTTTTCTTCTGCAGAGAGTTTTTCTTCAGCGAGTCTACTGGCGACACGCGATGCCTGAACTCGCTTGATATCCGTCTTGATCTGACGTGCCGCCTCGCGTACTTCGACAAGAATTTTATTTTCAATATCCTTTAAGGACATCAGTAATTGTGCGGCTTCCAGTCGAGACGCTGTTAACTGACTTTCTGCACCCCGGTTCCCAAGGGGATAGCTGAGCTGAATTCCAAATTTCCACGAATAGTAATCAGTTGAAAACATATTGGATAAAGACTCTCCATACGGTCCTCCATAGGGGCTGGTAACGGTTCCGCCGCTAAATCGTGTGATGGGTGTGGCTTTACCGCTGATTCCGTTGAGTCCGAGACTGCCGACCAGATCGAGAGAGGGGTAGAGTTGATTTTCGTTGTATTTAACATCAATTTTTTTATTTTCCAATTCCACTTTTTTCGCCAGATAATCGGGGCGGTTTTTTAAAGCAATGCTCAAAAGTGACTCCACATCCATGTCAAATTTTTCAGAGAACTGCGGCAAATCTACGGGCACCAGGTCTTCCAGGCCACTTTTACTGGAAAATGAAATATTCAAAGCATTTTTTAATTTGTCCTGATTATCCTGAATCAAATCTTCGGCACTCAGCAGTGCTTCCTCTCTGGAAGCGACATCTGACTGTGCTTGGAGAATTTCAATCGGAGCAAGAGTTCCGACATCCACTTGCGCCTTAACGCGTCTCTCTAAATCACGGGCACGCTCCAAAGATGTTTGCTTTACTTTAAGATCTTTAATGCTGAAAACGAGATCCCAGTAAATTGTTTCGGCGGTGCTGATGATTTCGATGACTTTTTCTTTGAAACCGTTTTTAGAAATGTCGACATCGTTGCTGGCTATTATAATGTCTTTTCGGTTGATTTCTATTCCCGCATTTTTTAACAAGGGTTGGGTGACGTTTAGCTCTAACTCTGCATTATAGCTGGCATTGAGACCGGCATTGGGAGAGTTGGTTTTGTTTGTAGAATTATTGAAATTGACAGTGTATTCGGCACCGGTCAATAGTTTTTGCTTGAGACTGAGGTTCCAGTTGGTGTCCTGATCCCTGTTTTTATTAACGGCGGCTACTGCAGAGGAGGTTTGATTAGTTTTTTCCTTTGTGGCTAATTCTATACCTACTGTAGGGTCAAATTTGGATTCCGAGTCCGCAATGGACTGTTTTTTAATTTTTGAGTTAAATTCCTCGACAGCAATAGAGAGGTTGTTTTTGAGAGCACCGAGGACGGTTTCTTGTAAAGTGATTGGTTCTGCCTGTGATTTTTCCGGTGCGATGCTTAAAAATGCCAGGGCAATAAGAATTGTGATGCAGGCATTGCTGTTTGAACCTGTTTTAGATCGGATCTTTTTATGATTAATTTTTTCTTTGCAGGATGGTTTAAATGACATTCTTGCATACTTTCTGCATTGCATTGTTGTTCAAATTGGGCTCGCCTCACGTTCGAGGGCAACCCCGCATGATTTATCAGTATTCCCTATTGTAACTCAAAAACGACCTTTGACAGGGAAATTTCGCATGATTTAGTCCTTATCAACATAATTAAATTTATCTCGAAGGAGCGACAAGATCATTGAATTTTATTACATTATCGGCAAGGGAGGATGAACCCTTGAGACAAATAGGATGAAAGTTGGGGAGATATGAGCTTTTCTGGGTGAGTGGGAGGAGATGCTATTCTGGGTTAAAAAAAAATCGAGCGTAAAGATATGCAATCGACTCATTGATGGTCTGACGTACCCCCGCGCTGTAAGCCCACCACCGATCTGGATCGTAATGGTGGATGGTGGCCGAAACGGCTCCTACATTATAATTTTCTCCCAGCGCGAGTTGGTAGAGATACCAGGATCTTCGGCTATGGACTCCTTCGGTAAAAACGTCAATCGCATTGATTTTTAAAGGGATTTCTAAAATTTTCTTTTTGACCGCCAAGGCTTCAGCGTAAGTTCTGTCCTTGATTACTGTCAGCGTAGGTGCAACAAAAATCTTCTCTGTATTGAATCCCATTCTCTTTAAAGAATCGAAGCCAAGTTCTGCGAAGTTTTTGTATTTAGATGAAAATACGCCGCGGTCAATTTTCCCACCAGATACTATTAATACCTGGTAGTTTTTGCTTTTGTTAAAGATACCAATAGCTTCCTGTAGGTCTAAATCGGATAGCCAGCCGCTGACAACAAGTGCCTGTCCTTTTGAAGGGTGGGATGCGGAAAGAAAAGGGTGGGTGGTGAGAATTGCGCTGATAAAGACAACAGCAGAAACTAGAAACAACATGACCCAGCCATAAAGCGTCAGGGTTCTATGCGTTTTAATGACCGTGAACGCCGGCAAGGGCATATGAATGTGTTGCCTAGAGCACGGTTGCGTTATGCATCGTGTTTGTTTAAATATTCTTCATAGTGCTTATGATAGAGCACATCCCATTCTTGTGTGCCCTCACGCGCTTTATTTACGGTGTATGATGACAGTATTTTTCGTGCGGCTTCATCAGCCATATCATCGATTTTCAGGTAATTCATCATTTCATCAGCAATTTCCAGACGAATGTCATTCAGATCGACGGTGTAGTCGAGTTCGTCCCGCTTCTTGAAATCTTTGATGATTAAATTGCTGATATGGTTGACTTTCTCTCGGCTTAATTTCATGGTTTTATTTGATTATAAGATCAAACCGCGATCTCGTGCTAGTTTGGTTTTGACGAGTTGGAAAACGCGTCCATAGTCCATCATGCTTCGTTCATAATCCTCGGTGCGTGCTTCAAGAAGCATTTTAACTTCCTCATTGAGCTGATCTTCAACCATCAGGTCGTCGGTAATGATAGTTGAAATGATTCCCTGGAGCTTTTCTGGTGTATCGTCCCAGATGAGCATATCTGAATTGAGCAAGCGGCGTGTGATCCTTTTGGAAAGTTTGCCGATAGTTTCTTTTGTGAGTCTCATTTTATCTTATTCTTTCCTACGGATATTAATCGTTTGCACTTTTAGTAATTAAAATTCATGGAGCGGGAGACGGGGTTCGAACCCGCGACATTCAGCTTGGGAAGCTGACACTCTACCAACTGAGCTACTCCCGCACAAATTGCTGTTAGCAAATCTCTAACTTCATAGGCTTCACAAGTGAAAAGATACTGTATATCATGCTTGGTCAGCTAAAAGCGTTTTTTTAACACGATGTTTACATTGCCTAAAGAAAACCGGCATGGTTGCTAAACGTTGGTAGAGCTTTAAGAAACGACTCAAGTTTGCCCTGGCTCATTATGACTTTCGTATTACCCGTTAAATTGCTGTGCTGGAGCGATCCCTGCTAAATTTGACTGGTAATACGAAAGACAGTCATTATCCATGATTTGAATACTTGAATCAAATAATTTTGTTTTTCAGTCAATTTGCAAATGCAAATCATATTGTATTTATGGAATGTATCCTTTAAGATAGGATCGTTTCCCTCTTCGCAGGATGATTCTAGCGGGTTATTCATTTTAATTTAATTAGTTTACGCGGAATCATACAGAAGTGGGATGCTTTTAAATAAGTGTGAATGGATGAATAGGCGGTATTTTTTAGCATCGTACTTATGATTGTATTATGCTGTTTTTCCTTACAACTTACTGTGAGGAAATTTTTGATTAATGCAAGAATTGAATTTAGGGAAGATATAATACGTGGTTGCCCCTGTCCAGTTTACTGAAAAAGTTCCGATCAGCCAGCATTTAATAGAACTGAAAGACCGGTTGATTCGCGTCGCTATTGTCGTTGCTTTCTTTTTTGGCGTAAGTTTCTATTTTTTTGATATTTTTCGCTTGTGGTTGGTGGATCCGCTTCCTGAAAAATATGCAGAGTTGACTTTCATTACTCCGACAGAGCCATTTTTTACGGCTATGAAAGTCTCCTTCATGGCGTCTATTTTTATTTCCATGCCAGTGATCTTGCATCAGTTGTGGCTTTTCATTGCCCCGGGTTTAAAGGTGAAGGAAAAGAAAATCACCTTTATGTTTGTAAGTTTTGGGACCTTCTTTTTCCTCTTGGGTGGGATTTTTTGTTACTTTCTTGTATTGCCTCTAGGCCTCAAGTTTCTTCTGAATTACGGGGTTCAATATTGGAAAATGCAAGTCACCATTGCATTTTATTTTTCCTTCGTCGTCAAGTTGATGATGGCCTTTGCATTTGCCTTTCAAACTCCCTTGCTGATGGTATTGCTGACGAAGTTTGGAGTGGTCAACACTGTGAAAATGCGGTTGTATCGCAAATGGGCCTTTCTGGGAGCATTTACTATTTCTGCCGTTCTGACTCCGCCTGATATTATCACTCAGGTTTTATTGGCAATTCCTCTCTATGGATTGTATGAGTTTGGAGCGGTTGTTTCACGTTGGTTTGAAGACCCCAAAGAGCGTGAAAGGGTGGAGAAGGAAATCATACTGGCGGCGCAAATGAGGAAAGCCAAGAGAGCGTCGTACAGCCCTCCGCCAAAAGCAAAAAGTAAGAAACCTGCGCCAAAGGTAGTTGTAAAGAAACCGCAGAGTAAAAAACCGTCTTAACAAAATGCCTGCTCTTTGGGCTTGGTTTTATGGTGATTGGAGTGAGTCCACGATCTTATTTTTAACTTGGTGGACTGCGATTGTATCGGGGTTTGTTAAATGGAGGCTGGGGGAGGAAAAGGATGCAGTAGTCAGCGCGTGATAGTGGAAAATGTTTTAAAGGCTCGAAGCCCCAGCTTTTCCCAATCCAAATCGGCAAATGCTTCTGCTGAAACTGGATAAATACGAATCAGTTTCAAAACTCCCACTTCCTCAATTTGTGAAAGAATTATTTGTGGATCTGTTTTCGATACAGATTTGAAGTTTTCGTCGTTCATTTCCCATTCCCAGGGAGATGTTGAGTAGTACACAGAACTCCATTCCTCTTCATTTTGAATTTCTGCCAGGCGTTTTGCAAATTGCGGAAGCCTTTCCCCTTTCAGTATCAGAGAAAAGCCCAGATAGTGTCCCCACCAAAAAAGCGCACGGAAAGTATAAAACTCAGTTTTTGAAAATTTTTGAGGCAGGTCAAAGGATACAAAGGGGAAACAGTTGTGGTTTTCACCCCGTGCAATCTGCCCCTTTACTAAATCGGTTCCCTCAGGGAACACGATGCCGGATTCTTCACAATAGCGAGACAGTGAAGTTCTCATCGAGTCGAAGCGGGCTTCGGCTTTTTTCAAAATGTGAGGTTTGAGGCGGAACAATTCCACCGTATTGATCAGAGAAATTTCCTGAACTGTCCAGGAAGACAGTTCAGTTTCCGAGGTCATTTTTTTAAGGGGAGAGCGGTAGAATGCGAGTTACTTGTATTTCTTCTCGTCAAGTTCTTCTTTTTGACGAGTCAAAATATAATGGTGAATATCGTCTTCTTCCTGAGGTGATAAACCAACAATTTTTGCCCGACAAACATCGCCGTCATCAATTTTAAGAATTTCGACTTTTACTTCGATGGAATGTGAAAGATGAGGAAGGTGAATACTCAAAGGTAAAGCGATATTCTTTTGGAATGACCTATTTGCAAACGAAATTCCGCCCGCACTCAAATCCAGAGCGGGCAAACTCACACCGTTGATTTTAAGGTTGACGGGGTTTTCTTTCGACGGATAGACGCGAAAAGCACCACGGGTTTCAACGGGCATTTTGAACAGCAGTTTTTCTTCTTTCCCCGCCTCGTTATTTTTTTTCTTTTTCCAGAACAAATTCTACCCTCCTATTTTTTCTTCGACCGAGCTCGGTATCGTTTGACGCGAGAGGAAATGTATCAGCATAACCCGTCGCGGTTAATTTTTCGGGACGGATCCCTTTGTCTATAAAATATCTTAATACTGCAGTAGCTCGTGCGGCAGACAACTCCCAGTTCGTTGGAAACCGGTCTGTAGAAATAGATTCGTCGTCCGTATGTCCCTGAATATGAACTTTGTAGTTATCATATTTCTTTACGATTCTGATGACTTCATCGAGTGCTGGCAAACCTGTTTTTTGCAAGTCTGCTGAAGCCGATGGGAAAAGAGAATTTCCAGGAACACGAACCACTATTTTAGCCTGACTGGTATCTAAATCTAATTCAGTGTCTTCAACAACCTGATTGATATCAGTCAATATATCGTTTGATTTCATTCCTGTCAAATTCTGAATTGAATCTTTTATTTGCGCACTATCAAGCATTTCCAATAACCCTATACTAGCACTTTCTTCTCCAAGAATGGCTTCTTTAAACTGTTGCATATTGACAGCAGCTATAGAGTAATAAAGGATGAAAAATGTTAATAAGAGCGTGACCATATCTGCGTAGGTAATCATCCAGGATTCGCCACTTTCTTCCTGAAGGTCCGAGACCATTTTGGCTTTTTTATTGCGCAGTTTTTTTAATTTTTCGCTCCACTCTTCTTCCAGTTGGCGTATCTTTCCTGTCAGCCTTTTATCAAACGTTTTTTTTGCTTCAGCCAGTTCTATTTCAAGATTTATCTTATCATTTTTAAGATGAGCAAGATCGTTTTTCAGTTCTTGGATGAGGTCGGAAGGTTTTTTTGCCCTGTTGGCCGCAGAATCCTCTGTTGCGCTGTATAAAACGGCTTCATAAGATTGAATGAGTTGGTTTTTTTCCTCAATCAGGCGAGAAAATTCTTCCTGATTGTTCTTGGCCTTCTCTTCCATCAATTTGACTTTTTCTTTAACTTGTTTGATTAAGTCAGGATTTTTTCGTACCTTTCGTACTTCCTTGATCAATAACTGTTTTTGTTTTTCGAGTTGTTGATTTTCATCTTTATGTAAGATGAGTTCTTGAGAAAGAGTTGTATTTTTTTTTCTAAGCTTGTTGAGGGCCTTGACTAATTTGGGATCTTGAACGAAGACTTCTTTTTCAATCACTTCCGGTTCTTCGTCATCCGAAGAACCATGTTCCTCCCGCCCTTTTTGGAGAAGCAGTTCCTTTTCTCTGGCTTCCAGTTTGATCTTTAGCTCTTCAATCCTGTTTTTCCCAATTTCAAACAGAGCTTTGTACTTCTCATCTTCTTTTTGTTGAAGGGCGGCTTTCTTTTTGAAGTCGAGGGACTGGGCTCGGAGTTGCTCTTTAAGTGTCTGGATATTGTCCCTGGCCATTGGTCTGTAGAGGTATTGAGGTTGGAGATCTAAGCTCTAACGCTTCATCACTTTTTTCTGCATGGGTTTACGCAGTTTCGCCGGTATGTAAGAGGATAACTTTTCATACACAAGCATGGGATTATTATCCGACAGAATTGAAATAGCCCCTTCAAAGATAATCTCCAGATTGATCACTTCCAGCATGGTTCTTGCGCGAAGTTTTCCTCCAATCGGAGTGAATATCAAGGTGGCCAATAAACTTCCGTAAAAAGTGGTCAATAGGGCGACGGCCATATTGGGTCCAACCGATTCAGGGTCGGACAAGCGGGTTAACATCTGAATCAAGCCGATCAGGGTTCCGATCATGCCGAACGCCGGGGCATAGGTCGCCATCTTTTTAAATACATCCTGAATGATGAAATGTCGCTGTTTCATTGAGTCGATTTCAATGGTCAACGTATCCCGCATCATGTCCTCTTTGGTGCCATCGGCAATCAGGTTGCATGCTTTTTTTAGAAAGTCTTCATCAAACTCCAATTTGCTAAGAGCTACGATTCCCTGCCTGCGACTCAGGGTACAAAGTTCCACCATCGTCGATACCATGACGTTGGGGTCTTTTTTATCTTCACGAAATACAATTGCCGCCGCTCTCCAGGCAGACATAACGTCCGTTATTTGGAAGGTAAGAAGTGTGGCCGCAATGGTTCCACCAAATACAATCATGATGCCTGGAATATTTAAAAAACTTCCCATATCCCCACCCATGAACATGGCGGCCAATATGAGTGAGATTCCTGAAATGATTCCAGCGAAAGATGCTAAATCCATATTAAAGGGACTTCCTGTAGACGACCGTTGAAAAATTACACTCTCTCATATTTTCAAAATGAGAGATCGGCCTGTTGATTTAAAGGTTATCGTATAAATCTAGCGCTTTGCATTTATTGATGCAATTAAATCCGTAAGTTAGAAGCCTGTACCTGGCACCGTAACCTAAAGATTTTTTTTAAAAAAATAATTTCGTAGTTTTACCTAACGGCAAGTTCTAGCGATTTAATTAGTTTGAAATCAAAAATTTAAGGCATTTTAGGGTTCTATGACTCAAATGACGATTTTTCTCTAAAAATGAGGAATGAATTCTGTCGGTGCCTGATTGCCAAGGGTCTGGAAGCAAGTGGGTTTTATTTGTACCGGAACATCTGAAATGTGAAAGTAATTTTTCTTTCTCATTGAAAATAAACGCATTCAGACGATACAGGTCAAAACAAATCGATATTGGTGGTTTTTCTTGAGTTTGAGCTTTGTTCAGCCCAACCATACCAGCATCAAAGGAATCAATATGATAGACAAAATGGTGGTGAGGAGTACGATGGAGGCGGCCAGTGATCCGTCCTTATCGTATTTTTGTGCGATCAAAAAGCCGATGACGGCACTCGGCATGATGGAATTGAACAGGACAACCTTGCGTGCCAATCCTTGCAAACCAAATCCATAAACACAGGCCCATCCCAAAGCCAATCCCCCCGCAAATCTGCAAATGGTTCCAAACATTGCCAGTTTGAATTCGGAGATTCTGACTTGTGACAATTGCATGCCCAGTGCAAGCAGGACCATGGGGATGGTGGCACTTTCCAGCATTTTCAAGGGTGCCAAAACGTAATCCGATACATGGAGTCCGTTGTATTTGATGTAGAGCCCGAGAACCAGAACATAGATAACGGGTTCCTTGAATATTTGGATTCCTGCATCCCTTGGGGAGACGATGAGGATTCCCACCGTAAACGCTCCAATCAAACTTGCGAAGTAGAACATGATGCTCAGTGAAATGGCCTGTTCTCCATAGGCAGAAACAAGGATGGGGAAGGGCAGGTTGACGGTGTTCATGAACATCACGGGCAAAAGGAGTCCCGGTCGATTGATTTTGAAACTGCGCATGAGAAAAAGTGTCAACGCTCCGTTTCCTAATATGATGATCCAGGCAGAGATGAACATGGAACTCATCATGGTGGCGGGTACTTTCATCACAAGGATGTGATAAAAAGCAAAGGCGGGAACAAGCAGGCCCATACAGGCACGAACGATGATCCCGATATCCGCCTTGGCGATCCTGTTGTAAAGGTAGCCCAGGGCGATCAATACGAAAGCGGGGGATACAATGTGGAGGACACGATAGAAATTATCAATCATAGAGGTGACAACGTACCAGATGATGGGGTTCGACTTCTAATAGCGCAGGGGATTCTCTTCGGCAACGCTCCATTGCTTCGGGGCATCGTGGGTGAAAAGAACAGCCTGCAGGAGGGGACAGGGGCGACGGTGCCTCCCCGATATTGGGCAAGGCTTTGGTTTTCTCTCGCGGATTGATAGATGGTTTGGCAGAAAGCAACAATTGAGTGTAAGGGTGGGCCCCTTTGAGACTCAGTTGATGCGTGGGGCCGATTTCCACAATCTGTCCCAGATACATGATCGCTGTTCGATGTGACAAATGATTCACCACATTCAAATCGTGGGAAATGAACAGCAGGGTCAATTGGTTTTTCTCCTGCAGAGATTTTAGAAGATTCAAAATTTGAGCCTGGATTGAAACATCCAGTGCCGAGACGGGTTCATCGCAGACAATGTATTCTGGTTTCAAACCCAGAGCGCGGGCAATGCCGATGCGCTGTCTTTGTCCGCCGGAAAATTCGTGTGGGAAGCGTTTGGCGTATTCTGCGGGCAGTCCGACTTGATCCAGAAGCTCGCGTACCTTACTGCCCAGATTTCTTTTATCAGCCAGTTTGTGGATGAGCAAGGCCTCGCCGATGATCTGTTCGACCGTGAATCGAGGATTGAGGGAACTGTAGGGATCTTGAAAAATGATTTGCATTCGCGGCCGCAAACGTTCCAGAGCTTTCGCTTGTAATTGAAATATGTCCTCACCGTCGAAATAGATTTGTCCTGCGGTCGCTTCGAGCAAACGCAAGGTCAAACGTCCAAGCGTTGTTTTCCCGCAACCCGACTCGCCGACCAGTCCCAGTGTTTCGCCCTTGTAGATATCCAGAGAAACATCGTTAACGGCGATGACTCCTGCACCTTTGCTGGCAAGTATCCCTTTTTGAGACGGAAATACTTTTTGCACGGAACGGATTTTAAGGAGTGGCGTCTCATCTCCTGTTTTGACAGTGCTAGATATCATCGGTCAAATAGCCAGCAGTCAGCTTGATGTTTTCCCCCGAAATTCAATTCGAAAGAGGGGGGCATCGATGTTTTGCATTGGGTCATGACTTCGGGGCAACGTGGATGAAAAGCACAACCCGACGGTAAAAAAGCAGGATGCGGTACCGTTCCCATGATGGGTTCAAGCGATTCTCCCGGCTTGCCTTTGGGCAGTGAGTTGAGGAGACCTTTGGTGTAAGGGTGGGAGGGGTGGTCGTAAAGCTCCAGCACCTCCGCGGTTTCTACGATTTTTCCCGCATACATGACCGCGACTCGATCCGCGTGCTGAGCCACAATTCCCAGATTGTGTGTGATGAGTAAGAGCGATGCGCCCATTTCGTTTTTCAAATCCTGCAAAAGTTGCATGATTTGGGCCTGGATCGTGACATCCAATGCTGTGGTAGGTTCGTCGGCAATGATCAATCGGGGTTTGCAGGCAATGGCCATAGCAATTCCCACGCGTTGCTTCATTCCACCCGAAATTTCGTGTGGGTATTGATCGATTCTTTGTTCCGGCGCGGGGATGGACACCTGTTGCAGGAGCTTGAGAGTTTCCTTTCGAGCCTGATCGGTATTGAGATTTTTATGGCGGCGAAGGGGTTCTGCAATTTGATCGCCAATTGTGAAAATCGGATTGAGCGATGTCATTGGCTCCTGAAAAATCATCCCGATCTGGTCGCCCCGAATATCCTGTAATTCAGATTCGTGCAGATGCAATATATCCCGGCCTTCAAAAATAATGCTTCCCGAATCGTATCGTGCCGGTGGCTCTTGAAGCAGACGCAGGATACTCAAAGCAGTGACAGACTTGCCACATCCCGATTCACCCACCAGAGCAAGAGTTTCACCCTTACGAATTTGAAAGCTGATATTTTGTGTTGCCCGTACAGTTCCTTCATCTGTATCGAAACAAATGCTGAGATTCTGGATATCAAGTAAGAGCGTCATTCAGAGCTACGCAGTCTCAATGATCGTGATGATCGTGGTCATCGCCGACATCTTCCGCAAGAATATCTTCATAGCGGTAACCATCGTCCTCGTCAATTTCATAACGAGCAAGCTTGGTGTCGATTTTGTCGGACCAGGCGTCGATGCCGCCTTCCAAAGCCCTTACGTTTGTGAATCCTTTATTCGCCAGCCATTTTTGGAAATGTGCGCTTCTGTCCTGGTTCCAGTCGATTAAAATTATTTCCCGATCCTGGGACAAGCCAGCCAGAATTTCATTATTATTGTGTTGCGTGATATGGAGGGAGTTTTCAATACATGCAATGTCGCGTTCCCATTTTTCACGGATATCGAGAAGGGTGACATTTCCAGACTTGGAATCGAGCAATGCCTTCAATTCCTGAGGAGTGATTGTGGGAATCGATTTTTCTGCCACTTTTGCATTCACTGCATGCAACACTTCGGACAACTGCTTGCCATGTGCTTTGCAAACATCAGCCAGTGTTTCATCTTTGTTGTAGCCTTCGAGAGGCAGTCCGATATGAAATTCCTTGAAAAGTAGCGTGTGAATATCCGGGAACAATTTATTGAGTTCACTCATGAGAGTCTCTGCCGAAACGCCACCCTCCATTTGTTCCTTCTCCAATTCGGTGATTTTCAATATATGGTAACCGTATTGAGAGTGGATGGGACCGAGAATCTCCCCGCATTGGGTCTGATCGATTTCCTTGCCGAGCAATTCACTAGCGTTGCCTTCGGGCATCCAGCCCAGATCGCCCCCTTGAGATTTGGAAGGGCAGGAACTGAACTGCTGTACGATTTCTTCAAAAGCTCCACCCGTATCCAGAGCTTTTTTAGCGGCTACCACATCCTCCATGGAATGTGAAAAAATCTGACTGATTCTTACTTTTAGCATTGTATAGCAACCTCTAATTAGGGAGTTGATAGTTATTGAAGAACATTCTATCGAAATAATAATGGATTGACTAACAATAGTCTGTTGAATCGAAGAGATGTTAATAAATTCTGATCGTGGTTAATAATAATATCTCGTGCGACTCAAGTCAAAGTGCCATGTCATTTCTTGTCTATAATTTCCTGTCCATTGAGATGCAATTCAAAATAAAAAGATTAACTTTGTTACTATCAGGTATTCTGAATAAAACTTATAAAAATTATCTCTATAGAATAGTGAGAAAAGTTTCAGGTTGGTATTTTCAAAAATATCGCTTTGGAGGCGGATATGATCTCTCAGGATTTTATCGATATGGAAAACGAATTCGGCGCAAATAATTACAAGCCGCTGGACGTTGTCCTCTGTCGTGGCGAAGGTCTTTGGGTATGGGATGTAGAAGGAAATAAATACCTGGATTGTTTGTCGTCCTATTCAGCAATCAATCAAGGGCATTGTCATCCCCGAATCCTCAAAGCCATGATGGCGCAGGCGAAAAAACTGACTCTTGTATCGCGTGCATTTCGCACGGATCAGTTGGGTCCATTTTATAAAGAAATCTGTGAACTGACCCATTCTCATAGTGTCCTTCCCATGAACAGTGGGGCCGAAGTGGTGGAAACGGCGATCAAGGCAATCCGTAAATGGGGGTACACAGAAAAACGTGTCCCTGACGGAAAAGCGGAAATCATCGTTTGCGACAACAATTTCCATGGTCGTACGTTGACCATCGTTGGATTCAGCACCGAGAAACAATACCGGGAGGGTTTCGGCCCTTTCACACCCGGTTTCATCAGCATTCCCTTTGGCGATTCTGAAGCTTTTGAAAGAGCCATCACACCGAATACGGTAGGGTTCCTTGTTGAGCCCATTCAAGGGGAGGGCGGTGTGATCGTGCCCCCGGCGGGTTATTTGAAATCGATTCGTGAAATCTGTGATCGTAATAACGTCATGCTGGTGCTTGATGAAATTCAGACGGGATTGGGCAGGACTGGAAAACTGTTCGCAGAAGAACATGAAGGTATTCAATCCGACCTGACTCTCGTTGGCAAGGCTTTGAGTGGTGGTTTCTATCCCATCTCAGCCGTACTTTCCAACAAAGAAGTGTTGAGTGTGTTCAAGCCTGGCGATCATGGAAGCACTTTTGGTGGCAACCCACTGGGATGTGCCGTCGCAAGAGAAGCTCTAAAAGTATTGGTCGAGGAGAATATGATTGGCAATGCCGCCACGATGGGTGAATATTTTATGAAACAACTGAATGAGATCGATTCTTCACATATCAAAGAAATTCGCGGCAAAGGATTATTGATAGGCATCGAACTCAAACACGAATCAGGCGGTGCCCGTCGTTTCTGTGAAGCCTTGCAGAAAGAAGGGATTCTTTGTAAAGAAACCCATCAGCATATTCTGCGACTGGCACCTCCACTTCTCATCCAAAAGGAAACTATTGATTGGGCTCTGGAGCGCATTGAGCGAGTGCTGGCAATTCCATAGAGTGATATGGCGGAGGAATTCAAATCAATGGAGTGTATTGTGTTTCCTCGTTAGAATAAAAGTTAGTGGGCTTTATCATCCTTAACATCAGGGGCTTAATGTCCAATGGAAAATATCCCTTCAAATACGATTCTTACGGCGGACGAAGTAATGGAACTGAAAGTTACGGTTCCCCAACTGGCTGAAGAAATTCAAAATGAAGCCAACCGTCAGTTACGCCCGATCGAAAAAAATCAGGCTGCAGAATTTTCCCGCATGGTGCAAGATCCTCGTAGCCGTGCGGTGTTTATGACCCTTACAGACCAAGTCTTCCGACTGAGCGAAGACACATCCATCCTGCAAAAATTCGTTCATATTTTGGAACAATATGGAATCCCCGCATTCTTTGGTTTTCGCGATCGAGCCCTGCTCAGTGTTTTTAAAACAATTGGGCCATTGATTCCCAGCTTTTTGGCACCTCCCATAGTTTGGATCATTTTGGAAGTGATGCGCTACAAAACCCGCAGTGTCATCATTCAGGGGGAGGAAAAATCGCTGGAACGTTATTTTCAAATCTGTAAACAAGAGGGGCTGAAAATAAATATGAACCACCTTGGGGATAGAGTGCTGGGTGAAAAAGAAGCTCATAAACATCTGGACGATTATTTGCATGGCATTCGCAATCCTAATGTTTCTTGTATTTCGGTGAAGATATCGACTCTTTATTCACAAGCCGACAGGGTTGCGCGTGAACACACCGTTTCAGTCGTATTGGAAAGTTTGGTGAAATTGGTTCGCGCTGGAAAGGAGGAAGAGGAAAAGACCGGGTTAGATAAATTGATTTATCTTGATATGGAGGAATACAAGGATCTAGGTATCACGATAGATGTTTTCAAACGATTTCTGAAAGATCCTGATATGCACCGATATTCTTTGGGAATCGCACTTCAAGCATACATACCCGATTCATACGCTTACCAGCAAGAGTTGACTCAGTTGGCCAAACGGAGATTTGCTGAGGGCGGAGTTCCTATTCGTATTCGCATTGTGAAGGGTGCCAATTTGGAGATGGAAAAATGCATCGCTTCCTTGAATGTCTGGCAACAGGCACCTTATACGGCCAAAATTGAAACGGATGCTAATTTCAAGCGTATGGTGGCATACGCATTCCAAAAGGAAAATTTGCAAGCAGTAAAAATCGGGATTGGAAGTCATAATATTTTTGAAATTGCATTTGCGAAAAGGCTCCAGTCAGTTCGAGGACTCGACCCTTCGTGTTTTGAATATGAAATGTTAGAGGGCATCGCCAACCACACACGCCGAAGTATTCAAAAACTGTTGGGTCCGATTCTTACCTATTCTCCCGTCGCCAATAAAGAAGAATTCTTGAATGCCATCGCTTATCTCGTTCGACGTTTGATGGAGAATACCGACAAGGAAAACTTTCTGAGTCATTCATTTAATTTGACGGTGGGCTCTCAGGCATGGAATGAAGAAAAGGAAAAATTCTTATCCGCGCTCGATCATATGAATCATTTAGAACCTTCTTCGCCCCGATTCAAGCAAGATAGAAATAAGAATTCTGATTTGTTGCCTGAAGGAGCACGTGACATTGAAGATTTTCTTCCAGACAGTCCGACTCACTTTTCCTTGCCCTCGAATCAGCATTGGTTTCAAAATAATATTTTCAATACCCGTGAAGACGAAGAATTAATAGTTCCACTTGAAATTGGCGGGCAGGTAGTTCGGGAAGAGCGGGAGCACCTACTGTGTCATGATTTGTCTCATCCCGAACGCATTGTGGCTAAATTTTCAGCGGCCAATTCAAAAGATATAGAAGAGGCCCTCCTGTTTGTATCCAGTGCAGAAAACACTCAATGGGATGAGGACGCGAGTTTTCGTGAAAAAGTTTTGCAGAATGTTGCCGTGGAAATTGAAAAAAATCGTGCTTCGTTGATTGAATATGCGATGAAGAATATTGCTAAAGGCGTCGCCGAGTTGGACGCTGAGGTGTGTGAGGCCATTGATTTTGTAAAATACTATCCCGCTACTTTGCAATATTTTAGAGATCAATATCCCCGAGTAAATTTTAAGAAGAAGGGCGTGGTGCTGGTGATTTCGCCCTGGAATTTTCCGATTGCGATCCCTACAGGAGGAATCGTTGCCTCTCTGGTTACAGGAAATCGAGTTGTCATCAAACCTTCTCCGCATTCATTATTGGCAACCTGGAAAGTTGTGACACTGTTTTGGAAAGCAGGCGTTCCCGCATCGGCCTTGCAATTCATTCCTTGTCAGGATAGTACGGCATCTGCCCTCACGCTCAGTCCACAGATCAATCAAGTTCTCTTTACAGGTAGTGCACGTACCGCCGATATGATTTTAAAAGGGAGACTGGGTCTTGACTTTACCGGTGAAACCAGTGGTAAAAATATTCTTATCGTTACGGACTCTGCGGATAAGGAACTTGCAATTGAGCATCTTGTTGATTCTGCATTTGGTTACAACGGACAAAAGTGCTCCGCGACCTCAATCGCTATTCTGACTAAAGAAGTATACAACGATCCGAAATTCAAACTTCAACTGAAGGACGCGGTTGAAAGCCTGCCTGTTGGTGGATTGAGTCCGACTCGCCAAAGTAAGATCACGCCCTTGATCATGCCGCCAAAACAAGAGTTGTTGCGGGCATTTACAAAACTGGAGCCGAGAGAAGAATGGCTGGTTCGACCAGAAAAATATGCTTTGGAAAATTTGTGGAGTCCCGGGGTGAAGTGGAATGTTCAGCCGGGTAGCTACACACATCTGACCGAATTTTTTGGACCTATGCTGGGCATCATGCAAGCCGATGATTTGAATCATGCCTGTCAGTTGGCAAACCAGACAAAATACGGATTGACATCGGGTCTTCATAGTCTGGACGATGAGGAAATAAAATATTTTCTTGAGGTCATGCAAGCAGGGAATTTGTATGTAAATAATAAAACAACCGGTGCCATTGTCGGTCGGCAACCTTTTGGTGGTATCAAAAATTCTCGTCGTGGTGCGGGTGGCAAGGCGGGTGGTATCAATTATATTCTGCAATTCATGCAAGCCAATGAGGAAGAGAGTTTTGTACAGTATGAAAATTCCGGAAATTATTCTCCTTTAAGCTCAATGGTTGAGGCATGGGAGAGAAAGGACTGGTCTCAGGATGATGCTTTCTCTGAACTGGCATTGGATATCAATCGGGTCATACTGGGAACAAGAAGTTGCTTGAAAGAATACGCAGAGTATTTTTCAAAAGAACATTCACGTGCAAAATCACAAGTTGTAGTAGGTCAGACAAACAGTTTTCGTTATCGCAGGGTAGGGAATTACACCCTTAGAGTTCAGCCGAAAGATTCATTAGCCGATGTTCTTTTGCGTCTGTTTGCGGGAGTGATTGCGGGGAACAAGGTTTTTGTCAGCATTGCTGAGAATCAACCGGGAAATACAATCATGGAATTTTTGGAATCTCAATTTTTGGATTCCTTACGAAATCGTTTCTCATTAAAAGTTCAAAATGATGCAACTTTGTTGTCACATATTCTGGGCAATCGTATCGATCGTCTTGCATACACGCACCCGGATAAAGTTCCGTCAAGTATTTACGAGGCGGCAATTGAAGTCAACCTTCCCATCATTCGTCAACGACCTTTGACCGAAGGCAGGTTTCTGATGCTGGAGCAATTCAATGAGCAAACGATCACTCACAGCTATCATCGTTATGGCAACCTGGGATTGAAGGGCTTAAATATGGAGAATTTTTAAAGTGCCTGACTTGCAATGGATGGGCTTGAGGTTTTTATGATATTCAGTTTCATTGCAGTTTTTCAAAATCATCGTCTTTTGGGGTGCGCCAGAATTGATTGACGGCGTAATGCGTTCCTGTCCAGATGGAGTGATCGGGTCCGAATTCAAGGCTGAAGATGTAGTTGCCACTCAAGCCGTTCAGTTTGGAAAAATTGGTGAAGGTTTCGCCGTCAAATCGGCTCAGTCCCTTGTTGGTGCCGATCCACAGGTTGCCGTCAGGTCCTTCTTTCAAGGCCAGTATGTAGTTCCCCGGCAAACCGTCTTTAACGGTGTAGACACGTGTTGTATTGTTCACCGTGTCCAGTTGAGTGAGCCCGCCACCCCATGTCCCGACCCAGAGTCGCTGTTTTTGGTCCATCCGCATTGATACGACGTAATCAGGTCGATAGTTTTGCGAAGGTGACGATGCGGAGTTGTGCCCGCTATGATGTTCGCCCTGAAGATAATCGACGCTGCCAATGTTATCCTGTTCGACGCGAGAGTAGTCGGCACTCAAACCATTTTTGTGGTTCCAGGACTGCCATTGTTTTCCATTATAAGAGGAAACGCCCGATTCGGTTCCGAACCAGATGCTGCCATTTTTACCCAATTCAATGGCATAGACCCAATTGTCGATGAGCCCTCCATTGGTATTTTCTTTAGTAAAAGCTTGCCAGGAAGAACGGTCAAAGAGATCGCCGCGTACGCGGTTGGCTCCACTCCAGGTTGCTATCCATGTATCTTGACCTGAAAATTTGATGTCATAAACAAAAGCGTCGCACAAACCCTGAGGGGTGTTTACATTTGTCCATTTCCCATCTTTTAGAAAACTGACACCGCCGCCATAAGTTCCAATCCAGGGGGATCCTTGGGGATCCGTGACAATATTGAAAATACCATTGCTGAGCAGGCCGGATTGATTGTCAAAGATGGCGTAGTCTTCATGGCTGTCGGTGGCGTATCGTATCGCGCCCATGGAGGTTCCTATCCATAGATTATTTTTGATTTGTTTGAGGGCCTTGACATTTCGGGTGTTGAGCTCAAACACATTGGTTTTGAGAATATGCGGGTAGTGCGAACCTGTTGTTTCAGGTGAGAGTGGTTTATCGAAGGCACAAGCAAAGGAATGGGGGATCAGTAGTGTAAGGAACAATAGGAAGGCTGAAATTGTTTTCATGAGTGTATAGTTGTTGGTATTCTATTTTATTTTTTTAAGATTGTTGGGATATAGCGTATATTGTTTTTAAATATTTTTGAAGGGGTTACTGTGCGAAAGAATAAATTTTTTATTGTACTTTTATTTGGGATAGCGTTGCTTTCGGCTTGTGTTCCGGGCGATGAAGATGCGTCGAATGTGGTGGCCAGTTTGGATCATATTGAAATTTCTCCTATTGATGGAAGGGAAATGGTTTTTATCCCTGCTGGCGAGTTTGTCATGGGAACCGATCGGGTGGATGAGGAGAAAATGCATCTGAAAATAGGTGCTGTAAAACCCTTGTTTTTAGATCAGCATCCTGAACGAACCGTTCAACTGGATGCGTTTTATATAGATCGTTATGAAGTGACGAATGCAGAGTACAAGCGATTCATTGATGACAGTGGCTACAATGACCTGCCTGCGAATTGGGTGGATGGAGTTTTCCCGGAAGGAAAAGAAAATTATCCCGTCACACATATCACCTGGGACGAAGCATTGACCTATGCACTTTGGGCGGGGAAACGCTTGCCTTCAGAAGCGCAGTGGGAAAAAGCGGCACGGGGAGACAAGGGAGGACTTTATCCCTGGGGAAATGAATATGTCAAGGGCTATGCAAATGTTAATCTTGACGGTAGCAGGGAGCTGGCTCCAATCGGTAGCTATCCAAAAGATAAAAGTCCCTATGGTGTGTTTGATATGGGTGGCAATGTGATGGAATGGACACGCAACTGGTACAAGGCGTATCCAGGAAACACTCGTAAAGATAATCGTTTTGGAGAGAAATTCAAGGCACTGCGGGGGGGAGCCTTTCAAAGGGCAGGGCATTACTTTTTAGACGCCTACCTGTTCTCTTTTGCACGTACTGAAGCCGATCCTGATGGTTACTATGAAAATGTGGGATTTCGTTGTGTGAAGGAACTTCCGGAAAAGATCAAAAAAGAGTCTTGAAATCGGGCATCATTGCAATATGGTGTTTTCAAGTTTGGCGCGGGTGGTGATGGCTTTGGATATATTGGCATCGATCAGATAAGAATCGTTTAAATTTGCATTCGTAAAATTGGTTCCGTGCAAATTGGCTTCCAGAAAAAATGCGTTTTGGAGATTGGATTCTTCAAAATTTGCATAGGTCATGTCAGAACCTTCGAAATTAGTTTCCTCTCCCTTAATGCCCACACAGTGCGCATCTTTCAGCTCCGTTCCCATCAGATTCGACTTGCTGATATCGACATTTGTGAAGTTGCAGGTATTGAGATCGCCATATTTTAGAGTCACCCCTGTCATATTCACTCCCGTCACTTTTGAATAACTGAGGTCAACCCCTCTCATATTTGCACTGTTTAATTTGCAATTTGTGAGCTCTATTTGCTTGAGGTAACCGTACATCAAGCGGGAGAAGGAGAGGTCGCAGTCATTCAACTTGGCAGAGTACATGTTTGCATAATTCATGTTGGCCCCTTTGAAATTGCAGTGTTTCCCAGAGGTTGTCATGAATTCGCTGTGTTCAAGAATCGCATTTGTGAAAATACAGTTCGTCAGTTCGGCTTCTTCAAAGTTGACCTCACTGAGGTTTGCTCCTGAAAAATTCACGTTTTTAAGCTTCGCTCCTTTAAAAGAGGCTTGCGTCAATGTTGCATGCGAAAAATTGATGTCTTCCAGTTCGCTTTTCCCAAAGTTGGTCTCCATAAGGGTGGCGTACATAAAGCTGGCCTTTTGAAGATGAATTTCTTTGAGATTTTGCCCACTGAACTCGGCCCCATCCTGTTTGGGTTCTTTCGCGATGAGTAATTGAAGATCGTCAGCGTCTGACATAGTTTATTTTATTTCCTTAAATTTGGAGGAAGCATGGAGTTCATACTGCGTTGAATTTTTTGCGGGTTGTTGCGGTCATGTATGCCCAAAACTCCTACGCGCACTATTTTGAAAATCACTGCCTCAGATTCGGTTTTAGATGCTAATTTGGCGACAACGGGAGTGATGAGTAAATTTGCCAGAATGATTCCGTAAAATGTCGTGATCAACGCTGTGGCCAATGCAGGACCAATGGTAGAAGGATCGTCAATGTGCATGAGCATCTGAATGAGACCGATCAAGGTTCCCGCCATCCCGAATACGGGTGCCTGAACACCAATGAAACGTAGTATTTTTTGCCCCGAGTTATGCCTTTCCATCATGGATGAGAGTTCCCGTTCTAAAATTTCATGGATTTCTCGACCATTGTACCCATCGACAATCATTGCAATTCCATTTTTCAGGAATGCATTTTCAATTTTGGCTTCTTCATTTTCAAGTTGTTTCATTCCCCCCGAACGGTATTTCGTTGCCAATTTCATGATGGTCTCTACATAATTGGCAGGGCTGGCGTTTTCGGGTCGGTATGCTTTATATATGACAGGTAACATCGTCGTGATTTTTTTAGAAGGGAAAGCGATAAAAGCTGTTGCTACCGTTCCTCCTAAAACAATCAAAACCCCGTTTATATTGACAAATACCCCGGGATCACCGCCTCGAATGATAGCACCGACGATCAGAAATATACCGAAAAAAGTCCCAAGAAGGGTTCCTGTGTCCAGTCCGGTTCCTTCTTGTTCCTCTTGGTCCCTGGCTCTTGCGCCAGTGAGGTCTGGAATATCTTTAGTTGCTGTAGCCATTATCTATGGGGGTTAACTGGCGACTTTTTCTGCCTTCGCCTGTATTTTTACTTTGAAAACTTTAAGGATATAGTTTTTTATCCAAGGTAATTTGAATTCATCTTTACGGCCAGAATGAATAAAAACCTTAAGGAATTCGGGGTCTTCAAGAGTTTTAAGTGCGACTTGAGGGCTTAGTTCTGTGAACATTCGGCCCATACAATTAACACCGGAATAGGTTTTACAAAATAATTCACCCCAGGATGTCATATACGTAGCACTTACATGCCGAATCTGCTCGATTTGCTTGTTGATGAATCTGTTCAACTCCTTATTATTCAGGCAGGCTTTGATATTCCCATTTTCTACATTGGGTGGTAAGGGAGTGCCAAAGTCAATGTCCAAAAAAAGTTGCCCGATTCGCGCATCTGACATCAGTGCTTCGTTGGAAATTGAAGCGATGTTAACGGAGTTAATGGCACTTGAAAGCTTGCTCATCAGGTGACGAACGTCTTCTTCTTTTACAGGCTGACTTTCGGCCCGTAGCAAAAAATCGGTTTCGTTTTCAACAAAAAGCTTATTAAACGCAATGAATGCAAGCATGGACTGATAGGATGCGAAGTTTTTAATGACGTCATCTTTTGGAACATGTTCGATAAAGGCCAAGGTTCTGCCTCGAACCAAATACCATTGGGGCCGTTCTTTAGCGGAAGATTGTTCGCATAGAAGTGTTAATTTCTTTTCGGTGGTTTTCCCGTCTACCATAGCGGTGAGGTTTTCAACCTTGTTAGGGGCTTTTCGGAAAAAACTGAAAAGTTTTCGGCCTAATAAATGAGTGTCTTTTTCGGTGATGAGACTTTCTGAGGGATCGAGATTCTTATTTTCTTCGGAGATATTTTTGTAACAAGCCATCAGTATCTTGTTGACGCGATTGCCCAATGCCACTTTCTGCATGATCTGCCAATCGGTGTACTGATTCAATTGTTCTACTTTAAATGGCGTCCACTGCCATTTATTCATCATTTGGATCAGAATATTTTTTTTCCAGAAGGTGGGCGTTTCTTCGAAATCCTCAGGCTCTATTTTAGTCCCGACTTTTAAGTAAAATGCGGAGCGTAAGGCATCTACCTCGTTATCGTTCTTCGCCTCAGAAAAAAACTTTTCCACCCTGTCAAACATCAGGAGATAGGCGTCAATCTTTTCGTAAGGTACTTTGTCAAAAACCTTTTGTTTGACTTCGTGGCAGAGTAAATTGGAGGCCGTGTCATTAAACATGTACTCTTCCAGCAAACCCATTTTCATGAGTGTTTTGAAAGGGGATTTGAACGATTTGATCAAGGCCCAAATAGAGCCCCCGAAAAACTCTCCGGGTGATATATCATGTACATTTCCCATATCTATAAATTCACCCTTGTCCAGCAAGGTTTTCCCTGACTGGAGAAGTTTGTACAGTTGCTCATAGCGTTCGTCATCGGTTTTGACGGGGACAATCCACCAAAAAGGGACGCGACCGTTTACGGTGATAATGGTTCGGAACATTTCCTCCTTCAATAGAATGGCCAGGGCCGAACCCGTGCTTTCACTGTCACTTTCACCAAAAATATTGTTTTTAACTTCATTGTAGTCGTTGGTGAAAAAATGCGTCTCCAAGTGGTAATTGTCCCAGGTCCATTTTTCTATCAATTGTAGTTTTTTCTGGAATAGAGCCAGACTTTTCTCGTTGAACTGTGTTTTATCTATCAGAAGAGTGTAGTCGAGGTCGGACTTTTTGGTTTGCGCGATGGAGCCCACGCTACCCATGAGCAGTACGCTATGGATGACGGGGTCTAAATGTTCGTTTCTTCTTAAAACAGCGTTGGGAAACAACTTTTCACAGGCGACTTCAGACTCTTTGTCGATTTTAAAATTATAGATTCCGCAGGGAACGGGCTCATCACTTTCAAAATAACCCGGCAAGTCGGGTTGATGAATATGCAGTAGACGGGGAATAGCGGCAAAGATCAATCGATCCACTTCGGAAAGAGTTTTTAGAGTTCTGTCGATTTTGTAACGATTGAACTTTAAGAAATCTTTTCGGTTTTGGAATAAGGCTTGAGAATCTATTTGATTTTCACTTTCCATTTTAGTTTACGCAGTGGATTGGTTGATTTTTAATAATTTTTCCCATTATAAAAAAATGTTGTTGTTTTGAATAGACTATTTTTATTTATTAACATTGGTGTCCGCCAATTTCTCATCGGGTTTGGCGGGTTCCGTTTTATTTGTACTTGATGGATTTTCTTTTTGATCTTTTTCATTGGCTTGTTTTTTTCGCTCCGCTTCACGATCTGCAACCCGGATATCTTTCAAAATTTTAATCTCGACTCTGCGATTGATAGCCCGGAACTCATCACTGGTATTACTTTTTAGAGGGCGGTATTCTCCATAGCCGGTGACAACAATTCTTTCAGGTGGGAAACGCATTTCGTCAATAATATATCGTGCGACGGTTGAAGCACGAGCTGAGGAAAGTTCCCAATTGGATGGAAATTTGTCCGAATGTGTGGGTACGTTGTCAGTATGGCCATCTACGAGAATCTGTTTCACACCTTCTTTTGTGTCTTCGCTGATAGCGTCTTTGATCAGTTTTTTCGCACCTTCCAGCAAGTCGGCACTGCCCGGTCCAAACAGATCGGATGTGGGGAGTCGTTTTAATATGGTTCGTGTGTCGCTTCTTACCAGAGTTTCTGCGTCCACGTTGTCTTTGACCAATTCCCTGACATGTTCCAGCATTGTCATTTCCTGTGGTGTCAGTCTAACGTTGACATGCTCAATTTTCATCCGCTGTTCCTGAAAGGCAGAAAGCGCGTCTGCGAATTTTTCCTCATCCATTTTGGATACGGTAAACATCAACACAAAAATAACGAGCAGAAGCGTCATCATGTCGGAATAGGTGACGAGAAAATTTTCAAGTCCGGCTGAGAATTCTGCTGTAGAGTCGGCGCGGCTATCGGAACTTCGGTAAGAACCTTTATCACCACCGCCACCGGAGCCTTCTTTTTTCTCTTCCAGCAGGGTTAGCTTCATCTCTATTTCAGCATTGTCCTCGCGCAACATTTCCAGTTCAACGATCATATTTCGACGTTCTTTTTCTAAGTCTTCGATTTCTTCTTTCAATTCGGCGATAACCTCAGCCGGGAGCATGCCCTCTTCTTCGGGGTCCAAACCACCGTAAAGCATTTTTTCGTATTTCTCTATGATTTCATCTTTTTCTCTTAATATTTGCGGACTGAGGCTGGGATTTAAGCCAGAAGAAGAGGATTCTTTTGTTTTTTTTAACTCGTCTTTTAAAGCCCGGATATTGCCCTTGAGGTTGTCGATGCTGTTGCTGTCTTCTCGCAATCGTTTGAGCTCTTTTAGAAGAACATCCTTTTCTTTTTGAGATTTGAGGATTCTCTCTTCCCGCTCTTTAATGCGTTCACGCAATTTTTCACTACGTTTGTTTAACTCTTCGATTTTTTTTTCTAAAATCGGATTAGCGTTGGCGGGTGTTTCGTCTGCGCGGCTTTCTTCCGTTTTCCCAGAATGTTTGGACAGTCTGGCCGCCAGTGCGATGTCTTTTTGTTCTTTGATCTCTTCGTCTTTTTTTACAAGGGTTTCCTTGAGTTTTTTGATCTCATTTTGATTGTGACTGGAAATATCCTTGATTTTGAGCGTGATTTGAGTTTTTTCTTCCTTGATTTTGCGCAACTCGGCTGCCTGTATTTTGAGTTGCTCTTTGAACATTTGCACGGATTCGAATTTACGCATAAATTAGCCTGTGCATTTTTTATCGGTAACTTTTAAAAAAATAATTAATGAAAACAATGGTTTAATCAAGGAAGTTCTGTTTTATATCGAATAGATCAATTCAGGCAAATTCACTCGATTTCCCTGAATACAGTGGTCAATGCCCAAATATATGATAGTTTGGCATATCACAGGTTCTATTGAATAATGGGTTGGTTTAGTGCAATTATCGGATTTAAAGATAATTACATTAAGAAAACCTCTGAAATATTAGGGCTCTATTAAATTTTAGGGGAGGCGTCCTGCACTTGTCAATGGGGCAAATATTTTTTAATTTTGTTAAATGTGAAATATGATTTCATTAGACGGCTTTATTTCTTCACTGAAAAATCTGGCAAACCGTAGAATTGGAGTGGTGCTTGCGTTGGGAGTCGCATCGGGTTTGCCTCTGGCATTGACCGGAGGGACTTTGCAGGCATGGATGACAGTTGAAGGTGTTGATTTGACGACCATAGGATTCTTCACTTTGGTGGGGCTACCTTACACGATAAAGTTCTTATGGGCTCCTTTGATGGATCGTTTTGTGCCCCCTTTTTTAGGCAGAAGGAGAGGCTGGATGCTTTTGTGTCAAATGGCATTGGCTATTTGTATATTCTCTACGAGCCTGTTTTCCCCTAAAGAAACACCCTGGTTGATTGCAGGTTTGGCTTTGATGATCGCGTTCTTTTCAGCTTCTCACGATATTGTGGTGGATGCTTACAGGGCGGATGTTCTTCCCGCTCATGAACGAGGCATGGGAGCGGCTGTATTTGTTTCAGGTTATCGCTTTGCCATGTTGATTTCTGGAGCCGTTGCTTTGATGCTTTCGGAATACCTGGGATGGCGTGTGACTTATGTGTTGATTTCGGTTTTGATGCTGACGGGAATGTTGGCTGTTTTATGGGGGCCGGAACCAATGCATGACTCCAAGCCTCCAGCAACCCTTGGGGAAGCCGTTGTGGGTCCTTTGAAGGATTTTTTTAAGCGCAACGGTGCGGTGTCCTTTTTGATTTTAATCATCCTTTATAAGTTGGGTGATGCTTTTGCGGGTAGCTTGACCACCGCGTTCTTAATCCGCGGGCCAGGGTTTTCTCTGACAGAAGTCGGTGCATTGAATAAAGGTTTGGGTTTGGCGGCCACCTTGCTGGGTGCCTTGTTTGGAGGTGCTCTCATGGTTCGTCTGGGACTGTATGGCTCATTGATGTTATTTGGAATATTGCAGGCAGTTTCAAACCTTTCGTTCATGATACTGGCCTATGTTGGCAAGAGTTATCTCATGTTGGTTACAGCTGTGGGTTTTGAAAATCTTGCAGGGGGTATGGGAACAGCCGCTTTTGTGGCTTTATTGATGGCACTTTGCCACGCACGCTATTCGGCGGCTCAATTTGCTCTTTTATCGGCATTGGCGGCTTTAGGCAGGGTGTATGTGGGACCCGCATCAGGATTTTTGGCTGAAGATTTTGGATGGGTAATATTTTTTCTTTTTACATTTTTCATTGCATTACCGGGCTTGTTTCTACTTTGGCGTATGAAAAAAAATATTGAATCCATTGATGTGCCATGGGATGAAAAGACACAACTGGATGAGTGAATCATTAATATTAAATATAATTGACACAGCTTAAACTTTGCAGGATGCCTCGATAGATGACTAAATTTCTTTACTTGCACGGTTTTGCTTCCAGCCCGGATTCAAATAAAGCCAGGGCTTTTAAGCAAAAATTTTCAGATTTGAGCGTTCCATTGGAAATTGCTTCTCTGGATGGGGGCGATTTCAGAAACCTGACTCTTTCCAGCCAAATGAATATCGTGAATCAATATCTGGATCAATTCCCTGATGATCATTTTGCAGTGATAGGGAGCAGTATGGGTGGATATCTGGCGGCATTGGCGGCAAATTTAAGACCGGAAATTAAGGCCATTTACCTCATGGCACCCGGATTCAATTTCTTACAACGCTGGAAGACAAAATGGAAAGAGGGGGATGAGAACAATCCTCCTTGTGCAAAAGAGATAAAGGTTTTTCATTATGGTGTGAATGAATGGACTATCTTAAACTCAGGTATATTTGATGATGCCGAAAAGTGGGGGAAGGCTTCTTTGACAAGGGAGCTTCCTACTCGTATCGTGCATGGCATTCATGATGACACAGTTCCGATAGAAGTGTCTCGCCAGCATATCAGCCGTTTGAAGTCAGGAAGTTTGGTCGAATTGGATAGTGACCATGGTCTTTTATCTCATATCCAGTGGATAGTTGATGACTGTGCTGATTTTTTTTTCAATAAACGGGATTGGCTTACAGTTTGATTTCGGCTAGAATGTGCCTTCCTTGGCTATGTTTCAGGTAAGGTTAATGAGGAGAGTTTTTTGTGGGAAGAGGATGATTTTCTTTTTAAACCCACTATCGAGGGTTCGAATTTCGGATTAGTTGACGATGAAAGCAAGCATCCTATTGGTGGACGATGATCGAGAGCTTCTTTCTTTACTTGAGAGAAAACTGTCGGAAGAGGGATTTCGGGTTTCAACTGAAGAAAATGGCTCTCAGGCTTTGGACAGGATCAGGCGAAAGATGCCAGACCTGGTCATTCTGGATGTTAACATGCCAGATCTTAATGGTATGGAAATTTGCAAAGCGTTGAGGTCGGACGCGACAACTCAAAATTTGCCTGTTATCATGCTGACGGCTCGTGACGATCAAATCGACCGGGTTCTTGGACTGGAATTTGGTGCGGATGATTACATCACCAAGCCCTTCAATGCACGTGAACTTGTACTGCGTATAAAAAATGCATTGAGAAGGACTCCCGAAGCGATTCATCAAAAAGAAATTTACAAGCTTGGGAATTTACAGATAAATTTCAGCACTCATGAAGTCACCATCAAAAAAGAAAAGATTCCCCTCACTTTGACTGAATTCAAATTGCTTGAGAAGCTCATCGAGACTCCGGGCAAGGTTCAGTCCCGTTCCGTGTTACTGGATGAAATTTGGGAATATGGAGATGATGTATTGTCCCGGACTGTTGATACCCATGTGCAAAGACTGCGTTCCAAGTTGAAGGATGCCGGCAAACACATCCAGACAGTTCGCGGCGTGGGGTATCATTTTGTAGAAAAGCAGTGATCGAATTATTTCAAAATATCTTCGCAACACTTTCCCCGCCTGAAACTAGCATCCCCCTTTTATTTCAAAATTTCACATCACGATATTGCTCTCATGATTCTCTCAATGGGATACTCAGAGAGGGTTCATCTAAAATGGTTCGTATGGTTGAACTCTTCAAAGTATCCTCCATCAGTTTCATGGAAAGGTTGATTTTCTTATGCAGTGCGCAAAGATTCGTTTTATGCGCACAAAGTTTCAGAGGACAACTTTCTATTTGTTTGAGGGGATCGACTGCATTGACAATCGTCCATAATGACAATTGGTCAACCGCATGGTTTAACAGGTAGCCGCCATGCAGACCCCTTTGCGAGCGTACTACCGTTCCCTTGACCAAGGCATGTAAGACTTTTGATAAATAATGTTCTGGCACTTTTGTGATGACAGCGATTTGTGCTGTCGTCAAGGGCTTCCCTTCATTTTGAGCCAGGCACACGGCGGCCCTCAAGGCGTATTCTGCGGTTTGAGAAATCATAATCGTATAACCCGATAAAAAGATATTGACATCTATAATAGCAGGTTGTATCTTTAAATCAATTAAAAGATAAGTTTATCTGTTTGTCTCTTTATTGGATTTATGGGAAAGGCGAATCATGCGAGATGCGGAAGTGTTGGCAAGGCAGAAAGGCGATATCCGATCAGAAGAAAACATTCGTTGGATGGTCGACTCATTTTACAGTAAGGCGAGGGACGATGATTTGATCGGTCCCATTTTTGATGAGGCGATCAGCGATTGGGAGAAACATCTGCCAACGATGTATCGGTTTTGGGGAAGACTTCTTTTAGGTGTAGAAAACTATTATGGGAATCCACTGCAGAAACATTTTCCTTTGCCTCTGGATCAAACTCATTTTAGCAGATGGATTGAATTGTTTGTTTCGACCATTGACGAAAATTTCTCAGGACCCAAAGCGGAAGCCGCCAAAAAGTTGGCTCAAAATATAGCGGGAACCTTTCAGTTGCGGTTGGGGATTTGCACTGAAAGTGATGAATGGATCAAACCTGGAAGAATATTGGAGAAATAAAATGAACACATCGAAACTGACTACAGGAAGTAAAGTTTGTGAATTTGTAAATAATAATCCCGATCATGTGATTCAAATTCTAAACGAACTGGACATTGATTTTTGTTGTGGTGGGTTTAAGACCTTGGAACGGGCCTGTACTGAGAAGGGGTTGAATCCCGAACTGGTACTCAAAAAACTCTGTGCGGATACGACTGAGCAAAATCATTTAGTAGATTGGGCTCAATTGAGTCTTTCTGAACTTGTTGAACACATAGTCAGTTTGCATCATGAATATTTGAATAAGACACTTCCTCAATTGAACGGTTTGATGGATAAGGTGATTCAAGCGCATGAAAAAAATCATCCAGAGTTGATAGAACTCAAAAAACTGGTTCTGGCTTTGAAGGTGGATTTGGAACCTCATATGCTCAAAGAGGAAAGAATTTTATTTCCAATGATTAAAAATATGGATGCAAGTCTGGAGTCGGAGACAGCCATGTGCAGTTCGGTGACAGGCCCGATACGCGTCATGATGGCAGACCACGAAAATGTGGGCATGCTTCTCGAAAAAATTAAAATGCTGACGAATGGCTACACGCCTCCCGAAGATGCCTGCGAGACCTATAAGTTTCTTTTTAAAACTTTGAAAGAAATCGAATCCGACACGCATTTGCATGTTTATAAAGAAAATAATCTTCTTTTCCCTGAGGCTTTGAATCAAGGCACACAGGCTATATGAGCCAATACTAAACTTGGAGACACTGCGCCTTAGCCGCGATCTGTAGCCAGGCATCCGCCAGTTGTGTTGTCCAACCTGCGGCCGCTGATGCTGTTCCGATTTGGTCCTGGCGGATTTCGATCATGACGCTGGGCAAGCGGTGCACCTCACCATGGAACGGAATCGTGTAGTCGATTTGGTCATCAATTGCGTAGGGTTGATTGTCACCCACCTCAGCATCCACTCTCTCAGCGAGAGCTCTGAGCATGAGCCGGGCAAGCCGCGGGTCACGTCCGTAGCATACACCGACTGGCCAAGGTCGAAGCAGGCCATTGAGAACGGGTGTAAAGCTGTGAATGCTGAGCAATAGTGTGCTGGATTGGGAACGGTTTTCAAGAAGTTTGCTGATGGCAAGATGATAAGGTTCAAACAGTTCTTTGCGGCGACGGGCTTTTTGTTCCTGCCCAAGTCCCTGGTTACCCGGGATCGATATCCCCGCACTTTGTTCTGGAATGGATTCCGCGCTTGATGGTGACCTGTTGCAGTCGATAACCAGACGCGAATAGCCACACAATACCAGCGGCGCATCGAGACGGGCTGAAAGGCCACGTGCCACTACTGCTGCACCCGGATCCCAGGCAATATGTTCTGCCAACTGTATCGGATCCAAGCCTAGATTGCCAAGCCGGCGTGGCACAAGGTTGGAAGCGTGATCGCAGAGAAGGATCGTATTGTTACGTCCTCCCGCATTTATTATTTCAACTGGAGGAGGCTCTTCAGGGTCCAGTAGTAACTTTGACGCATTGGTGACATTGGAACCTGTCATCTCGAATCGCTCCGGGCTGGATGACGATTGTGAATTACTTGCCTTGTCATCAGTATTGCTCCTTTATCTCATCTGTACGCACCATAAAGCTCTTGAGTATATTAAGACCAAAGGCGTTGCTGATAGAGACATCGGCCGCATCACGACCGCGGGCAATCAGCACACGACCTATGCGCCTCTCATTATTCCGGGGATCAAAGATGTGCCAGCGTCCCCCAAGGTAGACCTCAAACCAGGCCACGAAATCCATCGGCGCATCAGGAGGAGGAATATTGATGTCGCCCAAGTAACCCGTGCAGTAACGTGCTGGAATGTTCATGCATCGGCAGAATGTAATGGCAAGATGGGCGTAATCACGACAAACACCGGATCGATCATTGAAGGCTTCCCATGCCGACTTCGTGGAGCGGGCGTGCTCATAACCAAAAACAATGTGTTGATTAACAAAATCACAGATAGCCTGGACGCGTCCCCATCCTGTGGGCGAATTTTGGAACAGGTCCCAGGCCACCTCGGACAGCAGGTCGGTTTCGCAATACCGGCTTCCCAGGAGGAATACCAGAGTCTCCTCGGGAAGTTCTTGCACCAAGTGCTGATGCGCCTCGGGGGTAACCATATCGATTTCGCCGCTATCGTTTATGACTGCGTCGGTGGAGATTCGGATGTCACCCTGTGGGGCAACGATCCGGCTACACCAGTTGCCGAAACCATCGCGGTAGCCCTTAATCGGTGTGGACGGGCTGGTGATAATGTGATCTGGAATAACCAGATCGGATACGCGGGAGTAATGGACGTTCAACGTCAGAATCATGGGTGTTGGCTGTGGGCAGGTGTAAATTAACTCGTATCCGATACGGATCTGCATTTGGGTCTCTTTTTAGATACACGATGAAAAGGTAACCGTAGTGACACTTGTTAATCACGGCGGGTGATAGTTTGCAGGCAGATGAATCAAGTTTTCGGTTCGGGGATCCAAACATCCTTAATCAGACAGCCACTCAATTCGAATTGTTGCTTATTTCAGAATATAGAATATTTTATATGATAACCCGAGATTGCCCATATAACTATAAAATTCATAGAAAGTTATCTTACATAAGGCAAACCTTAATCTGTCTTTATTAGACGAACCTCACCAGTCATGAACCAGATATTTTATGATGAAATATTCTGTCAGGAATGAGCGAAGTTATTGCTAAGATCCCAAGTTTATGGGATCATTCTAAAAATTTAGGAGATAGAAAACTCTAAAGCGTAAATTTTTCTTATGTGCAAAAGGGGAGGTGTAAAGTGAATAAAGTTGGTGAACATATGTGTACACGTATTTACTCAATAAAACATGACGGGTACGCTTATGAAGCTGTCGATGAAATGTATAAAAACAAGGTCAGTGCTCTTTTAGTCGAGAAAGATGGTGAGTATGTTGGAATCATCACCAAAACGGACTGGATGCATCTCAATTTAAAAGGCGAATGCGATCCCAGAGCCGTAACAATCGCCTCTTTGATGACTAAAATTTCCAATACCATTGATGAGAAGCAAACCGTTGCCGAAGCGGGTGCCATTGTAGAGAAACATGGGATCAGGCATATTCCTGTGACACGGAATGGAAAAATAGTAGGTATGTTTTCAGTAAAAGATTTGGAAAATTACTATTTAAAATTGCACAATAAAACGAATTTCTAATAAGCAAATCACCAAGTAAAGGCGTTTCTATGGATTCATCGAGTGAAAATGATTATTCGGCGTTAAAGGCACACTATCATTTTACAGAGGAAGATGAAGAACGCTTGCTTGCTTTGAAGCCCTTTCTTGAAGCTTCTGTTGAAGATTTTTTAACAGGATTCTATGAATTTATCTGGGGATTCGGCAAGACGGCAGAATTTCTTAAAGATGAAGAAGTGGTCAGTCGGCACCGTGGAAAGATTCGCGAATGGTATTTGGATCTCTTCAATGGGACCTACAAACTCACCTATTTTCGAAAACTTTACAAGATAGGTGAGTTGCATGTTCGGTTGGGTCTGCCAACGCATTATGTCAATGCGGCGTTCAACTACGTTCGTGTTTTCACCTTGGGACGTATTCATAGAAGTTACACCGGAAAAGGTGATTTGACAGATGATCTCAAATCAGTTGAGAGAATTCTCGATATCAATCTGGACGTCTTGACCAGCTCCTACCGTCAGGAAGAAGTGGGCCGTTTCCTATCCCTTTCCAGTATTGAAAAGACATTATTGGGCCTGCTTAAAAGGGCCAGCTCCTATTTTAATTACTTGTTGGCGAGTGCTCTGGTAATGGTAGCGGTATTTGCGGTAGGCTTGTTTGGTTACGATGTGTATTTACTGACTTCTGGAAAAAACTCTGTGGAAGAGGGGATACTGACCATCCTGGGTAGTTTGCTTATTTTGTGGGCCGCGATCGAGCTGATTCATCAAGAGATCAGCCATCTGCGGGGAGGAGGGTTTGCTCTTGAAGTATTTATTACCCTTGCCATTGCCGCTTTGATTCGAAAAATATTGATATTTTCTCTTTCCCCGGCGAAGTCAGTGGATGTTTTAATGTACGGGGTTTTGGTACTTTGTTTGAGTGTTTCTTATTGGTTGATCACTCAAAAATCTAAAAAGAAGATAAAAGAAGACTCGATTATTCTTTGAAAGTTGTCAGTGGCAATAACCGGATAAAGTCATTTTTCTCAGGAGTGGCCAACACAGGCAAGATATTCCATGATTTTTTGCAAATGTGCCGGTGTGTTTTCATAGACCGTTTCAAAATCTTCCACACTCAAGGCGACTCGGTTGCCCTGCTTGATAAGACCATAAGTCAGCGAAGCGGCAGTGCTTATCGCGTGTTCCAGGGCAGGGCCGGCTAAATCCAGACCTGTCACAGGGTCATTCAAGTTCAACGCTATTTTAAAGGTTTGTGTTTTTTCCTCACAAAATACCTTCACCCTCAAGTCCCCCGTTTTTGCTGAAGATTTCCAATGGATTTGTGCAAGAGAATCTCCTTCTCTGAATTCCCGTATCGACAGCAATTCACCCTCTGTAGAAATTGAGATTCCTTCAGTCTTCTCCAAGTCACCCAGACGAGGCAAAGGAATTTCCTTGATTTCCGGATAGACCAGGGCCGTCAAATGCAGAGGAATTTCCTGAGATTTGATGAAAAAACCAAAAGGAAAGCTTGTGGCGATTCGACAGTGGTCGATTTCCAGAGGACCTCTTTGTGAGGCTTTGAGAAAAACAGATTTTGTGTGTGTCGATTGAGGTGGCAGGTAAAACAGATTGATATCCTGTTCCAGATTTACTGCATTCTCAACGAAAAAAAAACGCAAGGCATAGGAACCCATTTTTTTCTTTTTGTTCGAAATTTTTAAATTCAGTGCCACGGAACCGTTGGCGTAAAATGAGGGGGGAAGTTGGCCTGTTACTTCGATTTTTCTTAAAGTCCATTCAGAAAGTATTCCAGAAACAGCGATAAAACTGCAACACATTGCAAGAATCAAGTACAGCAGATTGTTTCCTGTATTGATTGCTCCGAAGCCAACGCCCAACATGAGAAGAACGAAACCGCCGCCCTCCCGCGTATGTTGCAGGGTCTTGCCAAAAAGACTTATGGTGAAGATTGTTTTATAGGGAGCATTCGGGCGGTTATTCATGGCGGATGACTGCAACGGCTTACATTAGGGAGAATGGAGTATTCTATATATAGACTAGCAGAAAGCTCCGGCAAGAAACTCAAAAAAATTTATTGCCGGAGCCTATCTATAAATGTGCGGGGAACCCGATTAGACGTGATACGTCAATTCATTGAGGTGAATTCTCAACTTCCTTGACTTTGACTTCAACTCTGAGTTTTTCATTGCCGCCGCCTTTAAAAATAGTTCCGCTGATAGGAGTCGCGTCTCTGTAGTTTCGTCCACAGGCGGTGCGTATGTGATCTTGCGAAACTATGCAACCATTGGTTGGGTCAAATCCACGCCACCCTAAATAGGGGAGGTAGACTTCTGCCCAGGCATGAGAGGCATCGGACTGTATTTTATTTTCATAATTTCCGCCCGTATAAATATAGCCCACCCGATAGCGAGCGGGTATGTTTAACAAACGGCAGAGACAAATGAACAAATTGGCAAAATCCTGACAAACACCTTTTCGTGTAGAGAAAACATCGAAAGGTGTTGTTTCAAGATAGGTGCTTCCTGTCACATAAGAAAAGTCTTCAAAAATTTTCTTATTGATATCCAGTAGTGTGTCAATCAGATGCATGTCGTTTCTCTTGACAAAACTCATTGCGTAATCCGTCAACTGTCGGAGTTGCGTTTCAGGCAATTCAGGTGGAAGCAAATAAGGAAGCATCATCTGACGTTGCCATGGCATCCATGTGAGAGGAATCTGGGAGCGACGCATGACTGGATTGTGATCGTCTTGTGGACGGGCATAAACCTTGACCCGGCTTTTCATTTGGATCATCAGCTTGGTATAAGTACTGGTGATATCGTAGTAGAGTGCATGATTTGCAAATACATCTTCAAACGACAACATCTCTCCATCGACTGAAATTTCCAGTGTCGCACGTTCCACCTCCTGCACAGCATCTTCTACAGGTTGCAAACGAAAAAAATGCGAGCTGTGTTCTACAGGAACAGAATAATTGTATTCTGTAATGTGTGAAATATTGTAGAACCGGTAGCTCAGGGGAGCCCCTTCCATATCGTGGGTCAGGGATTTGATGTTGATGGTATTTGAAAAGCTTTCTACGCTTGGAATTGATTCTTCAAAGACCGCATTTACAATGGTTTGAGATTGTTCTTGTTGTTGAATGGCAGAAAATTCTTTGTCAATTATTTGGCTTTCGTCTGGTGTAACCGGTTCTTTAGTCTCCTTAGAAATATAGCTTTCAGGAGAAACATAGGTTGCAGGTGGCTCAAGAGTTGCAGGTGACTCAAGAGTTTCAGATGACTCAAGAGTTTCAGATGACTCAAGAGTTTCAGATGACCCAAGAGCTTCAGAGGCTTCCGTAGCCAGTGGGTCTTCAGAGAAAGCCTTGATTTTCTCTTTTTCTGGAAAGCTGTCCCAGTAAATGGCACCTTTACGAATGATGATCAATCTTCCTTGTTCCATTAAGTCGAAGGGTGTCTCTTTGAACTGGAAGGAGGTGATCATGAAAACAGTGCGCAATGAATCGCGAGGAGTTTCCAGATCGAGCGAAACTATATCGGACTCAAACACAGGAGGTTTTTCGGAAGGCAAAACTCTATGTGTATACAGGATAGACTTTGAATTTTTTCCATGATAAATGGCCATGCTCCTGCCATCACAGATAACAAAGTCGGCACTTCCCATGGCATCGAGTTGCTCAAGCCAGGACAGCAGGACTTCTCCATCCACATCGGTCAACGCTTTGGCAGAGGACTCCAAAAACTTTCCCAGTAAAAAACAGAAAGCCAGCTCAGAATCGGTTTTTCCTACAGGCTCGAAAAGGCCAGATGTGTCGGTGTGGGCTTCTTCAAGAGCTGTGTTGTCCAACTGACCGTTGTGCAGAAAAAGCCAGTCGTACCCCCCATAACTGCGTCGAAAAGGTTGACTGTCGTGCTGGGTGTATTGCCGGCCGACCCCCTTTACCTTACATGCAAACATGGTGGAGCGAAAACTGGAGCCATCCTTGAGTGTGTCTAACAAGGTCTGCGAATCCTTGGCCATGCCATCCTTGACAACAGATGCCCCATAGTCATCGTTGGGGTACCAGCCAAATCCCCAACCAGTAGATTTCAAGGTTTTTGAAGTTTCATCTGATGAGACACAAATGGAAGGGGATCCCAAACAGTCAAAATTAAGTGCTAACAGTTCACCAAACATATATTGTCACGATTACGTGGTTAATAATTTAATAGTAAGGAATTTCTACAGAAATTAATATACAATAGCCAGACTAAAATTATTTTTAATTTAATCAAATAATATTTTTTCAAGGTATCTCTTTGTGTCCATAAAAGTAGCTTTGCATCATTCAACGCAGTATACCTATGACCAAATGATTCGTCTAGGACCCCAGGTTGTTCGCCTGCGTCCCGCTCCTCACACGCGATCCATTATTTCTTCATACTCTCTTAAAGTGATTCCAGAAGAGTACTTCATCAATTGGCAACAGGACCCATTTGGTAATCATCTGGCACGTTTGGTATTCCCTGAAAAAACCAAAAAATTCCAAATTGACGTGGATCTGATAACCGAGATACGTGTGGTCAATCCATTCGATTATTTTCTCGAAGATGCGGCTAAGGATGTCCCTTTCGATTATGAGCCCTGGCTGGCTGAAGAGTTGATCCCCTATCTTGAAATCAAGGAAAAAGGTCCTTTGCTTCGGGAATACATGAAGGGGATATCGCGGAAGAAACAAACTACAAACGATTTTTTGGTTGAGGTCAACCAATACCTGAACCAGTCACTCGCATATGTTATCCGTATGGAGCCGGGTGTGCAGTCTTGTGAAGAGACTTTGCGATTGAAGAGTGGCTCGTGTCGAGACATGGCCTGGTTGTTATGCCAGATCCTTCGACATCGTGGATTAGCGACTCGATTTGCCTCAGGATACCTGATTCAATTAAAACCCGATCAGATGGCACTCGATGGGCCTTCTGGAACGACGGTAGATTTTACCGACTTGCATGCGTGGGCCGAAGTTTATCTGCCGGGTGCCGGTTGGATCGGTCTCGATCCCACTTCAGGATTGTTGACGGGTGAAGGGCATATTCCACTTTGTTGCACTCCCAATCCTTCCAGTGCCGCACCCATCTCTGGATCTATTCTGGATGTCTGCAAATCTGAGTTGTTTCACGAAATGAAGATTGAGCGTATTCATGAAGATCGTCGGGTTTCCAAACCTTTCAGCGACAGTGAGTGGATGGAGATCAATCAGCTTGGTGATAAAGTAGATGTTGATTTGGCACAGATGGGTCTCAAATTGACCATGGGGGGAGAGCCTACATTTATATCTGTAGACGACAGGGAAAGTGAAGAATGGAAAACCGCCGCTTTTGGTGCGAATAAAAGGCGGTTGGCAAATGACTTGCTTTTACGTCTAAAAAACCGATTCTCCTATGGAGCGTTGCTTCATTTTGGGCAAGGCAAATGGTATCCCGGTGAACCCATACCACGTTGGGCATTAGGCTGCCATTGGAGAAAAGATGGCGAACCTATCTGGAGGGATGAAAAATTTCTGGCTAACGCTGAAGAAAGCCATGGGCATACCTTTCAGACGGCAGAGCTGTTCATGCAGGAATTTGCAAAAGCACTGGGTATTCCAGAGCACTTCATCATGACGGCGCACGAGGATTCTCCCTATTACCTTTGGCAGGAGCAAAAGCTTCCGCTGGAAGGAGATATTCTCAAGGCAGACTTATTTGAAAAAACAGAGCGTCAGCGATTGCAAAAAATGCTGGAAAAAAACCTGAATGATCCTGTCGGGCTGGTCATGCCATTACATTTTTCAGGTGCTGAAAATTGCTGGATCAGTAATCAATGGAATTTCCGTACGGAGAAATTGATTTTGGTGCCAGGGGATTCTCCAGTTGGATTGCGTCTTCCACTCAACAGTCTGGTTTTTGTACCGGGTCAGGGTCGTGAACTGTTGAGTGAGCCCAGTCATTTTCAAGAAACAATTGGACTGCCGTCCTGGAGTTCTCTTCGCCAATGCGTCAACCAAAGATTGAAAGTTACACCATCCCATCCGGGACACCCGACTTCAGGTATGGTTCGCACAGCGATCTGTATGGAAGTGCGTAAAGGCACGCTTCATATTTTCCTGCCGCCGGTTTCGTACATGGAGACCTTCCTGGATTTGATCAATACCATTGAAACGGTTGCCGCTAGACTGGCTATCCCTGTCGTTCTTGAGGGTTATGACCCCCCTCGTGATATGCGTGTGAAGCATTTCAAAATAACACCCGATCCTGGTGTGATAGAAGTTAACGTTCAACCTGCCGAGAGTTGGAGAGAGTTGGTAAAAATCAACGAGACTGTTTTTGAGGAAGCTCGTCAGGCGCGACTCACTTCTGAAAATTTCTTAATGGACGGTCGTCGCGTGGGTACCGGGGGAGGCAATCATATTGTCATGGGGGGGCCAACGCCTTCTGAAAGTCCCTTTCTGCTAAGACCGGATATTTTGCGCAGTCTGTTGGCTTTCTGGCAAAATCATCCTTCGTTATCTTATATGTTTTCCTCGATGTTCATTGGGCCCACGAGTCAATCGCCTCGGATAGACGAAGCTCGTATGGCATCATTGTACGATTTGGAAATCGCATTCCAGAAAATTCCCATGAATGGTTCGGTGCCGCATTGGCTTGTGGATCGTTTGTTCCGCAATATTCTGGTCGATTTGACAGGCAACACGCATCGCACTGAAATCTGTATTGATAAGCTGTACAGCCCATCGGGTGAAACCGGGAGATTGGGATTGGTGGAGTTGCGTGGTTTTGAAATGACGCCTCATTGCCAGATGAATTTATTGCAGGCCCTTTTGATTCGTACCTGTGTTGCACAGTTCAGTAGAAATCCCTACTGGAAGAACCTGGTCCGCTGGGGAACACAACTGCACGATCGTTTCATGTTGCCACATTTCATTTGGGAAGATTTTAAAAATGTCATTCGTGAGTTGCAAATGGGTGGGTATCCAATACGGCTGGATTGGTTTCGACCTTCGTTTGAATTTCGATTTCCGCAGTATGGTTCCGTTCAGATAGGACAGATTCATATGGAACTGCGCATGGGACTCGAGCCCTGGACGGTACTGGGAGAAGAAATGTATCAGGGGTCTGTGAGTCGTTCGGTTGATTCTTCAGTCGAACGCGTGCAAGTCAAAGTAGAAGGGCTCAAAGAAACACATCACGTCGTGACTTGTAATGGACGCCGGGTTCCTATGAAACCGACAGATGAGAGTGGTGTCTTTGTGGGTGGGGTGCGATTCAAAGCCTGGCCACCGCCTTCGAGCCAGTACCCGACCGTTCCGGTGCATGCGCCGCTGGTCTTTGATATTCTGGATACTCGATACGAACTGTCTATCGGTGGGTGTACTTATTATGTCAGTCATCCCGGAGGAACAAATCCCGAAACAACTCCGATCAATGAGAACGTAGCCGAAAGTCGACGGTTTTCACGTTTTCAGCCGATGGGACATTACCAGGGATCGATGCGGGTTCCTCCTATTGAAGAAAATCCGGACTTTCCCGTTACTCTGGATCTTTGCCGAGACTATTATTATTGATTTTTAGGGGTGTACAACCTGGAAGGGAAACTACAGAACATCTGACTATCCAAAGCTGAGAATTCTCAGCTTTGGATAGTCAGATCATTGGTACTGGCTTTGACTCTGGTTGTGACTTTGATTGCCGTAACGATTGCTGTCTGTCACCTGTTTGATGGCAAAAAAGTTTTCGTGAACGGCTTCGCCTAATTCGTTCAAGTCTGATTGGACACCATCCAGAAATTGGTGCAATCCGAAATTCATGACTTCTGTTACATTTGTATAATTTAACTTACCTGATAATTTCCCGAATTGTTTTTCCAGATCATTGTTGAAGGTACCGACAGGTGTTCCCATGATTTTATACAAAGCCTGTTCTGCCTGATTGACGCAGAACAAAATGGATCGTGGAAATTCGCGGTCAAAAACCAGAAAATCGACAATGTTTTCCGGGCTTATCAGATTGAATCGTTTCCGGTACATTTCAAAAGAGCTTGTGGATTTTAAAAGTGCAGACCATTGGACGCTGTCCATTGAAGAACCCACATAATCCAGTCGCGGCAGTATGATAAAGTATTTCACGTCCAGAATACGAGAGGTTTTATCAGCTCTTTCAAGGTATCTTCCCAATTGAGCAAAGTGCCAGCCCTCACCACGAGACATCGTAGTGTAAGCAATTCCCATGATCAAATGGCATGCCATTTTGATGTCTGAGTAAAACTTGTGAGGATCTTTGAAGGCTCTTATGCTGGTACCCATTCCTGCAACGTCCAAATAGAGTTTGTTGATTTTTTCCCATATTTCTGAAGGGATGACTTCCCGGATCGACCGTGCGTTTTCTCGGGCCGCTGTCAGACACGATTTGATGGAATGGGCGTATGAGCCGTCAAAAGTGTGAAAGAACATGACATTTTCCCGAGTGGGAGCACCCAATTTTTCTGTAAAGTATTCTTCATCCCCCGTAATATCTACCAGAGGTTTCCATGCCTCGGGATCTTCTCTTAAAGATGGGAGGTCCAGCATCATATGTAATTGAGATTCAATCATCCGGGCGGCATTCTCTGCTCGTTCCAGATAACGATTCATCCAGTAAATTGAGTTAGCAACGCGACTTAGCATTTTATTTCTTTCTGGTTAGTAATTAGAATCTTGTTCAAGAACCCAGGTGTCTTTACTGCCACCACCCTGGGAAGAGTTCACCACAAGAGAGTTTTTTTCCAGAGCAACCCGTGTCAATCCACCCGGTAGTACGTAAATGTCTTCCCCATAGAGCACGTAGGGTCGTAAGTCGACGTGACGTCCTTCAAAATGATCCTTCACAACAACGGGCACGCGGGATAATTGAATAACGGGCTGTCCAATATAATTTCTAGGTTCTCTTTTGATATTTTCAACCATTTGACGCTGTTGTTCCTGGGTAGAAAAAGGGCCGATCAACATTCCATATCCACCCGAACCGTGAGTTGTTTTGACCACAAAGTTTGCAATGTTGTCGATCACATGCTGGCGTTCTGTTTCATTTTCACAAACAAATGTGGGTACGTTGGGAATGATCGCGTCTTCGCCGGTGTAATATTTGATGATTTGTGGAACATATGAATAAATCGCCTTATCATCCGCAATCCCTGCACCGGGAGCGTTGGCCAAAGCTACTTTTCCGGCACGGTAAGAGTTCATAAGCCCGGGAACACCTAGCAACGAGTCTGGATTAAATACTGTGGGGTCGAGGTATTCATCATCGATTCTTCTATAAATGGCATCTACCTTCTCAAATCCCTTGGTGGTCCTCATATAAACAAAATCGTCCATTACGACCAGATCTCGTCCTTCGACCAATTCTTCACCCATCTGTTGAGCCAGGAACGAATGCTCAAAATAGGCTGAATTGTAAATCCCAGGAGTGAGGATAACAATGTTGGGACGCATCACAGAATCGGGTATCAGATGTCGGAGCGTGCTGGCAAGCCGACCACAATAGTCGTCTATAGGTCGAATCGGCATGGAGTCAAAAGCTAACGGCAGTGTATGTTTTAAGACCCTGCGATTGCCGAGAACGTAGGAAACGCCAGAAGGGCAACGAAGATTGTCTTCCAGAACGAAAAAATCACCTTTATCATCTCTGATCAGGTCGATTCCACTGATGTGGCACCAGATACCTTTAGGTGGTTTCAAACCCACGCATTCTTTGCGATAGGCCACCGATGAAAGTATCATTTCTTGAGAAATAACCCCGTCTTTGATGATTTTTTGATCATTATAAATATCGTCAATGAACTTGTTCAGGGCGAAAACCCTTTGCTTGACGCCTCTATCAATAAAGTCCCAATCGCGAGCCGTAATGATTCTGGGAATGACGTCGAAAGGGAAAACTTTTTCAAGCCCTTTTTGGTTTCCGTAAACCCCAAAGGTGATTCCCATTTGCATGAACGCCGCCTCAGCTGCCTTCTGGCGATTGTTCAGCTCTCTCTTGGAAAAGGAGTTGATTCTGTTCACTAAAGGGACTACTTCTTTTCTGGGTTGACCGGATGGCTCAAAAAATTCGTCGTAGAAATGTTCTGGATTGTAGGAATCGAAATTCATATAGAGAAGTGGGGTTGATTAAATAATGACATTATTTGGAGAAAAAAAGTGAAATGGATTGCTTTTTGCTCACAAGTGCCTTGCAAAATTCTAGTAAACACATATAGCCTGTATTTTAACATATAATCAGCTTGATTGTTGAAAAATATAACCATATTTCATTTTAAGTTGAATTTTTTGTTCAAATTTCAGGGCAACCCTTTTACTGAATCTGGTCAGATACAACCCGGTTTCGTCCTGTCCTTTTAGCTTTGTAAAGATTTTCGTCCGCCACGGCAATGCATTCTTCCATCGTCTGGCCTTCTTCATAAACCGATACTCCGAAACTCATCGTGACAGGCACATTATTGCCATTGTATAAAAATTCGTTTTCTTCTATGGATCTACGAATTTTTTCTCCAACGATGACACCCCCATTGATTTCAGTTCCGGTTAAAATAAATAAAAACTCCTCGCCGCCCCAACGAAATACCATGTCTGTTTTTCTAGAATAATTTTTAATGATTCGAGCTGTTTCCACCAATACCTGATCGCCCATATTGTGCCCATAATTATCATTGATTTTTTTGAAATGGTCGATATCTGATAAAATGATGGAAAAGCTTTTCTGTGTTCTCTTAAAACGATTGATTTCGTTTTGGAATCTTTCTTCACAACTTCTACGATTGAATAATCCTGTCAATGGGTCGGTCCAGGACAGTTGCTTCAATTCTTCGTGAGATTCTTCCAATTCCTTTGTTCTCTGCGCTACTTTTTCCGCAAGCAGTTCATTGGCCTCATTCAATTTATCGTTGAGCTCTTTCAGGTTGTTTTTGTCCTGTGCGAGCTCAACCCTCAAGCGATCACTGGTCCGTAGCTCTGCCCTTAAATTTTCTGACAAGCTTCCCGCCCAACCCGACAAAATCAAAAATCCTCCCCACAAAGTAAGATCGATTTTGAATTGAAACTGATCTTGCAAGGCATGGTAAATGGACTGATTTGCCAGTATGAATACCCAGACCAAAAGAACGGTGAAAAACGCGTACAGAATCGCAAGTCTCCTGCCTAGCAGGTAGCCCGAAATCATGATGGGCAGATGATAAAAATTCAGCAGGGATATTTGGAAATGATAGAGATAATGCAGGAAGGTTACGGACACAAGAATGAAGAAGATAAAAATATCAGTTAGATTTTTTTTTATATAATTCATTAGCCTGAGATTAGCTTGCCGAAAATGGAAATGTTTTTGATCAATTCTGATTCAGAAAAATATCGTTGATATGGGGATTTTTCATGTTTTTAATGATAACATTACTTGGATTTAATCCGTAAGAGCAATATTGTTTGACGATCATTTCTAATATCAAGTGTCTGTGGATAGTTTTCAAACTTTGGATATTGCTATATTCATTTGAGTAAACGACGTTGCAGATAAATTTCGACGATGTTTTTAAAATTGCTCGCGACGGCGATATCAGTCAACCCGTCTCCGTTAAAGTCGGCATCGGTGATTGCCAGAACCGTTCCTCCATCAACAACATAGTCTCGTGTGGGATAAATAAAGCTCCCGTTGGGCCGACGGATCACCACTGAGAAACTGCTGGCACGCGAATTCGCCACGGCAATATCGGGAAGCGTGTCGTCATTGAAATTTCCTATTGTAAAATTCAAAGGTCCGCCACCGCCAGAAAAAGCGATTTCATCTTCAAAAGTGCCGTCTCCTCTGGAATAAGACATGAACATATTGTCCCCTTTGGCGGAGGAATATATGAGATCCATGCGTCCATCCGCATTCATATCGTGAAGGGCGATCGCAAGAGGCATCTTGTCTTTTGCGATAGATAGCGGACGTGCGAATGTTCCGTCTCCATTTCCAAGAAATATTTTCACAGCACTCGCGGTAGAACTGCTGGCCGCAAGCGCAATGTCCATTTTACCATCCCCATTAAAATCGTCGGACACTCCAGAGAAAGCGCGCGATCCTGTGATATAGCGTTCGCCGGATTTGAAATTCCCATTGCCGGTTCCGATAAAAATTTCCATTTTATCGAAAGTCAGTGTCACCGCCGCATCCTCGATCCCATCCTGATTGTAATCAGCCAAGATAATTCCCAATGGGACTTTTCCTGTTTTCGTATGGGTGTGTTTTATTCTCAAACCTTTTGGAGATCCAAATAAAACCGTGAAAGAATTTTCACCTCGTGAATTCACAGCAAGGTCGGGGTAAGTATCGTTGTTGAAATGACCCACGGCCATAGTTGTGGGCTCTGCGGGCATAGCAATGTCTATGTTTGAAGCAAAAGTACCATCACCTTTTCCGAGAAGAAGCGTGATCGTGGAATTTTTGGCATTGGCAGAAACGATATCCTGAAATCCATCCTGATTGAAATCTTCTGCTACCAGAAATGTGGGGCCGATGCCAACAGGAATGACATTGTACTTGTAAAGAGTGGCTGGGGGAGGGGTCGGCAATTCAAAATCGCATCCAAACAAGAGAGACATGACGACACCCGCGCAAATTGATTTTATGCAAAGTTCTGAGGAACTGAACCGCAAACCAAATAGATTGTTCATAGAAAGCTCTCAGCATTGAACATAAATGATTTCCTTAAATGTAGGCGGGTGGGTGAAAATACCTTGTGATGATTCTATCATTATGCAGGTGAATTCAGACCTGCGAACTGAGATTTTTTAAAAGGGATATTAATGAACTAAATCGTTTTTAATATTAAGGTAAGTGGGGGCGAGAAGAATATTTGTGGAGGGAGATGTCGTTCGAACTAACGGAAGGCTCCCAACAGGGATGCCTTCACCGTTAATGGAGTGGCTTAAGCATAGCCAATCACTATCGCTTGGAAATTACATATTGTTCATGATTTTTGTTAATTTTTTAGAGGCATCTTCATAAGCATTTTTTTCACCATCGGCAAATTCAAATTTGTAATACTCAAATTTGTTGCCTGCGGATAATCTGCGTTTTTCAGCTTCTCCAATCAAATGTGTGAAATTGTCAATCAATTCTTGAGTTTGTTCTTTCACGGATTTTGTAATGACGGTCAATTTTTTAATACCCTCCATTTAAAGTTAAGTAAGTATGATTTCCCAGTGTGTTTTACTGAGATATCGAATGACGGCCGATAATTTGATCAATTATTTTTCAAGCAATTGCATTGAGTGCGACTAATTTCAATACCCAACCTTGCAAAGAAATCGAGATCGCTGAAAGACTTACAGGGATCAATGAGTCGGGGCGATTCAGGGAAATTCCTAGTACGATGAAATTTGAGATCATCGAAATTACCAGAATATAAAATGCCTGATTTTCCACTTTGTTCCCCTGTTCTTAAAAGTTTTTTTTGATCTCGAAGTGTACCCGATTTCCCCTAACTCTGATTGGTTTTCGGGGGTTGTCGCACAGGCCGTTTGTTTTTTAAGAACACTGAAGGCGTTGCCAATTGTTTGTTTGATCTAATGTTGAGCATTCTTTTAGTTATGATTTTTTTTAAATTTCCATCACGATCGTACACTTTAACTTCATTCATATTATGGCCTCAATTTAACCGGTTATTCTTACGCCAAAAAAAAACACTCCATAAAGGAGTGTCGAAAACATTGAATCCCTTGCTGAATTTCAGGTCTTCCTCACGTAGGTAAAATAGAGGAAGGAGGTCATATCTAAGCTACCATGTCCGGCGAGGATAGCAAGGTAATTAGAATTAATGATTGTTAATAATTCCTGGAAACCCGCATTTAAGGCTGATGTTCGTTGAATTCAAGCTTGTTAGAGTCAATATGAAATATTTGTAGTTCACTACAAAAAATCAATTTTTCCGTCAGGAAATTTGAATTTAACGATTCTGAAATCGTTTGTAGTGCAAAATTTTCAGTAAAATGATCAAACGGTGGGCAACATCAAGAGGTGGGTTGCTATTGCTCGGAACTGCTATTGTGGGAGCATTCAATGTGAAATAATATTGGACATGGTTCTAAAATTATATAGTGAAATATATTTAGTTTTAGGTTGACCCGAACAACGACGCTCGTTAAAGTGGGGATTTTCCCCACGACTTGAATGGTTGAGTGAGGGAATTTGATTTCACTTTTTCGAGATGATTTGTTTATGAATTTAACGCCAGAAGATAAAGCGTTGATTGAGCAAGAAGAGATACTTTTTCAAAAAACTCTCGATTCTCTATACGAGCAGCTCCCACACGCTCTTTCTGCCAAGCTCTCTGCCCGCAATGAAGCGAGGGAGATGACGAGCCGAATGGTTAATGAATGGAATGACGAAGCCCGACAAGCCCTTGTGTCGGATGAGGCAGTCGCTCATCGTATTTCATCGATTCGTAATGATCAGGATAAAATCCTCATGGAGCTGGTGAGAGAGCCTTATTTTGGGCGGGTGATGACGAAGGAAGAGGACGGTCATTCGGCTAATTTTCTAATCGGAATTCGTGGCAACCCCTCTGCCGGTATTGTTGACTGGCGCAGTGGCCCATTGGCGGCTTTGTATTTTAATTACAAGCAGGGTGATGAATTTTTTGAGGTCATCAACGGTCGTGAAAGGGTCGGGCGAATAACGCTTCGTAATTCTTTTAAAACTGAAAACGGTCAACTGATTCAAATTGAAACTTCTGAGGGTGTTTTTCAACGTAAAGAAACGGGGTGGATGAGGCTTGATGTCGATTCTGAAATTGAAGCCATGCGTTCGCGTTCTCCACGCACGACGGAAAAACGTTTGCCTTCGATTTTATCGCTCATTACACCCGAGCAGTTCGAGATGATCACTTCCGACCCACATCGTCCCGTCATTGTTCAGGGCTCTGCCGGTTCGGGCAAAACCACGGTGGCATTGCATCGTTTGGCCTGGCTTCTGCATGAAAACAATTCGTTTGCATCTCCTGATAACACGCAGATCATAGTCATGAACAAGTCGCTACAGGTTTATGTGGGGGCAACGCTTCCTTCTATGGGGATTCATGGAATCAAGGCGACGACGTTTAATAGTTGGGCGTTTGCATTCTTGAAGAATGTCGGGATGCCGGATGCGCGTTTCAAGTATCAGGAATTGCCTTTGGGTGTCGAAACCATCAAATGTTCTGAAGAAATGCTCCCAGCTCTGGAAGCTTATGTAAAGCGACAGAAACAGAGATTGGATTCGGAAATCACGGGCGAACTTCAACCCTTTCAGGAACTCGTTGTTATTTGGAAGAAAGACGTTGATCGACCCCTGATAGAACGTTTGCGAGAGTTGGTTCGACAGCTTAAAAATACTGAATTGACAGCCGAAGTCAAAAGTTTGGTCACAGATAAAATGCGATCCTTCGCGGCAAGGTTGAATGACTATCAAAAGGATATCTATGAAATTCTGACCGACTCTCGTTTTCTCAAAGGATTCATACCAGCGACTTCGCAATTAGAGAGAGATTTGGGTTTCCTGCAACGCAGAACTGAGAAAAACAGGCAGGATCAGGAATTGGACTATTTCGATTTATCGTTGATATTGAGGTTGATTCAACTCAAACATGGCGGGCTTCCAGATAAACGCGGCAATAAAATGGCTCTGGATCATTTGGTTGTGGATGAAGCTCAGGATTTTGGTCCGATAGAGTTTGCGGTGATGATGTCAGCGGTTAAAGACAAGCGGGATGTTACGTTTGTTGGTGACGTTGCGCAAAAAATTGTATTTTCCAGAAAATTTGTCGGCTGGAATAAATTAATGGAAAGTCTGGAGATCCAAAAAGACGAATTGATCCAATTGGAAATTTCCTTCCGATGTACTGCGCCTATAATGACTCTTGCACGCAAGGTTGAAGGAAAACCGGGTGTCGCAGAAGGTCGAAAGGGATCGGACCCCAAATGGATCAAAACACGAGGTCGCGGCGAAATGCTGGTCCAGCTTGCGGAATGGGTGCAAAAATTACAGACGGACAACCCAAATTATTTGATCGCGTTGATTTGCAGAAGACCCAAGCAGGCTATGGAACTGAAAGAAGAAATGAACGAATGGTTCCCAAAAATTCGCCTGGGAAAAAGAGATCAATTTTCTTTTGAACCCGGAATCATCGTCACGAATATTCACCAGGTCAAAGGATTGGAATTTGATGCGGTGGCCCTTGTGGATGTGGATGGCGGCAATTATCCAAGCACCGAAACTGAAAGTAAAAATATGCTGTATGTGGGTATCACTCGTGCGGAAGATGAACTTGCTCTCTGTGCAACGGGTGCTTTCAGCAAAATTTTGACAGGTTGATTAAAAAATATTGAAAAAAGTGGTTGCGAAATTTGCAACGAGACCCATATTAAGAGTGTGGTTCAGGGTTGAGTAAAAGGGGTTAAACCTTGATTTGGAGAAGGACTATGACGCCACCTAACAGTTTGGTTTACAGATTGCCGATGATTTAACAAAACAAAGTTCATACATAAGTGTGAACGCTGGGTTCACCGAGCCAGCAAACAAAATAGAAAAAGTGCGTTGCCTTCAAGGAACGCGCTTTTTGTTTGTGATGGCGGCTTCAATTGGATAATAGTATTTCTCCAGACCGAACCCCCACTGGTATATACATTCAGTATTTATCAACAGTGTTATGGCAGTAATCCGTTTGTCTAATCAGGAAGACACTAATATTGACCCAAAAGGCAAATAGTGAGACTATTGAGGGGAATTTAACGCACCCTTCTTTATCCAATATAAACTTTCACTCTGTCGGGCTGATTTCTATGACCCTAAATTCTCATCTGGGAAATTTTGGTAGAAAAATTTGCCTGTTTGGAAGCACTCAAGTGCTGAATCCGTTGATGGTTCAGTCATGAAGTTTTCGACCAAAATTGGAGTTAGTTTTCTGGCTTTGTCTCTCATACTAGGCGGTGTGTTTACCTCTCTATTGGCCTTTCGTTCCTATGATTTTATTGTAAGCAAGTCTCGTATGCATTTAGAGACCCTTGCTTTCAATGCAATGGACAAATTTTCCCGTTTTATGTATGAACGACAGTTGAATCTGGTGGAAATGTCCAATCGTCCCATATTCCGTTCCCGAAAAACAACTTTGGTCGAGTTGCAACAAACCTTGCTCAAAGAAGCAAAAACCAATCCCTTGTTTTCCTCCATATCAATTTTTGATCTTGATCGGATCCGCCTGGCCGATTCTCAAAATTTGAACTTGGGAAAGCAAGACCCTCTCCATTCTCATTGGCAAGATATTTTAAGCGGTCAGCTGTCGACGGCATCAAGCATTGAGCTATCTTCCAGTCTTAATATGCCAACTTTTTACTTTGCGGCACCCATCTACGATGAAGAAAATAAGCCGTTTCGAGCCCTCGTGATGCGTGTCACGCCGACGGAATTGAACGGGATATTTAATAAACAACTCCAAGGTTCATCTATCGAGGATTATAATTGGGATCTGATCGATAATTCCGGCAGGCTGTTGTATTCCAGTCACCAGCCTAAGGGTATATTTAAAACGGATATGAGTCTTTTTACCGATCATATAAATTCTCAGCCCGATCAAAACTTTGGAAACTACTTCATCACTGATCCAGCAAATGGCCAGGAAAAATTTGTTGTTTTTGTTCGAGAGCAGGGATATCTCGGATATCACAGCAACGACATGATTTTGCTTCTCCATATTCCTTCAGATATTGCTTTTAAATCTGCTTTGGAGTACAGCCGGAAAAGTATCGAGATTTTTCTTTTCTTTGCAATAATTTTGGCCTTGATCGGTCTGTGGTATGGCCGGAAGATGGCACACCCGATAAAAAAACTGCAACAGGCCGTTGCACGTTACGGGAAGGGAGATGATGAGCCGGATCTGGTTGTCAATTCCAATGATGAAATTGGGGAACTGACGCTAGAATTTAAAAAAATGATCAAGGCTCGAAAACTGGCTGAAGATACTCTCGAACGGGTATGGGAACAATCTCTTGAAAGCAGGAAAATTGAAAGTCTGGGATACCTTACAGAGGGGGTGTGTCACGAAATACTAAACCCCCTCAACATCATGTCCATTCAAATCCAGATGCTGTCCAAAAAATACAAGGACACCCTAAAAATCGAACATTCGTTTGAAACCTTGAATCATCAAATCGATCGAATTCATGGAACGGTAACCTCATTACAAGACTTGGCGAATATTTCAGGGGCCCAAAAGGCAGACGTCCAAATCAATGACCTGCTGGAAAAAACCTTGGAACTGGTTGTCAACTCACCCAAAAATCAGAATATAGTTTTTATTAAAAATTTTTCTCCGGATCTTCCTCAAGCTTGCCTTGATCTCCACGAGGTGATGCAAGCGTTTTACCAAGTTCTCCAAAATGCGTTAGAGGCAATGCCTCAAGGTGGGAAGTTAACCATCCAAACCGGGCATTATCAAGATGCCAGAGGAGTTAAAATCATCGAAGTACGGCTCACTGATACGGGAGTAGGTATTTCAAAAGAAAATTTGTCAAAGGTTATGGAACCCTTCTATTCAACCAAGCCAACGCTTTACCGTGTTGGCATGGGCTTATCCCTTTGCCAGAAAAATATTGTCAAAAATGGGGGTAGAGTCCGCATAGAAAGCGAAGAGGGGCAGGGGACAACGGTCATCTTTGAGTTGCCGATGAAACAGAATTTGAAGATGGAATAAAACGAATTAACGGACCTGAGTGAAACGTCTTTAGCAAGTAGAACAAATTTAATATTCACTTTACGATTTTCCTTGCAGAAGACTGTCCCTGTAAAACACATTCCATATTGGTTTCAGTATAGGGATACATCACTGGAAATGGTCTGAACAGGCTTATTTAAAAAATATTGAAAAAAGTGGTTGCGGAATTTGCAACGAGACCCATATTAAGAGTGTGGTTCAGGGTTGAGTAAAAGGGGTTAAACCTTGATTTGGAGAAGGACTATGACGCCACCTAACAGTTTGGTTTACAGATTGCCGATGATTTAACAAAACAAAGTTCATACATAAGTGTGAACGCTGGGTTCACCGAGCCAGCAAACAAAATAGAAAAAGCGCGTTGCCTTCAAGGAACGCGCTTTTTATTTGCGATGAAATTTTAACTCCAACGGCAGGAGGAGAGAGTTTCAGGCCATTGCCTCTATTGCCGATACGACTCGAAAAATACCTTTCCCATCAATGAGCTTCCTTCCAGCTTCATGCATCTGTCTTAGTTGCTCGGCGGTTAATTCCAAAGCGTTCATCACGTCAGACTCATTGAATTTTTCTACCACTCCCAGATAGAGCGCGGCCCCTTTTTCCTGTGCGTAGAGGGCTTTTCGCGTTTGATGTTCTGCCATACTGACGACCAGAGGGATGGCTCCTGCGGCGATAGCCTCGTGCATGATGATTCCACCAGAACAAAATGCAGAGCCACTCTGCGACAGACGCTCTGCCATGTTGGAAATATCCCGTTCGAGTTTGAAGCTCAGTGTTCCTTGCAGGGATTCCAGGCGCGTGTGCCAAGGGTAGCCAGACCCAACGACCACTGTAAGATCTATCTCGGGGCGCAGAGATTTCAGTATCTGCACCGTTTTTTGTGTGACGTTGAAGGGGTCCACTCCGCCCATGCAGATGAGAACGGGCTCCAATGAAAAGGCGCGATTCGCTGTTCTGTTTATTTGTGCGAAAGAGGGGTGCAGTGCAATATTTTCCAGCCCAAAAAGTGTGCGCACGGAAGAGGGGGTGGGTGCGGATGTTTTTTCTGTCAAATTCGCATCGATCAATAAATCGACATGATTGCGTCCCGGTCCGAGATCTTCAAAATCCACGATGTATTTTGCCTTGCCTCTGACTTGTGCGATGAATTCTGATGTCGTATCGAGCCTGTCCAGAATGACGATTTCAAAAAATGTGGGCCAGTTAGAGGGCCATGCTTCTTCAATTTTTGTGATGTGGAAAGGGAGATTTTCACGTATTAAGATTTCAATTGCGGGGGCATATTCCGGGATGAAGTATTGCGGTGAAAATCCGTGTTCCTGGAGAACTTTACCCAGATGCAGTTGCCGATAAAGATGGCCCATGCCACGTTCGACACCTGCATCCAGTTTGATTGCCAGTTCTTTTTTCACGATTGCGAAGGATTTTTTTTTGCATTGATGAGGGCCAGTGCTTGCCTGTCGGTGAGGACAAGATTTGCTTTTTGTTCGAGTTCTCGTCCTTTAAGGGCAAGGGGAAGTCTTTTCAATGCCATCCAGAAGCAAACCCAGAAACGGAATTTCAATTTCAACAAATCACGCAGAAGGTACAGAGGGGTGTGAATCAGAATGGATGTGGTCAGCCGCCGATCCAGAATGTTTTTCCAGAGGAAGAGATAATTGTTTCTACCGGAAATATAACCGATCTGTTTGCGTTTTTCCTGCTGTGTGATCGTTGCTTGAACTTTATGGTAGGCAATGGCTTTGGGCTCGTAAGCAATCGCCCAACCGCGTTTGAGCGCGCGGTAACTCAAGTCAATTTCTTCGTAGTAAAGTGGATGGTAGAGCGAGTCGAATCCGCCGAGCTGAAGGTATTGTTGCCGGTTGACCATGAACCCGGCCCCACATGCGAAAAGGGTTTGGCTGTCGTCTTCGGCGTCTTTCTCGTAAAGAAAGAAATGTCCGTCCTTAAAATAACCGCCACGATTGCCGTATAAAAAGGTGCTTTCGTCGAAGCTGAAAAACTTGCCGCTCACAGCGAAAGTTTCTTTTTCCTCGAATTTATTTGCCAGATGAAAAAGGGCTTCCTCGTGCAGTTTGACATCGTTGTTCATCGGCATCACGATGGGCGAGTCGGCCAACCCGACGGCGTAATTATTGGCTCCCTGAAAGCCCAGATTTTTTGGAGTACGCTCCCGTCTAACGGTGGGGAATTGATTGGCGAGAACGTCGAGACTGTTGTCGGAACTGCAATCGTCGATCACCAGTACTTCATAAGTGCGGGCCTTGTCGAAGGCAACCGCTTTCAATACGGAGGGGAGGCACTCTTTTAATAAATCGGCCCCATTCCAATTGGTGATAATGAGAGTGATGTCATTATTTTTCATGAGTTTTTCCCGGTGAAGAACCGGGAACAATGAACCAATCGTTGTATGGGCATCTTTAATAATTCAATATTATATCTTAAGGCAACTCGCGGACCCTTATTTTTTAAGGGCCACTCATGGCCAAAAGCAATTTTAACAGGTACCCTTAAGTGAAAACGTTACACGTTGAGCATTGACGGAAAATCACTGATTCAGATACAGAGAGTCAAACATGTCCGTTCGATCGCCAGACATTGTTTGATTTTTTATTTGCCTTCTACCTGAACGGAGGCAGGAATCATCAAGCTTTCGGTGTGTATTTGAATTTGCAGTAGGTTCCCAGTTTCATGAACATGTTGTTCAATTTCAAATCCACATAATCTTCTCTGGCCTTGGCTGGAATCTGATCGAAGCAACAGGCGGTTTCAATATAATCTGTGCGACCGAAACGGATGAAAAATTGGGCAAACCAGCACCTGTCCATTTTGTAAGTCCATTCTTTTTCATCGCAACGTTTGTGATCGAGCAAAAAACTTTCCCAGGAATAAATTGCGTCTATTTTTGGTGTCTGTTTTTCGACAAAAGTTTTGAAAGGATTGTCCGAAGATTTTTCCTCTGCAATTTCTTTTTCTCTTTCAGGCGCGGTCCATTCAGTGAGGGCTGAAGTGATCATTTTTCTGGCCTTGTCCTGGCGGACGTTGTAATCACCCAGTGTGTTATGTGTGGTGTACATGAATAAGGCAATGGTGGTCAGATATTGGATTTCTGGCTTGAGTGAGTCGCCATTTTCAAATTCCCAAAGCTGGATGAAGCTATCACGGATTTTACTTTTATCGATTTCGTATTCACCAGTTTCCAGCAATTCCAGTAAAGGGTCGACTCGTTGTCCAGGTTCGGCGTATGTTTTGTCCATATTCCTGCCATTTCAAAGTGTTAATAATAAAGCGTCAACCTAACATAGTTTTAAATTATGTATCAACAAGAATGAACGAGCGGTTGTTAGATGCTGAAGCCAGATGATCGCAGTGTAGTCTGACGTTTCAATTTCGTTGCAGAGATCTTCTATTGGCGACTCCGGTTGCGACCGCGGCTTTTTTAACGGCCTCCGCAACTTTTGGGGCAACCTCGGGATCGAAGGCACTGGGGATGATGTAGTCGGGTTGAAGGTAATCCGGGTGGATACAGTCCGCAATGGCTTGTGCCGCTCCCATTTTCATTTCTTCATTGATGGTATGGGCGCAACAATCGAGAGCACCTCTGAATATTCCGGGGAAGCAGAGGACATTGTTTATCTGGTTGGGATAATCACTTCTTCCTGTAGCCATGATTTTTACATGGGGCATGGCAAGCTCGGGCATGATTTCAGGAATAGGATTGGCCATGGCAAAGACGACCGGGTCCTTCGCCATTTTCTTGATATGCTCGACTTTTAATAATCCCGGCCCGGAAACTCCCATGAACAGATCGGCACCGGACATGACATCGTTCAGATCCCCTTTTTCATTATTGGGATTGGTATGATCGGCGAACCATTGTTTGGCGGGATTGAGATCGTTTCTACCTTTGTGTATGGCCCCGTTGCGGTCGCAGGCGATCAAATTTTTCACACCGAGTTGCATGATCATTTTAGAGCAGGCAGTGCCAGCGGCACCTGATCCCATGACAACGACTTTCAGATTTTCAGGCTTTTTATCCACGACTTTTAAAGCATTGATGAGGGCGGCTGTGATGACCACGGCGGTGCCATGCTGATCGTCATGAAATACAGGTATATCCAGCTCTTCTCTGAGACGTTGTTCGATTTCAAAACAACGTGGTGCTGAAATGTCCTCCAGATTGATGCCGCCAAATCCTGGGCTGATGTTTTTCACCGTTCGTATGATTTCTTCCGTGTCTTTGGTATCCAGGCAGATGGGGTAGGCGTCTACATTGGCGAATTCCTTGAACAACATTGCCTTGCCTTCCATCACGGGCATGGCGGCACAGGGTCCGATGTCACCCAGTCCCAATACGGCCGTTCCGTCACTCACGACAGCAACGGAATTCTTTTTGATCGTCAATTTATAGGCATCCGCAGGATTGTTGTGGATGGCCATGCAAATGCGCCCGACACCGGGGGTGTAGGCCATGGATAAATCGTCTCGCGTTTTCACCGGTACCCGATTTTTGATTTCAATTTTTCCACCGAGATGAATGAGGAAAGTTCGGTCAGACCAGCTCAATACTTCGAGCCCATCAATTTCTCCCAACGCCGTCACAATTTCCTCTCCATGCTCAGGATTAGCGGTGTAGATGCTGAAATCTCTTATCGAACCGGAATGTTTCAGTGGACGAACAATGTCTATGGAACCGACCGAGGCGTTTTTTTGAGCGATCAACTGTGTGGCTTGTGCAAGGGCGTGGATGGAGCCCGACATCTTTAAGCGGACTACGATGCTATTGCCTGCGTTAGAAGGAGCAGTTGGTTCTTTAGGAGAGTCGTTCATTGTGAATGTCCTTGGTCAGTTAGATGGGCGTTTTGCGCAGTATAACGCAAATCTTCGAGTGATTCGATGCATCAATTTTTCGGCTCCATTACGAATGGGGTCAACGTATATGAACTTCATACCTGCGTCTACGGCTCCCCCATCGGTGACATAATTGTCTCCTACCATGCAAACTTTTTCGGGATGGTTTATTTGCAGAACCTGCCGGACAGCGTAGTCAAACCCTTTGGGATCGGGCTTGGCCGGGGCATCCCGAACAATGGGTATATTGGTGAATTGTTCGAAACGATTGTCGTCGGCATTGGTGAAAATTGCTACCTTCAATCCGCATGCAACCAGATTCAAGGCATGACGGACATTTTCTTCGGGAAAGTGTTGACATCCCTGTGGACCCAGCACCCCGTCGGCGTCAAGAACAAGCCCCTGTATACCGTCCGCGATCAAATGTTCGGATGGAATATCTACGAATCGTTGGACAGAAAGATAGGTTGCCGTTCTTTCTGGATAAAAGGGAAGGGCGATAAAACGCCGAATTTTGCAAAATGTCAAACCTTCGCGACTTTTAGCAGAAGCCATTTGTAATTTTTAAGATAAAATTTTTCATTAATATTTCAATGCCATTGGATTGATTATACCCCTTTGAGGAAGGAAATTCTTGATGGGATACATGCTTGATTATCTTTGCCAGGAAGGCCAGGGAAGCTCTAACTATTTGAGATTTGTTCTTTCACCTCATTAATGCATCCAGGACAATAGCCCAGATAAGACTGTGTTTTCGCTTTTTCTTTCAAGTATGTTTCAATGGTTACCCAGTTTTCTTCATTGTGACTTTCATGAACATTTTTGCAGACCTTTTTACAAATCGCACAAAAATGCAGAAATTTTTCATATTCTGCAATTCGTCTTTTCTGGTCACAATATTCCAGGCACTTATTTACTTTGAAAGTAAGTTCTGAAGGCATGCAGGGCTTTTGAATATAATCATAGGCATTTAATTTCAATGCCTGTATCGCTGTGTCAAGAGAAGGGTTGCCTGTGATGATCATTACCAGAACATCGGGATCAATGGCTTTAGCCTGTTTTAAAACATCAATGCCACTGATATCTCCCATGTCCAAATCCAGAAGCAATAAATCGAACAACGAACCTTTGATTTTTTCAAGTGCATCAGCTCCATCCTTACAAAGAGTGATGTTATACCCATAAGGACTCAGGGTCTGAAAAAATAGATCCCGAAGAGTAGAGTCGTCGTCGGCGATCAAAATAGAGTGAGGAGTAATATCGGTCATTATATAAGATTTCTTAGATTTACAATTTATTGTATTATATTTTATCTTAAACCTTATTACACGGCAAGTTAATTAGAGCAGTTTAGGGTGAGTTGTAACGCTTGTCAGGCTATGATGCTTGGGCGTATTTTGAAAGTTATGAAACAATTTGGATTGTAATTTGAAAGTACGATGAATCGAGAGATCGGTAAATTTAGAAATATTCATCCAGGTGGCAGTGTATTTGTTATGGCATCGGGTGTATCTCTCAGTCAGTTGGATCTATCAAAGCTGAAGGGGAAGATGGTGATAGGGTTGAACCGTTCGGTTTTGATCTATCCCAATCCCAATTACCACTGCGTCATGGATTTGCGGCTTTTTAAACAATATTCAGAACTTCTGGAGAGTGTTCCTGAATTATTCACGTTTAAAGATAGACCTTTTGGCACAGAGTTGGAGTTGATTGCGGCGGAAGGATTTTCATGGAACCTCGAAAACGGAATTTATTCCGGCTATACCGTTTCCTATTTTGCTTTGCAAATTGCGGTATTTATGGGCTTCAAAAATATTTTCTATTTGGGACTCGACCTGAAGAACGTAGGTGAAAAAACACATTTTTTTGGGCATGATTTTCATTCGGCCAACCACGATCGAACTGAATTCCCAAAAATGATAAAGATGATGGAGTATGGTGCCGAAACTCTGAGAGATTCAAGGATTAAGGTCTATAATTGCAGTCCTATTTCCCAACTCAAAGGTTTTCCCTTTATGAGCTATGAAGAAGCCCTGGTTTATTTTTAACACTATAGTTTCAGGGTTGTTCCGAGAAGAAACAGGCTACATTTTTTTAGAAAAAATCGTTGCCTGAATGGATGGTCTTCTTAAGGCGAGGTTGAGATGTTTTTGTTTGAAGTGTGTTCGGTAGCGAAAATAAAATCCTCGGCTCCTGCTTCTCTGGCCATTCCTATTATTTTGCCGAAAAGTCCAAATTCAATGTTTTTGTCTGCCTGAATTTCTACAGTTTTTTTCTTATCCGAAGAAAACTGTTTTTTAAATTCCTCGGGCAGTGCTTCCGAATGTATTGTCACTCCGTCGATTTCGAGCGCACCGGTTTTAGAGATAACAAGTACAATACGTTCTTTTTCTATTTCATTGGAAGATTTGGCTTCTGGCAGATCAACTTGCATCTTGGATTTGGAAGCGGTCGATGTCAGCATGAAAAATATCAGTAGCAAAAAAACGACATTGATCATGGGAACCAGGTCCAGCCGAAAAGGTTCTCGCTCAGTTTGTTTGAATTTCAGCATGATATCTCAGTGCAAAATGTATTCGGATTAGATTTTAATTCAAATCACATAATAATTGAAAAATCTTTGGCCCCTGATTGTCGGGCCACGTCAAGTGCTTTTGCGAACAGATCGTAGGGCGTTTCCGGGTCGGATTCAATTTCTAAAATCTTATTGGTTTTACCCTGCAATTCAGTCTTTAGCTTTTCAGCGAGTTCCCCCAATGTCACCAAATCGTCATTGAGCCGAAAGGTCCCGTTTTTATGGATAGACAATCTTGATATTCTTTCTGGAGACGAAGAGGGAGCGATCCCGTTAGGTAAATTCACATCCATGCCCTGCCCAGGGGTGGCGAAAGTGAGCATGAAAAAAATCAGAAGCAGGAACACCACATCAATCAACGGGGCAAGATCTGTTTTGAATTTTTTCTTTTTTCTGGTTTCTATTTGAAACATGTTTTTAAAGCCCAGATTATATTCGTGAAGGAACTATTTCAGGTGCCAGATTGATGGAGTGATGTTTTTCCGAATCATTGGATTGTGATTGATTGTCGAGGAAATGGATAAACAGCTGACCGTATTTACTCATTTGAAAAGATACTGTTTCAATTTTTCGCTCAAAATAATGCAACATGACAACGGTGGGAATCGCGACGGCCAAACCTGCGGCAGTTGTGAGCAAAGCTTCCCAAATGCCACCTGCCAGTACACTGGGGTCCACCTGGCCCTGATATTGGGCAACTTTATTGAAGGCTTGAACCATGCCGATGACGGTTCCCAACAATCCCATCAAGGGGGAAATGGTCGCAATGACTTCAAGCCCACGAATATTTTTGCCGTAGTTGATCAGTTCTTCCTGACCTGCAAGGGATAATTTTTCTTCCAGCTTCCAGCGTGGCATATTCTGTTCAGTCAAACCGGCTTGAATTATTTTTGCCAGAGGATTGGGGAATTGACTGCAATGCGTCAATGCTTTTTCGACATTGCCTTTGTGGAGGAAGTCCTGTATCGCTTTATAAAACTCATCCATGTTGACAGACGAATTTTTAAAAAAGATCAGACGCTCGATGATAATAGCCAGGGCGATTATAGAGCAAAGGCATATTGGAATCATGATGATTCCGCCTTTGCCAATCAAGTCTATTGTCGATTGTAGAAATCCAGTAGTCTCATTCATTATTTTTTTCTCACTTTAATCGGTGCCTGTTGCATCGGTGTTAATTTATTGATCCTGCACCATGTCGGGTTTGCCGTCAAAATTACGGTCGAGTTCAATTTGGCTTAGCTTTCCAGCGGCGTCATAGTGCTCCCAGCGGTCAACCTTGTCGTCTCCGTTGGAGTCGTATTCAACTTTTTGGACCGCGTTGGATTCTGAAAAGTATTGCCATTGTTCGGGACGTCCGTTGCCATCGATATCAAAAGCCACACGCTCAATTTTACCGTTTGCTGTGAAATAATCCCATCGATCTACTTTTCCGTTATTGTTTGTATCGCGTTCGATTCTCGTGATTTTTTCATTGGCATCGAAAAATGTCCAAGAGTCCATTTTCTGATCGTTGTTTTCGTCAAATTCTATTTTGTTCAGTTTCCCATTCTCACCATAATATTCTTTGGTATCGATCGAACCATTCAGTTTTGTGTCCCTTTCAATTCTGTCTACCTTGCCATTTTGCGCGTAGTATTGAAAATGGTCCATCACACCGTCATAGTTTGTGTCAAATTGAACCAGCTCCAGTACTTTGTCAGATCGGAACAGTTCGATCTGGTCAACTTTCCCATCATGATTATTGTCGTATTCAATTTTTTGGACGATTCCATTTGCATCCTTATGATGCCACTGATCGATTTTTCCGTCGAAGTCAGAGTCCATCTTCGTGATGCCAGCATGTGCCGGTATTACTGAGAGCAAAGTGGCTGTTAGAATCAGACCTTTGATGAAGAATTTATTTTTGTTGTTCATTTTAATTTCACCTCATTACAAACGAAATGGGAATCTTAATAGTCATGGTTTGGAGTGCCAGCCGAACGGGAATCGGATTATAAGGTCCGGCTTTTTCTACGGCACGAAGGGCCTCTGTATCTAAAATAGAGTGACCAGATGATTCATTGATGGACAAGCTTTTAACGGTTCCTTTACTGTCCACTTGAAAGGCAACAACGACTCTACCTTCGATTTCCTTTTGTCTGGCCAGACTGGGATATTTTTTTACGAGTTTGACTTTTTCCAATATGGTTGAAGCATATTCCTTCCAGATCAAATTGAATTCATCCTCAGATAGAGTTTCTTTTTTTATAGTTTCTATCGGGGCCATTGCTCTGGGTCCGACATTTGGGGAAAGGCTTGCGACTTCGAAACCTCGTATCAGATCGGAGGGTCTGCGACCGTTTTGACCTTTGCTGATGATTTTAGATCCTTCAACTGTTTTTGCCTGAATCTGTGTGAATGCGTTGGCTATGCCTCGCGCTGCGATCAATTGAGTTTTTTGGACTGAAGTTTGGTTTTGGGAGAAATTGGAATAAGTGTGTTTGGGTTGCGTTATGAAATGACTGCTCTGCGAACCAGAATTAAAAGAAACCTGAACGATTCTTGCCCGTTGCGAAGGAGCGTTGTTTGTGGGGCTGAATATTGGCTTTGCTATTTCCCTGTAAGTATTCTGTGAAGTGTTGCTCAAAACAGTTTGTACAAGCCTTGCGCGACTGTTTGTTTGGGATTGCGTAAAGCTATTGACAGATGGAATTGCTTGGGCTGAAACGGCATGCACACTCATTGAGGCAGTGACTTCTCGCTTGGGTTGGATCAATGTGGGTGTAGCTATGGGTTCCGGTCTAGATAGGGGGGTCATAGCGGTAACAGGTGCGATTGCTTGAGGCAAATGAACGCTGGGACTTGGGTTTGTTTTTTTGACGATCTCGACAGATACCTGTTTTGCTAAAGGGCGAGCGGCGACTTCAACAGGCTTTATCTGAGGTTTGATGATTTTGGGACTGGGTTTGGCAAGGAGTTCCTTTTTTGGAACCGGCTGTATTTCAGGTTTCTTTTTAAAGTCAAGACGCACCGTTTCCCATTTTTTCTTGGGTGGTTTTATGACGGGGGAATCCTGATCTGGAAGCGACAAAGCAGGCAGAAGCATCAGGTGTAAGCCCAGTGAAAAAATTAAGGCGTGTTTTAGTTTGAATGATTTGATAGAGATCATGGCAATGTTTGCGTGTAAGGTTTGAGCTTTGACTGAATGATTATTTCAGCCGACCTCTGCATAGAACTGCTTTCGGGCCATCTTCACCAATTTCTGTCCAAGTCGCATAGATCCTTCCTCCACTTCCAGGGTATAACGAAGGATAGGAAATACTGTCTCCCAGAAATGGTAATTTTTCTGGTTTGGATGGCTTCCCATCAGCAATTTTTACCAGCCAGGGCTGTATGCTTCCCCATCCATTGTTTGTGTTTGGCTCCCGGCCTTGAAAAATCAGCCAGGGTTCCCCTTCAATGATCTGCATGTCCGGGTGATTGGCGTCATAAACGTTTCCCTGTATCTCGCCAAGGTAATCAAAACTTTGACCGTTGTCAGAGGACACAGCCGCCTTCAATGCGGCTTTGTTGTTCGCACCGCTGTACCATGCGACGTATAACTTCCCATGGGTGAAATTCATTGCAGGCCCTGAATGAGCGCAACCGTTGACCTTCCAACCTTCTTTAGTGACACGAGTTTCTTTAGACCAGGTCTGTCCTTTGTCCGAAGAACTCGCAACCACAATGAAACGATTGTCACCTGAATAAACGTGACGCCATGCGATGAATACCTGGCCGTCATTTCCAAAGGCAAGGGCAGGGCGACAACAGGGGCAGATCGCGCCTGCTACCTTAATATTCGCTCCAAACGTTTTGCCTTGATCAAAAGATCGGGCAATGTATAGAGAAGAGGTTCCAGCCGGATTTGTTTCCTTGTCACGACCATCGAGCCAGGCTATATAAATTGTCCCATCAGGACTCACACTCATGGTTTGAAAGTTATATGAAGTCTTCTCAGGTCCATCCGTTATTTTGATTTCAGGACTGAAACTTCTACCAAAATTCATGGAACGTGAAAACATGATGGAGTCGCCACCCTGCCACAGGGCAAACATGCCTATGCCCGGACCTTGCTGAATGATGGGATCATTTTCTCCATGGGCACTGATGCCGGCCTGATTAATGGGATAGGCTTTTGCAAAGGTATCCCCCATGTTGTGCGAACTGGTATACAAGAGGTTTTGTTGCCCGTCTTCATTCCGTTTGGCGTAAATAAAATTCATCCCCTCAGAAGTTTTCAAGATCATATCGAGACCATTGCCTTCGCTGACAACTTTTGGCTTGCTTTCCCAAGTGGCTAAAATATTTTGATCTTTCAGGGCCTTGTTCTGAATATCCCCTTCGGTCACTGTTTCCGGTGCATTGTTGACTGGCAGTCCCGAACATGAAATGAAAACAAATGAAAAAAATAACGTGATAAAACCCGGCACTGCGTAGAATTTGTTTTGAATGTGCATAATGCAACCTTTTATATCCAGCTTGTTTGTCCAATTACATGTGAAAAACAGTCCCAGCTTTTAAAGCGGGAAATATCTTCTGTTAAACCGCTCGGATCATTGATGAAGAAAATGAAGCGAAACGACGTTCAGACCCGAAGTTCATCTACCAACGGTCGCAATCAGGGTGAATAGGCAGTTTATGACTGACTGCAATCATGGATTCGTAGAAACGGTCAAACTCTAAAAAAAAGAGAGCGACAACGACTCGATGAGACGCATCAAACCTTAACAACTGAAAGAAAATTTAAAGTATGGAAAACGGGCGTTTTACAGAAAGCGGGGAGGGGGGTCGCTTAGGTCAGATACGGGGTACTTTTCTGATGATCGAATAGAGTGGATTTTGTGGGCGGTAGACGAAACAGTCGGTATGAAAAACTCGGATTTGATCAGGTCCTTGGCATGGGAAAAGACTTTTGCCGGGAGAGAACCGGGTGAATGACTGTTGCAACTGGAATAAAGACCAAAATCGCGATGAGCCGTCAAAGGTTTTTGCTTATGTGGACAAAATTTCTCGGCACTGTGATTTTTAAGAATACAGTGCAGGGAAAGAGGACTTTCCGTTTTGCTGAACGGTGAAACCCCATCATGGTTGTCATGAATGGCCTGAAAATCATGCGTATGCACATGTGTCATCGCATGAGCATTGGAAATGCCCCAAAGCGAAAAAAACAAGAAAAATAAGAAGGTAACTTTGCGCAAGATTTTGAACTTTCAGGCAGTGATTGACAACATCATAAAATAAAGTTTATTAAGAGAAAGCTAGCTCCATTAGTTAAAGTTGTCAAGGTATTTCAACACAATAAAGACATAATTTAAATTAAAAATCAGGACGATTTTTGCATCCTGATTTTTTTAATGAACTTAGAGAGGTGTTTAAATATCGCAGGTACTTTTTAAAGAATCGATAAATTTTGATCCATTCTGCCAGATGGATTATAAACCCGATTTATTTCAAGAAACGCACACGCTAGTAACTTGCCAATTAACTTGTTTTCATTTATGATGTCAAAGGTTTACCAGCCAGTAAACTTTATTTCATCCTTTCGTTTGGTTCTACCTTTTAATCATCATCAGAGACTCCGGCAAATGCCGGTTTTTTTTGTTAATAGTTTTCCTGAATCAGGAGTTTTTTGCATGGACAATATTTTACTGGGAGTCATTGGCGGGAGCGGACTTTACAAGATGAAGGATCTTACAATTCTTGAAACGCGCACCGTGGAGACGCCGTTTGGATCCCCTTCAGATGAAGTGGTGATTGGCGAACTCAATGGAGCCCGATTGGCTTTCATCCCCCGTCATGGAACGGGACATAGTATTCCACCCTCTGAAATCAACTACCGCGCGAATATCTACGCCATGAAAAAGTTGGGGGTAGATCGTATTGTTTCTATCAGTGCAGTCGGAAGCATGAAAGAAGAATATCCACCTGGACATTTTGTTATTCCCGACCAGTTCATTGATCGCACCCATCGCCGAATTTCTACTTTTTTTTCAAACGGAATTGTCGGGCATGTCAGCTTTGCAGACCCGGTGTGTTCCCAGCTTTCAGACATGCTTGAAGAAGCGGCAGGGCTAGTCGGAGCCCAGGCGCATCGTGGCGGAACTTATATCTGTATTGAAGGGCCACAATTTTCCAGCCGAGCCGAGTCGAATGTTTATCGGCAATGGGGTGTTGACGTGATTGGTATGACCAACGTTACAGAGGCGAAACTTGCCCGTGAAGCTGGAATTTGCTACGCCACTCTGGCACTGGTCACGGATTACGATTGCTGGAAAGTCGAAGAGGAAGAAGTGACCCTCGCGGCTGTGTTGGAAATCATGCATAAAAATGTTGAGATGGCGCAGAAGGTACTCAAGGAAGTTGCCGGAAAAATGGTTGCAACTCCGCCTTGGGATTGCAGACAAGCCTCAGCGAATGCGATCGTGACCAACCGGGATTTGGTGCCAGAAAAATTAAAGAACGATTTATCTATTTTATTCGACGATCTAAAATAACGTCACCACCCGTCGGCGATTTCGAGTCCGGCCTGTAATTTGAGGAAATATGCTGAATAGAAGCGAATCTGAAAAACTTTTTATCCGCGCCAAGGAGCACATTCCCGGTGGTGTGAACAGCCCCGTACGTGCATTCAATGCAGTGGGGGGGCATCCTCTCTTCATCGAAAAAGCAAAGGGCGCACGTATCACCGATGTAGATGGTAACGTATACATTGACTATGTAGGGTCCTGGGGACCTTTGATACTGGGACACGCGCATCCAAAGATTGTCGAAGCTGTGATCTCGCAAGCGAAAAAAGGTACCAGCTTCGGGGCACCTCATATCGCTGAAATTGAACTGGCCGAAAAAGTGACTTCGGCCATTCCCTCCATGGAAACCGTTCGCATGGTCAATTCGGGAACCGAAGCAGTGATGAGCGCAATCCGGCTTGCACGGGGCGTGACAGGGCGAGATTTGATCGTTAAATTTGAAGGCTGTTATCACGGCCATGCAGACAGCTTGCTGGTCAAAGCCGGTTCCGGTGTCGCTTCGTTGGGAATCCCGGACAGTCCAGGGGTTCCTGCCGATTTAGCAAAACAGACCTTGACGCTTCCCTACAACGATTCTGAAAAAGTCCGTGAATTGTTTGCCCTGAGAGGGAAAGACATTGCCTGTCTGATTGTAGAACCCATTGCAGGCAATATGGGAGTGGTTCTGCCGAAAGAGGGATTTCTGCAAACTTTGCGCGAAGTCACTCAGGAAAACGGTGCGCTTCTTATTTTTGACGAAGTCATCACAGGGTTTCGCGTGGCCCTGGGTGGAGCGCAACAAATATACGGCATCAAGCCGGACTTGACCTGTCTGGGCAAAATCATTGGCGGCGGTCTGCCCGTGGGTGCCTACGGTGGACGCAAAGATATCATGAACAACATTGCACCGCTGGGTCCGGTTTATCAGGCCGGAACCCTTTCTGGCAATCCGTTGGCCATGGTGGCTGGAATTGCGATGATCGATGTTCTTTCAGATCCCGCTGTTTATGAAGAACTTGACAGAAAAGCCGAAACCTTGTGTGCAGGGTTGCTGGGACATGCAAAAAGGCTCGGAATACCAGCACAAATCTGTAGAGTGGGTTCGATGTTTTCGATGTATTTTACCGATCAGAATATCGTCGATTTTGCTTCGGTAAAAACCTCTGATGCTGAATTCTTTAAACGGTACTTCAATGCTTTGCTGGATGAAGGCGTTGCAATCGCTCCATCACCATTCGAAGCAGGATTTGTCAATACAGCCCATACCGATGAAGATATACAGTCGACCCTGAAAATAGCCGGAAGGGCTATGGAAAAGGCGATGGCTTGAATCTCCGTCACTTATATAATGAGAAAAATATTGAATAGGGGTGTTTCATGAGTGAAATAGCAGGATTGCAAGCAAGGCAAGTGCTCGATTCTCGCGGTAACCCAACGATTGAAGTAGATGTTTTGCTTGATTCGGGTATCAACGGTCGTGCCATGGTTCCCTCTGGAGCTTCCACCGGTTCTCGTGAAGCGGTAGAGCTTCGCGATGGTGATCCCAAGCATTACATGGGAAAAGGAGTTCTGAAAGCTGTCAAGAACGTCAATGAGAAAATTTTACCCGAAATCGTCGGGATCGAAGTGACAGAGCAAATTTTGATCGATCGACTCATGATCGAAATGGATGGCACCAAAAATAAAAGCAAACTGGGTGCCAACGCCATCCTTGGAGTTTCATTGGCCGTGGCCCGGGCCGCTTCAAATGAGTTGGAAGTGCCTTTGTTTCAGTATATCGGTGGCACCAATGCGAAAGAACTTCCCGTGCCAATGATGAATGTGCTCAATGGCGGTGCGCATGCCGACAACAATGTAGATATACAGGAGTTCATGATCGTTCCCATCGGTGCCCGTAGCTTTTCACAGGCTTTGAGAATGGGAACAGAAATTTTTCATCATCTCAAATCAGTGCTTAAAAGTAAGAAATACAACACTGCGGTGGGTGACGAAGGGGGTTTCGCGCCAGATTTGAAATCCAACGCAGAAGCCATTGAAGTCATTCTCCTGGCGATCAAGTCGGCAGGTTATAAAGCTGGAAAAGACGTTTGCCTGGCTCTCGATGTGGCCGCAAGTGAACTTTATTCCAAGAAAAAGTATAATTTGGCTGCGGAGAAAAACGCCAAATTGAGCACCGAAGAGATGGTTGATTATATTGCAAGCTTGACTGCTAAATATCCGATCATCAGCGTTGAAGATGGCTTGGACGAAAGTGATTGGGCGGGTTGGAAGCAATTGACGGATAAAATAGGGGACAAGGTTCAAGTAGTAGGGGATGACGTATTCGTTACCAACACTGCAATTTTGAAAAAAGGCATTCGCGATGGCATTGCCAATTCAATATTGATCAAAGTCAATCAAATTGGAACGCTTACAGAAACTCTGGATGCGGTTGAGATGGCAAAGCGGGCAGGGTACACCGCTGTTATCTCCCATCGTTCCGGTGAAACAGAAGATTCTACTATCGCAGATTTGGCCGTAGCGGTGAACGCGGGGCAGATCAAAACAGGATCGCTTTGTCGGACCGATCGAGTCGCCAAGTACAATCAATTGTTAAGAATTGAAGAAATCCTTGGCGATACCGCTGTATACCCCGGCAAAGACGCCTTTTATAATTTATCCCAATTTCGTTAACCTTTTGATAGAATAAGCAGTAGGCGTTTTAAAGTAGGGTTACCACCCTGTATAGGTTTTCACCTTGCAGGGTGGTCTTTAGAAAATTTTATTTTTACCCGCATTGGCACTATGGGAAACTATTTTATTTTCATCTGCTATTTGAAGCTTTTTAATCATGAATAATAAATCGACTTACTCCAAAGTCATCCTCCTGAATGCCACGTTTTTTTTGGTGATGATGGGTGTGGCCGTTTTTCATGAAGATGGAATCCTTACCGTGTTCAAATTCGAAGGTCAAATGGACTCACTAGAGAGCAGTAACGAGGCCCTTCGCAAAGAGAACGAGCAACTGCAAAGAAAAATCAATGCCTTGCGGAGTGACCCGTATGCCATTGAAAAGATAGCCCGTGAAAAGCTTAATTTAGCGAAACCCGATGAGAAGGTGTATCGAATTCTTCCCTACAAATCCTCCCGACGCCCTCCCGCCTGAGGGCAGATATTTTAAGTAAACTCTTTACCTAAATCTACCGATAAAACCTTCATGGATGTGATTGGTTTGATAATTTACCTTTTGTAATTTATAGAGTTATCAGTCTAACCCCTCTTAAATAAAAAAAATTGTCGCCGGGAAGAGTGATTTTACATTCTCTGGCCCTGTATTTTTTTTTAAAAAATCCATATTATGGCACGAAAAAAAAATCAAAAAAGTGCAATAAGATATTGATATTTCTAAGATAAATGGTAAAGTAGACATCATTCGAAAACAAAATATTTCTGTTGCTATCTCGGTCACCCACAGGGCTTTGTGGTCAATGTTGGGACGAGATTATTGCAAAACTTTTTGTCATTTTAACCAAGTTCAATGACAGTTTGCAGGGAATTTTTTGGGTAATTCGTTTGAGTCTTCAAGATTGAGTATTTCTAATACGTTCGGAGGAGATATGACCAAGCAAGACATTATAAATCGTGTGTGCAATAAAGCAGATTTGTCTAGAGCCAAGGCTGAAGAAGCAGTGGAAACTGTTATTGAGCTGATCAAGGAATCTCTAGGAGCAGGGGAGCCTGTAATTTTGAGGCGATTTGGGACTTTTCAGGTTCGTGCCAAAACCAAACGAATGGGTAGAAATCCCAAAACGGGTGAAGAGGCAGAAATTACAGCACGAAGAGTGGTTCGGTTTAAATCGGGAAAGCACTTTAAAAGTGCTGTGAACGAAGAAGATTGATTAAAAAGTTTCAAGCAGTGCAAAATACAAATTTATAAAATCATCATCGCATCGCCGTAACTGAAAAAACGATATTTCATTTTCACCGCTTCCTCATAAGCACCTTTAATCAGGCGGGTTCCTCCGAAAGCACACGTAAGGAGGAACAATGTGGATTTAGGGAGATGGAAATTTGTCAGTAGTAGGTCAGTATTTTTGAATACATGACCGGGGTAAATAAAGATTCCAGTCCTGCCACAAATCCCCCCCTTTTGGGGCATATCCTTTAAATTTATTGATTCCAACGTTCTCAGGCTGGTACTTCCTACAGCAAGGATTGCCTGTTGCCTGTCTTTTGCCGTTCGGATTTTCCCCAAGTTTTCTGTTGAAATTTCAAACGCCTCCTTTTCCATGATATGTTCAGTGATTTCTTCCGTTCGTATCGATTGAAAAGTACCGGGTCCGACCCTTAGAGTGACATAAGCTGTATCAATTTGATTTTGGGACAGTTTTTCCAATAACTCAGGCGTGAAATGCAAACCCGCCGTCGGTGCCGCGACAGCCCCTTCATTTTCAGCAAAAACTGTTTGGTACCTTTCCCTATCGAGAAGGTTCAAAGCAGGGGAGTCGTCTTTTCCTCTTTTTATATAAGGAGGCAGTGGCATACGTCCCAATCGACTGAGTTCTGCTGACAAATCATCTGATTCAATAAATTTTAGCACTGCGTAAGAACCCTCTCTGCTCAGGAAGGTCGCTTTTAACGAGCCTGGTGGGAAATTCAAGACATCACCGGCCCTCAACTTTGAAAGTCCTTTGAGCAAAGCCCTGCAAGTGCCATTGATGACCGGACTCGTCAGTAAAACATCTACCTCACGGCCTGATTTCTCAACAAAACCGTAGAATTTGGCAGGAGTCACCTTCACATTGTTAAGAACCATCAAAGGACTGTTTCGCAAGAAACCTGGCAAGTCGTTGAAACTGTGATGTGAAACAGTCTCGGTTTGACGATCTACAACCATCAGGCGAGAGGCATTGCGCGATGCGGGGGGCACCTGTGCGATCAATTCAGAGGGCAATTCAAAATCAAAGTCAGACAGTCTCAATGGAATTTTAAACCGGGTAATGGTGAATAATACTTTATTTATCAGGTAATTATAAAACGAGCAAACAGGAATGGCAAAAAGGCTCAGTAAAAAATTATGTTTAAATAAAAAAGCGAAGCATAGCATTTTGTTTTACCTAATAACCAATTAAACTTATAAATTCAGACCTTAAAATACCGTATGATTTTTGCTCTCAAAAGCTCAGGATAGTTATATTTTATTGACCCTAAGCAGGTTTTATATTATCCTTCAAACGTTTAGATTAAGAAGGATAAATTGAGTAGTAAATACTGTACTTGTTCTTTGAGGGGAAATAATGTTGAAATTTATAAAATCTATTAGCTTGGTCTGGGTTGCCGTCTTTTTGGTGATGGGGAGTTCAGGCGATGCGTTGGCCAAAAAGAAGAAAAAAGTACCTTTGACACCCAAATTTGTTGGTGCTGTTAAATGTAACGGAAGTTGTCACGATCCATATTATCAAGGTTGGAAGAAGTCTCCTCATGGTGGCACTTATAATTTATTGAAACCTGGTGAAAGAGCAGAAGCCAAAAAGCGCGTCAAGCTTGATCCAGAAAAAGATTACACAACCACTCCGCTTTGTTTGCGTTGTCATACAACAGGTTATGGTCAAACAGGTGGATTCAAGCCGTCTGATTCTAAAAAGCCAAGCCCGATCGATCCTACAGAGCCGAATTTAGAACAGGTCGGTTGTGAAATGTGTCATACCGTCGCGGGTGGTTCCCAAATCCGGGTGGTTATGAAGAACACCAAGGGCGATTTCAAGAAGGCAGATACTGAAAAATACGGTCAACGCTGGGATTATGCCAACGTATGTACCCGTTGTCATACACACCCCAACACTCCTTTTCAGCCAAGTGTTCACGACAAATACAAGTTCAATTTTGAAGAACGCAAGAAAAAGGTTCATCAATTTGAGAAGTATGTGACTGAAGACAACATCGATCAAAAACTTCAAAAGAAGGAAGATCGTGCTAAGGAAGTGGGCCAAACCGAGAAAACTCCGCTTGTGATCGAAGATTTTGAAATCGTCGAGAAGAAGGGAAAAGAGAAGTTGAAATTTAAGAAGGGAACACTTCCCTACAATAAAGTTTCAAGTAAAGAGAAAAAGAAGTTCAAAAAGGCTCATGGCAAGAAGTATAAAAAAACGAAAGAATGGGAAGAATTTATAATGAATCGTGAGAACTACAACTACAAAAAATAGCCAGCTTGGTTTATTTGAGGTAGTCGTCAGGTTCTATCTATCCTGATCTTTTAGCAGGTTTTTATAGAGAAAGGTCTGGTCCAAAACGGACCAGACCTTTTTTTATGCAGAATAATTTCGAACATTCCGTTAAGAAAATAATGTCACTAAAAGAATTCAAAAAGAAAATACTCTGTATCGGTGCCGGCTATGTTGGCGGGCCTACGATGACCGTCATTGCCAACAAATGCCCAGAATACAAAGTTACGGTTGTAGATATCTCTAAACCTCGTATCGATGCCTGGAATTCGGAAGAGCTTCCGATTTATGAGATAGGATTGAAAGAGCGTGTCCTCTCTTCAAGAGGGAAAAATCTGTTTTTTTCCACAGATGTTGATAAAGAAATTGAAGAAGCGGATATTATTTTTGTTGCTGTCCATACTCCGACCAAGACATTTGGAGAGGGGGCAGGCAGGGCCGCTGACTTGCAGTTCATAGAAAAGACCGCACGTCGGATAAAGGCTGTTGCCAGAACCCCGAAAATTGTTGTCGAAAAAAGTACCCTTCCCGTTCGCGCCGCAGAAACTTTGGCGACGATTTTACACTCTGGCGAACATGAGGTTCGTTTTGAGATTTTATCCAATCCCGAATTTATGGCCGAAGGAACAGCGATTCAGGATATGGAGCATCCAGACAGAATTCTTATCGGATACAACGAATCTGAAAGCGGACGTCTGGCACGGGATGAATTGATGAATGTCTATCTGAACTGGGTGCCACGCGAAAAATTGATCACGACCAATTTGTGGAGCAGTGAGCTCTCGAAGCTTGTTTCTAACGCATTTCTGGCGCAGAGGATTTCATCCATCAACAGCATCGCCGCCCTGTGTGAAGAAACTGAAGCGGATGTGGTTGAAGTGGCGAATGCGGTGGGAAAAGATTCACGCATTGGTTCCAAATTTTTGCGCGCGGGAGTCGGTTTTGGTGGCTCCTGCTTTCGTAAAGATATCCTACACTTGGCCTATTTGTGTGAATACTACGGTTTGATCGAAGTGGCTCGTTTCTGGGAGCAGGTCGTCACGCTCAATGATTACCAAATCGGGCGTTTTGTGAAACAAATCCTTCAAGCCATGTTCAATACGCTCGTCGGTAAAAAAATAGCCCTGTTTGGCTATGCGTTCAAACCCGATACCAGTGATACGCGCGATGCACCCGCAGGTTATATTTGTCACCACCTGCTCAAGGAAAAAGCCAAACTCTCTATTGTAGACCCCTACGCACTTGATAATGCCCGGACGGAATTGCCCGGGGACGAAGGCATTGAGTTTGAAAAAGACCCGTACAAGGCTATTCAGGGCGCACACGCCATCGCTCTTGTTACGGAGTGGGATTGTTTCCGAGATCTGGATTACAAGCGTATTTTTTCAGAAATGGAAAAACCCGCTTTCATCTTCGATGGGCGCAACCTTTTAAACCATCAGGCATTGTTTGATATAGGTTTTAATGTCTACGCTGTAGGCAAACCACCTCGCAGTCATTTGTAATAATACAGATCAAGATAGTATAAGCTTCTGGGGAGCATCCTTTAAGGATGCTCCTTTTTTGGTTTCCCCCCATCCCTTGCACTTCAATTTATCATTTTTGAGTGTATCGCTATCAACACTATTTTATTTAAGGCTTTAAAACTTCCATGCTTTTATTTAACCTTGTATGTGTATTTAAATTGTATTGAGAAATCTCAGTTCCAGCGGAAATTCTTAAATATTTGAAAAGATAATTAAGAAAAAAAATATGAAATATGCGATGGGAAAAACCAGCCTCAAGCTGAAATTTATAATATTGATCGTTGTCATGGCAGTCATTTTCACAGCCAATTTTTTAGTGCTCAATCGAGTGACGGATGAAATTCAGATAAACTGGACAGATTATCTGGAGCAAATTTCAGAGCGAAAAAAAGACTTGATGGCGATCAAGTCTCAGCTTGGTTATGGAGGGGGTATCCATAATTTTAAAAATTATATTCTTCGTCGAGATGCCAAATACTTCGAGGCGGCGCACCAGAAAATCACTCAGGCAATAGAGATTGTCAAAAACTATGGTTTGATTGAGGGGATATCCAGCGAGGAAAGAGCTTCTCTGGACACTTTGCTGATCGTTTTTGAAAAATATCATTCGGCTTTGTTGAAGGCAAAGTCAATGTTTGAGAATGGGAAACTTTCCAGTGAAGTCGATCCTTTAGTAAAAATCGAAGATGCTCCCGCGCTGGAAGCTTTCGTTACATTGGAGAAGGTTTATGATGAGTTGACTTCAAACACGACTCAGAAAATCAGTGAGAGTATTTCCCGATCTCTCAATACTCTGGTTGGAAGTTTAACTTTTGCGTTCCTTGTGATCGTCGTTTTTTCGATAGTGATTGCAAGATCCATGACCAAACCGTTGGAAATTGCACTCGATGAGGCGAAGAAAATTCAAAGTGAATTGGAACTTGCCAGCGAGGCGGCGGAAGCTGCAAATCTGGCGAAAAGTGTTTTTATAGCGAATATGAGTCATGAAATTCGAACTCCAATGAATGCGATTTTGGGTTACAGCCAAATCCTTCTTCGTGATGTCGCGCTCACAAATGATCAAAGAAATGGGATTGAAAATATTTATAATGGAGGGAATCATCTCTTAGGGTTGATCAACGATATTCTGGATATATCCAAGATAGAATCTGGAAGCATGGAATTGAACGAAAACGATTTTGATTTGCAATCGACGATAGAGTGGTTGTCCAGAATGTTTCAAGTTCGCTGTGCAGAAAAACGTTTGACCTGGCAAGTGAACACTCTACCAGGCGATGCTGTGACGCTTCGAGGAGACGAAGGAAAGCTGAAGCAGACATTGATCAATCTTCTTGGCAATGCCGTGAAATTCACTCAAACAGGCACCGTGTCACTGCGAGTTTTAAAAAGCGAAGCGGACTTGTACCGATTTGAAGTCGAAGATACCGGGCCCGGCATTGATTCTCTAGCTTTGAAAGATATTTTTTCACCTTTCAAACAAGGGTATTCCGGTTTGCGAGAAGGCGGTACGGGGCTTGGGCTCGCGATTGCAAAAAAACATGTGGAACTCATGAATGGACAATTGAACCTTGAAACTCAACTGGGCAAAGGGACAAAATTCTATTTCTCTATCCCGTTACCGAAGGCCAAAAAATCAGAGGACGAACTGGTTAAAAAGGTGACAAAGGATCGCTTGATATTGGGATTGGCCCCAGGTCATCAGGTAAAGGCTCTGGTTGTGGATGATAATATTTTTAACCGAGAGATTTTGAGCCAGGTACTGAAGGAGATCAATATAGAAGTGAGAGAAGCAGAGAATGGGAAAATAGCTCTGAACAAAGTTCTGGAAGAAGATTATGACATAGTTTTTATGGACATGCGAATGCCTGTCATGCGGGGAGAGGAAGCGGTAGAAAAGATACAGGAAAAACTTGGGAAAGATAAACCCAAAATTGTAGCCATTACAGCCTCGGTACTTTCGCACGAGAGAGACAATTTTTTAGCTATGGGCTGTCACAGCTTTATTTCAAAACCATTTCAGATACATGAGATTTTTCAATCTCTAAAAGAACTTCTTGGCATTGAATATATGTATCAGGAGGGGGATGCGGCTAAAATTGGGAATGTTACAGAGTTTGATTTCCCTGAACTTTCTAAAATCAGAATTCCGGAAGATCTACGGATACGCCTCCAAGCAGAGGTGGAGCTTTATAAAGTGACTGAGGTGGAAAAAATTTTACAAGAGATATCCCAAATGGGAGAAGATGGACGATTACTGGTAGAACACCTTCAGATTTTTTTGAAAAATTATGACATGGAAGGAATTTTGGATGTTCTAAGAAAAATTAATCATGTATGATTACATTTTTGTAATGTCTCATTTTCCTCGAATTTTGCAGGAAAGACTTTTAACTTATCAGGCCGCTTTTTTCCTTTTGCACTTTGTTTGAGCTCGCTTTCGACAAGATTTTTTTGAGAAGGTGAATGCTTCCGGGTGTGGTTTCGGCGATGGCGTTGTCGTCCAAATCCGGTTCCCGATATCATCCACCGATGTGGGGGCAAACAGAGGCGCACACATAAAAATCCAAGTCTGTTTGAAATCTCTATTAATACTATTTTCTTTTACCCAATACCGGGTGAGAAATAAATCTTGAATGAATCTTCATTCCATAAAATAAGCGATTGATTATGATTATTGATGCAATACCGATTGGCAAAGAACCTCCCTGGGATATTAACGTGATCATTGAAGTTCCATTTGGTCGAGAACCGGTAAAATATGAAATGGATAAGAAATCCGGTGCGCTATATGTGGACCGCGTGATGCATACTTCGATGCGTTATCCCTGCAATTATGGCTTTGTGCCTCACACACTGTCTGATGATGGTGACCCTATTGATGTTCTCGTAGCATCTCCTGTAGAATTTTTGTCAGGTTGTATCGTCCGATGCCGACCGATCGGAGTTCTGGAAATGGAGGATGAAAAAGGACCGGATGAAAAAATCCTGGCCGTTCCTGTGGATGAGCTGAATCCTTATTATGCACATGTTCAACAACACACCGATTTGCCTGAAATTCTGCTGAAACAGATCGCGCATTTTTTTTCACATTACAAAGATTTAGAAGATGGCAAATGGGTCAAACTTGCAGGATGGGAAGGCGCAGATTATGCCGCGGATCTGATACAAAAAGCCATCGAAAGAGCGTCTGCTTAAAGACCGGATTGATAAAGTTTACTCAGTCGTTTTCTAAAACAATGGTTTTAGGGAACGACTGTTTATTTCCTCTGCCTTTGGGATTTTAGGGCTTGATTGGAAGCGGGTAGGGGACAAAAAAATAGCCTGATTTTCACGATCTCTTGTGAAAATCAGGCTTCTTTTTTAGCAAATGGTTTTGCGCTTAAGCCACTTTTTTGTTTTTTGAACGCTTGCGCTCGTTTTCGTCGAGGATTCTCTTGCGAAGGCGAATGCTATTGGGTGTGATTTCAGCGATCTCGTCTTCGTTCAAGTAACCCAGAGTTTGCTCCAGACTCATGAGACGGGGAGGTGAAAGGCTGATGTTCTCATCCGAGCCTGAAGCTCGCATGTTGGTCAGCTTTTTTTCACGGCAGACATTCACGATCAAATCATTGTCCTTGTTATTTTCCCCAATCACCATACCGGCATAAACTTCATGACCCGGGCCGATGAAAAGAGTCCCGCGGTCTTGCAGATTGTACAAAGAGTAACCCGTTGAATAACCATTGTCCATAGACAGCAGTACGCCGTTGTTCCTTCTTGCAATTTCACCACAATGTGGAACGTATTGCTTGAAGCTGTGATTCAAAATGCCGGTACCTTTGGTCAGTGTGAGAAAGTGGGAACGGAACCCGAACAGACCGCGTGAAGGCATCTGGTATTCAAGACGGCTTGAACCCGTACCGGTATTTATAATATTCAGAAGGTTGGCTTTTCGTCTTCCCATTTCTTCCATGACACCGCCCATGTATTCTTCTTCAACGTCGATGACAACGGCTTCTTCCGGTTCCATGGTATGGCCGTCCAGCTCCTTGAGAACCACTTCAGGTCGTGAAACGGCAAACTCAAAACCTTCGCGACGCATGGTTTCAATCAGGATAGAAAGAGCCAATTCGCCGCGACCCGAAACTTTGAATGAATCAGACGATTCCGTGTCCTCGACTCGAAGTGCGACGTTGCTTCGGGTTTCTTTGTAAAGTCGGTCGCGAAGTTGTCGAGTGGTGACGAATTTTCCTTCGCGTCCTGCAAACGGAGACGTGTTGGTGATGAAATTGACTGAAAGCGTCGGCTCGTCGATTTCCAGCAGAGGCAAGGCTTCGGGACGAGTGGAACAGGCAATCGTCTCGCCAATGTCCATGTCCTTCATACCCGCGAGTCCAATGATGTCGCCGGTCGTTGCGATTTGGGCTTCTTTACGTAGCAGTCCTTCAAATGTGTAGAGTTTGGAAATTTTAAATTCAGTCTTTTTGCCTTCCCGGTTGATGTGGGTCACAGGCTTTTTGATGTCGAGAATGCCACGTTGCACTTTGCCGATCGCTATTCGACCGACATAGTCGCTGTAGTCGATAGAGGATACGAGCATTTGAAAAGGCTCGTCTTCCTTACCAGCATGGGGCTCGACTTTTTCTATGATCAAATCCAGAATGGGTTTCATGTCCAGATCCGGTCCATCGGGTTCGAGGCGGCAAAGACCTTGTTTGGCAGATGCGTAGAGAACTGAAAAATCCAGTTGCTCGTCGTTGGCCCCAAGATTGACAAACAGCTCGAATACTTCATCGAGAGCTTTATGAGGGTTGGCACCTTGACGATCGATCTTATTGATGATGACGATGGGTTTGAGACCCAGATCCAAAGATTTTTTCAAAACAAAACGAGTTTGTGGCATGGGGCCTTCGGCGGCATCAACGATCAGGAGAACCCCGTTGACCATCTTCAGGATACGCTCCACTTCACCGCCAAAATCAGCATGGCCGGGGGTATCAATGATATTTATTTTGTAATCATTGTAACGAATGGAAGCGTTTTTTGAAAAAATAGTGATGCCTCGTTCGCGCTCCAAGTCATTGCTATCCAGAATACAGACACCCGCCGTTTCGTTGTCGCGGAACATTCCGCTTTGCTTCAAAAGACAGTCTACCAAAGTTGTTTTACCGTGATCGACATGCGCAATGATGCCGATGTTTCGAATCAAATCTTGTTTCATTAGCTTAAAAATCCAGGTTGGATGTGGGAAAAGAAGGTCTATATTATAAAGAGGAGTCTATGAAATTTATGAAATCAGGTAAAACGTATATTATGAACTATTTTATATTAGAAGTCATCTAAATAGCATTAATAATTTAAAATAAATGTAACTTATTGAATAATATGTTATTATATCCAATATGAACGCTCTGCTCAAAGTTTTTTCTGACTATTTGGCCATTGAAAAAAGGTTGTCCCTCAACACTGTGTCGGCTTACTGTCGAGACATGGCCCATTTCGAAAAAATTCTAAAAGGACAGGCGGTAGAAACGATTTGTGGTTCCGATTTGCGATCCGCGTTGTTGCAAATGAAACAGGGCGGGTTGTCCTCCTCATCTTTGGCCAGACGCTTGTCCTCGGTCAAGGCGTTTTTCAAATTTTTAAAAAGTGAAAATTTGATATCCAAAGACCCTGCTGAAATTCTGGAATCCCCGCATCTCACAAAGAAATTGCCGGACACGCTTTCCACTGAAGAGGTGGATGCCTTGCTGGGTGCCCCGGAGATAAAAACCTCTGCGGGTTTGCGGGATCAGGCCATGCTGGAATTGTTGTACGGAACGGGCTTGCGGGTGTCGGAACTGGTTTGTTTGAAACTGTCGGATCTGGATTTGCAGGTCGGTTATTTGCGCACGATGGGGAAGGGGAGCAAGGAGCGTGTGACTCCCATCGGTGAACCTGCGATTGAAGCTGTGAAAACCTACTGCATCAGTGCCCGCCCGGATTTTTTGAAGGGCCGTTCTTCGTCCTATTTGTTTTTGACGCGAAGGGGAACGAGAATGACCCGACAGGGATTTTGGAAATTATTAAAAAGTTATGTCCGCAAAGTCAATATTCGCAAAACCGTGTCCCCTCACACCCTGAGGCATGCATTCGCCACGCACCTGCTGGAAAATGGAGCCGACCTGCGCTCAGTACAGATGATGCTGGGGCATTCGGACATCTCAACCACCCAGATATACACACACATTCTGGACGAGAGAATGCGCAAAATTCATAGCGAGTTCCACCCCCGCCCTTAAATGTATTTCAAACCTATAACCGTTGTATCAAAACCAGATGTCGCGGTCGAGTGAGGGGAAGGTGCTTGTCGAAAGCAACCCGATCCCATTTAAGCAATTCCTGTACGCTATGGATGTTGGTTATTTCGAAAGCTTCATCCAGTGTTAGCTAATAAGGGAAGAATCGTGGGAGGCATTTCGCCAGCATGGTTTTGCCGCTTTATTAGAAACAACCTTATTAACAACATCGCATCTATTAAACCTTTAAGAATTTACTAAGGGAGTGGAGTTAACTCACTCCCTTAGTAATTTTTTAAGTTTGTAAATTAATAATCTAAGCTTAAATCTTCCGGTTCAGTTTGAAAATATAGCCCCTTAGAATCAACCCTTCTACCAACTACTTTTAGCCTTTGGTTGCATTTGTAACAAGGAAGGTTTTTCATCATTAGATATTCCATAGGTTTTAATGGCCTTCTCTCTTTACAGTTATAGCACTCAATCTTTCCAGTTATACTAAAACCATCTTTCATAATATTTGTCCTATTGTTGTTGACTTATAAAATATCGAGGGCTTATAATATTTCTTTATATGTTGATATCTTATTAGTCATACTTTTAATTAAAAAACACAGGCCACTGTAGTCGCTCGTTACGACTACAGTGGCTTTTGTGCTTTAGCCCCTTTTTTCTAACGTTTGAAACTATACTACAGGTTGTGCTCGCTTAATACTTTAGCACTATATATTGCGGTGTCAACGGTCATTTTCCGTTGATTTATCAATCTGATAACTCTAGATATTTAAAGGGCTAATTTAATATTTATATTTATAGTGTATGTAAGTTTTTTAGCTTAAATAGCTTCATAAAGGTTTTTAGAAAAATATTTAGAATTTTCTGAGAGGTGTGATGAACCCTCAAAAAATGGTTCATGGATCAGATTGTGAATAATGATTTATGGGTTTGCTATGGATGTGTTTGTAAATTTAATAGTATGTAAAAATTAATCACGAATAAATCAAAACCAGGTGTCGCGGTCGAGTGAGCGGTACTGAATGCCTTCGGCGACGTGTTCGGCGAGAATATTTTCTTCTCCTGCGAGATCGGCAATGGTGCGCGCGACCTTGAGAATGCGGTCATGGGCACGGGCACTGAGTCCCAGTTTTTCCATGGATAATGACATGATGTTGCGACCGGCTTCGTCGAGCACGCAATATTTTTTCAATTGCCGATTTGTCATGCCGGAGTTGAAGAAGTTGCGTTCGCCCTGGAATCGCTGGAGTTGAATTTTCCGTGCGGCTTCAACGCGCTTGCGGATTTGCGCTGAGGGTTCGCCCGATGCCTCGCTGGACAGTTCTTTGTACTTCAAAGCGGGCACTTCGATATGGATGTCAATGCGGTCGAGCAGGGGGCCGGATATTTTGGAAACGTATTTGCGTATCTGCATGGCACTGCAATGACATTCTCTTTGCGGATCGTTCTTGTAACCGCAGGGGCAGGGGTTCATGGCAGAGACCAGTGTGAAATTTGCGGGATAGGTCACCGAGGCTGAAGCGCGTGAGATGGAGACTTCTTCTTCCTCCAGCGGTTGGCGCATGACTTCAAGAACGTTGCGTTTGAATTCGGGCAATTCGTCGAGGAAGAGCAGGCCGTTGTGAGCGAGCGATACTTCGCCGGGCATGGGGAAGCGTCCGCCTCCGATCAACCCGGCATCGGAGATGGTGTGGTGTGGGGCGCGAAAGGGTCTGGCGGTCACCAGACCGACGCCATTTTTCAGCAATCCCAATACGCTGTGGATTTTAGTGGTTTCGATGGCTTCGTCCAGCGTCAAATCAGGAAGAATGGTGGCGATGCGTTTCGCCAGCATGGATTTCCCGCTACCGGGCGGTCCTATCAACAGGATATTGTGTCCGCCTGAGGCGGTGATTTCCAGTGCCCGCTTGACCTGATGCTGGCCCTTAACATCGCTCAAGTCGATTTCATATTGATTCCCTTGCAGGGTGTTCAACGGGTCAATGGAACGATAGGGGGCGATCTCCAGATCACCGTTTAAGAAGTCGAGGGCTTCCGGCAAGGTTGCGATGGGGTAAATATTGATTCCTTCCACCACCGAGGCTTCGGCGACATTTTCAAGAGGTAACAGCAACGAAGAAATTTTCCTGTCCCGCGCCATGGTGGCGATGGACATGACCCCGCGAACGGGTTTCACACGTCCGTCGAGTGAAAGCTCGCCAAGGATCAAAACGTCTTTGAAGGACTCTTCCTTGATAAGCCCGTTGGCTGAGAGGATGCCGAGAGCGATGGGTAAATCGAAGGCCGAACCTTCTTTTTTGATATCGGCCGGTGCCAGATTGATGGTGATGCGTTGCAGGGGAAGTTCCAGATTGGCGTTGCGGATGGCGGCAGATACACGATCTGCGCTTTCTTTGACGGCGGTGTCGGGCAGGCCGACGATCGATAGGTTGGGAATACCGGGAGCGAGGGTCACCTCGACTTCCACCAACCAACCTTCTATCCCTTGAACGGATGCGCTATTGATTCGAGGAACCATGTTTGCTTTTACCCTGAAAAGTGGACACTGAATCAGACCACAATCAGGTCAATAGAGACTCTTATTATCTTTTAGACAGTATGAGTGCCTGAAAATAGGAGTTTATGAATGATATATCCCGGGTTTGTTTTTATGCGCATCCAGTGGGATCCAAATAGAGTCAAGCTGGTTGATTCAGGCTGTTAAATATTCCAATACCGGTGCGGGTAAATTTTTCTTGCCTGTAATAATTTCAGCGTATTCGTTACTCAAATCTTCAAATGTTTGTTTCCCAACGGCATTGTTTTGTTCCGCGATTTTGATGCGTGGGAATTCATGTCGAGGCAACTTAGCATATAAAACAAATGTTTTCTGGAGCCCTAAAAGTTCTTCCCGGGAGATGGTTGGCATCTTCAAAATAGCTTTGAAGTAAGCAAATGCCGATGTGCTTAAAGAAATATCTTCTATTTTTTCATCGGAGTCTTCTGGAAGGTAACCTTTTTTATATGCAACGTCGTAAAGCTCTGTCCCTTTATAAGGGTTGTATAAATACGCATTGATTGTAGCCGATTTTACGGTTCTGTTAAGCTCAATGGTATCGAAAATCAATTCTCTTGTTTCATCAGGATAGCCCATGATGTTATTGACTGTGACCGGGATATCCGCTTCTTCTAAAATTTTCAGACTACCGATTATTCTGGTGTTTGACATTCTACGCTTAAGAACTTTACTGCGAAACTCTTCATTCCCATGTTCGAGGCCAATGTTAATGTTCGAGATGTTCATATCCTTGAGCATTTTTACTCGCTCTTCGGTGATCGTTTCGGGTCGGGTTTGTATCCAGAAAGGTAAGTGAATTTCTTTTGTGTAAAGTTCGGCGAGCTGCTGAAAATTCTTTGGAGGCATTGCAAAGAATGTTTCGGCATTAAAATACACATAGTTGACTTCATATTTTTCAATAAAATATTTTATTTCATCTATGACTCGTTGAGGACTTTTGATTCTATGGTAGTTTTGATCGGTTTCACGGTAAATCACATTCAATGAAGGATCTTCACAAAATGTACACTGGTAAGGGCAACCTCTTTGTAACTCGATTGGGAGCATTCGCAAAACCTGTCCCTGCATAGGCCTGAAGAATCTATCCTTTTCGAATAACGAATAATCTGCGTAAGGCAAATCATTCATATTCATCAGTGGCCCCAGAGGATTTTTAATGATATTTCCGTCTGCCTGCTTGATCCAAAGGTTGGGGATGTGTTCGTAGCTTTCGCCGGATGCCAGAGCTTTACACAAATCAAGCATTGTATTTTCGCCTTCACCCAAACAGAGAAAATCAATGGATTCTTCAATTGCTACTTCTTCAGGCGAAAAGGTGGGGTACACGCCTCCAGCGATAACCGGGATTCCTCTCTGATGTGCTTCCCGGGTGTATTGGACACCAATAGAAAACGTATCCGCCAAGAGTGAAACACCTACCAAGTCAGGTTGATACTCGTCTAGCAACTTCTTAAAATCATCCATCGGTGAGTGAAGCTTTTTGGCAACGGATGTATTAACTTTTGATTGTTTGAGTTGAAGTAAAGAGGTCCGCACATCGTCAAATGTCGCAGTCCCATCAGTGTAAAGCGTGGTATCAAACAATCGAACATCTATATCGTGTTTTTTTAATACGGCTGAGATTATCGACACGCCCGCCGGGAGAAGCAAATTTGCGAGTGGAAAATTAGGGTAAATCAGCAGAACTTTAAAGCCAGAGCAACTCTTTTTCTCAGCATTTTGTTCTTCTGGATCTTTTTCGGATTTTTTTGTACCAGATGGCTCAAGCATTATTTTAATCTCTAGTTCAATATTTTAATCAGGAATTCGGTTAACTAGCTTTGATATTATTACCCGCCCAAAATTATAAGTCAATGAACTCTTGATTTTACACGGAATATGCTGACACGATTAAGCTACGTAACGGGTAATTGAATTATCAAAAGGGGTGGAATTTTGATTCCGATCCGGCAAGAATAATCGACCCGGTTTAAAAGAATATGTTGATTCGTTTCAGCAAAATACTGGTCCGTCGCCGAGCGAGACGCTCAAAAATTCCCGCTCTTGTTCCCAAAGTTTGGAATAGGGGACTCCGTGTATGTCCACATCCTTATCACTGAGTTTGGGCATGCCCTCAAAAGTATCCTGCAAATATATATTTCTCTCTCGCTCGTTTAAGGCAATGAGAGTTAATGCGGAAAGCATGGAACTGCCTCCACGCCAAACGCCATAATCCACGAAATTGCCTGCAATACCGCCGAACAGGCTTATATCATCTATTGCAAAGAATAATAGTTAAGTCTCTGGAAAACTTTTTTAATCGACATTCTCGACCGATTTTTCTAAAGGGATCGTTTTTATAAGGGAACTTTGATGGTATCGAGGATATCCATTAGAATGGCGGTGGTTTCCTGATTGTTGTTCTCCTGCGCTCCGATTCGGGAAAATGGGATCACCCTGTGTTTAAAAACGGGAAGGGTCAGGGCCTTGATATCATCGGGAATGCAATAATTGCGTCCTTCGATCAGGGCACGGGCTCTTGCGGCCTGCTGAAGGATCAATCCTCCCCGTGGGCTGACACCCAATTGCAGATGTTTGTGGTTGCGTGTTGCGGAGACGATGTTCAGCACATAATCGGTCAGGGAATTGTCCATGGCGACCTGTTCGACGTTATTTTGTAATTGAAGCAGTTCCTCTGTTGTGAGAACAGAAGCGACGGATTGTGAATGGTTGCCCTGTTGTGCGGAAAGCATGCGGCGTTCATCCTCTGGCGCGGGGTAGCCCATGGAGACGCACATCATGAAACGGTCCATCTGCGATTCGGGGAGAGGGTGCGCGCCGTGGCTTTCTACAGGATTCTGGGTGGCGATGACCATGAACGGTTCTTCCAGTGGGTGGCTATGGTTGTCAACAGAAACCTGGCGTTCGCTCATGGCTTCCAATAAGGCACTCTGGGTACGGGGAGTGGCGCGATTGATCTCATCTGCCAAGACGATATTTGAAAACAGAGGGCCTTTTTTGAAATGGAAATTCTTTGTGTCGCGGTCGTAAATGGATACGCCGGTGATGTCTGCGGGTAGCAGGTCGTTGGTGAACTGGATACGTTTGAAATCCAGATCAATGGATCGGGCCAGAGTCTGTGCCAAAGTGGTTTTGCCTACGCCGGGGACATCTTCAATCAAAAGGTGACCTTTGGCCAGCAGAACGATGATGGCAGATTGAATGACGTCTGATTTTCCGTAAATGACGCGTTCTATATTTTTTTGCAGGTTGGCGATTCTATTTTGATCGTCGTTCATACGATTGATGGTGTCTGTCTGGAAGGAGGAATCAGCGTTTGAGTTCGGCGAGTGCTTTTTTCATGTCTTCATGCACCGCTTTTCTGTTTTCCAAAGTGTAAGCGCGTAACAAATACGCGGGATGGAAGGTGGGCATGAGTTTGATTCCTTTGTACTCTTGCCATTGTCCCCGTTCTTTGGTGATGGCGACTTTTCTCCCCAACAAGGTCTCCGTTGCGGGTTTTCCCAAAGTGACGATGACCTTGGGGTGGATCGCCTGCAATTGCTTTTCGAGAAAGGGAATGCAGGCACTGACCTCATCTGATTCCGGATCACGATTCCCCGGGGGCCTGCATTTGACGATATTGCAGATATAGGTATCTTGAGCACGATTCAGGCCCATGCCTTTTTCTATGATTTCCGTCAGTTTTTTTCCGGCGCGACCCACAAAAGGCAAGCCTTGCTCATCCTCCTCGGCCCCCGGTCCTTCGCCAACGAAAACCAGTTGCGCGTTGGGGTTGCCCGAACCAAAGACGATATTTTTTCTACCCTCACAAAGCTTGCAACGGTCACAATCCCCCATTTCCGCGCGAATATGATCGAGAGCTTGGGCAATGCCTGTTTGACCCGACCGGATCGGGATCGATTGCGAAGGGCGGGCTGAGGCTGAGGACAAGTCCAGTTGACTGTTGCACGGGATTTCGTCAATCCCGTGATCTTGCAGTCGGATCAATTGATTCTTCAACTTACGCAGATGGGCTGATTTTTGATGGGCTGTCATGGTCAGAAGAATATCAAAGGAACTATTTCATTACAACAACAGTTCCCTGTGTCAGGCGGGTCACCTTATGATGATGCCAGAGTAGGAAGCCCATGCGCTGGTATCAGACCGAACCGGGATCGATGCCGATTATAATTTTTAAACAGACTTGAGCTTCTTGATTTCTTATCTTAAAATCACATTTTTAAATCACTATAAAAAGAGTTATTGAGCCCTGTTGAACTCAATTTGCCGATGATGTTTTATAAGTCATGTAAATAGAAGTGTTTTGACCTTAAAGTGAAATCTGAACCATTTGATTGCATCGGAGAATTGACTTTATATCTGTTAAAATAGTATTAGTTCAATAATTTCAATTGTTTCCGAGCGTCTGTTGGTTTATAATCTACCTCAATCAACTTATGAAGGGAGGCCGTTATGTCGGGACTCAAGAGTGCGTTGGAATTGAGCTTGGAGCGATCAGCGGAACATGCCCAGGGGAATCTGAGCGACAAGCAAAAGAATGAAATTTCTGCAATTCGCATTGAGTACAAAGCTAAAATTGCGGATAAAGAAGTGATCCTTGATAGTAAAATCAAACGACTGGGCGAGAGAACACCCCCTGAGCAAATTCCCATGGCTATCGAAGGACTGAAACAGGAATTTTCTATGGCAAAGAAATCTCTGGAAGAAGAGATGGAAGTAAAAATAGAAAAAGTACGAAATAAAAAATAAATACTTAATTATATATATTTAGAATATAAAAGATAATATGAAACATCATATCAGGCAATTGATTGCGGAGGCTTTGGAGCAGGCGCGCAGTGCGGGAGATTTGCAGTATGACTCCGAGCTGGACATTGTTGTTGAAAAGCCGAAAAACGAAGGGCAGGGTGATTTTTCGACAACCGTTGCCTTGATTCTGGCCAAGTCTCAAAAGAAAAATCCGCGGGCAGTGGCGGAATCTATTCGTAAATATTTGCCGTCAGGAAACTCAGAGGTGGCTTCGGTAGAAATTGCGGGGCCGGGTTTTATCAACTTTACAATGACGCGAGAGTTTTTTCTTTCTCGATTGAAGGATATCCCGCGACAGGGCGATCGGTTTGGCAATGTCAATGTCGGTAAAAATGAAAAGGTACTGCTGGAGTTTGTCAGCGCGAATCCAACGGGACCCTTGCATATCGGTCACGGCAGAGGAGCGGCCGTTGGGCATTCTCTGAGTCTTTTGTTAAAGCGTGCGGGTTTTGCTGTGGAGACGGAATATTACGTCAATGATGTGGGCAACCAGATGAACAATTTGGGCCGATCCACCTGGTTACGATACCGCGAGTTGCTCGGAGAAGCGATTGAGTTCCCGGACGATCTGTATCGTGGGGAATATGTCAAGGGCACGGCACAGGAAATCATTGACGAAAAGGGAAAAGAGTTTTTAGGGAAATCAGAGGAAGAGGTGCTTCCTTTTTTTAGAAAATTTGCGAGCGATTCCATCCTCAACGGCATACGTGAAGATTTGAATGTGTTTGGCGTTACGTTTGACCGATGGTTCAGCGAAGGTTCTTTGTATGAAGGCGATAGGGTGGCGAAAGCGGTGGACTGGCTGAAGGACAAAGGTTATGTCTATGAAAAGGATGGAGCCGTCTGGTTACGATCTTCTGACTTTGAGGATGAGAAAGACCGCGTTTTGGTCAAACAAACTGGGGAGAGAACCTATTTTTGCTCGGACATCGCCTATCACAAAGACAAGGTGGATCGAGGATTTTCTAAAATCATAGATCTTTGGGGGGCCGATCATCATGGTTATGTGCCGCGTATGCAGGCCGTTTTAGAGGCCATGGGCTATTCTAAAGACGTGTTCAAGGTATTATTGGTTCAGTTTGTGACTCTGGTGCGGGGCAAGGAGAAGGTGTCCATGTCCACGCGTTCTGGAGAATTTATTACCCTGGCCGAAGTGTTGCAAGAGGTTGGTGTGGACGCGGCTCGGTATTTTTTCCTCATGCGAAGTTCCGACACGCATCTGGATTTTGATCTGGAGCTGGCGAAAGAAGAAGCCCCGGAGAACCCCGTTTTTTATATTCAATACGCACACGCGCGCATTTGTAGCATTTTCCGCAATGCGGGTGAAAGTGGATTGACTGTGCCGGGGCCAGAAGAGGTCGATCTCTCCGTGATTGAAGAGGCTGATGCTTTTTCACTGATTCAAAAAATGCTGGCTCTGCCCGAAGTCATCGAGAAAAGTGCCTTGGCTTTTGAGGTGCATCGAGTGCCGCATTTTCTGCACGATCTGGTTTCTGAATTTCATTCTTATTACGCCAAGCACCGGGTCGTTTCTGAAGATCGATCTTTGAGTCTGGCACGTATGTTTTTACTGAATTGCGTAAAAACTACCATCGCCAATGGTTTGTCTATCATGGGAGTTTCAGCTCCAGATAAAATGTGATCTGTTTTTCTGGCAACCGAAGCGGAGTGATATATGATAAGGGCACTTAAATCCTTTACCATCATAGCGATTCTCGCATTTGCGGGGATGGGGATGTATTACGCTGGAAAAAATGCGTTGAGTTTATTTGATCCAGCTGAGAAATCTGCCCCTGTCAAAGTCGCAAAAAAGATTGCCCCTGCGAAGTCTGTGCGAGTCGAAGAGCCTAAAGATACGTTAAACAAGCAAAGAGCAAAAGAAGCAAGCCAGCCCTTTACATTTTACGAAATCCTCAATGACAAGAGCATGGATAAGTTTATGGGGCTGGATGGGAAAGTTCATACTGTCGTATACCCTTCAACCTCACCCAAAATTACAGAAGAAACAAATTCCGCAAGTGATGAATCACCCGAACCGGAAGATGATGATTCTTTAGCAGAAGAGCCCATGATGGCTTTGGAGGCCTTGGAAGCCGCTCTCACCAAACTTGTAAGCAGTACGCCGCCCTCCCAGAAGACAGAGCCCGATCCAGCGAAAGTCATGGTGGCAGAAAAAGTTTCTTCCGATCCCCTGCAATCCTTGAAACTACTGCAACCTATTTCGACTTCTCCAGTGGTGCAATTAGCGCGATTGAACGCCACACCCGGAACAAAAGGTTTGAATTCCGTTGTGGGTCAGCAAAGGGAAGGCTATTCGCTTCAGGTCAGTTCCCTGAAAGACATCAGTAAGGCGCAAGAATTGGTTGGGAAATTGCAAAAGAAGGGTTACACCGCCTATTTTAAAACCGCCGTAGTTCCCACGGGCGGTGTCTGGAACCGTGTATACATCGGCCCCTTCGCTCAGTTAGACCAAGCCAAAACCATCCGAACACATTACGCCAAAGCCGAAGGCACCTCACCTTTACTGGTCAAACTGCCCTGATTCGCAGTCAAGTATCCTTTGATTACAGACTATGGCACTGTAACCGCGCCCGCTTTCTATCCTTACTCCCGAAAGCGGTGGGAAATTCATTTAGCAAACTGAACTATTTATATTGGAAGAGACAAAGAAATTTGAATTGCGGGAGATAGAGGACCTCGCCCCATCCGTGCGGGGCGGGCGCTCACAGTGTTGTAACGGCACGGCGAAAACACTGTCGTTGAAAATAATATAAGCCATTTTTTATTTGGAATCAATATTCAAGTTATCCAGAATTGAGGAGTCCGGTTTTAAAATTAGCGATTTGTAGTGGTCTTTCTACTCCACGATTTCACTTCCCGGTGCGGGGACGGCACGGATCAGTCCGGGTCCGGAGTCACTCAAATAACGTTCTTCGGCTTCGCTGAAGTCTTGCAGTATCTCAATAGGATCGTCCACTCGGACATCCCCCTGATAAGTCACGGGGCTGTCGTACATGGTATTGAAGCGGTAGCCTTTGATATCGTCCTGATACAATTTGCGTCTCACTTCTTTTGCGTCAAATGTAAACTCGACCGAGGACTCACTATTGGAGCTGATGGTGATGGTGGCCTTTTGTGTCGGTGAATAGGTATGCCAGGCGACGACTTCATAGGTTCCGGGCGGAATATTTTCTATGCTGAAGCGTCCGTCTTTGTCGGTGACTGCATAATACGGGTTATCGACGATGAAACCATGCGTTTGCAAAAAGGGATGCAGGTTGCACTTGATCGTAAATTCTTCAACATCCTCGCGTACAAAAGCGTCCCGAATTTGGGTGCTGTGTGGTAAAACGGTTTTGTAAGCCAATTGGGTGATGTTTTTACCGGCAAATTCATAAGTCGCGATTTCGTGGTTGATCGGATCGGTATTTTCTACTAATAGATCCTCTCCATTGCGGATACCTATGGCATATTTGTCAGAGTGACACCTTGCGATGTGAAAGGTTTGCATTTGGGATGCGAAAGGCTTCCCCTTTGGGACCGCTCTGATGGCTACGACGGTGTCCTGTAGTCCGCCTTCATTAGAAACCACATAATCACGTAAGAGTCTGTGACCTTTGCCGTCTGACATGCGGGTACAGAATTCAATATTGGGTGAGTGGATGAGGTTGAAGGCTCGTACTCGGGGTGTTTCCCCGATCATTTTGACTTGCCCTTTGAGTGTGCCGCCATCGCTGATGGACATGATTTTATAGCCAGGTGGTGCTTGGGAATGAAGTTGCTGAGCCAGTTTCCTGTTTCTGCGATACAAGATTTTTACTTGTTCAAGAACTTCGTCACGACGATTTTGCAGAAGATAGATGACTCCCAGTTCGTAATCTGCGCGGACCAGTCGTGGGTTCAATTTCAGGGCGGCTTTGTATTCAGTTTCTGCCTCTGCCAGTAAATTGAGTCGGGCAAAAGAGGCTCCCCGGTTGTATCGAAGTGCGGCGGTGTCGTAACCCAGAGCCAGTGCTTTTTCAAAGGCCAGTAACGCCAATTTATGATGCCCCAGTTGGCTCAATGCGACCCCTAGATTGGCGTGTGCCAATTTGTGATCGGGTTTGAGTGCCACGGCTTTTTGAAATTCTTCAGTCGCAGAAGTCCAGTCGAGCTCTTGACTCAGTTGGAGCCCTTTTTGATAAAAGGCTTCAGCGGGATGCGGCTTGTCTTTCGCGAACGCTGAGCCGGAAAGGAGGATACATAGGAGTAAAGGTGCGACTGCCAGTTTTCTAAATAGTGATTCAGTGCATTTCATGTAAAATCATATGTCCAAAAGAGGTTGCCGTAAATTTCTAGAGTCGTTACTTTAAAATTCAGGAAGATTGGGTTCTAACCGACAGTTTTTAGTTTTACTGTATCAGTCCTGCTTTGACCTTGTCAAATACTGCAAGCCCGTCCATTTTTGCCAAAATGTTTGTGTGATGTGATGACCGATTTTCAAACGACATTCAGTCCTGCTTTATTCATCCAAGGCCCATTGTTGCAAACGATTGTGGGTTCGCAATTTCCTGGAACCTATGCCATGCCCACAGCCCATTATCATAAATTGGATTTGGGTCTGGGAGATAAGACCTTTGTACTGGAAATAAAATCTATCGATGCTCGCCTTTCTCCCGTTGTTCTAATGGCGCATGGAATGGGGGGCTGTTCTCATTCCGGTTATATGAAACGCATTACGAACAAGCTCCATCAACGTGGATTCCCTGTTTTGTTAATGAATCAGCGCGGCTCTGGAGCGGCGTTGGGTATGAGTCGGCGTTTGTGGAACGGTGGTGACAGTGAAGATTTGCATCATGCCGTTCAGTTTGCCCTTCAGCTTTATCCTGATCGTGATTTATTGATCGCGGGTTTCTCCTTGAGTGCAAATATTTTGTTGAAGTATCTGGGGGAGGGCAGAAATATTTCATCTCGAATTCGAGGTGCTTTTGCCGTCAACCCTCCGGTAGATCTGAGATCCGCCAGCCACATATTGTCTCATTCCCCTGCATGTCGTATATTCAATCGATATTACATGAAACTTCTCAAACGTCAGCTCACTGCTGTTGAAGAATGTTTCCCTTGTTCGACTTTGAATAAAAACCCTCGCACGATCTGGGAGTTTGATGTTTTATACACCGCTCCAGCCGGAGGATTTGCAGACGTGGAGGATTATTATTCAAAATCCAGTTCGGGCCAGTATTTGAAATCGATAAAAATTCCGACCATATTACTATGTTCCGAAGACGATCCATTTATTCCCCCCAGCCATTTTAAAAGTTTGAAAATGAGCCCGGCCGTCGACTTTGTAAACCCTGAGTATGGAGGTCACATGGGCTATATTTCCAAAGGAAAAACATCTTTTGGTGACAGGCGTTGGTTGGATGAGGTCATCATGGACTGGGTTGAGAAACGCTCGCATTTATCCTGATTTAAAGAATGAACACTCAAAAAAAATCTGATTTGCTCTGGCTGTTTGCTCTGCGTTTGCGGATTTTTGGAAACCATCTCCGGTCTGCCGAAAAAAATGCTAGATGGCGTTGGCTGTCACTATCGGTCCTTGGGATTTTGTTTATAGCGGGAGATTATTATTTTTTTCATCGCATCATAGCGCATCTGGGGGGGCTTCCGTTTCAAGCGGGGGATGAGTTGATACCGCAATTGCTCAACGTGGTTTTTCTGACACTTTTTGTCATGGGCATGTTCTCAGGCATCATCGTATCCATTTCCCTGTTTTACATGGCACCCGATCTTGAATTTTTACACGCGCTTCCCGTTTCAACCCATTCGATTTTGTCTTCCCGTATGGTCACTTGTGTATTGCACAGTTCGTGGATGATGCTTTTGTTTTCTATACCCATCTTCACGGCTTACGGCGTTTATTATGAATTGTCTGCCGGCTACTATTTGTACATGGTCGTGTCGCTTCTGCCATTTTTAACAATCCCCTGCGTGCTAGGGGTTTTGGGAACGCTTCTGCTGATGCGATATTTTCCTTCGCGCAGAATTTATCAAACGCTTTCACTGGTGGGATTGATGTTTCTGGTTGGGCTGATCATGTACCTTCGGTTCTTATCTCCGGAAAAATTCTTTGGCAAAAATGTTTCCGACGAAGGGATCATGCTTTTTGTTGAAAGCTTAAAAGTTCCTGATTACTCCTTTTTACCGAGTTCCTGGATCACACTGGGTTTGACACAATGGAAAGTGCAAAACCTGGCTTCCGCCTTTTGGAATATGGCTTATCTATTCCTTTGCGTGATCTTATTAATCGTGATTTTACGATGGCTGGGGAACCGCATTTACATTGATGGCTGGCGATTGGCTGGAGAGGCCAATAATGCTCCTCCAGAATCTAAAACCTCCAAGTTGAAACTTGAAAAGTCATTCAAAAAGATTTCAATGCACCGTGTTTTGTGGAAAAGAGACATTCGTCTTTTTTTTAGAGATCCAGAGCAATGGTCACAAATATTTATTTTATGCGCCCTCGTTATCGTGTATCTGTTTAATGTGATGAATCTTCCGTTGAATAATGCGATTCTGAAAAACGTCGTTTCCGTTTTGAACATCGGTCTGGTCGGCTTTGTGTTATCCGCACTGGCTTCCCGCTTTATATTCACCGCCCCCAGTCTGGAGGGCAGGATGTTCTGGGCGGTGTATGCATCACCCGCGTCTATGAGAACTTTGTTGTGGAGTAAATTTTTTTTGTTTTTTCCTCCCATGCTGGTATTGGCAGAATTATTGGCGGTGGCATCGAATTATTTACTGCAAGTCGACTCCTATGTAATGATTGTCTCGATCATCGGTGTGTCTTTGATCGCGTTTGCGGTAACGGGTCTGGCATTGGGGCTGGGTGCACTTTATCCCATGTTCCGGCATGACAACACGGCAGAAATTTCCAGCGGCACAGGAGGTATTCTGTTTATGATTGCCAGTCTGGGTTATCTCGGACTTTTTATGGCACTGGGGGCTCGGCCGGTATATGTTCATTTTAACGAGGTTTTTTTGTCGCGCATGGTTCCCGGACTCGATAGTGGATTTTGTTATTTTCTGGTCGTCATTTTAACTTTGGCTGTTGCATTGATCCCCATGCATAAGGGCGTGCAGGCTTTGGAAAAAATGGATATTTAAAAGAATAATTGTTTCGGAAAATCATTTATGGAACTGTTTCCTGAATTTGAAAATTCATCTTCTGCACCCGCACCCTTGGCGGAAAGACTGCGCCCATCCAGCTGGGATGATCTGGTGGGGCAAGAGCAACTGATAGGAGCCAATTCTCCCCTTTCCAGTTTGCTTCGCAAGGGGGGAAACTTTTCATTTATATTGTGGGGGCCGCCCGGTTCTGGGAAGACCACCATTGCGCGTTTGACCTCCAAGACCACTCAATGTGAATTTTGCGAAGTCAGTGCCGTGAGCGCAGGTGTCGCCGACATACGCAAAGTCATTACGTTGGCACAGAAATTGTGGAAATCGTCCCAACGGAAAACGATTCTTTTTATAGACGAAATTCATCGCTTTAATAAAGCCCAGCAGGATGCGGTCTTGCCGTTCATCGAAAACGGGACGTTGCGCCTCATCGGTTCGACCACGGAAAATCCGTCTTTTGAAGTCATACCGGCTTTACGCTCCCGATGTCAGATTTTCAGACTCAATTATCTGACCCGAGAGGCCATGCGCGAGCTTTTGGACAAGGCACTCAAAGACACGGAAAAAGGCTTGGGGAAAATGAATCTCTGTATCGAAGAGACGGCCTTGAACCTGATTACCGAATACGCCAATGGCGATGCCAGAAGGGCTCTCAATGCTTTGGAAGCGGCCGCCGATTGGAGTGCTGGAAATAAGACGCAGGGATGCATCGAAACAGTTGATTTATCTATTATGCAAGGTATATTGCAACAGTCTGCCGTTCTGTATGATAAAGGCGGGACAGAACATTACGATCATGCTTCGGCCTATCAGAAAAGTTTGCGCGGTTCTGATCCCGATGCGGCGATTTATTGGCTTGCAAAAATGATAGCGGGAGGCGAAGATCCTCGTTTTATTGTTCGGCGGTTGCTCGTTACCGCCGCAGAAGATGTTGGCAATGCCGACCCACAAGCTTTGGTGATTGCAAATGCAACGGCGGAAGCAGTGGAGCGTTTGGGTTGGCCCGAAGCCAGAATTCCTTTAGCTCAGGCAACGATTTATGTGGCCAAGGCTCCAAAGGACAATTCTGCGATTTGTGCCATTGACGAAGCATTGAGTGATATTCGAGATAAAGGCTTGTCTTTTCCGGTTCCGCCGCATCTCAGAGACACTCATTATGCAGACGCAAAAACTCGTTACGGTTACGGAAAAGATTATAAATACCCGCATGATTATCCTGGTAATTATGTCGAACAGGATTATCTTCCGGAAGAGCTGACAGGAAGAAAATACCTGTCGACCAAAAAACAAGAGAGGAAAATTAATTAAGATGCCTCGTTTTAAAGATGCCGAATCCCTCTTTGAGGGGAGACAGCGCGGCAATCAATTCATGGCCAGTGGACAGCGGTTGACTGCTGAAGACCTTCGTTTGCTTTGGGCCAGCCCAAAAATGAAGGAAATCACCTGGTTGGATCTCGACGACAATGTAATTGGGGATGAAGGACTCATAGATTTGTCGCAATGCGATCATCTGGAAAATATCCAGTATTTGAACCTCAATAAAAATGGTGTGACTGACAAAGGAGTTAATGCTCTCGCTGAATCCACAAAACTCCCGAAGCTGAAACGTCTGCACTTGAAAAATAACCCGATTGAAGGAGCAGGCGTGGTTTCCCTGTTTAACTCCACAACACTGGAAAGCCTGTCAGTTTTTCAAATTCATGATGGTTGGACCTGCAAGAAAAAAGAAGGCTGGCGCTACAGCTCAAACATATGACTTCACCTGAAAAAGAAGCGGGTTGGCAATTGCATGTCCATATTGCAGGGCGAGACCGACCCGGTATACTGGCTGAAACCATGGAAGCGATTCGCAACTATGGGCTGGATATTCTGGACATCAAGCAATTCGTGTTCAACGGTCTGCTAAATTTGTCCCTGTTGCTGGATCGACATCAGGATATTTCGATTGATGAGTTTAAGGAAGCATTGGATAAATTTTCTGAACAAGCAGGGGTGAAAGTCAATGTTTACTCCTGGAATGCCGATGTGCGCCCGGACGCTCCCTATAAATTCCGATCGGTAGTGACCCTTTTGAGTTCCTCCATCACCTTTCTTGCTTTACAGGAATTGCTGGACACCTTTGCCGCAAAAGACATCAATGTATTGCGCATTGAACAGTTGGACCATGGTGACAGACACGTTATGGAATTTGTCATCGGTACCAGAGAGACACATTCTGCGGTGGATGTTTTGAATCCTCTCGTGCAATTCAAACAAAATTATACAGTAGACATCGCGGTTCAGGATGACACACTTTTCCGACGCAATAAACGCCTCATTGTGTTCGATGCCGACATGACTTTTGTGCAATGCGAAGTGATAGACGAATTGGGAAAACTCGCAGGGCAGGGGGAGCGCATGGCTGAAATCACAAAAAAGGCAATGAATGGAGAAGTCGATTTTACTCAGGCTCTGAAAGAGCGTGTTGCGTTGTTGAAAGGTTTGAAAAGAGAACAGCTCAATGCCTTGGCGGATCGTATTCCGTTGACACCCGGAGCCGAAAATCTGGTGCGCATTTTAAAGTACCTTGGTTTCAAAGTCGCCATTGTCAGCGGTGGATTCCAATTTTTCATTGATCGCCTGCAATACAAATACGGTTTGGATTACGGATTCTCCAACTGCTTGAAAATGGAAAACGACGAACTCACAGGTGAACTGGAGGGCGAAATCATTGATGCCAAAGCCAAGGAGAAAATACTGATTTCCCTGGCCAAGAGAGAAAATCTTTCGTTGAAGCAGGTGGTTGCCGTAGGCGATGGTGCCAACGATATTTTCATGTTGGCGCGCGCTGGACTCGGGATTGCTTTCAACGCGAAACCCATTGTCCAGCAAGCGGCGCAGGCCAGTATCAACGTTCCCAATTTAGAATTGATACTTTATTTTTTAGGCATCAGTGGTAAAGAACTCAGCGAGCTTAATGAATTGGCCAAAAGCGAAGAATCCAAGGAATGTTTGCACTGACCTGGCAAAACAATAATTTTAAATAAACCTGCCGTGACTTACCCCAGCCCATCGCCATTGGAACAGAGCCCTTCGAATCGTGTGACCGAAGAATACCGTATTTTGCATAAGGTCGCGAAAATTTTACAATCGCCAAGTGACTTGGAAAAATTATTACAGGATGCGATGCAGTCCATCATAGAGTTTAAGGAACTTAAGGTTGAAAATAAGGCGGGTATTTTTTTAGCTGATGAAAAGAAGCGGGTATTAAGGTTGTTCAATACTTATGGAGCTTTCTCAGAGGAGTTTCTTGAAAAGGAAAAGGAAGTTCCATTTGGTGATTGCCTGTGCGGTCGCGTAGCCGTTTCAGGTGAACTTCTTATGAGTGAAAGTTGTTTCTCTGACGTGCGTCATGAAAGAACTTTTTCTGACATGAAGGTTCATGGTCATTACATCGTTCCTTTAAAAAGTCAGGGATATTTGGTCGGAGTTATGTTTCTTTACACCGATACAAATCCTTCATGGTATCAACACAGTCAGGAAGTTTTACTTTCTATTGGTGGCTTGATTGCTGACACCATCCAAAGAAAGAAACTTGAAGAAGAACTCGCCAGACATCGGCAAACCCTGGAAGATTTGATCGTCAAACGCACAGAAAATTTACGCGCAACCAACCAAACTCTCCTTGATGAAATTGAAAAGCACGAAGAAACGCAAAAAACTCTGTTAAATTCTCAGGATCAATTACGAAAACTCAGCAATCAGATACAGACTATCAGAGAAGAAGAAAAATCGCGCATTTCAAGGGAGGTTCACGACGAACTCGGACAATCTTTGACGGGATTAAAAATGGATCTTTTGCATGTAAAAGACAAGTGTCCTGAAGAATCCGTTGAACTTCGAGAACAGTTAGAAGCGATGATCGCTGTGGTCGACAATACGATCAAGTCAGTACAAAGAATAGCCATGGAACTTCGCCCTCCTATATTGGATGCCTTTGGAATTTGCGAAGCGATCGTTTGGCAGGCAAGGGAATGCACTAAGAAACTGGGAATTCGTTTTGATCTTCAAGGTCTGCAAGAGCAAGTGAAAATCGAGCAAGATCTTCAGACCACATTGTTTCGAGTTTTTCAGGAAACTCTTACCAACATTGTGCGTCATGCCGCCGCGAGTCGAGTTGAAGTGAGTTTGTATACAGAATCTGAATGTTTGATTTTAATGATTCGGGATAATGGCAAGGGAATGAATGAAGATGATATCAAACATTCTGATTCGTTGGGACTGATCGGAATAAGGGAGCGTGTCCATGCCTGGGAAGGTGAGGTTGAATTTCAGGGCAGTCCGGGAAAAGGAACAACGGTAACAGTAAAAATTCCTTTAAAAAAATGATGATCCGATGACTGCAAAACCGATAAGAATTTTGATTGCCGACGACCATGAAATTGTTCGAAAAGGTATCCGAACGATCATTTCTGAAACTCCAGATTTTGAGCTTGTCGGAGAAGTTGAAAATGGCAATGAAGCATTACAGAAATTGAAAACAGTAAAAGTCGATGTGTTGTTAATGGACTTTGATATGCCTGGTAAAAATGGTTTGGATACATTGATCGAATTGAAATCAATCTTACCCAAACTGCCAGTCATTATTTTGAGCGTTTTCCCAGAAGACCATTACGGAATGCGATTCTTAAAAGCTGGTGCCTCCGGGTATTTGGGTAAAGCCAGTGCCTCAGGGCAACTCGTCGAGGCTATCCGGAAAGTGGCAAAGGGAGGGAAATTTGTTTCTCCCGATCTTGCAGATAAACTGGTCAATGACCTAAACAAAGATTCTGAAAAACTCCCTCACGAAATGCTGACCGACAGGGAATTTCAGGTTTTTCGTATGCTTGCGAGTGGCAATAAATTGAAAGATATTGCCAACCAGCTCTGCCTCAGTATCAACACCATCAGTACCTATCGGGGGCGAATTCTCGAAAAAATGGATATGCAGTCCAATTCCGATTTGATTCATTATGCGATCAAAACGGGTCTGATAAAATAATCTTTGGAAACATCCTACCAACCGTTTTACCTTTCCTGCAATAAAATCTGTCCTGTTTTGTAGTAGTACGACTACAAAATAAATTGAGATTTTATGTCAATTATTTGGTCATTCCATTTATATCCTTACTCTCTGATCTTCTGTATACTTTTATTAAGCTCTGAAATTCTCAGAGTATTCTTACAGGGTTGGGCGAATATAAAAAGGTTAGAAATTTCAATTACCACTATTCACAATAAAAATAAAAGGAGCATCAAATGAATTTCGTAAAATGTGTAAAAGCCGTTTGTTTGTCATTTGCATTAATCACCGCGCTTTCAACGCAAGCCATTGCGGGTGATCCGCCTCCACCTAATCCGTTAGAGGGCTACACGATTCACGTTTCTGCTCCTCATATCATGGATGGCGAGGTTATCGGACCCTTTCACCATTTTTGCAAGCCGATCAACGATGAAATCATTCAGTGCATTTTGTTCGAATCGACGGAACCCAATGCAAGGATAACGGAAATAGAGTACATGGTTTCTAAAGAATTGGTTGCTAAAGTGATTCCTGAATGGTCCCATAAGCAAAATTGGCACGATCATGCAGAAGAGATTGCGACCGGTCGAGTGGCCATTCACAACCCGACAACTCCTGAAGAACAAAAGAAACTTGCAGAGTATGTTGGTAAAACGGATGGAATTATTTTTCATCTTTGGCCCGATGGTGCTCCAATTCCGGATGGTTCTGTCATGATTCCCCAATCCATAGGACATTGGGAAGCACAACACGGTAAATTAACCGATAAGTAAATGATTGTTAAGTATCGATCAGTATATTGTAACTAAAAGATGATCGCTGGTTCTGATTCACTATGATTTGGATTTGTACAGTGATAAGGAATCGGCGATCATTGAATTTCTTTTTAAATTACCAAATGTTAAAATATTCCCAAGCGGATATTGAGTGATTTATAATTTAGTTAGGATGCATCGAATCATTTGAATTGTTTTGAGAAGTGCTATAGCAGTCGCAGGCATCTTTTGGTCAGGAAAAATACTGGACTGAAGAGACGGAATGATTAAAAGGTGTGATTAAAACATCCATGGTTTAAACCTAAAGTTAGGAATATTAAATGACTACTTTAAATTCAGGATTCAATCATAGAGGTTGTTTTGGTTTGCTCATGCTGGTTCTTTTGCTCAGTTTCAATGCAAACGCATGGGCGGATTCGCAGACGGCAAAAGATTTGGTAAAAAATTCATGCTCCACCTGTCATAAATTTGAAGGCAAGCCTGAATCTAAATTTAATTTGAAGGCACCGGACTTGATGTGGGGTGGCAACAAATATCAAAGGAGCTGGTTACTGCGATACCTGCAAGGGAAAGAAGAAAATTTATACCCTAAAGGCTACCGTTGGGATCAGGGCTCAGAGCCTTTCAAACACACCACACTTTCAGAAGCTCAGGCAAATAAAGTTGCCGATTATTTTGAAAAAAATCTTCTCGATAAACGCGTTGAGAAAAGCTTTGTGGATATGTCCACCTTCAATGAGATGGAAAAAAATTTAGGTGAGAAAATTTATAGAGACTTTTCATGTTTTGGATGTCATCAAATCAAAGAAGATGGAAAAAAAATAGGTGGGCCCATCAGTGTGACCCTTTATGATGCAGGCAAACGGTACAATCTGGACTGGTGGACTCAATTTGCCAAAAATCCACAGGATTTTACTCCCCATAGTGGTGAATATCTGGCAGACCTCACGCCCTTGCAAGCTCGTTATATCATAGGATATGTGATGACTTTGGGAGTGGAGGATTTCAACTATTTCAAACCCTGGGAAACGGAACCCTTTAAAAAGGCAGATGCCAAGCGCGGTTCCAAAGTATACAAAGAGTATTGCGTTCAGTGTCATGGACCCCAAGGGCGCGGTGACGGACCGGGGGCATCTGGTCTGGACCCTAAGCCTGCGGTGCATGCGGATCTTCCTTTGAGTGATTATCCTGACGATTACCTTTACTTTTTGATTTATTACGGCGGCAAGAGTGTTGGTAAGTCTCCCAATATGCCTAATTGGGGACTCACTATCCCAACACAGGGTATCGCGGATGTGATCGCTTATTTACGTACTACTTTTAAGGGCAATTAAAAATCAAAGCCCTTCTCGGAACACAAAGAATGATTGCGGTCAGGCTTGCACAAAAGAAGTTGTGAGAGTTTGTATGGGTCAGGATTTGTGATTGTCGGGAGGGGCTTTCATTTGCCCCCTCCCTCTATCATTGCCTCTAAAATCAACCGATCTGTTGGCTAGAGGGCTTTGGATTTGATGACTATCAGTTTCTCTTCGGTCATTTCTTCCATGGCGGGAAGAATGCCGCCGACTCCCATCCCCGATTCTTTCGCTCCTCCAAAAGGCATCCAGTCTACACGGAATGCGGTGTGGTCGTTGACCATCACAGCTTTGGCATTGAGACGTTTCACGGTGTCGAGCGCGACATCCAGATTCTGCGTGAACACAGCGGCCTGAAAAGAAAAAGGGCTGTCGTTCGCTTGATCTATGGCCGCAAGGCGATCTGTAAAGGAGTAAATGACAACAACGGGTCCAAATATCTCTTTGCAGGACACGTTGACGTTGGCAGGAGGATTCAAAATTACCGTAGGTTCGTAGCAGGTTTCACCCATTTTGTTGCCACCTGTCAGAACCTGTGCTCCGGCAGATTTAGCTTCGGTCACCCAATCGTGTACCCGGTTCACATCATCTATGCTTATCAGTGGTCCGACTTCGGTTGCAGGGTCGAGTGGGTCTCCGACTTTCAATTCTTTGGCCATTTTAGCAAGTCTTGTGGAGAACTCATGTACTTTGCTTTCGTGCACGAAAATTTTCTGAACAGAAACACAGACTTGCCCCGCGTGGTAAAATCCTCCCTTGAGCAGGCTGGGTAGTGCTGCTTCGATATCCGCATCGGCATCTACAATCACAGGGGCGGCTCCCCCATGTTCCAACGCACACCGTGTTCCCGGTGCCAGCTTGGAACGCAGACTCCAACCAACCTTGCCCGATCCTATGAAAGTCAGGAAAGCAACTCGTGGATCGGTTGCCAGTTTTTCTCCCAGCGATCCAGAACAGACCATCGCCTGACACCATTCCCTGGGCAAGCCCGCTTCGAAAAGACAATCGAGCAGGTTGAAGCAGGAGAGGGGGGTGGAGCGTGCGGGCTTAACGATGACAGGGCATCCTACAGCGATTGCGGGAATGATTTGATGCACGATGAGGTTGAACGGGTGGTTGAAGGCACTGATCGCGACGACCACACCGATCGGCTCTCGTATCGTTATTGCCATTCTCTGAGCTGACGCGGGATTGAGATTCATCGGAATTTCGTGTCCGGCCAGGCCTCCCATGGATCGCGCAGCTTCCCGGATTCCTTGAACTGCTCTGGCCAGTTCAACTTTGGAGTCCATCAAAGGTTTGCCACCTTCTTCAGCCGATTGCCGGGCATACTCTTCTTGCCGTTGTTCGACCAGATTGGCCGTTTTCTCCAAGATGGCCATCCGTTCATATACGGGCAAACGTTTGTCATGGCTCTTCGACAGAGCCGAAGCAACTTGCAGAGCTTTTTCAATATCGGCTTCAGAATTCAACGGCAGTTCTTTGATGAGATGCCCATCAAAGGGGGATGTGACTTTCAATTGTTCGACCATTTTCGCGACTCCTTAAAAAGTTAATCCCAATTCAGACTGTGGGCCAAACGGGAAATCTCCTGATAAACAGATTGCAGGGGACGTTTCTCGTTACGGGCAATTTTTTTACAATCTTCATATTCCGGGGTGATGCGTAATATTTCGCTTCCCAATCGACCGATTTTAACGCGAACCTTACCCATCGGTGTGATCAATTCACGGATTTGGCGATCCAACACCGTTCTGTCAACCGGGTAATGGCGGATGCCGAGCGTGGAGGTTTCAGTCAAAAGGATGTGTGTGGCCTGTTCAAGTGTTTCTGCATCCACGAGTACGGAAATCTTATTGGCAGGTCGATTTTTCTTCATGAGAATAGGGGTCAGAAACACATCGAGGGCTCCGGCCTTGAACAGATTCTCAAAAACACAATCATAAAATTCCGGGTTCATGTCGTCGATGTTTGCTTCAATCATGTGCACCTTTTCATTGGGAGCAAGACAGAAGGATTCACCCAAAACAACGCGCAAGAGATTAGGGGTTTTTTCGATGATGTGATCGCCTGCCCCATAACCCGCACGGATGATTTTCATTGTGGGCATTGAGCCAAACCGTTCGGAAAAATATCCCATCAATGCGGCTCCGGTAGGCGTTGTCATTTCTTTTTGAACGCCAGAGGAAAAACAGGGTATGCCTTTGAGCAGTTTCAATGTTGCCGGGGCGGGAACCGGCAGGATTCCGTGCATGCACTCAACAAAACCTTCCCCTATGTTTAAAGGGGAGGCGAGGATGCTGTCGGGTGCCAGAATGTGTATGGCCAAAGCACTGCCGACCACATCGATGATGGAATCGATCGCACCTACTTCATGAAAGTGAATTTTTTCTTTTGTAGTTCCATGCACTTCTGCTTCGGCAATCGCGATTCTGTCAAACACATGCAAAGAATTTGCTTTGACAGTTTCCGGTAAACGGGAGTTTTCCAATATGCTTTTGATGTCTGATAAATGCCGGGAGGGTTGTTTGAAAGTTTTGGATTTCGTAAGGCTGACGTTCACCTTTGTCCCAGAGATGCCGCCACGTTTTGCAACAGCGGCCTCGATTCGATAACCTTTCAGATCGAGAGATTTCAGACCTGCGCGGATGTCTTTGATATCCACCCCCAGATCGACGAGAGCACCCAGTACCATGTCTCCACTGACTCCGGAAAAACAGTCGAAATAGAGAATGCGCGAAACCGAACCTTTCATATTGAATTTGAGATTATTTGAACGAATTTTTGAATAATTCAGCAATGGCCTTTTTGCCCTCGTCATTTAAAAAACGAGTGCCCGTCCCTGCAAATTGTTTTTTATGAATCTTGGCTGGGGATTTCTTCCATTTATCCTGATCCCACTTGAACCATTGAACTTCGTCTTGATCGAAAACATAAAGAGGTTTGTTGCAGATTTTGGCAAATTCGGCACCCCATCCCGTTCCACCCTTGACCGTATTGTCTTCAAGAATTTTCCCGATGACAAAAACCTCTTCAGCGTGATTGATTTGATGCCAGATGCTTTGCAGAACCTTTTTCATGAGCGGCCCCTGATTAAAGGACCGATTCATCAATTTTGATAGATAGGACAAGCTGACATCACCGTTCAGGAGCTCCTCTTTGGTCAAAACTCTTACCCCTCTTTTTCGGGCGATTTTATGCCCTTCAAAAGTGTAATTGACTTCTTGAGCACCGGCTTCTTCTGCCTGTGCGCCAAATTCTGCTTCTGCGCCTTTTGCGCCGCCACTGAGTAACGTACAGTCCTGAGCTTTCATAAATTCGATCTCCTCAAAATTTTAACTGAAGCAGGGGGGCTCGCATCACTAAACTAGGAGAATTTTGGGGATAGCGCAAGAAATAAAGTGATGCTGATGATTTTTCGACGGACATCTTAAGCCGTAGACTTATTTCGTCGAAAGAGCTTACCCCAAAGACTGGGTGATTTTTCTTTAACAAAGGATTGCTCAATTGTTTTTTTACTTGCTTGATATTCGTCGATATAAAATTGGATGAGAATATGACAGGAGTGACAACCGCCACCTGCCTTGCATGTCTGTGTGACACTTTCGATGGAACTCAAATCACCCGTAGTTATTGTGTCACGAATGGTTTTTTCTGAAACCTGAAAGCATTTACAAATGATTTCTTCTTGATCGTCGAGAGCTTGAGTCACTTAAAAGTTAAAAATAAAAGGTTTGAATAGATACTGAGAATTGTTATCACTATAACAAGGGCAGGTCTGCTCTTCAATATTAAAACAAATAAAACACAGCTGTTTAAAGAACAGATTTGAGTTGCTACCAGCAGTCACGTGTGTGCAACAGGTAGCAACTCCGCTCTGTATGGGTTACCAGACATTCATTGTCGTTTTGTTGACGAGTTTTGAATGCTATGTGAAAATTTTTCAGATTCAATTTTGGGCGTAACGTTTTTTGAATTCTTCCGCCGCCGCTTTACGTTTGCTTTTTTCCTCTTGGGACATTTTGCTCAGGAACCATTGATGTTCTTCTCGATTTAGAATTTCATTCAATTTGGCAAGCACTTCCTTGGCCGCGGTTGCGTTACTGCCCTTTCTTCGGATCGCTTTCCGACAGGCTTTCTTTACTTCAGGAACAAAGTGAATATAGAAACGTTCTGCGACTTCAAAAAAACCGTGCCATTGAGTATAATCCGGAGCCATCATTGAAGCACCGTGACGTGCTCTTCTGCCTTCATGGTGCCATAGGTAGAAGTAGGTCCACTCCAGCTCTTCATCGAATGCGGTTGGCGTTAAAACGCCACCAGCTTTCATCATGTTGATGATTTCCGTTGCCGGTTTTCCGAATTTGTCATTGTACAGGTTGATGGCACTGTCAAATTGTGTGTAGAAACCATCCACATAACTTTCGGAGTGACACTTGCTACAAACATTCTTCATATTATCTCGGCGATCTTCCCAAGACTCGACCGTTTCACCTGCCTTGATTGCCTTGGCATCGATCTTCTCTGAGACAGGAGGACGTAGATTCCATGATATCCGTCTACCTACGTCGTGGGTGACTTCCATATCGTCCGTCGCACTCATATGACAGGTTGCACAGGTTGGAGCGGCTGTGTACTCGATGCCAACACGCCATGGCTGTGCGTCCAGTTTCATGTCATCTTTAAAAGCCTTGAAAGCGATACCGTGTTTGGATTCCTCGTAGATTTCTTTTTGAGGATGATCGGGCCCCATATGACACTTGCCGCAACTATCAGGTTGCCGGGAAACGGATACTGAAAATTGATGGCGTGAATGACACGCGGTGCAAGACCCTTTACTGCCATCGGGATTGATTCGTCCTATCCCTGTATTGGGCCAGGTGGATGGATCGGGACGCCCGTTTTCCATTATCTTTACTACAGAGCCATGACATTGCCAGCAACCATTGATTGCCGCAGGGGATTGACCGTCCAGTCCCAGGCGACCGGTATTGCCTTCCACCACTTCCGCCAGCACATTGTCCAGAGAGCCAAGTATCTTGCCAGCATCGGCATGGTGGGAGGATTGAAATTGTTCATTTTCTTTACTATGACATTTGGAACAATCGGCAGGGGAGACGATGACAGCAATCAGTTTACCCTCATGTTCCCATGCGTCCTTATCTGTTTTTTGAGCTTCATGGCAGTCGATACAACCAACACCGCGCAAGGCGTGCTTGCTGTTGCGCCATTGTTCGACTAATGAAGGGCTGGTGCTGGTATGGCACTCAACGCATCTTTTGCTGGTTTGGGAAATTTTTATAGCCGCTTTTTTCCCGACCACGCGTTTGTTGTTTTCGACAGCACCAACGACCAATAGCGCGCCAAGAAAAAACACTCCGATAATTAAAATGACTATTCTTTTTGTATTGAGAGACATTTTCTTTTCTTCAAATTAGAGGGTTAAGTTATTGCTTCCCATACAGTCAGAACTAAGTAGAAAGTAAAACCGAAAAATCCGATGATGATACTCATTTCATATTTTGGAAGAAGCTTGACCAGTATTTGATCTATAAAGGGCCAGAAAAAGATCACACCCGCAAAAAAGATCTGCCCTAATATGCCAAGGTACACATTCGTTAGTTTTAGCCATTTGAATGAAGCGTAAAAATACCATTCGGGTTTGATGTGCTCGGGTGTTGATAATGGATTGGCGCGTTCTCCCAATCCTGCGGGAAATATCACAGCCATCATGCTGAGAATATAGAAAATCAACATGACGAGAATGAGTTCTGTCATCACATGGTCGGGGAAAAGCGGATACGTTTTATGCTTAAGAGACTTTTCTTCATCAAATTCAAATTCGGTGACACCGTGTAATCGTACGAAAATAATATGCAATCCGACCAGACTCGCCAGAGCGGCAGGAAAGATAACGACGTGAAAGACATACAGCCGGGTGAGGGTGTTGGCTCCTACCTCAGGTCCGCCCCGAATAAAATCTGATGCAAAAGGTCCAACTATTGGAACACTGTGAGCTATTTCTGTTCCCACCACAGCCGCCCAATAAGACAGTTGATCGTATATCAGGGAATATCCTGTAAATCCCAATCCAAGGATGGTGAAGAAAATAACAACACCCACCATCCAGTTCAATTCCCGTGGCTTTCGGTAAGCGTTGGTGAAATAGACGCGAGCCATATGAAGTATAACGGTTACAATCATCAGCTCTGAAGCCCATTTGTGCAGGCTTCTGATGTACCAGCCAAATTTTACTTCGTGAGTTATTTTTGAAACACTGCTGTAAGCTTCTTCAGGAGTTGGTACATAGTAGAATAGCAAAAAAATGCCAGTGACGATTTGAATGCCAAAAAGGATAGCGGGTGTGCCACCCAAGGCAAACCACCAATGTTTTAAATGATTTGGAACGGGTTCATTTGTAATGGTTTTCAATTCCTGCCAATCGACAGGAATTCGTTTTTTGACCCAATCCAATGCAAGATCAATCTTAGACTCGCTCACTATAAACCTCTTCGACATGAAGATAAATGGCTTGGTCTACAACTTCGACTTTGTACTTATTCAATGGTTTTGGAGGGGGCCCTTTTATCACCTTACCCTCTGCGTCGAAATATCCATCGTGGCAGGGGCAGTAAAATACATTTTCTGATTTTTTCCAAATAACGGTACAGCCAAGATGGGTGCATTTGGTAGAAAGGGCGATGTACTCTTTCCCTGTATTGACAATGGCTATTTTGTTGCCTTTGAGATCGTTGAATTTATAACTGTCACCAACGAGAATTTTATCCGTCGTTGCGACAAATACCTTACGGGTTGGGGGTTTGCGCATGGATGGAAATAAAAATTGAACGGCGTAAACACTCCATAAGACCAACCCCGCAAATAAACCGCCTCCCATCAAAGTGGTGGTTATGAAATCGCGTCTTGAAATTTTTTTAATTGTCATTTCTCAGGTGAGTGAATCCAAATTAGTATTACCTAAATGTTGTTGCAAGAAAGGGGTCTCTTTATAGCAATCATAAATAAGATGGCGTGTACAATTATAAAATCATTAAACGCTCTATTTTGAAGATCATCTTAATTCAGTGTTTATTCCCCAAAGCAATTTATCTTCTTACATGATACCTTAATTTTCATAATTAAAAAATAGAGTTAGGTAAGGCGAATTAAAAATATGCTAGAATAATGTTTAGAGATTGTGGTTTTTAAACCAAAAATAAAGGTAATAAAGACATGCATTGTAAAACTTTTAAAGTATTTGTCGGATGGAGTGTGTTGGCATTTTCCCTTTTTATTTTTGTACAGCCCTGCTTGGCGAATGATGAAAAAGGTGGGGGTGACATTTGGTTCAAGGATACTAAAAGCCTGCCCCCCGTCCTATTCAGCCATGACCGGCATTTAAAAACTGGAAAAGTTTGTGCTGATTGCCATGACAAAATTTTCAAAAAAGAAAAAGGAAATCCTGAACAAGACAAAAACATAAAAATGAGAAACTTCAAGAAAGGCCAGTATTGTGGGTCATGCCATGATGGGGAGACGGCTTTTTCTGTAAAATCATCTTGTAATAAATGCCACAAACCCTAGTGCTCAAGAATTAGATAATGCCAAAGTATTTCTTGATGAACGTGTATTTCGTTTCATGGGTTGTGATTGATTCTAATAAGAAGGCTCTGAACTGTGTTTCTCTGAAAAATGTCTAATGTAATGAATCAACTGCCATATTTGTTCGTCTGCCAGTCCCTTAAAAGCTGGCATAGCGGTTCCCGGTGATCCATTTTGTATGATCCAGAATAATTGTCCGTCTGGCAGAGAGTCCATGGCTTGTGCGCAGGTAAAATTTCTTGGACTGGGGGTCAATTTACGTAATAGAATGCTCAAGCCATTGCCACTGATACCATGACACACTCGACAGGGGCCGGGGACGGCATCAAAGTGAAATAATGTTTGGCCTGCAAAGATATTCCTTTCCGTTGGCTCCAAGGGATTGACTCGATTCAAATACTCGTCGGGAGCTTTTGGTGTGCTTCTTTTTTGCGGGCATAGGGGCTCGAACACCAATCCCTCCTCCACTTTCATTCCCGGATGAGATGCCAAGGTCAGGCCCCAAGAAGACGGTGCTGGAATAAAAACACCTAAAGTTATCAAGAAAAGAATTGTTCGGATCATATCTTATTTCCTCTGAAAATTATTTTTCTGTACCTCTATAAGAGAGATACTCCGATAGAAAATATATTCCGGTCTCTATTTGGTTTAGATAGACTTTTGTGCGGGTTATTCTAGAGGGTTGGTGGATAAAAATTCTTTGAGAAGGGGAACGATTTGCTCATGAGCATCTTCCACTACATAATGACCCGCTTCTTCCATCACGTCAACGTTTGCTTTTGGATAATAGCTTTTCCATTTGTTCAGAAAGTGATCGTTGAAACAAAAATCCTGTTTTCCCCAAATGATTTGAATCGGGTGATCTTTAAAGAGATGCAGTTTGCTTTGGATATTCTGCACGACGCTGTAACTTGGAACGGAGGCAGACATGGGAATGTCTTGAACGAATCGTAAATTTGCGATGCGATTTTCAGGGCTGTTGTAAGGGGCAAGATAACCCGCCTTTACTTGTCCAGTCATGCGTTTTCGATTTTTGCAGGCTCGATAGACAGCCCCTTTTGCGAACGCGTTGAAATATCGAATCGCCAGATCTCCGAACAACGGGAGTCTGCATAAATTGATGCTCAATGGAATATGAGGAGATAAAAATGCGGCGGTATTAAAAATCACCAAACGGCGAATGAGTTCTGGCCGCCGGGTGGCAAACCCCATTCCTATTGCACCTCCCCAGTCATGGACGATCAAGGTCAAATCCTTAATCTCCAGTTTATTGACCAGGTTTTCCAGGTTGTCTATGTGTTGCGACAGGGTGTAGTTATAATTTTGCGGTTTGTCAGACAGCCCACAGCCGATATGGTCGGGAACGATACAACGATAATTGTTCCGAAAAGCTGAGGTCAGGTTTCTGTAGTAAAACGACCAACTGGGATTGCCGTGCAACATCAGAAGGTTTTCACCTTCACCTTCATCCAGATAATGATATTTCAATTCCCCAAGTCGATGCCAGTGCGAATCAAATGGGTAGAGTTCCTTAAAAGGAGAAAGATCAACTACCATTGGACACCAAGCATGAGACTGTTGAGCCCGCTCCCAATGCCCAATAATGCGATCTTGTCTCCTGACTGGAGTAATCCGCGTTCTTCACCGATGGCAAGTGTTGTTGGCAGGGAAGCGGAGCCGGTATTGCCTAAAAATTCCAGGGTAGGAAAATCTTTTTCAGAATCGAGTTCAAGCGTTTCAAAGAGTAGTTTCCGGTGTGCCGTACCGACTTGATGACAGAAGACACGATCGACATCCTGATTGTTCCAGTTTAAGTTTTGTTTTGTCGCTTCCCAGGTTTTTCCCGCGAGTTTGCATCCCTCTCGTAACATGGTTTCGGAGTCGGTTGCCATGAGCGGTGACGATACCGCTCCTGTGCCCTGACAAAGATTGTTGAAGCGTGTTTCTGCCATTGCCGCCCCTCCCAAAAGACGATGCCCTGTCGTGGATAGGTTCTTGTGTGTCAGTAACACAGCGACTGCTGAAGAGGCTATGGTCAATGAAGCGAAAGAAGATTTGATATCTGAACGGGTGATTTCTGGACGTGATAAAAGTTCATTGATTGTTGATTCCACCAAAGGACCGCCGTTTTCTCCAGATACAATCAAACCTGCGGAAATTTGTCCCAGGTCTATCATGCTGGCGACGAAGATCATGCCATTGAGCACACCGAGGCAGGCATTCGAAATATCCAATACCTGTACGTTTGATTCCAATTGCAGATGATGATGGACGATGGAAGCGGTTGCAGGCTCCAAAAAGTCGCGACAAACTGAAGCGTGGATGATACAGCCAATTTTCTTACGATCGAAGTTTGATTTTTTTAAGACTTTCTCACCTGCAAGCGAACTGACTTCGCTTGGGCGTGTGTCGTTATCAAAAAAACGGCGTTCACGAATGCCGCTCATAAGCTCCAGACGTCCATAGGGCAGGTTCAGGCGGTCGTAGACAGGAGCCAATCGTTTTTCAATATCGCTGGAGGTGACAATTTTTTCAGGCAGATGATAGGAAAGGGCTTCAATACAAACGTTATTAAATTTCATTTTCAGCCCCCTTGAATTGGACCTCATAGTATTTTCGATACAGGCCCGAGTGCGCTAAAAGATCTTTGTGAACACCGGTTTCGACAATCTGTCCTTGATCCATCACGACAATATTATCCGCATGTTTGATTGTCGAAAGTCTGTGGGCGATGACGATATTGGTGCGGTGTTCCATCAAATTGTGGAGAGCTTCTTGTACCAGTTTTTCAGATTCTGAGTCGAGTGAGGAAGTGGCCTCATCCAAAACAAGAATAGGGGCATCACGCAGGATGGCTCGGGCAATAGCGATTCTCTGCTTTTGTCCTCCCGAAAGTTTCACACCTCTCTCACCAATCATGGTTTCATAACCCTCATCCAATTTTTGAACGAAGCTATCTACATGAGCGGCTTTTGCGGCGGCCAATATCTGGTCTGGCGAAGCATTGGGTTCTCCAAAGAGAATATTATTCCAAATCGTGTCATTGAACAAAAAAGTGTCCTGCGTCACGAGTGCCAGACAACCGCGCAAGGAGTTGATCCGAAAGTCTTTTATATTGGTTCCGTCGATCAGAATTTCTCCACTGCCGACATCAAAAAACCTAAACAGCATATCGACCAGCGTGGTTTTCCCTGCACCACTCATGCCGACAACAGCAACGACTTGAGATTTGCGAATGCTGAGATTGATGTTTTTGAGAACTTCAGTAGAGCGGGTCGGGTAACGAAAAGAAACATTTTTATATTCGATGCGATCATTCAAGCCTGAAAGTTCAAGAGATCCCTCCTGTACTTTTTCTTCTTCCATGTCCAGAATGGCAAACACTCTTTCCGCTCCAGCGAGGGAAATTTGAAAACTTGCAAAAATTTTGAACAACAAGCGGATAGGACCATAAAGCATGAAAAGGGCTACGAGAAAAGCTATGAATGTTCCCTGTGTTACGGTTCCCTTTATAACCTCTGTTCCTCCGTACCATAAAATAATGGTTGCGCTCAAAATTCCTAAAAACTCAAGCAATGGAGAAGTGATTTCGACGTATTTAACGTTCTTCTTCATTACGGTAAGGTAGTCATTATTGAATCGATCAAATTTTTCAATTTCTCTTGGTTCCAGTCCAAAAGAACGAACTATTTTAACGCCAGAAAAAGACTCCAGTATGACCGAGTTCATGTGCCCGAGTATTTCCTGACCGCGATGACTCAATCGCTTTAATTTGCGGGCAATGTTTGAGACAGGAACCACGACCAGTGGGAAGATGACCATGGATATCAAAGCCCAGTCCCATTTCATGTAAAACAGCCAGCCGAGAAGGCCGATCAACATGATGCCATTCTGGATGACTTCTTTTAGCAGGCGGGTGACCGTGGACTGCATGACCGATGCGTCATTCATGATGCGGGAGATCAATTGTCCGACCTGATTTTTCTCAAAAAAACCAAAGGGCAGATGATGGATATGGTTGAACATCTGGCTTCGGACTTGGGAAATCAAATCCCAGGAAAGTCCAAAAATGATCAGATTTTGCGCGTAGGTCAATACAGCTTTCAAAAGATACAATAAGGCTAGGCCGATAGGTACGGCTTTGAGCATGAAATAATCTTTTTGGACAAAGATATCATCAAAGACTTTTTGGATAATAGGCACAGGGGATGTTGCGATTGCTCCAACGATAATGGAAAAAAATATCGCAAGGATCAACTTTGGTATGAAAGGGCGAACAAAACTGAGAACCCTTTTGTAAAGCTGGTAGTCCATATTAATTGGCTATCTGTTTAGGAGACTGCGGCGACATCAAATGTTTTCCAAGTCAGAATCTAAATGATATCAAGAGTATCAGAACAAAGAATCTATCCTAATACAAATCGAATGGAATAAAATAAAAAAACCCGTATTTACGCAGTGAACGTAAATACGGGGCGATGCTATTTTTTATAGGAACAAAATGCAAAGAAATGAATCTTTAAAAACAGTTAGGCTGAAACTTCATTTTTTGGAATAAAGTCTTCCAAGCCTGCGCCTTGAGAGATCGCCTGTTCCATCATTTTGACCGACTCTCGAATTCCTTCTTCACAGGCTTCAAGAGAAATATCCTTGATGTTGTTGTCGGCACAATACCCCATGACTCGATTTCGGGTATTGTCTCTCATGAATCCCTTGGGAACACGCTCAAGTCTTTCCAACGCTTCTTTAGACCAATTGAAGTCCTCAGGGCTATGCTCGGAGCCATAATTCATGTAATTCTTTGCAGGAACTTCTACTTTTTGTTTGACGATCCTGTCATTCAAAAGGCTGTCTGCAAACGCTTTGGAGATAGTTTTAATGTTTTGTATTCGCGCATTCTTCTCGACACGGGCGCATGCTTTCCGTCGAATATGCCCGATAGGATAGCTTTCGAGTAACGACAAGGCATCTTGAGTCCATTGAATTTCGACATCGTCAAAACTCGTAACGGTTGACATGCCTTCTTTTTCTTGATCGTTTGGAACAAACCCTTCTTTCCAGACTGGAGAGAGAGTCTCACCGGTGGCACCACATACAAAACACTTGATGACGTCAGATTTCATCAAAGTTCCACATTCGCCGCATTTCAAAGTAACATCATGTCCTACAGCATCCTTACTGAATGCTACTTCCAGCTCAGGGGTCAGAGGTTCTTCAAACTTTTCAATGACCTCTTTACTCAGACGCGCTTCTTTTTCTTCTTCTGTTTCGACGATTGCCTGATCGCTCGTTGCCGCATGAGCTTTCATTATTTCATCGCTCACATCATCAAGCAGGGTTCCTTTTAAAGTCTCATCTTCTTCCTTGATACGTTGGCCTACAGCTCGCATTGCCTGCATTGCGCCCGCGGGAAGGATGTTTTGTACAGCTTCGGTGATGACGCTGGAAGTGATCATGCTATGACCGCGTTCCAATGCATATCGCAAAATTGCCGCCGTCGCCATGGGACGAACAAAGCCGGGAATCTTTTTGAGGCGTTCTTTGCCTTCAACGGTCCACTCGATGGTTTCTTCTGCTTGCATATCAATCGGCGGCTTAAAGACTTTGCTTGAAAGCAAAACGTTACAGGGAACAAGCCGAAGCAGATTCTCTGTATTGCCTCCAATATCCATATCGGGAGCACTGTGAACACCAATTCTGCCTAAAATCAGGAGATAAGGATTTTCTTCACGAGCGTATTGCAAAACTTTTTCAAACACTTTTCCGTCCAGCAGACGAATGGTGCATTCCATTCCTTCTTCTTCTGCAATCTTGCGAGAAATCTCGAGATGAGCCTGATAAATCTTCGCAAGCCCTTTATCGATGATGTCCTCATGCAATTTTTCTTGCTGTTCAAATTTGAAAACTTTCGACGCTTCTCGCGATAGAACGCCTGTGAGGCTGTTGAACATGGCGTAATGGAAGTAGGGGTCAAATGTGGAAATGATTTCCAGAGGTTTATTTAAATTTCTGGCGATTTCAATTCCGGTTTTCAGACCACCAAATGAATGTCCGCTACCATCTACCGCGACAACCACTTTATCGCTGGAGTAGGACTTTTCACCGTGCAAGGCAGGGATGTCTTTTATGACAAGCGTATCGGTTTCGATGCGGCGAATGACGCGTTCCGCAACCGTTCCCATTTGACTGTCTTTTATAGCACCCAGACCCAGAGCTCCCATAATGACAAGATCATAGTCTGTTTCTTTGATGTCGCGGACCAGTTCGATCCAGTTTCGTCCTTCAAGAGATTTGCCCTCAAAAGTGACACCAGCTTCTTTGCATCGATCTTTAGGAACGTCAAGATACGAGTCAGTGATCACTTCCATACCTTTAGTGATCAATTGATCGTGGATGCCTCTTTGTTTTTCGAGCTCTTCTTCGTCTTGATATTCTTCGGGCAGACCACTTTCCATCTGACGAAAACGAACGTCATGCATTTTAGCTGCATACACATGACTTGCTGTTATTTTCGTTTCATGGCCTTTGGCCAATTCCAACGCTAGATCAATACAGGTGTTGGAATAATCTGAATTATCAACAGGAATATAAATGTGCTTGAACATTGGCGTGAAACCTCCTTAAAAATCTTTTGCCGCCGGGCTATTGCGATATTAGAAAATATGAGTTTATTTGAATTTGGGGATGGGCAAAAACAATCACTCTTGTAAATATATCCCCACCACATCATGAGTGAACAAAATTTTAGCAAATTAATCGTTCCTGTCAACACAAAACCAAATCAGAGAGGGTATTGTATTTTTTACAGTTTATGGTTTGAGTATGAATAGTCGGAAGATTGTTTGGGAATATCAGTCAATTGACTCGTTTTGAAAATGGTGTACGACTTGAAATAGTGCTTATAGATTTAACTTTATATATTAAATACTTTAATGCAAACTAATATAATTAAATTTGTTTTAAGTAATTTGAAAATAATTACTAAAAGCTTTTGTTCTCCTTTTGTATTTTTGTTAGAATCTACCAGGTTTTTCCTGAGCGGGATGCATTACATTGGATTGCATACAGGCGCAGTTTATGCCAGTTGTAAGACAGTCTAATCCGTTAATTTTACTTTAAAGCCCTTTTTCAACCAGTTTCTGATCTTGGGTATTTTCCTCTATTGTCTTTCATAGAAATATTTTAAAGGAGCTTGTTGAAATAATGTTGTTTGCTTATAAAGAAGATATCAACACGCATTTGAAAGGAATCGTCAACTTCAATGACAACAAAGTCAAGGTTGAGGACTCTGTTGCTTTGAGAGATTTTGCTATCGACGATCTTGTGTACAATGCAGTTTTGAATTCTTCTAAAGAAGTTCGCGGGCTGTCGCGTTTCCTGATTCGATCGATCGCAGAGGAATTGGGAATCATCCTGGCTTCTATTCAAGGCTTGTATGAGGCACGGGGGCGGGGAGAGTGCAAAGGATTTACTGTGCCGGCGATTAATATTCGTGGGATGTCCTATGAATTGAGTCGGGCTATTTTTAGAACTGCGGAGAAGAAAAATGCCGGTGCTTATATCTTTGAAATCGCAAAATCAGAAATTGAATACACACGCCAAATGCCGGCAGAGTTGACCGCTGTAATTCTTGCTGCGGCGATCAAGGAGGGTCATAGAGGTCCTGTGTTTATTCAGGGCGATCATTTTCAGGTGAATGCCAAAAAATATGCAGAAAATCGAGAGAAGGAAATCGGTGGTTTGAAATTGCTGATCGAGCATGCCATCAAAGCGGGTTTCTATAATATAGACATTGACACTTCTACTTTGGTTGATTTGAGTTTTGATACGGTCGTAGAGCAACAGCGAGCTAATTTCGAAGTGGGTGTAGAACTGACCCGTTACATCCGCGAATTGGAACCGGAAGGTGTTGTGATCTCGGTTGGTGGAGAAATTGGCGAAGTAGGAAAAGAAAACAGCACTCAGGAGGAATTGAGTGCCTACCTTGATAATTTCAATAAGATGCTGGCGCAAGCAATTCCGGGTGCAAAAGGGATCAGTAAGATCTCTATTCAAACGGGAACTTCTCATGGCGGCGTTCCTTTACCGGATGGATCGATTGCGGAAGTGAATCTGGATTTCGAAACGCTTGAAACCTTGTCACAGGTTTCGCGTGATGTTTATGGGTTGGCGGGTGCGGTTCAACATGGTGCCTCGACCTTACCTCAGGATTTATTTGACAAGTTTCCTGAGTTGGAAACGGCAGAAATTCATCTCGCCACGCATTTTCAGAACCGGATTTATGAAAGTGATCATTTTCCTGAGGCGTTTCGTGAGCAAATATACTCCCATCTGAGAGAAGTTTTTGCGAATGAAAATAAAGCGGGAATGACTGACGAACAGTTCATATATAAAACTCGAAAAAAGGGTTTTGGTGAATTTAAGAAAGAGTTTTGGGATCTTTCGCAGGAAATCAAAGACGGAATCGGTGCGGAACTGGAGGAAGATGTTGTTTTCCTTTTTGATAAGCTGAATATTGGGAATACCCGGAGACTGGTTGAAAAAACGATTTTTCCCTGTCTTGTTCCTCACACCCTTGCTTCTGAAGTAGAATCCGCCAAATGAGTGACAGGGGAGGGTACTCAATGCGTCCTGAATCGTATGGCGTGATGGAGCCCTCGCTGACTCTATGGTTGACCGCTGTTTTGCTTTTTTCTCTCGTGAGTTGTTCTGCGGAAGTAGAAAATCAGAGTAAGTTACCGGAAAATCCTGACGAAGTGATTTTACTCTCGATTGAAAAGCAAAAAATAGGGGCTTACGAAGAGGCGATTCAATCACTCGATGTTGTTTTTAAAAAGAACCCCCAATATTTGCCGGCCTTTTTGCAAAAAGCGAAAGTTTTAGAGGAGTGGGGGAAAAGAGAAGAAGCTCTCTCAGCCTACCAAAAGGTTTTAGAAATCGATCCGAACAATGTCCCCGCTCATATGGGCAGTGGCTCGGTTTATGGCAAGCTGAGTTTGAACGAAAAAGCCATCGAGGAATATGGGAAAGTAGCCGTTCTTAATCCGAACGATCCTGAAATTTATTTCAAGATTGCACTGGAATATTGGTACATTCAAAAGCTTCCTGAAACGGTGGCATCCTATAAAAAAGTTATCGAAATCAAGCCCGATCACCTGCAAGCCCATCTCAATCTGGCCAGTGTTTATGAAAAGATGAAAGACTGGGAAATGGCAATGGAAGAACTGGATGTTTCAATCCAACTCGCTCAGAAAAAGCAGGACAAAGAGGCGATTGCGATTGCTGAAAACAAGAAACTCTTTTTAAAGGGACGCATGAATCAGACTAAAAATGAGTTTGATCGCATCACTCAGCCTCCTTTTAACTGATAGAAACTATTTGTAATGTCCGCAAATTTCTTCCCTGAGATCCTCTAAACAAATAATTGTTCGTAAATGTCACAGGTTGAAAGCTTCAGGAATGGATTGTATGCCTGATTGCTCTTGCGTTGCAGGGTCTTATTTCGGTACAGTGAGGCTTTTATCAATTTTACGAATTGGAAATGATTAACGAATTCTTCAACCTTCTTTGCACAAATTGAATCCATGAAAAACGACTATCGTATTGCGCTGTTACCGGGTGATGGCATTGGCCCTGAAGTGGTTGGCGAGGCAAAAAAAATTCTGCAAGTACTGGAATCAGGCATGGGCCTGAAGCTCACTCTTGAAACGGCACCGGTTGGTGGTTCGGGTTACGAGGCGACGGGACACCCTTTGCCGGAAGATACTTTGAAGACTGCCATGAATGCGGATGCCATTCTATTGGGAGCGGTAGGCGGTCCCAAATGGGAGAAAATCGACTTTTCTCTTCGTCCCGAGCGGGCTTTACTGGGTCTTCGTTCGGAATTGAAATTATTTGCCAATCTGCGTCCTGCGAAAATTTTTTCTGCTTTGGTCGATGCTTCAACTTTAAAACGGGAAGTGGTGGAAGGTCTGGATTTGATGGTGGTGCGCGAGTTGACGGGGGGCATCTATTTTGGCAAGCCGAGAGGGATTGAAACTTTGCCCGATGGAACACGCAGAGGCGTGAATACTTTGGTATATACTGAAGCAGAGATCGAACGCATTGTGAAGGTTGCTTTTGAAACCGCACTCAAGCGTAACAAAAAGGTCACATCTGTTGACAAGGCCAATGTTCTGGAGGCTACAGGATTGTGGCGCGAAATCGCCGAGCAAGTTGCTAAAGGGTACCCGGATGTGACATTGGAACATATTTATGTTGATAACTGCGCGATGCAGTTGGTGCGTGCACCCAAGCAGTTTGACGTGTTGGTAACGACAAATATGTTTGGCGATATTCTGAGCGATCAAGCTTCCATGCTGACGGGTTCGATTGGCATGTTGCCTTCAGCCAGCCTCGGCGGAAAGACGGCTATGTACGAGCCCATCCACGGCAGTGCTCCTGATATTGCGGGTAAAGATCTGGCCAACCCACTCGCCACGATTCTTTCGGTCGGCATGATGTTCAAACATTCCTTTGATCGGGAAGAACCCAATCTCTGGATAGAGAATGCGGTCGAATCTGTTTTGGCACAGGGTCTCCGTACCCGTGACATCATGTCAAAAGGGATGAAAGAGGTGGGAACCGTGGAGATGGGGGATTCTGTTGCACGAGAGCTGGAGAAGTTGATTCAATGAGTGCGAAATATCATGTAGCGATTGCTGGTGCCACCGGTGCTGTGGGTCGGATGATGTTGTCTATTCTGGAAGAGCGCAATTTTCCCGTCGATCGTTTGACCCTCCTTGCTTCTGCACGTTCGGCGGGACAATCGTTGACTTTCAAGGGACAACCGATTCAAGTACAGGAATTACGCGAAGATTCGTTTGCAGGGGTTGATATCGCTTTATTTTCTGCAGGGGCGGGTGTGAGTCTTCAGTTCGCTCCTTGTGCGGTCAAAGCAGGTGCGGTGGTGATCGACAATAGCAGTGCCTTCCGAATGGATAAAGATGTTCCGCTGGTCGTGCCAGAAGTCAATCCACATGCGATTCGACCGGGGATCATTGCGAATCCCAATTGTTCCACCATTCAGATGGTCGTTGCACTCAAGCCGATACACGACAAGTACCGAATCAAACGGATTGTTGTTTCCACTTATCAGGCGGTGTCCGGATCGGGTCAAAAAGCCATCGCTGAACTGGAACAGCAGAGCCGGGATGTTTTGTCGGGCAAACCTGTCCAGAAAAAGGTATACCCCCATCAAATAGCCTTCAACTGTCTGCCTCATATCGATGTGTTTCTGGACAACGGCTACACGAAAGAGGAAATGAAGATGGTCAATGAAACGCGAAAAATTTTAGAGGATGACAGCATTCTGGTATCGCCCACGGCGGTTCGCGTGTCTACTTTTCATTGCCATTCCGAGTCGGTCAATGTGGAAACTGAAGAAGCGATCTGCGCTGAGGATGTCAAGACACTTTTGAGAGGAAGTCCAGGAATCACCGTTGTGGACAATCCAAGCCAGAATCAGTATCCCATGGCGATCGATGCTGAAGGCAAAGACAATGTATTTGTCGGCAGAATTCGAGACGATTTGTCCAATAAAAAAGCTATTAATTTTTGGGTTGTTTCCGACAATTTAAGAAAAGGTGCGGCTCTGAATGCCGTTCAGATTGCAGAGCAGTTGGGACGTTCATAAAAAATATTTCGTTATAAGTTTTGACGCGTGGAAGTGCTAGCGCAAATATTTTTTATTTTTATCGGTAAACTTTCTTCGGAAAATTTTCTTTAGGAATTGCCCCAAAGAGTCCAGTAAATAACTGATGCGGTCGATCAAGGTGAATGGGATTTCCTTTTGCATTTTGTAGGCAAAGTAGCTGACAATCGACAGCAGAATGATATTGGGTATCCACACCGAGAGGTAGGGGTTCAGCTCACCGACTCGGCCCAGGTTCTGTGTGGATATCAAACCGATGTAGTAGAACATTATCACAACAATACTGATTGCAAACCCGCCAGATTTTCCCGAACGACTCGATTGCACCCCCAGTGGTGGCCCTAAAAATCCAAACAACAGGCAGGTAAAGGGGATGGAAAACTTCTTGCTCAATTCCACTTTCGGTCCCCAGGTGGGAAGACCGTCTTTTTCCATCTCTTTGATGCGTTCCTGAATCTGCCCAAAGGACAATTCCCGGTTTCCAACGAGAGCTTCTTCCTTCAGTCGTTTGGTATCTGGCAAACTGAGAGTCAAATCATAGCGATCAAAATTCAGGGTCTCATATTGGTTGCGATCTTTTTGAGTGGTGTGAATCGACCCATTATTGAGCTTCAATTGAATTTTTAGTGAACCCTTATTAGAGAAAATAATCCCGTTTTCTGCGGTGATGATTCGAGGTGCTTCTCTATTGCTCAAATCTGCAAGGAAGATGTCTTGAAGAACGGATTGCTTTTTACCATTCACAACCAAGATCAGGTTTTTAAAATCTTTATTGAACACGCGCGGTTTGATATCAAAGTTGGCACGGTTTTGTATGATGTCAAAGATCAGCTTTTTGTATGAAAGATTTCCCCAGGGCAGGGCATAGAACATCACAACGTTTGCCATAAAATAGGCTATCAAGGAAAAATAAAGCACGGGCCTCATGATATCCAGATAGCTCCAGGAACAAGCTTTCATCGCAATGTATTCGTTGAACACTGAAAATTGATTGAATACCGCAACCGAGGCGATGAGCACACCCATGGGAATCGTGAGTGCTAAAAAAGAGGGGGATATATACAGCAGGATACGTATCAATTCGTCCAGTTTGATCCCTCGACTGACGATCATTTCTGCGATAAAAAAGAATTTGTCCAGAAAAAGCACCATCGTCAGAGCACCTGCACTGATGATAAAAACTTTGAGCAATTCTCTCAGAATGTATCGGTCAATTGTGGATAAAAGCATGGGCAAGCGGATTTTTCAGTCCGCAGAAAAGTTCAAACAAGAAAGGGCAGGCCTGATAATTTTAGATAATGTTTCATCAATTGCTCAGATGTTTTGAATTCATCTGTTTCAAAAGAATGCTTATTTTTATGATTTCTGAGACAACAACTATTAGACAAGTCGAAGATAAATCATTATACTCTTTTGCCTTAGAGAATACCTGATTTTTTCCAGCACTTTAAGTTTGAGAATCCATTGAAAAACGTATTGCACGATCCATTTTCCTATCAACGCAAACCTGAGTGGCTCAGGATCAGTCTGCCGGGTGGAGCCAATTACACACGGCTCAAAGAATCCGTCAAACGCCATGGTTTGAACACCGTTTGCGAATCGGCATCCTGCCCCAATATTGGTGAATGTTGGAATATGGGAACGTTGACTTTGATGATTCTTGGTGAATCTTGTTCGCGAGCCTGTCGTTATTGCGATGTACCCACCGGAAACCTGGCCCCACCCAACAAAGAGGAACCGGAAGAGGTGGCTAAAACGCTCGCACTTTTGAAACTGCAGTACGCGGTGATCACTTCTGTTGATCGTGATGATTTGGAAGATGCCGGGGCGAGTCATTGGTCTGAAACGATTCGTAAAGTAAAGCACCTTTGCCCTGACATGAAAGTGGAGGCATTGATACCGGATTTTCAGGGTAAGGAAAATTTGATCGCAACGGTTTGTGAGGCAAAGCCCCATGTATTGGCTCATAATGTGGAGACTGTTCCTTCGTTGTACAAAATGGTGCGTCCTCAAGGCCGTTATGAATGGTCATTAAAAGTTTTAGAATTTGCACAAAAGCATTTTGATTTCCCTGTGAAAAGCTCTCTCATGCTTGGGCTGGGAGAAAGTGCAGACGAAGTAAAAATTGTTATGAAAGATTTGCTATTGTCGGGATGTCGTCTGTTAACACTGGGGCAGTATTTGAGTCCCAGTAAAAAACATTTGCCTGTAGTGGAGTACATTCATCCGGACAAGTTTGCAGAATTTTATGAGTTTGGAATGTTTTTGGGATTTGATCATATTGAATCTGGCCCATTGGTAAGAAGTTCTTATCTTGCCGAACGTCAATTCAGCATGTTGAAATAGTTCTGCTCAGGTGAATAGCTGAGTTTGTTGTTTATCAGGATTTTTAGTTTTTTCGTGTCATGGGGTTTTATTTATTTACTTTAACTGTAAGTAAAATTAGCGATGTGGCTTTGGTATTTTGAGAGCCGGAAAGGTGAAATCTAAAATTATGATAAGTATATCCAGAAGAACAGACGAATTAGTTGTTCTAATCGCAGAGGATGATGAGGATGATTTTTCTTTTTTAGAAGAGGCTGTAAAAGAATGCAACAAAGCAACCGACGTGCGATGGGTCAAAGACGGGGAAGAGGCACTGGACTATATTTTTCGTAGAGACGGTTACGCAGACCCTGAAAGTTCACCCCGTCCGGACCTCATATTTCTGGATATTTGCATGCCCAAAAAATCGGGTTTGGATATCGTTCCAGAGATCAAGGATCATCCAGATGTTAAAAGGGTTCCTGTCGTGATGGTAACGACTTCAGGGCACTACACAGATGTGAACGAAGCTTATGAAAAAGGGGTCAACTCGTACATAAAAAAACCAGTGGGTATCAGTCAAATGGATGAGTTTAAAAAGCTGATTTGTTCGTATTGGTCACCGCTTTGTCTTATCCCATGAACTGGGAGTTGACGCAGAGATATTATCTCAATTCAATTTCTCAATGATGTGATGTTCGAGTTTCAATGCTTGTTGATCCCAGTTGGTAAATTTCCTGGAGATAGTTGCTAATGCCGCTTGCTCCATGTTTTTTTTCAGAACAGGATCATTCAGGACCCGGTGAAGTGCCATTTCAATTTCTATTCTGGAATCGGGTTGTATCAATAGTCCATTTTGTTCGTTTGTTATAATTTCTGCAACTCCTCCAACATCTGTGGCGATCACAGGAAGGCCGCAGGCCATCGCTTCCAATAGGATATTGGGCGTGCCTTCCAGGTGGCTGGGTAGAACAAAAACATCCGCTGCATTCAACCACCAAGGAATGGATGTATGCTCCTGAAAACCCGCCAGAGTGGTTTTGTCTGCCACCCCTTCTTTTACCGCTAAATCAAGCAGGCTCTGCTTTTCCTCCCCCTCACCAACAATGATCAGGCGTAGATTGCTGTGATTGGTCAAGAGTTGTTTGAAAGCCAGAATAAGGTTTGCATGACCTTTGGATTTTGAAAGTCTTCCTACCGCAAGAATGTATTTCTCATCTTGATTGAGGCCAAGTTTTTTTCGAGCTTTTTGCTTCGGGTAAGGCTGGAACAATTCGTTGTCCAGTCCATTGGGAATGCAGATGATTTTTTCCTCCGCCACTCCGAGTTGTACCAATGCGGAATAAAATGTTTTGTCCTGACAAACAACTGCCCGAGTGTGTTTTAAAATCAATTTTATAAAAAATGAGGTAGCGGGGGATTGGATCAGCAAGAGATCCGATCCAGAAAGTCTGGCAACCACAGGTTTTCCTGTGAACCATTTGACAGCGACACCCACACAGGCACCTGGAAGCCAAAACGAAAAGAACAGATCCGTACGTTTCGCGTTTTTTAAGGCCCGAAGAAAAAAAGCGAGCATGAAAAACGGGGCCTGCAAAATACGCAATGGATTTTGTTGAATGCGACTGAATACGCCGGCACCGTATGCAAAACTTTGAAATTTAAAAGGCCAAAAATATCGGAATCTTGATATGTGTAACGTCGCATTGTCTTTGTCAGAGATTACCTCTTTATCATCCGGGGCAATAACGCAAATCTTGTTCCCATTATTATAAAAGCCGTGAGCCCAGCGGTGAGCAAAGGCACCTGCAAAATCGCCTTTAAAACGCGGGAATGATGTGGTGAGAATAGTGATGTTCAATTCATTTTTCTGTTACAGGTTTATCAAGATATTTTCCCACACTATTTTTGAACAGGCTTTGCTACTGAAAGGGTTATATTTTCTTTTGCCAGCACTGGATTTATCTGCAAAGCTTTTTTAATAGGTTCGATAGATTTCTCGTATTGTCCTGCCAGGATGTAAGCAAGCCCCAAGGTATAACTCGACTCCGCATGATCGGGATTTTGTTTGAGCTCTTCTTTAAGGGATTCGATTGACTCCAGATATCGGTTGGAAAGAAAATAAGAAAGAGCCAGATAGTAGTGGCCTTTCTCGATGGTGGGATGGAGCTTCAATGCCGTTTTATAATGTTCGATAGCTTCTTGATGTTGCTCAAGAGCGGCTTGTGCCAGAGCAAAGCGAAACTGTGCTTCAGCTAACTTGGGGTTGAGACGAATGGTCTCTTCCAATGCGGTAAATTTTTCAGTGTGTTTTCCCAATCCCGCATAGGCCAGACTCAAAAAATAGTGATACCAGGCTTCTTGGGGTGCAATTTCAATGGCCCTATTAAATGGAACCACTGCTTCCGCGTAGTTGCCAGTTTTCAAAAATGCCAAGCCCAGTTCAGAATTCAGCACAGCGTCTTCTGGATTGATTTGAACTCTTTCCTTGAGAGTTAGAATTTCTTGCTCGATATCGTCGTCTATTGCATAGACGACAGACGATGAAATCCAAAAAAATAATAAAAAACAGAACAAACGAACACTCACTCTGAATTTCATTTGGGCTTGATCCCCTCAATTTCGATGTCCTGATGGCAGGAAAATTGATGGTTGTCAGATCCTCTGAGTTCCGGGTAAATCGCACGACATTTGTTCGCTAATTCCGAGTTTTGCGGTTCGGCAAGATAAACCGGACAGCGTGGATGAAACCGGCAACCGGAAGGCGGATTGACGGGAGAGGGGACATCCCCCGTTATCGGCATGAAATCTTTGCGTGGACCCAATTGTGGAACGGCTTCGAGCAGGGAACGAGTGTAGGGATGCTTGGGTGTTTTGAACAGTGCTTCGACAGATGCATGTTCTACAATCCTTCCCAGATACATGATGGCAACTCGATCGGCCATGTATTGCACAACGCTCAGATTATGCGTGATGAACAAATACGTGAGTTGCCGACGTGACTGAAGCTCGCGCAGTAAATTCAATACTTGCGCTTGAACAGACACATCCAAAGCACTGGTGGGCTCGTCGAGTACGATGAATTGCGGTTCGAGAATCAAGGTTCGTGCAATGGCGATGCGTTGCCTTTGTCCTCCTGAGAATTCATGCGGGTATCGTTCGGAGATTTGTGGATCGAGCCCCACTTCATTGAGTACTTTTTTCAAGCGGTTGTTTCGGGTGTCCGCATCCATATCGGGGTGATGGACTCGCAAGCCTTCCTGAACAATTTCTTCAATCGTCATGCGTGGTGAAAGCGATCCGAAAGGGTCCTGGAAAACGATTTGCATGCTTTTGCGCATTTGTTTGATTTCATCGTTTTTCAACTTCATCAAATCGACTTCATTGAAGAATATCTGCCCATGGGTTTCACGGTTGAGGCGGAGAATGGATTCGCCCAATGTGGTTTTGCCACAACCCGATTCGCCCACCAATGCGAGCGTGGCACCTTTGTTCAAATTGAGATCAATGGAATCCACTGCGCGAATATAATCAGCCACTTTTCTAAACACACCTTTACGGATGGGGAAGTGTGTTTTAACAGATTGTAGACGCAATAGCGGAGTGGTTTCGATCACACGGGGTGGTACCAGTTGTCTTTTTTTTTCTTGAACGAGATTTTCGTATTCCTGCCCATCATAAAGATGACAGGCCACCTGATGCCCTTCCTCAAGCCTGATCAGCGGACTTTCGTTCTGTTTGCACACTTCCATCACATGGGGACAGCGGTCGGCAAATTGGCAGGCGTTTCCATAATGAGTGGCAGGCGGAACCATGCCTTCGATGGCACTGAGGTAGTAGGGCGCGTCACCGGCTTTGGGGATAGACTCAAGAAGCAGACGAGTGTAAGGGTGCGCGCTCTTTTCAAAAATTTGTTCGCGATTGCCTTGCTCGACAATTTGCCCCGCATACATGATGCCAATGGTATCGGCCATTTGATTGACAATACCCATGTCGTGAGTGATCAATAAAATCGCCATTCCGGTTTCTTTTTGTAAATCCGCCATCAACCGCAGTGCCTGAGCCTGAATGGTCACATCCAAAGCGGTGGTGGGCTCATCCGCGATCAATAGTTTCGGTTCACATGCCAGTGCCATGGCGATCATCACCCTTTGCTTCATGCCGCCGGATAGTTCGTGCGGAAAACTGTCGATGCGTTTGTGTGGGTCGGGTATGCCGACTTTGGTAAGCAGTTCAATGCCTCTTTCCCGGGTTGAACCTTTCTGCACTTTTTTGTGCTGAAGCATGGGCTCGGCGAGTTGATTGCCAATCCTGTACAGAGGATTCAGCGAAGACATGGGCTCCTGAAAGATCATGGAAATGTCATTACCACGCAAATTTCGAATCTCTTCCGTGTCGAACTGGGAAATATTTTTACCATCAAAAATGATTTCGCCGGAGGGATGAAAACCATTCTCGGCAATGAGGCGGATGATTGAAAAAGCCGTCTGCGTTTTTCCGCAACCCGACTCTCCAACAAGCGCAAGGGTCTTGCCGATGGGGATGTCAAAAGAAACTCCATTGACCGCTTTTGCGATCTGGGTTCTTCCAACTTTAAAGTAGGTTTTTAAGTTCTTTACGGATAAAAGCATTTTAGTATTGCTTTGAGAAGCATGGGTCCGTTTTTATTATCTGCTTTTTATAATTCTACTGGAAATCAAATGATCGTTATCCTGAAAGAGGGAAACGGCCAACGCATGCACATTATATACAGGCTCAAACGGTTCGCCTTGGATCAAAAGCATTTCTTATCCCTTCGCCCACGAAGGTCAACAAGGTGATCGTGATCGTTAAAATTGAAAATGTCGGTAGAATGATCCAAGTCGCTTGCAGGTTACTTTTCCCCTGTGCGAGCAGTTCCCCCATGCTTGGTGCAGGAGACGGGACCCCCAGATTGAGATAGTCGAGACTCACTAACGCGAGGATGCCTGCCGTCACTTCAAAAGGGAAAAAGGTGACAACAGGAGTCAATGCATTGGGCAGAATATGGCGTCGCATGATCCCGAAATTGGATACACCCAGAGCCTTTGCGGCCTTGACGAATTCAAAATTTCTGATTTTAAGGAACTCTGCGCGTATATAGGCGGCAATGCCCATCCACGCGGTCAGGTTGAGGATCAAAAACAATATGAGGGCCGAAGGTGTCAAAAAGGCACTCAAAATGATTAATATGTAGAGTCGCGGGATGGAGCCCCAAATTTCCGTCAATCGTTGACCGACCAGATCGACCACGCCTCCGAAAAATCCTTGTGTTCCACCAATCAGGCATCCCAGTACTGTTCCTGTGATCGCCAGCGCAATGCCAAAAACCATGGAGATTCGCATGCCATAAATCAGCCGTGCCAGGATGTCACGCCCCCGGTCATCGGTCCCCAGGTAATGACCGTCCTCCCATGACGAAGGTATGGTTTTGCTACCGCCTTCGATCTCGGTTTGCCAAGGAGCGGCTAGAACCACCTTTCCTGTTTTGCTATTGCTCGGGATGTATTTGTAGTCGTAGCGAATTGGCGGCCAAAGAATCCAGACATTGTGAACTGTATTATCTTTGGGAAGAGGGGCCATTTCCTGAACTACAGTCTCACCTTCTTCAAAGTCACTCAATTCCAACGAAAAAACAACAGGGGGAGGCGCGGAAGTTTCTTCATCAAAATCTCCCAGACTCAAAGACATTCCATCCTCTTCAAAGTCACTCATATCCATTTCAAGGGAATCGGAATTTTTTTCTGCGGGTCTTTCAAATGTTGCGGTGGTTTCTGGTATCCCATGTAGAATTTTTTGAAAACGTTGCGAGAGGTAGTCGGGTTCACTGGGGAGCGTTCCACCAAAATCTTTTTCACTGTATTTGACTAAAACCGGGAAATGCGGTGTTCCATCCACAACAATCAACAGCGGGCGCACATTGCAAATCAACTCAGCGGGCAGGGTGACGATAAACATCAGCGCAAGGAGAAGAAAGCTGTAATATGCCTTGCGGTCGTGACGAAACTTATCGACCTTGATTTGGAGATCTTTGCTGATTTTCATTCCTTAACCTTGCGCCTCGTCAAACGAAATTCTGCGATCAATGAGTACGTATGATAAATCGGTGAGCAGTTGACCGACCAGGGACATGAGTGAGAATAAAAACAGGGAACCCATGACAATCGGATAGTCGCGTTGGATAACGGCTTGATAGCCCAAAAGACCCAATCCATCCAATGTGAAAATCTGCTCAATCAATAAAGAACCTGAAAAAAACATTGCCAGAAACGCTATGGGAAATCCTGTTACGAGCGGGATGAGTGCGTTTTTCAAAATGTGTTTGAAGAGAACCTTCTTTTCCGTGAGGCCCTTGGCCCGTGCGGTTATCACATACTGCTTGCGCATTTCTTCCAGGATGGCGTTTTTGGTCAACATGGTCAAGGTGGCAAACCCGCCCAGAACGTAACAAAACAGAGGCGCGGCCAGATGATGCAGGTAATCGGTGAATTTTCTCCAGTCCGACCAATCTTCGTATCCGGGTGACCCTGCAGAGGTTAATCCTGATAGTGGAATCCAATGCGCGATGGCCCCATCACCCGGTCCTAAAAAGACGATGAGCAGGATAGCGAGGACAAAGCCGGGAATGCTGTAGCCAATGAGTACGATCACACTGGTTGCGGTGTCGAATCGGGAATCGTTCCATACCGCCTTGCCAATTCCGAGGAGTATGCAAACGCTATAGGTCAGAAAAAAACTGATGACACCCAGAGAGGCAGAAACGGGTAATTTTTCGACGATCAGTTCGAGGACCGATCGGTTGCGGTAGAAGGAATCGCCAAACTGGAAAACCAGAAAACCGTCCCAACTATCGTGTCTGAAAAAGTTTTCAAGAAAAGGAAGCGAGTGGTCTTTGGGAGAGTACCAGATGAACGTGCGCAGATAACGTTCCCATAAGGGACGGTCAAGATGATAAATCTTTTTCAATTGTTCCATCTGCGCTGGGTCAAGCTCCCTTTGCTTGAGATCCTGCTTGCCCACCGCACCCCCGCCAGCCTCCGTCATGACCCCTGCGTGTCCCTTTAGAAGCGACTGGATCTGGTCCATCGGCCCACCCGGAACGTATTGGATGACGATGAAGGTGAGCGTGATGATTCCGACCAAAGTGGGGAACATCAATAGCAATCGGCGAATGATATAGCTGGACATTTAATGATTTCCAGAAAGTTGAGGTTGTTTCATTGCAATGGGATATCCTTGGCTCGGGCCGACTCCATTCTCTTTGCAAGAGCTTCGTCATAAGACCACCATTCGATGATATTGCTGATGATGGGCGATTGTGACGGGTTTATTTTTGGATGCGAGAACTTGTTCCAGTAAGCGGCTCGATCGTAGGCGATGTACCAATGCGGCACCATATAAAATTGATGCGTTAAAATGCGATCCAATGCCTGAATCGCATCAATTAGTTCCTTGCGCGTGCTGGCTTTGACGATGAGGTCGATCAACTCGTCAACCGCTGGATTTTGGATGCCCATCAAATTACGCGAGCCGGGTGTGACGGCGGCTTCACTCGACCACATGGAACGTTGTTCGTTGCCCGGTGAACGACTTTGCCCGTAACTTGCAACGATCATGTCAAATTTGAAATCCCTCATGATTTCTTCGTATTGCGCCACCTGCACGACCTGAATGTCCATGTCCAAACCGATTTTGGCGAGGTTGTTTTTGAAAGGTTCGCTGATGCGCTGGAAAGCCGGGCTGACCAGAATCAATTTGAACTTGAAAGGTTTTCCGTCTTTTTGCCGAATGCCATCGGGTCCCATTTTCCAGCCATCCGATTCGAGCAGGGCACTGGCGAGTGCCAGATTTTTTTCAATGGGCTGTCCTTCACCAGGGGCTCCTACTGGTTTGGTCAAAGCGGTTTTGGGTACAAAATTTTTGTATTTATTGCGCAGATTTTCCAAGAGGGTTTTGACATTTCCCTCAGGCAAGCCCTGCGGTTTCATCTCCGAATTGTTGTCGAAGTAATTCTCATTGCGGGTGTATTGACCGTAAAACAGATTTTTATTGCTCCATTCAAAATCGAAGGCTAAAGCAACTGCGGCACGAACTTTTCGAGATTTGAAAAGGTCATTTCTCAAGTTCATCGCAAATCCCTGCATGCCCGCCACCCTATTGTGCATGAATTTTTCGCGTTTATAATATCCCTTTTTAATGAAATCCCCTTTGTAGTCGAGTGCCCAGTCACGCGAGCTGTTCACTTGAATGACATCGTATTCACCACCCTTGAAAGCTTCCCGTTCGGCGACCGGGTCTAGAAAAATTTTCCAGGTGATTTCGTCGAAATTATAACGCCCCTGATTTTTAGCCAGGTCCTTTGCCCACCAGTTTTTATTACGCTTCAGTGTAATGTATTTGCCAAACTCATATTTTTCGACAATATAAGGTCCGCTACCGACCGCGATTTGATCGAAATCAGAGCCGAATTTTTTTCCCGGCGCGCCGTAGATATGTTTCGGCAGAATAGTCATTTGGCCTGTTATGAGAGGAAGCTCTTGATTGAAGGTGGAAAAATGATATTTGACGGTATGTGCGTCGATTTTTTCGACAGATTTGATATCGTGAAAATAGGCTTTGTAGATGGGGTGATATTCTGGATCCTGAATCAAATTGAAAGAAAATACAAAGTCGTCTGCTGTGACGGGTTTGTCATCAGAGAATTTGGCATTTTTATAAAGATGATAGATCATTGACATCCTGTCATCTGCCAGTTCGACGGACTCCACCAAGGTGCCGTATTGCGAGAAAGGTTCGTCGTCATCCGCCGAGCTATCCATAGGTGTTTGGAAGACCAGTCCATTCAATCCCGGAGAGGCTACCCCCTTCAAAGAAAGTGGATTCAGTTTAGTAAAAGCTCCAAAATCGGCGAGAACCAATCTGCCCCCTTTTACAGATTGGGTATCGGCATAAGCGTAAGGTTCATTGGCCTTGTATTTGAGACCTTCGGCTCCATAGAGCGATAGCCCCGGGAGGGGTTCTGCAAAAGAAGGCACTGCAAACAACAGGGCAATGAGTAAAGTAAATAATTTATTCATAATATTGAAGTTTCCAATTTTTTGATAAAGAACGGCAATGTAACGCATGTTATTATTGATTGTATCAGGGCCTGAATCAGAACGGGTGATAAATCATTTTAACAAACTTTCGGAGTAGAATTCGATTATGAAATCATCATCGGTTTCCGCTGTTTTTATTTTTTTGTTGCTTGCAAGCCCTTGTCATGCAGGATTCTTTGATGACCTGGTTGAGAAAGCCCCACAATTAAAAGAACTATCAGGTGGAAGTGGAGCCGGTTCGAACTCAACAGAAATCTCATCCCTGCTGGACAATGACACCGCAATCGCGGGTCTGAAAGAAGCACTGGAAGTGGGAATAAAGAATGCGGTTGCCGATTCTTCAAAATTGAACGGGTTTTTGAATAATGAAAATATCAAAATTCCTATTCCAGATTCGCTGAATAAAGTGGTTACCGTTCTTAAAAGTGCGGGTTACGGACAAATGACGGAAGATTTTGAATTGAGCATGAATCGGGCCGCAGAAGAAGCGGCACCCCAGGCACAGGCCATTTTTATAGATGCGATCAAGGGTGCCAGCATCGAAGATGCGCAAAAAATTCTAAAAGGTGGAGACACTGCCGCCACAGAATTTTTGAAAGAGAAAACCTTTCAAAGTTTGTCTGACCTGTTTGAGCCGATCATTTCTTCAAGTCTGGACAAGGTGGGGGCGACATTGTATTACAAAGAAATGATGGCCCAATTTGCGAGTCTGCCATTCATGAACGCATTTGCCTTTGATTTGAACCAATACGTTACCAAAAACTCTTTGGATGGATTATTTTTTATGGTGGCTGAAGAAGAAAAGAACATTCGCCAAAATCCTACCGCACGCGTGACCGATTTGTTGCAAAAAGTATTCGAAACAAAATAAACAGAGAGCCTCAAACCCGTGGTTTCAGCCTATCTTCAGCTATCGCAAAAAGAACTCGAACGCCGTGCTCTCGAAGCCTATGAGATTTATCGGGAGTGCTGTGTTTGCCCGCGCTCATGCGGGGTGGATCGTACTGCCGGGGTGCTTGGCTTTTGCAAATTGAACGACGAATTGAACGTCTCTTCTGCGACCCTGCATTTTGGTGAAGAACCCCCATTCACTGGGGGAAGTGGAGGGGTGGGGAATATTTTCGTAGCTTCTTGTAATCTTGCCTGCAGTTATTGCCAGAACTATCAAATTTCTCAGCAGGAACCCCGTGCGGGTTATTCTACGCGTCAGGTTGCAGAAGAAATGGTGAAATTACAAAAGCAGGGAGCCAATTTTATCGGCTGGGTGTCTCCCTCGCATGTCGTCCCGGGCCTGTTGCAAAGTCTATGCATTGCGAGAGAATTGGGTTTGACCCTTCCCATTATTTACAATACAAACGCTTACGACGCACTGCCAACGCTGAAACTATTGGATGGCATTGTTGATATCTATCTGCCGGATATCAAATATGCGGACGATGAATTGGCTCGAAAGCACTCCAAAGGGATTGATTATGGTCTGCATTCGAAAGCTTCTGTTTTGGAGATGTATCGTCAGGTGGGGCCCTTGAAGGTAGGTCACTCTGGCTTGGCCGAAGGCGGCATACTTGTGCGTCATTTGGTATTGCCCAATGGACTTGCGGGAACCTGGGAGACTTTGTGTTTCATTGCGCTGGAACTTTCAGCCAATGTGCCTGTGAGTTTGATGAGCCAGTATCGACCGGTCCATAAAGCTCTGGATGTGCCGGAGCTTTCCAGAAAAATCACAGCAGATGAGTACCAGACGGCACTGGATATGGCAAATGATTTGGGTATCAAAACAATTTTTGCACAGGATCTGAATTCTGAAATACACAATTTGCCTGATTTTGACGATATTATGCGTCCTTTTCCTTTGCAGAAAGCGACGGTTACAGGATAAATGCAATTTACGGTTGCATGCGGTCAGATCAGAAAAAAATGGATGCATAACCCAATGTTTTTTGGTGAGTGGGAATCATTTGAGAACAAGCCCGGATTTTGTTAGTCTATACCGCTAAAATGTTACATATATCTATTACCCTCCATTCAATTTTGAATAATGTCTGATAAAACACGAAAAATTAAAATAGGTAGTTTGACCATAGGTGGTGGTTCTCCAATTGCTGTGCAAAGCATGTCGGCAACACAAACGCAGGATTTGGAAGCCACAGCGCAACAGATTGAAGTTCTGCAAGCGGCGGGTGCGGATGTCATTCGTATTGCCGTGGACAGTGAACAGGATGTGGAAGCTTTGCGAATTTTGCGGGCGAAATACCCGGACCCTGTATTTTCTGTGGATTTACAGGAAAATTTCAAGCTGGCACCTATCGTGGCACCGCTGGTGGATAAGATCCGGTACAATCCGGGCCATCTTTATCATCTTGATAAAGATAAAACCATCCGTGAAAAGGTGCAGTTCATTGTCGATGCCGCAAAGGCCAATGATTGTGCGATCCGTATTGGCGTGAATTGTGGCTCGGTTGATCCTGATTACAAGAGCCGTTTCCCGGATGATTCAGTTTCCGCTATGGTGCAGAGTGCTTTGGATCATTGCACGATGATGGACGAAATGGGATTTGTCAATTACTGCGTTTCGCTCAAAGACTCTTCCGCTGAAAAAGTGATTGAGGGCAATAAACGATTTTCGCAAGCGCGGCCCGACGTGCCATTGCACCTCGGTGTGACCGAAGCGGGATTGCCGCCCGAAGGGATCATCAAAACCTGTATCGCTTTTGAACAATTGATCTCTCAGGGCATTGGCGATACGATTCGTGTTTCGTTGACCCTGCCAAATGAAGACAAAGGCCAGGAAATCACCGTAGGCAGAGAGATTTTGAAAGATATCAGCGAAGGCCGCTTCCGGTCGGTACCTGAAAATTTTTCTGAAAAATTAAACATCATCGCCTGCCCGAGTTGCTCCCGAGTGGAAAATGATAAATTTGTTGAGCTGGCGCAGGATGTCCGCAAAATGACGGAATATGCAGAGCGTCATAAATTGACGATAGCGGTCATGGGATGCCGGGTCAACGGTCCGGGTGAAACCGACGAAGCCGATTTGGGACTGTGGTGTGGCCCGACTCGCGTCAATTTGAAAAAGGGCACAGAAACTTTGGGTTCGTATTCATATGACGAAATTTTAGGCCAGTTGAAAAAAGAAGTGGACCTTATCATTAACGAAAAATTTGGCGCGCCAGATTCAGCCATTGGCGCATAAAGACTAAATTGCCGGAGTAAAAACGGCGCATAGGAGGGGGAGATTCCATGCAGGTTGAAGTCGAAAAACTAGAAGGTTTGAAACGTAAGTTGAACATCACCATTCCCGGAGAAACCGTTTCTCAAAGTGTGGAGGGAGCCTATCAGAAACTCAACCAGCAAATAACAATGGCCGGATTTCGGCCTGGAAAAATCCCCCGAAAAGTGTTGGAACAACAGGTACCGCTACAATCGCTGACTCAGATGTTTCAGGAATTATTGCAGGAACACTATGAAAAAGCCCTGGCTGAAACAGGATTGGTTCCCGTAAGTGCGCCAGAAATGGACCACTCACAATTGGCTGATGTTCAAAAGGATGCGCCGTTGACCTTTTCGGTCACAATCGAAATACGCTCCGAATTTGAATTGGTCGATTACAAGGGCTGGAAGCTCAAGAAAAAGGAAATAAAGGTTAATGATGATCAGTTAGCCGAAGCAATTCAAATGTTGCGCGACAGACATGGCTATCTGGATCATCATGATGATGGTCATAAAGCCCAAAATGGGGACATCGTTACTCTGGATTTTGAAGGCTATCTTGAGGGACATCCACTCGAAGGCGGTTCTGCCAAAGACTATATGGTGCGCTTGGGCGAAAAGAAAATGATCTCTGGATTCGAGGAACAGTTGGTCGGGCATGAGGTGAACGACGAGTTTGAGGTGAAAGTTGTTCTTCCGCAAACCTGGAACAATAGAGTGCGCCGTGTCAGCATACCTATCCCCGGTGCAGAAAGTTCCGAGCCCGATGATCTTGCGTCCTTTCAAGTAAAAATCAAAGAGCTCAAACACGTAGTCCCCGCTGAACTTGACGAAAAATTAGCTCAGAAAGAGGGATGCCGTGATATCGATGAACTCAAACGCAAGATCAAGACTGAAATGCAGGTCTACGGCGAACAAAATGAAGAGATAAAAATCAAAGAAACCATCTTCAATAAGTTGGTCAAGGAACACGATATACAACCTCCTGAGTCGATGGTGGACACGGAATTGAAATTCATGATTGAAGGGATGAAATTTCAAATCCAACAGTCCGGTATGACTCTGGAGGACTCAGGGTTTGATCCTGATAATGCAAGGAAGGAGTGGCTGGAGCGTGCGACATTCAACTCCAAAGGATATATGATACTTGGTGTGATTGCAGACAAAGAAAAAATCTACGTGACAAAAGAAGATTTGGATTTGGAATATCGCCAACTTGCAGAGCAGACCAAACAAAAAGTTGAAGATGTAAGAAAACGGATGATGAGCAACCAGGAAGTCATGGAGCAGACGTCTATCAAGATTCGAGGTCGTAAAGCATTGAATCTGATTTATTCAAACTGTGAGTTCGAGTATCACCAGGGAGATGGTGATGTTACGAATAAAGAACAAGTAGAATCTGCATAAACAGATTGCTCAAAGCAGAACCCCATATTGATGTGGATAGCATTGGCTGTTTTTAGTCTTTTCAAGCTTTAAGAATCCCCGTAAATGACAGCATTGAAATCAAATAATTTTTTATAAAATTATACAAGACTTATGGATTTAAAAAAACGATTTATCAAAGTAAAAGAATCGGTTGTTGATCTTGAAACGCAATTGATGTGGAAGCATACAGATAGCATGAACGATCTCAAAAAATGGGTTAACTTTCAAGACAGTGCCGATTACGCGCGCGAGTTGAGAGAGAACAAATTTTTAGGTTTTGACAACTGGAGGTTACCCACAAAAGAGGAAATGGCAACTCTTTACGATGAGTCTCTGGTCAACACAGACCGTTTTGATAAAACAATTCATATTTCCGATTGTTTTGCACCCGGTGGTGGATTCACCATGATTGCGGGAATGGTCAGCGGTCGTTTTCGTACCTGGGTTTTTGATTTGCGCGAAGGTACATTTGAGCAACCCGAAGGACTTTGGACAATTACAGCCGCGGCACGTGCGGTTCGAACGATTGGCGAAGGCGAATCGTATTCTACTGAAGATTGAACAGAAGAGAGATATCCAATGACTGAAATTTATAATCCACCTTCATCTGTTTCTGATGGGGCCTGGATAAAAAATATGGATGAGTATCGCGCAATGTACGAGCGATCTGTCAATGATCCCGATGCGTTTTGGGCCGAGCAAGCCGAACAGTTCACCTGGTATGAAAAGTGGTCTCAAGTACGTGATTATAATTACAACGTCAACAATGGAAAAATTTCTATCGAATGGTTTAAAGGCGGTAAGACCAATATTACGGAAAACTGTCTGGACCGTCACTTAAAAGATCGCGGTGATCAAACCGCAATCTTGTGGGAGGGCAATGAGCCGGGAGAAAATCGTTCCTTCACTTATCGGGATTTGCACGAGAGAGTCTGTAAGTTTGCCAATGTCTTGAAAAAACATGGTGTGAAAAAAGGCGATTGCGTATCGATTTACATGCCGATGGTACCTGAGCTGTCAGTGGCCATGCTTGCATGTGCGCGAATCGGAGCCGTGCATTCCATTGTGTTTGGTGGATTTTCAGCCTCTGCGTTGTCCGAACGAATTGCAGATTCTGCCTGTAAAATAGTGATAACCACCGATGGCGCATTTCGAGGTGCGAAGCCCATTCCCTTGAAAACCAGCGTTGATGAAGCGATTGTTTTGGCCGAAAAACTGGGGACAAAGGTGAATACCTGTATTGTCGCAAAAAGAGTCGGCGATAAAATTCCTGCTCCCATGACACCGGGTCGTGATTTCTGGTGGGAGGATGAAATGGCCTCGGCTTCGGCTGAATGCTCACCGGAGCCGATGGATGCGGAGGATCCTCTATTCATCCTTTACACTTCAGGATCGACGGGAAAACCAAAAGGTGTTCAGCATAATGTGGGAGGCTATATGGTTTTTGCCGCTCTCACCTTCAAGTATATTTTTGATTATCACGATGGTGATATCTGGTGGTGTACGGCAGATATCGGGTGGGTGACAGGACATTCCTACATTATCTATGGACCCTTGGCAAACGGGGCTACGACACTTATGTTTGAAGGTGTGCCCACTTACCCCGATGCCGGTCGATTTTGGGATGTGGTGGACCGTCATAAAGTCACACAGTTTTACACGGCTCCAACGGCAATTCGCGCCTTGATGTCGCATGGTGAAGAAATTCCCGCTAAGTATGACCTTTCGACTTTAAAAGTTCTGGGTTCGGTCGGAGAACCGATCAACCCGGAGGCATGGCGCTGGTACCATAAAAATGTTGGAAGAGGGCGATGTCCGATTGTCGATACCTGGTGGCAAACCGAGACAGGGGGAATCCTGATCACTCCATTGCCCGGTTGCACACCGGAAAAACCCGGTTCGGCGACTTTCCCCTTTTTCGGAGTCAAGCCTGTCGTAATAGAAGCTGAAACCGGCAAGGTATTAGAGGGCAATGATGTCTCCGGTGTATTGGCTTTGGCAGAGCCATGGCCGGGTCAGATGCGTACGATCTATGGCGACCATGACCGGTTTGAAGAAACCTATTTCAAGATGTATCCCGGATATTATTTTACCGGTGACGGTTGTAGACGCGACAAAGATGGCTATTACTGGATCACTGGGCGTGTTGACGATGTGATAAATGTCTCCGGTCATCGTATGGGTACCGCAGAGGTGGAGTCGGCTTTGGTATTGCACACAGCAGTTGCAGAAGCGGCTGTCGTCGGTTTCCCACACGATATCAAAGGGCAGGGCATCTATGCTTATGTGACATTGATGGACGGTATTGAGGGCTCTGAAGAACTCAGAAAAGATTTGGTGAAATTTGTTAGAAATGAGATAGGACCCATTGCGGCACCAGATATTTTGCACTTCACACCCGGATTGCCGAAAACGAGATCGGGGAAAATCATGCGTCGGATTTTACGAAAAATTGCGGCCGATGAAGCAGATCAACTGGGCGATGTGTCAACACTGGCCGACCCGACTGTAGTCGATGCCTTGATTGCAAATCACGAAAAATTGATTTGAGTTAAAAGCGAGATTGCTTGGGTAAAAGAACCTTTATTTATTTCTAATAAAATACTCGAGGTCAATAGGCGATGCACGAGTTGTTCTATTGTAGTTATGCAAAGAAAGATATTTCAGATCAGGATATCCTGGATATTTTAGAAGTCTCTCGGAAAAACAATAGCGAACTGGACATTACCGGTCTTCTCCTTTACTGGGATAAGACTCATCAATTTCTTCAAATTTTAGAAGGGGATAAAAAAAGTATTTTCGAACTTTATTCAAAAATATGTGATGATCCTAGACACTCCTCATTGAAATTGATCTATGACGGTGAGATTTCTGAAAGAGGTTTTAAGGGATGGAGTATGGCGTTCAAAGATTTGAAGGAAGTTGACACATCCAAGATTTGTGGTTTTTCAGACTTTGCAATATCGGGTTTTACTAATGAAAGAACTGAGGCCGAAGCTTCAAGAGCTGTAAACCTCATAAAATCTTTTAGAAATTTATTACCTTCATAGATTTATGAATACGAAGTTTAATTTTTTTATCGCGTATAACGGCAAGCGTGTCTGACCCATGTCCATTTATATGACCGCCCGCTTCAGGGTCAAACGACATGCCATAGAGAAATGTCGGCAGGCTCTGAAGGATCTGGTTGCACATGTGCGCGATAATGAACCATGTACCATTGTCTATTTGGCGCAACAAGAAATAGCCGATCCGACCCGTTTTTTAAGTATACTGATATTCGAAAATGAAACCGGTTTGCTCCTGCATCGCAACTCACCTGCCTCTGCGCGCTTTGTCGAAACCGTTTATCCCGAAACATTGGACCCCATTGAATTTACCGAATACAATGTGGTTGCCGACCGCAATGAGTGACTGGCTTGCGTTCTGATTTCGGTACCGTTTATGTAAAGAAAGTTCAGGCGGGTTCTATTTTCAGAAACCGTTTTTTCCCAACCTTGATGAGATATTCCTTATTGCCTTCCAGTTGTAAATTGACGTCGGTGACCTTTTCTCCGTTTATGGTTACCGCACCCTGTGTGATGAGTCTGCGTGCGGCCGAAGCACTGTCTGTCAATTCATGATCTGCCAGTACGTTGCTTACGCCCCTGGATTCGGATCCCCAAGCCGGTGCCGTTGGAATGTGGTCGGGTAGATTTTTCTTCTTGAATACGTTCTCAAATTCCTCAACCGCAAGCTCTGCCTGTTCGGAATCGTGGTACTGAGTGACCAACTCCCTGGCAAGCTGAACTTTTGCATCGCGCGGATTCAACTCACCCGTCTCGGCACGTTTTTTTAAATCCTCCAGTTCTTGATTCGAAATCGAGCTGAGCAACTCAAAATAACGCCACATCAAATCATCCGGTATGGACATGATCTTACCAAACATTTCATTGGGAGGTGCCGATACACCGATGCTGTTGCCATAGCTTTTGCTCATTTTCCGCACGCCATCCACACCTTCCAGAAGGGGTAGCGTCAAAACCACTTGCGGTTCTTGCTGATCGCGCCGTTGTAGATCGCGACCTACCAGCAAATTGAACTTTTGATCGGTTCCGCCAAGCTCAATGTCTGATTTCAACGCAACGGAATCATAGCCCTGCACGAGAGGATACAACAGCTCATGGATGGATACGGGTTGTTTCGCCGCCATGCGATTATGAAAATCATCTCTTTCCAGCATGCGGGCAACGGTGTAACACCCTGCCAGATTGATCATATCCTGTGAGCTGAATTTTGCCATCCACTCGGTGTTGTAATGGACGATGGTGCGGGCCGGATCGAGTATTTTAAAAACTTGATCCAGATACGTTTTTGCATTTTCCATGACTTCCTCAGACGTCAGACTTTTGCGCGTTTCCGAACGTCCTGTTGGATCACCGATCATTGCTGTGAAATCACCGATCAAAAAAATGGTGTCGTGTCCCAACTCTTGGAACTGCTTCATCTTTTGCAAAAGAACGGTGTGCCCAAGATGAAGATCAGGGGCTGTCGGATCAAAGCCTGCCTTGACCCGCAAAGGCGTGCCTGTCTTAAAGGATTTTTCGAGCCGTTGAATGAGTTCTTTCTCGTCAATAATTTCTACTGCGCCCCGGCGGATGATTTGAATTTGTTCTGCAACGGGGAGCATGTTAATTTTCTGGTTATTCATGAGTTATTTTGAAATACTTTGCGAATTAATAATTCATTGATGAAATATCTAGCCGATAGCGACAAGCTTGAAAACTAACACAGGCAGGTAATAACTTCAATGTTTAGCAGTGGTTCGAAGCGTTTGATGAATGAATATAAAATAGCACGATCAACGGCCAGACAATATAATTAGTTTCACCTGATTTATTATGAGTCATGGGGGCAGGTTTTTTTAACGTGAGTGGGATTGAAAAATTATGAACGAATCAGTGATTCAAGAATTGAATCTCAAAAAATACAGGCAGGCCGGAATCGGATTTTTTATTCTGAATTTGATTTATTTCGGATTGGCTGTGGCATTTTTACCCCCCATGGGATTGGGTGGGTCAATTTACATTGGATTGGCTGTTTGTATTTTATTTCTAGGTTGGATGAGTTGGTTGATTGCTGGTGGAAGAAGAAAGCTAACTTTGATTTGTGCAGTGATCTTTGCCCTCCGGTTTTTTGTGTCGGTCAGACAAATGATGGTAGGAGAAGCATTTCTGGTGGTTCCTTATTTGCTTCCCTGTCTCATACTTACCTTTTATATGCTGGGACGTGCCGTTTGGGATTGGCCGTAACACAGGGTGAGGCAATTTTATTAGCTACCTAAAACCGTTTCCAGATTTTAGAGGCGAGGGGTCTCAGGGTATCTCGAAGTCCATATTTGTCAGCCAGCTCTTTCCCCATCTCCCAGGCCAGGCGTTTGAAACGAGCGTATCGAATCGGCAGAATTTCCCCCCTTTCCTCTAATATGAAAGTTTCTATAAAACTTTCCATTTCCGGACGTGAAACCACGATATTTTCTTCAGCAAGTAACACATCTTCCCAGTAGAGGCAGGTGTAAGCGCGCTTTTCTGTTATCCAGCGTTCTATAAAAGATGAGGGGAAATGAAATCGGCGGGAAGACATCAAGAAATGCGGTTTGTATGTGAAACGCAATTCCTTATCCTGAGTTTGAACCAGCCAGCGATGATGAAAGTAGCCCGTCCAACTTGTTCCTTCTTCGTTGATACCGCGCGTCAGTTCCAGCAGGGGAGACGGGGTTTCAATATAACCTGCCTTTGCGACACGGGAAAGCTCTGAACATACGTGAATGGGATCGCGAACATCTTCCAATACATGATCGCATATCGCAAAATCGAAATAATTGTCAGGGAAAGGCCAGGGCGTACGATCACAAATATCCAGCTTGATCCATTGGCCAGATGGAAGCTCATTATTTTTAGCATAGAAACCCCATTCTTTCCGGGATTCTTCGTAGGACAAGATATCAATCACATGCGTGGCTGTGGGAAACATATGATGTGCACCACCCACATCAAGAATTTTTTTGAGCCCCTGAGTTCGACGTAAAAGCTCCTGTTCTGTTTCAGGTCGCATATGTTACTTGAGTTGTTTTGCTTTTGGAAAGTTGAGAATCAGGGAACCGTTGTGTTCGCTGGTATTTTAGCATTGAGAACGATTCTAAAACAGATTTAAATCAGGATGTCTTTTGAACGAAATTTGTAAAGCCGATTGACCTTGGCAGACTCTTGACGTATCTTGCCAATTTCAAATTTTATGTTGTAAACGATTCAACTGTATTTAAAAACCATGACTGAAATCCAAAAACAATGTTTTGATGTTTTCACTCCCGCCCGAGAAGGCTTGTCTCTTCTCAGTGATAAAGGCAGGGAATATATAGGATTGGAAGGTTCAAAATATCCTGACATTGCTTACAATGTTCGCAATTTCTTCAAGTTGATGGACGGCAAACTGGGATTTCCTGACACCGCGATTGGACGGGAAGATCGTGAGAGTTTCAACTGGCTTTTAAAATTGACCTATCCTGAAATTCTGATTGATCTTGCCGATCTGATTTACGTTCAGCACGAACGACCTGCCGTTTTTTTAAATTTCGATCACATTCACATGAACTTGAGAAGGGAACATCGAGACGCCGATCCTGCCTGGGCAACTGATTTGAGCGTGAAGATGGATCGGATTTTTCGTTTGTTATCAGCCCGAATCAAATACGATCCGAAACTGTTCAATGACGAAGAAATCATCCATTGTCTGAGCAGTGGTTACTGTCTGTATCTATGGCGTACTGAAAATTTCCCGTGGGAAAGTCCCGATTTGCCGACCGATGTAAAGGGTCCCGTTGTTGATATTGCCACGGGTCTGTCGGGTTACAGCATGATACATGCCTGGCCTGAAAATGGACCGCAATTGATCCTCACGGATAAAATGCCTTTTATCATTCAAGGTTTGACTCTGTACCGGGAAAAACTGGGCAAAAAAAATATAGAAATTATCGATCAGGATTTTCCGGGAGGGAAGAGGGAGTGGCGAGCTGAAACGGTGTTGGCGAATAAATTTCTGCATCATCTGCATCGGCCCGAACGTAAGGAAATCCTGGGGCAGATTTTTGAATGCCTCGAAGCTGGGGGAGAATTGAGCATCCTCGACACCGACCTGGAGTACCAACTTCTTTGCCAGTCCGTAAAGTACCGTGATCGACTGATCGAAGGTTACCCGGAAACTCTGGTAGAAATTGAAAGCGGTTTTTGTCAAAACCTTGTGAATGATATGAAAGCAATTGGCTATCAAATTCTTCATTTTGATTTTCACGAATACCATGACGAAACGGATGCCTACAGCCAAAAACCCGGCGACAACCTTGCCCTGAAGTTTTTAGGCTTCGAGATCATCGCTAAAAAGCCAACGGTCTGAACGGTTGAAGTCCTTTTTCAACTGAAGTCATCAAGGATTGAAAAGAAACGTTCGATTTCATCGGATGTATTGTAGAAATGAGGAGATACGCGCACCAAGCCATTGCGTGCCGTCAAAGTGACCTTGTTTTTCTGCATATACTCGGCTAAAGCGAGAAAGTCCCCTTTGGGAGTGAATGAAATATTTCCAGAACGCTCTTCAGGCATCGTGGAACTGATGATGCTTAAATCTCGTTTTCTTAGATTTTCAATGATGAGGTCTCCCAACTTGAATATTTTCTGTTGAACATTTTCCATACCTTCTGTTTCAAATAGCGACAAGGCCGCTCCAAAAGCGTGAATACTGAGAGTATTGCAACTGCCTTCTTCAAACCGTTGTGCGTCGGGACGAAATTCGAAATTATAATCCATATAGTTGGAAGCATCGACCATGTTGTTCCAGCCAACGGTAACGGGGTAAACTTGATCTAAAACGTTTTTTGAAATGTAAAAGCCGCCCAAACCTTCGACGCTCAATAACCATTTGTGACCATCAGCGGAGAGGAAATCGATGTGGTCGCGTTTGACATCCATCGGCAAAACACCCAGACTTTGTATTGCGTCCACGCAAAATAAAATCCCGCGCTCTTTGCAAAAAGCACCGATTCGATTGAGATCATTTCGAAAACCTGAATTGCATTCGACGGAGCTGACGGAGATCACACGAGTTCGTGAATCCGTTTGTTTGACTATATCGTCAAACAAAACGCGACCTTCTACGGCATGAACAAAACGGGTTTCAACCCCGTGTCGGCGGAGATTTTGCCAGGGATACACGTTGGCGGGGAATTCAATGTCTGGAATCACCACATTGTCTCCAGGCTTCCAGTCGAGTCCATTTGCTACAATGGCAATGCCTTCGGAGGTGTTTTTGACGAAGGCGACTTCATCCAAATCGGCATTTATCAAACGAGCAAAGCGGAGTCGGGTTTTCTCAACCTCCGCAGTCCAGTCGATATAATTTGCGGTCCCCTGTTCGCAGGCATCGTCCGCAAAATTTGTGATGGCTTGACGGACGCATTGGGGGAGGGGGGCTACCCTTGCGTGATCAAAGAATATTCGATTTTTAAGAATGGGGAAGTGCTCCTGAGCGGAGAGCAAAGACGGTGAATTTTTATCCATGTTTTCGTTTAGAAAATTATTCTGATTAGTAATTGTTTATTAAATAAACTCTATATATCTATCATAGAGGTCGTTGTCACTCGGATTGAAAGCTCCTGGCCTTTTTGATGGAACGGAAGCCGTATTTTACACGAATACGATCCAGACTTTTATAGAGTTGATCGTTTTTTTCAGGATTTTCCGAATCAAACAGTGATGTTTGTCGCGTTCGTTCGTGAGTCAGGTTGGAGAGACACACGCCGATGAGGCGCACATTTTTTGTGCTGGTTGCCAAGGCATTTTGAAAAAGTCCGTCCGCAATATTCAATAACATGCTGTCGTCTGTCGAGGCGGTGTCCAGGGTTTTTGAACGAGATTCCGTTTTGAAATCAGAATACCGTATTTTCACGGTAATAGATTTTGCGTAAAGATTGGATTGCCGTAACTGGTTCGTTGCTTTTTCCAACAAATGGCTGAGCAAGGAGAGTAAAAGCTGGCGATCTCTTGAATCGGTCTTTAAAGTGGTTTCGCGACTGATGGAACGGCTGTCTGATTCGTCGTGTGCGACGGGCCGGTCGCAAAGCCCGCGTGATTTCATAGCGAGGGCAGTGCCCCATTTCCCAAAAAGTTTTTCTAGTTTTTCTTGAGGCATGCAGGCTACCTCACCGATCGTTCGTTTGCCTATCCGTAAAAGTTCTTTTTCTGCTTGCGCCCCAACACCGGGGATGCGGCGCACGGGCAATGCTTGTAAAAAACGCTGTTCTTTTCCTGGAACAATCCATAGCATTCCCGCAGGTTTGCAAAATCCAGAAGCGATCTTTGCAAGTAATTTATTGGAAGCGATTCCCGCTGATGCTGAAACACCAACGGCGTCTAATATCTCATCACGGATGTGTTGAACCATCGTAAGGGTTGGCCCGTGGAGTCTCTCGCAACCGCTGAGATCGATATAAGCTTCATCGACTGATACGGGCTCAACAACGGGGGAGTAGCGACCCAGAATCGCGAATATACGGTGCGAAAATTCGGAATATTGTGACATTGAGCCACGGAGAAAAATTGCATTGGGGCAAAGTCGGCGGGCCTGCGCTAAAGGCATGGCAGAATGAATGCCATATTGACGCGCTTTATAAGAAGCGGCGGAAACGACTCCGCGGCCATCTGGATCGCCACCGACGACCACAGGTTTGCCTTTGAGGGAAGGATTGAGTACTTCTTCAACGGAAACGAAAAAGGCGTCCATGTCAATATGGGCTATTATTCTTTCCGTGGTTGCGGTCATAAATTCAAAGCAGAGGGGGAATCAAAAATAAAAATTAAATGTTTCGTCCATTGGGTCTGCTCCGATATTTTCAGAGATAGAAAACTAAAATTTGCGTAGGACCCCGATCACGACGCCCTGGATTTTAAAGTCACCTTCTTTGAGAATAAGTGCTTGCATGGTTGTATTGGCGGGTTGGAGTCGCACATGGTCTTTTTCGCGATAAAATCGTTTCAGCGTTGCACGTTCGTTATCCAATAGTGCCACCACAGTTTCTCCATTATTGGCACTGCTTCTTTGCTCGACAATCACAAAATCCCCATCTTTGATATGGTCTTCTATCATGGAATCGCCTTTCACTTTCAGGACATAAACGTCCTTATCCATGGGATCAGGGAAAAGCGATGTGACCTCTCTATTTTCTAAAACCTCGATGGGTTTACCGGCGGCTATATACCCCAGGAAAGGGTATTCATTAGAGGAATTTTCATTTTCCTCTGATGCAATTTCTATGGACCGACTCAAATTATCCTGTTTGCGAATGAGTCCCTTTTCTTGCAGATGGGACAAATGTTTGTGGATGGTTGCAGGAGAATTCAATCCGAAGTGTTTACCAATTTCGGCAATGCTTGGAGCGTAACCATTTTTTTGGATCTGTTGCTTTAGAAAATCAAAAATTTCCTTTTGACGCCTGGTCAAGTGCATGTCATTGCCTCCAGTTTCATACAGCCATAGGTAAATTGCATTGTAGGCGAATAAATAGCGAAAGTAAAGCGCGTTTCTGACCTTATATAAAAAACGAGTCTTTTGTTCTTGTATGCATTTGTGAGCAGAAAAGAGGGGCAGAGCGAGAGCCTAGAGGAAAAATGTAGAAGTCTTAAAGGTTTTTAGCTTTTAGGACGATAAGTCAGGCAACAGTCAGGTGAGAAAATATTGTCAGCCCTAATCCTGGAGTTGCCAAAATGAAAGAAAAAATGGTTATGAGTCAATCAATGAAACCGATCATGGACAATGAAGTGCCCTCAGAAGCTCCATTCTTCCTCAAAGCTATTCTAGCGGCTATCAGTGGGGTGTCACTCCCGGCGATGATCATCTATTTGTTGATGTAAACATTCCTCTGTTTTCAAAATTTTACATCCACATTAGTGGATCAGACGTTGGAAAAAACCCTTGAGAGGTTCCTTTACAGGGTTCCCGTCAATTTCAGCAAGTTCATGAAGTAGTTCTTTTTGACGTTTGTTGAGTTTCTTTGGAGTTTCAACAATCAGTTGGATGATTTGATCCCCTCTACCGTATCCCCTTACATTTTGAATTCCAGCCCCAGCGATTCGATGAGTTTCACCCGATTGTGTGCCAGCCGGAATGCTTATGACTTTTGTCTGATCATCGATCGTTGGCACTTCTATTTCGGCACCGAGAGCGGCCTGTGAAAAGGTGATATTGAGCCTGCTGTAAACGTCGTAACCATCGCGCTGAAAATATTCATGCGGACTGACGTGAACAAATACATACAGGTCTCCAGGAGGCAGTCCGTGCGGACCTTTTTCGCCTTCCCCACGCAGACGCAGACGGGAACCATCGTCGACACCAGCAGGAATGTTTACGTTGACCTTCTTTTTCTGAAGGACGCGACCTTCTCCTCTGCATGGTTTGCAAGGATCCGTGATGATTTGACCGGCACCGTGGCATTTGGGGCAGGGGGTACTCATTTGAAAAAAACCTTGCGAACGAATCACTTGCCCCGTACCCCGGCAAGTATGGCAAACGTTTGGGGACGTACCCTCCTTGGCACCACTGCCTGAACATTTTTTGCAATCTTCATATTTGCTGATTTCTACATCTTTGTGAATTCCAAAAGCAGCGTCGAGAAAGGAGATACTCACGTCGAGTCGCAGATCGTTTCCGGTTCTTTGGCGACCGCCGCCACCAAAAAAATCACCAAAAATATCGCCAAAAGCAGAAGAGATGTCATCAAATCCTTGAAATCCGTTGAAGCCCTGACCTTTGAGTCCTTCATGACCAAATTGATCGTAAACCTGTTTTTTCTTGGGATCTTTGAGGACATCATAAGCTTCGGAAGCTTCTTTGAATTTTTCTTCAGCGGTATGATCTCCTGGATTTTTATCAGGATGATGCTGCATGGCCAACTTGCGATACGCCTTTTTAAGCTCGGCTTCAGATGCCGACCGGCTGACACCTAGTACTTCGTAATAATCTCTCTTCGCCATTATCTTCTTTCGTTCAAAGTAGTTGAATTTTAGGGCCGCAGAGGGGCGTGAATTAATTTTTTAAAGTGGCAATTTTTACTCGAGAGGCTTTGATCAATTTATCTTTGAACATATAGCCGGGTTCGAGTTCCTGTAAAATATCGTTGTGTTTCTCAGGATCGCTGGTTTCTTCTGTGAGCAATGCTTCGTCTATTTTGGGATCGAATTTTCTGCCAACCGTTGATATAACGGTGATCTGATTGTCTTCCAACTCACGCATGAACTGACGTGTTACCATATCGATCCCTTTTTTCAGACTATCGAAGTCCTTGCTGGCAGTTGCTGAAGCTTCAGCACGCTTTAGATTATCGAGTATGGGAAGCAATCTCGAAAATAAATTTGCCTTAAACTGATCGAGGCGGGTTTCATTTTCTTTTTGCAGGCGAATTCTGAATTCATCGTTCTCGGCATTTTTCTCTTTGTAAGCGGCGATGTATTCTTTTAGTTTTTTATCTTTATTTTCGGCTTCCTGTTTTAGTTTTTCAACATAGGAAGGAAATCTTTCGTCGAGTGCTGAAGGGTCGGTAGTGGCACCCGTGTCTTCTTCAAGCATGGAGCTTCGTTTATCGACAATCGTTATTTTGGGTTTTTCACCCTTTTCAGTCTCAGCTTGCTTGCTCTTCTTGTCCATTTTATTCTGGCTTCCGTTAAATGTAAAGACAAGCCGCTTTCCCCTATATCAGGGAAAAGCGGCTGATTTGAATCAAAAAAAACAATTATTTTTTATTACTGATGTCTTCAAACTCGGCGTCGACCACATCGTCATCCTGACCGGCTGAGCCTGACTCAGATCCATCGTTTCCACCGGTATCGGAACCTTCTCCTGCATCTGCTCCTGTTTGAGCTTTTGCATAGATGGTTTCTGCCAATTTGTGTGCAACTTCATTGAGTTTTTCTGTTTGCGCTTTGAGCACATCGGTTTCTCCCTCAAGGTGTTTTTTAGCTTCCTCAATGGCAGTTTCCGCGTCTTTAACAGCGTCTTCCGGAAGTTTGTCTTTATTGTCTCTGATGGTTTTTTCTGTGCTGTAAATCACAGAATCCAATTGGTTTTTCAGATCAATTTTCGCACGTCGTTCCTTATCCGCTTCGGCGTTCGCTTCCGCATCTTTGACCATATTTTCAATGTCGCTGTCACTCAAACCGGTAGAATCGGTGATTGTGATTTTCTGCTCTTTATTGGTGCCTTTGTCTTTAGCAGAAACGTTGATGATTCCATTGGCATCGATATCAAAGGTGACTTCAATCTGTGGCATTCCCCGTGGTGCTGATGGGATTCCATCGAGATGAAATTTACCGAGTGAACGATTGTCTTTGGCCATTTCCCGCTCACCCTGTATTACGTTAATTTCTACACTGGGCTGATTGTCTGCCGCAGTGGAGAAAGTTTCGCTTTTTCGAGTTGGGATCGTCGTGTTTCGTTCGATCAACTTCGTTGTGACTCCGCCAAGGGTTTCAATTCCCAATGAAAGAGGGGTGACGTCGAGTAAAAGAATATCTTTCACATCACCGGAAAGAACACCTGCCTGCACGGCTGCACCCAGAGCAACAACTTCATCTGGATTAACACCACGATGAGGTTCTTTTTTGAAGAAGTTTTTGACGGTTTCCTGAACAAGAGGAACTCGAGTCGATCCACCGACCAGTACCGCTTCATTGATATCTTCAGCTTTATGACCTGCATCTGCCAGAGCTTTTTTGCAAGGCTCCATGGATTTCGTGATCAAATCACTGATCATGGACTCAAATTTGGCTCGGCTCAATTTGACATTCAAATGCTTTGGACCGGTTGCATCCGCTGTGATGAAAGGCAGATTGATATCCGTTTCAGTTGTGCTTGAAAGCTCCATTTTTGCCTTCTCAGCCGCTTCTTTGAGGCGTTGAAGAGCCATATTATCTTTTGATAAGTCAATTCCCTGATCTTTTTTGAACTCGTTTATCAACCACACGATAACGAGTTGATCGAGGTTGTCTCCTCCCAAATGGGTATCGCCATTGGTAGACTTTACTTCAACCACATTATTTCCAACTTCGAGGATGGAAATATCAAAAGTTCCACCACCAAAATCGTAAACGGCGATTGTATGGTCATTGCTTTTGTCAAGGCCGTACGCCAAAGCCGAGGCTGTAGGCTCATTAATGATTCGTTTGACATCCAGTCCTGCTATTTTACCAGCATCTTTAGTGGCCTGCCGTTGCGCATCATTGAAATAGGCCGGAACCGTGATGACGGCTTCTGTTACCGGTTCGCCCAAATAGGCTTCTGCAGATTTTTTAAGTTTCTGAAGAATCATTGCAGAAATTTCAGGCGGAGAATATTGTTTGCCGTTGATTGCAATTTTTACTTCACCCTTTGGGCCTGCAACAACCTTATAAGGCACCATTTTCTGCTCATCATTGACTTCATCAATGGATCGTCCCATGAAGCGTTTGACGGAGAAAATTGTATTTTCTGGATTAGCAATGGCTTGTCTTTTGGCTACCTGCCCAACAAGAATTTCGCCATCTTTTGTAAAAGCAACGACAGAGGGCGTGGTTCGGCTTCCTTCTTCGTTGAGTATAACTTTGGGCTCATTACCTTCCATTACGGCGATGACGGAGTTCGTCGTGCCCAAATCAATTCCAACAATTTTTCCCATGATCGAGAGTCCTTTCTTAGCTACAATTTATAATTATTTCATTTGTATATGAATTTGATAGTTTCATAGTGTTCGCGTTGCTTCCTAGATAAGATTGTTGAAAGTGAGTGTCAAGCTTAGGAGAAATAAAATCATTTTTTTGCCCATTTAGTTTCGTTGCGCATTGGTAAAATCATTGCTATTTTATGCGGGCTTGATCCTGTAAACTCGTATTATGGACCCAAATTCGATTTCATTTTTTTTAAGTGTTCGTTTATAATTCAAGTAAACCTATTAGATAAAAGGCGGATCAATGGCGGAAGATAGAGAATTTACACGCGTTCCAATTCAGATTGAGGTTCACCTTAGTTCTGACAAAGGCATCGTAAAAACACTTAAAACAAAGGATTTAAGTTTAAAAGGTGTTTTTGTTGAAGCCGATGAACAATGGCCCGAATCTACGGAATGTGATGTGTCTCTGACTTTGCAGGCGGCAGAACCTGTTGTTATGGAATTCAAAGGTAAAGTTGAACGAAGCCTGAAAACGGGGATGGGGATTGAATTTTTGGAAATGGGTCTTGAAAGTTACGAACATCTGCAACAACTTTTACGATACAATTCCACTGAAACTGATAAAATTGATAGTGAAATAAGGACGCATGTGGGTTTGAAGAAAAAAGTCTAGTGTATTTCATGCTTTCATTTGTATGGTTCAAATTCTATTTTAGCCTCAGTCAGTCTTTTGGTGACTAAATTAAATTCTTTTCTTTATATTTCTAGATATTAATGGAAATGATTTCTGTAAGAAAAATTCAGTTTCTTATCCTTTTTGTTTGTCTTTTCAAATTTTCAAATCCGGTTTCTGCCAGCGAAAATTTGTTGCAGGATGGAGAAATTCTGTACCGTGATTATTGTTCTCATTGTCATGGCGGAACAGGCGATGGCGATGGATACAATGCAGAGAATCTCGATAAGGAACCTGCTGAACTCTCCGATTTAAAATTCATTTCCAAAAAGACGAATGTTCAAATTTATCGTGTTATAGAGGGAGGCGGTAGAGGTGTAAAGAAATCTCACCTCATGCCCGCGTTTGGGAAAACTCTTTCTGAAAAAGAGATTTGGTCCCTTGTCTCATGGGTTCGTCATTTGGCTAAAGACGAATCTCACCCCGTGGAACTACCTGCCAATACTTCATCTAAAAAACCTAAGCGAATTTTAGTCGGGTCCGCTGACATAGAATTTTTTAGACGGTGGTTTTCAATTGAGGGCAAGAGTAAAAAGGCTAAAGAGTATGGTGAATTACTTTTTCAACGACAAAAAAGTTGTGTGGCCTGCCATCAGATAGATGAAGAGGGCGGCAAAGTGGGGCCAAACCTGTCTCGCTCTGCCTTTAATTATCCTCCAGAATGGATTTACGCCTGGATAAAAAATCCACAAACGTTTCGGGCCGATTCAAAAATGCCCAATCTTAATTTGGATGACAAGCAAGCCTGGGCTCTTGTGGCCTATCTCAGTGGACTTCACGAAGAAAATGAAGGGCTTCCTGAGGAATTGAGTGCTTTTTTGAAGATCGAAGGTGATCCTGAGAGAGGTAAGGCTTTGTTTTTCGATTTGAATGGCAAGGCAACTTGCTCGAAATGTCACACTGTCAAAGGGGTGGGCGGAGACGTTGGCCCCAATCTGAGTTACATCGGTACCAGCCGAAGTCGCGAATTTTTATTAGAATCGCTTTTGAAACCTGAAGCGGTGATCACATCCGGTTATTCTTCGGTCATGATCTTGACCAAGGATAAAAAGTTTATAACGGGAATCAAGAAAAACGAGTCGGCAGGGGGTATCGATTTGGTCAATAAGGACGGTGATCGCATTCATGTCCCGCGTGAGCAGATCAAAAAATCAAAAACTCAGAAAATTTCTATGATGCCTGGAAATTTTAAGGATATTCTCAGTCCCCAGGAAATCGCCGACTGCCTTGCCTTCCTAAAAACCCTCACAGCATCACAAATAACATTTCCACCTGCGATCAAGTCAGCCGATAAATAGTCGTCCCTTAGCAAAAGGTGACTGAGTCAATAATTTTTGGAAATCACTATGACTCATAAGAAGTTTTTTATCCCTTTATGGGTAAGTCTGGCTCTGGTATTCCTCTGGTCTCTTATTAACCCCCACGATTTATTTACTTGGTTCCTTGAAGTTTTTCCTGTAATCGCGGGTGTCATAATTCTTGTGTGTACCTATTCCAAATTTAAATTTACCCGGCTCTCCTATTTTCTATTGTGGTGTCATGCCATCATTCTTTTGATCGGCGGGCATTATACTTACGCTGAGGTTCCCTTTTTTAATTGGTTAAAAGACGTCTTTGAGCTCAGTCGTAATCATTACGATCGTGTGGGCCATCTCGCTCAAGGTTTTTTCCCTGCGATTGTTGCAAGAGAAATATTGTTGAGGACCTCTCCCTTGCGACCCGGAAAGTGGCTGTTTTTTTTAGTTACCTGTGTCTGTTTGTCTTTTAGTGCGTTTTATGAACTTATTGAATGGCGGGTAGCCGTCACCACAGGAACTGCCGCGGAGGCTTTTCTTGGTACTCAGGGAGATATTTGGGATACTCAATGGGATATGGCATTGGCTTTAGCGGGGGCAATCTTTTCGCTGTTGGTACTTGGAAAAATCCACGATACATTTTTGAAAAATATAAAAGGTCAAAGAACTGATCAAATTCCTATTTCATTGGAGACTTCAAAGTCATCGGAAAGCACTTGATAAACGCTCTTGTTATAAGGAATTTGAGGAGATTTTGATTTGTTTGGGTTGCTGAACTATTTCAAAACCATATCAAACCAGGAAGAGATGGCCATCTTCGTTCCTTGTTCACCTTCGGAACCGTTCCACACATTGAACGCAATCGGAGTGATTTTCCCTGGTTGAAACTGAACATCATTTTTCTTGTCGTCAGTGATCAATTTTCTTTTGATGACCAGATAATAACGTCCGTATTTGTATTGCACCTGAGATTTCAGGCTTTGGCTATTTTCGGATTGCTCTGCAATTGTTCCCAAGCCTTCTGCATTCATTTCAACAGCTTGATAGGGGGTTGATGTCCAACGCCATAAATTTACGGGATGTTTAGGAGCACCGTTGAGAAAATAAGGCGTTTCGCTATTCAGATTTACTGGAAATTGCAGTGCAATGGCGTCGGGGAATTTCTGGCCTTTTAATTCTTTGGCTTCATGCTCTGCCTCATTCGTTTGCAGTTCTGGTGGCAATGGGGGGGGAGGGGACTCTTTAACTCGTTTGATATTTTCCAATAGCGGATCGTAGTTTGGATCGTCCCAATGAATATAAAAGGCCACTTCCTGCCCGTTATGAAGGCCCTTGACCACAACGCTGTCGGTTGTTGAGAAATAAGACTTCTCCGCTTCCAGTATTTGCCCACCCAAGGGATAAAAATAAGATTCTGCTTGATTCCAGACAGGGTCCATAGGTTCTTCTGGAAGTTCTCCTGAGATACGCTGAACTTTGAGCAGAGGCTTAATTTGGGGTTTGGTTTGAGGTGACAATGTAACGACGTAATTTACAATATCCCATATTTGCTCGTCCGTAAAGACACGCTCGGAAAACCTTGGCATGGCAGAGCTGGTTAGTCCGGTACGTATGGTTTTAAAAATTTGTTCTCTAGCTCCACCGCGCCGAAAGGTCCATGATTTGCTGAGGTTCCTTGGCCAAATGGCATCTGTTTCAATGTTGACGATTTTGTGAGTGGACATGCCATCACTACGTCCTTTGATTCCGTGACAACCGGAACAATTTTTAATATACAATTCCTTCCCGTTTGCACGGCTTTCCAGGGTAAAGGGATTCGCATCAGGTACGCTGATGATTTCATGCTCCTTTTTACGATCTATAAATTTCTGGTGCTTTGGGCTGACCGATTTCATGTACAGGATCAGACTTTCTTTATCACTTTTAGGCAAATGTTTCCAGGAAGGCATTGTTGTGCCGTTCATTCCACGATCAAGAGCGGACATAATGTCTTCGTCGATTGGAAGTTTCCCAAAGGCTGTGGACCTTAGCTTGATATGACCTTTTGTCAAGTCTCTCGGCTGTGGACTGGAATATGCGGCCGCTATGCCTTGACCATTTGCTTCATCTCCATGGCAAATGGCGCAATGTTCATTAAATAGGCTTTGACCTTTTTCAACGGTTGGAGTTTCGCTGGTTTGAGAATTCTCAAGTGCCAGCCGGGCTTTGACTTTGGTTTGTAAAAAATGAATCACTTGCCAGATTTGTTGCGGACTCAGTTGGTTTTCCCAGGCGGGCATTGCCGAATTCCAGGGCTTGAACTCAGGCGGCAAGCCTTTCCCCCCCTTGGCGATGCGCCAGAATATATAGGCATCGGTTTGGGTTAAGGGTGAGCTTTTGTGGATGAAACTGGCAGGCTTCGGAAAAAATCGGTCCGCCATAACACCATTGCCGTCGAGAAGGTCGCCATGGCATAGGAAACAATTCTGAAAATAGACTTCTTTTCCCGCTTGAAGGTTGCCAGCGTCAAGTGGGAGAGGATTTCTAAGATTCTTTAGTACAACAGTCTGTCCTTTCAGCACAATCGAGTCTGGAATCTGCGGGCGCAAAGTCGAAGCGTACGCAAATTGAAGACTCATTGCACCAAAAAAAATTGTACTGGCTATTAAGGCAATTCGGTTCATCTTTTAAATTGTATCCAAAGGTGTGTTGATTTATTTTTTGCTCGGTGTGGCTTCATCTTCTTTGGCTGAACCCGGAACAATCGCATCTTTCTTAATTCGCCCTGATTTAATGGTTTCATAATGCGGTCGAACCACGCCACCTGCTATAAATTCGATATCGATATTCAGTTTCGCATTGGGTTCAATTTTCACCATTCGTTCCTCTTTTTTCATCAGATAATGCCAGGCAACCAGTTTGTATTCTCCGGGAGGAATATTTGATAAATTATAAGACCCGTCGTTGCCTGTTAAGTGGTAATAAGGGTTTTGCACTCGAAAACCCCAGGTTTGCATGAATTCATGCATACCGCAAATCATCTGAAATATTTTGTAGTCTTTCATGAAGGTCACTTTACCTTCGATGACTGTTTCTGGGGGAACCGGCAGGTTGGTGATGATTTTGCCACGTTCTTTTTGGTAGACTTGGCTGTTGTGCATTACGGCATCCTGATTGTCTACCTTGAAGACCTCATCTTGTCTGACGATATTAACATCAGGAAAGAATTTACAATTCTCAGACAAAATGTTGATGGGTTTTTTATTGAAGGGCTTGCCCGCTTCGACTTGTTCGAGAGTAACAACCACATCTCGTAGTCCTCTGTTGGAATCGGTCTTAAAGTCTAGAAGCACTCGGTTCATCTCATCGTCGGTATCGACTTCAGCACACATGTCTATATTTGGAAATAGAACGAGATGGTACACTCTGGGTTCGGGGGTTTCTCCCTGTAAAGTAACTTTTCCTGCTATGGAACCACCATTTTTTACCTCAATTTCCTGATAGCTCCAACTATTTTGAGCAAAAGCAAAGGTCATGAGGATACAAAACAAAAAACTGAAAAAATCTCTAATTCTCATTACTTAAAGCTCCATCCTGTAGGTTGGTTTTATTTACCGGTAGTTTGAATTATTTTCCGGGGGGCAGATGGGAAAAATCGAAATCGACTGTTGCGCCTTTTTCAGTAACGGTCAAATCTTTTTCAATGCTTCCTAAACTTTCATGCCAAGCGGTTAGTTGGTATTTTCCGGGAGGAACATTGCCGATTTCAAAGTCCCCGTGCTGGTTTGTGACCGCATAAAATGAATTTTCTGTAACCACAATCCAGGCTGTCATCCAACTGTGAAGGTCGCATTCTACTTTAATGATCTCAGCTTCTTCCATTTCCTGTTCCAGTGGTTCCTGATTCGGAACAAACATAACATTGATGGGATCATTTTCAAAAGAGTAGGTATGCATATTGTGATTGATGGGATCCGAGGAGGAAATAAGCAGGTTGGATTCTTTTTTTATTGCCACAACATGAGGCTCGTATCGACATTTATTCTGGTTTAGTTTGGCGTTTTTATTTTTCCCCTTTAAATTTTTTCCCGATAGGGTGACAACTACGTTCTTCAGTCTGGATTTATCAACTAGAATGGTTTCCTCGGGTACGGTATCTCCGCAAGCTTTTTTGAACTTACCGGTCTCTATAGCCGGTGCAGGTTCAAATTTCACGCTATATTTAGCTGTACCCTTGATGGAACCTGCAGTTGCCAGTCCTGTGAAAAATGGAATTGCCATTAAAATAAAAAATACGATTCGCATGAGCAAAGGGTCTTTCCTGTCTTGAACCTGAGGTTAAATTTTTCTTGGCAGTGAAGGGGGTGGTATTCACCCTCACTTCAAAGTATCACACTTAAAACGAATAAAAAAGACTGCCTGTATTTTTTTTAAGATCAAAGATGTCGTTACTTTTTTACTTAACTATACAAGGCTTATAGTTTAGAATCGAAGTAGACACGTAGTAATTAATAAGAGGGTTTTAGGCAATTTTTTATTCCTTCCATTTTAGTTTTAGAGGAAATTGAGTCATGCACACAAAAATTATTTCATCATTCCTCATCTTTTTTTTATTCACCGTTCCCGCTTTTGCTGCGGCTCCGAAAGTGGGCGATGTTGCTCCAGATTTTTCTCTAAGCACCATTGATGGGAAAAATATTTCTTTAGAAAATTTGAAGGGTAAAGTTGTATTGCTTGGAATGTTCCATATTTGCGTTCCTTGTCGTCAGCAGGCTTTGGAATTTAACAAGGTGCTGAAAGAATTAAAAAATCCCGATTTCGTTGTGTTGGGTGTCAATACAGCGGGGGATTCATCAAAAGATGTGCAAGAGTATTTGAATGATTTTCCTGAGCCTGTTGGTTTTCCTTATTTGCTGGACCCCGACAGATCTATGAACAAGGCTTATATACAAAGGGATATGCCTACAGTATTGATCATTGGACGCGATGGCAAGCTCTTGGCCAGAACACCTTGGGTAAGTGCGGATCAATTGATTCCTTATCTGAAAAAGTTGTTATAGAAATTTGAATTCCCGGATTTTCAGTAGTTTTTCAGTACGCTGCCGCCAACCCACTGGATCCATTGTCTGGATTTGGTTCTCTTAATTTCTGTTAAATGCCTCTCCGCAAGTATTCTTCGTTCATTCAATTTTTCACATTACTTTTTTTTTTCGTATTGTCCGGTTTGCTAGTTCCGCTACAGTGCATGGGCTTTGACATGGCTTTCGAAGGGCGAATGAAACTGGATTCGCTGTATTACTTCTCTTCGCCACCGTTTCACAAAGACTTCGACAATGCGTTTGAATTGCGTATGGGAGTTTTGGGCAACGCTTGGGAAAATGACCATCTCCGTCTGGATTATGAACTGTCGGGCAATGCCATTGAGGTGGATGGTCCTTCGGTGCAGTCTGGTTTGAGACGAGAAACGGATGTGGACTTCTTTCGTGCCTGGTTGCGTTTGGATGGCGGTAATTTCCAAATTCGCGGAGGTCGTCAGAAAATTCTGTTTGGCGCGGGAAATATTTTTCGGCCTCTTGGATTTTTTGATACGCGTGATATTACGGGAGTGGTTCCTCAAACGCGCGGGACTGACAGCATTCGTACGACCTATTTTTTTGATTCTACGAGCTTCCTTCAAACCTGGCTTGTTCCTGCCAAGCTAGATGATCGTATGATTGTTGGTGCGCGCTGGGAAGGACCGCTGGCAGGTTTGGATGCGGGTGCCGTCGTTCAATATCATCCCGAAACCGATCTGAAGGGCTTGCCAAACTTTGCTTCTGAATTGTTCCAATCGGGTTTTCACCTCAAAGGTGAATATGAAATTGGCTATTGGACGGAAGGGCGTGTGGATCTTCAGTTGGGCCGACAGAAGCAGGCTTTACGTCTGGATTGGACGGCGGGAGTTGATTATACGTTTAATGTAGGGGAAGGTCTTCATGTTTTACTGGAGTATTTTCTCTCAGACCGTGGACGAAATTTCATCGCACCCGCATTGGGTAATACCCTGACTGTTCAGGAACTCGGAGTTCTTTTTGACCAGCCGATTGGTATTGATATGAAGTGGCAGGTCTTTTCGATTTACGATCTTGGCGATCAAACTTTTCAGATTGTTCCGCAGATAGAATATGCAGTGATACAGGATCTCTATTTATACATTCATGGGAGATGGGGCGGGCGTGCGTCTTCGGGTTCTAGAAACGGTCGTTTATTTCAAGATTCTCCTGTATTTTCAGGAAAGGAATCTGCATTTGGACTTTCATTGGTGAGTTATTTTTAAGGATCAGGGATGGATGAAACTGTAATCAGAATTGAAAATGTTGTTAAAACCTATCCTGTTGGGATCGAGGTGTTTAAAGCCCTGCGTGGTGTTTCGCTTGAGGTGAAAAAGGGTGCCTTCATGTCTATCGTGGGCCCTTCGGGTTCGGGAAAAACCACTCTGTTGAATCTGATAGGGGGATTGGATACCCCGACTGAAGGTTCAATTTTTTTCTATGATAAAAAATTGTCGCACATGACACGCAAGGAGATGTCGGCCTATCGCAGGGATAACATTGGATTCATTTTTCAGTCATATAATTTACTGCCAGTCTATACGGTTTATGAAAATGTTTTGTTCCCTCTTTTGGTGATGGGCAAACGTGAAGGCGATGTCAGGAAAAGCGTTGAGGACATGGTGGCTCGGGTTGGTCTGGCAGAATGCGCCAACAAACGCCCGAATCAGCTTTCCGGGGGGCAGTGTCAACGTGTTGCTATTGCCCGTGCGTTGGTCAAACGCCCGCCCATCGCTCTGGCAGACGAACCGACCGCCAATCTGGATGCGGAGAACTCCCGACAAATTCTTGAGTTGATGACGGAATTGAATCGTGAGATGAAAACGGTTTTTATTTTATCCACTCACGATGAACGGGTTTCTAAATTTGTTACCAGAGAGGTCAAGCTTGAAGATGGGATGATTTCTCAGGACAATTTAATGGATGGATTGAAGTGATGATTGCCAAGTTGGCATGGATTCAATTTCTACGTCAGGGAGCGCGTGCATGGCTCAATGTAGCGGTCACAGGTTTAACACTTGTGACCCTCATTTTCATGACTTCATTATTGAATGGTTTCCAATTACAAGCTTCCAAAAATCTTAAATCGACCGATGTTGGTGGCGGACATTATCGACTGCCTGATTTTGATATTCTCTCACCGACGGAATGGGAGGATCAAACCTTCAGTCCCCCTCCTTTTTTGAAAAATTTGTCGGACACTGAAAAAGCAGAGGTGCTGGTATTGCAAGGGCAATTGTTCCCCAATCGTCGCTTGTATCCGGTTCAACTTCGCGGTATCGACTTAAAGCAAAAACTATTGGATCTCCCGCTTGAGCCTTTGTCTCGTCAGGAAAATGGGAATGAATATATTCCCGTTATTATTGGTACCCGTATGTCCGAACGTTCGCGTTTGCAAAAGGGAGACTCTGCTGTTTTACGCTGGCGCGACCGCTTGGGTGTCATAGACGCGCGTGACGCCAAGGTGATTGAGGTGGCTGATTTTTTAAATCCGCGAGTTGACGAAGGGGTCGTGTGGTTGTCGCTGGATCGGTTGAGAATAATGACGCGGCGTGAGGGCGAAGTTTCCTGGGTCACAGTGACTCACAACCTGGGGTCGGATAAACACCTGGAATTTTTGGAACCCGCCACACTGATGTCCGATATTCTCAATCTCCTCAAGCAGGATCGCCGCAATGCCAAGGTTTTATGGGCCATTCTTCTGTTTCTTGCTGGAACCAGTGTGTACAATTCACAGATTCTGAATGTATTTAAAAGACAAAAAGAAATCGGTGCCATGATGGCATTTGGTATGGAGTCCAGGACGATCATTGGTCTGTACACTCTGGAAGGAACGATCTCAGGCTTTGGTGCTATTTTTTTTGCTTTTATTTTTGGAGTCCCTTTTTATTACTGGTTCCAAAGTGTGGGCTTGGACATTTCTCATTTGAGTGCTTCCACAATGCCAGTTCGGGAACGTATTTTTCTCGATTTTCACTTTTCTGAAATGCTTTGGATCACGCTCATTATGTTATCTGTGGTCATTTTTTCTGCCTGGCGTCCGGTACAAAAAATTGCAAGGCTGGAACCCACTGTTGCTTTGCGTGGAAAGGGTTTGTGATGTTCAAATGGAATATCCTGGGTGTCCTGAGAGACCGAACCCGATCTGTTTTCCCGTTGACTGTTGTTGCAGTGGGTGTGGCCTTGACTGTGGTTTTGATAGGGTTCATGGATGGGATTATTGGTGGTATGATTCAGTCAACGGCGAATCTGGATACTGGAAGTTTGAGGATGGTCAACAAAGCTTATTACGAGGAAGAGCATCTTTTCCCGATGGATCGGGCACTTGCAGGGCAGACAGAATCTGGCAAATGGCTGAAGTCGCACAGTCCTGAAGAAGTGACATGGAGTGCCAGAATCCGCTGGGGAGCGTTGCTGGATATCCCCGATAAAGAGGGCATGACCTTGAGTCAAACGCCCATTATAGGAACCGCTCTGGATCTGCTTTCATCTGGTTCAGAGGAAATCCATCGCTTGCAGTTGACGGAATCGCTGGTGCAAGGGCGTTTGCCAGTGAGTCCCAAAGAAATGCTGGTGGGTTATCAACTCGCAGAGACGCTGAATTTAAAGCTGGGGCAAAGAGCGACCTTGCTTGGGCAAACCTTTGACGGTGCACTCGCCGCCGATAATTATATCATTGTAGGGTTTGTTAAATTCGGACTCACTGCTCTTGATAAAAAAATGGCCCTGATTGATCTGAAAGATGCTCAGGACAGCTTTTATATGGAAGACATTGTCACCGATTGGCTGGGTTGGGTTCCCCCTGGTTTTGACATTGAAAAACTTGAATTGATAAAAAATGAACTCACGGATTCTGCATCCGATTGGATCAAAACACCTCCTGCATCCTGGTCCCCTGATGATCGACCTATATTCCTGACAGTTCTGGATCAGAGGGGTTTGGGAGCGATTTATAAAAAGTTCAAGGCGGTCCGTGCAGTCATCATTGGAGTTTTCATTTTCCTTATGATTCTGGTGCTTTGGAACGCGGGAATTCTCAACGGGATTCACCGCTATGGGGAATTGGGATTGCGATTGGCGATGGGAGAGTCTCATGCACAAATATCTTTTTCTCTGGTCACGGAGGCCTTCGCCATTGGAATTATTGGAGCTGTTATCGGTGCGATTGTTGGCGCGGGCTGTACGCTTTATCTGCAAGTGAAAGGACTTGATATGGGGAACAATCTGGCGCAAACGGGTTTGATGCTCAACGATGTTGTGCGTGCAAGACTCAGTTGGAGAGGCGTATGGGGAGGAATGATTCCGGGGATATTGTCAGGTGTCCTGGGTTCCTGGGTTGCTTCACTTGCTATTTATAAAAGATCCACTTCCAATTTATTTCGAGAGCTCGAAAACGAATGATGCACAGGGCATGCAATCGCAAACTCTACTTCAACTCTAAAAAAATGATGACTCGCCTTTTTTTTCTAGCAATAATTTTTGTCACTTCCTTATCCCCTGTAAATGCTCAGGAATCTAATATTGATGCAAAGCTTCTCCTGACACAAGTGGATGACAATATCTGGTCTAACACAAAGTTCATTCAGGGTCGCCTTATCATTGACAATGGCAGGACGGTTCGAACTTTGTCCGTGGATAACTGGATGGAAGGGGTTGAACGATCTTACAGTCATTACACAGCTCCTGCGCGGGAACGTGGCACGAAAATGTTGAAAGCGGACAAAAAACTTTGGATGTATACGCCTCGTGCGGATCGAACGATTTTAATTGCAGGTCATTTACTGCGACAGTCTATGATGGGAAGTGACTTGTCCTATGAAGATATGTCTGAGGACAAGAGGCTGAGTCGTGTTTACGATGCAAAGGTCGAAAAAATGGAAACGCTGGATGGCGTACTTTGCGCTGTTTTGCTCCTGACTTCTCTTGAAGAAGATACCAATTATCAGACGCGACGTTTGTGGGTTGACCCCGAAAAAAAAATTATTTTAAAACAATATCTCTACGCAAAAAGTGGGAAATTGTTGAAGACCGTGGAATTTAAAGATTATTTTAAGACCTCGGGACGACTGTTTCCTCGCGAAATGATTTACCGTGACCTGCTCAAGGAAAATACAAAAACCACCTACAGTTTTGATGAAATCCAGTTTGACGTTGAGATTCCACCAGAATATTTTTCCCAAAGTATCCTGAAACGATGAAAGCTTTGATGATCTACTCCATACAATTGGCAAGCCCCACTTCGAGAGCCTCTCTTTCCAGATCTTTGCCAATAAATACGATCTGATTCAGCCTTTCCGCATTTTCCCACGGTTTTCCTGTGATGATATCAAATGCCATATAAACGCTTTGGAAGATTCGGCGTTCGTCAGTGTTTTTTACGTTCAATATGCCTTTGGCGCGTATGATCTCGATCCCATCCATGATCAAAGCCATCTGGAGCCACTGGTTCAATTTTGTTGGATTGATGTAGCCCACTGGATTGAGAGTGATCGCAATGACGCGATCGGAGTGGTGATGATGTGTGTCCACACTGGTAAGTTGATCCCAGTCGGCGTTTGGATCCAGGTCGAAGCCACCGATATGGAGTATTTGATCCAGTTGTGTTTCTGCATTTTGAGTTTTGATAAGTTTAGCTGTGGGGTTGATTTCTCGCAATTGTTTGTGGACCTCGTCGATTTGCTCCCGGCTGGCAAGATCGATTTTATTCAATAGGATCAAATGTGCAAAAGCTAATTGCTCACCCGCTACTTCGTATTCATGAACTTGATGGAGGATATGTTGTACGTCTGCCAGTGCCACCACACCGTCTAGTTTCAAAGAGTGGTCAACGACGTCTTCTATCAAAAAAGCCTGAACGATGGGGCCGACCGATGCCATGCCGGAGCCCTCGATCAGAATGTGATCAAATTTATCGCGCTTGTTGAGCAACTGATTCAGCGTCGCGAGAAAATCTTCTTTGACAGAACAACAGATACAGCCATTGCTCATTTCATAAATATCATTTTCGTAACCCACAATGAGTTCTCTGTCGATGTTGACGTTGCCGAACTCATTTTCTATCACAGCAATTCTCTTACCGTGATTCGCTTTAAGAATGTGGTTGAGGAGGGTAGTTTTCCCCGCACCCAGAAAGCCTGTGAGCAATGTGACTGGTATTGTCTTTGTTTGCGTATCCGTCATCTAAATTGAAGTTACCGTTGAAGGGTGGTTAAAACGTTTCGCCAACTCCAAATTTTTGAGGAGACGCTTTGTAGATTTTAAGAGCGTCTTCCAGTTGACTTTCAAGACTTCGGATTCTGGTGTCATCGGATGGATGGGTGGACAATAGCTCAGGGGGTTGTTCCTTTTTTTCGTTATTGAAGCGACTCCAGAAGTTGATGGCTTCACTGGGGTCGTAGCCAGCGCGAGCCATATAGACCAAGCCTATATCGTCCGCTTCAGATTCGTTTGAACGACTGAAGGGCAGTGTGATGCCAATGTTGGCACCCAAACCCAAAGCGGTCATTATCATGGCACGATTGGAACTGCTTTGTATATTCACAGCGGCGGCTGTCATCGCACCTTGCAGAATCATTTGTTGTGACATGCGTTGGGCTCCGTGACGGGCAATGGCATGACCGATTTCGTGACCCAGTATGGTTGCCAATCCTGCTTCGTTGAGGGCCACTGGCAAAATTCCGGTGTAAACGGCAACCTTCCCACCTGGAAGGGCAAAAGCATTTTGTTGTTCCGATTCGATCAGTTTGAATTCCCATTCCAAATCAGGCATGTCACTGACATCGGCAATTCTTTTTCCGACCCGATAGACAATTTCTTTCAGACGTGTATTGGTCGATTCTTTTTCATTTTTTTTGATTTCATCAAAAGCCTGAACACCCAATGCGAGTTCCTGCTCAAAAGGAACGAGAATGAGTGCTGATTTGTTGCTGACAGGAGTTGTGACACAAGATGAGATCAGGGTCGCAAAAATGAATAAAGTGGTTAGTTTTTTTATCATGATAGTCTGTTCTGTATAATTTGAAGTTGCGCTATGGATACTACAATTATAACCTTTAGTTAGAAATTAAATAGTACTTTTATTGCTTCTACAGACATTGTAACTATCGATGATAAGTCCTCGAAAAAATATGCTTTTTAGTTTGTCCTGGCAGGCATTCGTCATCTTACTTTGCGGCCTGATACTTTCTATTTCGGCAGTTGTTTTTACTCTGGAGGAGCAAAGTGATGAGTGGGCTGAACAACTCCGCCAGGAAGCACTCGAAGACACTCTTATTCTCGTTGGGAAGTTGGAGGTGGCGGAAGGGGAGGTGATGGGAATTCTGGCCATGTTTCGATCCATGGGGACGGTGAGTCAAAATGGATTCAAGACTTATGTGACCCCGATTCTATCGCGCTCCAAATTCATCGAAAAATTTGAGTGGGCCCCCCGAATTTCACACGAAATGATTTCTCTTTTCACTATGAGAGCGCGGCGTACAGGAAGTGAGGATCTGAAAATTCTTGAAAAGAATCCTGCGGGACAGTGGGTAACTTCAGCACCTCAAAATGAATACTTCCCCGTTCACTTTTCAGTTTCCAAGCAAATAGAACCTATACTTTACGGCCGGGATTTGAATTCCATTCCACAATGGAAGTCTGCAATGCTCAATGCACGTGATCTGGGTGGCCTGACTTCAGATGCGGAGTTGAGTGACAAGGGTGATGGAACTTTGATTCATCTGTTTGCTCCGCATTACGATTCTGATTCCGTCCCAAAGGACATAGAGGATAGACGGAAACGTTTTCAGGGTGTGATCTATGGTGTTTACCGCATGAATAATATGATGAATGAAATGGTCTTGCCTTATCTGGCAAAGGGGATGAACCTTGCGGTGGTTCAAGGCAATGAGGTTGACCAGAATAAAATTTATTATGGCTCATTGTGGGAAGATGCTGAACTTGAAATCAAAATTCCGGTTGTTTTCGCCAATAAACGTTGGTTACTGATCTGGCAGGCAAATAAAAAATTCCTTGGAGGCCCCGATCGTTCGCAGGCTTATTGGTATGGTGGCACTTTATTTGGAGCCACTTGCTTTATTGTTACCATTTTTCAAATACTCGCCACTCGTACACGGCAGGTAGAAAATCTGGTTGAAGTCAGAACGGATGAATTGATGCGATCGAATCAGGAATTGAAGCAGGAAGTGTTTGCGAGAAAACGCGCCGAAGCAGACCTTGTTGCCGCCAGAGATGGTGCAGAAGCGGCAAATCGAGCCAAATCTTCTTTTCTGGCCAATATGAGTCATGAAATTCGCACCCCGATGAATGCCATTCTGGGGTATGCGCAACTCCTTCTTAGCGCAGGTTCGGAACCCAGCAAAGTCAAATCTTATGTCACCTATATTCTAAAGAGTGGGGATCATTTACTACAAATCATCAATGATATTTTGGATCTTTCAAAAATTGAAGCTGGCAAGATGGAGTTGAATGTTCACAGCTTCGATTTGAATCGCTTATTGGATGATGTGGAGTCAATCATTTTGCCGAAGGCCAGAAAAAAAAATCTGGAATGGAACAAAGAGGGGATCAAAAGTGAATCGTGTTTTGTTTTTGGTGATGAGACCAAATTGAAACAGACTCTGATCAATCTACTCGATAATGCGGTCAAGTTCACTGAGTCTGGGAAGGTTTCCGTGCGCGTGGAAGCTGTTGAAGGCAATCATTACAGGTTTGAAGTCGAGGATACAGGGCGAGGTATTGAAAAATCGTTTTTAGATAAAATTTTCCAACCCTTTCAGCAGGAGCCTGGGCCTTCTCATAAAGGAGGAACAGGATTGGGGCTGTCAATCGCCCAGAAGCAAACAATACTGATGGGAGGCAAACTTTTATGCGAATCCAGTCCGGGGCAGGGGACCTGTTTCAGTTTCACTTTGCATCTTGTACCGGGCAGTGAAGGTGAATCGTTTGTACCGATGGGCGAAGAGATTCTTTTAAAATCGGTGGATTCTGATGCTGTTGAAATACTTGTGGTGGATGACGATGCCATGAGCCGCGACGTTCTTGAAAAGATTTTGGAATCCTCGGGGGCATGTGTTGCCTCGGCTAAGGATGGGTTTTGTGCTTTGGAATATCTGGAAAAACACTCACCCCAAATAGTCTTCATGGACATGCGCATGCCTGGTATGAGTGGTCTCGAAACGATCAGTAAAGTTCGTGAAAATTTCCCCGCCCTGCAGGCAAAGTTCATCGGAGTTTCAGCATCGGCTCTGGACAATGAGAGGCTTTATTATCTTGAGAACGGGTGCGACGCTTTTATCCCAAAGCCTTTTCGCGCTCAGGAAATATTATCCTGTGCGCGTCGCTTGCTCGGTATGGAAAAAAATTCTTTGAATCAACGGGAATCTAATGAGACGCCAACAAGTATTTGTTGCGATGACTTGCCAAAGGGATTTCTTGAAAAGATCATTCATTCTGCCGAGCTACATAATATTACAGAGTTGAAACAGTTGTGTGGGGAGCTTGAAGAATATGGTGAGTCGGGGAATGACCTTAAAAAGCTCTTAACTCCTTTGGTAGCACATTACGCTATGAAGGAGATTGTGACGATCATTCAAAATTTACAAAATAAATCTGAAAAATTATAAAACGATCGCTATGAAAATTTTGGTGGTGGATGATTCTCCAACGAATATAGACCTCTTGTGTGAAGTTTTAGAAGGTGAGGGCTACGAATTTTTTTTCGCTGTCAATGGTGAGGAAGCCATTCGATTGACTCCGAAAGTGATTCCCGATTTGATTTTGATGGACGTGATGATGCCGGGCATCGATGGTTTTGAAACCGCAAAAAAAATCAAACAAATTCCTGAATCGGCAGATATTCCGATTCTTTTTCTCACAGCAAAAATTGAGATGGAGGATATGCTCAAGGGTTTTGCCTCTGGCGGTGCTGATTATATCGTGAAACCCTTTTGCAAAGAGGAAGTGTGTGCACGCATCCATGTTCATCTCGAGCTGAGACGACTCAATCAATTGTTGACAAAGAAAAATGAACAATTGGAAATATTGAACGATACCAAGAATAAATTACTGGGGATGGCGGCCCATGATTTACGCAATCCATTATCAGCAATAGAGGGTTTTGCCCGATTTATGCTCAAAAAAGGGGATGATATGGATCCGGAAGTACGGCAGGACTTTTTGCAAACCATTTGCGATAGCAGTTCCGACCTGATTTTTCTTTTGAACGATTTGCTGGATGTTTCTGCTATCGAGAGTGGAAGCATTCGAATGAATTATGAAAAGGGGGAATTCGATGCATTGGTGGAAAAGAAGGTCTCAACCTATAGAATTTTGGTTGCTGAGAAGGAGATACAGTTACGATTGAAAATGGACCCTATTCCTTCGTTTGTGTTTAGTTGTGAGCGCATTGGGCAGGTATTGGACAATCTCTTGAGCAATGCGGTCAAGTATTCACCAAAAGGTGGGGAAGTTTTTGTGACTTTGGTAGAGAAGGACGATAATGTTCGATTTACCATTCGCGATCAAGGCGTTGGAATTTTAGCAGAAGATCGGGATCAATTGTTCAAGCCTTTTGGTAAATTAAAGGCACGTCCTACCGGAGGCGAAAGCAGTTCGGGCTTGGGTCTGGCGATTGCGGCGAATTTGATTCGTGCCCATGGCGGGAAAATTTGGGAAGAAGGTCAGGCGGGGCAAGGTGCTGTTTTTATTTTTGAGATTCCTATGCAACGGTAAAAAATCAACAAGATTGTGTGCGTATAAATTAGAAAGGACCGATCGGGGGTACCGATCGGTCCTCAGGAGGTAGCGACTTGCCGGGAGTCGCCAGGGAGTTGTGCTCTTTACTTCTGCCGCCTATTTATTTCCAAGATAGCTTTGCATGATTGCCTGAGTTATTTGACCCAGCTCTCGCGGATGTATTTCACAACATCCCATATTTCTTTGTCTTTCAGTTTTTGCGCTAGCATGGGAGTTCCAGCCGAACCGTTTTTAATGATCCAGTACATTTGGCCTGCGGATACATTTTGCATCGTTTCAGAGCAGGTAAAATTTCGTGGTTTGGGTTTCAAGCCTGCTCCCAATTTCCCATTTCCGTCCCCTTTATTTCCGTGACACATCGCGCATGCCATTGGTTTGGCAGATTTCTGGAATAACTTTTCACCATTGCTGGCGTTTCCTGTTGAGGTTTCATCCATTTTGGCAATGTCCGCCGGTGCGGATTTTGTCTTTCTTGGTTGCGGGCAGGGTGCTTCGGCTGATGCCAGGTTAGCGGTTGTGATTAAGAGTCCCAGGCTTAAGGTGATGGCTATGAGGCGTTTCATGATATCTCTCCGTGATTAAAGTTTATGCATTCAATGATGTTTTATTTACTTGCCAGGTTAAAATCCTGAACAGAATCTTTACCTGCAGTTACGGTGACTTCTTGAGTCGTTTCTCCTACATAGGGATGCCAGACAGTCACTTTGTAATTTCCTGCAGGAATATTGTCTATTTTGAAGCTTCCTTTATCGTCAGTCACTGCATAGTATGGATTCCAAACTATTTTGGCGTCAGCTTCCATGAAGTTATGCTGATCGCATTGCAGGAAGAAATGCGAGTCTTTTGCTTTTTTCAAACGCTTGAGAGTCTTGGTGACATCTGCAACATCTCCTTTGGATGGAAGTGGTTTGTTGAATAAAGTTTTTCGATTCGCTCCGTCTACAGAGTACCCGTGTGGATTGTGAAGAATATTGGGATCCTGATTTTCAATTTTAACCAATCCATCATTAGTACCTTTGTCCGGTTTGTGTACGACTGAAACCTTTGGGAAAATGTCACAGTTTTTGAAATCAAAAGTTGTGGGAGTTGTGCTCCAGGCTTTCCCAGTTTCTATTTCTTCAACGTAGACCACAGCGTCCAGTAATTTTCCATCTTGCACTCTCACGTGGTATCGAGGGCGGATTTTGTCGGCATTGGTATCAGGATGATTCGCGCAGAAATCGGTATTTTTACCCTTTTTCAAATCTTCCATGATAGGTGCTGGGACATTCCCCGTGAAGAGAACACTGCCTGACAAACTTCCTCCTTCTTTAACTTCTGTTTCTACGTAGTCGCTTTTTTTGGCTTGAGCAGTGGCTACGGTCAAGATCAAAGCCATTGCTATTGCGCTGGTGCTTGCTATTTTGCGTTTCATGATTTGCTCCTTCGTAGTTAGTTTTTTTAATGGGCGGGAGAGGGGAGACCTTCTCCCGCCCCAAGGCGGCGTTTTCATGAGAGGGCAAGTTATTTAAATGCCGCCTTGTTTTTTGTTTTATATCTAAACTGTGAACTCATTAATCATTGTGATATGTGGGTTCGTAATAAATGTCGGTTGTCTTATTTTTTCGTTTCAATGCGCCATACTCGTTAAAACAATTTGTTTCTTGTCCTGATTTTTCCCAAAATCCTTTCCAATGTCTTTCGTTCAAGGATTGGCTACTGATCCATTTTTTGATCTTTCCTTTTGCGTCTAAAATTTTTACGGGGTAGAACATGGCATTTTCTCCCTTTAAATCGGGTTGGCCTTGTCAAAGGCTTTTGCCCTTATAGAGCAAGACAGATGCCAAACATGCGACCCATAAATAGAAATCGCTTGTGGTCCAGTAAAGACAGGGGATATTGCTATTCATCTTTTTGGGCAATGATTTTTCAGGAATGATTTGACAAGGCGAGGTGTTGCGGTTCTGGGAAAATTACATGCCGATAATGGGACGTTTTCCCAAAAGTGGAACGATTCAGCGAATGTCGTATTTTTTGAGCAAACGATAAAAAGCACTGCGGCTCAATCCCAAAATTTCTCCCGCAAGATGGGCTTTCCCATTGCTGGCTGTAAGAGCATTCTGGATAGCCGATTTGATTGCCTCGTCGAGTGACAGAACCTTTGTATCGGTTTGATTCGTCTGAGGAGGTGCTGGGAGGGTTGTGGAAATATTTTGGGGAATAAAGTGAAAGTCTTCTAGTTGAAGTATTTCTCCGGTAGCCAGAATCATGGCTTGAAAAATAGCATTTTCTAACTCCCGTATATTACCCGGCCAGGAATAATCCATCAATGCCTGTAAGGCTTGTGGGTGAATTCCGGTGTGGTGCTTTCGGATCTGTGTTTTGTATTTGGTTAAAAAATGTTGGCACAGCAAGGGGATGTCCTGTTTGCGCTCTCTCAAAGGGGGGGCGGTTACAGGGAAGACGGCAAGTCGGTAATAAAGGTCTTCACGAAAACTGCCTTGAGCAACGGCTTCTTTCAGATCCTTGTTGGTGGCAGATACGATCTGACATTCGACCTGAATTTTCCTGTGTTCTCCGATGCGTTCAAAAGTTTTTTCTTGCAGGAATCGGAGCAGTTTAGCCTGTGTGGCCAGTGTCATTTCTCCAATTTCATCGAGAAACAGCGTGCCATGATGCGCTAGTTCCAGCTTTCCCTTTTGCATTTCGGTTGCCCCGGTAAAAGCTCCCTTTTTATGGCCGAATAATTCACTCTCTTGCAATGTGTCGGGAATGGCACCACAATTGATGTCTACAAAAAGTCCGTTCGACCAAGGGCTGTTTTCATGAACCGTACGCGCCAGCAACTCCTTACCCGTTCCACTTTCTCCCTGAATCAATATTGCGGCACCGCTTTCAGCACCCAGTTTTGCTTTTGTCAGCACTTCCAGAATAACCGGACTATTTCCCACAATGCCTTGCGGGGTTTTGAGTTTATTGATCTCGGTTTTCAGGAAGTGAACATGTGTGTTGAGTGCGTCTTGCTGCAGAGCCTTTTCTAACGAAGCGATGAGGCGTGTTTCATCGTAGGGCTTGACGAGATAGTCATAGGCTCCCAGTTTCATTGCTGAGACTGCCGTATCGGTCTTATTGATGCTGGTAACGAGGATGACGGGAGTTGTTGGTGATTTAAGTTTGATTTGCTCTAATGTCTCCAGACCATTCATTCCAGGGAGCATCATATCGAGTAGTATTGCCGAGGGACGCTCATCCAGTGCACGGATACAATCTTCCCCCGTTTCAAAGGCTTGGGTGACGTAGGAGCGGTCTTCGAGTAAAATCGAGGTCAGCTTGCGCAGGGCAGGGTCATCATCGACTATAAATATAAGATCGTTGGGCATGATTTAGAATTCAGAAATTTGAATGTTCTTGACAGCATAGAAACTACAGTGAAATTCTGCAACTTTTATCCATCGATAAAGCTCTATTTTTTGAATGTATTTGGAGTCCGGCGTTGACAATGATGAGCTGGGATTTTATGTAATAGGTATAGGGAGTAAACTTTTACCGAGAGGAGAACATCATGCCCGCTAACTGGTCAAAAAAAATGAGGGTTGTTGGCTTGCACTGCAATGCCTGTGGCGTGATCAAGCCAGAAGGCCATTTGAATGAGGGAATGTTCTTATGTGAGTCTTGCTATATAGACAAATTTGTCCCTATGAAAAATTTGAAGCCCATGCCTCACCGTTCTTTGCGAACACAGGATTATCCAGATCATTGGCAAAAGCTTGATCGCGGAGTGTTTTTAATAAAACGGCTGTTTTTGCAATTGAAAAAATGGTTCTATCAAAAATGGAATCTTTTTCATCTGGTTGGTTAGATATTCTGCTACTTACCTAAATCAATGGTAAACAGAGGGCTTGGCGTTTTTATGCCGCCCGCAAGCAGATTGAACATCTCGGTCAGCAAATGAAAGGTTGCTTTGGATTCCAAATCTGAATCGCTGATGTAAAACCAGTTGTGTCGGTAGTAAGTGGTTATGGTTGCATCCGCAGGTTCAAAGTAATCGTGATGTACTTTCAGTAAATCCCCTGTCACTTCATTCCAGTCAAAAGGGTTGCCTGATTCATCCACGGTATGGGTGACAAATCCTTTTTTAATATCCTCTTCCGGCACGGAAGTTGCGTGTGTGAGATAGTATAAAATTCCCCTCAATGGCCGGGTTCTGATGACAATGGCACGTGGATCGTCGATAAACTGTGTTGTTAGAAAGAATGAAACGTTGTCTGCTGGCAAGCCTAAAATTTCATTGACGATTTTTAAATTGCCCTCGGCTTTGTCAGGGGCAATGTTTATATATAAAACATTTTGTTTTTCTTTCGTAACGAGTGCAGTGTCCAAGGCTTTGTTGAGTTGCAGTTTTCTCAAGGAATCGGTTAGCTTCAAAAAGGTTTTATATTCTGGCACCCGAGTGGGAGTGGGACCAGAGGCAGATTCGGCATTGATCAATTTCCCCATTCGTTCGATACAAATGCGAAAAATTCTATCGACTTTCCATCCCGATTCTAAAAGTATGAACAGCGTTTCGAGGTCGACACGGGATAAAAAACGTTTTCCCAGATTTTCACCGGTGAGTGGAGAGTAAGATATGGTTGGATTGGCAGAAACGGCAGTATTGCCTCCAAGACCAAAGACATTTTTCCCTGATATGGGGAGAGATGCACTGGCATTTGCTCCCAGGCTATAGGAAAAACGATCGACCACATTGCTGACTTCTAAAAAGTAGGGGTTGTCCCGGTATTTGAGGCGAACGAGATTCAAAAGCATTTGCTGGTCGTTGGATTCTTGAATCGCTACATTGTAACTTCTTCTATCCTCTGGCAGTCCTTTAGAGCCAATTCCAGCGCAATTGACGATCCCCAATAAACTAGTAAAGAGGATCACATAACCCAGATTTTTAGAACTTGAGACAAGCATATTTAAAACCTTTCAATGAACCTGATATTTTTTAAGTCGCTATGGCTACTGCTTTAAAACAGGAACTTGATCTCCAGAAAAAGACACTGTCATCTGATTGAATGGGATGGTGAAACCATTTTCATTGCAAATCATTACCAAAGATTTAGTGATGTCCCTCTTTATTGAAAAATAATTTTCAGCGTGCATGCCATTGATACCTGCAATGACGATGATCTCAAGTGCGCTGGCCGCGGCACTACTAAATTTTGTCTTTATATAATCCATCGCAGGTGGTTGACTGTTTAGACTTGCTTTGAAAATCTCTTCCAGACGAGCTTGAAATAAATCTGGTATTTCATCACAAATCTTGCTCTGTATTGAATAATCCAGACCAAAAACTACCACCACAACAAAACCAGACGAGAGGTTCATTGGTTTCAGGGTCAAAAATTCGGTCGTTAAATAATTCATTTTTGATTCTTTGTATTTGACCACGACCTGTTCGGGTGTTTGGCTTAGCACCTGACAACAGGAGTCTCCTATTAAAACCCAATCACCGACTTTGGTTGGGAACCAGTCCTCTTCCTTGACAAATTGCCTGGAGGAAAGCCCCACCAATTTACCCACAGGAATGCGAATGATCCCCCCCTGCAAGCGTGGATTGTGCAGGATGCCGTGAAAACCAATTTCCTTAATGAGCCAGGGAATTCCTTCAAAGAAAATTCTTTCTCCTTCACGAACCGTTCCCATATTTAAAATCATATGCAATTCTTTAATGAATCGGGGAATGAACTGACGAGAACTCCAGCCGATTGCGGCAAGCACCAAAAAAAGCAAACTCAGTAAGAGCCAGTCATCAAGTAAATACAGGCTGACCAAACTTGAGGTGAAAGATATTAGAAAAATGACTAAAGAGTAAACCGCTTTGATGAATTTTCGGGTTGAACGGCTGATTTTATTCAGATATTGAGTTCTTGTTTCAATGATCTTATAGATACGGTTAAGAATCCACCAGACTCCAAACAACAGGCCTATGGCTACCGCCAGATTTCGTCCCCGGACAGCCATAAACTCTGTAAATGAGTCTCTGATCATTAGAAATAAGCCTTTGTCACTGACCTTGTAGCTTTGTAATGTTCGTTCGGCTTCATCCAATTCTAATAAAATGATTTCCGGGTTATAGTTATTTTTTAATTTTGATAAATCTTCTTCGAATTTTTTTTGAATCGCCTGTGAAGAGATGGAGTCCTTTTTGTCAGCTTTAATGATATCCGAAGCTTTAGTGCTTAAAGCTTGCAGATCTAAAATATTTTTCTGTGCTTGCCTGTAAACCTCAACTTTATCTCTCAGATCTAATATTTTGGCTTTCAGGCTGTCCATTTTTCTAGGACGTTCTGTGAAATCTGCTAATGAATTTAAAATGGGTCGGGTGATTTCCTGAATCTCATCCATCCATCCTTTTTTAGTTAGTGGTGATTTGGAAACATCTACCTTGGGTATTTGGGTTGCCAAAGATTCGTAGTTATTGTTCAGATTCTTTAATTCACTTTGTAACTCTCCAATACGTGCTATTTCTTCAGTTGAGGGTTCTTGTTTTTCAAGCTTTTTGATTTCGTTGTTGATGAACAAAATCCTTTTGGTGATTTGTAGCAACTGAAATTGAGTTTTTTCGATGGGTTTAGGAAGAATTTGACCTTCAATCGCATCCGAATTCCCTTTATTATTTGAGAGTTCAGTTTTACCTGGAGTTTCATCCTTGACGGGTGCTGGAACTTTAACTTTGCCTTGAACTTCAGCAAAGACAGTAGAATTCGCAGTAATCAATAGGGTTAGAATAATTAAAACCAGGTGTTTCTTCATTTGAGTATGTTTCTCCGTTTGTTAATAGAGCCGTGCGCAAAAGTATCTACTTAAAAAATTTTAGCATGGCAATAAAAAAAAATCTTAATCATTTTATACAATAAGATTCCCGTAGGAAATCTAACATCTTTATCGGTGAAATTTGGGGTAATTTGAAAGGCCAGTTGGGTGGGGGTTTACAACATTAATTTTCTTAGATTGTAACAAATTATGAAAATTATACAATTCGTGCGATTTGTAGGTAGAAAGCTATTTTGAGGATTCAGTAAAATCGATGATTTTGAAAAAGTCTGGTAGAAACTTTCATGATTAGACGATCCAAATAAAAAAGGTTCACAGGGGGGAAACCTGTGAACCTTTTTCGTATTGAGTAGCGGGGGCCAGATTTGAACTGACGACCTTTGGGTTATGAGCCCAACGAGCTACCAAGCTGCTCCACCCCGCATCGATTGTTTCTCGCTCTGTGTAAGAGAGTTGAAGTGTAGACGGAAGTGAATCCACTGTCAACTAATTTATTGAAAATAGAGGGGAAATAAAAAAACGGTCTGCCAAAATCAAAGATTTGATTTGGCAGACCGCTGATTTACTACGATCTTAAAGATTTGCGTTCTTACGATCAGGATTCCGCGGAGGAGATGTTTCAGCGGTCAATTCATCGAGAGATGGGAAAGTATCATCGGGGTGCAATTGTTTTGCACGTTCCAACAATTCCTCTTCAGTTTCTTTGCGATCTTCATCGGGTATGCAACAGTCAACGGGGCAGACTTCTTGACAAGCTTCTTCGCCATGAAACCCGACACACTCTGTGCACAGCTCGGGTGCGATCTCGTAAAAATCTTCACCTTCGGTGATTGCTCCATTGGGACATTCTGGCTCGCAAACTCCACAGTTGATACATTCGTCGGTAATGATGGTAGCCATGGTTTTCCTTCTCCTAGATTTTATAGTTGATAGAACCGTACAGAATTGAAATAAACGTATTTTGAATCGGATTACTGTTAGCTAGCAATCCTCTCGAAATCCAAGGTTCAAAATTAATATAAAAATGTCGATGGCAAGTCAAGCCTTTTTTAGGGATGCCACCTTTCAACAGGGCCATATTTTTTTTTAGTTACACTAAAAAAATAATTTGATACGATTTTTGAATGATTGTCAAACGTATTCTTATTCTCGCCCCAACCGTATTGATATTGATCCTCCTGCAGTCTTACTTGTGGGTTCCCACTTACAATAATCAAGGCTTGAGTAATCCTGCTCGCCTGGCTCAATTTGTTAACGGTTCTGCGGGGGATGCTCAGGTTCTAAATCCTATCCTCAGTGCCGATACAGCCAGTAGTGAGGTCAATGAACTGGTTTTCGACAGTCTGGTTGATCTTGACAATGAGTTGAACTACCGACCTCGACTGGCAAGTTCATGGACTCAGTATGAGTTATCCTACCTGATTATAAACTTGGATGAAAAAATTTTTCCTCATGAAAGATTACCTGCTGATTGGATGAAATGGTTGCGCGATAGAGTTACAGACAATGCCAGGTGGCTGGAGAATATTGACTCCATTAAATTACTTCCTGAGTTTTCAACCGAAGGCTCAGTGAGCATTGGGAAAGATGACAAGGGTAAAGATCAATTTGTAACATATCAATTGAGGCATCCGCAGTGCCTGGAATTCAAGCTTAAGAAAATCGATCAAGATTTTTTTCTGCCTTTACGTGACAAGCTGGGTGCTGACTATTTTAGTAACTTTCCTTTTGAAAAATACGTGCATGCAAAAAATCCTTCGGAACAGGAGTTACTAAAAAAACATTGGGAAGAGATTCTCCCACTGACAGTACACAACCCTGTATTAGAATTTGAGCTGAGACGCGGGGTAAAATTTCATGACGGTCATGAATTTGATTCAGGCGATGTGTTGTTTACTTATCGGGCTTTGATGGATCCTGCCAGCACCTCGCCGCGGCAGTCCGACTACGAGCCGATAAAAGAAGCTTCTATCCTAGGCCCATATAAGATCAGGTTTGTTTACAAACGGCTTTTTTCTACTGCCATTAATTCCTGGGCCATTGGTATTTTGCCTGAGCATTTACTGAACAAGTCTGCTCTTGAAAAAGAAGCCGGTCTGTTGGGAAAAAGCACGGATGCATTTTCGATTCGAGACAGTGGTTTCAACCGGAATCCTGTAGGAACGGGGCCTTTCATTTTCAAAGAGTGGAAATCCGACCAGTTCATTCGTCTTGTGCGTAACCCACAATACTGGGATGGTTTACCGGAGTATGAAGAATACATCACTCGTATTATTCCTGACACCTTGACGCAGGAGATGGAATTTTATTCAGGAGCGGTGGATAATTATTCGGTGCAACCGCATCAAGTAGCACGTTTGAGTAAAGATCCTCAATACCAACATTTTTCCAGCCCCGGTTATTTTTATTCTTATATCGGGTACAATCTCAGGAACCCGCTTTTCAAATCCAGAGATATCCGGCGTGCTTTGGGCATGGCTATTGATGTGAAGAAGATCATCCAGTATGTCCTGTATGGGGAAGGAGAGGCCGTTACGGGCCCGTATCCTAAAATCACAGATTGGTATGACTTTGACGTAAAAGCCCTTCCTTACGACCCTGAAGGGGCTCTAAGGATATTTGAACAGGAAGGTTGGAAAAAAAACAACGATGGCTATCTTGAAAAGGATGGAAAAATCTTTGAGTTCAATCTCATCACAAACAATGGAAACCCGATTCGCAAGAGCATTTTAGCCATTACTCAGAACAGTTGGAAGAAAATTGGTGTCAAATGCAATACGCAGTTATTTGAATGGGCGGTTTTTCTGAAAGACTTTGTCAACTCGCTAAAATTTGATGCACTCGTTCTTGGATGGAGTATGGGGGCGGACCCGGATCTGTATCAAATTTGGCATTCCAGTCAAACGGAACCGGGGCGTCTCAATTTTGTGGGATATCAAAATGAGGAGGTCGATCGTTTGATCGTGCGTCTCAGGAAAGAATACGATAAGAACAAGCAAATGATAATGACAAAGGAACTTCATCGCCTGATTGCCAACGATCAACCTTATACTTTTTTGTACACAAGAAAGTCTTCACGCTTGCTGGACAAAAAGATCGTTTTGGTAGAACGTGACGAACGTGGAAACGAAATTTATAAGAAAATCTATCCAACGCGAGACGGTCGCTTGAACTATTATTTTAACAAATGGCGCAAGTTGAATACCGTTCCCGAATTCAATTCACAAGGCTGATGATTCTTTATGCTGAAAACTCTAAAATGAATTTTATAAAACGGATTGTGTTTAAAACTCCGTTGTTATTTTTCTTGATGTGCCTGTTATTGGCGTATGGAAAAGATGCATGGTCTTTGACAGGCAGGGCTCAACAGATTTATGAAAATAATAGTCACGCAGTTTTTCAGATTCGTGTCATTGACATAAAGTCCCAATCAAAATCAGTGATTGGTTCGGGATTCAGGATTTCCAATGACGGATTGTTCGCGACAAATTTTCATGTGATTTCTGATGTGATTGACAAACCCGAACAATACCGGATTGAATATTTCAATGGGGAGCAAAAAGAGGGTGATCTGGTAATTCAAAGCATTGATGTTGCCAACGATCTTGCTATTTTGAAGGGCGGTGGAAGTGGCAGAATTTCATTACGATTTGGATCGTCCCAATTGCACCAGGGTGCAGATGTTTATCCAATGGGAAATCCACTCGATATAGGGATGGTGATTGTTGAAGGTACATACAACGGCCTCATTGGTGGCGATCCATATAAACAAATCATACTTTCGGCACCCCTGAATCCTGGAATGAGTGGTGGGCCTGCCTTTGACTCGAAAGGAAATATCATCGGAGTCAACGTCGCCATCAGAGGCAATAATCTGAGTTACCTAGTCCCTATAGAATATCTATTGAAGCTGAAAGAAAACTTTGAAGAGTCTGGGCCACAGGAAGATTGGACTGAAATCATTCAAGAGCAGGTTTTAAAACGCTACAGTTATTGGGTTGAAAAAGCACTGGATTCTGATTGGTCATTTGAAAATTTTGGATCCCTAAAGATTCCCCAAAAATTAATGGATACAGAGACCAAATGCTGGGGGAAAAGTCGGCCGGAGGACCCTAAGGAAAATAAGTTTTTTTTCTACGGAACGAAACGATGTGAAAGCTATCGACATATTACTTTGACCTCTAAATTGTCAACGGGTTTCATGGGATATGCCTTTTCATGGATGGAAAGCGAAAGCTTGAATCCACTGGAATTTTACCGGAAATACTCTCAAAAATACTCGTCAGGAATATTTTTTCTTAATTTAAGTGAAAATGATGTTACAAAATTTCAGTGCCAGAATCATTTTGTCAAATTTGCAGATCACGACTGGAAAGCCGCTTACTGTGTGCGCCGGTATAAGAAATATCCCAAACTCTACGACTTGTTTCTTAGTTTTGCAGTGTTAGTGGATTCTCCACGAAAATATATCCTGCAAATGGGACTGTCAGGTTTGGATGAGCCTATGTCCAAGCGTCTATTGCGAAAATTTCTGGGTAGCATTCAATGGAACGAATAATCGTAGAATTGCTTCATGCAAAAGGGCTGATTCCAGAATCGCGGCGGATTTTTAATCAGGAAAGCATTGCGCTGGGGCGGGCTTATTCAAACGATCTGATTCTCGATGATTTGTATGTGTCACCGAATCACATTATAATTTCACAGGAAAATGGATGCCTTCAACTACAGGATTTAGCAAGTGAGAATGGTGTCAAGGTCAACGATAATCCATCCATTCAGGATCAAACCATCTCAATTGAGTCTGGAGATATTGTCAGCATTGGCAAGACACGTTTGAGAATCGTACTTTCCAGTCACCCGATAGAACCCACCCGGGTTTTAAATAAATCGATAAATAAATACAAATCTCTGGACCACCCCTGGGCACCTGTACTGTCTTATCTTATTTTTACTGGTCTTTTATTATGGTTCGAGTACATGAAAAATCCGGGAGAAATATTTTGGGAAAAGAAAATCATCGGTATTGCAACAGGCAGTGCCATTATGGGCTTGATTTTTTCAGGGCTTTTCAGTGTTTATACTCACTATAAATACAAAAAATCCTTTTTTTCGAAAAATATAATCATTGCAAATCTTGGTTTTGCTGCACTCTTTATTCAAGATCAATTTTCACCCTTTATATCATTCTGGATATTGGATGAAGATTGGGTAAAGATTCTTGATTTGATGACGGGTTTTGTTTTTATGCTGGCAATCTTATGGATGTGTATGCGCCTGGTAAAAGATAGTATGGGCTGGCATGATACTGCACAGCTTGCCTGGATTCCATTGGTTATTGTTGTGATAATCGCTTCGCGTTCAGATGAATTCAAATTAGAATTTCAAAATAAACCGGTCTACGACAAAGTATTGGCACTGGGTATGAAACCCCTGTTCGAGCCTCTCAGTCTGGACGAATTTTTAGAAGCAGGGGCTCTAGAATTTAGCCGATTGCCTGATAAATGAATTTTTCAAATTTTGAAAAATTGGGATTTCTTTGCAGGTTTAAGGAATCCTGACAGCATTTTCAAATGGGACTCTGCAACCGATTAGATTGATTGCCTCTATTTCCATGTCCAGTCTGAAGGGTCATCCAGAACAGGTTCCCATAGAAATTCGGTTTCTTTGAATACCAGAGTTGTCCAGCGACTGAAAACGTACAGAGCATCGGACAGTCGATTGATGTAGGGCAGGATCATGACTGAAATTTCTTCTTCGCGTTTTAGTTTGACAACCAGCCGCTCTGCTCTTCGGCACACAGTACGCGCTTGATGGAGGAACGCTGGTACCGGGCCACCACCGGGCAGGGTGAAACTTTTCAGGGGTCCCAGTTCCTCGTTCATCGCATCGATGACATTTTCCAACCATTCGACATTGGATTCGGTTAATTTTAAAGGTGGCCTTCCAGATTGGGGAACGGTAGCGAGTGCGCTTCCAATGTCAAAAAGTCTTTGTTGAATCGAGCGCAGGATGATTTCCAATTTGTCGCGATAGAGTGATTCGGGTTGACGCAGATTGAAAGTTCGAGCTATACCAACACAACAGTTCAACTCATCCACAGTGCCGTAGGTTTCAACGCGCAAGCTGTCTTTAGGAACACGAACATTGCCTGCAAGTGCGGTATCACCACCATCTCCTGTCTTTGTATATACTTTATTGATTCGAACCATATCTATTCCCCATTATTAATGTCAGGTTTGAGTAAATTTATTGAAAAGATTCTAGCACGTTCTTTGCAAATGATTGTGGAACATTCTTTTTTAAAGTTGTTTTATAAAGCATCTGAAAAACCTTTGAAATTAGTACCTTGGAAGCTGATAGAAATTCTGATAGATTGAATTTCACCTTTTCATTTCATTCAACCTCTTTTAGTTGGCATCAATTGAAAAATATGACCAAATGGACTATCGAAGACGCGCGCGAACTTTATAATATTGATGGCTGGGGTATCGGGTATTTTGGAGTAAATTCTAAGGGGCATGTTACTGTTCGCCCGGATAAATCAAGCCAGCATGTGATCGATTTGAAAGGTTTGGCAGATGATATTCAGGCTAAAGGCTATTCTCTACCGGCACTGATTCGTTTTTCAGACATATTAAAATCCAGCATTGCCTCATTGGTAGAAGCATTTCAACAAGCCATTGATGAGTATGGTTATCAAGGCATGTATCGCGGCGTGTATCCCATCAAAGTCAATCAGCAACGCCAGGTGGTTGAAGAAATCGTCAAGTTCGGTCGTCCCTACCATATTGGTTTGGAAGCAGGTTCCAAACCGGAACTTCATGCCATTTTGGCTGTAATGGACAACCCTGAAGCTCTGCTTATCTGCAATGGCTATAAAGATGAGCCTTTTGTCCGACTGGCTTTGATGAGCCAGAAACTGGGGAAAAAGGTTTTCATTGTCGTTGAAAAGCTGAACGAACTGAGTCTCATCATCAAAGTTGCAGAAGAATTGAATGTTCGTCCAAATATTGGTTTGAGAATCAAGCTATCCAGCTCGGGTTCGGGACGCTGGGCATCTTCAGCCGGGGAGTATTCCAAATTTGGTTTGAATTCCATTGAGCTGGTTGAAGCTCTCAAAATCGCAAAAAGGAAAAAATATCTCGATTGCATCCAGTTACTCCATTTTCATCTGGGCAGTCAGATCACCAATATTCGACGCATTAAAGACAGCTTGAAGGAAGTGGGCCGATTCTATTCAGAACTGCGCCGCTACGGTTGCGAAGTCAACTACATCGACGTCGGTGGAGGTTTGGGTGTCGATTACGACGGGTCACGTTCCACTTTCTCATCAAGCGTTAATTATTCCATTCAAGAATATGCCAACGACGTGGTGTATCACATTTTAGAAATTTGCAAAGAAGAGGGTTTGCCGCATCCCAACATTATTTCTGAGTCTGGGCGTGCCATGACCGCCTATCATTCCATTCTTGTTTTTAATGTACTCGACGTCACTTCTTTTCCAGATTGGGATTCCAGAACCAAGATTGATACAGATGCTCCGCAAATAATCCGTGAAATTTACGAAGTCTTGCAGACAAGTTCCAACAAAAATCTGAACGAGTCGTGGCACGATGCCATGCATTTGAAAGATACCGCCCAGAACCAGTATTTACTGGGTTTGATCACCTTGGAAGATCGTGCATTGGTCGAGCGTATTTATTGGGGAATTGGACGAAAAATAGTCCGCCTGGCAAGTCGTTTGAAACACATCCCTGAAGATATTGAAGTTTTGGCAAAAAATTTGACGGATAAGTATTTTTGTAACTTCTCAGTCTTCCAATCGGTGCCCGATTCCTGGGCCATAGATCAGATTTTCCCTATTGTTCCAATTCAAAGACTGGGTGAACGGCCGACTCGCAAAGCGACTTTACAGGATATTACCTGCGATTCCGACGGAGCGGTTGATAATTTTATTGGAACCCAAAGACATGTCGAATCAAGCTTGCCAGTCCATGCCATTGAACCGGGTGAATCCTATCAAATCGGTATTTTTTTAACCGGGGCTTATCAGGAAATTCTTGGAGATCTGCATAACTTGTTTGGCGACACCAATACATTTCATGTATCGCTCAATAAAGACGGTACTCTCAAATACGAGCAAATCATTGAAGGAGAAAATGTAACCGACGTTCTGGATTACGTTCAATTCAGCGCTGATGAACTTGCCGGTAAAATTACCGGTTATTTATTGGCCTGTGTTCAACAAGGAACGGTCAGCCAGGAAGAATCCGATGAATTTTTAAGTCTCTACAAGGAAGGTTTGAATGGGTACACCTATCTGGTCAAGGAATCCTCTGCTAAAGATAATCAGCTATAACAGTAAAACATTTTCAATTTTGTATCGGAAATTTTATGAGGGAAGGGTTGTGACTTGTAGAGATGGGATTAATTTTTTCTTTATCTCGTTTCAGGTGATTTTAGAATATCAACCATTTCTTGATGGACCTGACCGTTGCTCACAAGGATATCATCATCGTAAATGGAGTAGGGGCTTCCATCGAAACGAGACACTTTTCCGCCTGCCTCTTGCAGGATGAGTACACCCGCCGCCGTATCCCAGGGCTTTAACTTCATTTCCCAAAATCCTTCGAATCTCCCCATGGCGGTATAGACAAGATCCATTGCGGCGGAACCGGGACGACGTACCGCCTGGCAAGCCTTCATTAAGTTGGAAAAATGTTTGATATTATCTTCCAGTGTCCCGACAATTTGAGGAGTGAAGCCTGTGACCAGTAAGCTCTCCTTCAAACTGGAAACGGTTGACACGGAGATAGTGTTCCCGTTTAAAGTGGATCCACGGCCTTTTTCAGCGACAAAAAGCTCGTCCAGATTGTGGTTGTAAACCACCCCGAGAGCCAGTTCACCGTGAGACTCCAGGCCAATCGACACACAATAGCAGGGGTAGCCATGTGAATAATTCAAAGTTCCATCCAGCGGGTCGATGATCCATTTATGCGGTGCAATGCCATTGGCATTGCCAGACTCCTCTGCCAGAATGGAATGATCCGGGAAACGTTCTTTAATTTGGCGGATGATTTCTTTTTCGCAAAGAAAATCAACCTCCGTTACAAGGTCACCGGGGCTACCTTTACAATTCACCACACCTAAATTGTGGATACGCTCGCGTTGGATCGAGCCAGCCGCCTTGGCGGCAGAAATGGCAACCTGCAAGGCTTCGTTCATTCGATCCATCCCCCTCCGACAATACAATCGTCACGATAAAAAACAGCCGATTGACCCGCCGCAATTGACAACTGAGGTTCGTCGAAATTTACTTTAGCCCGATTGTTTTCCAAAGGAGTGATGGTCGCAGGAGCCGCTTTATGTCGATAGCGTATCTGTGTCAAGGCTTTGAACGGACCGCTGACATTGAGTTGCCAATTCGTGGAGGCCACATAAAATTCATCCTGGTACAAATCTGCCTTCAGGCCCACGGTGATTTTATTTTCATCGGGGGAAATTCCCGTCACAAAATGCGGTTCCTTCAACCCGCCAATATTCAATCCTTTTCTTTGCCCAATCGTGAAAGAGGGGTAACCTTTGTGAGTTCCCAAAACATCGCCAGACTGATTGACTATCTGACCTTCTTTAAATGCCTCAGGTACTTCTGAAGCGATGAAGCCCGCATAATCATTGTCTGGAATGAAGCAAATTTCACGCGATTCAGATTTCCCGGCAACATTGAGCCCAATCGACTCAGCAAGACGACGCACCTCAGACTTTTCAAGATCGGCAAGGGGGAATTCCAGGCGAGACAATTGTTCTTGACTCAAATTAAAAAGGAAGTAACTCTGATCACGAGACAAATCCGCACCCCGGCGTACTGAAAAGCGTCCCTCAATCTGAACGATTTCAGCATAATGACCCGTAGCTATACGCTCAATTCCAAATCCCTCGGCCTTTTGAAACAAACGGTCAAATTTTAATTTTTGATTGCACAACGTACAGGGAATAGGAGTGCGTCCCTTTAAATATTCCGAAGTGAAGTAATCGACGACCTCTTCACGAAATTCTTTTTCCAAATTGAGCACGTAGAAAGGGATTCCAACTTTATGAGCCACTCGGCGTGCATCCGCCAGATCATCCAAAGAGCAACAAGTTCCGAATCGGTTGTCAACATCAGAACTGTAATTCCAAAGTTGCAGAGAAATACCAACGACCTCCCGGCCGCGTTCTTTGAGCAAAGCCGCGGCGACCGAGCTGTCCACGCCGCCGCTCAAAGCGATCACAATTTTATTCGATGAATCCATAGTATGAATTATTTGTATGAGATAGAAAAGGGTTGAAAAACCTTTTAAAACAATGCTCTTAGAGAAAACTCAATTGAAAGAGCCTGTTTGAGAGGTTTTGAATGTAATGATAGATCAAGGTTACTAGAGATTACTCCTTTACCAAAGGGTCACACCCTTCATCAAGAGAGATGAAAAAACGAAAGGCAAGTATCTCCAATGCGTCTATCCTTTAGCAAATTCAGTCTACCATAATTATTTTTTAAAACATTTTTTCTCTGATGTTCGACCACAACCAGGGCAGAGGGATCTAAAATGCTTGACGAGGACAAGACTTCCATACAAGGTTCATATAAATTTGCATCGAAAGGAGGGTCTATATAGATCAAATCGAAGCATTCTCCTGATTTTTCCAGTAAGGGCAGAGCCGAAAGTGCAGGCATGGAAACCAGGCTCCATAAATCATTTGAAATGGGAGCGTCGTCTTCCTGAGAAAATCGGCAACGCTTGATGTTAGATAAAACGATGCGGCGCGCTTGGGGATTATTTTCAACAAAAACCGTACGTTTTGCCCCCCGACTGAGAGCTTCAATCCCCATATTGCCCGTTCCAGCGAACAAATCCAGAAAGCGGATATCCTCCAACCAGGGGCCCGTCTGATTGAAAAACGATTCTTTAACCCGGTCGAGAGTAGGACGGATGGGTAAGCCATCAAATTCCACCAACTTTCTGCCACGAGCTGATCCCGCAATGATACGCATAAAACAACCTTAAAAAATGAGATTATCAAGACACTCAACAAATAAACAAGAATCCTGCAAAAAACCATCATTCTATTTGCTTAGAAAAGAACGATCAAATCGATTTCATTAAACCACATCGTGCTAGGTCTATGCTATAGAAACACCATTATTATATAAAGAGATACACGATTTATAAATACAAACGAAAACGTTTAAAAATCAGTCTAGGAGATAATCATTAATTCAAAGACCAATTTAACTTGACACAACATCGCATTCAAATTAGAATTTTTGCTTCTTTCGGGCATCGTCTAACGGCAGGACGTCAGGTTCTGGCCCTGAAAATTGAGGTTCGAATCCTTATGCCCGAGCCAACTACCATCCCGCGATCCGTTTAATGGAAAGTAATCGATGAATATATACCGGAATCCCTTTGTAGTAGGCTTATGGAACCCAGTCTACTTGTCAGTGGCAACTGTGGCAATCACCAATGATTATCTTATGGCTGCCATGTTTATTATGCTGACTCTGGGAGTTTTGGGAGCCTATGTGTCTGACTTTCCACTTCTGCCCGGACTTTACAAAAACGAAATTGCCCATAAAACAGCACTTTCTTCACTTTTGGGAATTGTATTGGGTTTCTTGATGGCAATGGTTTTTGCTACAGGAGGAGACGGTGCCGACTCCGACCCCATATCTACGGGAGGAAAATTCTTCCTGACACTGGGTGTCATGGTCGCACCCTCGTACCCTTTGATGGTCTACTTTGTTCATAAAGTGAACAAACGAGATTTAGAAGGGGAAGAAGCCGTAAGAAGAAAAAAGAGAGAAGAACAACGAAAACGTGGTGGGGGTCCCCCCATTATGAATCGGGACAGCTTTTGAAAATTAAAACATTGGCCCCATCGTCTAGCGGTTAGGACACCGGCCTCTCACGCCGGTAACAGGGGTTCGATTCCCCTTGGGGTCACTTATTTTAGTAATTAGCTATTTTCACATTTGTTCATACACTATATTTCTGCAGGGAGCTTTCAGGGTTGGTCAATCTGCCCTTTAAGAAAGAAGCAATCCGCTTTTTTTGAGGAACTTCTTACCTTGACTCGGTTCACCAATTATGTTAAAAAACCAACTTTCTCAAAACAGGAATACACCCCTGTTTCCGAAGAATTTTTCATAGTTGCAAGTGATCTTCAAGAAATGTGAGTAGATGGTTGGTTTGATCCAACAAAAGCAAAATTGATTGTTGGTTGACGAGCGTTTCTATACAGTATTTTCTCCAGGCTTATTTGTTGGAGGATCCTCTAATTTTCGGAGTATGAATTATGGCTGAAGCTAAAGCGGCCGCCACAGAAAAAAAAGAAAAAAAGGAAGAATCCAAAGACACCCTGTGGTCGCGGAGAGATTTCTTTTCTTATGCAGGATGGGCCAGTTTTTTAGGTGCCTTAGGGTTGTCGTCTTTGTATTTTACTCGACTTCTTTTTCCACGCGTTCTATTCGAGCCATCTCCCATTTTTAAGGCAGGTAACCCTCAAGATTACAGTGTGGGTGAGGTCAGTACAAAGTGGGTAAAAGACAAGCGTGTTTGGATAGTTCGAGACGATGAAGGGATTTATGCGATTTTTGCCCTTTGTACCCATTTGGGTTGTACACCTCGATGGTTGAGAACTGAGAACAAATACAAATGCCCCTGTCACGGAAGTGGTTTCACACGTGAAGGAATCAACTTTGAAGGTCCAGCCCCGAGAGCTTTGGAGCGTTTGAAAATCGCTATCGCACCTGATGGTCAGATCATCATAGATAAGAGCAAAAAGTTCCTCCTTGAAAAAGACGAGTGGACTAAACCAGAAGCAAAACTGTTGGCATAAAGCTTTACTTTAATTAGAAACGTCGCATTGGGCGGCGTCTGATAAATATGAAGGAGATAGATTTTGGCAAATAAAGCTCCAGGAATACCCAGCATCGCCGACTTGATCGCCAAGGTGAAGAGTGGGGAAATCTTTAAGGAAATTTCCAAACAGATCACTGAATCTCAAGTTTGGACATCATCTTTTCGACATGGTTACGCTGATACACCACGAAACCGGGTTTTGCAGATTGCCAGTAACGTATGGCTTCATTTGCACCCCGTTAAAATGCATCGTCATGCATTGAGGATTAAATTTACCTGGTGTATGGGAGGCATAACCTTCCTGTTGTTTCTTTCAACGGTAGTGACAGGTGTTATTTTGATGTTCTACTATCGTCCGGTAGGTGAATATGCCTATTACGACATGAAATACTTGCAATACGACGTCCCATTTGGAATGTTGATGCGTAATATGCACCGATGGGCGGCGCACGCCATGGTAATCACCGTATGGTTGCATATGTTCCGGGTATTTTTGACCGGTTCTTATAAACCACCACGAGAATTCAACTGGGTCATCGGTGTTTTCCTTGTTACTTTTACACTGTTACTGAGTTTTACAGGTTACCTGTTGCCTTGGGATCAGCTTGCAATGTGGGCTGTTACCGTAGGAACCAATATGGCACGTGCGACTCCCTTTCTGGGTAATGAAGGTCCCTTTGCAGAGTATGTAGGTGTTACGCCCCGATACGATGCCCGTTCAATATTATTAGGCGGAAGCCTCGTGGGACCACCCGCATTGTTACGTTTTTATGTATTGCATTGTATTTTTATTCCCCTTGTGGCAGGGGCATTGATGATTGTTCACTTCTGGCGAATCAGAAAAGACGGTGGCATTTCTGGACCGCTTTAAAAAACTGATTTGATCCCGTTGTTAAATTATTTTGAAAGGAACTCTCTATGGCCGTAGCGCCTAAGAAACAGGTTGAAGCGACACCCGAAAAGGTCCATGTCTGGCCTTATCTGGTTCGGTTGGAGTTCATGTGCGCGATCCTTGTGATCCTGGCCTTGACGGTCTGGTCTATTGGTATTGATGCGCCACTTGAAGAAGCGGCTAACCCGACCAAAACTCCCAACCCGTCAAAAGCTCCTTGGTACTTTTTGGGTCTTCAAGATATTCTGGTTTATTTTGATCCATGGTTTGCGGGCGTGGTAGCACCCGTCTTGATTATCGTTGGATTGATGCTCATTCCATACCTTGATATCAATCCAAAAGGGAACGGATATTACACCTACGAAGAGCGTAAACTGGCGATCTGGGTCTATTGTTTTGGCTTTTTGGTCTTATGGATTGCCTTGATTATAATGGGCGTTTTTTTGAGAGGGCCGGGTTGGAACCTTTTCATGCCATGGCAGTATTGGGACCCGCATAAAGTAGTAGCTCTCACGAGTGTGGATCTACCGTATGCTCTGGGAGTTCGAACTTACAACATGGCAATGTTGGTCGGCGGAATAGTCATTTGTGGCTACTTCGCAGTAGGTACCGGGGTCTACTTCTTCATGGAGAGGAAGGCCATTAAGTACGTTGGATTTTTGAGAATGTTTCTGAAAATTCAACTCTATCTCATTATGATAGGGATAGTGATTAAAATCGTATTGAGGCTAGGGTTTAACATCAAATATGTCTGGGTTACCCCCTGGTTTAATATTTAAGGTCACGTTGAATCCAAGGTCACGTTGAAACGTAGTAACACCTAAATAACTTACGTTCCATTTGTTGAACAGATACTAACTCTTGAACTTCAGGTTTGATCCTTGAGCGATATAGAACATAACGAAAATACGCAGTCTGAGTCGGAAGAGAAACCGTTGGCAGAAGAGAAACCTTTTGTTGATGAGGAAACTTCTTATAGTTTTCTATTCTTCTTAATGTCAGGAGCACTTCTCCTGGTAACGCTTTGGGCCTTTTGGGATGACGAATTCAGTCGTCGTGGTTTTAAGCAATATCAGGAGCAGTTCTACAAGGCTCAGTATGAGAGAGCTCGTGCTGAATGGGTGGAAGCAAATGATAAAATCTCTGCAAAAGAGAAAGAAATTGCTGCGCAACTTGAAAATACCGAGGAATCTCTGGAGTCCTCTCGGGAATACCAGGCCTTAGTTGACGCCGTTCTCGAAGCCCAAATCAAACTGGATGAAGTCAAAGAGCAAAAGAAATTTGCTGGTAGCCGAGTTGATGAAGCTTTCTATTATTACAAGAAAGCCATGCATGGTGGTGAGAACTATGATGTCCAAAAAGCCACCCTCAACGCATTGGAACAGGAAGTTTTAGATTTCGATCCTAAAATTGCTGAAAAGAAAGCAATTTTAGACGATCTGCAGACATCTTTGATGGAGTTTAAGTCCAAAGAAGTCAATCTGAAAAAAGAATTGAGATCTCTCACTGTGGAGCGTGATGGATTGAGCAAGAAAATGGACTATTACCGTCCATTCAATATCATGTGGAAACCTTCTGAAATTCTACAGACGGTTATTCCTGGATTCAGTCAAAACAGTTTTTCTGAAATTATATACCGAGTTGATCGGTGTATGACTTGTCATATTTCTTATGAAGATACCTACTATGAGAAATTTGAACAGCCGCTGAAAACCCATCCGAATCTTGACATACTGATAAAAAAACATCCACCGAGTCGCACAGGCTGTACGTGGTGTCATATGGGGCAGGGATCAGCCACTGCACCTACAGAGGATGCTCATGGATCGCATCATGAGACCGACCAAACACGAGAAGTTAATGAGCCTATTTTGCATGGCAATTTGATACAGGGTCCTTGTCGCAATTGTCATGATGAGGTGATTTCACTGGAAGGTGCCCCTATGCTGACAAAGGGCAAGCAACTCTTCCAGAAATTAGGATGTCATGGCTGTCACTTGGCCGATGGATTTTCTAAAGAAGCCAAGGTTGGCCCACGACTGAACAGAATCAAATATAAGGTTGGAGCGGCCTGGCTTTTCGATTGGATCAAAGATCCTAAAAAGTACTTGCCTGATACTCGAATGCCGAATTTCAACCTCAATGATGAGGATGCTTTGGCGATTACCGCGTATCTGATGGATTCGTCTGACAAAACTTTTAAATTTGACAATAAATTTAAGGAGGGGTCGGCTGAAAATGGCAAGAAACTTTTTGAAAGTGTGGGATGTTACGCATGTCATAAGTTTAAAGGTAAAGGCGAAACATTTGGCCCGGATCTCACCAATGTAGGTAACAAGGTCCGAAGCAAATGGCTGATTAACTGGATTTCATTGCCGCATACTTACAATGATAAAAGCAGGATGCCCAATCTTCGAATCAGCTACGATGATGCGGCCGATATCTCAGCATTTCTTTTAAAGGGAAAAACACGGGTTCGTGATCGTCAACTTGAAAAGAAAGTCAGAGATCCCGAACTGGTTAAAGCGGGCAAGCTTCTTGTAAGCAGAAGAGGTTGTTTTGCATGTCATGATATCAATGGTATGGAAAGCATGGGGCGAATTGCACCTGAGCTTTCATCCTTTGGTAGAAAGATGATTGTAGAACTTGAATTTGGTGACACACATATTCCTCATACCTGGGAGTCATGGGTAAGAACCAAACTCAAAAAACCCGATTCATTCAGGACTGAGCGGGTTTTAGACAAGATGCCCAATTTTAACCTGACCGATGATGAAATCGATGCCCTTGTGGTTCTTTTAAAAGGATTCAATGGTTCCAAAGTACCGGTCAGATATCAAAAGGTATTGAACCCGAAAGAGAAAATCATTGAAAAGGGTCGTCGTTTAATCACAAAATACAATTGCCGCGGTTGTCACAGTGTCGAGGGCAAGGGTGGGGATATACAGAAATATCTCAATGGAAACCACCTTTATCCGCCACCACTTGAAGACGGTGCTTACCATGTAGGTGAAAGAATCAAAGCATCCTGGCTGTTTTCATTCTTGAAAAATCCGACTCCGGTAAGGACCTGGGTTAAAGTGAAAATGCCCACCTTCTTCTTTACTGATGAAGAGGTTAGAGATTTAACGGCATATTTTGAAGCATTGTCGCCCGAGTCTATAAAGTATGAATCCGATATCCATCGTTCCAAGCCGAAAGAAGCTATTGAGAATGGTGTCAAGGCTGTCAACTACATGGATTGTGGAAAGTGTCATGACGATGGCGCAAAGGGAATTGACTTCTCAATTGCTGGCGCACGACTCAAACAAGACTGGATTCCAAAGTGGCTAGAAAACACCAGAGAATTGATTCCCTGGACCAAAATGCCTAATCATTGGGATAAGAAGGATGGTAAGCTGGTTGTTAAAACCAAGTTTCCTGAACTGAAAAAACTTGGAACAGTGGATCAGCAGGCGGGTGCGATTCGAGATTACATTGTTTCAATAAACACCGCGGATGTTGATAACACTTTGAATCTTGCGGATACTTCCAGTGATGCTGACGAAGAGGAAGAAGAGGAAGAGTAAGCACGTTCCAAAAAAAATATCAGTGGCCCTCTCAAAAGGGGGGCACTGTGTACTTATTGCTTAAATCTTTAATCAGTGTATAATAAACACCTTACCGACTTATTAAATAAGGCGAAATGATATGGAAAATTCAGGACTCGAAAATTTTTTGTTGATTGCTACCAAACCTGACAATATCCCGATTGGTACGATGCTCTTGTTTGTAGGCTTTGTTACCTGGATTGCAATCAAACAAATGATTGCACATGACAAGTTGATCAAAGAAGGCAAAAAAGAAAAAATCTGGGATGAAATGATCAAGTAAGTGGGCGTATTTATACTGGCATTCGCTGGCTTTGCGATCGGAATCGTACTCATTTTTTTTCTGAAAACCGTTTCCCCCCCTCAACAGCAAGAGAAAATTAAATTTGACCGTCCCGAAGATCGTCCTGTTTATTTGGACGACCCCGAGGAGTTCAAATCCAAATGCATTGAATTTCTAGAGAAATTCAATTTGGAGTACAAACATTCCGTCTGGGCCAACGACTCCGAACTTGAAATTGATATGAGAGACGAAACGCCCGTTGTTGGCGGTATTTACCTTGCTCTCTGTATCATCAATCCTCTGCAAAATACCGTCGATGCTTTTAAAGTAAAAGGCTTCCTTGAGACTGTGAAAGGCGAGGGAGCCAGCCGTGGCATCCTCATCACGACAGGCTATTTTGCTCCCGAAGCGTTAAAAGCAATCGAAGAAGAACCTGTCGAGCTGGTCGATGTCGTGCAGTTCTTATCCTACCTGAAACGATTCGAGATTTACTAAAGATCATTTGATTGGAAACAGCACAATCGCAGTTTCTCCAACTAAAGAATTTTCAGGTTAATTCTGGTAGTTTCCTTATAACGGAATAACATTTCAAAACCTCTCCCGCTTTCAATTCCCCGACGTCTTTCTTCAATGGTTTTTCTTCTTGTGTGAAGACAAACCGCGTTTCATCGAGATTCTTTCCACGCAAGGTCGCGGAAATCAATAATTGCCCCGGTTCGGCCAGAGGTTCCAGACGCGCCCCTTCACTCAGGGCAGGTCCTTCCGGTGCCATTTTCTTTAGAGTTGCGTTATAGACGATAGAAAGTTCCCCAAATCCCATACCTATCCGCGCTACAATTTTTCGAGTTCTGAGGATTTCAATCAAACTAAGAGCAAATTCAATGCCCGAGTTCGGGTTTTCAAATCCAACAAAAATAGCATCGCCCCAGGTATTGGCATGTTTTCCCATATTCGGTTCGTCGGCAACTTCACACAATAACCCTTCTGCATAATGCCTAGTGCTTTTCATAGCTGATAGCTGTTCATCTCCCGATAACTTGGAAAAGCCCTTGAGATCGAGAAACAAAACGGTGAGTGCTTTTGTTTCCTTATGCTCTGGATGTTCCATAGAGTGAATGTAGGCTTTGAGACCCTCCACTTGTTTGAGCAGATTTGTGTTGTGTTGCTCCACCACATTCAGAGCAAGCGATTTGCTTTTCAATTGCTCTGTGATCAGTTTTTGGTCGCGTTTAAACTCTGAAGTGATCGTTTCCAGCTCAGCATTAAATTCTTCTGCCGGACCATCTTTTTTGTCCACCACGGAGATGCGGACCTTGGCCCGGCCACCTACATTTTCTATGGTGCGGATGCTGATTTCCACACCCGCATGTTCGTTTTGAATCTTTTCGATCAGGTGAGGAAGAAAGGCCATTTCGATTTGAGAAATACCTTCCTGATAATCCAGCTCGATTTGCGGATTTTGCGCGTAGGCCTTTTCGAATTCTCCGGGTCCGTATTCACTAAAGCCTTTTAACTCACTTCCATTCTTAGACCAGTAGACGTTTTCGCAAATGATGTTTTTTATATTCCAATACGATCGTTGCGTCTCCCAAAGACAGGCACCGGTGAGAGTCGCACCCTCCAAATTTGCTCTAAGCATATTGGTCGCATTCAGGTCTGCATCACTGAGGTTTGCCTCAAAAAGGTCTGTATCAAATATGTTTGCCTGAATAAGGTCTGGCGTGATTTCTGGATGGGCTTTCCGCCATGCATTCCAGTTGTCAACACTTTCTTCTAGTTTCTTTAAATGCTCTGGATTGGCTATGATTATTTTATGCTTTCTCTATCTGACAGGTTCCAATAATATTTGTATACCTTACTTTAGGACGATTTGTTCGACAATGATTATGGTTTGTACTATGAAAATGGATTGCCACACCGCTTTCAGCGGTTCGCAATGACGAGCAGAGGACCTCATACAGCAGTTAGCTATGACGTACGGGGTTCCGGAGGTGAAGTGAATGCTGTTATTGTAGAGTGTTTTCTACGGAATATTTGCCTGAAAATGTTTGTAAAACATTGTAAAACTTGTTCTTACCTGTTATTATTCCAAGCATGAAGATCAAAGAAATCCTGAATACCAAGCGACCTGTTTTTTCCTTTGAATTTTTTCCCCCGAAGGATTCTGCCGGCTTTGAATCGCTGTTTCAAACCATTGAAAGTCTCAAACCTTTGGCCCCGGCCTTTGTTTCGGTCACTTATGGTGCGGGCGGAAGCTCCCGGCACAAGACCATTGATCTCGTCGGTCGCATCAAAAATGATGTGGGCATTGAGGCGATGGCGCATTTGACCTGTGTCGGACATTCCCGGGACGAAATCGGCGAGGTTCTGAAAGAGCTGGAAGCCAAGGGCATCGAGAATGTCTTGGCCTTGCGCGGTGATCCGCCACAAGGGCAGGAACATTTTGTTGCGCATGAAAATGGCTTCAAATACGCAAATGAGTTGACAGAGTTCATCAAACACAATTATTCTTTTTGCCTGGGGGTTGCGGGATATCCTGAAGTGCATCCTGAGTCGAGTAACCCGGTTTCGGACATTGAAAACCTGAAAAGGAAAGTGTCGGCAGGGGCCGATTTCATCATCACTCAATTATTTTTTAACAACGATCATTATTTTGATTTTGTGACCCGGGTTCGTGCGGCGGGGATCACGGTGCCTGTCATTCCCGGCATCATGCCGATTTTGAATTTGAAGCAGACGATACGTTTCACTCAGATGTGTCAGGCGGAAATTCCTGTGGATTTGATGAATAAAATGGAAGCGGTCAAGGACGATACCGAGGCGGTTAAACAAATTGGCATCGACCATGCGGCTCAGCAGTGCCGCAACTTGCTGGATGGCGGTGCTCCGGGTATTCATTTTTACACGCTCAACCGTTCCAATGCGACACTGGCCATCATGGAAACTTTAAAATCGGATTTCCTCTAAAAGTATCACATTATGCCCACAATGCTTGGTAAATATCTATCAGGAGGGGTGGGTGATTCGATGATCCGATCGATTGTTTACTTCATAGAATTTTCTTATCGTACAATATTTTTCAGGCCGGTTTCTTCCTTTCCAATCTGTCTTTCCTCTTTTGGTATATTTCTAATCATTACTGGTGTTATTTTCTTTGGAATGAGTTCCTCTCAGGTAATGGCTCAGACGGAGACTGTACCGGAAATCACAAACGGAATGGTCCTCATCCCAGCGGGTAAGTTCACCATGGGATGCAGTAAGTTTGGTCCTGAGCACGGTTTCCAGGAGCATGAAGTTTATGTGAGTGATTTTTTGATCGACCGCTATGAAGTGACGAATGAGCAATACGAAAAAATTGTGGTGGAGCACAGTGAGCGGCGCAGTCCGTTTTCAAAATGCGAAAATTGTCCCGTTTCCAAGGTCAGCTGGTACGAAGCCGCTGACTATTGTTACCTCATTGGAAAGTCGTTACCCACTGAGGCGCAATGGGAAAAGGCCGCTGGTGCCGCAAACGGTTGCGAATTTCCCTGGGGAGATGAATTTGATCCGACCAAAGATCAAGCTCGGGGAGGTTTGAAGCTTAGAGACAATACCAGTTCTGTGGGCAGTTATCCTCCAAACAAGTATGGTTTGTACGACATGGCGGGTAATATGTGGGAATGGGTTGCCGATTGGTTTTCAATCCACAATATTCCTCCAGAAGTATTGTATAATCCCAAAGGACTGAGTCGCGGTACGATGAAGGTCCGGCGAGGCGGTGCCTGGTCGGATAGTGTCAATGCGATGAGAACAGGTTGGCGAGACCGAAGCCACCCTTTTTCCAGAGGATTGAATGATATCGGTTTTCGATGCGCTGTGAATCTCATCAGCAAATGAGATCGCAAATTGAAGTAGAATCCTTTCCCCCATTCTTAAACATGCAAACACTTATATGGTAAGCGAATCCAAAATAGAATACCTTGATCGTCTGGTTAAAGAATCCCTTGAAGAGGATGACGAAACGGTCGATTTGAAGGGAAAGTTTTTCGGCGATGAAGGTATAGAAGCTTTGGTTCATTGCAAACGCCTGCAAGGGGTAGAAAATCTTGATGTGACGCGTAATAATTTGACGCACAAAAGTGCAAAGATGATTGCGGAATGTCCTTATCTGGTAGAGCTTCGTCGCTTGTACATAGGGGATAATAATATTTCTGATCGGGGTGCGACTGCCTTGGCAGAAGCCGTTTTCGCGCCGAATCTGTCTTTATTGGATTTGCGGTTCAACAATATCACAGCAAGCGGAGGCGAGGCCATTGCGGAGTCTGCTCTTTTTACCAAACTTCAGATTTTGGTCATGCAAGAGAACCACGTCGGTGACCGCGCCCTTGAATATCTGGCGAAAAACGCAGGATTCGGGAATCTTCGCAAACTGAATTTTTACCGCACCGGTGTTACCAATGAAGGCATCAAGGCACTTGCCAAATCCAAGGTATTGAAAAAAGTAAGACATTTGAATCTCGCAAGAAATTACGTTTCTTTTGCGGCGGCTGAAGCATTGGCAAACACCAAAACGCTGACCAATATTGAAACCCTGATGTTCTACGATACAACGATCGGTGACGCAGGTGTTAAAGCACTTGTCAATTCCCCTTCATTTTCAAAATTGAAAACTTTGAGAGTAACCTGATAGAATAAGGTTGTTGTTCCTTTACAACTGGAGAACGAGCTTGTCCGTTTTTCGGGTGGCCTGCCACATTTATTTTTTCGCTTTTGCCACAATGGTTTTTTGCTTATTCTGTCCGTCGAATACAGAACAGGATGCTGTTCTCTGGCAATTATGAGCTGTTTCTATCCAACTTGCCCCAGGAACTGATTCACCTTCTTCAAATTAACTTTTTTCAGAACGAATCATGAATTCATTATCTGTCACAGAAATCGCTAAACGATCCCGGAAAGTGGCATTTCAACTGTCACGTCTGACTGCACAAGAGAAAGATCGTGTTTTGTTGGCGATGGCTGAGGCCATTTCAGCAAATTCAGAGGCTATTTTATCTGCAAACAAACAGGATCTGGAATGGGCAGAACAGGAAAAAATTGATCGTCCCCTCATTTCACGTTTGACATTAAATCCCGGTAAAGTTCAAGGAATGGCACAAGGCATACGGAGTGTGGCCTGCTTGCCCAATCCCGTTGGTGTTCGGGAAAAAACAACAGAACTTGATAAAGGACTCATCCTGACACGGATTTCATGCCCCATCGGCGTGATCGGTGCTATATTTGAATCGCGTCCTGATGCTGTCCCACAAATAGCTTCTTTGTGTTTCAAGTCGGGGAATGCGGTTATTTTAAAAGGCGGCAGAGAAGCGCAAAATTCAAATAGAGTTTTGGGTTCTCTTTTGCGGGAAGCCATTGCCAGTGTCTTTGCAGACCTTGTGGATGCGGTCCAACTGATTGAGACACGAGCGGAAGTTGCGGAAATGTTGCGGGAAGAAGATTCGATTGATCTAATCATTCCTCGTGGAAGCAATGATTTTGTACGTTATATTCAGAAAAACACTCAAATTCCTGTCCTCGGTCACTCCGAGGGCATCTGTCATGCGTATATAGATGAAGAGGCTGATTTGCAAAAAGCGATCGCCGTCGTGCTGGACTCCAAGTTGCAATATCCCGCCGCCTGCAATGCGATCGAAAACCTGCTCATTCATGTCAATATTGCGCCAAAGGTTTTGCCTGAGCTCGCGCAAAAGCTGAATGACGAAGGGGTACAACTTGTAGGGTGCGAGCGCAGTGTGCTTCAAAGTTCCCTGATTCATTTGGCGGATCCCATCGAATGGGACACCGAGTATACCGGCCTGAAGCTGGCTATAAAGATAGTGGATGATCTGGAGTCAGCGATCGGCTTTATCAACGAACACGGGTCGGGTCACAGCGAAGTGATCCTCACAGAAAATAGTGAGCTGGCGGAAGAATTTCTGGAGAAAGTGGATTCTTCCAGTGTGATGTGGAACGCATCGACACGCTTTGCGGATGGCTTTCGCTACGGATTGGGTGCAGAGGTGGGCATCAGCACCAACAAAACACATGCGCGTGGACCTGTAGGGCTGGAAGGACTGGTCATCTACAAGTATCAATTGCGAGGGGAGGGGCAAACCGTTAAAGAATATTCAGGAGAAAACAGTAGCAAAGCATTCACTCATTTGCCTTTATGAGTTCAGATTATGAGGAGGACAGGGCGGAGTTTGGGCACCCATTATTGAAGAGGCGGTTTTATCCGGCTTTAAAAGCCCCAACACCTCGACAATGGTTGGTTTTTTCCATACTGGTGTTACTGACTCTTGGAACGACCTATCTGGCCGGTGGGTTTTTGTTTGCGTTGAGTCTGGTATTCATTTTAGGGATTCATGAATTTGGTCATTACTGGGCCGCAAGGAGAAATCACGTGTCTGTATCCTTGCCATATTTCATTCCAGCACCCCCTTTTTTCATTGCCGGAACTTTTGGTGCCTTCATTATCATCAAAGATCCCATTCCCAATAGGGGAGTGTTGATGGAGATTGGAGCTTCGGGACCAATCGCAGGTTTTATTGCTTCTTTTATCGCATTGAGTGTGGGTTTGTTTTTGTCCGAAGTCAGCCCATCCAATGCCATACAAGGGGTATCATTTGGTTCATCACTCATACTTTCCGCACTTTCTAAACTGATTCTAGGCGTCACTCCACTTTCAACCGATGTAGACATTCAACTTCATTCCATCGCCTTTGCAGGTTGGATAGGAATGTTCATAACCGCATTGAATCTGATCCCCGTCGGACAATTGGATGGAGGTCACGTTGTTTACGCTCTGCTCAAGGGGAAATACAAAATGATTTCCCGTGTGTTTTTTTTATTACTCTTTCCATTAGGAATCCTTTGGCAGGGCTGGTGGTTTTGGGCCGTTTTGATCGCCCTTATAGGATTCAAGCCGGCTCCATTGTTAGATGAAAATGACTATCTGAAAAGAGAACACAAATTTTTGGGGAAGTGCTGTTTGTTTATTTTTATCGTAACCTTTGTTCCTGTCCCCTTTGAAATCATTTGAACACCGCCGTTGCAAACGCATTGAAGGCAGACACTTGAAAGTCAGTTTAAATCAATCAAAGTAGTTCTAGTTAATTTTTAACTTAATGTGTTCAAGTAATTATAATTAAAGGATTAATTTAATTTAATTTTTACTATTTGGTGGCATTTTTAAGCTAAAATTTTATTGACAGAGGTTTGACCCCTATGATACCGTCGTACCCATCTAAGGGCGTTGAACGCTTGCCTTTGCCGGCAAACCCACAAGAAGAATCGTCTTGGTTGCCATCAAGGTCTCTTTTTGGACTGTTCAGCGCCCTTTTTTATTGCGCTAAGATATTTTGAAAAAAAATCCATTTCAAAATCCTCCTGTGTCTGTCTTCAAATACATTGCGATCACAACCAGCATGAATATTCTCTTTAAAAAAGTATTGCCGTCCTTTTTTGTTTCCATTTTGCTTTCAATATTTATTTTGTTGGTAGAAGCAAAAGCAGAGACGGATTCTGTTTTCCCCTTTATTCCGGGAATAAAAGAATTTCGTGGCATGATAGATACAAATCCTTCGATTCCTGACAAGGTAGAATCTTATTTTGCGGCGAAGGATTTTTACTTTCAAATCCAGAGTAAGACAGAGCAGTTGAAAATTTCTAAAGAAGTTCGCGATCATTTTGAAACGTCTACTGAAAAGGCCGAACAAAAATACGACCGCGGAGAAGAAGGGGTCTCGCAATCCGATATCACCAAATTGAAGCTTGGCTTGGCGGGAACGCTCAACGATATTTATGAATTGACTGCGGAGATTGATATAGCAAAGCTTTCACTGGGTCATTTACTGGGCATTGAGTTTATTGTAAATTGTCCCCTTGATGAAGATAAAATGATCGTGCTTGAATACGATCCTGAAACTTTTGATGATGCCTTGTTGAATTTTGCTGATCGGCTTGAATTTAAGAAACAGCTTGTAAAAATAAAAAAAGCTGAAAATGTTTTTAAACTGGCTCAATCGTCACGAAAAATTACTCGAACGTTGTTGGTAACCGAAGTAGCCAATTATGATTTTGGGATAGGGAATCCGAGCGACCTGTTTGAAGCCTTAATCATTTACACTCGGGTTTTGAGGGGTTATTATCAGGCGGTCTACGATTTTAACAAGTCTGTCATCAACATGGAATTGATTCAGTCTAAAGTTCAGCCTGTTCAATGAGCTGATTGCAAAGAGAGAACTGAAAAGGTAACGGGAATGGACTCCAGGCAATACTGGATTGGACTAAATATGGTGCTTGGGGTAGGTAAAACCCTGTTCCATAGATTGGTCAAGGCTCTGGGTTCCCCTGAAGCTATATTTAAGGCGAACAAGTCACAGTTGATGACTGTGGAAGGAATTGGGGAAAAGACTGCACAGGAAATTCTTAATTTTCAAGTTGCTGAAAAAACGGAAAGGGAATTACGCCTTGTTGATAAATTTGGTGCCAGAATCATCACTCTAAATTGTGAGGAATACCCACCCTTACTGAAGTCTATTTTCGATCCTCCTCCCGTAGTTTACTGCAAAGGCAAAGATTTGAGGTCGGCGAGTATTCCTTTGGCTGTCGTGGGGACACGCAAGCCGACGAGTTACGGTCGCCGCGTGGTTGAAGATTTGTGCCTGCCTCTAGCTGAGAAGGGGGTCACCATTATCAGCGGTCTCGCCAGGGGTATCGATACGTTTGCACATCGGACCGCTTTAAAAGCCAATGGTGGAACCACAATCGCTGTTTTTGGTTGCGGTTTGGCTCAAACCTATCCCCCTGAAAATGCCGGTTTAAAAGAACAAATCATCGAGAGGGGAAGTATTATTTCTGAATTTCCCATGACCATGGGACCCGAGCGCAATAATTTTCCAGCTCGCAATAGAATCATAAGCGGAATGTCTTATGGTGTTCTTGTTGTTGAGGCAGGAGAAAAAAGCGGTGCCTTGATCACAGCGCAATTTGCACTGGAGCAGGGGAGGGAAGTTTTTGCCACTCCCGGTCCCATCACTTCACCCAACAGCAAAGGCCCGAATCGTTTGATTCAGTCGGGTGCAAAGCTGGTAACCGAGCCTTTATCTATTTTGGAAGAACTGCCTTTTGAGGTGCAATCCAGTCTCATTGAGAATGCCTCAAGAGAAAAAAGTACGGACACTCTTCAATTGAGTGAAAAGGAGCAAAACATAATTTCCTTGATTCAACTGGAAGAATGTCATATAGATCAAATGATTGAAATCAGTGGATTGTCACCAGCGCAAGTTTCCGCTACACTACTGCAACTTGAATTGAAGGGTTTGGTCCGCCAGGTAGAAGGGAATAAGTTTATCTCCACAATTTAGACCATTCCATAAAATACGTAGAAATTCACACAGTCTCATAAGCAGACCGGGATTGTTAATAATTATTGAGAGAAAGAGTTCATGGCTAAAACGCTTAAATCCCTTGTAATCGTAGAGTCCCCCACCAAGGTTAAAACACTGAATAAAATTCTGGGTAAGAATTTCATAGTAAAAGCCTCAGTGGGTCACCTCAAAGACCTTCCCAAGAAAAAACTGGGTGTTGATATAGAGAATGGATTCGCGCCTGAGTACATCACTATAAGAGGGAAGGGGAAGATTTTAAGCGAATTAAAAGCCGCCGCGAAAAAGGCTCAAGATATATACCTTGCTCCCGATCCTGATAGAGAAGGGGAAGCCATTGCTTTTCATGTGGGCAATGAAATCGGGAAATACAACAAGGGTAAGGTTTACCGCGTATTATTCAATGAAATAACTAAAAAAGCGGTGACCGAAGCGATCAAAAATCCTACCGAACTGAATGAAAACCGTGTCAATGCACAACAGGCCAGACGTATTTTGGATCGTTTGGTGGGTTATCAAATCAGTCCCATTCTTTGGCGCAAAGTGCGTCGTGGTTTGAGTGCCGGTAGAGTTCAATCGGTTGCCCTGAGGCTGGTTTGCGAAAGGGAAAAAGAGATTCTGGCTTTCAATCCTCAGGAGTATTGGACCATTGTACTGGATGTGGAAGGCAACGAGCCCCCTCCATTTCCTGCCAAATTATTCAAGATCAATGATGAAAAAGCGGAGCTACATAATAAGGAAGAAACGGATAAAGTTTTAAAGGGAATTGAAGGACAATCTTTCATACTTGAAAATGTTGTGAAAAAGGAACGCAAACGCAATCCGACCGCCCCCTTTATTACCAGTAGTCTTCAGCAGGAAGCTTCAAGAAAACTCAATTTCTCACCCAAAAAGACAATGATGCTGGCCCAGCGATTGTACGAAGGCCAATCTTTGGCGGGCAGAGGAACAGTCGGTTTGATCACCTACATGCGTACAGATTCCACACGCGTTGCAGACGAAGCTCTGGCCACGGTACGTTCTTATATTCAAGAGCGTTTTGATAAAGATTTTTTACCCGCAACGCCCAATCAGTTCAAAACCAAGAAATCGGCACAGGATGCTCATGAAGCCATCCGACCCACTGATGTTTTCATGGATCCCAAATCGATAAAGGATCAGTTGGAAAATGACTTGTTCCGATTGTATGAGTTGATCTGGTTGCGATTTGTTTCCAGCCAAATGTCTCCAGCTATCATGGACACCACCCAATTCGACATCCGGGCGAAAGAGTACTTGTTCCGTAGCAATGGATCGATCGTTAAATTTCAAGGCTTTACAAAAGTCTATGTGGAAAGTGATGACAATCAAAAGGCCGATAGCAATACCGACCGTATTTTACCCAATCTGGAAAAAGGTCAATCGCTGAAAGTTTTGAAAACAGTCCCTGAACAGCACTTTACCCAACCTCCGCCAAGATTTTCTGAAGCCATGCTGGTCAAAGAGCTTGAAGAAAAAGGAGTGGGTCGACCGAGTACGTTTGCATCCATCATCAGCGTTATTAAAGACCGCGATTATGTGCAGACCGAAGATCGTCGCCTGCAGCCCTCAGAATTAGGGACACTGGTTTCTGACATGCTGGTTGAAAATTTTCCAGATATTGTCAGTGCTGAATTCACCGCCAAAATGGAAGACCAGCTCGATCTGATTGAATCGGGTGATATGGAATGGGGGGTGGCATTGAAAGAATTTTATATCCCCTTCAAATCCAACCTCGAAGAAGCAGAAAAGAAAATGAAGGATTTGAAAAAAGAGATTGAGGAAACGGGCGAAGATTGCGATAAATGCGGCAAGCCAATGATCATCAAGTGGGGTAGGTTTGGAAAGTTTCAAGCTTGCTCGGCTTATCCTGAATGTAAAAATGCCAAGGAAATCGGAGCGGGAAAAGAGGAAGCCGAACCCGAAGTGGCCGAGGGTGAATGTGACAAATGTCATTCGTCTTTAGTGGTTAAAATGGGGCGTTTTGGGAAGTTCTTAGCCTGTTCCACCTATCCCGAATGTAAATTTACCAAACCCATCAGTTTGGGTATTTTATGTCCAGAAGAAGAATGTAAAGGTTATATTTCTGCGCGCCGATCCAAAAAAGGCAGGAATTTTTACGGTTGTAGTGAATATCCCAACTGCAAATTCACCTCATGGGACAAACCTGTTGCAGAGCCTTGCCCGGAGTGCCAGCATCCTTTTCTTGTTGAGAAATGGAAAAAGGACGAAGGAGCCTCCATTCTATGTTCCAAATGTGGTTATAAGAGAAGTGCTGATCCTGACGCTGAAACTGCGACGGCATAGCTCTAATGAAAAACTATCTGACAGTTATCGGCTCCGGCCTGGCTGGCTCTGAGGCGGCGTGGCAGGCTGCTGAACGCGGAGTCAAGGTTGTTTTATATGAGATGCGCCCTGTCCAGCCCACCCAGGTTCATAAAACCGATCAATGCGCTGAACTGGTTTGCAGCAACTCCCTTGGAGGCAATCAGGCGCACTCGGCCCCCTTCCTTCTAAAAGAAGAGTTGCGTCGGCTCAATTCTTTGGTCATTGCCAGTGCGGATGAGCATGCTGTTCCTGCCGGATCGGCACTGGCTGTGGATAGAGATTTGTTTTCATCTACCATCACAAAACGTTTGTCAACTCACCCCAATATCACATTCAAGCGCGAAGAGGTCACCGAAATTCCAGACGAAGGCCCCGTCATTCTTGCGACGGGGCCGCTCACTTCCAAGAATTTATCAGAAAGCATTTCCCGACTGATCGGACAAAACTACCTGTATTTTTACGATGCGCTTTCCCCCATTATTGATGCTCAGTCTATTGACTACGACAAAGCATTTTTTGCTTCCCGCTACGACAAGGGCGATGCCGACTATTTGAATTGCCCACTGAATAAAGAAGAATACACGGCTTTGGTACGCGAGCTTTGTCTGGCAAAAAAAGTTCCTTTGCAGTCTTTTGAAAAACCTATTTACTTTGAAGGCTGTATGCCAGTAGAAGAGTTGGCACTTCGGGGTGAAAAGACTCTGGCTTTTGGGCCGATGAAACCGGTAGGACTTCCTTGTCCGAAAACAGGAAAAGTTTTTCACGCTGTTGTGCAATTGCGGCATGAAAATAAAGAGGGCACGGCTTTTAATATTGTGGGTTTCCAGACGAAGTTGACCTATCCAGAGCAGAAGCGTGTGTTTCGTATGATTCCTGGACTGGAAAATGCCGAATTTTTCAGACTTGGGGCGATTCACAGGAATACGTTTATCAACGCCCCCACATTATTGACTTCGCAACTGGAATTGAAATCGAATCCAGGAATTTATTTTGCAGGTCAAATCATCGGGGTAGAGGGCTATGTTGAGTCGACTGCAATGGGTGCCCTTGCGGGTATCAGCGCGGTCAAACGTCTTTGTGGAGAATCCTACTCACCACCACCGCTCGACACGGCATTGGGTTCACTGATAAATTATGTTGCGGGTGGGAGAATTGGTGGGGCTTATCAACCGATGAATATCAATTACGGTCTGTTCCCGGCTAGTTCTATGAAAACACGCAATAAACAATTGCGGAACGAGCAAATCATGCAGAAAGCACTGCTCAGTATGGATCAATGGATGTCTGCCCATTTTTCGCAATAGTGTAAAAACAATCGCTGTAAAATCTCCGCTGGAAAAAATCGATCCTTTATACGATACAAACGGCGAGCACTTGTTTTAAGTCACAGTCTCCATGGAATATTTTGTATATTCCATCCTGTTTCAATGTCGTCATTCCATCTTCGATCGCCTGGGCTCTGAGGTGTTCCACGGTTTCCCTCAACATGATTTTGCGTTTCATATCATCGGTGCCTGTAAGTAGTTCGTGCAAACCGGTTCGACCGGCATAGCCAGTGCCACCACACTTTTCACAGCCTACCGGTTTTTTTAACATGAGATCATCAGTGTACTCATATCCCAGTTTGGAAAAGTCCCCTGCGCCATATTCCTTAACAAGCAGATCGTATTCTTCTCTGGTCGGATGATAGTCTTCCTTACAGGCTTTGCACAAGGTGCGAACCAATCTTTGCGCAACGATCAAGAGCAGAGCATCGGCAAAGTTCAATGGATTCATACCCATATCCAAAAGACGAGTGATGGTTTCAGGTGCCGAGTTGGTGTGCAGGGTACTGAACACGAGATGACCCGTCAAAGATGCTTCCAAACCGATGGCGCAGGTTTCAGCATCGCGCATTTCACCCACCATAATGACATCAGGATCGCCACGTAGGAAGGATTTCATTGCACGCGCAAAATCCAATCCGATTTTGTTGAGCATCTGCACTTGACGAAGTCCCTTTTGGGTGATTTCCACCGGGTCTTCAGCTGTCCATATTTTTGTTTCCGGTTTGTTGATATGCCCTAAAGCTGAGTGAAGGGTTGTCGTTTTACCAGATCCTGTGGGGCCCACCACCAATACCAGACCGTAAGGTTTGACGATTTTATCGACAAGGGTATCGTAGTTTTGCTTGCTGAAATTCATCTTGTCTAATGGAATCGGTTTGCTTGCGGCTAAAATTCGCAAAACAGCGTCTTCATTACCACCCACAGTAGGACAAGTGGCGACGCGGTATTCGATTTCCTTGCTACCGTATTTCATACGTATCTTGCCATCTTGTGGCAATCGTCGTTCAGCGATGTCCAGTTTGGACATAATTTTTATTCGCGAGAGAACGGCATTTTTATACAAATAGGGAATCTCTTCGTAAACAACACAGGTACCATCTTTTCGGTAACGAACTCGAATGGATTCTTTCCCAATTCCCGGTTCAATATGAATGTCTGAAACGCCTCTCTCGTAAGCGTCAATCAAGATTTTATTGACCAGACGCACGATAGTGCTGTCGGTCTCACTGATCATATTGGCATCGTCTGAATCATCACTGGAAACGTCGGCCGCTTCTTCTTTTTCGTCTTTTAGAGAATTCAGAAGAGATGACATCCCTTCAATTTCCTGTGGAGCAGGGCTGTCATCAGCACCCAGATTGGCATTGAAGAAGTCGATGATATCAGCCTTCAAACCGACCTTGAATTGAATCTCCTTTTTGGGGAAAATTAATTTTATATTTCCAATAGTCTCTTGATCGATCGGATTGTTGATCAGGATAGAAATTTTACTTCCTTCACTTTGCAGAGGAATCCAGAAATTCTTAATAAGGAAATTTTTGTTCAGACCCGTCAAGACATCGCCTGGCAAAACCATGGTGTCGCTATAGGGGACATAGGGAACATTGTAAAAAGTTTCGAGCGATTTGCCAATATCCGTTCTTTTTAATTTAAGGTCCCTCAATAAAATAGTTTCAATATCAAGTTGGTCTTTTCTGGCCTTTGCTGTTGCTTCTTTTAACTCGACATCCGTGATGATTCCATTATTGAGCAAATAGCTGAACTTGGTTGGTTTTTGTGCGACATACTTACTTTGATTGTGAAAGGCCAGGGCAAGAGTTTCGGCTATGAAGTTGGCATTTTTTTCATCTTCTTCTGTGAATACTTCCCCATTATTTTTGTTTATCAATTGGAGAACGCCCATCAACTCTCCGGACTTGACAAGGGGATAACCCAACATTGTCTGGGTTCTGAAACCGGTTTTTTTATCCCATGAGTTGTCAAAAACCAGGTCTGCATGGTATTTTTTCAGTTCTTCCGTGTTGTATACATCAGATATGTTGACACTGTTTTGTGTCATGGCGACCCAACCGGCAATACTCACGGGCGAAATAGGCACGCGAATTTTATCGACACGATCTCCAGATTTTACCTTTGAATAGATTTCATTATTGGAGGAATCGACGGCGTAAATGGTAATGACCGAGGCTCCAAAAAGTTCTAAAATCGAATCTTTCAATTCGATGAGGATGTCATCCACATGCTTGGCGGAATGGATTGCCTGTGAAATCTGATGAAGCTTTTCTGCCTTTGCAATTGCATCCGATGACACCTCTTCGGCTTTGATTTCACTCAAACGCGAAAGAGTTTGTCCCAAGGCAGGAGCGATATCTCGGGCAATTTTTATCTCCCGCTCCCCTAGCGGATTGGCTTGGTCAACAGACACCAATTCCAAAATACCCACAAGCTTTTTGTTATAGGGTAATGGCGTTGCAAACAGGGATACAGAAGGATTCTTGAGGCTGGACTCAACTGAAGAACCTGGTGTCAGTTGTGGGTGCAATTTAGCAAGGCACTCTTTTGAATGAGAATCCGGCAACAATGCAGGTTTACCCGTAATAGCAACATAGCCGACCAAACTTTTTGGAGATATTTCCACGCAACTGCCTGGCAAAATATCTTTAAATACAGGCGGAACGTACAATTGCCGTTTGACTCTGTCGACAGAATACAGAATGATATTCTCGCAACCCAACTGACTCCCCAACAACTTCATCAATTCTGCGATGGATTGGGAATCCGTTGCGACTTGGAGTATTTTCTCAATCAGATTCTGAGCAACTTCGGCGGGTGGAGCTTGTTCAGAAATACCACTTGTTCCTTGAGATTCCATCGATGGCCTTTTTCTCAATTAAAAAGGGTTGTTGTATAATTAAATTTGAAAATGCGAAAAGGCGTGTTTCAACTCGCAAGTCCCTTTGAGGACTTTCATAATTGCATCTTGTTTCATGGTTGTCATGCCATCCCTCTGTGCTTGTTTGCGTATTTCTTCCACATCACTCTTGCAACGAATCAAACGTTTTATCTTTGGACTGACTTCCAGTACTTCATGCAATGCAACCCTGCCTGAAAACCCAGATTCATTGCACATTTGGCAACCCATCGGTTTTTTTAAAGTCAGAAATGCGCCGTATTCCAATCCCAGTTTGGAAAAATCATTTTCACCGTATTCTTGAACCAGCGAATTGAAAGCATCTTCACTGGGCTGGTAATCTTCTTTGCAGTTTTTACAAAGCGTCCGCACCAATTGCTGAGCGATGACGAGAGTTAAAGCGTCTGCCAACTTTCTGGAATCTCTGGTGAAGCTCATAAGATGTTCCACAGCAGCAGATGCAGAATTTGCGTGGACTCCAATGATGGTTAAAAAACCTCGGGAAGCAGATTCTAACGCCGCCTGAAAGGTTGCCCGATCATTCACTTCGCCAACCATTATTACATCGGGATCGGCTTGCATGAAAACAGAGCCTAAATCGGCAAACCTTTTCCCCGGCTCATTCGACAAGATAACCTGGTGTAAACCTTTTTGGGCTATTTCTATTGAGGTTTCCGCAGTCAATATTTTCTTTTCGGTGACATTGATCTGAGCTAATAAAGAGTGCAATGTGACCGTTTTACCTGCACCTGCGTGCCCAGCAACAACAATCAAGCCGTGAGGTTTTGAAATGTTATTTTGGATGATATTGAGATGCCGACTGGCAAGCCCCATTCGCTCTAAGGGAATGAGTTTTACGTTGGATCGCGACCGAAGGATGATTTCTTCCTTACCACCATCCACTGGAACGGTTAGCAGTGAGTAAATAATTTCCTCATCTCGCCTGTTGAGACGAAGGGTTCCTTCAGAATCTCCAGCACGCTTCGTGCTTGCAGACATTTCCTTCAGAAACGCAACTACGATTTCATGATTCTTCTCTTGCAGTTCTTTATAGACGCGACACACTCCGTCTATTCGGAAGCGGATCAACGCGGGACTACTTTTTGAAGCAGGCTCGATATGGATATGGCTGGCATTCTTTTCGTGACCGTCGAACAACATTTCGGTAACGATCGCTTCTGCAATTGAGCGGGTATTGAAAAATGGGAGAGGGGAGGTGTTTTTTTCGTGTACGACATCCAGTTCGACTTCCGTCGCATCTTCCTCTTCTTCTAAAAGGTCGTCCAATGCCCCAATTTTTCCGCTGACTGGAGTTTCTTCTAACTCTTCAGTTTCATCTGCAACATCTTCCGCTTCATCAGCAACAGGTGCGATCTGTATTGCGGGCTCAGGCTCAGCCTCCTCTGTCAATGAATAATATGCGTGATAATCATTGATATCGGCTCTGAGACCGACATTTATTTTGAGAGTGTCACGGGCTAAAAGTTCTTTGATTTGTTCGATCAATTTTTGATCGGAAGGATCAGGAAGCAATACCTTGGCAGAATCAGTTCCCAGTGCCAACAGAGCCCACTCTGATTCACTCGAATTATTTTTGTAAAAATGCCGGGCGTCTTCACTTAAAGGAATATTGACGGCAGGGGGGTACCCCATGTAGGGAATTTTGTAGAACAATTCCAAAGACTTTCCAATATCCGAGCGTTTGAGTTTGAAATCATCCAGAAATACAACTTCAATATCCCTGTTCTCATTGCGTGCTGTGGCAATTGCCTGTTTGAGCTCATCCGGTGTGAGCAGATTATTATCCACCAAAAAACTATATTTAGTGCGTTTGGCTTCTTGTTTTTTTAATTGCTTGAATAAAGCCAAACCCAGGGTATTAGAAATACTGGTGATGGTTTTTTCATCGTATTTATTGAATGTTGGTTTATTGGCAATTTGCAGGACGCCCATGAGCTCGTTCTCATACATAAGGGGCGATGCTAAAATGGAACGGGTTCTGACACCTGATTTTCTATCCCAGGACTTATCAAAAACCAAATCGGGATGGACTTTTTTTAATTGTTCATCATCATAAACGTCTGCAATGTTGACCAATTGATGCTCAACAGCTACAAATCCGGCTATGCTTGCACAAGAGATAGGTAACCTGATTTCTTTAACGGAATCTCCTGTTTTGTATTTTGAGAAAATTTCATTTGTATCAAAATCCACCATATAAATAGTTAAAAACTTTGCTGAAAATAGTTGAAGCAACAAATCCTTACATTCCAGAAAGATTTCATCGGTAGATTTGGCTGAGTGAATAGAATGTGCTGCTGCTTTGAGTTCATTCTCAACGGCCTCAACTTCAGCCCGCATCAATGCATGACCCAAGGTCAGACTCACTTCTTTAGCCATGCGAACATCCATCGTTGTAAAAGCAGAATCAGACTTTTTGTTTCTTAATTCCAAAACACCCATCAATTGTTTGTTATGTGAGAGGGGGACTACCAGAACGGAGCTGGTTTTGAATTTGGATTTGCCACCGTCCCAAGTATTATCCAATCTCAAATCGGGGTGATACCCCTCCAACTCCTGGGGGTTGTTTGCGTTTTTAACATTCAATATTTTTCCAGTTGCGGCGACAAAACCAGCCAGACTGTTCATGGAAATATTGAGTCGAATTTCATTCTTTAACTTCCATTGGAAGTTTCTAGAGTAAATTTGCCGATTTTTTCTATCCAGACCAAAGATAGTGACCATTTCACAATCAAATAAATCCTTTAAATCAGCGGTCAACGTTGAAATAATTTCTTTCAAGGATTGCGTAGCAAGAATTTTATTGGTCAGTGGTGCCAGCTGAAATTCAATGTAGTTGTTGTTTGACGGGGCAGGTGTGGCCTTGGGAGTCGATTTCTCAGTTACAGTACTCTCAAACGCTTTTAAAGTTTCGGCAAGGGAATAGGTGAAAGGAGTGTCATCTTCGGCCTGTTCTGTGATAGGCCGACCTTTCAAAGTAGATTTAATTTTTGAAAATAGCGACATGGACTGCCCGTAGTAGAACTCTTAGGTTATATGGCTGTTCTACAGATTACTCTTTAACTGAAAAAAAAACAAGAGTTTCGCTTCATTTTTTTTCTCAAAACACTTTGATTTTACGCTGATTAGAGTAGGCTTGGAGCATTAAAAATTACATGCCAGAGATTGAGAAAAATCTATCATGAAAAATAGGGTGAATTTTTATAAGTAGCCTGTTAACAGATACTTATGAAAGTTTGAGTGCGGTAAATCCATCGGAATTTATTTTAAAACAGAATCAAATGTCCAGATTGTCCACACTCAAAGCCCTCTCTGTTATGAAGTTAAAGCGGGGCAGGGCGTCTTTACCCATCAAATCGATAAATGCCTGATCGGTGCTTTCCAGATTATTAATGCTCACGCGAATCAAGGAGCGTGATTTTTTATCCATTGTCGTTTGCCTTAAATCCTTTGCCGGCATTTCTCCCAGGCCTTTGAATCGCCCAATCTCGTGCTCAGCCCCTTTCAGTTCTTTTTCCACTATTCGGTCTTTTTCAGCATCATCCAGTGCATAAAATGTCTTCTTTCCAGAGTCAATTCGGTACAAAGGCGGTTGGGCGATGAAGAGATGTCCGTTTTCGATGAGTTTTGGCATGTGACGGAAAAAGAAGGTCAAAAGCAATGAGCAAATGTGCGCTCCGTCAACATCTGCATCGGTCATGATGATGATTTTGCCGTAGCGCAATTTTTCATATTCAAATTTAGGTTCGATGCCGACTCCAACGGCAGAGATGATATTTTTGATTTCGCTATTCGCTAAAACTTTAGAAAGCGTTGCTGTTTCCACATTAAGAATTTTGCCTCGAATGGGGAGGATGGCCTGTGTTTTTCGGTCACGCGCCTGTTTGCTGGACCCTCCTGCAGAGTCCCCTTCGCAGATGAAAAGCTCTGCAGAGTCGCGATCTACCGTTGCACAGTCAGAAAGCTTACCCGGCAGATTCAGGCGATGAGAGATATTGGTTTTGCGGTGCACCGCATCTTTCGCTTGCCGGGATGCCAGGCGCGCCTGAGCGGATAAAATGATTCGATTTGAGATCGTATCGGCCAGCGCAGGGTGACTGTGGAGCGTTTGCTCCAGAGAGTTTTTGATGGTTGATTCGACTTGCGATGTGATATCCGAGTTCAAGCGTCCTTTGGTTTGCCCCTGGAACTCAACATCCCCTTGCAAATAGACGCTCACAATAGCCGTTAAACCTTCTTTAGTATCTTCACCGGTTACATTCACCCCTTTGGGCAGGAGTTTGCGGCGCTCTATATACGCACGCAATGCCTTGGTGATTCCATTTTTAAATCCAATTTCGTGTGATCCTCCGTCGGAAGTGCGGATGGCGTTGGCGTAAGACAAGATGACACTGTCCGTCTTGGAACTCCACATGAAGGCAGTTTCCAATCGCATCGCGCCGCTCTCACTTTCAATATAAAAAGGCTCTTCTGCAAGAACTTGCTTTTCATCCAGCAAGCTTCGGATGTAGTCCTTGATGCCCTCTGGATATTGGAAGGTGTGTGTGTTTCCGTTTTCCTTGAATACAATTTTCAATCCTTTGTTTAAAAAAGCTTTGGATGAAACGCGCTCAAGGATTTGCTTGGGATTGAATTCTATCTTCGGAAAAATCGTTGGATCCGGTTTGAAAAATACAGTGGTGCCGTAATTTCGAGAGATTTTTCCTTTTTCAAGAGAAGTTGTGGGTTTCCCCTTGGAAAAAGATTGGGTCCACTCAAAACCATCTCTCCTTGAAGTTGCGGTCAGTGTTTCTGAAAGTGCGCATACAACCGCCATACCGACACCATGCAGACCGCCAGAAACCTTGTACGCATCGTCATCAAACTTTCCACCAGAGTGCAGAGTGGTGAACAAAATTTCCATGGCACTCTTGCGAGTATCTTTAAACATGCTGACAGGAACACCGCGCCCGTTGTCTTTGATGGTGACTGAATGGTCACTGTGCAGATCGACTTCAATCGTATCGCAATAGCCATTCAAAGCCTCATCGACAGAATTGTCGAGTATTTCCCAAATCAGATGATGGAGCCCCGTTGAAGTGGTCGAACCAATGTACATGCCAGGTCTTCGACGAACCGGCTCCAAACCTTCAAGTACTTGAATATCTTTAGAATCGTAATTAGACATTTTTATTAATTATTTTACTCCGATGATCTTTTGTCTTTTGGATATGATCACACCCTGACTTCCACGGCTGTAAACGGGAACCTGAGTGAGCTTGATTTTCTTTTCTTCACCATTTTCAAAAATCAAGGTAACAGATTCCTTTTCGTTGACGCATTTAAAACCTGCCAATTCAGAGTTCACCATTTTTATCAATTTGACACCCGCACCCGGTCCGCTCAAAACAGGAACATCTTCGAGAGAAATACACAGTCCCTTGCCTGCTTGTGAGGCAAGGAAAACGTGACTGCCCTGAACCTCGCAAATCCCTGTCAAGGTGGCATCCGATTTCAAATTGGCGATTTTCCTCCCTGCGCGTGTGGTTTCTGTGGGGTTGGAGAAATCAAAACGAAAGCCATAACCCAGAGTGGATGCGGTCATAAATTCTTTTTTGGCCGAAATTTCTCCGAAATCCAATGCTCCCTGCCCGGAAGAAGAGGGCTCTTGCTCACTGTCATCAACAGTTGAGGCTGGGAAAGCATACATTTTTAATACTTTTTCACCATCTGCAAACTTAAAAAGACTTTGAATAGGCTCTCCAAATCCACCTCTGGAGTAGGGGATCTGGTAGGCTTTTTGAGTGTAAACCATCCCGCGATTCGTAAAAAAGGACAGCAGGTCTCTGGAATCGACGGAGACAGATTCAGCAAAACTGTCATTTTCTTTATAACGTAAGGTCGCAGGGTCTCCCACTGTTTTTAGTTTTCGCAACCAACCTTTCGAACTGATGACAAAATGGGATTCTTCTTGCTCGATAAAATCTTCGGCATTGAATTCAACGCTATCTTCCGATTTGATTTTGGTCTTTCTTTTGTCACCAAATTTTTCATTGATAATTTTCAGTTCTTCTTTTACTTGCGCCCAAATTTTTAAATCGGATTTGAGGATGTCCTCAATGCGCTTCTTTTCCAGAGTTTTTTCCCTTTGCTCCTTCAATATTTTGTCAATTTCCAGTGATACAAGGCGGTAGAGAGGCATTTCCAGAATCGCTGAGGTCTGCTCGTCGTCAAATTCAAATTCAATTTTGACTTTTTCATGAGCTTCCTTGCGTGATGTGGAGCTTCGTATCAGCCTCAATGCTGTGTCCAGATCGTTGAAAATTTTTACCAGAGCCACGAGTATATGCAGGCGTTTTTCTAACAGGCTCAAATCGTACTTGAGCCTGCGCACATTGACTTCTTTACGAAAATCCAGGAAATGCTGGCATATTGCCTTCAGGGATAGTCGTTCGGGCTTGCCGCCGGGGGTCAGACAATTGAAATTCATCTGAATATTGATTTCCAGATCCGTATGCTTTAACAAGTACCTGGCAATTTTTTCAGGGTCTGCACCACTTTTAATTTCTAAAACCACACGGTTGTTTTCGTCACTTTCGTCACGCACATCAACGAGTTGTGGGAGTTTTTTCGTGATGATCAGCTCCGCGATTCTCTCTATGAGCTTGGCTTTATTAACACCGTAGGGCAGGGAGTTCAGAATCAGTTGCTCTTTACCACGAGGAAGCGTTTCCACCGTCCATTCACCGCGCACGCGTACGGCCCCAAGACCTTGCTCGTAAGCATTTCTGAGTTCTTTTTTGTCGCTTAAAATTCTGCCGCCCGTGGGGAAATCGGGACCCTTGATGTATTGCATCAAATCAGCCACCGACAATTCAGAATCGTCAATCAATGCTATCAGAGCATTATTGACTTCTTTCAGATTGTGACTGGGGAAATTGCAAGCCATACCGACGGCGATTCCAGAAGAGCCGTTGATAAGCAGATTAGGCACTTGCGATGGCAGAACTTCGGGTTCTTTCAGGGTATTGTCATAATTGGGTTTGAAATTTACTGTATTCTTCTTCAGGTCTGCCAGAAAAAAGGAAGTGATCGCTGTCAGACGGCCTTCTGTGTAACGGTAAGCCGCGGCGGGGTCTCCATCGACAGAACCAAAGTTTCCCTTGCCATCCACCAGTGGATAACGCATCGCGAAATCTTGAGCCATTCTGACCATGGATTCATAGGTCGATGCGTCACCATGTGGATGATATTTACCCAAAACCTCTCCAATGATTTTCGCAGATTTTACATGCTTTGCGGTTATCCCCACTCCCATCTGATCAATTGCGTAAAGGATGCGCCTGTGGATGGGCTTCAGACCATCTCTCACATCAGGTAGAGATCGAGATACAATGGTGGAAAGGGCATAGGTGAGAAAACGACTTTCAAGTTCTTCCTGCAAATCGACTGATTTATCTTGAGCCATGAAATTTTTTTAAATTTATAGAGATTGAGTAAAACTGGATGAGTTGAGAAGGAATAAAATTCAAATGCGGCTTGCCAAAGCGGTGTCTCGATTCTATTAAACAGAGAGCCGAAGTAGAATCAATTGCCCTTTAACTACAATGTGGAAGCATCCTTTTATCACAAATTGACTGTATATTGTGTTGCTAAAAACAGTATATACGTTATACAGGGGCCTTACGCAATAAAAAATAATATCCTGCCAATTGTGAATAAGATTTTTGGAAATTCCTGTATCAGAGAAAATTATTGCGATTATTTTGGCTGGGATCGAGAGTTTTTTAGATCCTTTAAACCTTTTATGGTGTAATTTCATCTAAATATTGCTGAAGTTATTTTTTTATTTCCTTCCAGTGCCGATCAAGTTGGGATGAGATATTTGAAAGTTCTTTGGTTTTAAATAACCAATAATCGCTCTACCAAAATATAAAAAGTCAATTTGCTATAGCCTTCAAGGTTATGGCATACCAGTTACTTTATGGAGAAAATGATGTCTGAACAAAATATTCAAGAGCAAGTGATTGCCGCGCTAAAAACAGTACAAGATCCCGATCTGCATAAAAATATAGTCAGTTTGGGCTTTGTAAAAAATATGAAAGTTGAAGGTGGAAGTGTTGCCTTTGACGTTGAACTGACAACACCTGCCTGTCCGGTAAAAGAACAATTGCGAAACGAGTGTGAAACCAAGGTCAAAGCCATTCCAGGTGTCACTGAGGTCAAAGTCAATATGACTGCGGAAGTACGCGCGGCACAGCACAGTCAGCCGATCTTGACGGGTGTCAAAAATATCATTGCGGTAGCCAGTGGCAAGGGTGGGGTTGGCAAATCTACCGTCAGTGTGAACCTTGCCGCGGCATTGCAAATGTCCGGTGCTAAAGTGGGTTTGATGGATGCAGATATTTACGGTCCCAGTATTCCACAGATGATGGGCATTCCTATCACGCCCCCTAAAGCTGGGAAAGATAATAAATTTTACCCGCATGAAAAACATGGAATCAAGGTTGTCTCTGCCGCATTTTTATCGAAAGAAGGGCAACCCTTGATGTTACGCGGACCAATGCTCGGTGGTATCATCCAGCAATTTCTGCAAAACGTTGAATGGGGTGAGCTGGATTATTTGATCATTGATCTACCTCCAGGAACGGGCGACGTGCAGTTGACTTTGACTCAAAAAGCACCTCTGTCAGGAGCCGTTGTTGTGACCACGCCACAGCAAGTGAGCCTGATTGACGCTGAAAAAGCCGTGCGAATGTTTGAATCGGTCAAGGTGCCTATGTTGGGCATTGTAGAGAATATGAGCTATTTTATTTGTGATGGTTGTGACAAAAAACACAATATTTTTAAATCTGGCGGCGGGAAGTCAATGGCTGAGAAATTCAAAATTCCTTTTCTTGGCGAAACACCCATCCTAAGCGGTGTTGTGGATGGCGGCGACAATGGTATGCCCATCACCTTCCAGGATACTGAATCACCGGCTACAAAAGCTTTTCAATCCGTAGCGGGACAGGTTGCTGCGCAACTGAGTATCATTCAGGCTGGTAGTGAACAAACAGAAACGACTTTTGAAATGGCTTGGAAGGAATAAACTGATGAGTGAAACGCAAAAGGTAGACGCAAACTATCCGTCACCAAAAAAGATCAGTCAGATCAATGCCACGACACTTGGAATCAGCTGGTCGGATGGCCTTGAATCGTCCTATGATGTGAAAATGTTACGAGAGAAATGTCCTTGTGCAAATTGTATCGACGAATGGACGGGAGAAAAGCGTATCCAGCCCGGTCAGATCAAGGACACCATCCGCCCGGTCAATATCAAATCAGTGGGGCGTTATGCGGTCCAGTTTTACTGGAATGATGGCCACGATACGGGTCTCTATACACATGATTATTTACGTGAATTGGGCTGAAAAATAAGTAAAAAAAATAGTTCCATTTTCTGTTGTTAATGGTTAGACTATTGTCGATAAGATAAGTGAAAGATAGAAGTTGTTTTTAGTGTTTTCAGGTTGAAAGCTAAAAGCATTTTTGTTTATAGTGATTTTGACTTGATACTTGTTTTTGCCTCAATGGAAACTAAACTCATTCACCTAGAAGGAGAAACTGGATGAAGGATCTTACGATTTCAAAAGGTTGGTTTGACGAGGGAGAATCAAATAGCGCAGTAGAGAAAAAAGAGGTTTTTTGCGAACACAAGGCCAATACTCTCACTCTGGATTTCGATCACGGCGTCGAATATTGTGTTTTTTGTGGCGCATTAGGTCATTACAATGTGGACAGTGATAAGCTGGAATGGACGTTGCCAGAATATCTCGTCAAACAAAATTATAATTAAGATCAAAAAAACTGATTGAACTCGAAAACTTCGTCAGTTTTTTGATTTCCTTTTAATACTTGTTAGCTTTCGTTCGGCGTTTCGCCGAACATTTTTTTTGATTATCCAGTTTTGGCAGATGCAAAGACTCAGGACTTTGACTGGGTAATAACGCGACTGACTCAAGGGTGCTAGAATAGCAGGATCAAAATGGGGACCGCATTGAGGAAGGTTGTTTCCAACAGTTTTCCTGCTACAATTGCATTGGCGTGAAATACAGTTGATGCCAAAAGTGAATCCTGCCTGTAAAATAGACCTGCTGTTACAGCTCCTAATAAAAAAATACCCAGATTGAATTGAAAAGTTCCCATTGCGAGGAGTATTCCTCCAACATAGGAGAAGGCAAAGAGGTTGGTCTTCCGAATCAATCTTGGAAGAATCATTCCTGTGAAAAAAGTTTGAAATAAAAGGGGCTCCAAGATAATCCGGACCCACATTGTAATCATCGAATAAGATTCAGCTTCGCCCCCATTTTGTATAGAGCGACTGTATTCTACGTTCATCCCCTCCAGTAGCAAACAAACAAAGTACATCATTACGTATAACAACAGGGATAAGGCTGTCCCGATCAGGCAAGAGCTTTTCCAAGACTGAATCGTTCCTTTCCATACAGCGGGTATGGTTTTTATATTGAATATTAAAATAGGAATGATCGCAAAAAAAGGTACAAATTCTACTAATCTGGGATGGGAAATGACACAATAGGTCCTGACTAGACAAAGAAATAGAAGGTAGAAGAAAAGCCAGAAAATCGTACGTTTGGAAGGATTGATAGAAAAACTTTTATGAAGTGCCAGAAAGCCTCTTAGGGTGATGGGACGAATTTAATTGAACAGGTGGTCTGCTTTTACAGTACTGGTTTCTCCAGATCCGCTGATATGAAAGGATGATTTGGTTTCATCTTTAGGGAAGAGCTTGCCACTGATATGATCCCAGGCGACTTGAGAATGTTCAGATTTAGGCGGCGCGGCCAAATCATTTTTCATATTGACCGAGTTCAAATAGAACCCGCCAAAAATCAAGGCAGAAAGTAGACAAGTCTCTAAAAATATATTTCGCCACATAGTTCGAGTAACCTGCTATTAGTATATGTTCAGGGTATACATATATTATTGTATAAATTTTTCTATTACCTTTCAATAGTAATAAAGCAATTCATTTTTGTTTATCAAACACTCAAAAAATGTAATTCATAATTTCAGGGTATTTACTTAAACGCCGGGCCGATGTATTATCCACTGTTTCGGAGAAATTCAACCCAAGTTTAGCTTCGCGTATTTCCGAGTCTGAAATATAATTTTCCTCACAGTTGACTCAAACAGGTCACTTTTCACATGAAGCGAGGTAACAAACAATGAAAAATATAGTCATAGCTTCGGATCATGCGGGCTATGAGATGAAGGAACATGTTATTTCCTACTTGTTACAAGAGGGCTACGAAGTTAAAGATCTCGGCCCTCCAAATGCCGATCGTGTGGACTATCCTGATTATGGAATATCCCTTGCCAAATCTATTTCTGAAGGAACGTTTAAGCGTGGCGTCGTCATTTGCGGCACAGGAATAGGCATGTCTATCGTTGTCAATCGTTTCCCTGGTATTAGAGGAACACTTTGCTCGGATCTTTATACGGCAAAATTGTGTCGTGAGCACAATGACTCAAATATCTTGGTCATGGGCGGGCGAGTGATTGGTTTTGGCCTGGCTCAGGAGATTCTTAAAACTTGGCTGACGACTCCATTTGAAGGGGGTAGACATCAGCATCGTCTCGATAAGATTAATGTGATTGACCAAACCAAACCGATGGCTAAATAGTCGGAAATCCAATAAGGGAGTAATAAATTGTCTTTGATAGATTTTGATCCAGAGATATACAAAGCGATCCAGGGGGAACTGGGTAGAGAACAAAATACGCTGGAAATGATAGCGTCTGAAAATTTTGTCAGTCCTCAGGTTTTAGAAGCACTTGGCTCCGTCATGACAAATAAGTATGCAGAAGGCTATCCAGGTAAGCGTTATTATGGCGGTTGCGAATGCGTCGATGTGGCCGAAGAACTGGCGATAGAAAGAGCAAAACAATTATTTGGTGCTGAGCATGCGAATGTCCAGCCGCACTCAGGTTCTCAGGCAAATATGGCGGTGTATCATACCGCTGTCATCCCGGGTGATACCATCATGGGGATGGATTTGTCCCATGGTGGACATTTGACTCACGGCAGTCCCGTGAATTTTTCTGGTTACACTTATAAAGCTGTTTCCTATGGTGTGAACAAAGATACTGAACTGGTTGACTACGATCAAGCTTTGGCTTTGGCGAAAGAGCATCGTCCCAAGTTGATCATTGTGGGCGCCAGTGCGTATCCGCGAATCATAGATGCGGTTAAATTTCGTGAAATCGCGGATGAAGTTGGCGCGAAAATCATGACAGATATCGCTCATCCCGCCGGATTGGTTGCCGCAGGACTGTACCCATCACCCGTTCCTCACTCAGACTATGTCACCACGACAACGCATAAAACACTGCGTGGTCCGCGTGGCGGCATGATTTTGTGCCGAGAAGAAGATGCCAAAGCCGTTAACAAGCGTATTTTTCCCGGCATACAGGGCGGGCCTCTCATGCATGTGATAGCCGCAAAAGCCGTAGCGTTCAAAGAAGCTTTGAGCCCGGAATTCAAAGTCTATCAAAAGCAGGTTGTTGCCAATGCACAAGCATTGGGGAAATTTTTAATTTCCAATGGCTACAAAGTTTTAACCGGTGGCACCGACACGCATTTGATTCTATTGGATCTTCGTCCGCAAAATGTTACGGGAAAAGATGCAGAAATTGCTTTGGATAAAGCGGGTATAACAGTCAACAAAAACACCGTTCCTTTTGAGACCCAAAGCCCCTTTGTGACATCTGGAATAAGGATTGGAACCCCGGCACTGACAACGCGTGGCATGAAGGAAAAAGATATGGAAACCATTGGTTCCTGGATCATTCAAATCATTGAGCGCAAAGATGACGAGGAATTTCTAAAGCAAATCCGATCTAAAATTGTCGCCTTTTGTGCAGAGTTTCCACTTTACGCTGACCTCAATACGTCGAGTTGACCCCTTATGAAATGTCCCGCTTGCTCTAATCTCGAAAATAAAGTCATCGATTCCCGGCTAAACAAGGAAGGCGATATCATACGCAGAAGGCGTGAATGCCTGACCTGTAGCGAACGATTCACTTCCTATGAAAGGCTGGAGAAAACCTTGCCGATGGTCGTTAAGCGAGACGGGCGCAGGGAAGATTTTGACCGTTTGAAAATCGTAAACGGTGTTAAAATTGCCTGTCAAAAGCGAGCGATCAGTATCGATAAAATAGAGTTTTTAGTCGATCGCATTGAACAGCACTTTCAGGAATTGGGCGAAAAAGAGGTTTCAGCAGTCACAATTGGTGAAAAAGTAGTTCGTGAGCTCTACAATCTGGATGACGTCGCCTACGTGCGTTTTGCTTCGGTTTATCGTTCTTTTAAAGATGTTAACGAGTTTATGGTCGAGCTTAAGGAAGTCCTCAAAGACAAACAGGCCTCCACCAAAAAAAATGATTTACTGGAATGATTAATTTTTGTGAAAGCGATTCGGTAATACCTGTAAAGTAACATTGAAGCCATGTGATTTAAATGCTACTATATGGGCCATATCTTTCATTTATTTACCGTAACGGCCTTTTTGATTGAGGCTTTCCAGTTGTTCTGAATCATTGCAAGGTGGATATCGTGTTACCTGTGAAATAGCTGTTTTGAACTGGTTTTTTGTTGAGATCAAAATTGAGTTTTCACGATAACTGCTTAAGAAATCATTTTGATTCAGGATCAATCGCAACGATTTAAGTTTTCAAATGTGGCTGTCTTGAATGGCAAAAATTGTATTTAATATTTCTGTTGTCAGCTACCTGGCGGCTTCGATAGCATTTTTCGTATTTCTAGTGCATCGTCGCGGCTTGTTGTCAACAACCGCCAATATTCTGGTCGGTACCGGTTTGATTTTTCATACCGTATGGATAGCTGTTCGTTCCGCAGAGACAGGACATGGTCCTTACACAACCACTTTTGAGATGGTCGTGTTTTTCTCCTGGATCGTGGTGATCGCCTATTTTCTGATTGAATGGCGGTATAAAATCAAAGATTTGGGTGCATTTGTCATCCCACTCGTTTTTTTATTTCTGTTTTACTCCGTGTTTCTTTCGCGAGAACATCCGAGTGTACAATCTTCGGAAATGTTGTGGATGACCTTGCACCGTACACTTTCGATAACAGGTTACGGTGCTTTCGCAATCGCCTTTGCTGTTGGGTTAATGTACCTTATTCAGGAACATCAGGTTAAATCCAAGAAATTAGGATTCATGTATTTTCGGATGCCTTCGTTAGAGGTCCTGGATACTTTGAATGATAAAATAATTGCAGTCGGTTTTCCATTGTTCACTCTTGGTTTTATGACCGGTGCCATTTGGAATATGAAAAGAGACATTCCCTTTTACTCTTGGGATCTGGAAAAAATTTTACCTCTTATCATAGTCTGGGTGATTTACGGATTGGTATTTTTTGGCAGATTGACGATAGGTGTTCGTGGTAAAAAAGCGGCGCAGGGTGCCGTTTTTGGTTTCATATTGGTCATCTTGACTTACTTCATGCACGTCTGACTTATGCTCGAATCTAATTTAGTGATGGTGGGAGTCAATCACAAATCGACCCCCGTAGAGATACGCGAAAAATTAGCCTTCTCTGCGTCTAAAATTGAAGAATCGTCGGAGCGGTTGGCCTGTAGTGACGAGATCGTCGAACATATTATTATTTCCACTTGCAATCGTGTGGAAATTTATGCCCGTGTCAACGATCAGGAATTGGGTATCACATCTCTAAAGCGGTTCATTGCCGACTTTCATAATCTACCTTATGAAGAGTTGGATCGTTTTTTTTACAGCTATCGTGATTACAGTGCGGTAGAGCATTTGTTCCGAGTATCTTCCAGTTTGGATTCTTTGGTAATTGGAGAATCCCAGGTCCTCGGTCAGGTAAAAGATGCCTATCATCATGCCCGATCTTTACAGGCAACGGGCATGGTCCTGAACCAACTGTTTGAAAAAGCATTCACCGTTGCGAAAAGAGTTCGTGAAGAGACCTGTATCTCTGAAAAGGGGGTCTCAATAAGCTCGGCCGCGGTTGAGCTGGCCCGAAAAATTTTTGAAGATCTGGAAAACCATTCCGTAATGCTGGTTGGTGCGGGGGAAATGGCTGAACTGGCCGCCAAGCACTTGATTTCTTACGGGGTCAAAACAGTATACGTTGCCAGCAGAACCTACAATAGAGCTGTTAATTTAGCTGAAACTTTGAATGGGAGTGCGGTCGATTTTGCAAATTTTGCAGATGAACTGCATCGGGCAGACATTGTCATAACGTCCACAGGCGCACCCAATTTTATTATCAGCAAGGAAATGATAGCGGATGCCATCCATCGACGAAAAAACAAACCGATGTTTTTTATCGACATTGCCGTTCCCCGAGATATCGAACCCGAAGCCAATGATCTTGAGAACGTTTATTTGTATGACATTGATGATTTGCAATCGGTAGTTTCTGCAAATATGAAAGAGCGGGAGAAGGAAGCCGTTCAGGCAATGGAAATCATCAAGGGAGAAGTGCAAAAGTTCAACAACTGGATCGTTTCTCTTTCAGCGGTTCCAACCATTGTTGAATTGCGTAACAAGGCGGAATCAATCCGCAAGGCCGAACTGGATAGGACTTTAAAGAAAATAAATACGCTCAGTGCAGAAGACAAAGCTTCCATCGATCAAATGACACTGGCGATCATCAATAAAATTCTTCATCATCCTACCATCAAATTAAAGAAGCAAACTCAAACTGAAGATGGGCATCATTATTTGAAAGCCATCCGACACTTATTTCATTTGGACGAATGAATGTATCCTGAAAAAATTATTATTGGTACCAGAGGCAGTCAATTGGCCCTATGGCAGGCGAATTGGATCAAAGAACTCATTGAAGGACTTGAGCAAAATATTACCGTTGAATTGACTGTGATCAAAACCAGCGGTGATAAAATACAAGATGTCCCGTTGAATAAGGTTGGCGGGAAAGGTCTGTTTGTAAAGGAGATCGAGGAAGCTCTTGTGCGCAGAGAAGTAGATATTGCTGTGCACAGTATGAAAGACGTACCGATGAAACTTCCTTATGAACTTTGTATCGGATGCATCACACAAAGAGAATCTCCTTTAGACGCGCTCCTTTCAAAAACAGGAAAATCGCTTGCGGAGTTACCACAGGGAGCCCGGGTCGGCACCAGCAGTTTACGCCGTAGTTCTCAACTGCTCGCTTACCGGCCCGACCTGGAAATTGTCCCTCTGAGAGGCAATATTGACACTCGTATCGGCAAGCTGGATAACGGCGAACTGGATGCAATTATCCTCGCGAGTGCAGGCCTTGATCGGATGGGATGGAGCGATAGAATCACTGAAAGAATCGATCCTAAAATCATATTGCCCGCAATGGGTCAGGGTGCAGTAGGGATAGAATGCAGAAAGCATGATCTAGAAACAATGGCTGTTATTGGCCAACTCGATCACGAAAACAGTCAACTTGCAGTGGAAGCCGAACGTGCCTTTGTTGGAGTATTAGAAGGCGGTTGTCAAATTCCCATTGGGGCTTATGCTCAAATTCATGAGGGAAAACTGAAGCTGGAAGGATTGGTTGCAAGCTTGGATGGGAAAAATATCATTCACGAACGGATTGAAGGTCCCTGCTTTGATGCACGAAACCTGGGCATTCAACTGGGGCATATCGTTCTTGAAAAAGGTGCTGACAAAATTCTGGATGCAATTGTCCATCCCTAACGAAGCTTAAATAATTGTATCCCCTGTAATACTTATGAAGCCCAATTCAATTTTACTCATTGACGATGAACAGGTTATTTTAGCAAGTCTTGGGCACTCCTTGAAGGAAAAGGGTTACCATGTAGACACCGCTGAAAACAGTCGTGTTGCCTTTGAAAAAATTTCCCAAAAGAACTATTCTGTGGTCATCACCGATTTAAGAATCCCAGAACGGGATGGTCTTGAAATGGTGAATGAGATGAAAGCCAAATGTCCGGAAACTTATTTTCTGGTTTTGACAGGACACGCTACTTTGGATTCTGCAATCAAGGCAATAAGAATTGGTGTTGCCGATTTCATGCTCAAGCCCTGTGATGACAGTCAAGTGATTAACCGGGTAGGGCTATGCCTTGAGCAACTTGAAAGAAAGTGGACTGTTGAAAAACAAACAAAAGATCTCGAAGATATTAATGAAAAACTCAAAAAAGAGATTCTTTTAAAGAACGAAATTGAAAATCAGCTCAGGATAAGTCGACAGGAATTATTGGTACACAATGAAGCTTTGCAAAAACTTTCTATCATCGATCCTTTGACAGGGGTGTTTAATAGAAGGTATCTGAATGAAACGTTTGCAAAGGAAATCAAACGCGCAGGCAGAGAAAAGTCAGAAATTGGTTTCCTGATTATAGATATAGATTATTTTAAATTGTACAATGACACCAACGGTCATCAGGCTGGCGATGAATGTTTGAAACAGGTAGCCAATGCCTTGGATGTACATATCAATCGTCCGACAGATTTTGTAGCAAGGTATGGCGGAGAAGAATTCTGTGTTGTTCTTCCCGGTACCAGCCTGCAGGGATCGCTACAAGTTGCAGAAGCACTTCGAAAAAGTATCGAAGATTTAAAATTGGAACATACTTCTTCAAAGGTCAAGAATACTTTGACTATCAGCATTGGTGTTTCATGCGGTATTCCGCAATTTCCATTTGTATATAAAGACATGATTGCTTCTGCGGACAAGGCTCTTTATCTGGCAAAAGAAAATGGTCGGAATCGCGTCGAAATCGGTGTCTATCCATAAAGCGACTTCCCGTTTCACGTTTTCAAATCCAGATTTCAGTTTCATGGCTTTCAAGCCTTTTTGATGCCATAGCTTCAGCTTCCTCACGAAAGATACTGTCTTTTTTACTGTTATTCAACAGTGTGTTTAAAATTATCTCCGTATTGTCCCCAACCGTTTTAAAAATACGATTTTCGAGGTAAGTTCTCTGTCCTTGAACCTCAATTTTTCTTCTATATTCTGAATTGGCAGTGCATTCTAATTCGACCGCGCAACCTATCACCCCTCCAGAATTCACGATAAAGTCAGATAAGGAAATAATTTTGCGTCTGTTTTGCAGATAATATTCTGTCATCTTATTACTGGGTGCATTGGCCCCTTGCAAGATGGCTTTGCACTGGAGACGTTCTGCATTTTTAGCATTGATCGCATCGGGTCTTGCCGCAGGGATCAAGAGACAGCAGGGTGCTTCCAGCAACCAGTCCAATCTTTTTGGACCCCATTTTTTTTCGATCGGGCCGTCATAATTTTCAAGACCTCCGGGTTTTCCTCTAGCAAAATCCAGTCGATCCACATCGAGTCCGTTCGAGTTCCACAAGGCTGTATTTATATCTGAGGCTCCTGTAACTTTTCCTCCCGCTTCAATAATTTTTCTCGCAATGGGAGCCCCGACGTTGCCATAACCTTGAACCACTGCTGTGCAATGAGATAGCTTAAAATCATCGAGAGTTTTTTCCAGAGATATTGCGGCTGAAAGCAAACCATGCGCGGTCAACCCCCAATCATCAATGGGAACACCTCCCTTGTCAGAGGGTCGGCCCGCGCCACCCCGTCGGTGCTCTACCGTACCCAGTTTTTTTGAAAAGACATCGTAGATGATTTGAATATCCAGTTCATCCGTTCCCATATCTGGCGCGGGAATATAATTTTCTATCTTGAAAAAAGACTCCGCTAATAGAAAAAACAGTTCGCTTTTTAATGCGGGATGTTCATTGAAATAAACGGGGTCGGCCACGATTCCCGCTTTAGCTCCGCCCAAGGGTAGATTTGCCGCGCTGTTTTTGAAGGTCATTACATAAGCAAGACGTGCAACTTCTTGCAGACTGAGATCGGGAGCCATGCGGATCCCTCCCAGTCCCGGTCCACGATGTGTGTTGTCTACCACGACAAAGCCCCATATTTTTCCAGTTTGTGGATCGATGAAACGGTAACTTGCTTCGGGTCTGCTTTGTTCTGTGAACCTTTCCTCGTCAATATTTTGTGAGACTTCTTCAATGACCAGTCGCGAAGGGATTTTCATTTTCAAAAATGGGATAGAGTTGAATTATTTGAAACCTAACAGAGACAAAATGATTTAAAATCAATTGCGATAATAAAACTTACCTGTCAGTCGGCCTTTGTTATACCATGAGATGACTGATGAAACTATTGATCCATCCTTTTGCAATCTATTTATGCCACATCCCAGTCGTGAAGAAATTGACCGTTTATTAGACAAGTGCTTTGAAGAAGATATTGGGGCGGGTGATATTACCACACGCTCTATTGTAGGGGAACACGTCGTTCTGTCTGCTGATGTTATTTGCAAGCAAGATCTGATCTTTTGCGGTGCTGAATTGTTTGAAGCCGTCTTTTTACGGCTGGATTCCACATCAAAGTTCATTCACTATGCTAAAGATGGAGAACGTTTTGAAAAAGGCCAAAAGTTGTTTCAGGTCACCGCAAAAGCGACCGCTTTGCTCGAAGGCGAAAGAACCGCATTGAATTTGATTCAGCATTTGAGTGGCATCGCTACTTTGACACATGAGTACGTGGATAAGGCACGACCTGCTGTTATTTTAGACACACGCAAGACCGCACCTGGCTTGCGCGTTTTTCAAAAATATGCCGTGCTTTGCGGTGGAGGGACCAACCACAGAATTGGACTTTTTGACGCAATACTTATCAAGGACAATCATATCAAAGCCGCAGGCAGTATCCGTCAGGCCGTTGCTCTGGTGCGGGCCAAAATGGGTCCTCAATTTCCTGTTGAAGTTGAAACGGTGAATTTGGAAGAGGTTCGTGAGGCACTCGATGTCAAAGCCGATACGATCATGCTTGACAATATGAAATTGGAAGAAATGCGTACGGCTTTAAATTTGATAGGAGATCGGGCTAAAACAGAAGTTTCTGGCAATGTCGACCTCAAAGATCTGGGAGATCTGTCATCACTGGGAGTGGATTACATTTCTGTGGGGCGTCTGACACATTCGGCCCCTGCAGTAGACATCAGCATGAACATTATCTGGAAAGATTGAATCCAATGCCTTGCAAAGATACCACCGCCAATTTAAGACTTCGCCTCGATGCAGAGGAAAATGTCATCGATTACGAATTCTCCAAACTATCTTGTAGCAAACCCATTGGAGCCGGTGAGGTTTTTAAAAACTATTGTCTGGACCGGGGAATAGACGAAATTTATGATCTCAGCCTCGAAAACCTGTTCAACCAAGCCGCAAGCGATAACGAAGAAGACAAGTTCCTGTTGTTTCTTGAGTGGGAAGCTGTGAGGGCATGTATCGCCTTGTATCAGGGACGCAAGGAGTGGGACGAAAACGAGCGCTATAAAATAGCATCCATTCTCCATGAAAATGAGTGCGTCTCTATTTCATTGGCGGCGGAACCTCTTTCAGAGATGCCTCGTGTCTTACCTTGCTCGATTCGCAATAGCAGTGATCAATCTGGATAGAGACGGACCAAACGGACATAGCCCTGCGAGAAATCCTGATCGAAAGTTTGCGACTCCCCCGTTACGTATGAGAAATAGAATGCGGCTTGTTGGTCGAATGGCAAACACCAGGAACCGTTGCCACAACCCGGTTCAAAAAGTGGATCGAGATAAATTTCCTGATTTGAGCGGGCTTGATTGACACTTGCAGTACAATATAGTTTTTCTATTTCGTCCCTCTCAGGGATTCGCCAGTCGTGAAACCCCAGAAAGTCTTTTTTGTTCATTTCATCAACGAAACTCATGGCTTCCTGAAAATCCAACCAGTCTTGTTCTATTTGCCATGAGTCTTTCCGGCACCAGACTAGGCCCGTTTCATTATCTAAAAGAGTTCCGTCCCCGTTGTCTTTAAATCTTTCGATATTGTTCATAATGCCCGTGATATAGATTAAAAAAATGATAAAATAATGATAAGGTCTATTATAATTTTTTTTAAAATTTTCGCTGAAATAAATAGTTTTCGTCCAAACTTGGGAAACTGATGATAGAATGCTTCCCGTTCAGTTTTTAGAACCTTACATAAATTCGCAAAGCGATATTTCAAACATATTTTCAAACGAAAGACCCGTTAAGAGTATTCTAAATTATGGCACTTTATGTGTTCGAATGCCAGAAGTGTAAGCATCTTATCAAACATTCTCTTGGCGGAAATATTGGCGGTATCTATATTTTTGATTGCCCCAATTGCAAAGACAACAACCGTTTCAAATTCATACGGGAAGGAAATACTCTGGACTGGTATTCAAATGTTGTGAAGATCAAAAATAATAAGCGGCGCGATCTAGATCGCCTTCATTCCACCGAAGATGAGAGAAAAGATTAGTCATTTGAATTCGATGAAAAATAATTTTAAATGGATTACTGCAGGAATTGTTCTGTTTACCCCGTTACTTGTTGACGTGGAAAGCGTTCATGCTGGGATGAATGGAGTCTTTCCAGGTTGGTTGGCACAAGCGGGTGTTATGGGGCCGTTGCCGGACTGTGGGAAAGAAATTGTTCCTCTTGGAAGGTACGATCAGATTTCGACGGTATCTTTAGTCATTGCTTTTGCTCTTTTTTTCGCGGGAACCTTTATTGAAAAAAAGAAAATCAAAGCGACTCTTTTTGTGTTGACCTTGCTACCTTTTGGAGCCTGGTTGTACGTTCAATACTTTATAGATTACGACAGGATCAGGGAAAAACTTTTCACCTATGACACTGCGGCAGAAAACGCACTGGCCAATATTGCCGAAGCTCAAGATCGATACAAATCAGAGCAGGGGAGTTTTATCAAAAATTTAAATCAAATCCACTCTCATACGGCAGGTGCTCACGGACTCGATTCATGCGTGCGTATCACCAAAATTACGGCTACCTTCAATCATTGGGTGGCTGAAGCAAAGCACGTTTCAAGTCCCAACACCATCACATGGGACAGTGATTCGGGAAGTTCGTTGAAAAAAGGTTAACTCTCCACAAAAAACTCGTTAGGGAATCTCAAAAATAAGTTGAGAATTGAATTTGAGCGCGTTTATTCCATATCCCAAGTGGTGACAATTCCATTGAGAGAAACCAATCCGATGATCTCATTGTTATCGACAACCATAGCGTAGGATATGTTGAAATTGGTCATCAGTCGGGCGGCGTAGGGAAGTGGCATATCTGCCTGAACCGAAAATACGGGCTTTGACATGATCTCGTAAACGTGGGCTTCATGCAGTTTTCTACGCTCTGCAATCACCTTTCTGGCAATGTCTTTCAATGTCATGATACCGTAGACGTCCATCTCATCTCTTGGTTCGATAAGAACGGCATTGATCTTCTCGCGCTTCAGCATCTTCAAAGCCTCACTTACCTTAAACATGCTGTCAATTTTTTTAAAATTGGGCATCATCACTTCTCGAACAACCCTGTTTCTGGGCATATGTGAATTCTCCACTTAAAAGTAATGGTGTTTGGCTTCTTTTTCCATTTCAGGAAGTTGACTTTCCAGTCCAATAGCACGATCAATTGGCAAACAAAATGCAATTCCATTTCCCTTTTGACTGAATTTCCCGGCCTTATAAATGGCGTCCATGATCGCATCGCAGATGAAATCTTCAACCACAAACAAGAGCATGTCTTTTTGGGCTTCCATAGTGAGTCCAAAAAAAGACTTTTGCTTGTGTATGCCTTCACCTCTCGCGTTTAATATTGTAACGCCGGTCGCACCTGTTTCGGTTGCGGCCTGAATCACCGTGTCCTGAACTTCTTCGTTCACCAAGGCAAGAATGGCTTTGAATCGCATAAGTTTTTCCTCTAAAAGTTTTTAAAGCAAAGAAAAAGCCTCATCTTTTTATTATTTAGACATCCGCTTAGCCCTGAACTGCGAGATCATAGCATAGGCATTTACAGTTATCATTGGGAAAAGCGATGCAAATGCAATCAATCCAAACCCGTCGAGAAGTGGGGATCGACCCGGTACATTTGCGGCCAAACCAATTCCCAAAGCAGTCAAGAGAGGCACGGTAACGGTCGATGTGGTGACACCACCACTGTCGAATGCCAAAGGAATGATTTCCTTCGGTGCGAAGCGGATTTGTATCAATAAAAAAATATAGCCTGCAATGATATAAAGATACAAAGGGCTCCCTGTTACGATTCGATATGAACCTAAGGTCACGCCTACAGCAACCCCTGAAGCTACGGATAATCTCAATCCCCACTCTGAAATAGCACCTGTAGAAATTTCTTTTGCCTTGATGGCTACTGCAATGAGTGCGGGTTCAGCCAGTGTGGTCGTGAAACCAATCAGAAAAGCAAAAATATATGTCCAAAGATATAAGCCAGGGGCTACATGACCCGTGCTTTTGATCTTTTCGATTTGTGCTGTATTTCCCCCCGTTATAAAATTCAAATCGGTCAACTGTGCCGCCATGTCTGATCCAATAGGAAAAACACATCGCTCAAGTCCCAGAATGAATAAGGACAATCCAATAATAACGAGTACCAATCCGAATAACAGTTGTTTTAAATTTGGGATCTGTTTCCGAATTGCAATGGTTTGAAAAAATACCAGTGTGAGTATGATGGGTAAGATATCAGTCAGAGTGCCACGAATCGTATCCAGAAATGATTGTGTAAGATTTATGGATTCCATCACCATCAGGCTCCTGTTCCATAAACAAATATCCCAAATAGCATCACAAATAAAATGGGTGTCAGGCTGGCAAAGGCAATCAAACCAAATCCGTCTAAAATGGGGTTACGTCCGCGAATACTTGAAGCCAAACCCAGGCCCAAGGCGGTGACCAGAGGAACGGTAATAGTCGAGGTTGTGATGCCACCTGAATCGTATGCGAGACCGATGATTTCCGGTGGAGCGAATACTGTGGCCAAAATAATAAAAATATAACCGAAAATAATGAAGAAGGGCAGGGACCAGTCTTTAAGAATACGCAAGACACCCATTGCGATCGCAAACCCTACAGAAAGTGCGATGGTAAGACGCAAACCGAGGACATATCCTTCTTTTGACAAAGCTCCATGATCAAAAACTCCTGAGTTGGATGCCATTTCGCCTGCTTTTCCAGCTATAACAGTCAGTGCAGGCTCCGCAATGGTTGTTGAAAATCCAAGGGCAAACCCAAAAAAGACTACCCAGAACACACTTCCTTTTTTAGCGAACTGAATGGCCATTTGCTCACCAATGGGGAATAGTGCTGACTCCAGACCCATAATAAATAAAAATAATCCTGCGATTACAAGTAGAACGCCAAAAAGAGTTTCAGGTAAATTGGGAAAGGGTTTTTGAATGACAAAAAGTTGAAAAAAAGCGATGATAATGATTATAGGGAGTACATCTTTAAAGGCAGAAAAAATTTTGTCCAGCAAATATTTAAGAGTGGAGTTCAAATCGAAGATTCTCTGGAAGTCAAATTTACTGGTAATTTCCTCTATATAACCAGCCTTTACACTCCCAATGATTGTATAATCAATTTTTTATCATTAGGTTAGACACCCTAAGGCTTGACTTTATTATAATTGAAATATTGCCAAATACAAGGACATAGCCATGGCACCAAAAATGGAAAAAGATGAGCTCATCAAAGAGATTGTTCTTGAATTGTTTTATTCAAAGAAAGGCAATCTTGACGCTATCAATTCAGCAATCGATGCAAAATTCTTTGGTGTGGGGGAAAGAAGCATCACTTTGTTTGAAAAATATATTCGCGCCAGAATTGGCACCAATCCTAAAGTGATGAAAATCTCAAAAATGGAGATCACCCCGGTGGAAGCGGTGTATTTGAGCAATTATCCTGATTTAAAAGATCTCGAGGTTTTAGACATTCGTCAAAACTTTATTGGGGATGTGGGCTTATCTGCAATAGCTCAGTCCCAATACATGACCCAATTAAGAGAACTGGATGTTAGAAATAATCAGATAAGCCGAATAGGGGCGATTGCACTTTATGAAAGCCCTATACTTGAAAATTTGGAAACAGTCGATCTCAGAATGAACAAACTGGGCAAACGTTGGGAATCAAAGTTGAAAGAAGGAGATCATTTACCCCGGCTCCATACCGTAAAGTCTGGATAGATAAATTAGCAATCCAGATCTGTGATTAGCTTATATAATGGGCATATTTTTTTGTTCGCGAATCTTCTGAACCATCTTATCTGCTATCTCGTCGGATTTAACTTCATAATCACCGCGTTCCAAGACTGTTTTGAATTTATTCACCAAATCTCGACGAATTTCAGTACCCGTCGCCGCTGGCTTTTGTGAAGCCTGTGCACGGGATGATGCCGACAATGAAACCTTGTCGTTTGAATGATCCCCTAAAACGGAAGAGGTTGCTTTGGGAACCGCAACTGAAACCTTACTCAAGGCTTGACGTCTCGCAACTTTTGTTGCTGGATGAAGCTCGTTCATGACAATTCCTCGCAAACAGGTGAAAGGGAAACCATTTCATAACTGAAAGTGTCTTTGCCCTTAATTTTGGCAACATGCAAGGTAGTAAGAATGAACAGATTTAGAAACTCTTTAAAAATAAAACCGGGATTTCGATTCGTCACTTTCCATTTCCTCCTTGAAATGAAATGATGGGTCATGCTTCTTCACAAATTTCTTGAAAACTTGACTGCAGACTTATTCAGTTGTTTGGGAAATTGATGAAAAAGAATTTATGGTTTGGCCCTCCGACCGCTCCATATATGTTTTTTCGGTATTTAAATGATTTTCTTGAGTTAATAATTATTTTCCCGTCGAATTTATTCGATTTTAATGTAGGGTGGAGCGTTTTCTTTCTTTGTAAAAATGAGTAACCTTCCTGCATATTTCCATTGATTATTCTTCAACTTTTTGTAATTTAATGACTTATAAGACTATTGTATAAGCCTATACCAATTGATGATCGTTTGAAAAAAATGCAGAGATTGGGTAGAATAAAAAACATACTGGCTCAAAGTGATGGTGTGACTTTGGGAAGTTTTAATTACTTCATTAATTTAAGCGAGGATATATGCCTACAGAGACTATCAATGTGGACGGGATGAGCTGTGGACACTGCGTGCAAACGATTAAAGACGCTGTGGGGGGTATTTCAGCTGTTAAACGCGTGGAAGTGTTACTGGATGAAAAAGAGGTGATCGTGGATTATGAGGGCGGAGAGGATGTAATAGCTACTGCAAAGGCGGCTATCAAAGAAGCTGGATTTGATATTCTATAAAACTATTTGAAAAGGCGGGTCACTCTTCACACATCAGGAATAGAGTTTTCCTATTTTCACCCACAAATGTTTTTCTCGTCCTTCACGCATGATATGTATTTTCACGCGTTTCCCGATTTTAGTTTCTGCGACCATGTTTTGAAATTTTTTAGAATCTGGAACTTGATCACCGTCGAACTTGATTATAATATCACCGCGCAGTAAGCCAGCCCTTTCCGCAGGGGTTTTCTTCTGAACATTATTGACCAGCACACCCGCCACATTTTTGGACAAGCTGAAAGAATCTGCCAATTCAGGGGTCATCGACTGAATTCCGACTCCCAACCATCCGCGATCCACATCCCCATATTTTATCAGTTGTTCACCCACTTGCAGGGCAGTCTCTATAGGAATGGCAAAACCGACACCTGAGCCAAGTTCTGCAACGGCTGTATTGATTCCGATGATTTGCCCATCAAGATTGATCAATGGACCGCCACTGTTGCCTGGATTGATAGAGGCATCCGTCTGTATGAAATTTTCATAGGTAGCGATTCCCAAATCATAGCGACTTTTTCCGCTGACCACACCCACTGTTACCGTTCCCTCCAGTCCGTAGGGATTGCCAATCGCCATCACCCATTCGCCAACCTCAAGATTTTTTGTCGATCCAAATTGCGGGACCGGAAAATCCCGATAAGATGAAACCTTAATCACTGCGAGATCAGATTTGGCATCGACACCAACGATGTCGCCATACAAGCTCCTGCCATCCATAAATTTCACCAGCATTTTGTCACTATCTTCGACCACATGGTAATTCGTCAGGATATGCCCCTCTGCATCCATCAAAAGTCCGGACCCCAGATTTTCCATAGAGTATTTTTTCGGGGAAAGCTTCTTAACAACCCATTCCTTAACGGCAAGGTACCAAGGCAACTCAGCCCCTGGCTCTAATGGTGTCCAGTGGGAATTTTCAACCTGTTCCTGTACGCTATTGATGCTGACCACCAGCGGTTTGACGGCTTTGGCATTTTTTATAAACGAATCTTGCAATGCCAACAGATTTTTATATTCCTGACGGTTGGCAAAAGGACTCACAGGGGGAGCCGACACTTTTTTTACAGATTTGATCCACGCCATATTCAGCATGTCAATGTTCGGTGCATGCTGAGAAGCTAATACAAAACCGGCAACAAGGGGTATAATGGCTTTCAAATAAACTTTATTAACCACTTTTCACTCCTGTGTAAAGCGTAACAATCCCAAATGTAAGATTTTGAAAAGACACTTGCTTGAAGCCTGCCAATTCCATCATTTGAGTGAAACCCTCACGTTGAGGAAACTGTGAAACAGACTCTGGCAAGTATTTATATGCACTTTCATGACGTGAAACAAAACGACCAAATACAGGTAAAATAATATCAAAATAGCTTTTATAAATCCATTTTAGAAGCATGTTTTCAGGCATTGAAAACTCCAGTACAACCATACGACCCTTGGGTCTCAGAATACGCATCATCTCCTTCAAACCGTTTTCAGGTGAAGAAAAATTGCGCAATCCAAAAGCAATACAGGTTCCATCAAATAAATCGTCACCAAAAGGCAGAGCTTCTCCACAACCCGCAACCAGTGATATAGTTTTCTCCCGGTGTTTGCGTTTGACTTTTTGCATTCCCAAATTCAACATAGGAGTACAAAAATCAACACCATAAACTTTGCAATGCCTGCGTTTGGCAATTTCGAGAGCCAGATCAGCGGTTCCTGTAGCAACATCCAAATAACAGCATTCTTTTAAAGGTGCCAGAGAATCGATCGCTTTTTTACGCCAATAAATATCCTGTCCAAAACTCAACACCCGGTTCAGCAAATCGTAACGGGGTGCAATGGCACCAAACATGGATTCAATTTGTTGAGAAAACTGGGCAGAACGATCTGGCAAATTCATGCTAACTATTTGTTTATTGTGAACTCTAATTGTATGCTATCTGTGAACTGTAGACAAGTAATATATCAGGAATATCAGTACTATTCCAAAATAGAGATTTCTACGCAATATTTAATGTTTTACTTTCAATTATAACTTATAACATATCAAAGTATAAAGATTATGAAAAAAGTAGTGGTGGTGGTTGCCCCTGGATTTGAAGAAATTGAAACGATCACATGTGTTGATATTCTCAGGCGGGCGGGTGCACGTCTTACAATGGCTGGTATTGAGAATGGAATCATGGAGGGTTCACGCGGGGTCAAATTACTGGCTGATTGTTCTTTAGATGAAGTTGACCCCTCAGAATTTGACATGATTGTCCTTCCCGGCGGGCAACCTGGAACCACCCATCTGCAAAATGATCCGAGAGTGATACGAATTGTCCGCGAAATGAATGCTTCTGGAAAAACAATTGCTGCCATTTGTGCCGCACCATTGATATTGCAAACGGCGGGAATTTTAAGAGGACGAAGGGTGACCAGCCATCCTTCTGTGCGAGATCAATTGGATGATGTGGAATATTCTGAAAATCGAGTTGAGGTCGATGGCCATATCGTCACCAGCCAAAGTCCAGGCACCGCAATGGAATTTGCAATGAAGATGATAGAAATATTGTTTGGAATGGACAGGGTCGCAATCGTTAATAAAGGAGTGATTGCCAATATCCAATAATCGCAAGAAGGGGAGTGATTGCTTACTTTTAAAGAAATATTTTGTATTGATTCGCTAAAGTTGAAGCCTGTCTAACGGTTAAAACACCAACAAAAACAGGTCACCTTCCGGCTTATCAGGACCCTTTACTCTTTCTTATGGATTTAATATTTGCCATAAAATACTCATTGCACTGGATGCAAATCCATCCTTCACCAGAGTAGAGCCAGCATTCATATTCTACCCAATCCCGCGCTTCGTCTTCACTATCACAAAACTCACCCTGTTGAGGGCAATCGGACGCTTCTTTCGTCTGGCATTCAACAGCAAATTGATTATTTTTTTTTATAATCACTAGAAACTCCTTCTGGAAACAAGCCAAAGAATACTTGCTTTAAGGTTACCGGAATAGGGGTTTTTATGCGAATCAGGTAAATCCATACCTAATATGTATAAATATGTTAACGAACTCAACTTGCTATGAACAGAAATAATTTCCTAAAATATCGGGAACAAATGCAGAGTTGTTTTTGAGAATTGATAAACTATAGGAACATTCAGAAGAGATTGTGATTTTTAAAATTCCAACTAAAAATTATAAAAATCGTTTTTTTTAAAACTTTTTGAGTCCATCTTCATCAAAATTATAACTTTGAAGAATAAATAAGCATTTTAGAAGTTGTCTAACATGCTTTTAGACCATAAAAGGAATAACTAAAATGAACGTCAATATCTCTAGAAGTAAATTATTGATTAATAAAAAACGTTACACTCCAAGAGTTGCTCCAAAAATGAGCAGGAGACCTTCCAAATGCAATCATTGTGGCGGGATCATCAGGGAAAATGAAGGCATGAAATCTTGCCTCATGTGTTCCCGCGATGTCAGCCACAATTGTTCCTCTTGCGGATATGCAACTGCAGAGGTACAGGTTTAGAGAGTATATTCCACACTGGAAAAAGATCCCCTCATGGTATTCGCAAAGTCATACCATGAGGGTTTTCTTTTTTTTAAAGTCACACCCCAATTTGACCTTCAAGTATAAAAACGCTTTTCCCTCCCACTTCAATTTTCCACTCAGACGTACTCTTCTTGCTGACCTCTACAAAGATGCAAGAAGGACGATTGATCTCATAGCCTTGTTCGATTAAAATTTTTCCTCCTGCAATGATGCCATGGCTCAGTAGATAAGCACCCAATGCGCCTGCCGCACTCCCTGTAGCCGGATCTTCTGGAATTCCTATCAGTGGGGCGAAGGATCGGGAATGTACGGTTGATTTCACAAGCTCAGTTTCCTGACTGAAAGCATAAATCATATCCACACTGGCCTGTTGCAAGACTCTGGCAAAGGGCTCGCTGTTTACTTTCAATCTTTTCATGGCATTCAAACTGTTCAAGGGTACAAACAAACAAGGAAACCCCGTTGAAACCACCTGCGCGGGAGAAGAGGGCGTTATATCCTCTGAATCGATTCCGAGTGAATCTGCCAAAAGGTCGATATCTTCAAATATATCTAGAAATTGCGGTTGCGGTTGTTGCATACAGCTGATCCCATCTTCCTTGAGCGCAACGGAAATCAAACCAATGGGTAATTTCAAGACAAGCTCTTTGATTTCCCGCCCAAGCCATCTTTTTTCAAATATGGCAAAGGACGTGCCTATCACCGGATGTCCCGCGAATGGGATCTCTTTTTCCGGTGTAAAAATTCTCATTTTGAAATGTGCGGAAGAATCTTCAGGAGGAAACAAAAATACCGTTTCAGACAAATTCATTTCCCTGGCAATTTTGAGCAAAACCTCATCACTCCAACCCGGAACTTCTGGAAACAATGCCAAAGGATTGCCTCCCAAAGGAATGTCTGTAAAAACATCTATCTGGTAAAATGGAACTTTCTTCATAAAGAATTCAGGGAATGCGTCTTATTAATAAATACATTAACTGTAAAATGCTACTGTCTGACCATCACACGAAACCATCAATTCTATAAATGAAGCAACGCCCATTTTTTCAAGACGTAAAGGGTCCATGGTCGGGACCAGGAAGTTTTTTCGTCCAGAAATCTTTGCCATATAATTTGAACCCCTTTTTCGTCCAGTAATTCATTCAATGCAGGGACAGGCGTCTTTAAAACCGATTCAATTTCAGCGCGCATAGAGTGTCTCATCCATGTCTCAAAGGGTAAGGTAAATCCCATTTTTTTTCGATTTACAACTTCCTCTGGAATCAGTCCTACAAGAGAATTTACTAAAAGTGATTTAGGAACATTGCCAGAGTTTTTAAAATTTGCAGGAAATGAAAAAATGGATTCTACAAGAGGGTGGTCCATAAAAGGGACACGAATCTCCAAACCATGACTCATCCCCATGACATCCGCATCCTTTAATAAAGTAGGGGCCATGTACTGGGTAATCTCCAAATAGGATATTTGATCGAACAAATCCCAATCTTTGATCTTGTCCCGAATGTGAACCGTGTTTTCAAAATGCCTGAGAGATTGCTTTTGAAACATAGATTTGTCGTTAAAAAGGGATTGCAAGTCATCGGATGAAAAAAGACTTCGGAATAAGTACCAAGCCTGAGCCTCTCCATATTTTTTATCAAGAAGATCAATTAATTTTATATATTTATCTGCGTTAAATGAAGTAAATGGTTTAAGTAATTTCAGTGTCTTGGAGAGAACCTTTTGCAGGGATTGAGGCAGATTGAGCAATCGGATTAATTGGGGAAAGAGCTGGAACGAATTGTAGCCACCAAAAATTTCATCAGATCCCAGTCCAGACAAAGCCACCTTCCAACCCAACTCTTTGGCTCGACGCGAAATCATATAAACATTCACACCGTCAACCGTGGGCTGATCCATTGCATTCAAAAAATCTGGCAATGATTGCAGTAATTCACCGTCTGTGATGAGAAATTCACTGTGATTGGAATTGGTTTGAGACGCCAAAAGACGAGCATAAACAGATTCGTCGTGTGTTTTTTCGCCAAAGACAACAGATAGTGTGCGGTTGTCCTTACTGACTTTAGACACCAAGGAAACCAGCGCACTGGAATCAATGCCACCACTCAAAAATGAACCGACTGGAACATCGCTGACCAAATGCGATTGAACGGCCGATTCGATAGCATTTCTAGCGATTTCCAAAGAGGGGGCGGGGATTGAACCGTTCCGTTTTTTTTCCAGCACCCAGTAGGGTTTCTCAACAACTTCTCCCTCTCGCCATTCACAATAATGACCCGGCGGCAATTCTTTGATCCCTTGGATCATAGAATTGGGTGCCTGCAATCTGCCAAAAGCAAGGTATTGATACAAACCTTGCGGATCAATTTTTTTAGCGATAAGACCCGTGGCCAGTAAAGACCGAATCTCTGAAGCAAAAATTAAAGATTTAGAATCATGGTAATAATACAGCGGCTTGACGCCAAGACGATCTCGGGCCAAAAAAAGAGATTTTCGCTCAACATCCCAAATCCCAAAAGCAAACATACCTCGAAGGCGATCAAGAGCCTGGGCTCCCCATTTTTGAAAAGCATACAAGAGTACTTCAGTATCAGATTGCGACCGGAAATTATATTGAGAACTCAGTTCCTTTCTAAGTTCACGATAATTATAAATTTCGTTGTTGGAGCTGATCCAAAAAGATTTATCAACGTTTGGCATTGGCTGATGACCAGATTCACTAAGGTCTATCACAGACAATCTTCTATGGCCGAGGGAGAGGTGCAGATCAGGATAAGTCAGAAAAACTTTTCCACTGCCATCTGGTCCGCGGTGTGCCTGAGAAGACAACATCGCATCCAGAATGTGTTCGGGGGCAAACGGTAGTCCGTTTGGGTCCTGGCTTAAAATGCCTGCAATGCCGCACATTTATAGGACCGTATCCAGAAAGGAGATTTCGGGAACCTAAAACTCAAGTTCCCATAACATATATTATGTCAACTGAGAGAATGAAATATTAAAGCCCTTTTAGTTAAGCCTTAACCTCTCGTAAAGCTCGAACAATATGATTTGCAGACAGACCATATTTTTCATACAACTCACTCGCCGACCCTGTTTCAGCAAATGTATCATTGACTGCGATGCGTTTGAAGGGTTTGCAAATTTGATGATTCATAAGAACTTCGCACACAGCATCGCCCAATCCACCGATTCGGTTATGATCTTCTGCTGTGATTACAATTTTATTTTTACCCACTTGATCGATGATGGTCGCTTCGTCCAGAGGTTTCAATGTGGAAACATTGACCACTGTGACATTCATTTCCGTCCCCAATTGCTCCAAAGCTTTCATGGTTTCCTCAACCATTGATCCCGTGGCAAATACAACAGCATCACTGCCTTGTTTGATCACACTGGCTTTGCCAATTTCAAACTTGTAGGTTTTCGGATCATAGATGCCTTTAACATTGGATCGTCCCAAACGCATATAAGCCGGGCCTTTGTAATTTGCCAGCGCGATCGTTGCCTGACGCGCTTCTTCCCAGTCTGCCGGTTGAATAACCGTCATATTTGGAATCGCTCTTGTGTACGCGATGTCTACAATCATTTGTGCGCTGGGCCCATCTTCACCAACGGCCAAACCTGAGTGTGTGCCAACGAGTTTCACATTGGTATTGGAATAAGCCACACTGACAAGCGTTTGATCCATGCTTCGTCCCAACAGAAAACAAGCGAAACTGGTTGCAAAGGGAATTTTACCGGCCTGCGCCAATCCTGCCGCCGTACAGACCATGTCGCCTTCACTGATTCCCATATTGAAAAATCTGTCAGGGAATTTATCCCCGAATTTTTTAGAACGTGTGCTGTCACTCACGCCAGAATCCAATACAACAACATTAGGATTACTGGTTCCCAGCTCTACCAGCCCCGCCCCATAACCATCTCTTGTTGCTCCGTCTACCATCACAGACCTTTCAAATTAACAAAAAGAATTTATTTCAAAACTTTAAAGCTATAAAAGCCAAGCGCAGGTTTTTATAGCTCATATTTTTAGAATTTCGTTTTACGCCAGTTCTTTCAGAGCCGCTTCTAGCTTTTCATCGTTTGGAGCCACCCCATGCCAGGCCGTTTGCCCTTCCATAAAACTAACGCCCTTGCCTTTAATCGTATCAGCAATGATGACCCGTGGTTTTTCTTTACCCACTGGCTTTTGCAGAGCATCCATGATTTGCGACATATCATGACCGTCGATCCGTAAGGTTTCCCATCCAAAAGCTCTCCATTTATCTTCCAGAGGTTCAATATCTTTCAAGTCTTTGGTCAAATTATCCTGCGCAACCTTATTGTTGTCGACGATGGCAATCAAATTTGTACTTTTGAATTTTGCCGCAGACATAGCGGCTTCCCAAACTTGCCCTTCTTGAAGCTCTCCGTCACCCATAACAACATATACCCGTGCAGACGGAAACTCATTTCTAATACCCAACGCAATCCCGTGAGCAACGCTCAACCCCTGCCCCAGACTCCCCGACGCAATCTCGACACCCGGTGTTTTGGGGTGCGGATGGCCTGATAAAAACAGCTTGCTATTGATCTTTCTATAATCCGCTAAATCTTCTTCGGGAAAATATCCAGCTTCAGCAAGAGTGCAGTACAACAAAGCCGATGCGTGACCTTTACTCAGCAAAAAGCGATCTCGTCCTGGTTTATGAGGATCTTTTGAGTCATATTGCAAAATATCCCCAAAATAAAGAGCTGTCAGCAAATCTGTTGCTGACAAGCTTCCTCCAGGGTGCCCTGAGCCTGCTTTATGAATCAATTTTAAAATTTTTCGTCGGAGTTGTTTCGCCCTGTTTTCCAAGTGGGCAACTTTTGAGTTATTCAAAGGGAATAGCCGAAAATTAAAGTTTTAAATAGATGGTGGCTTAAAATTGCCAGATACGGCAGACTTTACCATAAAAACCGAAAGGTTCCAATAGGAAGGAATCTATGAATACCTATTATTCCTCTGGAACGCTGACATACTCTTCACAAACTTCCAGAAGCTTTACAAAATCGACCGGTTTGGGGAAATATTGATCCGCACCGGCAGAATGAACATCACCTTCACTGAATCGTAAATCCCCTGACACAACGATAATTTTTACATCCTTGATGCCACTGTTTTGTTTGATATTTTTACAAACATTGATCCCGCTCAACCCGGGTAATGCCAAATCAAGAATGACAATCGCGGGTGAGAACTGAACTACTTTCAACCCAGCCTCTAATCCATCGTAAGCCACTTCAGTTAAAAAATCATGTTTATTGAAGTAACCTCTCAAAATATCAGCAAATTTTTTCTCGTCATCAACGATCAACACTTTCCTTGTGGATTTTTCAGTCAGCTCGACCCGGATATAATCCTGGATCATTTTTATGGTGTAGCCTTGCCTTTGAAGTGCATATATTTTCTGACAACGTTCTTTTACCCAGGCAGGATAATAACCGACGATGCCCTTGCCACCGGGATGAGCTTCTTTTTGAGGGTCCGGAAAAAAGAGATATTTTTTCTGCCAAAGCCACAATGTTTTTCTTGTGATAGGAACAACTTTTAAAATTTCGGCCGCAGTTACTCTGGCGTTTTTATCCATAATGACCTCCTGATAAGACCTTTTCTAATACTGCATTTTGCTAATCTTATGAAAATTTTGACCTTTAAACTGTGAATGTAACCTTTTAATAATTTATTTGCAACTTTTACTTGGATATGTCTGTGCAACAGTTGAAGTAAAGCAATGTTTCAATCACAGAAACAATAATAATTGACAATATCTTTAAAGCATCAGCTTCCTTGATTATTACTTTTACACCCGTGATTGTATTGCAGAGTTTAAAACAGCTATCTATCTGCCTGCATTTTATACAAGTTATAAAAAATCCCCTTTTTACGTAGTAATTCTTTACGCAAACCCCATTCTACAATTTCTCCGTTTTTCAAGACAAGGGCCTTGTCTGCATGTTTGATAGTAGAAAGTCTGTGAGCAATGATGATGCTGGTTCGTCCATGCGTCAATTCGCCCACGGCTTTTTGCAAAAGGATTTCTGTCTCTGAATCAACGCTTGAGGTCGCTTCATCCAGGACGAGTATTCCGGGATTTACTGCCAGTGCTCTCGCAAAGGACAGCAGTTGTCTTTGCCCCAGAGACAAGCCTTTACCGCCCTCCCCTATTTGATAGTCAAATTTATCAGTCAGGCTTTCTATAAATTCCTGAGCGTGTACCGCATCGACCACGGCGGTCACTTCTTCCATTTCCTTTGAGGTATTTCCGAGTCGTATGTTGTCTAATATTGAACCACTGAACAGAAATACATCTTGTGGAACCAGTGCCAGTTGACGACGTAAATCGTACTTATTCATATCTTTTATGGAGCATCCGTCGATCAGAATATCACCTTTTTCCACATCATAAAATCTGAACAAAGCATTTATTATTGTTGATTTACCCGATCCCGTGGCCCCTACGATTGCTAAGGTCTCACCCGGTTCGAGAGTAAAGGAGATATCTTTCAGAATGTAATCGCCCTCATTGTAAGCGAACCATACATTTTTGAATTCAACGCGTCCTTGAACAGGTTTTACTCTTGTTTCTATCTGGGAATGGATGATTTCTACGGGAGTATCGAGCAATTCAAAAATTCGCTCGGATGAAGCCATTGCGGTCTGAATGATGTTAAATTTTTCCGCCAGATCTCGTACAGGTTCAAAGAATTTTTGCAGATATTGAAGAAAGGCTACCAATACTCCGAGTGGAATTTCTTCCTGCACGAAACGTCCCCCGCCATACCAGATAATCAACCCAACGGCGATGGAACTGAACAGATCAATTGAAGGCATAAAAACCGAGCTGTAGTGAAGCGCGCGCATGTCTTCATGCAACTTATCTTCATTGGCATCTGAAAATTTTTTATAAAATTCATTCTGTCTGCCAAACAACTGGAGGAGAGTCATGCCCGATAAATTTTCCTCCAATGCGGAATTGATTCGACTGACATGCGAGCGGTTTTTTCTCACTGCATCACGCGCCCTCACTCGATAGGCTTTAGCCGCCATCACTAAAAATGGGAAGATCAGACAAACAACCAGAGCCAGTCGCCAGTCGAGAAACAACAGAACACAAAAAATTCCTACAAGTGTGAACACGTCGTTAAAGACAAGTATCAGACCCGAGGTCAGCATCTCGTTCAATGACTCCACATCGTTGACAACCCTTGTCACAATTTTTCCGATGGGATTTTTGTCAAAGTAGCGAAACGGCAATCGATGCATATGTGTGAAAATTTCAGTCCGCATTCCGTACATGACACGTTGTCCAATCCACTGCAAAAGCCATATCTGTGCGAATTGACAAGCAAAGGCCGCAACCAGTATCCCGAAATACAACAGGGCAATTTTATCCAGTCCTTCTATCTTATTGACTGAAATATGATCATCTATAGCTATTTTCGTCAGGTAGGGGCCGGCAAGATTCAGAACTGAAACGACCAGCAACAGAAGAATTGATAAAATCACCCAATTTTTAAACGCCAATAAATAAGAAAGGATACGGCGAAACAAAGCCCAATCCAGATATCTGTCTTCTAAGGATTCTCCTTGCGGTTTATTTTTCATTGCAAGGTGATCTCCATATCCATTGCCAATTCCTGATTGCGATAGGTATGGGCGTATTTCCCATTCGTTTGCATCAGTTCATTGTGCGTTCCTTGCTCCAGAATTCTTCCATCTTCCATGAAAACTATAAAATCCATTTTGCGGGCGGTCTGCAGTTTTTGTGTGACAAGGATCAAGGTGACATTGTCCAATCTGGACAAAATTTCGGTCAACACCTGCGACTCTGTGTCTCCATCCAAAGCAGAGAAAGCATCGTCTAAAATGAGAACTTTGGGGCCTGCCAATAAAGCTCGCGCCAAAGCCACTCTTTGTTTTTGCCCTCCTGAAAGAGATACGCCGCGCTCACCGATGAGCGTGTCCAACCCATTGGGAAGCCGTTCGATATCATCCTGTAATCCAGCAGAATGAACCACTGAAAGGATTTGGGAATCATCTGCGGAAGAATCACCCAGAGCAATGTTGTCACGAATGGACATCGAAAAAAGGAACGGTTCCTGCTCAACCCGAACCACATTTTTGCGCAATACATCGAGGGGAATTTGATTGATAGGCAAACCATCTATTTCCACAACACCCGATTCCGGATCATACAAACGCAATATCAAATTGATCAGGCTGGTTTTTCCTGCACCGACTCTCCCAACAATTCCCAGTCTCTGTCCCTTAGGGATGAGCAAATCAACATCGTTCAGGCTGGTCTTGTTCGCATTTGGATAAGAAAATGTTACGGATTTAAATGCAACACTTCCCCGAATTAAAAAATTCCTGTCGTTCTGCACCAACGAATCGTTCACCAAGGGCTCCGCATTGAGTATTTCCAGCAGACGTCCCATCGCAACGCGACCCTTTTGCCCCAAATTGATCACATACCCCAATCCCATCATGGGCCAGGAGAGCATGAGCAGGTAGCCATTGAAGGCAACAAACTCCCCTAAAGTCATCTCACCCGCCAATGTCGCATTGCCGCCGATCCAAAGTGAGACCAATGCCGAAATACCCAGGGTAAAAATATACGAGGGACTGAATATGCCGTAGAGCTTGGCGACACGAAGGTTCTTGTCAATGTACTCACGGTTGAGTTTGTCAAATAACTTCTTTTGATGTTCTTCCTGAACAAAGGTATGAAGGGTGCGAATGCCCGCAACATTCTCCTGAACCTGAGAAGTTATTTTTGACAAATGCACCTGCACCGCCGCATGCCCCTCACCAATTTTTTTAATAAAATTAAAAAACAGTAAAGAAACAATGGGAAGGGGTAACAAAACCCAAAAGGTAACCACCGGATGAATCCAGAACATCAATCCCAGAGCCGAAACGATCACCACCACCGCATCCACCCAAATGAGCAGGCCAAGGCCAACAAATTCTCTCACCGCTCGCAAATCGTTGGTCGCGCGAGACATCATATCGCCAACAGAATGCGTTTGATAAAAGGGGGTGTCTAAAGAAAGAAAATGTCGAAACAGATGATTTAAAAGATCACGCTCAATCAGTCTGGCAGGCCCAAACAAACATTTTCGCCAGCCAAAACGAGAAGCCGCCTGTATGCAGGACAGAAAAAATATCAGCCCTGCCATGGACAGCAATGCTCCTGTTTGTGGCTTCGATGAGAGAGAGTCTATGACTGATTTGAGTGCCCAGGGGATCGCCAGTCCAGCGGCATCAGTGAGTAATAAGGCAACAATACCGATTGTCATTTGACGCCGGTATTTCAGGAAAAATGGAAGAAAGAATTTTATTTCGGGAAACTTCATAAGCGTGGAAAGATAATTTCGACCAATATGAGGTAGGAAGAGCGCAGAAAACGAATGGTACAGAAATCGCTACAGAACGCCCTTGGTTACAACCATCATCAAGATACCTATTCCAAGACATAACAGGTTTTTGAACCCCCCTCGGTGTTCCTCATAAACTGTAGGAAGAAGGTCTCCAACGGATATAAATAAAAAGGTCCCAGCAGAAATACCAATGGCGACAGATACGTAAAACTCATTCATGCTATGCAAAACTGAGGTCGCAATGATTGCGGCTATGGGTGTTGTCAAAGCAAACAGAAACATTGAAGACAGAATCTTATTTTTTGAATACTCGCCCCCTTTCACCAGCATACCGCTCAATGCGAGTGCCGCAGGAAACTTATGAATGGCAACAGCTATAAAAATAATCAGACTCAAATTCATCATACTCCCGGCACCAATGGCGACCCCTTCCAAAAGGCTATGAAAACCAATGCCAAAATAGGCCGCCATCCCTACCTTATGGAAGTCGCATTCGCCTTCTTCACAAGGATGAACCATGATGAATTTTTCCATGAGGAAAATCGTTAAAAATCCCACCATGATGGGTGTGCCTAAGTGATCTCCCAATACAGGAGCAATCTCAGGCAACATATGGAAAAAAACCGCGCCGAGAAGAATCCCTGCACAAAAACTGATAACAGAGCTGAATGTCTTTTTGGACCAAATTCTGATTGTAGGCAACCACCCTCCCAACATAGTGATTGCAAAAACAAAAACCAGAAACAGGTAAAACGATGATTGATCCATAACTCAAAAACACTCCTAACACAGCATTAAATATGAAGAAATTAATTGAGAACAATAAAACCTCAATTTGCTAGTCCTTTGATGAAAATTGAGCTAGAATGGTTCAGAAATTTGTTAGATCGCCCAACCACTGCATCCAAATTGACGTTGAAAGCGAATTGGGAAAGCTAACACAAATAATTCCAATAATCTATTAGATAAAGACCCTTTATTACTGGTCTTCTTGCCCCTCTGTTAAAACAATTCCGAAATGTTTTTTAATATCATCCTAGCCGGAGGTAGCGGTTCTCGATTTTGGCCTAGAAGTCGCGAGAACAATCCCAAGCAACTATTGAATATCGGTGGCGGTTCCACTTTAATTCAACGAACTCTCCAACGTTTAAAATCGATCGCTCCTGTTGATCAAACTCTGGTTATCTCAAATCAGAATCACGCTGACGAGACTTGCCGACAATTGGCAGAGATGGATTTCCCTCCGGGTAATTTGTTTGCCGAGCCCGAAGGAAAGAATACCGCTGCGGCCATTGGCCTTGCGGCCAAGTGGATCTCCCGCACTCATCCGTCAGCAATCATGGGCATTTTCCCGGCCGACCATTTCATAGGTAATGAAGCAGCTTTTCAAAAAGTGGTGCAAGAAGCTCGGCATCTTGCTGAACAAGGATTCATGGTCACGCTTGGTATTTGTCCCAAACACCCCGAAACCGGCTACGGTTATATCAAGCAAGGTGAAAGCCTGAGCGAAACTGCTTTTCGTATTGAGCGGTTTACAGAAAAACCCAATATCATTCTGGCTCAACAATTTCTTGACGAAGGGGGTTATTTCTGGAACAGCGGTATGTTCTTCTGGAAAGCCTCTGTCTTTCTCGAATCCATGAAAGAATTCATGCCGGAAAGTTACAAAATAATTGAAAATATTGATTCCTGTATTGGCGAGAACAAGGGGAAATTTTCATATAAGATTTTCTCAGATGAAGGTGAAGCCCTTTACGCATCTCTGCCCTCAATCTCTGTTGACCATGGCATCATGGAAAAATCCAGCCAATCGGTTGTGGTCCCTGCCGATATCTCATGGAACGACGTTGGGGCCTGGAGTGCTCTTGAGGAAATTTTACAAAAAGATGCTCAGGGCAATATCATTTCAGGTGATGTACTCGCGATCGATTGCGAGGATTCAATTTTGCAGGGCAATCACCGTCTGGTCGCCGTGCTGGGTATGAAAGATACTCTCGTCGTTGACAGTGAAGACGCTTTGCTCATTTGCGACAAAAATCGGGCTCAGGAAGTCAAAAAAATCACTGAAAAGTTGAAAAAGGACAAACGTCTTGAATCTGTCACGGCTTCTCATGTTGTCCGCCCCTGGGGAACCTATACCGTTTTAGAAGAGCGGGAAAATTATCTGGTCAAACGCATTGAGGTTTTTTCCGGGGAAAAGCTGAGCCTGCAGTCACACGCCTGCCGAAGCGAAAACTGGACCGTCGTGCAAGGTCAGGCCTGTGCGGAAAAAGACGGTGAAAATTTTTATCTAAACGTAAACGAATCCATCTTCATCCCGCAAGGGGCTCGCCATAGATTGAGCAATCCCGGTAAGGAATTACTTGTTTTGATTGAAATACAAAGCGGGTCCAAACTGGACGAAAATGATATCATCCGTTATCAGGATATCTACGGCAGAGTTTCCGAAGAATAACAAAAACTACTTTAATATTCTTAGAAGATTTCCTGCCGCATAAGCCCGTACCGCCTTATTTTCATCATTCAAAAGTTGGATGAGTAGTGGAAAGGCATCGGCCCCTCCCATCATGCCAATTGCCCTTGTTGCCGCTGTACGAACGCGTGTGTTCGAATCCTGTGCCGCCTTTGCCAGCAATTGAACTCTGTCACTCAAATAGGTTTCACCCAGAGCCCGCGCCGCCGCGCTACGGATCCCAAAATCAGGATCGACCAGTACCTCAGCAAATACGCCATCGCATGCCGTTTGATTGAATCGTTTGAGGGCCACAGCGGAAGCGATCCGGACCATGCCATCGGTATCGTTGCAAAGTTGCTTCAATCGGTCGCGAGTAAAATGGGACGGCAATTTTCCCAACTCCAGAGCGGCCTGATGACGAATGGAAGGATTGGGCGAACGGCTCAATTCGGTCAATCGAGGAATCATGTCCGCACGAACGTTTTCACCAATTGCCTTGAGACCATAAAATACGATTTCGACTTCGGCATTGTCCAGCAAAGGTATCAAGTAAGAACGTGCTTCCTTGCTCCCTATCTTACCCAGGTAACCAATCGCATGATAGATGTAAACCGAGTCTGAGTGCTTCAAAGGTTCCAATAGGTATTCATATTTATCGGTTTCACCCATTTTGATCAAAGCCGCAGATGCCGAAAGCCTCACCGCTGGATCGTCTGATTTCAAATACGGTCGTATTTGTTCTTTGTACTGAGGCCCTCCCAAATCGCCTAACATTTCTATCGCGGCGGCCTTGACCCATATATTGGTGTCATCTTTGAGTTTTTCTGCCAAAGACACCGCTTCCTTTGTGGAAATATTTTTCATTCCCTGCAAGGCAAACAATCGTGTGTTGTGATAAACATCTTCAGCCGCCTTTTGCAATAGCGGTATCAATGCAGGATTTTCTGATTCGCCGATAGCACGTGCGGAAGCACTGCGCACGTAGGAATTTTCGTCGTGACTGGTCGCCTCAAGAATAGCAATGCATTGATCTCTCAACTTACTCAAGGCAAACAACGGTTTCTTTTCTCCCAATGCGGTTTGTGCCCATAAAAGAACCATCAGGCAAACCAGAAACTTACCAACGATCTTCAACATTCTTCCTCCAAACCTGCTAAAATTGCATATTTTCCCATGATTTCTCTGTATTCACTGACCGCGTCGGTTTTGTCTCTTTTTGTGAAACCCAATATCAGGATACGACATTTTTCCAGTAACATTTGAGCCGTCACCCTTTTTTGGCGCGAATCCAAAATTCCTGATTCCAGAAGATTGACGAGGGAATGGACTCTGAATCGATCCATCCCCCAATATTTTCGTGACAATTGATCTTCGTGTCCACCCCGCTTCACCGTCAGTTTATCGCTGAAATAATGAAATGGATAGCGAGCCGCAATCCTCAGCCAAAGATCGTAATCTTCACAAGCGGGCAAAGATTCATCGAACAAGCCCACCTCTTCCAACAATGTGGCCCTCAGCATAACTGAAGAAGGACTGACAACGCAAAGCGGGAGACAGTGATCGAAAATATAGCCGCCCTGTTTTGCGTGCCGATTCATTGGGTTTACCCGTTTGCCCTTGCGAATCCAGATCTCATCGGTGTGGATCGCCATACATTCTGGATGTGCATCCATCCATTGAGCCTGAATCTTCAATTTTTCTTTCAGCCACAAATCGTCTGAATCCAGAAAGCAGATATACTGTCCTCTGGCAAGCTGTATCCCCACATTTCTCGCTTTTGAAACTCCCTGATTCTGTTGAAGTCGAATGTATTGAGTGAGAGGTCTGGATTGGAGGAACGCTTCTGTTTCGTCTGAAGATGCATCATCGACGATAATGAGCTCAAAATCCCGGAAAGTCTGATCGTCTATAGATTGCAGGCATTCTTTCAAAAAATCGATCCGATTATAGGTCGGAACAACGATTGAAACTTTGGGTTTGTTGTTTTGATCGGCCACACAGAAATTCTATCCTAGAAGCGTCCTGATCGCCACACCCATTGTCAAATCAGAAGCTATCAAAATCGGATGAGCTGTGACTCTAAAGGGATATCAGGCAGGTGAAATTTATCAATCCTTGTTACTTTGATCGTGCCGAATGTTAGTCAGGCGAGGCGTTTTTGGATTTCCAGAGCGCGACAATGCTCTTCATCCAAACTGAGGAAACCTTTTTTCAAATCATTTTTCAACATCAATAATTCAAATCGCAAAGCTTCTTCAACGGCAGACTTGAAGGTCTCCCGGCCGTCACAGGCAAAAGCCACGATACGAGTATTGAACTTGGAAGGTTGCGCGTCGTGTAATATCTGATCGATGGTATTGGGCTGAATACCCCCGCCCAGCGAGACAGAAAAACCGAATTTTTGGATACGAAGAATGGTCGAACGTACAAGATGAATAAAGTCTGCATCACGGCGTTTGGCACCCAAGGACTGTAGTAAATCGCTCGAACCGATGGTGACTTCGTCAATGTCTTTTGCGAAAGGGGAATCCAGTATTTCATCCAAATGCCGGATGGCAAAGGCCGTCTCGATGTTCACACATTTTTTTATGCGCCGATATTGCAGGGGCGAACAGAAGTCACGAACCGCACCGATGAAATTTTCCAGCGCATAAGGCGATTCGATCATAGGGCCAATAACACCGTCCACATCCATAGGCAGAATGCTCCTGATGTCATACCTCGCATTGGGTCCCCCTATTTTGACATGAACCGGTAAAATCCCTCGCGCCATTTTCACCCATTCTTCAATTTGGGCATGACTCATGGCCGAGTCTTCGGTAGACAATTTGATACCGATTGCCCCCTGTTCCACTTTCAACCGTTGCAATTCAGATGAAGGTGTATCCGGTTGCACAAGCTTCAACAATTGCTTTGGAGTTCTTTTACCAGTCATCGCCATTCCCCTTTAGAATTTCTGGCAATCGTCGAAGGCTCGATCTGAGTCACACGGGCATTGCCCGTTAATATCATCGCTTTGCGCAATTCTTCCCGTAACTGATTCAAATAAAACTCGACACCTTCCTGCCCGGCTCCAAAAGCCGCAATGCAAATCGGTCGTCCTATCAGTACCGCATCCGCTCCCAGAGCGAGCATCTTCAAGACATCGATGCCTTCCCGAATGCCGCCATCGACCAATACTTTGGCTCGGCCGCCAACGGCATTGGCAATTTCCGGTAATACTTCAGCCGTACCCGGCATCGTGTCCATCACCCTTCCGCCATGATTGGAAACCACGATCGCGTCGGCACCAGCTTCTATCGCCGCCATTGCCGATTCGACATTCATGATCCCTTTCAAAATAAAGGGAACCGACAAATAACTTTTCAACTCACGCAACTCGTCAATCGTCTTGGGAGCCACCCGTTGAGATTTCAAGGCCATCGTCTTGAACGATGCCGCATCAATATCTATACCGACCGCTATCGCACCCGCATCTTCCGCCGCCTTGAATCGTTTGATGATGTCCAGATTGTATTCGCGTGGCTTGAAAATCGGGATGCCCAAACCACCGCGTTCGCGAATGGATTCCAAACCGATCAAATATTTTTGTGGGCTGGCACCGTCCCCCACCATCCCCATAGAGCCGCAACTGAGGCAACCGTCGAGCACGGCGTCGGCATAATCTTTTTCACCCATACCTCCCGCCAGATTGGTTTCCATGCCCGTGATCGGGGCGGCAAGAATGGGCAGGGACAGCTTGTGTCCGAAAAGCTGGATACTGAGATCGGGCTCCCGTACATTGTGAATGGTACGCAGATTGATTTTGTAACGCGCCAAAGCCCGGAGATTTTCTGTGAACGACTCGCCACTGCCGATCCCTCCTATTCCCGGTACTTTTCCCGCACATTCCACCCCATCACATATAATGCAAGCCTTGCAGGCCGCGTAGAATTTTTTTCGCGCATTATTGCGGATGATGTCCCAGGTCAACTGAGTGGGCGAACCCATCTCGATGGTGATACAGGCCCGCGCCTGATCATTGATACGAATCGCTTCCTCGCGTGTTTTTGCTACTGTGATGACGTGTCCCATCTTGCCCAGATTGCTATTCAACTCCTCAACACGATCGCCCGCTTCCTTCATCAGGATCACTTCTTTAACCCCGCGAATTTTTCGCGCTTCCTCCACCCCTTGAACAGAAAGAATTTTACCCGGTGGAGGGATCAAAGCCCGCTCAGCCGCAAACAAATGGAGATGAGGTTTCAGATTCGTCGGTGTATCGCCGAGAGCCACCTGAATAGCCGCCTTGACCAAGTCCACTCCTGTAGCAAGCGGGTAAGTGTAACTCGACATCCAGCCACCGCTCAAACGCGCGGCGATCTCAACCACCTTCGGTCCCTCGGATGTGAGCTTGATGTCTCCCTTCGCCGCTCCTACATTGATTCCCAAAGTACGAATGGCTTTGATAAAGATATCTTCAACCGCCTTCACATCCGCTTCTGGCAAGGCTGAAGGCAAAGTGTGCCCCGTTTCAACAAAACAGGGAGAACGTTCGATGATACGGTCCGCCACACCCGTGATAAAGATTTTTCCATCAAAAACCAGAGCGTCCAGACTCAGCTCCGTCCCCTCCATAAAATCTTCGAGAACCAGCTTGCCGCTGATAGAGGCTTCCTTCGCTTCCCGGAACGCTTGCCGAAAATCAGATCGGCTTAAAATCTTGCGGACACCGCGCGCACCCATATTGTCACAAGGCTTGATGACCAACGGCAGAGGCATTTCATTCATCGCCTGCTCGCCCTCATCTAAAGTCCAGATCGGGCGGAAATCAGGGACGGGAACGCCTCCCGCCTTCAAACATTGGCGCATCTTGATTTTATCCGTAGCACGCTCAGCCACTTCAAAAGGAATTCCCGGCAAATTCAACGCATTGGCGACAGCCGCCACGGTTTGCGAAGCGTCCGTTCCGATGGTCATCACCCCATCGAGAAGGCACGACGTGTGGAACTGCTTCGCCGCATTGACCGTCAAATTGATATTGCGAGTACTGACCACCAGCGGATAGTCTGCCAGCAACATCCCCTCAGCTTCACGATTGTAATCCGTAACAACGACCTTCAATCCCAAAGCCTTTGCTGTCTTGATCGCAGGAACCTGGAAAGGTCCCCCACCAATGACCATCAAATGTCGAATGCGTCCAGAACTCAAAGTATCCCCTTAAGTAAAATTCAGCCAAATCCAGAACTATCTTCCTCTATTATCGACTAAAACGAAACCCCTCTTGATAAAATTATTTTATCTCCCTGAAAGTGCCTGTTTGATAACAAAAACAGCGTCAGCACAAACACCCACTTCCAAGTCCTGATTTTATATAAAAGTTATGGATAGATGCTCTGAAAATAAAAATTTTCTTTAAAAAACAACACATTAACACTTGACAGATAGAAGGAAACTCGTATATTCTCTATAAAGATACACACTGATATATTATTTTGAATTTATTAGCTTTATTTTATTTATTTTAAGAAATTCAAGTAATATTTACACCGATAAAAAGAGATATGCTCCAATATTTGGCAAAAAGGACAGGCGGCCCAACATGGAAAGATATGGCAGTGATCTTTCTAGTTGCAAGTTGTTTTGTATTGCCCGATTTATTCAGCTACGGCCCCGTGCCCCAGCCCACAGAACACATCGCATCCAATCAAACTACAGTTTCCATTTCTGAAAAAATTGACCAAGCTCGCGCTCCCATTCAAGATCAAATGATTGATGATTCTGAAGTGCATGACACCCCACCCATGTCAAATTAGCTCAGTCCATTTCGTGCCTTGTAAAAAATTCAGCGTAAATTTCCTTTTTCTTATCCTGCACCCCTGAAGTTCAACATAGCCTGACCGTTTGCTTGATAAACACGCAATATTTTTGCATAATACTCTCAAGGAATGGGGGGGCTTACGCAATGAAGGCAAATAAGCTGTCAATTTGGATAGGCACAGGTTTTTTGCTGATGTTACCCCTCTTTTATATCGATTACAGCGACACCGAGTATCCCGCCCTGCAAAAAGCCGAACAAGTGGTGCGCCATGTTTCCTCCCAACGACACTTGAAACATTCCTCCTTTTATGCACTGGATGGAGAGAAGACCCCCTCCCGCTTCGTGCAATGGATGTTCTCTACCTTGGCTCATGCAGAATGGTATCTGGTAGATGCGCCCGGAGAGTTCAATGCAGAAGAACTGAAAATGATAAAAAAGAGTGGGATTCCTCTCATCCCGCCAGAAGTTGCCATCGTTCCCTACAAACCCGACCTCGAACGAGGAAAACAAGTCGTCGTGAAAGCAGACAACACCAGGAACATCCTGGTTGTCGAGAGTTATATAGACCCACAAATGCTCCCAGTTCGCACCCGCGAATGGGAATTTTCAATCTCAGACAAAGAATAGACCGCACCCAAATGAAAATTGTAGCTTTAGGTTGCTTCCAAGTTTAGGTCTTTTAGGATGTGCGAAATAAGTCGATTGATGTCATAATATTTTCTTTTTGCTAAACCTGAAAGTCCAATAACGGCAAGTTTTCCGTAAGTCAAAAACAATCCATACTCATAAATTAACTCAATGATTGATTGGTCCAACATTTTTATTCTTTTTTTGCTTATTCTTCTTTCAGGAATTTTTTCAGGATCCGAGACCGCCCTGGTTTCACTCCATGCGGCCCAAGTCCGAAATCTGGTTCAGACGAATAGAAAAAGGGCCAAGATAGTTGAAAAGCTGAAAGAAAAGCCCCAACGATTGTTGATCACTATCCTTATTGGAAACAACGTGGTGAATATCGGAACCTCTGTGTTTGCCACCGTTGTAGCCACAGAGGCCTTTGGAAATCACGTCATTGGTTGGGTGACAGGGATATTAACCCTTCTTATTCTGGTGTTTGGTGAAATCATACCGAAGACCTTTTCTCACAAGCATGCTATAGAATTTTCTCTGTTCATTGCCTACCCCATTTATTTTCTTCAAGAGTTGCTTCTCCCTTTAATCTGGTTATTAGAGAAACTGATTTTGTTAATCAATAAAATATTGAGAATTGAAAATCATTCTAACCAGGTGGTTTCTGAACAAGATCTCCGGGCCATGGTGAATTTAAGCTCGGAAGAAGGTTCCATAGAAGCATCCGAAGCAGAGTTGATAGATAACGTAATTGATTTCAGCACCATTTTGGTAGAAGAAGTGATGACCCCCCGTTCCGCAATATGTGCCGTCGATGATACCAAGACGGTTAAAGAAACGATGGAGTTGATGGTACATCAAGGATTGCATTCCCGACTGCCGGTCTATCATGAAACCTTGGAAAATCCAACGGGAGTGGTCGCTTTAAGAGAGATGGCTAAATTGTACTTTGATCAATCTCAGGCCAACAGGACCCTCGCCGATTTGAAACTGTTGGCACCTATCGTGGTCCCCATAACCCAACCCATCAAGCTACTGTTCAATGAGTTTCGCTGGAAACAACGGCATCTCGCGCTCGTGGTGGATGAGCATGGGAGTGTTGTAGGCCTTGTGACAATGGAAGATATCCTTGAAGAAATTATGGGAGAAATTCGAGACGAAACAGACTCTGAAGAGTTTACGGATATTGTTAAAAATGGTGAAAATTCCTGGTCTGTCAGCGGCAGAACAGAATTAAAAAACGTCCGTAATCAAATTGGTATTTGGCTTGGAGGCACCGATGAACAAGAATCAGAGGATGAAAGGAAGACGCTCAGTTTATTGCTGATTGAGAACTTTCAAAAAATTCCCAAGGTAGGTAAATCCGTGATCATAAATAATTGCGAATTGACCGTAGAAAAAGTCGAAAACTTTTCAATCAAACGCGTTCGACTAAAAGCAATTGCCTAGTATAAAATTATCTGTTTACTTATTTGGTAAATCTGAAATAATGCTTTCAATACTAATCATCAGCACCTATAGGCTCAATGGACACGTATCAAATCAGAGATTGTTGTGAGGAAGCACTGGATATTTCAGCAAATCATGGAGTTTTTGCGGGAATGTCTTTTCTTATCGGGGAAAAATTTTGCGCGGAGTATCAGAAACTGCGTTTGCTGAGCAGGAAACTGCGTTACCTCTATCCGGCCAATACCCAAAATGTAGCAGGCAGTCCTTTGAGCATCCGCCCGTTTCAGATCAGCTATTCTTTGACGATTCAGGAAAATTACAGGGGGATTTTCGACCGTATTCAGTTTCTGGAAAACACTCTCAAACATTTTGTTGAGGAAATTGAGAACTGTTTTCTGCCTGATGACATCAAAGAATTTCTAAACACCTATCCCCGTTTGGAATTTAAGAACAGTTCGGGGGAGGATTATACCGGCTCGGTTTTGCAGGAAATGACAGGTCAGGATCTTCTATCGGAAGCGGAAGACATTTTGATCATTGAAGATTTAAAAAGAATGTTCTTTTCTAAATCGGAAAATTAATTCAAGTGCCCAATACTCAGCCACACAATAAAAAAGAAGTGTCCTCTGTCCTCAGTCAGCGGACGCGCCTCGTTCTTGCATTTTTGATTCTTTGTGCCGCGACGTTTTTAATTCTGTTCACGGGCCCAGGATTCAATTTCGTGTTGCAGGTCATTCTGTCCTTCATTTTGCTGTTTTTTCTGTTTTGGCTGATCACCTGATTTTTTCAGAGGATCGCTTTCAAACTATCCACGTAGCAAAACCAGCACCAGTGTGAGGAAAACCCCGGTCAGGGCTCCACAGCTGAGCAAAAGTGTCAGTTTGATCTTTTGTTCGAGTTGCAGACGCAGTTCCTGAGCTTTTGTTTCCAGTTCCTGCTTCATTTGACCCGCCAGTTTCTCTTCCGCCGATTTGATTTTCAGGATCAGCATGGAGTCGGCCTGTTGCATCAGAGATTTCATCAAGGCCGGGCTGGCTTTTTCGATTTCCGCTTGCACGGCATCGACATTTTCCTCTTTTAATTTATCCATTTTTTTCTGGACGGTTTCCAGACGTTCGCTTATCAAATTGCCCAGCTTTGGCTCAAGCGATTCGGCGATCCGCTCCAGGCAATCTTTGCCATTTTGAATCGCTTCGTGCAAGGATTCTTCAATTTCTTCATCTAGGGCTTCTTTTCTTCCCGATACATGTTCGGTCAGGATTTCCAGTTTTTCCCGCAAATCCGACAATCGCTCAAAGTCGTCCTGTGCACGCCTGATATTTCCTTCAATCTCTTCTTTAGGTACTGTCATGGTCCAATCCTCAAATGTATGATTAACAAAGCTCCGGCTTTTCCTTGACCCTTTAAAATTCAAATAGTATATTGTTTTTAAAGGATTTATTATTATGAAAAATGCAATTCAGGAATTCAGTGTTTATTTGAAAGTGGAAAAGAATGTTTCCATCCATACTTTCTCGAATTACCTGCACGACATCAACCAGTTTGTTGAATTCCTGAAAAAAACCGGACACGGAATAGAAAACGGTGAGGTAAAACCCGAAAAAGTCGATCGTCTGGCCATCCGTTCCTTCTTAGGATATCTGCATCAAGCCGCCAATTCTTCTGCGACCATGACCCGAAAGTTATCCTCCCTGAGCACTTTTTTCAAATTTTTATGCCGCGAAGGCCGGATCGAAGAAAACGTTGTGAAGTCCGTACCACGTCCACAAAAAACCAACAAGCTCCCTACCTTTCTATCTGTAGATGAAATGTTCCGGCTTTTGGATTTGCCCAATCCCAGAAGTTTTATAGGGGCACGCGATCGGGCGATCCTCGAATTGTTTTATTCTACAGGAATGCGTATCAGTGAACTTTCTCAATTGATGCAGGAAGATATTGACGTCAAGCGAGGAACCGTCAAGGTGTTCGGTAAAGGTTCCAAAGAGAGACTGATCCCCGTCGGACAGAAGGCAATTGAGGCGATTCATAAATACCTCCCTTTTCGCAAGGACAGAATCAAAGATCAGAATCCTGATCCTGTGCCGGAGGTCTTGTTTCTTAATTTCAGGGCTTCCGCGCTCTCGATCCGGGGCATAAGAAAAATTTTAGAGAAGTATATCAAAGGCAATGCCTTTCCTGCGAACATATCACCTCATTCCCTGCGTCATTCTTTCGCAACGCATTTGCTTTCAGCAGGGGCCGACTTGAGAACCATTCAGGAAATGCTGGGTCACTCCAGCTTGTCGACAACACAAAAATATACGCATCTATCCATTGACAAACTCACAGAAGTATACGATAAAACACATCCTAGGGCGCGTCAAAAGCGGTAGGAATCCCCCTCCCTTTTATGTTAGTCTTTCTTGAACACAACAAAATCCGGTTGATGCGAGAAAAATCATTTTACTCGTTCTACTTCCACTGGTTTCATTCTAGTTTATAAAAACATAATACCATGACATTTCACGCAACAACCATTCTTGCCGTTAGAAGAAATGGCCATGTCGCCCTTGGTGGCGATGGTCAGGTCACGCTCGGTAATACAGTGATGAAACACACAGCCAACAAAGTTCGACGCATGTACAATAATAAAGTCATTGGAGGCTTTGCAGGCTCTACGGCAGATGCATTTTCTCTGTTCGGACGATTTGAAGAAAAGCTGGAAAAATTCCAGGGCAATCTGGCCCGATCCGCTGTCGAGCTGGCTAAGGATTGGCGCACGGACAAAATGTTAAGACGTCTCGAAGCCATGCTCATTGTCGTGGATAAAGAAAGCTCTTTCCTCATTTCAGGGACGGGCGATGTCATTGAGCCTGAAGACGGGACACTGGCCATAGGTTCCGGTGGCATGTATGCCGTCTCTGCGGCCAAGGCTTTATTGCGGAATACTGAAATGTCCGCGAAAGAAATTGTTAAGGAAGCGATGGATATCACCCAGACCATCTGCATATATACCAACTCAAACATAACCATTGAGGAGCTTTGATCAATGGAGCAATCTATTTCTGTAGTAGAAGAGGTTGAAACCAAACCGGAAGATTTATCCGGCTCTCTCACCCCTAAAAAAATTGTACTCGAACTCGACAAATACATTGTCGGACAAAATAAAGCCAAGAAAGCCGTTGCAATCGCGTTGCGAAATCGATGGCGACGACAGCAATTGAGCGATGATTTGCGCGATGAGGTAGCCCCAAAAAATATTTTAATGATCGGTCCCACAGGTGTTGGGAAAACGGAAATTGCCCGCAGGCTGGCAAAACTTTCCAACTCCCCCTTCATAAAAGTTGAAGCTTCGAAGTACACCGAAGTGGGATATGTGGGACGCGATGTGGAATCGATGGTCCGTGATCTGGTTGAATTGAGCAAGGGCATGGTTCAGGAAGAGCAAAAGCTTGAAGTCGCTCAACAAGCCCGTGCCGCCGCAAAGGAAAAGTTGCTCGATCTGCTTCTCCCTCCCCCACCCGGATTTTCGATCAACAAGGAAAATTCCGGTCTGGACTCGCTGGGGCAACAGCATTACCAGAAGACGCGGGAAAAATTTGAGGCTTACCTGAAGGAAGGGCGTTTCGATGATCGTGAAGTCGAAATAGAAATACAAGACAAGCAAGCCAGCCATATCGATGTCATGGGGACTGGAATGGATGATATGAATGCCAACATCAAAGATATGTTGAGCAATATCATGCCTAAAAAAACCAAGCGACGGAAGATGAAAGCTCCTGAAGCGTTCAAAATACTGGTTCAGGAAGAAGCTGAAAAACTGCTGGATCAGGAGAAAGTTGTTCAATGTGCGCTCGAACGGGCTCAGAACAACGGCATCATTTTTATTGATGAAGTTGACAAGATATGCGGTCGCCAAAGCACTCAGGGGCCAGATGTTTCAAGAGAGGGAGTTCAGCGCGATCTTTTACCCATCGTTGAAGGGGCATCCGTCAACACGCGTTATGGCATCATCAAAACAGATCATATTCTTTTCATTTCCGCCGGAGCGTTTCACTCTGCGAAACCTTCAGATCTGATTCCAGAATTTCAGGGGCGCTTCCCCATTCGCGTCGAGCTGGACTCATTGACAGAGCAGGATTTTGAAAGAATATTGACCGAACCGGACAATGCTCTAGTCAAACAATATGCTGAATTGATGAAGACAGAAGGCCTCGAACTGAGCTTTAGCGAAAGTGCCATTAAGGAAATCGCATCCATGTCTGCAATCGTCAATGAGAGGACCGAAAACATCGGAGCCCGCCGCCTGCAAACAATCATGGAAAAATTACTGGAAGACATTTCATACGAAGCCCCTGAAATGGAAAACCAGAGCATTGTTCTTACTGCAGAGGATGTCCGTAAAAAGCTTTCCGACATCATAGAAGACGAGGATCTGAGTCGTTATATCCTTTAAGTTATTTCCTGCAAATGGGAACCTCTGGAAATCGTGCCAGAGACTTCCAGCAGGTTTTCATTTTTTAATGTGTCCAACCACAAAGAGCAACACCCACCACTGGGATCGAAATGAAAAAAGGCCTGGAAAAAGCGGAAGTTCTTCTTGAAGCACTTCCCTTCATTAAATCATTTTTCGGAAAAACCATCGTCATAAAATACGGTGGTGCGGCTATGGTATCCGAGGAACTGAAAACCAACTTTGCGCTCGACGTTGTCATGCTAAAATACGTTGGCATCAATCCGGTGATCGTGCATGGAGGCGGCCCGCAGATAAGTAAAACACTTGAGGCACTGGGGATCAAATCCAAATTCATTGATGGTCAACGCGTCACTTGTGAAGATACGATCGATGTGGTTGAAATGGTGCTTGGCGGCAAAGTAAATAAGGAGATCGTTTCCCTCATCAGTCGCCATGGCGGAAATGCCGTCGGCATTTCTGGAAAAGATGGCGACCTTATAACAGCACGACGTCACAGCCAAAAACGACCTTCACCGGAAACGGAGCGTCCTGAAATAATTGATCTGGGACTTGTTGGAGAAGTCACTCGAATCAATCCAAAGATATTGACGGCTTTGGATCAAAACGGCTTCATTCCCGTCATTGCCCCGACAGGAAAAGGCGAAGAAGGCGAAACACTCAATATCAATGCAGATTTTGTTGCATCAGCAATTGCGATTGCTCTCAAAGCAGAAAAATTAATCTTGATGACAGATGCGCCCGGTGTTCTTGATGGCGATGGAAATCTGATTTCTGAAATGAATCCTGCGAAAGCTAATCGCTACATAAAAGACAAAGTCATCAAAGGCGGGATGTTGCCAAAAGTCAATTGCTGTCTGAGCGCACTTAAAAATGGTGTTAGTAAAACACATATCATAGACGGCCGGCAGAAACATGCGGCTCTATTGGAAATCTTTACGGACAAAGGCATAGGAACACAGATCATCAGTGAATAGTTTCTGTGGGTTTTATTTTTAACAGAACCTGAAACCAACTTCAGCATCATAAGGAAATCTAAAAATTATGACTTCCGCCGATCTGGACGACCGAAGTAAAGCCATTTTGCTCGAAATCGTGCAAGACTACATTCAATTCGGCGAACCTGTAGGTTCACGCACCGTTTCTAAAAACATACGCGAAACCTTGAGCCCTGCCAGCATACGAAATGTTATGGCAGATCTTTCGGATCAGGGCTATATACGGCAACCACATAAATCCGCAGGGAGAACCCCCACGGACAAGGGTTATCGTTTTTTTGTCAATCATTTGATGGAAAAAGAAAACCATCTAATGATGACCCCCTCAAAACCGTCAAAGACGTTCAACCGAAGCGTACAATCGCTTCAAGACACCTTGGAAAATGCCTGCGCCGACTTGTCTCATTCATCCAATCAAACCGGACTGGTCATGTTTCCCAGTTTTTCCAACGCTCTCTTCAAGCACATTGAATTCATCAAGGTTGGACCACGAGAAGCACTGGCAGTTTTCTATTCCGAATTGGGCATCCTGCAAAATAAAATCATTCCCATCGAACAAAAGATGACGCAGGAGGAACTCACTTCCATTTCAGCGTATATCAACAAAGAATTTGCAGGCCAGTCCATCAAAAATATTCGTAAAGAAGCTTTGAGACGAATTCGAAGCGAAAAGGAACATTACGATCGCCTCAAAAAAAAGGCACTCGAATTTTCAACTCAAATTCTTGAGGATCCAGATAAGGCCGAGCTGTTGATAGAAGGTGCGTTCCACTTTCTGGATTCACCTGAATTCGGAACCAATGTTGAAAGAATGAAATCACTGCTCCGGACCGTTGAAGAAAAGACAAAGCTTATCACCCTGCTCGACCACTGTCTGGAACAAGACGGTGCCATGATTTTTATCGGGGGTGAAGATTTCGATGAAGAAATGGAAGACTGTAGCCTGATAGCAGAAAATTATGGATGCAACGGTGAAAATTTGGGAACCGTTGCTATTTTTGGTCCGCGGCGAATGGACTACAGTAAAATGATCTCTCTAGTAAAACAAACAGCCCAAGCGGTTTCTAAAAACCTATCAACTTTGAAAAAGGACGTTTCCATTTATGAGTAAGAAGCCAACTGACGATCTTGAAGATTTCGACATGAAATCCTCTGATGACATAGAAAATAATTCTCTTGACGAAGAGACATCCGACCTGACGGATGATATAGAAGTCGATGCCGTTGCCACACTTCAAGAACAACTGAACCAAAAGGATGCTCAAATAAGTGAGCTTGAATCAGAAATACTACGCGTAAAAGCTGACACTCAAAACTACAAAAAACGTCTGGATAAAGAAAAGTCGGACATGAGAAAATATGGCTCCGAACGTGTCTTCAAGGAATTATTGACGATTCAAGACAACTTTGAGCGTGCACTTTCTGTTTCAAATGTCACCGTAGAAACACTCAGAGAAGGCGTGGAAATGATCCAGAAGGAATTGGCAAAACTTCTGGACAAGGAGAATGTAACCGCCTTGACAGCTGTTGGTAAAGCGTTTGATCCAACCATTCACGAAGTATTGAGCCAGGTAGAATCGAATGAACATGATGAGAACACTGTTATCCAGGAGCATATTAAAGGCTATTTGCTTCATGATAGAATTCTCAGACCCGCTCAGGTCATCATCGCTAAAGCACCTGCCAAATCTGAGGATGAAGAAAGCGCATAAATTCACCAACAACAATACGTTCACCCAACTGAGGAAGCCCTGCACTTCTACCCCTTATGCCTGAGCTTCCCGAAGTAGAAACATTGAAAAATGCACTTCTCCCGTTGATCAAAAATCAAGTTCTGGAGGAGATGATTTTTCATCGTGCCGATCTGCGATTTCCTATCCCCATAGGGCTACTCGATCAGAAAATGACCGGACAGCGTGTGGCTGATGTTGCCCGCAAAGGAAAGTATCTTTTGTGGGAAGTGGCAGAGGGAGCAATGGTCCTCCATTTGGGAATGAGTGGTCGTGTTGTGCAACGACCCTCTCCACAACCTGTGGAAAAACACTGTCACGCTGTATTTAAATTTTCATCAAATGTTTTTTTGCATTTTATCGACCCACGGCGATTTGGTTGTATCGTGTGGGCACCCCGTGAAAGCGGTCACCCTCTTCTCAATCACTTGGGACCAGACCCTTTGACAGCCGATGCATCGCCAGAGCGAATGAAACAATTTGCTCAGAATCGTAAAACATCCATTAAAGCCTTCCTCATGGACGCTCACCAATTGGCCGGTGTCGGGAATATATATGCTTGCGAATCTCTTTTCAGATCGGGCATTCATCCATTGAGACAAGCGGGTCGCCTTTCCTTGAAACGATGGGGAAAATTGATGACAGAATTGAAGACGGTTTTGCAGGAAAGCATCAAAGCAGGAGGTTCCACACTGCGCGACTTTTATGGAGCCGACGGCTCGCCGGGCTATTATTCGACGCGCTTCACCGTTTACGGTAGAGAACATCAGCCCTGCATGAACTGCCAAGAATCTATTTCCCGTCTTGTTCAAACCGGACGATCCACTTTTTACTGCAAACATTGCCAAAAATAGACTGCAAATGACATCCATCGGAATCATCACCATCAACGCCAAATACATCCACAGCTCCCTGAGCCTGCGTTATCTTAGAAATGCGGCACGAGCGGCAGGCCATACCGATGTGTGGATTCAGGAATTTGCATTGGGCCAACCCATCTGGAAAATATCAGCTGAAATTTTAAAGAAAAAACCCAAAGTTTTAGGTATCGGAGTCTATATCTGGAACCGAGCCCAATCTTTTGAACTCATCGAGCGAATCAAGAAACAGGCACCCGGAATCGAGATCGTCATTGGCGGCCCAGAAGTCTCTTTCGACACACCACTCGCAGAAGAAAATCCGCTATACACTCTCATCTCCGGTGAAGGTGAAAAGAAATGGGTCGAGGTATTGGACCATATCCAGCAGCAGAAACAACCATCACCGGAAACCGTAAAAAAATGGGCCAGTTATGGAGAGGACTTGCCCTCCCTTGAAATACCTTACTTGGAAGAAGATCTTCCTGAGTTAAAAAACCGGATTGTATATCTCGAAACTTCTCGCGGTTGCCCCTACCTCTGCTCCTTCTGTTTGTCCGCACTCGATCGCACCGTGCGCTACTTCAATGACGATCAAACGGAACAACAGATCGAATTTTTACTGAGCGGAGGTGTCAATCAAATCAAATTTGTAGATAGAACTTTCAATCTGAAGCCTCAACGAATGAAGGAATTGATCGCACGCCTGAGTCGGTTTCAGGGAGCTTCTTTTCATTTTGAAGTCGTTGGCGATATTTTAACCACAGATTTGACCGACTTCCTCAAAACAGTCCCAGATGGCATGTTCCAATTTGAGATAGGAATTCAAACAACGACAGAGGAAGTGCAGACGACCATACAACGCAAACAGGATAATGAAAAACTTTTCACTAATTTGCGACGTTTGATTGAGATGGGAACTGTCCACCTGCATTGTGATCTGATTTTTGGATTACCGGGAGAGACCCTCACAGAAATCCTTCAGTCTTTTGAGAAAATAGCCAAACTGAAACCGCATGAATTGCAATTGGGATTTTTAAAATTTCTACCCGGCGCACCGGTACGTAAAGAAATTGAAAAACATGAATACCAGTATCAATCGTTGCCACCCTACGAGTTCATCTCACACAAAAATTTGAGCGCGCTGGAAACACTCTATTTAAAAAACTTTGCGGAAATTTTTGAGCTGTTTTACAACTCCAAACGATTCACCTTCAGCTTGAATCACCTGACTGAAACGCTTTCCATGGTCGAAATCATAAACAGCCTGTTGTTTCATATGGAGTCTCGAAATCAACTCATGACACCCCATTCGCTGGAAAATCAGTACAAAATTTTTTACGAAACATTCGATATCGGGAAAGATATTCTTTCATTCGATCTTCTGCGTTTGGATTATCTTTTTGCGCAACGTGTGTTTCGATTGCCTGAATTTCTTAAGCAATGGGACCCTGCTTTAAAAGATGAAAAATTCAAAACATGGCCGGGAGATCGTCAAACACCACTCATTCCCTTTAGTCACGAAATAGTATATTCGGAAAACGATCTGCAAATGCTGCCATCCCCCTACCCTACGCACTATGCAATCACGCACAGTAAAAAAGGGGATGGTTACATACAAAAACCCGAAATCATAAAATACGCTCCATAAAAAAATTTGGCACTACCGGCTAATCGAATTATAATAGAGGGCTGTATTACCCTCAGAAAAAATAAACATCAGGAGAACCACTTGAGCGAGCAAGGAAAGATACGACTGAATCGAAAAAGTCAGATTGTAACGCAAGGCGACAAACGGGCACCCAATCGTGCGATGTTACGTGCTGTTGGTTTTCAGGACGACGATTTTGAAAAACCTATCATTGGGATAGCAAACGGACAAAGTGATATCACACCCTGTAATGCGGGACTGGGACGTCTGGCAGATGTCGCCAGTGCACAAATCAAAGCCAGCGGAGGTATGCCGCAAACTTTTGGAACTATCACCGTCAGCGACGGAATTTCCATGGGAACAGAGGGAATGAAATGTTCGCTGATCAGCCGCGAAGTCATTGCCGATTCAATAGAAACCGTTTGTCGTGGTGCCAATATGGATGCAGTGCTCTGCATTGGTGGTTGCGATAAAAATATGCCCGGTGCCATGATCGCTATGTCCCGACTCGACATCCCCGGAATTTTTGTTTATGGAGGCACCATCAAACCCGGAAAACTTGGCGATCGTGACCTGACCGTCGTCAGTGTTTTTGAAGCGGTTGGACAACACAGCTCAGGAAATATTGAGCACGATTATTTGACTGAAATAGAGAAACATGCCTGCCCTGGTTTAGGGTCTTGCGGGGGAATGTATACAGCGAATACCATGTCCTCTGCTTTTGAAGCCCTCGGCATGAGTCTGCCCTACAGCTCTACAATGGCCAATGAAGATAAAGAAAAAGAATTGAGTACGGGCGAGTGTGCCAAAGCCCTCATCGGGTTGATCGAAAAAAATATTTTGCCGCGCGACATCATGACTCGCAAAGCTTTTGAGAATGCGATTACGGTTATCATGGCAATCGGTGGCTCCACCAATGCCGTACTGCACTTTCTAGCCATCGCACATTCGGTTGGAGTAAAGTTGGATATTGATGATTTTGAAACCATTCGACAACGGTCACCACGTTTTTGCGATCTGCGTCCTTCCGGGAAATATGTAGCCGTTGATCTTCATCAGGTGGGTGGCATTCCTCAAGTCATGAAAATGCTTTTGAACAAGGGATTGTTGCACGGCGATTGCATGACCGTAACAGGCAAAACCATTGCGGAGAATTTGGCCAATGTGCCCGACCATCCATCACTCGATCAGGACGTTATTCTTCCAATTGATATGCCCATCGAGCCTCACGGTCATCTTGCTATTCTTAAAGGAAATCTCAGTCCTGAAGGTTCCGTAGCAAAAACCTCAGGAGTCAAAAGACGTCGCATCGAAGGTCCTGCCCGGATTTTTGAATCGGAAGAGGAATGTCTGGACGCCATCATGGCCAACCAAATCGTAGCCGGAGACATTGTCGTTATCCGCTATGAAGGCCCCAAGGGAGGACCTGGAATGCGGGAAATGCTGGCTCCTACTTCGGCCATCATTGGTCAGGGTCTTGGCGACAGTGTGGGGCTCATCACCGATGGTCGCTTCTCTGGCGGAACCCACGGTCTGGTAGTGGGTCACGTCGCTCCCGAAGCGCAGGAAGGTGGATTGATTGGATTGATAGAGGAAGGCGATCGCATCGTCATTGATCTTGATGAACGCAAACTGGAGGCGTTGATTGATGCTGACATTATCGAATCCAGAAGAGCGAAGTGGAAGCCAAAACCTATAAAATACAAAAATGGTGTTCTTGCCAAGTACGCAAAGCTCGTTTCTTCGGCATCACTGGGTGCCGTAACCGATTTATAATTTTAATTACGAGTTGATCTTTGCAAATATTTCCAAAAGAGTCGAGTTTCGTATACGAATACTAAATTAGAACTACGGTTTACTTAGAACAATAAAAGACTATTTTGAACACACATGTCCTTCATAACCAGGTTATGAGGGACATGTGCTTTGTTTTGTAGTGTGAATTCGCCTTCCGTTATCCTGCTTGGCAGATCGATGGGTTGTGCGGTTGCATCGAATGCCTCTTCTCAGTTGGTGCCTTTGCAGTTCAATTCACTATAAAAATATAAACGTCAAGCAATGTATTTATTTATATAATGCAATGATTCAAAACACTTCTAATATTTCAGCAAAATTTCTTGACTCCAACGGACGCTTCAATCTTTATTACCTGCATCAACTGTACAATCACATTAGCAATACCGTTGCGCGTCGTTTATTCGAAGAACATTATATAGATGTCACGTTAACAGCAGGCATGTGGGGTGGTTCTTACCTGGTTGCGAATGACAACGGCATCGCACGTTCCAATGTCGTACGCCTGTACAGTCTGGTCAATTTGCCACAAAATAGCCCTTTAGAGGATCCTCAACATTTTGAAACACTGATGAAACTTTACGAACAAACATTGAGATCAACTTTTTCTCCTTACAATCTCCAACTGCAAGATCCTCGTTGGGGTGAAAAGATACCCTACAGCAACAAGCACAAACCGACGACAGCACTGCAAATGTGGGATCAAACCAGAAGAGTTAATTATCTGCGCGTTTTCTTTGTTTGGAATTCAGCGACATGGGAAGAATCCATTATCTACGACACCATCCGCAATATCAAGGTCGTCAAAGAATTGCTTGACCTGAATCACCGCCCCCCGCGCAAGGATATGGCAGAAATAAAATTTCTCCTGCAAGATGTATTGATTATCTATTTTACCTTGCACTCCGCATTGTCAGAGGAATTCGTCGAGCATGGGGAACCTATTGTGAAAGATCTATTGAAAGCCTTTTTAAAGGGAATCCGGGAGGAAGAGGAAGCTCAGGATTGGTACCACAAAGTATACTCTAGCGCACTCATCTATGGACTTGAGGAAAGTCTGGAAAAACCATACAAAGACAAGGGGCTGAATATTCATAAAGTAGAAGACTGGCCCATCGAAAAAATAAATTATGTGCCACCTGAATTACTGGAAAAACTAGGACCACCTTTAAAAAACCAATTTCTAAAATTCAAAAACAATATGGAAAAAGTAAATTTTCCGACGGCAAATTGAATTAAAAAAATAAGCTATTCAAGCGAGCTTCAACAATAACCAGCCTGCCAGACCTTTTTGTCCATTGCGCTCTTTATTTGATCCATTCCAAACAGCTACTGCCATTAGAGATGATTTCTCGAACTGGACGTCATTTTCGTCTTTCGTTTTCAAATTTCGTTTGAGCACCAATTTCCACTTATTATCTGCCCAAAATCCTTTTCCTGTTACGTCCTGATGGTCTTGAGTCGTAAGCGTACTGAAGCCTTCTGCATTGAGATCTTCAATACCGGGGTCTGACAATCTCTGGGAATCACTCTTATTTTTAAAACCCATAATATTGCCGTTCGCCTGCACGTCTTTCCATTGCCAGATGTTCACCATGTCACCATCATTCCCCATCGTGATTGCAGGAGGCTCGCCTTGTGACTTCAAGGGAAACATAACGGCCGCCATATCAAGATACATGGCGGAGACACCATAACTTTTATCTTTAGTGGCATCCTCCCATTCCAATGCAATGGCCAGCTCGGTATCGTTACGGACCGCAGACACGTTAACAAAACGTATGGATGGATTCGGCCATTTGGGATTGGTGATCATCTGCGGCTCCAACTCCACTCTCACCTGGCGAGGTGCATTTGGAGAGTTCCATAGAGGATCGGTGGGATCGATGGGTAAATCGCCGGAGATTCTAAGAACCTCAATGGCAGGACCGCAGGTCTCGTCTTTCAAGCATTGTTCAACACCCCCTGAATTACAGGCAGACAAAAGAAAAATCGAAACACTACTGACCAGCAGGGTCTTTAATGGACAAAACTTAAATCCATAAATAAAACGAAATAATTTGATCATTTTGAATTTAGTAAGCATTGACAATGCGTTCTATTTTTTCTTTGACCGCTTCTGTGTAAGGACCAACAACGATGACATTTAGTTTTTCAGAAAGTAAAATTCTTTTTGCGACATCCCAGATTTTCTCAGTGGTAATCGCACCCACCCTCTTCCACTCCTCCTCGGGGCCAATATCCTCGGAATAAAGCTTGGTAAAACCATAACGAAGGTTTTGTTTGTATGGATCATCGAGATCAAAATCAAGTTCATAAAAATAACGCTGTTTGACGTGCTCCAATTCTTCCGAAGAGGGCCCTTCGTGCAAAAAGGTATTAATTTCCCGAAAGATGACCTGACACACTTCAATCAGTTTATCAACACTGACACAAACGTCAAAATCTAGAGTGCCCGTATCGGATGAACTGGTAGCACGGCATTCAACCGCGTACGCCAAACCTCTATCTTCACGTAAAGCCTGTTGCAGCCGTGATGTGATTCCATCATCGAATATTCGTTGAATCATACAAATGGCGTAGTAATCGGGATCGTTATAAGAATAGGCTCGGAAACAAATCTGCATCTGAACTTGACTGTCCGCATCGTACTGAAACCTAAAAGCGGGACGAACCTGATTTTCATTCAAAGTCCCGACAAAATAATTTGGGGAAATGGTTTTGCCACGAACAGGAATTTGAGAAAAATACTTCTCTGTATATGCAACGATATCCTCATGCAAAATAGGCCCTGCCACTGAGAGGATCATATTTCCGGGACAATAATAAGTCTCGAAATATTCCTCTAGCATTTTTTTATCTATCAAACCGATGGTTTTTTCATTGCCAATGGTGGGCCATGAAAGTGATGATCCGGGATACAACAACTCGCAAGCCTGGTTGTCAATATCCACATTGACCCCGTCGGAGTTCATTTCTTCCAATTGTTCTTCGAGGATAATTTGTCGCTCCAGCTCAATGTCCGGAAACGTTGGCTGGTTAAAAAAATCGGCAAATATTTCTATGCCTCTCTCCAACTTTGAAATATGAGGGTTGAATCCGTAATAAGTATATTCGGTCAAGGTAGAGGCTCGCAGTTCGCGACCAATGACCTCAAATTCCCTGTTGAGTGCGATAGAATTAGGAAATTTCTGATTGCCTCGGAAAAGCATGTGCTCAAGAAAATGGGAAATTCCATTATTGTGTTTTTTTTCAAATCGCAGTCCAGCTCGAACAAACATCGCTACTTCGGCCACATGAACATGCGGCATTTGAATCGTCACAACAGTCAAGCCATTACTCAATGTGGTTTGACTGTGATGAATATTGGTATTAAAATTTGGGCTTTGGCTCACAAAAATAACATTCCTCTTAAGGCTCCCTTAAAAAAGAAGCCGATTTTAATTGATATTTAACTTGAATTTCACACCTCTACTAAGTCCCTGTGATCACAAAATTCACGTCAAGGAGAGCTGGTGGTAGAGATAAAGATAAAGATTATTTCCCCTTTTAGCAACCGATTTGATAAAACATTGCATTTGATATTGTGTTCAATATTTTCAGGAAATAACATTCATGCCACAATTGAATTGGGCTGATCGCGATTATGAAGTGGGCTACGATGCACTGCTTGACTATAGCGATCCCGAAACTCCAACTCTGTTTAATGCCAAGGAAACTCTGCAACTCATACTTCCTGAAGGATTACCGGTATTTGGTCTGCACTGGATAGGAGCCGTCATGATCGCTCCCATTCTCGTTTTTATTTCGATCCTTGTATTACTCCCCATCATTATCATTGCAGGGTCTCATGCAACCTGGATAAATGGAATCGTTACTACTGGCATGTGTCTGATTTTACTTTGGGGATTTTCTTTCGTCTTAAAATTGATGATTCTAAATCGGGATATTTTTCCACGACGATATTTTTCATTTTTTGGGAGTGATGGCATCGCCGTACGTTTTTCTCGTCTGCATTTCCCCATGCAAAATCCTAAAATGGAACTGGCCTGGAATGAAATAAAATCTTTACACATAGTGAGAAGGTTTTTTCTTCCCGGCTTGCTGGTAGCCAACCCCTTTATATTTTTCATAGAAGCGCAAGCCGGAGGGGATCGCAATATCGCCATCCCCATTTCACCAAAGGAAAATAACATGCAGTTTTTAGTGAGCGAAATCGAAAAACGAAGCGGAAAATCATTTTCTTGAAGGCAAATAAGATCGATCCTTTCATCATTCGAAATGAATGGCATCTTCTCCCAGTATTTTTTCAATTCGAGAGACCACTTCGTCCGATGGAGACACTCTAAGATGTGAGCCTACTGTTACAACTTTTTCCTTATTGTCGGGAAACAAGAAATGGATTTCCACTTCATTATTGCCATGATTGCTTGCCAATATATCACGTACAGCCAGCATCACGGATCTTTCCAGTCCTGGAGTTCGAATATGAATATGAAGGGTTCCCTTCCAGTTTTTCTTCGCATCCTCCAATGAACAGATCTGATCCACAATCACCTTGGGAGTGTTCCCTTCTGCATCGACCTTGCCGCAAATCCATATAGGAGAATCATCAGATAGCAGTGACTCTGAGGTTGCAAAAATTTCAGGCCATAAAATAACTTCGATTGAGCCTTGCAAATCCTCAAGGACAATGATCCCCATTTTATCTCCCTTCTTTGTGGTTTTGACCGAAACTTTTGCAGGGAGACCGATCATATGAACCGTCTGGTTTTTGTGATCGCTGACTGTCGCGGAGGATGCGTCTGCGAATCGATGAATTTCCTTTTGATATTTATCCAAAGGGTGTCCAGACACATAAAATCCTATGGTTTCTTTTTCAAATTTCAAACGATCTTCATCACTCAACTGCTCTTCATTGTCCTGTGGACCGGCATCATTCTCTTCTTCGTCAAAAGTATCAAACATACTGCTTTGTCCCAACAACAGATCTCTCTGTTTGGCTTGTGCCTTTTCCATTGTTTCCTGAAGATATTTCATCATATAGGCTCTGCTGTGGCCCAGGGAATCGCAAGCACCACTCTTGATCAGACTTTCGATGACACGTTTGTTAGCCACTCGCAAATCCACCGTTTCACAGAAATCTTTGAGTGATTTGAATCCGCCGTTGCTCTCTCGCACCTTTAAGACGGCTTCAATCGCGGCGGTACCCACATTTTTTATAGCTCCCAGACCGAATAACAACTTCCCGTGGGCAACGGAGAAACTCCACGAACTTTCATTGATATCGGGTGGCCGTACCTCTACATTATTTTCCCTGCAATCATGAATATAGCGGATCACTTTGTCGGTGTTATCCATATCGCTGGTGATCAAGGCACCAAAAAACTGCAGTGGATAATGTGCTTTTAAATAGGCTGTTTGATAGGAGACCAGAGCATATGCGGCACTGTGAGATTTATTGAAGCCGTAGCCTGCAAATTTGTCTATCAAGGCAAATATCTTCTCCGCCTTTTCAGGTGGAATTTGATTTTCCCTGGCACCCTCCATGAAACGTTTGCCCTGGGCGGCCATCTCTTCTGCCTTCTTTTTTCCCATTGCACGACGGAGCAAATCGGCCTCGCCCAAGCTGTATCCAGATAATACTGCGGCTATTTTCATAACCTGCTCTTGATACAGGATGACTCCGTGCGTTTCTTTCAAAACTTCTTCCAGTTGAGGAACTTCATATTTTGATTCCAGTGTCCCGTGCTTGCGTTTGACATAATCATCCACCATTCCACTTTCCAGTGGACCCGGTCGATACAAGGCCAACAAGGCAATGATGTCTTCGAAGCAGTCCGGTTTCATTTTTTTCAACAAATCACGCATGCCACCGCTTTCCAACTGAAACACACCCAATGTCCGAGCGTCGCACAAAAGCTCATAGGTTTTGGGGTCGGTGATGGGAATGCGTTCAATGTCCAGCTCTTCGCCGGTGGACTCTTTAATCAGGCGCAATGCATTGTCGATCACCGTTAATGTGCGCAATCCTAGAAAATCCATTTTCAACAAACCCAGTTTTTCCACATTTCCCATGGAGAACTGGGTGACAACTTCGTCGTTTGCGCCTTTGTATAAAGGTAAAAACTGCGTCAGTGGGACCGATGAAATGACCACGCCCGCCGCATGCGTGGAACAGTGTCGGGGCAAACCTTCCAGATTGACCGCAATATCGAGTAATTCAGCCACCTTCTCGTTTTCTTTGCGTAATTTCGTGAACTGTGGCTCTTCCTTAAAAGCATCTGCCAAAGTGACATTCAAACGATCGGGAACCATTTTGGCAATCTTATCGACTTCCCCATAGGACATATCTAACGCACGTCCAACGTCACGGATGACTCCCTTGGCATTCATGCTTCCAAAGGTGATGATCTGCGTCACGTTGCGATTGCCGCCATATTTATGTGTCACGTAATCAATGACTTTTTCTCGACCGTTCATACAAAAGTCGATATCGATATCGGGCATGCTCACACGTTCGGGATTTAAAAACCGCTCAAACATGAGACCAAACTGCAATGGGTCAATATCAGTGATTCTCAGCGCGTAGGCAACGATACTACCAGCGGCGGAGCCTCGCCCCGGACCCACGGGTATCTTTTGTTCGCGTGCATAATGAATGAAGTCCCAAACGATTAAAAAATAACCGGGATATCCCATACGATTGATGATTTTTAATTCTTCGTCCAAACGTGCTACGTAAATGCTTTTGTCAGGAGTCCTGCCGCATTCTTCCATCACCTTCAGTCGCTCGGTCAACCCTTCTCTCGCTTTGTACTCAAGATAACTTTCAAGATTGTAAGTCTCTGGAATGGGATATTCCGGGAAGTTGAGCTGGTTGCAGTCCAGATTGATATTGCACCGCTCTGCAATTTCGAGCGTATTTGTTATCGCATCGGGAACATGACGAAACAGGGCAATCATTTCCTGGGGAGATTTGAAGTAAAACTCATCCGACTTGTATTGCATACGATAGGGATCGTCTATGGTCTTTCCTGTTTGCAGACAAAGCAGGATTTCATGCGCACGAAAATCCATACGATCCATATAATGGCAGTTGTTGGTTGCCACGACGGGAATGGAAAGTTTGTCCCCGATCTGTATCATTTCTTTGTTGATGCGTTCCTGATTTTCCAGTTTATGATATTGCAATTCCAGAAAGAAATTGCCCGCGCCCATGATTTCATTGTATTGAGCGGCCATTTTAATGGCACGAGGAACGTTCTCTCTATAAAGATTGTGCCCGATCTCACCACGACTGCACGAGCTCAACGCAATCAATCCTTCGGCATGTTCGGCAAGCATTTCCTTGTCGATACGTGGCTTGTAATAAAACCCTTCCAGATAACCGGCCGTCACCAGTTTGAGCAGGTTTTTGTAGCCTTTGTCACTTTCAGCCAGCAAGATCAAATGATAGGAAGCATCCCGTAAATCGTGTTTGGAGCCTCTTTCGAGGCGGCTTTCCGGGGCAACGTATACTTCACAACCAATGATGGGTTTGATACCTCTTTTTTTAGCACCATTGTAGAATTCCAACGCACCGAACAAATTTCCATGATCGGTCATTGCCACAGCAGGCATATTGAATTCTTCAGCACGCTTAAAAAGAGCTTCGTGCCGAATCGAAGAATCCAGCAGGCTGTATAAGGTGTGTACGTGAAGATGTACAAAATTATTTAACGACATTTCAAAACAAGTTAGTTTGTGTTTTTCGATTGAAACAATACGACCCCATTGTATCGTCAGTCATTCAGCAAGCTTTCGGGATCGATGTAAACTTTATCTAAGGCATTTGCAACAGCAGGATGTGTCACACAACCTTTGTAAATATTTAGACCTCTTTTCAATGCGGGATCTTCTTGTAAAGCCTTTTTCAATCCCTTGTTCGCCAATGCCAAAGCATATGGAAAAGTTGCATTAGTCAAAGCAAAAGTGGCTGTTCTTGCGACCGCACCGGGCATGTTAGCAACACAATAATGCACAATGCCATCCACATTAAAAATAGGATCACTATGGGTTGTGGGGCGGGATGTTTCCAGAATACCCCCCTGATCGATCCCCACATCGACAATCACCGCTCCCGGCTTCATCAGCGATAACATATCACGCGTGATCAATTTAGGGGCTTTTGCGCCGGGCAATAATACGGCTCCTACGACGAGATCGGCATGGCGCAACGATTCTCTCAAATTCAGACGATTGGACATCAATGTTTTGAGACGGCCTGAAAAAATGTCATCAAGATATCGAAGGCGTGGCAAATGAACATCCAGTAAAGTCACCCTGGCACCTGTTCCAAGTGCCATTTTAGCGGCATTGGCACCAACGATACCACCGCCGATGATGACAACCGTTCCAGGATCGACACCGGGAACGCCGCCCAATAAAATGCCGCGCCCGCCGTTTTCCCGTTCCAGATACTTAGAGCCTTCATGAATCGACATACGCCCTGCGACCTCGCTCATCGGCACCAATAAAGGCAATGAGCCATCTGCCAGCTGAACAGTTTCATAGGCAATCCCCGCAACCTTCTTTTGAAGCAGGACGTCGGTCAATTCAGGTGCCGGTGCCAAATGCAAATAGGTGTAAAGAATTTGATTCTCACGAAGCAAATCAAATTCTTCTGCAATCGGTTCCTTCACTTTAACAACCATATCTGCCCGCTCAAACAATTCATTCCTCGTGACGATTTCAGCCCCTTCATTTTCAAAGAAATTATCCTCAATGCCACTGCCTTGCCCTGCATCTGTTTCAACCAGAACGGTGTGACCGTGAGCACGTAAATCGTGAACTCCGGCAGGGGTCATTGCTATACGATACTCATCCTTTTTAACTTCCTTGGGAATGCCGACTATCATTTTTATGTGATCCTCTATTGGAATGGAGAGTTATATTCAATCAGTTTCCTTGACTAACGAGCTATTGTCATTACTCAATCATAGATGAGTTCATGCTCAAGGGGAATTTGAAATTTTAAAAAAAATAAGATAGATTGTAGAGTCATTATTATCAATGTAACGTATTGAGGCTTTTTTGGAAAATAACCTGATTGAAAAATTATCTGCTCTTGCTAAATCAAGATTTCAAGACTCCGACCAATCTCTGGATTTGGAAAACAGAGTCGCCAATAATGAAACACTTAAAATTTTATGTTTGACTGAAGAATTCCAAAATGCCCGCCAGATATTTTTAAGCGAAAATAATCTGGATGATTCTGCGATTGAAGTCCTTTGCGAGCATTTAAAGGGAGAGAAGCTGGAGTCACTTTATCTGAATAATAATAAGATAACCGACCGAGGCGTTGAGTTATTGTCTCAATCCGCTTTGAGCAAAAATCTGACTTGCCTGATGTTGGAAGCAAATAAGATCGGCCCTGTGGGAGCCAAATTCATTGCAGAATCCGCTTCCTTTCACAATCTGGAAACTCTGTTTTTGGATAACAATCCCATTACAGCCGAAGGCGTGGAAAGCGTTGCAAATTCCAAACAATTAGCAAGGTTGAAAAATTTGCATCTAGACAGTACCGGCATGGGAGATAAAGGGGTGCTGGCGATCGCTAACTCCCCAGCCATGGAAAGGTTGGAAAAATTATATTTGTGTTCCAACCATATTGGAGACGAGGGGGCCATTGCGCTTTGCAGTTCCCCTTATATCAAAAATCTAAAGGCTTTGAGTGTCTGGAGAAATGAAATTCGGGATGAAGGAGGCAAGGCCATTGCGGAATCCCAAAATTTCGGGAAGCTGGAACGGCTTTATATGAGCTTGAATCTGATCGACCGCCCGGTCAGAAAAATAATTCGCCAATCGGAGTTGAGCGCGCGATTAAAAACACTGGTAATGGATTAATAATATCAAGGGAATACCATGGACTACAAATTCACTTACAGCAAATTCTTCAACATCATCTTTCATGTGGGCGTTGCTTTTAACGTCATTCTCGTTACCTGGCTTTATTTGATCTTCTTCGAGATCATTTAGATCCGGAAACGGACTTTCGTCAAGCCAATCCCGATGCCTAGTCAATCTTGGGAGCCGCTCGAACCAGAAATTCGCTGTTTTTCCAGGCCAATTGTGTATCGGCAACCAGTTTGTCACCTTTGGAATTTCTAAAGGGCCGCCAAATACCATCAAGATAGACCTCATTTGGACGAAAACTAGCTTTGTACATGAGTGATTTATTCTCTGAAATATAGTAACCGAGATAAAAATACTTGATCTTGTGCTCCAGGCAGAACTGCAATTGCCGAATCACAGAGAACGTACCCAAGCTGATTTTTTCGGCCGTGCTTGAATAAAAAGTGTAGATTGCTGAAAATGCATTTTGCGTGATATCTCCTAACGCAATTCCCGCCAGCTGTCCATCAACGTAATATTCAAATTCAATCCCGAACGCACTTTTGGAGTAAAAAGACATACGAAAGTTTTTCTGGTCTTCCACATCGTCTACCAGAGATTGAAACCTCTTTTTGTGCTCCAGATATAGTACAAACTTCTCTTCAGAGAATTCAGGAGGACCTATCCTTACGCTAACTTCTTTGCAGGCCTTGAGTGCTCGTTTTTGACTGCGGGTGATTTTAAAATCGGGGACCCGGACACGTATTGGAATACAGCGGTAACAGTTTTTACACCTTGGACGAAAATAATAATCTCCAAAATGACGCATCCCATGCGCTAAAAGATAGTCGAATTCAATCTCGGAGATATCCTCTAAAAGGTATTCTTCAAAAAGGGACATGCGATCATCAAAGTAACCGCATTGAAAAGATTTAGAATCTATAAAGTGTGCCAGCATATCTGTTTTTCAGCCAATCCAATGGCATGTCATTAATAAAAAATTGACTATTTTACGATAGAAAACGCTACTCTTAAACAGGAAATATTTTGTGAAATTTTCTATCCAATGTAACGTAAGGAAAAGGACTCTGAATATACAACACTCATCTGAAATTCTCGCTTATTTATAGTGTGTGGCTACAAGTGACAAACAGCAAACGGAGTGATGCATAAAGAATCAAATCACAATACAGTTTATCTTATTCGTTTCCAACTTGGCAAACAACAACGCTTATTTTTCGATACTCTTGCATTATGAAAGTCTCGGTCATCATACCCGCTCTGAATGAAGCGGGAGTTTTGGTAGAAAATCTCAAAAACATCAGAGAATTAGCTCCCCATGAAATCATTGTCGTTGATGGGGAAAGTCAGGATAACACTCAAATGATCGCAAAACATTTGGCGGACAAAACTGTTACATCGTCCCCTGGCAGAGCGGCACAAATGAACGCCGGTGCACAATCGGCCGAAGGCGATTTGCTTGTTTTCCTGCATGCAGACAGCCTCATTAGCAAGGAAGGTTATCACTCCATGCTCCGCGTTATGGTGAATGAACATATTGCAGGCGGAGCGTTTGGACTTAAAATCGATTCAAACAGCTCAGCTTTGAAATTCATTGCTTTCTCAGCCACCTTGCGAGCCAAATATTTTGGTTTGGTCTATGGCGATCAGGCCATTTTTGTTCGCCGTAAAGTTTTTGAAGAAATTAAAGGTTACTCATCGCTGCCTATCTGTGAGGACCTTGAATTCTATAGACGCCTGCAAAAAAAAGGGCAAACCGTCCTACTGAAAGAAGAAGCCATCACTTCAGCCCGACGCTGGGAAAAAGAGGGCATTGCTTTTACTACGGCCCGAAATATATTGATAGTCTGTTTGTTCCTGCTAAAATTTCCACCTCGGATATTGAGCAAATGGTATTTGTCCATCCGGTAATCGAAGAAACTTCCAGCATCTCTACTTGAAACCCGTCTGCACAGTAAATATAATGAAATACAGACTCTACTAATAATTTTGAAATTATCCCCTTTTGACCCATGACTCAAAAAAAAAAATCCGGTTCTAAAAAACAATCTTCTACTATAAAAAATTCGAGTGGGAAAAAATCCGCTTTAAAAAAACCGGCTCTTGGCGCATCGGCTTTATTTTTGGCGGGAGGACTGCTCTGGGCCTTCCAATCATCACGCAAAAGAACGCCGGTTGCACCTGCTACCGGCAATTTGATAGAAACACGGCCCATACTCTCCCCCGCTATATTCACGGGAAAAGTTTCTCAGGCTTACAGCATTGCCCAGGAAATTCCCAAAGTACTCGATAGCCAGTTCTGCTACTGCTACTGCAAAAAAGAACACAATCACAAAAACCTGCTCACCTGTTACACTAGCAAACATGGTGCAAAATGCAGTATTTGTCTCAACGAAGTATTTTATTCTTATGAACTTTACAATCAAGGCAAGACACTGGACGAAATCGTCACCAGAATAGACGATAAATTTTACAGACCTTACCAACCACGCCGGATCTAATTAATGAACTCTGAAAACACGAACAGACCTTTTCAAAACTATATTCCCTACGCTCTATTAACGGGCTCTATGGTTTGGATTTTCTTCACCTTTTTAAACAAAGTTGAACTGGAACCCTTCAAGGTAGAGTATCCAGCAGAGGCATTCCTTGCCCCCTCTTTTTCAGCTCCCTCTCTTAAGGGAGGAAATATCAAACTTTCGGACTATCGGGGAAAAGTTGTTTTTATCAACTTCTGGGCCACCTGGTGTGGAACGTGTAAGGTTGAAATGCCTTCTATGGAGAAACTTTATCAACGTTTCAAGGATTTTGATTTTGAGATGTTGACCATCAGTGTCGACAAGGACCAAAGTTTGATCGAACCATTTATGAAGGAATACAAGCTGACGTTTCCGGTTGTACTCGATCCGAAAGAAGAAATTGCTAAAAAACTCTACAAAACCACCGGTGTTCCCGAAACTTTCATCGTCGATAAAGAAGGCATCATTCGATTCAAGGCAGTCGGACCCGACAACTGGGCCACCGATGAGTACATGGAAGCTTTTGCTCAATTGATAAAAGGCACCTGATGATAAAAACTCCTCCAATCTTTTCGATTTTGTGCGGGCTTGTTTTCATGACAATAGCATCCCCTCAATTTTCTCTGGCACACAGTGGCCATAAAAAAGAAGCTCCTGTTGTGATGGAACCTGAAGCTACAGATCCAACGGATTCCATTTACACCATCGACAAGCCAGACCATGCGGAATCATTGTCATTACCGGGAGCGAAAGATTTATTTGGACGAGAAGACATGATTATGCCTGACATGCCTGGTATGACGGGTATGTCACATGAAGGACATGAAGCCATGCCCAAAGTCGTGCATGCAAAACGTGAATGGAATTCATCGGATAGAAGCGGGTATGGTGTGGCTTGGGGAATGACTTTATTATCTGCCGGACTGTTTGCTTTTTTGGTTCGCAAACCGTCTGGAAAATAAGAATCCAGGAAATATACCTTCATGTCAAAAATAAGCAACATCCTCAAAGAGCGACTGGGTCTCCAGCTTTTAGAGTACCCGGTACCTGCCCATTCAAACAGCATTCCCTATTCCTTAGGAGGCATGACGGCGGCATCTTTCGGTCTCCTTGTCATCAGTGGAATTCTCCTGGCACAATTTTTTATTCCCGATCCTGAACGAGCGAACAGCAGTGTTCATTACCTAATGGACCAGATTTATTTAGGATGGTTTCTACGCGGCGTACACTTTTGGGCAGGTGAAGTTCTGAGTGTTACGATTTTCCTGCACATGATTCGTGTTTTCGTTACCGCATCCTATAAAAAACCCAGAGAAATTAACTGGTTGGTTGGAGTGGCCCTGTTGGGCTTGATGGTGGGTTTGCTGTTTACCGGAACTGTTTTAAAATGGGATCAGGAAGCTTACGAGGCACTCGATCATTTTGTCTGGGTTACCGGAGAAATGGGCATCCTGGGCTTGCCGCTCACCGAAAAATTCACACCGGGTGTGCCTTTGCTCACGCGAGTTTATATGGCCCATATCTCGCTACTTCCGCTCGTCACCATGCTGGCTTTAGGCTTGCACCTTTTTTATGTCAAATACCATAAGCTGTCACCGATACCCCCATCACGGGAGCCGGGAGAAAAAGCGTCTATAGAAGCGATCCCTTTCACCCATCATATCCTCTATCTGCAACGCGCAGGAATTGGAATCATTGCAGTGATTTTTTTATTGGCGACATTGATTGCCCCCCCTTTAGGAGAACAACCCATCCTGGGCCTGGAAGTCACCAAACCGCCATGGCAATTTGTCTGGATTTATGCGCTTGAAAATCTTTGGGTTCCATCCTTGATCGCCGCACCTTTTGTCATAGGCCTGGGATTGGCTTCCATTCCCTTTGTCGACAGAAGCAGTGAAACCTATTGGAAACGACGACCTATAGCAATGGCATTGTTGGTTGGTTTTATCGTGTTGCTCGCGGGTCTCATCATTTGGGGCTCTGTGACCACCATGTCTCATACAATGTGATGAAACAAACCAACGAGACTCCCATAACCCTGGAGATTTTTAGCAAAACCGATTGTAGCCTCTGCGACATTGCTAAAGAAATCGTGGATCAAACGTCAAAGGATTTTAACTGCAACGTTGTATTGATAGATATCGAGTCAAACCCGCAACTGTACGAAGAATATTGCGAGAAAATCCCCGTCGTAAAAATCAACGGCGAGCAGGCCTTCGTATACAAAGTTCATCCCATAACATTGCGAAAAAAATTAGAGCAAATTTCTTCTCAAAGAAGGCAGGAGTCTTAAGCTTTATTCAACTGCTTGGATCTTTCCTTGACAATGGCCTGCATACGGGTTTTGAAGAAAGGATTTTTATTGACCGTGTATTGGAAGCTTGATTTGAACAAAACAAAACAGGATGTAGTTTCCTGCGCGACCAAAGTGGCGCGTCTTTTGGAGTGAGTCAAAAGTGCCATCTCCCCAAAAAAATCTCCCGACGTCAAAGTATTCACTTCCTTATTCATCAGGAACTTTTTCACAAGTACTTTGACAACGCCCTCATGGACAACAAAAAAGAAATCGGAAGGTTCACCCTGTTTGATGATGGTCTGCCCTTTTTTAAATTGATAGTAAGCCATTTGAGCGACCAGATCTTCCAATTCATCATCTTCCAGAGTGGTAAATATATCAATTTTACGAAGTATTTCTTTTACCCACTGTGTTTCATTTTCCATAAGCGTTTTTTAAATCCATATTGATGTCAACAATTGATATGAGTAATTATACAAACACCATAGAAAGTTCAATAATGTCGGCAACTATTCGTTTCTAATGATACCATAAATGTTCATTTTACCCTTTTAATTGGCATAAAAGTGTAAAATAGTTATTCAAATTCTAAACCATATAGAATTTTTATTAAAGGAAAAAGACAAATGCTTGAAAAAAAATCCCTCAGCCCTGAAGAGTTGTCAATAAATATAAACCAAATGATTCCAAAATGGAAATCTGGAGTCAATGAAAAAGGGATTAAGTTTATTGAGCGGGTTCACCATGCAAAAAAATTCATGGAAGGCATCGAATTTGTACAAAAAGTAGCTCAAATGGCCGAAGACAACAATCATCACCCTGATATTTTCATAAACTACAAGCGCATCACTGTACGATACTGGACACACTCAGCCGGTGGTGTCACCCTGGCCGATGTTCAAATGGCTCAAAAAATAGATGTTTTATTTGAGTGATTGAACAAGCCCGTTACGCATTGGTCGTGATTTCTTCTCTTAAAATATCATCCAGATTTTGTCTGCGGCGAACCACTTCCCAATGGTCGCCATCCACAATCACCTCTGCAATAAGTGGCTGTGTATTATAATTAGACGACATCGAATACCCATACGCACCTGCACCGCCAACAATGACTGTGGACCCGACTTTGGGCATGGGCAGTTTACGTGGCACAGGTTCGTCATTTTTTTGAGTCAAAACATCGCCTGATTCGCAAACCGGTCCCGCCACAATCAAATCTTTTTCCTCACCCAAAACATCGTCATCAAACCAGATGGGATGATACGAACCGTAAGCCATGGGACGCAATAGATGGCAAAACCCGATATTTGTCAAAACATAATCCAAACGCTTGCCTTCTTCGTCGAAAGTGTGATTCAGCGCACGAACTTCTCCTAGTAAGTAACCGCACCCTGCCACAAAACGTCTGCCAGGCTCAATTTCACAAGTGATTCTGCGACCAAAATGTTTGCTCAAACGTTCGGTTCTTTCCTCAAGAATCGCACGATAACCCGAAATATCGGCCTGTGGCAGACTCGGGTCGTATTGATAAGGCAACCCACCTCCAAAATTGATAATTTTCACCTTGTCAAATTGCTTTGCAAATTCGACCAACTTTCCAGTGATGCGCTGAAGGTGTTCCATATCGCCACCAGAACCAATGTGCATATGAACTCCATCGATCACTAAATTGTATTCCTTTGCGATTGCCTTTACTTCGTCCAGATTTTCATGCCAGATGCCGTGTTTGCTGTAAGGGCCCCCTGTATTGGTCTTTTTTGAGTGTCCGGCCCCTTCTCCAGGGTTGATACGAATTGAGATTCTCTGCGTTCCTTGTTTGCGATCACGTGCAATTTTTCCGTACTCTTCCACCATTCCAAGCGAACCACAATTGACGTAAATTCCATTGTCCAAACAAAAATCAACATCGCTGGTATTAAAGAACACATCACTTGTGAAACAAATTTCTTCTGGTTCGAATCCGGCACGCATCGCGCGTTCTACTTCAAAGATACTCACCGCATCGATATGAATCCCATGTGCCTTCATCTCCTTAAGGATATGACCATTGGAGCAAGCTTTCATTGCATAACGAGTTACAGGTGCCAATGCTTTAATTTCGGCAATGGCATCGCGTAAATATTTCATGCTGTATACATAAACGGGCGAACCTACTTTGGCTGTGATTTCACGGACTTCAACATCTTCAATTTTCATAAAAATCCCAAAAATATAACTTCAATTAAACATTACCAGCGAAAAATAATGTATTCGCTAAAAATATTCAAATCAGGAAATAGACAGACTTCCCAACTAAAATGTTTGAAAAATAAAGCATCCAACAATAAAACCATCAATTTTACAGAAAAATAAATAGAATAAAAGGGAAAAGACTATCTAAAATGCACAAACAAAACAGGTATTTGAACTTGTCCTTGTTTTCTCTTTTCCCCGTTCAGAGCAATGTTATAATTGAGCCATAGTTTTTAGATTATTTTTACAGGAGAAATTCTTTGTCCAAACATTCACAACGGGTGGTATTTGTGGGTGGACCCATTACCTTTGCCCGATCCAATCAAAATGGCTATCACCCCAAGCTAAAACTGGATTTAGAGCAGGTCATTCAAGTTTTGGAAGCTGAAGGGATGACCGTACATTCGGCTCACCGAGTTGAAAATTTTGGGACGGTGGATATTACAGGACAATCTCAGGCAATCACCCTAAGGGATTATGCATGGATGAAAAGTTGCGACATTTTTGTGGCGTTTCTACCGGATCAGAATGGAGAAATACTCAGGACAGATGGAACCTGTGTGGAACTTGGTTGGGCATCCAGCATGGGAAGACCCATTATTCTATTACGTGATGGATCTCAGGCTCGCCCACTGATAGATGGACTGGAAGCAATAGCCTGTGTAAAAACTATTTTAATTGACGATTTTTTAAAAAATCCGCGTCTATTGATTGAAAAAATTTCGGAAATCCAAAGTCGGTCCACTCCAATATAAACAGATCGTCCAGTGATTATAGCTTTACTGCAAAGTCAAAGAATCCCGCATCCCCGAGAACTGGGACTAAAGCATCGGCAATCTCATAGTAAAGGTTGTCCCTTTGCCCTCTTCACTTGCAACGGAAATACTTCCACCATGCTCCTCAATGATCCCATGTATTACGGATAACCCCATACCAGTGCCCTCTCCCTCCGGCTTTGTGGTGAAAAAAGGATCAAATACTTTTGATTGAATCTCTTTACTGATTCCCACTCCCGTGTCAGAAAATATCAATTCTAAAAAGTTTTTACCTTCGACTTCGATGGGTTTGCAACCGACAGTAATCGTGCCGCCTGCTGGCATCGCATATTTGGCGTTATGGATTAAATTCAAATACACCTGTCGAATCTTATCTTTATCATAGGATACTGTGAAGGCTTCATCACACCACTGTCTTACAATCTCAATTTTGTCCAACTTGTATTCTTCTTCAACCAGGTTCAATAAGTTCTCTACATCACTTATAAAATCACCCTGCTCAAATTTCACACTATTCATTCTTGAAAATGCCAAGAGTGAACTTATAATTTTCTGGATGCGATTTACTTCATGTGTCAGACTGGAGCAAAATTTCTGCAGTTCTGGATTATCTTTATTTTTTCTTTGTAACAACTGATTGTGTACAGAAATAATATTTACAGGATTCAGAACTTCATGACTGACACCCGCCACAAGCTGACCCACTGCGGCCAATTTTTCGGAAGCCATCACTTGTTTTTGGATTTGCATCAGTTGCAAATCTTTCTCTTTTTCCTGAGTGATATCATCACGTAACGCAATGAAATGAGATATTTGCATTTTATCGTTGCGAACAGGGCTGATAACAACAGATTCCCAGTAAAATTCTCCTTTTTTATTTTTATTATAAAGCTCCCCACGCCACGATCTGCCACTCGTAATACATGACCATAGCTTTTCATAAAATTCAGGCGTCTGTTTGCCTGACTTTAAAATATTGGGATTCATTCCAACAACTTCGTTCAAGGAATAACCTGTAATTCTTTCAAAAGAAGGATTGGCAAAAGTAATGAATCCATCGCGATCGGTCATCAATACTGCCTGAGGAAGCTGGTCCAGGGTATGAGTCAACTTATTCATATCCTTTTCTCCAAGCTCAAGTTGCTTGTCCAGCAAACGTAAAGAAAAATAATGACTGATTTCTCCAATCGCATTTTTAAGTGGGGATATCTGCAGATATTCCAAATAAAACGTACCGTTTTTTCTACGATTGATAATGTTTCCAGTCCAAATATTGCCTGAAGATATGGTAATCCAAAGGTCGCGATAAAAGTCCGCTGAGTTTTTTCCCGACTTTAATATCCTTGGATTATTACCAATCAATTCATCTTCCCTGTATCCGGACTTCTGAATGAAAGCACGGTTGACATATTCAATTTTTCCATCTTTGTCAGTCAACGCAACAGAGTTCGGGCTTTGATTGATGGCCTCTGTCAGAATGTGCAATTTATCTTTCTTTGTTTGGTTTTTAAGACAGGAAATAGCAACAACCCAGATCGCAAACAATGCCAGCATACGATTGCTGATAACCTTCCACAATTCACCACCGGGAGGAGATAAGAAAAATGCCAGAACAGTTAAGACAGAACCTAAAACAGCGAAAAAATAGATAGCCCTTTTATTTTCCAACCTATAGGAGAGAATCACAGGAAGAATGTAAGGAACCCCGCCAGCAACACCCAAGGGGATAGCTAAATCCAATAAAAAAATTACAATAGAGGTTCCAATTATCGGAAGATATTTCTTCATAGAGCGGTCTCGGTAAAATAGAATAGCCAAACTTTTACAAATTTCAAAAATGTAGGGAAACTGCAACTACATTTGCCAATCTAAAAAATATCGGAATATGTAATTTTCAAACAAAGCCTGGATAGCATTATGCTCCACGTTATTAAATCCAACAATGTAATTTTAAATATATTATTCCCCCTTGCCGATATTTTTCAAGGGCAACAAACACTATTTACAAATAAATTAAGCGTGCCAGGGTATATTTGCAATTCAAGAGAAATAAAATTAAATTACCAGAAACAACTGGCTATGTGAGAAATTAACAAAATGAAATCGATCCAAGCCTATTGGAATCCACTTTCCATTAAAAATTATGATGACTGGGAAATTATTGAGGGTTCCGAGGGCAACCTTTCCCAGTTAACGCTAGCTGAAGATCCGCAAACGGGTGACTACACAAGATTGACCCGATTCAAAAGTGGATATTCCAGCAAATCATTTGGTCCGAAAAGCCATACTTATCCTGAGGAAATATTCGTCGTTTCTGGAAGATTGTACGACGAAGCTTTTGACATCTGGTTAGAACCAGGACATTACGCAAGTCGACCGCCAGGTGAAATTCATGGCCCGTTTATTGCCAACGGTGATGTTGTTATTCTGGAAATTTCCTACCCGAGCCAGTCAATTAGAAGCTAGACGCCTGCCAGAAAATGATTTATAAGTATAAATATCAATAAAACACTTGATAAGTCAGAATTGACCTTTATTTATCATCTAAAATAATTGCACCTTTTTCGAAGACGATGAATCTTATTCAACTATTATGAAATTTCGTCAAATACTTACAGTTTGCGTGCTGATCTTGAGTCTGGGATTTTTATCTGGGTTCAGCCCGGTTCTGCACAATCACGATCTCGATTTGCAAAACAATCATGAAGATTGTTTCAGTTGCGAATGGAATCATGTGAGTATGGACCCAAACACAGCTCAACCGGTTCTTGAGTTTCAGTTTTTTAAACAGGAATACAACTCCCCTCTTTATATTTCCAAACATTTAATCGCTACATCTTCCTTTCTGGGTCGTGCGCCTCCCTTTGCATCAAGTAACTGACTTTTGATTCACACCTTTTCCCCTCACCGGGAATTTATCTAACCCAAACATACAATCAGTGCCCGATAAAACTGCGGGTAGTTTGTATGTGAATCAGTGCTTGAAGTAAATGAAGTTAAAAAATCTAAGAAGTCATCAATGGTTTTCTGTGCCGATCTGCCTGTTGATCCTGTCTCTGGCCTTCCTGACAGGTTTTGAGCCCGTTCTGCACAACCATGATCTGAACGAAACACAGCAAGATTGTGCCTCTTGTACCTGGTCGCATTCAAAGGTTTCAGAACCTCTTCCTGATTTCGAACAGGCTTTGTTTTTTGACAATCAATCTATTGTCCATGTTCCTACTTCAAATCTATTTTGTATCACAAGCTCACCATACTCGAGCAGGGCTCCCCCTCTTTCCGCTTCATAGCTAAAAATTATTCCATATTAAATAATTTTCAAAAAAGTCTTTTTAGAAAGGTTTTTTTTGAGCGGAGATCCTATGCAATTAAAATTCTATTTTATGCTGTCTTTATTCCTGTTTTTTATCCCTGCGAGTGCATGGTCTGCAAGCCAATTGGAAGTGCTTGAAGAACGAATTCGCGCATTGGAAAATGAAAAAAAGGACAGCTCATCAGAAAAAAAAGAAGAAAACACAGATACGGCAAGCGGTAACGACCGATCGCAAAATTTTTGGAAATATGACAACTCAACACAAAGCACAAGTACCGCAACCGGGATTTCCCGGCGTTTCAATCCTGCCATCAGCGTCAATGGATTGTTTCTGGGAACATACAATAGTGCAGGCAATTACGATGCGACTAAAAGCGACCGCACCGGTCTGAAAGTGCAGGAAGCCGAAGTGCAATTAACATCTTCTATAGATAACTGGCTCACAGGCAATGTCGTTTTGTCCATAGAAGGAACGACTGGTATCGAAATAGAGGAAATCATTACAGAAGCATTGCTCACCCGGAATTTGAACTTGCGTGCCGGAAAATTTTTCGTACCTTTTGGCAAACACAATCAACTACATACTCACGCTTACGCCTTCATTGATCGTCCGGTCATCAATCAGGAAATTTTTGGTGAAGAAGGCTTGAATGAACAGGGAATTGGCTTTAGCTATTTGATCCCGGTCGACTGGTTTTCTCAGCTCACTTTTCAGGTATTGGAAGGCAACAATCCTCTTCAATTCAATGGACCCGCTGGGTCAGATTTTGCTTATTTAATCAGGGAAAATAACTTTTGGGATATGAATGATGAGACCACTCTGGAGCTTGGTGGAACTTACGTCTATGGTAAAAATTCTCTTGCTGGTCCGAGTGATTTTGACAACGAAACGCATCTGGCAGGTATGGACCTGACCCTGAAGTGGCAACCTGCAGGCCGGGAAAATTATAAAACTTTCATCTGGCAGACCGAAATTATGGGTTCTTTCCGCGAACAAACCCAAGAGGGATGGTACACCCAGGTCCAGCATCAATTTGCCAAGGAATGGTGGATTCAAGGGCGCTATAGTGGCTACAAGATAGCAAACGGACCCAACCGGCAGGACAAAAATCAATGGAGTGCCTTGCTGGCTTGGGAATCGAGTGAATTTTCTGCGATACGCCTGCAATACAATCATCTCAATCAAGCCGCGACAGATGAAGATCAAGTACTCTTGCAACTGAATTTTACTCTCGGGTCACACCCTGCCCATAACTATTAAACAGACAATGCAATCAATGAAAAAAAATGTATTTGTTTCTATCTTATCCGTTTGGATTTTTCTATTTACAACAGTCCCGTCATGGGCAACTTTAAACGTGGTAACAACCACTCCCGATCTGGCATCCATCGCCAAAGAAATTGGCGGAACTTTTATTCAAACAGATTCACTGGTGAAGGGGTATCAGGACGCTCATTTCATGCAACCAAAACCAAGCTATCTGGTGAAAATGAATCGCGCCGACCTGCTCATATATCAGGGGCTGGAATTGGAAATCGGCTGGCTTCCTGTGTTATTGAATGGGGCAAGAAATCCCGATATCCGACCGGGACAGCCGGGTCATCTCAATGCTTCGGACAGGATTGCCGCGTTAGAGATACCAAAGGGCGAGGTCGATCGCTCGATGGGCGATGTTCATCCCTACGGCAATCCCCACTACAACCTCGATCCAGAAAATGGGTTCATCCTCGCACGGGTCATAGGTGACAAACTTTCTGAATTGGACCCGGAAAATGCGTCACAATACAAACTTAATCTGGATAGTTTTAACAAAAAACTTCAGGAAAAACTGGCTCAGTGGAAAAATCAAATGTCCCCGTTTCAAGGTAAAGAGATCGTTACCTACCATAAGCACTGGAGTTATTTTTCCAAGCGGTTTGGTTTGTCGGTAATAGACACGATTGAATTGAAACCGGGGGTATCCCCTTCCGTCAAACACCTTTCAGCCCTTACGGAAACTATGATTCGTCAAAAAATCAAACTCATCCTGCAAGCGAATTACATAGATTCCAAATTTTCCAACATCGTTGCTGAAAAAACAGGAGCCACGGTCCTTCCCCTGCCCGTTTTCGTGGGTGGAACTCCTGATGCTAAAGATTATTTTTCATTGTTTGATACAATCATCGAAAAAATCAGCCATGTTCTGCAATCAAATTCCTAAGGTGAAACTATGTCGGATTTTATAACCTTCATGGCCGCTCCAGCAGTAGCCTGCCTGATATTCTCTGGCGTATTCACTTATTTTGGTTGCCATGTTTTGAAAAGAGAAATCATTTTTGTAGATATCGCTCTGGCCCAGCTTGCGGCTCTCGGTGTCACACTTGCCGAAACCATCGGGCATCCCCACGGCGATGCCGAAACCTGGATTTTTTCCTTGCTTGCCGTACTCGCAGGATCTGTGTTTTTTTCCTACACACGGAGGTGGACGCATCGAATCCCGCAGGAAGCCATCATCGGAATCGTTTACGTAGTGGGGGCTTCTGTCGCATTACTGGTCGCAAGCCAATCGGCTCATGGAGCAGAACATCTGCGCAGTATTATGAATGGCTCCATTCTGTGGGTGACCTGGCCCTGGGTCGGCACTCTGGTCTTGGTTGTGATGGGAGTTGCTATTCCGCACTGGATTTACCGCAAGCAATTCTGGAAACTTTCAAATCAATATAGAAAATCAGACAAAGAACAGACCGTAAATTTTTTATGGGATTTTTTGTTTTATCTGACACTCGGTATCATCATCGTCAATTCGATAGAAACTGCAGGAATATTCCTGATATTTGCATTTTTAATTGTTCCAGCTGTTGTGGGAACCCTGTTTTCCAATCAACTCTTATTGCAATGGATGATTGGCGGGTCGGTAAGCGCGATGATCAGCCTATTGGGACTGGTATTATCTTTCAAGTTGGACCTCCCCACAGGGGCCACTCTGGTCTGTTGCTTTGGAGTGGTATTTGTCCTTGCACTGCTTTTCAGTAAAAAACAGCTACCGGGATAGGTGGGGAGATGCCGAGAGATAATCAAAAGAAAGGAATTTTAATGCCCAGGGGGTTTACTGCTCAAATGAACCACATAATCTTCACTATTCTCACTTTCAGGTTCATCATCTTTTACCGATGAAGGAATCCTATCTGGAGGAGTAAAGGTGGGAGAGCTTTGAGGCACGCTCTTTTCAGTGGTACCTTCATTGAAATTGTTGCCCGATCGAATGACAAAATTGTCCCCTTCTTTCCAAGGGTTTTGTTGACCCGGTTTTCTAGCCACCGCAATCACAAGAATATCGTGTGTATCGGGACTCCAACCAACGTATGGCTTTCGATTCTGGAAACAACGACGCTCTGGATTTTCATGCAAATAAGTTTCGTCTTCAATTTTCTTTCGACGCTCCGCCATTCTGCGGTTTCCCACCCTGAGAACTTTACCCTGTTCAGAATGATTCGTTTTCGGATATGGAGAGAAACTTTTCCCTCGATCAATGGGCATTGTCCAAAAAGGTGATAAAATACGACTCACCTGCTTTTCAGGTTCCGTTGCCTTATTGTGATCGACTCCGGCAAGTAGCATTTTTTCCTCCTTTAAAATGGTCAGAATATATCTATAGTTTATTCCTTATCGTCAAAAAAAGCCTTCAAAATAATGTTTTTAAAATATTTTTTAGTAATATAGATCTGTTAATGACCAATTTACAGAAGTTAAAATATGTACCAACTGGTATTTTTATGACTTTGCTAAGACCCTATACGAAAGAGGTTCGTAATGCAAAACGAGCTTGAAGACAGACGATCCACTGAAAATGATGAAGTCAGATTTTATATGACGCGAGACATAATTAGCGTTGTCAGAAATGCCTCTGTGACCGAAGCCTCCCAAACGATGTTCGACTACAACACAGGTTCCTTGTTGATCGAACAAGATGGGGAATATGTAGGAATTGTAACCGAAGGAGACATATCAAAAAGAGTCATTGCTCAAATCAAGCATCCGATAGATGTTCAAGTTGAAGCTATTATGTCCAAACCAATTATTTCCATAGAAGCAAATCAATTGATGATCACAGCATTTTTAATCATGGAGAAACATGGGCTACGTCACATCGCAGTCAAAGAAAATAATAAAATCATAGGCATGCTTTCTATCAGAGACTTCTCAAAATATTATATTAGGAAGTTTAGCAAGCGGAAAAAATAAGGAACAACAACTCTGGTATTGTCTACCACAAAATATCAAATCTCTAAGAACAGAACTCGCCCCAAAAGTGGACTTTCCTCCATTTTCCAAATGATCTAAAAGATCAAGGTCACAACAATTGCAAAAACCAACTATCGGATTTGACGCCCTTCAATTTCCATAACCTATTATGTAAAGTCTGCTACAATGTATCTAGTGGGGGAAGCCGACATATAACCGGGTGGGAAACCGATATATAAGTAAGAAGGATTCCTACCACATATTGAGCCCCCCCTAGGTATTTTCTGCGCCGAAGGGTTTAGCTTCCTTATTCATTTAAAAGGAGTACGGCGTTATGAAACAAATGAAGCATTTTTCCGCATTTTTCTCAACCATCCTGTTGTTTTTTTTCATGGGTTGCGCATCTACACCACAGCAGGAGGGGACCGGGGAATATTTCGATGACTCTATCATCACCACAAAAGTCAAAGCCGCAATTTTCGATGAACCCTCCCTGAAGTCAAGCGAGATAAACATCGAAACCTTCAAGGGTGTCGTTCAACTGAGCGGTTTCGTCAATTCACGAGACAGCATCAACAAGGCGGTTGAGGTTGCAGGCAAGGTTGGAGGGGTGAAGTCGGTCAACAATGACATGCGGGTAAAGTGATAGTGGATCGGCCCCAGACCATCCGGTCAATACCTTTAACGAACCAGGAGGGTTTTTTACAATGAAGCACTGGACAGCAACGAGGCATTGGACAGGGGTATCCGGCTGTTCGCGGTCACTGTATTTTGTCACACCTTGGTGCTGTCCGGTGGCGGAAATCCCAAAGCTTCTTTCTTAATTCATTTAACTACTCCTATGCCCGGCAAGCTTGAAAAAATTATATTCGGGATCGGGTCGAGTCTTTTTCTTGCCGCTAAAAAATTCTCCCAGATTGATGGGGCTCAGCGAGCTGGTGCCTTCGCTTTCTATGCATTTTTCGCCTTGTTTCCTTTCGTCGTTCTCCTGGTAACGGTGGCCTCGGTCTTTATTGACCAAAGCATGGCCGAAACCAATGTGATTGCCTACGTGGAAAGCTACATTCCTATAAGCGGCGAAATGCAGCATTTAATATTTGATACTGTCGAGGGAGTTATTCAGGCACGTAATGAAGCAGGCGTTGTTGCTACTCTGATGTTGGTATGGGCGACAATTCAATTTTTCACAACTGTTATCTCCACCACCAACCGGGCTTGGGCTACGAAAGTTCAGAACTGGTGGCAACTACCGCTTAAAAGCCTGTTACTGCTTGGGATCATGATTTGCACTGTCTTCGTTGGCATTGCCATGCCAATGCTGGCGCGAATTGCCAAAAATTGGTTTTCCTCATTACAAGAATTCCGTTTTTCCTATGATTTATGGAATTTTTTCATCCCCTTGGTTGTTGTATTCCTCAGTCTGAGTCTGTTTTACAAATTGGCTCCCAGACGACTCACAGGGTTTTCCGAAGTGTGGGTCCCAGCCCTTAGTGCTACAGTTCTCCTGAGGGTGGGAGAAATTCTATTTGTGGTTTACCTGGAACACTTTGCCACGCTGAATGCCATCTATGGAGCGTTCGGCGGGATCATGGCATTGTTGCTTTGGATTTATCTATCTGGATGTATTATCATTTTTGGTGTTTGTCTTTGCGCCGCTCAGGCTGAAACTCTTAGGGATCAGCAGTAAACCGGGGAAGTCCAAGACAAAATCGGGTCTTTCAAGTCTTGGTGCAGAGTTCTGTACAGAGTTAACTGCAAACACATCACCCATAAAAGCTGAAAATAAATACAATACAACTTGACTTGAAAAGGCATTTTTTCCATTAATGGGAATACTTATTTATTGCCATCCCTATCTCTGATATAAGTTCTTTGGTCGATTTTCCTGCGCTCATCATCCTTGCGCTGTTCGTTTTCGACAGGCAAATTATCTTGCCTTCTTTCACCCAACCTGCGACTCCAAGGGTTTCGTCGATCCCCTTCTCTCTTCTTCATTGGCAAAATCCTCCAGTTGATTTTATACCCTCACCGTAAATTATAACACTCCTGTCCAGAACGTTGCCATAGACGATTCGGTCAGAATTTTTTGTTACTCAAGAGTAAAAAATAGAAAAATGAAAATCCATTTCTCGCTTAATTTTTTTGGATGAACTGATTTGTTTCAATGGCAGGCATCGTTTTCTGAAAAAGAAAACCAGAAATTCAAAATACAACATCAGGATGTTTGCATTTCAAAGGAAATTGGCGGACTATTTTCTATTCAATTCAGTGCCAAACTTTTATGGCACTCAGATAGAGAAACTTCGAACCGAACCAGATTTATCTTCTGGCTTCGGCCAATCCTCCCTCCGACGGGAGTGGGTGGCGCGCCCGAGAGGATTCGAACCTCCGACCTACGGTACCGGAAACCGCCACTCTATCCAGCTGAGCTACGGGCGCATAATGAAATAATTTATAATATCTTTTGCTGGCAAACAAGGAAAATCCTTTACATCGGTTATAGCCAAACTGGAACCATTATTTTGTTTTTTGAACCCGACATTTGATGCATAATAAACAACTTATTTAGATTATTAGACGTTTTAAAAACTTCCTGTCTGCAGTCAATCATCTCTGCTTAGCAACTCAAATAACATTTTATACATATATATCAATGGAATCCTGGATTTTAGACATCATAAAAATCATTGCGGGACTGACCGCACTCTATTATGGAGGGGAACTTTTGGTAGCGGCGAGCGTACGCATCGCTCGAAGCTTAAAATTAAGTTCCTTTGTCATTGGAGCAACGGTGATCGGATTTGGGACCTCCTCGCCCGAGCTGTCCGTATCCGTTTTAGCCGCTTTGGAGGGAGCCCCCGAACTGGCCATGGGAAACGTGATAGGAAGCAATATCGCAAATATGGGCCTCGTATTGGGAATCACTGCTTTGGTTGTCCCTCTCACCATTCGACGAAGTTTATTCCGGATCGAATCTCCTCCCCTTATAATAGCAAGCCTGCTGGTCCTGTTTTTGGCTTGGGACAACATCTTGCAACGCTGGGAAGGGATGCTGATGGTTTTTCTCCTTGCCTGCCACCTGTTTATTTCCCTGCGTAAGGCAAACGGAGATGAGATTGAAATCGAGGAAGATGAGGAAGTTTCTCTATTTGCAGGAAGAACCCTGCCCTGGCAAGCGGCTCTCGCTTTGGTTGGATTGAGCATGCTAGTGACAGGTGCGCATTATCTCGTAGAAGGGGGCGTTAGCATTGCCCGAAGTTTCGGTATCAGCGAATGGTTCATAGGTATTTCTATCATTGCCGTTGGTACCAGCCTGCCTGAAATTTCATCCTCACTCATTGCCGCTAAAAGAGGACATGGAGAAATGGCCATCGGCAATATTTTCGGAAGCAATATTTTTAATATCCTGATGGTGTTAGGAGCCACAGCAACCATCGCTCCACTGAATATTAAGGAAAATATCCACGCGGATATCCTGTACGCCACAGGTATAACCGCCTTGCTATTGCTATTTCTCTATCGTCAGATGAACTTAAATAAATTCGAGGGAGGTGTTTTATTGAGCACTTACTTTTTTTACATCATTGCCAAAGGAACCGGACTTTTTTAAAAGGGAGGATTTTTTACAGATTTCCTGTGCGGGATGATGTGATTTGTTTTTGTTGAGAATCTGGAAAAGTCTCCTTTAACAAGGATTCAGCACGATACGCATTTAAAGACTCTTCGAACAGAGTTTTCTGGAAATACCAGTCTGCCTTGCGAATTTTTGCTTCAAAGTTTTTTGGAAAAAGATTTTCTGCTCGTTTGAATTCTTTGATGGCAGAAGCCCTCTCCCCGTTCTTCATTAAAGCTTCACCCATCGTCAGGTGCAATACAGGGTCGCTCTCATCCATTTCCAAAGACAATTTCAATTCCCTTATCGCCTCATCAAACTTGCCAGACTGCAACAATAACTCACTCAAAATTCGCCGCGATTCTAAATCACCCTTTTGCAGATCAGCCGCTTTCCTTATAAACTCAATGGCAGAATCAAGAGCACCTCTTTCTTTATAAAGAACAGCAAGGTTATAGAAAATGGCAGGATCATTGGGAGTCAGCTTGAGAGCCTGCTTGTACGCACTCTCCGCATTCACAAATTGTCCCAGTTTGGAATAAATCATAGCCAGCTTGACACGAAACTCCCCATTCAATGGCTTCAGTTCCGCCGCACGTTTGAACTGAACCTCTGCATCACTAAAATTATTCCTACTGAGATACACTTCCCCAAGTCCGGCATGAACAGCGGCATTGGAACGGGACAACCTTAAAGCATTCCGGAACTGAACTTCAGCCTCTTCATAACGGCTTTTCGTTAGAAATGAGTTCCCCTGCCCTACGAGGTAATCGGCTTCATTCGGTAGAATTCCTCGGACGAAATCCGGAAATTTGACATAAACCAGCCCACCCAGCAAAGCCAATACGACAATCAGACAAGTCATTTTACCCCAGAAACCGGTTTTCTTTTCCTTCTGATCCGCCTTGGAAACTTCAGGAGGTTTGACTGGGTCCTTCCCTTTATCAACAGGCGGCCCATCGATCATCTTACAGCGACCTTCAAAATTAGACCCTTCACCAATCACCAGATGAAAAGTTGAAATATCGCCCACCAGTCGACTGCCAGCGGCTAATTCCAACTTGTTATCAGCGTGCACATTGCCTTCAATCGTGCCTTGATTGATGAAATTCAGGGACTTTATATTGCCGCGCAAATTGCCGTTTTTTCCCATAACAAAGTTATTTGTGGAATGAATATCACCTTCAAATTCCCCTTCGAAATGGACAGAACCCTTGCACCACAAGGTTCCATTCAATTTGACACCCTTTTCAAAATAAGAATCAACCATAAGCCCTCGCCGAAATAATTTTGATTTTTTTGGATACTATCAAATTTTCAAACAACATACAATTTTTCAAACAATCTCGCCATAGAATCCTTTAATATCAGGAGAATCAATGCCCCAAAATCACATTTCCATTTCCAGACTATATGGGATAGAATCAGAATTTTTCAAGAAACGATTCAGAAATATTTTTTTCAATTACAATCAACCACCATTTATCATAGATTAGGAGAAGTCATGGAAAGACCAAGCGGCAGAACTCAAGGGGAATTACGGGAAGTCAAAATAATAAAGAACTTCACATGCCATCCACAGGGCTCTGTTCTGATACAGATGGGCCAGACCAAAGTCATCTGCGCCGCAACGGTCGAAGAAAAGGTACCCCCCTTTCTTAGAGGAAAAAATTCCGGCTGGGTAACCGCCGAATATTCCATGCTCCCCTCAGCAACCAACACACGAATCCCGCGCGAAGCATCACGCGGTAAGCTTTCAGGCAGAACTCAGGAGATTCAACGTTTGATAGGGCGTTCATTGCGTGCGGTTGTAGATATGCAGGCTTTGGGAGAACGTACCATTTGGATAGATTGTGATGTCATACAAGCCGATGGTGGAACTCGTTGTGCCTCTATCACAGGAGCCTTCATTGCACTTGTACTCGCTCTCAAGAAATTGAAAAAAGAAAAAATCATAGACACTCTACCCATCCGTGATTACGTAGCCGCCGTCAGCGTGGGCATTTTAGAAGACAAACACAATATTCTCGATCTCGATTACGCTGAAGACTCCACAGCAAGCGTTGATCTGAATGTTGTCAAAACTGGATCAGGTGGATTTGTTGAGATCCAAGGCACTGCAGAAAGAGACCCTTTTACAGACAAGCAACTCCACGCACTACTGAAGCTTGCAGACGATGGAATATCCGAACTTGTGGAAATACAAAAGAAAGCCATAGGGCAAATACATGGCTAGCATTTTACCTTAATTTATTTTCTTTAAATTAACTTTACAGCAGTATTTTTCAATAGGACATATGCCGCAGGCCGGGGATACCGGCTTGCAAATATTTTTGCCGAAAGCGACCAGCAATGCGTTGATCTCTTTCCAAAAATGTTTGGGCAGTGTTTGGCGGAGTACCCTTTCGGTCTCATCTGCCTCCTTTGTTTCCACATATCCCCAACGATTACAAATACGATGCACATGAACATCGACACAAATTCCCATTTTATCAAAACCCAGAACCATTGTGAGATTCGCTGTTTTTCGGCCCACGCCCTTTAACTGCATCAATTCATCCAAAGTGGAAGGAACCGAACCCGCAAATCGGTCTACGATTGCCGAACAAATTGAAAGCAGGTTTTTGGCCTTATTACGGTAAAATGCAACGGGGTAAATCGCCTTTTCAATCTCATCCACTGGAACCCTGAGCATTTTTTGCGGTGTGTCTGCGAGTTGAAAAAGACGTTTTGCGGCAGGCCCCATTGTTTCGTCACGGGTTCTCAAACTGAGTAGACAGCCTGCCAAAACCAGAAACGGTTTACCCTGACAGGCAATCTCAACAGCAACCGGTGTGGGCCAATGGACAGACTCAGCTTTTAACCTGCGCATGACCAAAGACAATTGATGATTATTCATCCTGATTTTTATCCTGTAAAATCCATCTATTAGGAAGCAAAAAATCTAGCGTTAACGTTTTGTGTCTGTTAATATAGACTTTTTTTTAGAATATCAGCGTAAATTGCCATCAACCCTATAAAAACCCATGCAACATACTATATCCATTTTAGTCGTCAATCGCTTTGGCGTATTATCCAGAATTTCTGGACTGTTCAGTGGCCGGGGATTCAACATAGAAAGCCTCAATGTTGCAGAAACCAGCGATCCACAGATCTCAAGAATGACCATAGTCACTTGCGGCGACGACAAAAAAATAGAACAAATCACCAAGCAACTCAATAAATTGATCGACATCATCAAAGTAACCGACCTCACAAACGAGAAGTATGTCGATCGAGAACTGGTTCTCGTTAAAATGAATGCAGAACCCAGGGTACGCGAAGAAATTTTGCGCATTGTCAGTATTTTTCGCGCAAAAATTGTCGACATGTGCCCCACTTCTTACACCATCGAAATGACGGGTCAAGAAGGAAAAATCCAAGGTTTTCTTGACCTTATCGAGCCTTTTGGCATCCAGGAAATTGCCCGATCGGGACGAATTGCGATCGCCCGGGGAGTCAAATCCATTAACTGAAGGGAATCTTTAATCTTGCCAGAGGCCTGCCTTTATCCTTTATTTTAGGGGTAAGGCAAATGCCAGCTCACAAATCTGGAATGATTGAGACTTCCTGAAATTTCATTGTAGGAGAAACTACACATTGTCTAACATTTATTACAATCAAGACGCAGACACAAAGATACTAGAAGGGAAAACCATTGCCATCGTCGGTTATGGCAGTCAGGGGCACGCCCACGCAAGGAATCTTCACGACAGCGGCTTCAAAGTTGTTGTTGCCTTGAGAAAAGAGAGTGCTTTTTGGGAGCGCGCACAAAAAGACGGCCTTGAAGTTCTAACCGTTAAAGAAGCTTCTAAAATTGCAGATATCATCATGATCCTCGTTCCCGACGACAAACAACGAGCGGTTTACGAAGAAGATATCAAACACAATTTAAAAGACGGCGCTGCTCTTGCCTTTGGACATGGTTTCAACATCCACTTCGGGCAAATCATTCCTCCCGCAAACGTTGATGTTTTCATGATCGCTCCCAAAGGACCGGGTCACCTGGTTCGTAGAACTTATGAAAATGGAGCCGGTGTTCCCTGCTTGATGGCCATCCATCAAAATGCTACCCAAAAGGCAAAAGAGATCGCACTTGCTTACGCCAAAGGCATTGGCGGAACACGCGCTGGAGTCCTCGAAACGTCATTTAGAGAAGAAACTGAAACCGATTTATTTGGAGAACAAGTTGTCCTCTGTGGCGGGCTCACCGAACTCATTCGTTCAGGATTCGACACTCTTGTAGATGCAGGATACAGTCCCGACCTGGCTTATTTCGAGTGTCTCCATGAAGTCAAACTCATTGTCGACCTCATCTATGAAGGCGGCATCGGAAATATGCGATATTCCATCAGCACCACGGCGGCCTATGGTGACGTAACTCGAGGTCCCCGCATCATTACAGATGAAACCCGCAAAGAAATGAAACGCATCTTGCGCGAAATCCAAAGCGGAGAGTTTGCGAGAGAATTCATTCTGGAAAATCAGGCGAATCGCCCTGTTTTCAACGCAAGATTGAAAGAAGACTCTGAGCACATGATTGAAGAAGTCGGCGATAAACTACGCAAAATGATGCCCTTTGTCGGCAAAAAATTAAACTAGGCCGAATACATGCACATCCCAATAGCAAAACAGGGGTATATTTTCATTCTCCCCTTAGCCGTGATTGCCGCCGGATTGATCTGCACGAAGTACTATTATGCAGGTGCCTTGTTTGGCGGATTGTTCCTGTTCGTCCTCAATTTTTTTCGCGATCCGGAACGAACCGTTCCGAACGAGCCCAATGTTGTGGTGTCACCCGGCGATGGCAAGGTGGTTGAAATTGTCCGCGAAACCGATCCTCTATTGGGCGTACCTTACAACAGAATAAGCATCTTCCTGAACGTATTCAATGTGCACGTTCAGAGGGTGCCTGTTGCAGGAAAAATAGAGAAAGTAAAATACAACCCTGGCAAATTTTTAAATGCCGCCAACCACAAAGCTTCTATGGATAATGAACAAAATGCATTGATTATCCAGACCGGGGAGCATAAGGTAATGGTAAAGCAAATCGCCGGACTCATAGCCAGACGCATCGTTTGTTGGGCAAAAGAAGGCGATTCTTATGAACTTGGACAACGATTTGGCTTGATACGATTTGGCTCCCGAGTTGATTTATTTCTTCCCGAAACAGCCAAAATCAACGTCGTATGTGGTGATATCGTCACAGGTGGCACTAGCATCATGGGATATATGAAATGAAACCCTCAAGAGGCGTATACATTTTACCCAGCCTATTCACCACAGGAAACGTATTTTGTGGTTTCTATGCATTCATTGCTGTACTTGATGAAAAGTATTATGTCGCCGCCTGGGCAATCGTTATCGCCATTATTTTTGATGGCGTAGACGGTCGTGTCGCACGTATGACAAAAACAACCAGTGCATTTGGAATGCAGTACGATTCCCTTTCCGACATCATCTCGTTTGGAATGGCACCCGCACTGTTAGCCTATGTATGGGTTCTCAAACCCTTCGGACGCATCGGCTGGTTGGCCGCATTTCTATTTCTTCTGTGCGGTGCGTTACGTTTGGCCCGTTTCAATGTCACCAAATCAGATGAAGCCGGAGACAACTTCATTGGACTGCCTATCCCTGCCGCCGCCGCATTCATAGCCTCCATTGTCATTGCTTTCGAAGATATTTTTGCAAGCAGATTACCACCCGCAATCATGGTTGGAGTCGTTTATGTTTTAGCGTTCCTGATGGTCTCCAACATCAAATATCCAGCCCTTAAAAAACTGGAGTTCAAAAAACGGGTTTCATTTCCCCGATTTCTGTTTGTTATTTTAACGTTCTACGTTTTCGCCACCATTCCAAGAGTGGCCTTGTTCATTATAAGTCTTGTTTATATCTCTTCAGGTCCCCTCATGTTCTTCTACATGAAATGGCCCAAGGGTAAAAAAGAATCAGACACTAAACTCGTTCCCCCACCAGAGCTTTAAGGATTTTATGTCTTGGTTTGACAAAATAGTTTCAAAAACCAGTCTCGGTATAAAATCATCAAAAACCGACGAAATCTGGTTTCAATGCGGAAAATGCAACGAGCAGATATATACCGCTGAGTTTGTAGAAAACTTGAAGGTATGTGTTAAATGCAATCATCATTACCGTTTGAACGGTCGTGAAAGAATTCACCTCCTGATCGATCAGGATACTTTCAAGGAATGCGATGCCGAAATGGCCGCATCCGATCCCTTAAAGTTTAAAGATAAAAAAAAATACAAGGATCGACTCAAAGCAACCCAAAAACAGGGATTGGGGCACGATGCCATGATCTCAGGTTCTGGGAAACTGCAGGGTCATGAAGTTGAGCTTTGCGTATTTGAGTTTAACTTCATGGGCGGAAGTATGGGCTCTGTCGTTGGCGAAAAAATCACTCGCAGTATCGAACGCGCCATCGAAAAAAGATCAGCCGTTATCATTGTCAGCTGTTCCGGCGGAGCACGCATGCAAGAAGGTATTTTCTCCCTCATGCAAATGGCTAAAACTTCCTGTGCGCTGAAAAATCTTTCTGATTGTGGCCTTCCCTACATATCCGTATTGACCGACCCAACCACGGGTGGAGTATCAGCCAGCTTTGCCATGCTCGGAGATATTATAGTCGCAGAACCCGGTGCCCTGATCGGCTTTGCAGGTCCACGAGTCATCGAACAAACCATTCAACAAAAACTACCCGAAGGCTTCCAGCGTTCCAAGTTTCTTCTTGAACATGGCCTGATCGATCAAGTCATTCCAAGGGCTCAATTAAAATATTCTTTAGCAAACCTGCTCAGCCTTCTTAAAGATCTGCCTATGCCTGCAACTGAGAATACTCAAACTCTATAATCCGGTAGTCAAGCATATAGTTTGCATCAAAATCATTTGTCTGTATGTACACCTTATCAGACAGAGGCTCGATTTGGCCAAGCCAATCCCAACAGCGCAACCACACAAAATCCTGCTCCTGCATAAAAGGTACATGACGCGCCAAAGCTATCCCAAAGCAATCCAGCCAACAGACTGGAAAATAACATGGCGATTCCACTCATCAGATTAAAAAAACCGTAAGCAGTTCCACGCAAGTCTGCCGGCGCCGAGTTGGCGACCATTGCGGCCAACAGGCCCTGAGTCATGCCCATGTGCACGCCCCACAAAGCAACACCTGCAAGCACGACACTCCAGTGATTGCTGACCGCCAATACCAAATCTGCCACAATCAAAACAAGCAGACCGAATACCAGCAATTTGGTGTGACTCATACGATCCGATAGCTCACCAAACGGATATGCAGAAAGCGCATACACCAGATTCATAGCGACCATCACCAGCGGCACCAAAGCTATCGGCACACCACTTTGTTGAGCACGCAAGACCAGAAATGCCTCGCTAAAACGTGCTAACGTAAACACAACACCAATACCAACCACCCTCCAATACAAAGGTCCAAGACGTATCAAATTCTGACGTTGGATTGGATTGACTCGTTTCTCCTCAATATGTTTTGTCGGCTCACTCAGACCAAAAAACAATAGTGTGACCGCCATCAAACCAGGTATCACAGCAACCCAAAATACAGCACGGAAGTCATTCGACCATAGCAACATCAACCCAACCGCAAGTAAGGGGCCCAAAAATGCACCGACAGTGTCCAGAGATTGACGCAGTCCAAATGCCGCACCCCGTAAATGCACCGGAGCAATATCAGCAATCAATGCATCACGCGGTGCACCACGAATCCCCTTCCCCACCCTGTCCAAAAGACGGGCGGTCAGCACAAACCCGATACTAGGGGCCATTGCAAATAATGGTTTGGTAAATGCGGCTAAACCATAACCAAAAACAGCAAGTCCCTTACGTTTGCCAAGATAATCACTCAATACCCCCGAAAATATCTTTACTATCAGAGCCAGAGATTCAGCCAAACCTTCAATGAACCCAACAATAAAGACACTGGTTCCTAATGTAGTGACCATAAATAATGGCAATAGGCTGTGTATCATCTCAGAAGAGATGTCCATCAATAGACTGACAAAGCCAAGTACCCACACACCAGAGGGAATTTGCTTCAAAGTACTTTTAGATTGGGTCATTTACGGCACTCTGCTGTTCATGGGAGTCAGTGGCTGGATTCATTAATAGTTAGCAATAGCATAGAAACCGCAAAAAGTTCCAATACAGATTGATAAATTACCATAAAAAAAAGGGACTCTCTCACAAAGAGAGAGTCCCCCTGATAACTAACAAGTACATTACCCGCTACAAATAAGGAAAGATGTGAAAGCCTGCCCCCCACAAGCAAAGGGCAGGCTCCCAGTCTCAAACCCCATTTGCAGGGGTTTTATGAAACTACTTCATCGACAGACGGTCATCGCTACCCGAAAAAGCGTTGCGCACACCGCGAGGTGTTGCCGCTCCCAAGGGGAGGATCGATCGATCGCCCGAAGGCAGAACTTTGAAGTAACCCCATTGACCCGCCTGCTGATACGGCGTCCTGGCGTTCAACCAGAGATACGTCCCAGGATTCTGGTACGTTCCACCGGCTCGAACGAAGGCTTGAATGTATTCGCCACTACCAAACTCTTCTACGTCTATCATATCTGAGTTCTCTTGGTTCAAATGACGTCGCCATTGATGGCCATCGAGGTTAAACATTTGGTTCTGCTCATTGTGAGCTCCGAAGATGTTGATCATCACTCGGTCACCCGCATGGGCTTTGATCACTGGTGTTGCCGGGTCCTGATCGGCCGCTACACATGGCGTAAACATATTGCCAAGCTCACAACCCGCATCTTCCCGGTAACTCCAGGGTTCCAGGCGATAGTTCACACCCGTCAAACCAGCAACATTCTGCAGGTAAGGCATGAACGACGTTCCCAGAATATTGTCCTCGTCCTGAAAGAACAATGAAAAATCACGATAATTTTCCATCTTCGCATTTTCAGGGAAGGACTTGTCGATGATTACGTCCGCTTTCCAGGAGTTCGACATCGAAATGTCTTTACCCGTTTCCGGATCCCGGTAGACAGATCCGCGCGGGCCGATGATGATGGCTCCGAACATACCGTCTCGAACGTTGGTCGTCAAGTTACCGAAGTCCCAGATCAATGCACCATTGATATTGTAATCATGATGTGCAAAGAACGTGTAGGTCTTCGATTTGCCTGGCGCAACCGTTTGGTCTCCAGGATTGTTGCCCACGTTGATGCCCTGTGAATCCAGAGGATCGAATGCCATGTTGTTCACATGGATGGACGCATTTCCTTCTGCCAATCGGTTCGTCAGTTTGATCTTCACACAATCGCCAATGTTGGCATGCAGAGTCAAAGGATGCGGCATGTCGCCATCATCCGATGCCTTGCTCACTTCACCCTCAAGGGCGAAGATTTTGCCTTCAGCGTTGGCAAGGATCAATTTACGCTCGAAATCCACTTCGATCTCGTCTTCGGCATTCGCGTTGAACTTCAGTTCTTTGTTGATTGCAACAACACTGAAGTTTCGAACCGGTGCGCCACTCGGACAAAGGGTCTTGTTGGATTTCTTAGGATGCTCGTTGCCAGGAAGAACTTTCAAATCGGGTCGCACTTCATCGTACACCCGGAAAAGTCCCCAGCTACCTTCAGACAGATGCGAGGTTCGACCATCATAATACATGTAGTCGCCCGCCATGGCTTGATAGCCACCTGCCGTAGTGGCAAGGTCGTAACGCTCTGCAATACCAACATGCAGGGCATTGGTCACACGAGAATCACGATCATAGCGCTCCGGACGGAAGCCATGACCTGAGATAAGGAAGGTATGTGTTTCGTTCATCATACCATGAAGAACTCGGAACACGACACTGTCACCAACATAAGCACTGATCGATGGTGTATCAGGATCTCGATGCGCTTTGCTGCTGAACAACTTCGAAGCATCGGTATTGGCTTTCAATCGAGAAGCCAAAGATGCCGCTCGGAAGTTGAAACCACCACCCGATGTATGCGTGCCACCGTTCAAATGCGGGAACGCTACTTCAAGCATGGTGCTCGGCATCTGGAATGATACCGATTGACCCGCCGCAATTGCGTTCTCACGTGACAATCCCGGAGGATTACCAGCGGTCACCAATTGCGCCGTGTGCGGAACCGTGTCGTGCAGTTGGGTTACGATCTCACGGAAACTGCCATTACGCCCGTAAGCGAAAGGCTCCGTACCGTGAATATCTGCAACCGGGCCGCTACGAATAACCTTGCCGGTTTTTGGATCATGATACGTCGAACCCCAGGGCTCTACGATCGTCGAACCGATACCACCATGTGGCCAGGTTGTAGCACCAAATGCATGGTCATGCCAGAAAACCAGACCCATATCAACATCTACCCACCAACGGTAACGAACGTACTCGGTAGAAACGATCTGTCCGGCTTTGTGACCATGGGTCATGCCTTCTGTAAATTGGATCGTGTACTTGCCATCTTTCGCCAGTCCTTTGGTAGGATCGGGTGTGATAGATTTGATCCAGCGCGCGTCCTTGCCATTGGGTACTTCAATACCAACGATGATGTCGGCACCAACATGGAAAGGTGTTGCTTCATGCGCCATCTCAATTTGAATCGTGTCGTCACCGGGCTTCGTGGTGCTCAGCAAATGAGCATTCATCGGAACCGGCATACCGACATGGTGACCATCTTTCATCTTCTTATCAAACTGCCTGTAGGAGCGCATCGACTGGTCGTAAGAGAAACCAGAGATAACACCGTCTGAAGCCTGGTTATCAAATTGGAAGAAATGCGGATGGATGTTCAACTTCGACATCTGGAAGTTCGTGAAGTCGTCGTCGTTCCATTCGCTGGTCAGGAGCAAATCCACACAATCATACACGTTAGCGCGGATGACCAGAGGAATTGCCTTCTTAGGATCTGCTTTCACAGCCGCCATCTCTTCATCGATAACATAGATCAAACCGTAGTTATCAACGATCGGAGGCGTATCACCATACGCACCGGAAAGCTCGATCGGGGTATTGATGAAAACAAGATTGTACTGTTTGCGTCCTGCGCCTGCGGGACAAAGACTCCATCGTCCTTGCTCACCGGGTTTTGCAGGTGCACTGTTTTCTACATTCGGACCCGATCGACCGCTACCAGATTCGGTTTTGGTGATAATGCCATCGTCCGTCTGTAAATGGAACGGTTCCAGCCAGGGAGCACCACCATGATGTCGCGCAAACGGAACTCGTTTGCCAAAATGCGGCGTCAAATGCGGCCAAGCCAGTTTTCCGCTCAAGGGGCTGAACTGGATCGGATGTCGTTTACCGGGATGCGGCGATTTATACTTCGCTGTATCGTAGGTCGACTCCTTCTCCGTCATTGCCGTATTGCCTTTCCAGATCCAATCGTTGACCGATCCATCGTAAGATTTGATAGAAGCTTTTTCGTCATCGGTGTGGCCGGGTTTGCCTTGCGGCGGCAACATGTATTTTACCCAGTCTTTAATGTTGACCACTCGGGTCTCTTGCGTCCAGTCACTCGGCTTGTTGTCAACAATGCTGAACTTCGTGCCAAACCAGTCAAGCGTTTGACCGACCAGCTTGTCAGACGTCACACCGTGTGGAATGCGTCCCGCGCGATCGGGCAACTCCACCAACGGTACCATGATGTCGGTGCTTCCAAAAGGATAGTTGCCATCCTGCAACGTGTTGTACACACGCCAGTAACCCCACATACCCGCTACGTAATGATGCGCAACATGGCAGTGGAACAGAAAATCTCCTGCCAAACGCTGACACAAACCGGAACCACACTCGGTCTCTAAATCCAACGCTTCGGAGGGGCCAATGACCTCTACGTCCACGCGGTCCGTCGTCGTTCGAACAACCGGGTATTTTACCGGGCCATTCCACGCCGCCGTGATCAGATTCTCGATTTGCGGTTCACGTTTGGGAGAACGCGTCCAGCGGATGGTGCCTCCATGCGGATGATGTGAATGGAAAACCTCACCACCCCCATGGATCAAACGAAATTTTGCGGGATCACCAAGATACGATCGAGGGATCGTGGTCGGGGCGTCTGCAAAGGTGTAAGAACTGTAAGACAGAGATTCGTCTTCATAATGAAAACGCTTCTCTTGTTGTGCCAGATTGTTGATACCGAAAGGCTCACTGCGATAGTTCATCGCACGAGCGGAAGGTCGGTACGCATCTGTCATCGGATCACGTTGAGGAATCATCTCCCCATGGCGATTCAAAGGACGAAAGGACTCATCTCCAACTTCATGGTAAAAAAGAACGAACTCTCGAAAATCCTTTTTCTCTGGATTCGCAATCATCAGTTCCCAACCACTCATCAAAGGCTTGCCATCGAAGGGGCTGAGATAGGTAGAACCGACAGGCTCTACAATGAATGCACCGATCAAACCCAATGCAGAGGGATCACGACCCGAATGACTCTGAATCATGTGTGAACCTTCCTGCTCATCAATGGGAATGTACCATTCGAACTCTTGAGTACCACCTGCAGGAATGATCGCGCCCGGGGTCGCCGCCGTTGCCGGTTGACCCGTTGAGCTGATGATCATTGCCGATCCATTGACCTGAAATCCGGCATCTTCATCTTCTACAAGGTTCGTTACTTTGAAGCGCACACAATCGCCCTGGTTGCCACGAAGAACCAGAGGTTGGATGATGTCGCCTTGCAAACCTGATTGCAAGGCACCACGATCCATCTCGGTCTCGTCTTCACGAGCTGCACGATTTGCTTCTTCTTCAGCTCGAACTTTGTCCAGATTTTCCGACAAAACATACATGTAACCGGGGAAATAATCACCCCAATGGTTCAATGTGATCTCTACGTTGATCGCAGATACATCGTATGCTTTTACCGGAGCTCCACTCGGACAATGGGCACCTTTATACACTTTTGCGGATGCCTCAGAAGGCCCCAGCAAAAAGCTTTGGCCCAACTGATGGGCCGCCCAGGAATCGTGGAATCCACCGCCAGATGATGCTGGATCGGCATGCTCTTTGATTTTATCCTGGAGTTGCCCCATGAGCTTCATCCAGGTTTTGTTGAGCTGTTCCTGATTCCCGTCGAGGCCACTCATGACCTCTTCGTAATCCACCTGATTCTCCAGCTTGTCTAACCATGCCGGTCGCTCCACGCCCGACTGATGAGACCCTCCAGATTTTTGACCATGACCGTGGTCGGCCACAATCCCGGCAAATGCAGGAGCCGACATAGCCAGTGCGATAATGAGGATTCCCCCATACCACCCTAGTCTGCGTCTCTTGCAACGCCCTCCTTTTTGTTTCATAAACTTCCTCCTGTTGAGTCATAAAATTTCCCGGATCCGGGAAGGGAATAAAAATGACTTCTCCTCTGTATTAAAGCAGAATTCTAATCCCGCAATGAGACTAGAGTTTTTGCCCTATCCTAGAGATACGTACAGGTGAAATTTATTCCCTGAAAATGAAAAAAATGAGGAATTTATCTTTGGAAGGAAGGCCTGTTAAGCTTCGGGGGTAAAGCCTTTTAAAGATGTTGGTGAAGAAGTATTTATTTCTTTTATATTTATTGCTTTAGAACTTATAAACTCATCTCTTAAATGAATCTTTGCACGAGCAATACGAGACATCACCGTGCCAATCGGAATTTGCATATCTTCAGAAATTTCTTTATAACTTTTATCTTCAAAATAAAACATTTGCAGAGGGAGTCTCAGACGCTCATCCAGTTTTGCCAGTCCATCTTTTATCATCCTCTTCAGCTCAGATTTTATCAGGTCTTTTTCAATACTGGAAGAATCGTGAAGCCGTTCGCAAACAGCATCAAAATCAACCTCAATTCTGTTTCTTTTCCGTTCAATCTCTTTTAAAAACAAGTTTCTCAATATGGAAAAGAGCCAGGATTTACACTTACTGTGCTCTTTCAATTGATAAAAGTTTTTGATCCCAATATAAAAGGTTTCCTGAGCAAAATCTTCAGCTTCAAGTGAATTCCCTGTCAAACGGCAGGCAGATTTGAAGATCAGCTCAAAATGGGGACGTAAATACAGGTTAAAACATTCCTGCTCTTTACTATTTTCACCCAACCCACTCTCAAACTTTTTTAAGAAATCCAATGTTTGTCCCTATTGAACTTATTTACTTTATTTCCAATACCAGACCTATTATATTAGTCTCGGCTGTAGGGAATCATATCCAAATTCAGCTATCAATTAAAGTTATATCTTGATTGTTTCCCTAATGATTTTAAAATAACTTAAATTTCCTAATATTGGATTCAGGTTTTCCTAATCCTAAATTCAAAATACACTGATTCTATGGACATCACGAACGAAGAATTACTAGAGATTTCTCTTAAGATCGAGAGAGGTGGCAAGGCATTCTATGACAACTTAAGTACGCATGTGAAAGATCCAGAAGTCAAAGATTTCTTAATCACCATGTCCAAAGAAGAAGCCCTGCACGAAAAACAGTTTATCAAAATGCTTGAAGTCAAGGCGGATAGTAAATATGGCTGGGAGGAAAATCCCAACCTGAGAAGCTTTATAACTGACAATTTCGAAACAGATATTTTCCCAAATCTTGACAACGTTTTTCAACACCTCTCGAATTTTGAAGGGATTCAAAAAGCCTTTGAATTTGCAATAGAGACGGAACGAGTCTCCCACGAATTTTATGGAATGCTGGGTGAGTTGTGTAGTGATTATGAGGTAAAAACACTTCTGGTACTACTTGAAAAAGCCGAACTCGAACATCTGCAACGGATAAAATCACTCAAAGAAAAGTTCATCGCCACAACCTCTTAAAAATTTCACTGAGGTAGGATTTTTTCTCCCCCTTGTAAGCACCCCACCCCTTTGCATCGATCTCAAGTGATAGGGCATGGATTTCAATATTCATAACCGAGATATATTTCAATACAAAAAAAAACAGCGTCGGGACCTGAGTCCCGACGCTGCCTGAATCAGAAATTTACTTTGCAGCAATCTCAAAATCAGCTTTGGCATCACCCGCACCAACAGTGATTTCTTGAGTTGTCTCACCTACATAAGGATGCCATGCGGTAACTTTGTATTTACCTGCAGGAATGCCGTCAATTTTGAAAGATCCATCTGCACCACTAATGGCGTAGTAAGGATTCCAAACAATTCGGCCGTCAGCTTCCATGTAGTTATGCTGATCACATTGCAAAAAGAAATGCGAATCCTTTGACGGTTTAAAACGGTTAAAAGTTTTCGTAACGTCTGCAACTGCACCTTTGGAAGGCAAAGGTTTGTTGAACAAGGTTTTTCGGTTCGCACCATCTACTGAATAACCATGGGGGTTATGAAGAACATCGGTGTCCTCATTGGTGATCGTGAACAGACCTTCTTTCATACCTTTTGGAGTCTTACGGATAACCGTCATTTTCGGGAAAATATCACAGGTTTTAAATACTGCAGGAGTCAAATCCCCCCACTTCTTACCTGATGTAATATCTTCGATGAAAACAACCGCATCTTTGAGTTTGTTACCATCAACCATGACTTTTGTTCGGGTACGAATCATACCCTTATTGTCGGGATGTTGAGAACAGAATTCTTTGTTTTTACCTTTGGCCAAGTCTTCCATGATCGGAGCCGGTGCCGCACCTTTTAAGGTGATTGTTCCTGTGATGGAACCGCTACCAGCTGCACCTTCATCGTAATCGCCTGCTTTAGCAAAAGCTGACGAAGACAAGGTCAAGGTTGCCATGATGACCAAACCACCTAAAAGCACTTTTTTCATACTGAGTAATCCTCCATTAATCAATTGACGTTTACCCTCTCAATCCTTTTAGCAAACAAAAGGAGCTTGCTAACATTTGCTTGTGTGTGAAAATATTTCGGTACTATAACGCAAATCAGGGGTCCCCTCAAGAGAGAGGACCCCTTTTTTACATATTTTTTACATTTATTTTGCGATTTTTGCAAATCACAAATGATTACTTCATCGACAGACGGTCATCGCTACCCGAAGAAGCGTTGCGCACACCGCGAGGTGTTGCCGCTCCCAAGGGGAGGATCGATCGATCGCCCGAAGGCAGAACTTTGAAGTAACCCCATTGACCCGCCTGTTGATACGGCGTCCTGGCGTTCAACCAGAGATACGTCCCAGGATTCTGGTACGTTCCACCGGCTCGAACGAAGGCTTGAATGTATTCGCCACTACCAAACTCTTCTACGTCTATCATATCTGAGTTCTCTTGGTTCAAATGACGTCGCCATTGATGGCCATCGAGGTTAAACATTTGGTTCTGCTCATTGTGAGCTCCGAAGATGTTGATCATCACTCGGTCACCCGCATGGGCTTTGATCACTGGTGTTGCCGGGTCCTGATCGGCCGCTACACATGGCGTAAACATATTGCCAAGCTCACAACCCGCATCTTCCCGGTAACTCCAGGGTTCCAGGCGATAGTTCACACCCGTCAAACCAGCAACATTCTGCAGGTAAGGCATGAACGACGTTCCCAGAATATTGTCCTCGTCCTGAAAGAACAATGAAAAATCACGATAATTTTCCATCTTCGCATTTTCAGGGAAGGACTTGTCGATGATTACGTCCGCTTTCCAGGAGTTCGACATCGAAATGTCTTTACCCGTTTCCGGATCCCGGTAGACAGATCCGCGCGGGCCGATGATGATGGCTCCGAACATACCGTCTCGAACGTTGGTCGTCAAGTTACCGAAGTCCCAGATCAATGCACCATTGATATTGTAATCATGATGTGCAAAGAACGTGTAGGTCTTCGATTTGCCTGGCGCAACCGTTTGGTCTCCAGGATTGTTGCCCACGTTGATGCCCTGTGAATCCAGAGGATCGAATGCCATGTTGTTCACATGGATGGACGCATTTCCTTCTGCCAATCGGTTCGTCAGTTTGATCTTCACACAATCGCCAATGTTGGCATGCAGAGTCAAAGGATGCGGCATGTCGCCATCATCCGATGCCTTGCTCACTTCACCCTCAAGGGCGAAGATTTTGCCTTCAGCGTTGGCAAGGATCAATTTACGCTCGAAATCCACTTCGATCTCGTCTTCGGCATTCGCGTTGAACTTCAGTTCTTTGTTGATTGCAACAACACTGAAGTTTCGAACCGGTGCGCCACTCGGACAAAGGGTCTTGTTGGATTTCTTAGGATGCTCGTTGCCAGGAAGAACTTTCAAATCGGGTCGCACTTCATCGTACACCCGGAAAAGTCCCCAGCTACCTTCAGACAGATGCGAGGTTCGACCATCATAATACATGTAGTCGCCCGCCATGGCTTGATAGCCACCTGCCGTAGTGGCAAGGTCGTAACGCTCTGCAATACCAACATGCAGGGCATTGGTCACACGAGAATCACGATCATAGCGCTCCGGACGGAAGCCATGACCTGAGATAAGGAAGGTATGTGTTTCGTTCATCATACCATGAAGAACTCGGAACACGACACTGTCACCAACATAAGCACTGATCGATGGTGTATCAGGATCTCGATGCGCTTTGCTGCTGAACAACTTCGAAGCATCGGTATTGGCTTTCAATCGAGAAGCCAAAGATGCCGCTCGGAAGTTGAAACCACCACCCGATGTATGCGTGCCACCGTTCAAATGCGGGAACGCTACTTCAAGCATGGTGCTCGGCATCTGGAATGATACCGATTGACCCGCCGCAATTGCGTTCTCACGTGACAATCCCGGAGGATTACCAGCGGTCACCAATTGCGCCGTGTGCGGAACCGTGTCGTGCAGTTGGGTTACGATCTCACGGAAACTGCCATTACGCCCGTAAGCGAAAGGCTCCGTACCGTGAATATCTGCAACCGGGCCGCTACGAATAACCTTGCCGGTTTTTGGATCATGATACGTCGAACCCCAGGGCTCTACGATCGTCGAACCGATACCACCATGTGGCCAGGTTGTAGCACCAAATGCATGGTCATGCCAGAAAACCAGACCCATATCAACATCTACCCACCAACGGTAACGAACGTACTCGGTAGAAACGATCTGTCCGGCTTTGTGACCATGGGTCATGCCTTCTGTAAATTGGATCGTGTACTTGCCATCTTTCGCCAGTCCTTTGGTAGGATCGGGTGTGATAGATTTGATCCAGCGCGCGTCCTTGCCATTGGGTACTTCAATACCAACGATGATGTCGGCACCAACATGGAAAGGTGTTGCTTCATGCGCCATCTCAATTTGAATCGTGTCGTCACCGGGCTTCGTGGTGCTCAGCAAATGAGCATTCATCGGAACCGGCATACCGACATGGTGACCATCTTTCATCTTCTTATCAAACTGCCTGTAGGAGCGCATCGACTGGTCGTAAGAGAAACCAGAGATAACACCGTCTGAAGCCTGGTTATCAAATTGGAAGAAATGCGGATGGATGTTCAACTTCGACATCTGGAAGTTCGTGAAGTCGTCGTCGTTCCATTCGCTGGTCAGGAGCAAATCCACACAATCATACACGTTAGCGCGGATGACCAGAGGAATTGCCTTCTTAGGATCTGCTTTCACAGCCGCCATCTCTTCATCGATAACATAGATCAAACCGTAGTTATCAACGATCGGAGGCGTATCACCATACGCACCGGAAAGCTCGATCGGGGTATTGATGAAAACAAGATTGTACTGTTTGCGTCCTGCGCCTGCGGGACAAAGACTCCATCGTCCTTGCTCACCGGGTTTTGCAGGTGCACTGTTTTCTACATTCGGACCCGATCGACCGCTACCAGATTCGGTTTTGGTGATAATGCCATCGTCCGTCTGTAAATGGAACGGTTCCAGCCAGGGAGCACCACCATGATGTCGCGCAAACGGAACTCGTTTGCCAAAATGCGGCGTCAAATGCGGCCAAGCCAGTTTTCCGCTCAAGGGGCTGAACTGGATCGGATGTCGTTTACCGGGATGCGGCGATTTATACTTCGCTGTATCGTAGGTCGACTCCTTCTCCGTCATTGCCGTATTGCCTTTCCAGATCCAATCGTTGACCGATCCATCGTAAGATTTGATAGAAGCTTTTTCGTCATCGGTGTGGCCGGGTTTGCCTTGCGGCGGCAACATGTATTTTACCCAGTCTTTAATGTTGACCACTCGGGTCTCTTGCGTCCAGTCACTCGGCTTGTTGTCAACAATGCTGAACTTCGTGCCAAACCAGTCAAGCGTTTGACCGACCAGCTTGTCAGACGTCACACCGTGTGGAATGCGTCCCGCGCGATCGGGCAACTCCACCAACGGTACCATGATGTCGGTGCTTCCAAAAGGATAGTTGCCATCCTGCAACGTGTTGTACACACGCCAGTAACCCCACATACCCGCTACGTAATGATGCGCAACATGGCAGTGGAACAGAAAATCTCCTGCCAAACGCTGACACAAACCGGAACCACACTCGGTCTCTAAATCCAACGCTTCGGAGGGGCCAATGACCTCTACGTCCACGCGGTCCGTCGTCGTTCGAACAACCGGGTATTTTACCGGGCCATTCCACGCCGCCGTGATCAGATTCTCGATTTGCGGTTCACGTTTGGGAGAACGCGTCCAGCGGATGGTGCCTCCATGCGGATGATGTGAATGGAAAACCTCACCACCCCCATGGATCAAACGAAATTTTGCGGGATCACCAAGATACGATCGAGGGATCGTGGTCGGGGCGTCTGCAAAGGTGTAAGAACTGTAAGACAGAGATTCGTCTTCATAATGAAAACGCTTCTCTTGTTGTGCCAGATTGTTGATACCGAAAGGCTCACTGCGATAGTTCATCGCACGAGCGGAAGGTCGGTACGCATCTGTCATCGGATCACGTTGAGGAATCATCTCCCCATGGCGATTCAAAGGACGAAAGGACTCATCTCCAACTTCATGGTAAAAAAGAACGAACTCTCGAAAATCCTTTTTCTCTGGATTCGCAATCATCAGTTCCCAACCACTCATCAAAGGCTTGCCATCGAAGGGGCTGAGATAGGTAGAACCGACAGGCTCTACAATGAATGCACCGATCAAACCCAATGCAGAGGGATCACGACCCGAATGACTCTGAATCATGTGTGAACCTTCCTGCTCATCAATGGGAATGTACCATTCGAACTCTTGAGTACCACCTGCAGGAATGATCGCGCCCGGGGTCGCCGCCGTTGCCGGTTGACCCGTTGAGCTGATGATCATTGCCGATCCATTGACCTGAAATCCGGCATCTTCATCTTCTACAAGGTTCGTTACTTTGAAGCGCACACAATCGCCCTGGTTGCCACGAAGAACCAGAGGTTGGATGATGTCGCCTTGCAAACCTGATTGCAAGGCACCACGATCCATCTCGGTCTCGTCTTCACGAGCTGCACGATTTGCTTCTTCTTCAGCTCGAACTTTGTCCAGATTTTCCGACAAAACATACATGTAACCGGGGAAATAATCACCCCAATGGTTCAATGTGATCTCTACGTTGATCGCAGATACATCGTATGCTTTTACCGGAGCTCCACTCGGACAATGGGCACCTTTATACACTTTTGCGGATGCCTCAGAAGGCCCCAGCAAAAAGCTTTGGCCCAACTGATGGGCCGCCCAGGAATCGTGGAATCCACCGCCAGATGATGCTGGATCGGCATGCTCTTTGATTTTATCCTGGAGTTGCCCCATGAGCTTCATCCAGGTTTTGTTGAGCTGTTCCTGATTCCCGTCGAGGCCACTCATGACCTCTTCGTAGTCCACCTGATTCTCCAGCTTGTCCAGCCATGCTGGTCGTTCCACGCCATTTTGTTTCAGGTCGCTTGCATGCGAACCGTGGCCATGATTGGCAACGATACCAGCAAATGCAGGGACCGAGACAACCAGCAGGAACAACAGTATGACCAGCCCGTGCCATAGCTTCTGGCACTTACTGAGACGATCAACCATGTGTTACCCTCCCTTTTAAGTTCCGTCTTTTCAAACGGATGTTAATAAACTTCCTTTTTCAAACTACCTATAGCCCTCTCTCCCAAGAGAGCTTACATCTTAATAAAAACGCCTAAAATTTTTGGCAACTCTACCATTATTAATTTTATCGTACAAGAGTCAAATGGACTTTTTCCTCATTGCGCTGTAGTAGTAAAACGACAGGACTCCCTACTGTTATTTCTTTCAATATTTTTTCTAATTCCCATTTACCGGAAAGATTTTGTCCATTTAAGGCCATGATCAAGTCTCCTTCCTGCATACCTTTTTGAGCCGCAAGACTGTCTGTCAGCAATCGGGTCACAACGACTCCTTGTAAACCTTTGAAATAATGTTCTTTCCCCGCAATCCCACCCAAATCTTCTATTTCTATTCCCCAAGAATACAAAGGATCACTTGCTTTTTCTCCGGGTTTGACCAATTCACCCAAAACAACGGAAAAAGATTGCCGTTTTCCATCACGCAGTATATCCAACCGTACGGTTTGTCCTGGGGTGATAGCACCTACCATACGAATCATCTTATTCGGGGAATCTACGGGTGCCCCCCCTATTTTAAGAATGATGTCCCCGGCTTTGATTCCTGCTCGTTCTGCAGGATCGCCTGCGTAAACAGAATGGACAACGACACCGGATTCATTTTTAATGCCTAATTTACGTGCTTCATCTATTGAAAGTGAATCTATACCTACACCGAGCCATCCGCGTTGTACTTCTCCAAAATTCATTAGCTGAGCAATGACTTTCTGAACAATATCTGACGGAATGGCAAATCCAATGCTTTGAGCGTAATTAATAATTGCTGAATTGATACCGATGACGTTTCCATCGAGATCAATAAGTGGTCCACCACTGTTGCCGGGATTGATAGATGCGTCAGTTTGTATGAAATCTTCGTAACGTGAAAGGTTTATGTTTTCTCGATTCAAGCCACTCACAATGCCGAAGGTGGAGGTATCGTTCAAACCATAGGGATTGCCAACTGCGATGACAAATTGCCCGACTTTTAACTTCGAAGAATCGCCAAATGTTAAAGAAGGTAATGGTTTGTCTACCGGGATCTTAACTATTGCCAAATCGGTGTCTTCATCGGCCCCAAGTACCTCTCCAACGACTTCTTCTCCACCAAACAGGGTGACTTGGATTTTCTGAGAATTTCTGACAACATGGCTGTTGGTGACAATGAGCCCTTTCTTACCATCCAGTATGACGCCAGAACCTGCATTGGCCGCCCGGCCACCTTCTTGTTCCTGAAGTCGGATCGATGGGGAGGGGGGAACATAGGGTGACAAGCTGACAACCAAAGGACGGGCCTTATCCGTCAACTCAATCAGCTCCTTTTCCATTGTTTTTAATAGACTTGAACTACTTGCATGGGTTGAAAGGGGGAGCAGGCTAAATAAAGCAACTGCTGTCGAAATTTGAAGAATTCGCTTCACATATTTTTTTACAAGTTTCGACATGGTGTTCAATTTACAAAATGAGGAAGTCGCCGTATGATGTATATTGGGACTTCTGCTTGGGTGGGAAATTAAAATGCATAAAAATCAACTTCCCCAAGTAAAAACCTTTTACTAAACGCCTACGGCAGGTTTTGCATACAAGTTGGCGAATTATTGATTTCCCTTTGTTTAATGTCAAGAGAAAATCTTTTCGGCATTTTCACGGGGATTGTTAAGTGACAGGGAGTTTTTTTTATGTCTTTAGATTCAGATATTTATGAAGGAAAATCCGCTCAGGAGGTTTTGCAGTGGGCTTTGGACTCCTACGGCACTAAAGCGGGACTTGCCTCAAGTTTTGGCATGGAAGACATGGTTTTGATCGATATGATCAGTCGTTTGAACGGAGATCTTACCGTATTCACCTTAGATACGGGAAGACTGCATGAAGAAACCTATGAGATCATGGAAAGAGCCCGCAATAAATATGGAATCAAACTGAAAGTTTATTTTCCCGATCGAGCTGATACCGAATCTCTGGTTCGTGAAAAGGGGTTGTTTTCTTTTCGGGACAGTGTCGATAATCGTAAGGAATGTTGCTTGATTCGCAAAGTCAAACCTCTGAATCGGGCTTTGGGTGAACTGTCTGCCTGGATCACGGGGCTCCGGCGCGATCAAAACGTCACACGCACGGATGTCCCGAAGGTCTCAGAGGATAAAGATCGGCCTCCGATGATTAAAATCAATCCGCTGGCGGACTGGTCTTTCGAACAGGTGATGGATTACATCAAAGTTAACAAAGTCCCCATAAATGCATTGCACTCTCAAAATTTCCCAAGTATCGGATGTGCGCCTTGCACTCGTTCTGTTGCAGAGGGGGAGGATATTCGCGCGGGAAGATGGTGGTGGGAGAACCCGGAACATAAGGAATGTGGACTCCATTCAGCGAATCGTCGAGGCTAAGGTACAAATGTGATTCGGGGTTTATTGAGATTTTTATATAAGGAATACTTTATTTGTTTGATTCTCCTTTGATGTAATTCTGAGGATTTTTTAGAATATTTGCAAGTAAAGGTATGATTTTGTACCCGATTTCGATAGCTCTCTTGAATGGATTGTTAGGAGAGCTGTCGATTCCACCCTTTTGTTTGCTGAATTCTGTCTGCAGTACCACTAAAAGTTGTGGAAAGATCAACCAGGCTAAAAAGAATACTCTCGCACCTTCTTCGATGATGCTGTCTTTAAGCTTTAAGGTTATAATCCAACGTTCAAGAGTTTTATGAATTTCTTCAATGGGAGTCGTCTTCATGACAGCAAGCGAAATCAGGAACATTGACGCCAGCTTCGATCCGGCTAATAACGACGCATGCACTCCTTCGTAACTGATCGGTAATTCAACACTGCTGAAAATCAAAACTGGTATTCCGGGATAAAATATCAGTGGAACCACCATCATGACAAAAAAGAACCAGGAAAAACGCCTCAACTGACGTCCTGCTTCGGCAATTGATTCCCCCGCAGATATCCAGACAAGCCCCGCTATCAGACCGAAAAGAAATATTCTCTCCCCATTCGCTGTTCCGGTAAGTACCAGGAGCAAGAAACATGTGATCAGCTTGACCTCTACCGAAATTTTACGCATTAACTCTCTCATAGACGGCGAGGACTCCTGCACTTGACAGAGATTTCCCTCGGAACATATAAAAAAATATGTCTTATAAAATAGACATTAGCTTCACTTTAACACCTTCCCCTTGAAGCTTCATCCTCACTTGAAAATAAAATTACTGATAAGGTTGAGAGAAAAAAAAACAACACCAACAAACCGCAAACCATTGCTTAAGATAATTGCTGCAAAATATACTTTAATAATTATAATTACTTTTTATATTCACAATGCTTAAAAGATTTCGTTTTTAATTCCTCAAAGATTTTCTGATACATATTATGAATCGAACTTCTGTATGCATGAGCCCTCCTTTTAATTTGCCCCCAATGACTAAAATAGGTTAGAATCGCCCTACTTTTTTAAACCCAGTTCAAGGAATCCCCTATTTTAAGGATTCTTCCATTCACATCAATCTACAATCATTAACGATTGCAGGCACTTAATATCGTTTAAAACATTTAACAGATCGCCTGAGAAAAAACATTGATTTATCAGGTGAAAGATAATCTATGGAAAAAACCACTCTCGTACAGCATATCCGTAAGCAGGAGCGCCAAACCCCATTAGCAACGGGTGAATTTACAGAATTGATGACTGAAATCATGGTCGCTTCGAAGATTATTTCCAACGCCGTGAATCGGGCAGGAATCGGAGAAGATATTTTTGGAATAACGGGCCAAACAAATGTACACGGTGAAAGTGTTCAAAAATTGGATGATTTTGCCAACTGCACTTTCGCTAAAATCATCGGTCAGTCAGGTACAGTTTGTGCGATTGCTTCGGAGGAGATGGAAGCCCCAATGATCATTTCTGCTGAAGAGAATCCTGGAAAATACATTTTCATGATGGATCCATTGGATGGTTCTTCCAACATAGATGTGAATGTCAGTATCGGTACCATTTTTTCAATTTACCGCAAGGTCAGCAAGGGATCGGAGGTAACGCATGAAGACCTGCACCAACCGGCCAGTCAACAAGTTGCGGCAGGATATGTGATTTACGGTCCCAGCACGCTGTTTGTTTATACTTCAGGGGAAGGTGTTCATGGCTTCACGCTTGATCCCTCATTGGGCGAGTTTTTCTTATCACACCCTGATATCAAAATTCCAGAACAGGGTTCTCTATACAGCATCAACGAGGGCAATACCACGATCTGGAGTGAAAAACAAAAACAACTGGTTTCATGGTTAAAGGGTCAGGAACCGGGCTCTCCGCAAAACTATAGATTACGCTATGTGGGGACTCTTGTATCCGATTTTCACAGAACTCTTTTGAAGGGCGGTATCTTCATGTACCCGGCAGATGAGAAAAGCCCCAAAGGGAAACTTCGTTTCTCTTACGAAGCGGCTCCAATGGCTTTCATAGTCGATCAGGCAGGTGGTGACGCAACGGATGGTCTCAAGCGCATTATGGATTCTCAACCCAATGATATTCACGAATGCACGCCTCTTTTTATTGGTAGCAAGAAGGATATTGAAATTTCCAATAAATTTCTTTCCGAATAACAGGTATCTTTTCTGATGAAAATCAAAAGCATTCGCGGTGTTAAAGACATTCTTCCTGACGAAATAGATAAATGGCAGTGGGTTGAAAAAAAAGCCCATGAGATTTTTTCTCTCTACGGATTCAAGGAAATAAGGGTTCCTATTTTTGAGAGTACCAAGCTGTTTCAAAGGGGAATCGGAGACACGTCGGATATTGTTCAAAAAGAGATGTATACTTTCGAAGACAAAGGAGGAGAGCAAATCACTTTGCGCCCTGAAGGAACAGCGGGTGTCGTGCGTAGCTATGTCGAGCATAAGCTCTACAATCCACCGTCTTTGCTTAAAGTTTTTTACATAGGTCCCATGTTTCGCTATGAACGGCCACAGGCGGGACGGTTTCGGCAATTTTATCAAATTGGTGTCGAGGCAATGGGGTCGTCCAATCCTTCGGTAGATGCCGAAGTCATGACGATGTTGATGGATTTTTTTTCAAATTTAGGTTTGAAAGACCTGTGTCTGGAAATCAATAGTCTGGGTTGCCCTGATTGCCGTCCCAAGCACAGAGAGGTTTTGAAAAATGCCATTCGGGATCAGCTCGATCACCTCTGTGGCAATTGCAATGAACGTTACGAACGGAATCCTCTTCGCGTACTCGACTGCAAAAATGAAACCTGTTCAAGCATTGCCAAAGCTTTGCCTAAAACTGCGGAACATTTATGTGAGGTCTGCTCGGGAAATTTCCAGCAGGTGCAGAAATATTTAACCGATGTTTCTGTCCCTTGGAGGCTCAATCCTATTTTAGTTCGCGGACTGGATTATTACGGCCGCACGGCTTTTGAAGTGAAATCCAGCTCCCTGGGTGCGCAAGATGCTATATGCGGTGGTGGGCGCTATGATTATCTGGTTGAAGAATTTGAAGGCCCTGCAACACCCTGCTTCGGCTTTGCTCTAGGATTGGAGCGTTTGATATCACTGGTTCCTTTTGAGCAGATGGAATCTATCGAACGCAATCCTGATTTATATCTGGTATGCTTGGGCGAAATAGCTCAAGCCAAAGGATTTCAATTAGCCAACGAATTGAGACGAAATGGAATTTTTGTCGATAGAGATTCTGAAGGCGCAAGTATGAAAAGCCAGATGCGCAAGGCCGATAAATCAAAATCCCGATTCGCCCTTATCATCGGTGAAAATGAAATCCAGAGTGGGAAATTTGTTCTGAAATCAATGGCAGACGGAAAACAGGAAGAGATTGACATTTCTAAAGACTACATTGAAACTTTAAGACAACACCTAAAACCACAAACCGTTTCCGAGACGACTCATGGTTAGTAAAGAAATGGAAGTTTTGCAGGACTATATCACGCAAAATAATTTAAAAATCACCAAGCAACGACGCGCTGTGTTGAACGCATTTCTGGAATGTGAAAATCATGTCAGCGCAGAGGAGCTATACAAACTGGTATCGGAGAAGGAACCCAAAATTGGTCTCGCAACAGTATACAGAACCCTTGCCTTGCTGACACAAAGCCAATTGGCGCATGAGCTGGATTTTGGCGACGGTCAGAAACGCTACGAACATCAATTCATGCACAGCCATCACGACCACATGATTTGCACTGAATGTGGTAAAATCATTGAGTTCACACATCCACTCATTGAAAAGTTTCAAGAAGAAGTTGCCGCCCGCAATAGTTTCACCATCACCTCGCACAAACTTCACCTGTTTGGTATCTGCTCTGGATGCCGATGAAGAAAAGAAAAAAAGCTTCAACAAGTTTCTTCACCTAGAAAAAACTGCGTGGTATGTGGATGATGTCACCAGGTTCTAACAAAATATTCTTTGTTAAATCCCCCTTCACGATGACTCTCTCCAAATCGATCCGAATCCTTTTGGTGTATTGTTCCCCTCTTTCATCGAACATCTTACGATAAATATGTGTTTCCTCTGGCTTGGCAATATCAGTCAATCCATCCGCCAACAAAACAGCATCCAGAATTGTCATATTGTCTTTATACGTCAATACCTGTGGGGCTCCCACTTCACCCATGATGTTTATTCGACTACTGAAATTATCATGGATAAATATAAAGTCATTTGCTTTCAATAATATATTTTGCGAAAAATCATCCCGTTTGACCAAGGCATGTATATTTATGTTTATTTTTTTACCATCTCTCAATATATAAGAATTTTTTAAATCTGCGGTGTCCTTGAGACCCTGCACCATAGAAAAAATCTGCAAAAGTGTGATCGGTCGATTTAATTTAAAAACGCCTGGCTCCTTGACCTCACCCGCCACGTAAATTTTTATACTGTTTATCTCTCTTACAATGATGGCTACATTCGCCGCTTTAATATACTTTTTCAGCTTAAACGCTATGTCTTGACGGAGTTGATCTAATGTCTTTCCGCCAGCAACAACATCTCCAATCAAGGGGAAAGATATATACCCATCAGGGCGAACTGGCATAATGGTTCTCAGTTCTGGATTTTCCCAGACAGTGATTTCGATGATATCTTCAGGTCCTAACTCGAATCCCGCTTCCAAATTTTGCGCGGGAAGTTTTTTGGAGTCCTGCAACATTGTTTTCGTATTGTCCTGACCCGAAAGATTTGCAGTGGATTCCTTTGCAACAACAAAAGAGGTTACGGGTAAAAACATAACAATGATTAATAAAATGATTTTGGATTTCATAAAGTTCGCCTTAGATCTATCTGTAAATACTCAAAATAAAATTTAAAACAACGGTATTTTCAAAGGTTCCTTCTAAATCTTTTCCCTGATTTTAATGAGTGGTTTCCCTGTTGGACCTTTTTTCTCTGCGAAAACCAAGCGATCCAATTCCTCTGAAGAAAAATAACTCTCCATCGCCTCGCGAATTTCATTTTCTCTTGCTGAATTGAGTCCGTATATTTTTGACAGCAAGCCAATCACGGCTATTTTTGTATTTGCCAACGCTTCTGTTTTATTCCGATCCACCCCTAACCAGGCTTTCAATCTATTAAGAATGTCACCACTGTATCCGGGCTGATACTGCAATGTTGAATGATAAGCTTGAACAGAAAGTGCCAATAACTCTCCCCTTCTCTCAGGCTCTTTCAGGCTTTTAAAAAAATACTCATTTCCCAATAGATAATAATACCTACCCTGAGCCGGATTCAGGGTAATCGCCTTCTTTATGATCTGCGGACTGTTTTTGACATAGTTGGTCTGAATCAATTCTCCCGATTTTGTTGTCTCGTAGGTGGAAGCCAATTTGATCAAACAATCAGAATTCAATGGCTCCATTTTCAAAGCTAATATAATTTTTTCAGGGACACGTTGGTGATCAAAAATTAAAGTTTTGTTTTTTTGAGTCGGACAATTCAACTCAGCAACAAATCTTTTCTCAATCTCTTGATAATACAAGAAACCCACCAGCAATGATGCAAATGCCAAGGGAACACAAATAATTTTAGGAGCTCCAATGGTATTAACCTCTGACAACACCGATTCCCCTTCTTTCGTCAATTCATTGTTCAATGCCGAATAACCGATCCCAAGAATCACAACGTACAAGAATGCGTTTGCGGGAATATGAAAATTAAAATCCACCAGACCATGAAAACTCATCGAAGCGGTCGCCCCCATCACTCCCAGACCAATGCCAACAGGAAATGAATCGTTTCTTTTAAGCCAGGTGCGTATGAAATGATAAAAATAGGCCACCAACCCGCAGACCAATATCAAGAAACCAATGAAACCCGTTTCAATGGCTAATTCCAACCAATCGTTGTGCGTGTGTTCTAAAAACTGCTCAATGAATTGCGGTTGATATTTGGGGTATATATCAGAAAATGTACCCAAACCTGTACCCACCAATGGAAACTCTTCCACGATGGGTATCGCCGTAAGGTAAACATTTTTCCTGACTGCTTTTTCTGACAATCCTGTTTCTAGTAAAAGCTCATAACGATGGGTCACCCAATCAATCTTGTCTTTACCTATTCCTGAGCCATACATGAATAAAATAGACACAATAAAAGCGAGTAAAAAAAGCAGTCCCCCTAGTTTGAGACGTTGCGCTGAAAATGCTAAAAATACGCCAAGCCCTATCAGAAATCCCAACATGCCACCACGGGATGCTGTTAAAAACAACGCGACAAACAAAATCCCCAGCGAATAAAAAATCAGGGACATTTTATTGTACTTCTGAGCTCGCATCATAAAACCCGGCAAGTCCTTGTACCATGGCCGCCGCGATCCATGTTTTTTCCTGGTTCTGCTTCTACCGAATGTAAAGGAATAACCCAGGGTAATCATTAACGCCATTTCTAAAAATCCGGCCAGATGATTTGGGTCAAGGTAGGATCCCGTCAAGCGAGTGGCAACCATTGGGTATTCCAGCCACATAACGCGTGGAGGATCGGTGAACATCGCGTACATGCCATAAGCGGCTTCCATCAAACCCGCTAAAATGATGGAATACAAAACCAAATTGATATTTGCCCGGCTCCGAATATGATTGATGATGTAAAAAAATATCCCAAAATATGCAATTAATTTTATTAATTCAATGCGTGTTTTATGTGGATTCAATGATATCGGAAAATCACTGGACGATGTTTCGTTGCCATAATTAGCAACCGCATTGCTATAAATTTCAAATGTTTTTGGTGAAAAAATTTGATGAACTTCACTGGGTAAGAGAATCATTTGAAAACAAATCAAAACTCCGAACAGTGTTAACCAGAAATATGCAGGATTATAAATCCACTGGATACCGGAACGGTTCCAGAATATCCCTGCCAATCCCAAAGTGCCTATCAACATTGCGCCAAATTCAAACAACGAATAGGCCCACACATGTATCGCTCCAAATGTTAAAGGAACAATAAATATGAGTAGAATTAAAATCAAACGCGGCAAAACGTTTAGGATGAAGTTCATGTTTCCAGCATTTTGAATGTTCCAACAAATAGATGTATCAAACGGTTTTCAATTCATAACTGCTATAAAAAACAAGTTTGAAGTATTCCAGAAAAATTTGTTTGATGCCTTCTCGCGTTTTCCACCATCCATCGATCGGTATGTCTGGATCATAGGCAGGGTAAACCATTAGCTTGATGTCATTCCCACCCGAGGCGATCAATCTTTGATAAACCGCATGAGATCTTCTTGTATGATATCCCGAAGTAACCAAAATCATAGATTTAATGCCGTGAGCCCTGAGACTTGCAAGATTTTCCACAGCTTCTCCGATGGTGCTTCTGTCGTGCTTGAGAACCTGAGTTATGATTTGACTTTCAGGAAGTCCTCGTTGAACCGCGTAGTCTTTCATAAAATGATGCGTGAAAACTCCTGGATAAACCTGCACTCCGCTGAATACAAGAAATTTCCCGTAGCCCTTCTGCATCAGTGATACCGCCTCCCTGACTCGATTACCGGAAAAAGATCCTGCCAGAACGACGATTGCATCCGCAGGTTGCAAAGTATCTTGTTTGACCAAATTTTTCCCGATGGAAAGCAAGAACCATTCTGGATATAAAGAAATCGCTACAATCAAAATAAAAAGGCTCATCAACAAAAGTTTGATTATGGACATCTTGCCAGACCTTGAGTTTTGCATCATTTTATTTATCAAACTTTCTGCGCGTGCACACAGCTAGAAAATGAATCTGGATTTTTATCATCGGAACAAACCGTCCTTTATATATTCCACTCTTTTATCACTTGAACAATGGTTTCACGGGTTGGGTAATAAATATCCTCCAACACCTTGCTGGATGGAGCTGGAGCATTGGGTAAAGTGATCCGTTTGTATTGAATATTTTTCGAACTCTGACTCATCTGAACGGCAACCGAAGCGATCACTTCTCCTGCCATACCGCAGGATTCCCAACCTCCATCTACAACGCACAGTGATCCGGTTTTACTGACCGAATCAATGATGGATGTAACGTTCAATGGATTGAGCACACGTAAATCCACCACTTCGCATTGGATTCCTTCTTCAGACAAAGCCTGTGCGGCCTCAAGACATAGTTGAACGGAATATCCTGATGCGGCCAAAGTTGCATCCTGTCCGTTGCGAAGAATCTTTGGCAATTGAAGGGAAAGATCTTTTTCTTCAATTTCGGGTAAATCGTCTTCGAGTTCATACAGCCAACGGTCATCAATATATATAACGGGATCATCACTGAGCACGGCTGAAATCAAAAGATCACGAGCGTCTAGTACCGTCGCTGGCATAACCACTCGCAAACCGGGAATATGCGCAAACCAGGCGTGCAAAGCCTGTGAATGTTGTGCTCCCTGTTCGCCGCCACGATTGATCACACCTCTAATGGTTACGGCAGGATGGGTCTCACCACCCAGCATATGAGACCATTTGGCCGCTTGATTTACAATTTGATCCATTGCCAGAATCATAAAATCCATCCGTGGATGAACAACAATCGGACGATACCCGCACAGTGAAGCCCCTATTCCGGCACCTGTACAAGCCGCTTCCGAAACGGGGGTATCCATTACGCGGTCTTTCCCAAACTCAACTTCCAAATCATTCATTGAGTTTCCAACATACCAGGGACTCCATAAGCCCTGCCCCATGACAAATACATTCGGATACGTTTTGAGTAGATACTGAAATGCGGAACGAATGGCTTGAGCGTAAGTTATTTTCATCGGGATACGCCCTTATTGTTTTTATAAACTGCGGACAATAGAAACGATTTTTCTGGATAGGGGTCCTTCAAACTTGCATCCAATGCAACATTAATTTGCGTTACGACTTTCATTTCAAGAGAGTGATAATCCTCGCTTGTGATAAGGCTGGCCTCTAACATGCCATCTTTTAAACGTCGAATGGGATCACGCTTCTTCCAGGCCAGAAGATCCTCTTTTTTTCTCCTCAAGCCAACGTCAACATTCTCATCCGGACCCACATGCCCCAGCCATCGGTAAGTCACCGCTTCGAGAAAACCCGGTCCTTTACCGCATCGGACAGATTCCAAAAGTTCTTTCGTTGCCATTGCTGTCATCACCACATTATTGCCATCGACAACACGCGCAGATATTTTGTGTGCGTCTGCAAAACGGGAAATTTTATCACTGGGTTGTCGTAAATGAATGTCTAGATGGCTGGAATAGAAATTATTTTCACACACAAATAATATGGGTAATTTGAAGTTAGACGCAAAATTAAAAGATTCCTGAACCATGCCCTCTTCCACCGCCCCATCCCCAAAATAACAAACCGCAATATTTCCTTTTCCATCCTTTTGACAGGCAAGCCCGGCACCAATTGCAATGGGAACGGTTCCGCCAACAATGGGTGCCGATCCTATAAAGCCCTTTTCTGGTTGGAAAAGATGCATCGACCCGCCCATCCCCTTGGAGCAACCTGTCGATCGACCCAAAACCTCTGCCAATAGACTCCTGATACTGCCTCCAAGTGCCAAAAAGTGTGAATGCGAACGATGTCCCCCAAATACCTTATCATCCGATGTGAGATTAGTAGAAACCCCCACAGCAATCGCTTCCTGACCTGTTCCTAGATGACAGGGGCACTTTACTTTATTATCTTCAATCAAAGATGCGATGCATTCTTCAACCTTACGAATAACAAGCATCGACTCTAATTTTAAAAGTAAAGCATCCCGGCTATATTCCCCAAGGTTCAATGGCCCCGTGTGTTTTGAAGAATCTGCCCAAGTACCAAGTTCTGAGGGTGCTACCATCTAATGACTCCCGCTAGTTTGATTCGTATAGTTTAGTTAAAAGAAAAAAATAATTTAGAAATCAAGAAACTCTCGTCACTTGCCAAAGCAGGAGTTATAAGTTTTATCAAGAAAATCAATATCCTGTTTTTGCAATTTCCAATCCAATGCACCGACATTCTCCTTTGCCTGTTCAGTGGTTTTCAGACCGGTCAGAACAACGCTCATAGGAGCGCGATCCAAAATCCAACGCAAAGCCAGTTGAGCAAGAGTTCTTCCCGGATAATTCTGGAGACACTGTTTGGCCTGACTGATAAATTTTAAATTTTGTTTGAACCGTTCACCGTGAAAATTCTTATACACAAGACGACTTCTTCTGTCACTTTCATCAAAACAAGTTTGAGAATCAAATTTACCTGAAAGCATACCTTGCCCAAGACTTCCCCATGCAAAGAAAATCCATTTATTTTCTTCGCAATTATTTAAAATTGTTGCTTCGTGTTCGCGATGGATCAAACTGTATTCGTAAGTGAATGCAGACATGCCTGAATATCCCTTACATTCTGCTAATTTTTCATGGCTCAGATTGGATACTCCCCAATGACGAATCTTCCCCTGTTCTCGTTTCAATTCCAGCCAGGAATAAATTTCCTCAAGCGGCGTGACTCCATCCCAGTAATGTAAAAAGTACAAGTCGATGTAATCGGTATCCAAACGTTTTAAAGACGCTTCAAGAGCTTGCTCCCCCCAGTGCGTCGAACTGTCATAAAACGTTTTCTTTGATGAATCTTGTCTGACACCATATTTCGATGAAATGACAGCACTCTCACGTCGTCTCTTCAAAATCTTACCCAAACGTCTTTCTGATTCTCCCAATCCATACACATCTGCGGTATCCAACAAATTCACACCCTGACCAAGCGAATACAAAATGGCATTCTCCATTTCACGCTCATTGATCTTACCCCAGCCATGCCCACCCAAAGGACAACAACCCATTCCCAAACGAGAAATTCTCAATCCATCGTTGCCGAGTTTTATCGATTCAGTCATCCGCTGTTTTTTTTTGGAGATTTTATTTTTTTGACAATCCCCCAGAGAGTTAAAAAAATAAGTTTTATATCCAATAGAAAACTTTGTTCATTGACGTACTTGATCCGCAAATCATTTTTTCTCGCAAGAATTTTTTCTTCAAAGATTCGATCCACATCGACTCGACCGACCATCTCCTCCAAAGCAACAAATTCCATTGAACTGTAGTCTGTGATTCCGGGACGAACGCTTAAAATCTTTTTCTCTTCCCCCTTAAATAGATTCGTGTACTGCAATAACTCAGGTCGAGGCCCCACCAGACTCATGTCTCCCCGAATAATATTGATCAACTGGGGAAATTCATCCAGCTTGAATTTTCTCAACAAGGAGCCCACGCGGGTGATACGTACGTCATCCAAAGCGGTTGTCCCTCCCCCGAGTTTTTCAGCATTCAACACCATTGTCCTGAATTTAAAAATTTTGAAAGGGACGCCATACCTGCCCGCTCGAACCCCTCTATAAAATACGGGCCCCGGACTGTCCAGTTTGATAGCAATGCCTGCAATAATAAAAAAGGGGAACAATACAACCAGCCCCATCAACGAAGCAGTCACATCAAACATGCGTTTCAACATAAGCAGATTTGTCCTCGCTCATTCATCAGTGCTTGACCAGTTGAAACGTTATTTGCCAGGCCAAATGTTTGAATAAGGGAAGTCTTAAAAAAATTTGATCCATCGCATCGAATAATCTCAATGCTGAGGGAATATAAGCACCGATGATGCTGAAAAAATGCCATCGCCGTATGTCTCTTACTTCAAAAAAATTACTCGCAAGTTTCAGGTCGTCATAGGAAAAAATATGTTCCACCTCCCAGGCAGTACGAATATGCGGTGTCAGCTTTCGATAAAGCTGAATGAGTGGATTGTAGGCCAATGGCTCCTTTGCCAACACGATCCCTCCCGGCTTCAGTATTCTCTTCAATTCAGGAAATGCGGAATTCAATTCCATGTGATGCAATACGCCGCTACAATAAATCAAATCGATGCACGCATCAGGCAATCCTGTATTCTCACAATCCCCAAGAAGAAAACGGCAGGTTGCGCCGACGCCTTCCTCTTCCGCATACTTTTTCGCATTCTGCAAAGAAACCGGGCTCAGGTCGATGCCAACCACAAGACCCGCACCCATCTTGGCCGCCAAAATGGTATTTTCCCCATTGCCACATCCGTAATCCAGAATAGCCTTACCCGGTGCATGCGTCTTCCACCAGTCTTCAAGATAGCGGTCAGACAATTGCGTGGTTTTATAAAACTTTTCGTTGGAATATTCTTCATCTCGACCTGGATCACGAATAAAATCCTGATGTTCTATTTCTTCTCTCTTTCGCCCCTCCAGGTTCTCAACCCAAAGAGCATCAGCCTTTTTATCCAAGTCCTCTAAAATTGAAATCAACACCGAATGATCCATCACAAAACAGCCTCTATTTTTTATTCCCATCGCTATAGAAATTCTCACCACGCATCAACGTCTTCCCATTTTCACAACTTTCTCAATATGATCGATATAAGCGGGATAAATAGTATCTGCGTCAAACTTTTCACGAAAAATTTTCAGAGCATTCATTGAATATTTTTCACGCATCATCGAATCGTCCGCAAACCTTAGAATTGCAGCGTAGAATGAAGAGATATCACCCGGTGGATAAGAAAGCCCTATTTCATTATCGTCTATGATCGCTTCCATCTCACCTCGAAGTGAAGAAAGCAAGGGCAAGCCGCGTGCCAGATACTGCATGGGCTTCGTCGTTACCGCTCCCTGCATGTGCCAACAGGGCACCAATCCGACATGTGACACAGACAATAAATGGGTCATTTCATCTTCATTCAACCATCCAGTCAAGGTCAGATTACGAGTCGATTCTCTGGAAATTTTATCGAATTTTTCTCCCGTGCCCGCCAAAACAAATTGAATATCTTCCCTGCCTTGATCGATCAATTTTTTTGCCACGGCTACAACAAGTTCCAAATCATAAGACTGACCAAAGGAACCGATAAAAGCAAAAACCATTTTCCCTGCTAACTTGTTGATCGTCCGCTCAAATTCTGGACGCGGCTGATAATCTTCGGAAAGTTCTTTCTTGCTAAATCCTATATAATAAGTGTGATCCCTATCCTCTATTTCTCTATTTGCATAGGCCAGAGCCCAATCTAAAAATCCATCGGATACCGAAACGATGCCATCCGCCATTCGTAAAGAACGACGGGTCGTATAAAAATCATAACTCAATGTCAAACGAGCCAATCCTCTCAATGCTTTCGGCAAATGATTTAAAAAATCATCAGGCCACAAATCCATAACATCAATAATTACAGGAATGTTCCACGCTTGGCCCAAGCGAACTGCTTCATAATTCAGCTCATAATTGGGCAATGACGACACGATAATGTCCGGTCGGTTGATCTCTTTGGATGCCTGTATCTGAAAATTCCTTGCAACTATTTTGTGATGACAATAACGCCGAAATGAAACATTTCTCTGATAACCCAAGCCTTCAAGCAAGCGAATCTGGTAATGAGGGTTGACTTGAATCTCTGTGTATTTATCAAATAAAAACTCTTTCTTGTGATGATAAAAATTTGCCCCCCACCATACAATGTCGTGACCTCTTGCATTCAATGCCGACGCCAAGTGTCCGGTTCTGATTGGGGAAGAACCAACTTGAAAAGGGTAACACTCTCCAATTTCAGTCAACCAGATTTTCATAAAACTTTAATTCTTTCTTAAAACACTCAATCAGTTCTATTCCTAATCACTGTTTCGACGATGAAAACCAGTTTTTGAATACATCATAGCTGTTTCTTTTGCCATCTCTGAAGGGTCTGAATAACCTAGGGGTTCCAACTGTTTGACCTGCGACCAATACAGATAATAAATTGAAAGCACATAGGTAAAAACAATGGAGTTGTAACCAAAAAAAGATCCTCCAAACAGGGCCAGATTCACATAGCAGGCGACCAGGAAAATACAGTATTGAGATTTTCGCCCTTCAACCACCCTGCCATAGGCAAACCCCATGACAAATCCATAGATAAGCCACCATCCAAAAGATCCTCCCAGTCCAAAATCGTCAATCGGCGGACGAAAACCTGTATAAACATTGGACTCAACATCTTCAACCACGATCATATTATCGAAACGCGTTCTCGGTGCAATTCCAAACAATGAAAGCGGTCCTGAGAAAATCACCTCACCCCAACGAGGTTCTGCAGGCAAATCCCAAGCAAGCGAAAAATAACTGGAAAAGAAATAAACATTGCCGAACACCAGATATTTAAATTTATCCCACCCGTCTAAAAAGCCCGTTACACTGGCCGCATTAAGAAATACGTAGAACTTGTCACTGGCGGAGAACATATCTCCTGTCCGCACACTGCGAAACAAATGTAAAATAACTCCCAAAAAAATAAAAACTATCAAAAAGAAAAAACCACCCAGCACATTACGTACTGAAATAAATTTATAATTGCCTCGGGTATAAAATACTTTGATGGCAAAATATCCCGCAATCCAATAGAAGATAGGCTGTAAAATCTGGCTCCTTCCCGTAAACAAAACTGAAAGAGTGGCAGGAGGAATCAACGGCAAATAGCACAATAATTTTCGATAGGACGACAGGCAACCTGAGGAATAAATGATCCCTCCAAGCAAAGGCCCCAGATACAAAAAAATCAAAAATACTTTTGCGGGCAATGGTAAATAATGCCCAATCTCGCTGATATTAACATTACTGGATTCAACATAAATGACATAGCCCATCCCAAACAGGGTACACAACAGCAATACCGCCGTGGGCTTGTAAAATTCCAATCTTTTATCAAAAGCAATTGAGCTCGTGATCTTATTGAATCCTGTTTGACCTGTCATTTTGCCCCAGAAACTCCCGATCACCATTACCAGAGCACTAAAAAATATCCACCAAAGTGCTCCATCCCAAACAGGAAAGCCCGGTAATAAAACAGGCATACAGGCATACACACTCCAGACTAATGGAAACACTGCACCCGGGAAATACCAGCTTTTAGCAAAAAAACGTGCGAATAAAGCCAGCACAAACAGGAAACCTATCGGAACATAATTTTCTAAGGGCATGACCAAACTCCATCACGCCATGCCAATGGCCGTGGATTTGATTTGAGATAGGATCTGGTCATACTTCTCCTAATGAAAACAGTGACTTTATTAATTCAGGCAATCTTTACATTATAGAGCGATAAGTCCTTTTTTATCAATGGAAAGAAAGCAATTACCTTATAAACTTCAAACTAATAAAGCAAATGGAATGGGCTATGATAGACTTGAAAACGCAATCGGTTCAAAATCTATTTACAAGGCATCAAGACAGATTAAAGGAGATACATCAGTGGTGCAAACAATGGGGAATTGCTGAGTGAAACTATTAGTGATAACGACCGAATTCCCTCCAAAAATTGGTGGCATTGGGAAGTACGCTTACAATATGTGTCTTGGATTGAAAGCAAATGGCTGGGAAATTACCACACTCACCTCCGTACCATTAAAAACACATGAATCAATCACCGAATTCAAAGTTTACCGGATTCCAAAGTGCTTGAATAAAAAATACCTCAAAATCATTCCCCTCATTTTAAAATCTATTTGGATTCTGATTAAATTTCGCCCTGATAAAATACTCGCCCTGACATGGACACATGAGGGAATCGTCGCATGCTTACTCAAGTTGATTCTGAAAATTGAATATGCTCTGGTCGTGCATGGAAGTGAAATATTAATGCATCGCAACAAAGCCATCCGACATCAATTGATGATTGCCACCCTGAAAAACGCTTCCCAAATCGTCGTCAACAGTCGATACACACACAAACTTGTTGCTGAGCTTGGTTTTGAAGATAAAGACATCACCGTGATCAATCCCCCCATTGTCCCACCGCCTTGCCCTTCAGATGAAGATTGGAAATCTTTTGAAGAAAAATTTTCTCTCGCCGGTAAAAGGGTCCTGCTAACGGTTTCCCGTATGACCGAGCACAAAGGGCATCTGGAAATTTTGCTATCGCTGGCTCAGCTTAAAAAAGAATTTCCAGATATCCTTTATGTCATGACGGGTAGCGGAGAGTATTTATCCTATCTGCAAAAAATTATTTTGAAGGAAGGTCTTGAAGACTTCACACGGACACCGGGCTTTATTTCAGAAGAGGAAGTTGCCTTTTTGTTTCATCGCTGTGAAATCTACGTGTCCCCTTCCTATGAGCATCAAATGGACATTGAAGGTTTTGGCATGTCATTCGCTGAAGCCAGTGCTTGCGAAAAACCTGTTATAGGGGGAAATTCCGGCGGTGTCTCAGATGCCATTCTGGATGGGAAAACAGGATTACTGGTACCTGCGCCTGATATAAATCAATTGCAGATAGCTCTGGAAAAACTTCTTCGTGACGAAGAACTGCAAAACAGTTTGGGAAGAGAAGGCAAACGTTGGGCTGAAACTGCTTTTTCACCCAATTTTCTAGGGAAGAAAATGACCGCCGTACTCCAGAAAAATTAATTTTCCCCACTGGATACGACAAAAATATCGTCAAGAATCTTTTGCATTCTATCTTCATGTCGGTAACCCGAATGCAGACATCTTTGTCGGCCTGCAAATGCAACCTCCTTGCGTATGCGATCATTCTCCAAATAAAATTTAGTTTTATCAACAAGTTCATCGAGTGAAGCAAAATATTCAGCCTCTTTGCCTTCCTCAAAATACGAGCAATGTTCATCTGTGCGCTCCGCCAGCAAAAAACCACCGATCGCCGGAATTTCAAACGTACGACTCATCGATTGGTTCTTGTTCCACTTGGATAGAATCCCCAACCCAATTTTTGCACCGGCAATAAGTTTGACATAATCCTCACCAAAAACAGGACGAATACTCATTCTATCTCTCAGACTTTTTGCATTGTACCATCCGGGACCTCTCACACAAACACGAATGCCTTCACCCCTCAGGTGAGCGATAATTTTTTCCGTGGCCGGCTCCCAGTGCCCGATAAATATTATATCGTTTGAAAATTGTTTTTCCTCATCGAGATTCCAAACAGGTGGTAGATGCAAGAGAGGATCATAGGCAAATTCTGAAAGAATGATCTTCCTGGCTTTTTTTTCTCTCAATTTTGGAATAACCAGGCGATTCGTAATGACATGGGCATCGAACTGATCCACAACTTTATAAAAATGACGGTAGGTGTATTCGTTCACTTTAAAATATTCAGAGGTAAAATGAACCAGTTTCGCCGAATGCTTCGCCAGTTGTCGAATCGTTTCAGGCCAAAGACTCAAACCGTGATCGATATAAATCAAATCTGGATGGAAGGCACCTGCCTTTTGACACAATATGGAATTGTACTCAGCCATGCCAGGCCCTATATGTAAATGCAGTTTGACTTTACGCAACCATGCAGGGCCAGTATCTAAAAAAACACTCCGGTCAACGGTTTCCACCTCATGACCCAAAGACAAGAGAGCCAATCGTCTTGCCTCCGTCAGGCTTCCAACTCGACAGCTTCCGGTATATAAAATTTTCATAACAAAAAATGTAAAAAATCAAACCGATTCATTTTATTAGCAAAGATTTAGCAAAAGAAATGCACCTGGCCGTCTCGTCTTTTCCCGCAACAAAAACGAACAGTGGGTAGACAATCAGCATACTAAACAAACAATAGGCACCAATGCCACTCCAACCCGCAAACAAACGAAAACAAATATAGGCAACCACACCCAATGGGACGATACCCATCATTGCCCACAATATTTGTCCAAATATTTTTATAGAGCTGACTTCTAAAAAATCAGCAGCCAGATAGGGATACAATAAAAAACCAAAAAACAAATCGGCAAGAATGCCCGCAAATGCGATCCCCTCAATGCCCCACTGGGGAGCAAACCACAATGCCAGGAGTATTGTTGTGATCGAATTACCAAGAAAAGCAAAGGCCACGGATTGATGACGATTCACAGCAATCACTCCCCAACAAGCTGTCTGCCATCCCGCCGCCAGTACTGCCTGAACCAGTAGGATTCCCAGTAATACATAAGATATTTGCAGTTCTCCGCGCGTCCATCCTTGATAGATTTGCGGCGTGAGCAACCACACAAAGATTGCAGACGCTCCGGTTAAAAATACAACGATGCGAATCCCTAAAAAAGAAATCCTTTTCAAGTCATCCATACGTTTTTCTGCCCACAGGAAACTCAATTCAGGCAAAGCTGGCCCCTGAAATAAAACCCCAATGTACCCGGAAAGATTGGACAAAGTTCTGTGAGTCGTTAATACAGCCACAAGTGCCGGTGGTAAAAAATAGGCGGCAACCAGCAAAACACCTTGATTTTTTACCGTTTGAGCCAGAGCCATCAACCAAAAATAGAGCGAACCATTGAAATGTCGGAAGCCCTGTTTGAACGAAGACCACTCGATCGATAACTCTCGACACACCGGAATGACTCGTCGCGAATCTCTTATAAGAACAACAGCGGTGAGAAGACTCACAAGCACAACACCAACTGCAAATACAACCGCAGAAACTTTAGCTACCAAAAGGATCAAGGAAATCAGGATGCCAAGACCTCTGATAAGATTACCCAGCATCGTTCCTCTTGCGTACAAACCTGTCGCCCGATAGACACTCCCATAAACGCCACAGGGAATCTGCAAAAATAATAATTGAAATCCTAACAGTACAAGTACCCAAACTTCCCATGATTCCAAAGTACGACCCAAGCCGGGCGTGGGATAAATAGAAAATACCCACATTCCGCCTAAAAACACGATCAAAGCAGCCGTTCCAACAAATAGAAACAGCGAAACACCTTCGGAAAGAACTTTTGAAAATTCTTTCCAATCTTTCTCAGCATGCTTGATGGCTAGAAGATTGGCGATATAAGCTTGTCCGCCAAGATCCAATAAACTCAAATAAGAGATGAAAGCAGACAATGCCAGCCATCTCCCATATCCATCGGCTCCCCAGGCTTCAAGAAAAAAGGGGACCAGTAAGATATGTTGCAGGACCAATATGAACTGGGCAAAAGCAGAAGACCCCAGCCCCTTAAGCATTCGTCCTCGGATTCTAAAGGTTGAATCACTTTGCAAATTTTCTGAAGTGGGATCATTCACCATCTTAGATAGGTTCGTCGAAGGAATGATTTAAGAGCAAAGGCGAGGTACAAACAACGGCTGATATTTTGCGTGGCTTCCCTGCCTGCAAGTTTGAGCATTGTATTCACATATCCGGCACGTTCGTAATAAGAACCATAAATTCGGACACGGTTGGATTCACTCATCTGGCGTATGGGTGCCAGAGTCTCATTCGATGCCAAAGTAATTTTCTCAAGCAGACCTTGTAGCCGGATTTCCAAAGTGTGATTTTTTAAAACCTTATCTTTTCCAGCCTGGGCAATGCGCAAGCGTTCATCTTCATTCTTTAAATAATAATCTACTTTTTCGAGCAATTCATTTTCAGAATCATAGGCAACATAATGCACATCTTCTTGGCACAATTCCTCCTGCCCATTATTCAACCTTTCAGTAACTAATAAAGATCCACATGAGATTGCTTCAAAAAAACGGAAGTTCAAATCACCACGAATAGGAATATTGACCGTTATTTTCGACCGGGAATAAATTTCAGAAATCTCACTTTGCTTATACACACGTTGCTCATTGACTCGATATTTTCTGGAAAGCACATCAAGAATTTTTCTTCTCCGTGTATGCCCGCTTCCCGTCTGACCTACAAACCCTATATCCAAATCTCTTGGGATTTCCATGTCACGAAAAAAATTAACGTCACAGGCATAGGGCATCCAATGAACAGAAGGATGAAATTTGAATGCGTCTAAAAAGTTTCGTTGATAAATAAAAACATGATCAAAAAGTTTTCCCAATGAGATTCGAGATGGAAGGTTCAGGTGACAATCAGACAAAATACAGGCGGTGGGCATAGGAGCCGATTCCATACCTTGCGGGATCAGTCCAAAAGGCTCAATATACAAAAATAATTGAGCAGGACCCGTTTGTTCAAGCAACTCCGCTATATGAAGATCGCCCGGATAACCGCACACAAACGTCCGTTTCGATCTCATTCCATCTGAACAAGCCGCAACATTCACAATAACAACTTCATGTCCCATACGGCGCAATACATTCACATAATGGATGCCCTCACTTTTATCGTGTTCAGAAGAGTAGCTTAATATTATTTTCATTTCTCCTCTACCTCATACGAATCAGCTACGTGCCGACCTTTCCACCATGCGACATATTTTGCGCTAAGACATTCGCCCCAGGAAAAAGGAAATATCGCCAGTGATGCCACCAGAATACGCCCTAATAAATGAATGAATTTACGCGTCCCGACTTTATCTTCCTTGCTCCACTTTTGCCGACTGTAAAAAAGTTTATTCGCACGATAACGGAACACATTCCAAACTTTCGCACATTCAAACACAATACGATCAAAACAGTATCCTGGTGAAAAACCTTTATGCAGAAGATTCCAATGATCTTTATGAATCGAATCAAGACACAATTGAGATTCCCAATGTTTATCATTGAGAAAATGTTCATTTTCGCGTTCTCTCATTTTCAGCAAAGGCTCACGAATATATCCCACATCACCCTTTGAGCAAAGTGTCATCCATAAAGGAATGTCTGCATACCACCAATAATTGGATGAAAAAGGAGGATCGTAATTTTCTAAAATACTTTTACGGATCACAGTGGTGAGAGAACAGGGACAAGTCAGACGGACTAAAAGTCTTCGCAACATTTCTTTACCCGACACCCAATCTTGAAAGGGGTGCAGAAAACGTTTTGTGGTTTTTCCCTGCTGATCGATCAAATCAATGCCTGTAAAAGCAAATACAATATTTGAATATTTATCAAACAGTGGTAAAAGCTTTTCTAAATATTTTGGATCTAACAAATCATGATCTTCCAGCAAACACACCAGCTCGCCCCTTGCCAAAGAAAAAACACGATTGTAGTTTTCGGGAACCCCTAAATTGGTTTCATTTTTATAATAACGGATTCTTTCATCCTTAAATTGCTTAACAATTTCTTCTGTGGAGTCTGGCGAGGCATCATTCAATATAATGAGTTCAAAATCTGATTCCGTCTGATTCAAAACACTGCGTATCGTATCTGCAATGAATAAGCCTCGATTATAAGTCGGAACACATAAACTGATTTTGGGAAGTTTCACGAATGTGACATGGTGAAAGCATTTATGAAAAATCAGGTCCTAATTCAGCAAATGACCTATATCAAAAATGCTGTGAATAATTCGTCTATTAAATAGAATAAAGATTTACCATTCAGCGCGAGAATAATTCAAAATGATCTTGGAGCCAAAAGGTTCGATAGAAAAAGGCATTTCGCGATAATCTTCCATAATCTTCAGAAGTGATTCGCGTGCCGAGGCCGGACAATATACCAGTAAAAATCCTCCTCCACCTGCGCCGCTTATTTTTGCGCCCATGGCCCCTGCTGACATCGCAAGCGTGTGCATATCATCAATCTTCGGATTGCTGATTGAAGTGGCTAACGTCTTTTTGATCGCCCAATTTTCTCTCAATACTTTTCCCACGACATCCAAATCCCCTCGCCTCAATGCTTGATCAACATCAACGGCGAGAGATTTTATCACTTTAAGTTGATCCATGTTTGAATCCGTACGTTTGTTCTGTTCGGATAAAATGATGTTGCTACTTCGGGTCAGATTGGTATAAAACAAAAACAAACGGTCAGATAAATCTCTCAGGCATTTACGAGGTAATGACAGCGGCTCGACCTCTACCTCTCCAGATTTTAAAAATTTAAATGATTGAACTCCTCCGTATGCGGCGATGTACTGATCCTGTTTCCCAATGGGCTTACCACAAACTTCTATTTCAATTTTACAAGCTTCTTCCGCTAATCTTTTTGCAGATACCTGAATACCTTGATAATGATACAGAACATTGAGCAGGCCCACTGCAAAACTACTGGAAGAACCCAAACCCGAACCCTGAGAAGGAACGTCTGAAAGCAATGTGATCTCTATTCCCTGTTTGACACCTGTGATCTCCATGGCTGAGCGCACAAGTTCATGTTTCACCTGAGAAACGTTATCAACAATTTCTTTCTGAGAATAGTTGACATAGATTTTGTCATCGTAGCGTCGAGTCGCAATGACAAATACATATTTGTCAATCGCAGAGCTGACGACAAAACCATCTTCCCTTTTATAAAACTCCGGAAAATCCACACCACCACCTGCGAGGCTGATTCTGAGTGGTGTTTGAGAAATGATCATTTGGTTCCTCTTTGTAACTCAGCCCATTCTTTCTGAGCCTTTTCATAACTCATTGCATCACCTATATCGCGGAGATATTCTTTTAATTCGTAACTTCCCATTTTTCCACTTAATTTCGGCAGAATGTCTTTGCCCAAATCACAGGGAATTTTTTCTGGAATCCATTCAAATAATTTTGGACTGGCAACCATCAACCCACAAAAAGCTAAATTAGATTTTGGTTCTTTTGGTTTTTCTATGAAATGAATCACCATTCCATTTTCATCTACCTCAGCGATGCCACATGCTTGTGGAAACTCCGTTCGGAAAAGTCCCAGAGTCGCAACATATTCTCCCTCTCTATGTTTTTTTGCTAAAGCAGTCAAGTTTGCATTGGTCAGATTATCTGCATAGACCACCAAGAATTCATCCTCACCTTTAACAAATTCTTTATTCCGCAAAAGTGTTCCCGCACTTCCCAATAATTTCTCCTCATAAACCAATTGCACTTCAAATTCAGGAGAAATTGTCTCAACATAGCGAATCATCGCATCATGCAAGTGATGGCTGTTGATGCACAGTGAGTTGATGCCATGACTCAAAAACAATTTCAGCCAATGGTCCATTAAGGGTTTTCCATCAATGGCTATAAGGGGTTTTGGAATTGTATCCGTTAAGGGTTGCAGGCGCGTCCCCAATCCCGCCGATAAAACAAATGCTTTTTTCATGTTGATTTTGTATCGCGAAGAACGTTTAGTTTTTTCATATTTTCATTCGCAGTAGTCAAAACATCTTCCACCTGAGCTTGTTCTTTCAACCATTTCACATAATCAATCACACTTTTTTTTGGTGAATTTCCAGGGTTCCATCCCAGTGCTTTCAATGCTGAGATATCTGAACAAATATGACGCGTGTCGCCGAATCTATATTTTTTAGTAAACTCAAGCTGAACTTCCTCAGTAAATACTTCAGCTACAATATTGGCAAATTCAAGTATCGTATGAGCCTTTCCCCCGCCCACGTTGTACGCTCTATAATTTGTTTCTTGATTTTCCAAAGCGAGAAGATTTGCGGAAACAACGTCTTCAATATTGATGAAGTCGCGCACCTGAGCACCATCTTCATAAATCGACAAAGACTTCCCCAACAATGCGGAAAGACAAAATATTCTGCATGCTCCAGAATAGGCGTTGAAGAGTGATTGGCGTGGGCCTTGCACGATGGAATAGCGATACGCTGTTGTGGGGATTTCATAACGCCTGCCCAAACGCAATGCGGTCAGTTCTTGTGAATATTTAGATATGGCATATGCATTTTGTGGATTGATCCGACTTTCATCGGTCAATGTCCATGTGATTGCAGAATCACAATCTGGACATAGAGGATCCCAAATACCCTCTTCAAGTCTATTTTCTGGCCTCAGTTCAGGGAATACTTTGCCATGTTCAGGACATTGATAGGTACCCTCACCATAAACAGCCTGAGACGATGCAACAACAACCTTCTGAACAGGAATATCTTTTTCAACAATCAATTCATACAACAATGCTGTGCTCACGACGTTGGTATGAAAAAATGTACTGAAATCTGGAAGATAATCCTGGTATGCGCAAAGATGAAAAACATAACTCACCCCTTGAAGCGCAGATCCAAGATCAAGCCGTTGAGTGGCGTCTCCTTTAATAAATTCAATGTCTGATGAAATCCAGTCCGGCAGTCCATTGGGATGGATTCGAGGGTGTAGATTATCCAGTATTCGAACATGGTATCCCCTGGATAGTAAAGCTTCACAGGTATGGGAACCTATGAACCCAGCACCGCCTGTAACCAAACAAATTTTATTTTTTGAAGGGATCATCACATGGCAACAATTTTAACAAACAGGTCTGTGCTGGATTTTTGCAGATCAATCAAACGAAATATTATCATTGAAGGTGTGTCAGAATTTGATCCTCCGTCCCATTATTTTTTTTGATAACAGTTTTAGAAACTGATTTAGCATCGCATGAATTGAGGTGCTGTTCACCAAGGAGAGACATACCATCGACCAAACGTTTCAATCCGGCGGAATCACCTTTTTCAGAGATTTTGAATAAAGCTTCCAATTCTAGTGGTAATTCGACAACAACCGGTTGATCCGTTATCAAAACCTTCACCTTTTTATGAATTGTATCAACAATCTGCTCTGATGAAATCGTCAGATCTTCCGTCAAGTTTTCTCCGGGACGTATACCAACAATTTTAATAAAAATGTCTTTGTCTGGAGTCAACCCATAGAGAGAAATCATTTTCCGTGCCAACTCCATGATCTTTACAGGTTCTCCCATTTCCAAAAGAAAAACTCCGCCTCTCTCTCCCAAAGCCGCAGACTGAAGTATCAATTGTGCCGCTTCGGAAATGAGCATGAAGTATCGGCTCATTTCTGGATGTGTAACCGTAACGGGACCACCGTCTTCGATTTGTTTTTGAAAAATTGGGACGATACTTCCCATACTACCGAGAACATTTCCAAAGCGTACTATCATAAAACGGGTTTGGCTTTTCTTATTCATATACTGAATATACATTTCAGCGACTTTTTTAGTCATTCCCATGACGCTTTTAGGCCGAACCACTTTATCCGTAGAAACCAAAACAAATCGCTTGGTGCCATATTTATGGGCCATATCTGCCGTAACCTTGGTGCCATAAACATTATTCTTTACGGCTTCATCCACATTCGATTCCATCATAGGAACATGCTTGTATGCCGCCGCGTGAAACACCAGATCCGGAGTGTGTTCGCTGAATATTGTTTCTAGTTTTGTACGATTCGTCACAGAACAGAATTTGAATATGGCTTGAGTAGAAGACTTGGGTTGTAATGACATACTCAGGTTGAAAAGATAATTTTCACAATTATCGACCATCACCAAATCGGATGGTTCAAATTGAATAATCTGTCTACACAGTTCAGAGCCAATCGACCCCCCTGCCCCGGTAACCAATATCTTTTTCCCACGTACTAAATCTTCAATCCCTTTAATATCCAAAGAAACCGGTTCGCGTCCCAAAAGATCTTCTATATCAATTTTTTTGAGGGAAGAAATGAGGACTCTTTCAGAAGAAATATCCATAACAGAACCGGCGATTTTATATTGAAGTCCACAGTTCTTGCAAATTTCTACAATCGCATTCAAACCCGCTTTGTCAATTCGATTACAGGCAATCAATAATTCTTCTATTCCTAATGTAACTGCCAGACGTGAAATAGCATTCCTGTCGCCCAATACTTTTACATGCCCCAACATCTGATCCAGTTTATTGGGATTATCATCAATAAAACCCACAACCGCGTAGGGTTCCCCTTCCAACCTTATTCGTCCATACAATGCGGCTCCCGCATCTCCTGCCCCAAAAATCAGAACCTTTTTCAATCGTCTTTCCTGCAGATCGAATATTTCAGAAGATTTTTTTCTTTCTCTGAACAATCGCCAAGACAAACGAGATCCACCAAGGAGAAGCGTCAATCCCATGAAGTCGATCCAAAGTACTGCCAGTAATTCACCTGCAGAGTCACCCAAAACTCCAAAGCTTAAAGTACTAATGCACATCAATAGGGAGCCTAAAAAAACTGATTTGGTGATTTTTATGAAATCCTCTACACTCGCATATTTCCAGAAACTGGAATAAAAACTGAAATACAAATATGTAATCGTCCTGCACAAAATCATAACGGGTAGCAATACAACAAATAATTCCAGAGCAGAAGCAGATGAGCTTAAATTCCCTATCAAAAATACGGCGATTGCCAATGAGGCCGAACCCAGTAAACAGTCAATCGTAAACAGAGCAATTTTACGGCAGAATATGTTTTTCCATATCCCACGGTATTCTTCTAAAGAATTTATGAACACCATGACATTTTTCAACATAAAAATAAGTTATCCAGTTTGAGCGATAAAAAATTAAGTCGTATCAATTTAATCAAACTTCTGCTTCTATTTTATTCAAGATAATGCCTAGAATTTTGGAACCACCACCTCTTCGCGGAGGCAAAGCATCATCTTCATCATTCCCCGCACTCATTTCCATCGCATGAACTTTTGATCTCATTGCGCTTGATTCGGCAACCATTGAGATTTGTCTGATTGCACGAAACACATCATTCTCGTTATTATTAGCCGCATCTATAATGAAGATCACCCCATCGCAATAATCCGTCAATACCGATGCTCCTGTAAAATCGAGCGCAGGTGGAGAATCAACGAGAATCACATCAAACTTGTCCCGCAAAAAATCGAGTAATCTTGAAAATTTTTTCGAACTAACAATTTCCGTAATGTTTGACCCCACATCTCCTTTTGGTAGAAACCACAGTCCTTCAACATTTGTTTTATGAATGCACTCCTGCAATTCATTTAAATTATTGATGACCTCAACCAATCCCGGCCTGTCACTGATATCAAATTCAATTTTTGGGCTTGACGATTGCAGATCAGCGTCAACGACCAAAACATTTTTCCCCAATTGAGCTAGAGAAATAGCTAAATTAACCCCAAGCGTAGTTTTCCCTTCTGCCGACCGCGCACTGGTAACCATTATGATTTTTTTTGGATTATCAGGACAGGAATGGAGTAAATTTGTACGGGCAATCCTAAGCTCCTCTGCACGTTTCGAATTTTGACTGTCGATAAGAGGAAATTTTTTCCCATCGTCCAGAACAGCAAGAACTCCAAGAAAAGGAAACGGGAATCTGGATTCTACGTCTTCTGCGCTTCGAATGGTTTTATCCAACGACTCCAGTAAAAACACCATCCCAATTCCTCCTAAAAGACTGCCAAAGAAACCAACAATGATATAAAGCAGCTTATTCGGCCGAACAGGGACTCTGGGAATCTCAGCGTAATCAACAATTCTAATATTGCTTTCGATACTTTTAGATGAAATATTCGTTTCACTGAGTTGTTTTAATAAAATATTATAAAGATTGTTGCTACTCTCAGCTTCACGCTTTAAGGCATGGTATTCAATTTCTGCCTGATCCAGACTCATGACCAACTGTTTCTGTTCCTCAAGTCGATCGTTCAAAGAATTCTCTTCTGATGATATCGCCTGATAATCCAATTCCAGAGTGTGTGACAAGCTCTCGATCTCGCGTGGAATTCTCTTTAAAACAGCTGACAATTGTCCATTGATATCGATCATGGAAGGATGGCTTTCGCCATAGACCTTTGACATTCTTTCGTATTGATTCTGTAATTCTCGATACCTTAAATCCAAAGTCTGAATGGCTTCAGATTTCATCGAATCGGGTATTGTCTGCATCAAAACTACCGGGTTGTTCTTCAACTTTTTAAGTTGTAACCTCAATGCTCCCAAGCGCAAGCGCTCGGTTTTAGCACGTATGACCTCGGTATTGAGTTGTTTTAATTCCTCAGTTGCAATGTCTCTTTTTTCTTCAAATTCGACAATATTTTTATCCTGTTTGTATTTCTGCAACTTAAGCTCTGCCTCTTCCAACTTTAATCTTGTTTCGACAATTCGCTTCTCAAGCCAAACGCTGGCATTTTCCTCCGCAGAACTTCGTTGCGTAACATTTTGCTGGATATACATTTCCGCAGTTGTATTGGCAATTTGAGCTATCAGCTCGGGTGACTGTCCTTCATAAGCTACATCAACCACACGACTGTTACGAATGGGAATAATATGCAAATGTCGCAGGAACTTGTTTACGATGAGGGTGTAAGGATTCGGTGGATTTTTTTCCTCTGTCACACGAAACCGAATGCCCATTTCTTTCAATTTCGCTTGAATGATCCTGAAAACGCCAGGCAGATCGGATACTTCAGACAATTCCTCTTTGCTAAGCGCAAATTCAGGATGCGTTTCAAGTCCCAATTTTTGAATGACTGATTTAGCCAGAGATCGGCTTTGCAATAGCTCGTATTGAGTTTTGTAAAAATCTTGAAAAGCAGTGTCCCCAGCCATGACTTCTTTCATGGATACAGGTTTGGGAGCTTGACGATCAATAATGAGCTTGGTGGTCGCCATATATACAGGGGTCATCTTAAAACCATAAATAACAGATGCAATCACCCCTATGATTAAAATATTAAAAACAACAAAATTGCGTTTTTTTATAATTTTGATATAGCCAGAAATCGGATTTTCCGGTGATCCCCTTAAATGATCTGTAGTTCTTCTACCCCTCACGTTTTCGCCTTTATTTTTGGCTTTGCAAACCCGTCTGAAATCACGATGGATTCATTGCCCCATGTGCAAATCTAAAACGCCATTTTTAATGTCATAAACACAGAATTTTTTTCAAAATCCAGTTCATTAAAATTGGAATCATTTTTATTGAATCTATATTCCAGTTCTGCGCGTAAAGTTTTCTGTATCTGATACGATGCCGCCAGATCAAGGTTGAATCCATTATCCGATCTTTGCTTCAGGCTACCGCCTGAGTTCTTCGTGTCCGCCACTTTCTCACTATAGTCTTGGTTTTGAAAACCTATCGTAGACTTCGTCGAAATTTTACTCGTCCAGTCCTGATTCCAGGTAGCACTCACAGCTGTAAAAACATAAGCATTGATCGTCGAAAAAGAAGAATCCTCTATACTCCTTCTACCTCCAAAAGAAAATCTAGTCCGATCGGTGAGCTTGTATTCAAGATCCATAAGAAAACGGATACTATCTCGTCCCGCCGTGGAGCCAATAAATTCCCGCGTAACATATCCCAATTCAAACGTCCCACTTATAAGAGCGGTTGGCTCAAACTCCACAGCTAGAGACGCACTATGTGTGTTCGAATCCAAGTTGAACGTAGAGTTTGAGTTATAATGCAAATTTCTATAATCGTACTTAACACCCAACCGCGTTAAAGGCGTCCATTTCCAGAAGGTGCTTAGTGATGTGTTAAAATCTTCTCGATCTTCAGTTTCCAAAGAGGGTTCAAAATTGATATTTCGTAAATAAGTAAGCAGTCGAAAAAGAAACCGGTCGCTCTTGGAAAAATCGACACTGGTACCAAATTTATAGTCCGTGCGACTCGTCCTTGGATTGAAGTTGGTCGCAATGACACTGGATGATTCTACCGCTTGAAGCTTATCAAACGAGGATAAGTCTTGAGTCTGCAAGAAAGTTGTAAATAATTTGCCTCTGATTCGATTCCCACGAAGAGAAAAATCCAACTCACCCCGCGCATCGTGTTGCAAATTATCCAATGCGCTCAAATCTGCAAATTTTTCCTGATTTGCACGGTACAAAAGACTCAGTCCAAAACGCTCTCCCGCGGCACGCTTTCGTATGATTTTTATATAAGGTGAAATAACACTGATCAAATCTTCTGACTTCCCCTCACGGGTACCATTTGCAAATCGTTTGTCGGCTTCATAAAAAATATTATCATCGTATTTTTGCTTCAGTTCCAAACCCGGTGTGACTTGCAATCGTCCAAAGCGAATATTGCCATCCAACTCTTCGCTATTTCTTCGTTGGTCCCGTTCTAACTTTATTTGTTCCCCAAGATACAAACGTCTCGCTTTCCTCTTCAGTTCTCGATCTGTAACCGTTTTAGTCTTACCAGGTGATTGTTGTAATTCTTCATCCTCACCTCTTTTAAATTCGTTTTCCTGAATCGGCTCTTCTCGATAGGAATTTTGCTTATCTGCACCCGTCGTATCAACGCTTTCTATCTGTTTGTTTTGATCGAACGCTATTCGCTTCTTTTCTTCTTCTTGCAGTTTAATTTCTTCGGCTAAGAGAGACTTTTCCTTCTCGAAAAGTTCATTTTCAATTTCATCAAGCAGTTTGATTTGCCTGTTCTCTTGAGATGATGGTACTCCAAGAATTTCCTTGTTATCACGAATCTTTTCTTCGAGCCGCGTTCGCTTTTTCAAGACGAGTCTTCTTTTCGTCTTGATTCGATTTTTTTTTCCTTGGATGCGTTCTTTTTCTTTTTTTATTTGCTCGACGGTGAGTGGTTCAGAAGATGAAGGTTGCAAATTTTGCGCGACCTCTGGATTCGATGAAAATGTAAACCAATCAAAAATCCCCGCTTCAGCACTTGAGATATTCAAAAAAAGTACCGATATACTGATCAGAGGCCCCAGCACATACGAGCAATAAAACAAGCTTTTTGGTCTTAAAACCACTCCAGTTTCTCCAAGTCAGAACAGATCCACCGTCTCCTCATCTAAAAAAGATAAGTGCCTGATCGGGCGGATTTGTATTAAAAGTCCAGAAAAAAGAATCCAGAACAACCGTTTTCTATTCGCCTGAACCTTTAAAATTCGTTAAATTTTTGATTGAGCCACTAGAGTACCTCTAAGTCATTAAAAAGTCAAGAGTTTCAGCGTTTCACCTTGTTATTGGGTTATTTTGAATAAAAAACTCATTCAAACTCGAACAATCCGACTGTCTTTATCGTGCTCAAGTTCCAGCTATTAATAAAGCTTTGAAAGAATTGATCCTTTTGGATATCTCGGCTTCCGGATTTTCATTACCCGCCGCAAACCATTTCAGCATCTCTAAATAATGGGCTGGATTGATTCCAATCTTTCGTATGTATTTCAAAGCCAAACGATCTGCTTCTATTTCTTGATCTTCTCCAAACCCTTTTGGAGTCATATTCGAACCATCCGAAAACTCACCCGCACCAATATTGTCTGAATCGACAATAATGATACCTATCCTTGAGTAATAATGATTCAGCTTCAAGTGGGCCAATTCGTGAGCCGCCACACTCAAGCGGAAGGTAGGATTGAGCTTCTTTAGAAAACTCTCCGTAACGTTCACCTCTCGACCTCTTGTCACCCAGGCATTGTCGATACGATCCTGCCAAATTACGGCTTTGTAATACCCCAATTCATCTGGAAAATTGGACAGAGCAATTGTATCTATAGACTCCTGCCAAAGATTGAGTGATTTTTCACAGTCCAGACATATCGCCCGGGGATACTGACAGGCCCCCAGAAACAGAGTCAAAATGAATATTCCAAATCCACGAAGAAACCATTCCAATTTCAATTCTCTTTGTAAAGGATAAACAAGAACACCATATTTAAACCTTTTTGCTTTAATCTTTCGTCCGATTCTTACTTCCCCATCTTAGTGCTTATCTGGTTTTTTATCCTTGCCTTTGTCGTTATCCTTGCCTTTGTCGTTATCCTTGCCTTTGTCGTTATCCTTGCCTTTGTCGTTATCCTTGCCTTTGTCGTTATCCTTGCCTTTGTCGTTATCCTTGCCTTTGTCGTTATTGTGCCGTTTTATTTTGCCACCCGCTGTAAGATCCATCGTGTCGGCCGTCACATGACGGGAAATACTGATATCATCTCCAGCGTTAATTGTCAGGTCGCCTAAATCCAGATGACCTTTCAGAGTCACATCGTCGCCAGCAACAAGGTCGGTTTCAGTACTCACCGTGAGATGACCTTTGATTCGAATGTCATCACCCGCATTAGCTTCTAAATTGACAAAAGAAGATAACCCTTTCAGATCAATATCATCCCCCGCGTTCAAACTCACTTGCTGAGCGGTCAGACCCTTGTCTATTTTGATATCATCTGCAGCAATCATTGAAATATTGTTAAAGCTCGAAGCATTACCGTTAAAACGTATATCTTTACCCGTTTTAGAAGCTACAAGTGTTACGAGTGGAAGATTAGCAATATTTGCCAAGCTTACATTATCGACTTTAATACCATCATTGTTAGCTCCTCCAATGATCAAATTGCTCGCACTGATGTTTTGCAATTCTGCACCGCTGATCTGAGCATCACCCGCAGCGTCTCCAATACCAATAGTACCTCCTACAGACAGACTCAGACTTGTGGTCGCCGTGCCGCTATTGATCGTACCGCCGATAATAAAATCGTTGGCCGTTATCGAAATGTCATGGCCCTGGGAATCAATCAGAATTCCTGCGAGAAGCTCAAAGTCGCCCACTCCATTGAGGTCTGCATCGGCGTCAATGAGAACATTACCGTTGTTATTGATATTTTGAGAAATTATAATTCCGTCGTTCGCTGAGATGATCAAAGGCCCACTCGTCTGAGTATTGCCATTCAATCCTATAGAACCACCTGCTACCAGATTACCAATCAAGTCGATAAATTCTGCTGTAATAACGATATCATTCGCTGAACTGAGCGTTGTTCCACCTGCCAGGCTGAAATTTCCACTCAAATTCAAGTCAGCATCCGCTACCGCTATAAAGTCGCCCAGAACCGTCGTTAAATCCGTATTGACATTAATGTCGCCATTCGCGGTCAAATTCAGAGCATTGAAGCTGGAAGCATTGTTATTGAAATCAATATTACCTCCCGTATTGATGAACACAGTACCTATCCCTGCGCTATTTGTGGGAGTCACACCATCCACAACAACATTCCCACCCAGTAAATTTCCCAGTACCAGATTTGCTGAAGTTATATTTTGCAGTTCTGCACCATCAATCGTCATATCCCCTATGGCATTGCCAACACCGATCGTGCCATTATCCGATACTTGAATCGTGATCGTGCCCGCTCCAGAAGAAAGCGCACCATTGAAGACTAAATCATTCGCAGTGATGAATGAATCACTGTTTCCAGTATCCAGACTCCCCGCAACTGCAATTGTAAAATCTCCTGTACCATCAGCATTAGAATCTGCATTTAAATGCGTAACTCCTCCAGCAACAACCGCACCATTGACAGTGATTCCTTTAGAAGCGGTCATATTCAAAGCTCCGCCAGCACTCACTCCCCCAGCACCTACCGTAATTAAATCATTGGAAGTAAGATCAACCAATCCGCCAGAATTACTGCCTGTCGCCGTCAACGCACCTGTATTGTTGATCAAAACTGATCCGATACCCGAGTTATTAAAGCTTACAGAAGAAACCGAAGTTTGAATATTCGTTCCATTTACAGAGCTGGTATTTAAATTATTGCCATGAATAAGGCCTGATCCATTGATACTGCCACCTGAGTTAAATGCGATATTGCCGGATGCAGTGGTTGCAGAATTGATATCAATGTTGCCGGTAGAGCTGAAGTCAATGTCTGTAGCATTCAATACAGCAGAAACATTGATTCCTGAGCTGTTGTTGATGGTCAGTAAATGAAAAGTCGAAGAATCGCCGGTAAAATTAACCCCTGAATTTGTATCAATAATTATTTTACCGATGTTCTGACTATCACTAGCAGTAACACCTTCAACTGTTACTGCCCCGTTGCTGGAAAGAATCAATTCAGCCGATGTCATACGACTCAGTTCATCTTGGTAAATCGTCATATTGCCGATAGACAAACCGACTCCTATCGTTCCATTGGTAGAACTTGTAATCGTAGTACTGGCTGTACCCGTATTTATAAAACCCGTAAAGGCAACCTCATGAGCCACTATGTCCAAAAGATTGTCATGCGTATTTAAAGTTCTTACTGTCCCACCGACTTGACCTAATTCAAACAATCCAGTTCCATCGTTCGAATCGGTATCTGAATTAATGGTCAAATTTCCAAAAGCATCAAGATCGGAATCAACAAGAATTGAGTCCGTCGCGCGCAAGGTCAAGGCTCCCAAAGCAACGATACCACCTGTTTCTGAATTCAGATCAACCCGACCGTTTGTGGTCTCAATCGTTACACCCGATGAAATCGTCAAAGTATCTGAACCATCGGCAATACCATTGGCATCGGCATCAAGAACGATATCACTTGCAGAAGTCACGTCGCCGTTCAATGTGATTCCATTATTGGCATTCATGACGATTCCATCATTTGATACCAAACCATTCGTCAAAAGAATCGCATTGCCCGCATTGAGTGTGATTGAATCCGATGATTCCATCCCCACGGTCGGGGAATTCAGGATGATCGATCCGGCTGAGGTCAGGGTCGGATTGGTGAAGAAAATAATGCGATCGTTCAATCCGACATTATTGGCGGTGCCATCGGTATCGGCGTTGAGTACCAGATCGCCCACTGTGGTCGTCAAAGCGGTGCGCACGTCCACGCGATCTTTCGCATTCGCCGTCATCGCATTGAAAGTAACCGCTCCGCCTTCTACCTGCACCACTTTGCCAGAATTAAACGTTACGTTACCTATGCCCGCACTGTTCACAGCGGTGACGTTGTCTACATAAATCCCGTTGCCGGTGTTGTTCACGACCAGTTGTGAGGCTGTGATATTTTGAAGTTCGGTGCCCGTGATGAATGCGCTACAACCTTGTCCCGCACAGTTCGAAGAAGCACTGCCCACTGAGAGCAATTGGTTTCCGCTCACGCCCGGCGTGGTGTTCAAAGTCACGGTGCCGGCTCCTGCATTCACGGCTCCCGTAATATTAAAATCTTCTGCGCTGATATCGACACTGTTATTATTGCTCTGAATCGATCCACCACTCGCCATTGAGAAAAGTCCGGTTCCACTATTGTCGCTGTTCGCATCAACCGTCAAACCGCCCTGCTGTGACAATCCGGCACTCAAGATCACGCCATCGGTCGCGCGCAAGGTCAAGGCTCCGAAAGCTTCGATCCCACCGGTCGTGCCATCCAGACTGATGCTTCCGTTCGTCGTCTCAATCGTAGAGCCTGCGGAAAATGTCAACTTGTCCAGGCCATCGGCAATGCCATTGGCATCGGCATCAAGGAAAATATTGTCGGTCGCTTCCAGACTGCCTGTCAGTGCAATGCCGTTGTTCGCATTCACCGTCAGTGTGCCAAACGACTGCATGCCCACGGTCGGGGAATTCAGGACGATCGATCCCGCTGAGGTCAGGGTCGGATTGGTGAAGAAAATAATGCGATCGTTCAATCCGACATTATTGGCGGTGCCATCGGTATCGGCGTTGAGCACCAGATCGCCCACTGTGGTCGTCAATGCGGTGCGCACGTCCACGCGATCTTTCGCATTCGCCGTCATCGCATTGAAAGTAACCGCTCCGCCTTCTACCTGCACCACTTTGCCAGAATTAAACGTTACGTTACCTATGCCCGCACTGTTCACAGCGGTGACGTTGTCTACATAAATCCCGTTGCCGGTGTTGTTCACGACCAGTTGTGAGGCTGTGATATTTTGAAGTTCGGTGCCCGTGATGAATGCGCTACAACCTTGTCCCGCACAGTTCGAAGAAGCACTGCCCACTGAGAGCAATTGGTTTCCGCTCACGCCCGGCGTGGTGTTCAAAGTCACGGTGCCGGCTCCTGCATTCACGGCTCCCGTAATATTAAAATCTTCTGCGCTGATATCGACACTGTTATTATTGCTCTGAATCGATCCACCACTCGCCATTGAGAAAAGTCCGGTTCCACTATTGTCGCTGTTCGCATCAACCGTCAAACCGCCCTGCTGTGACAATCCGGCACTCAAGATCACGCCATCGGTCGCGCGCAAGGTCAAGGCTCCGAAAGCTTCGATCCCACCGGTCGTGCCATCCAGACTGATGCTTCCGTTCGTCGTCTCAATCGTAGAGCCTGCGGAAAATGTCAACTTGTCCAGGCCATCGGCAATGCCATTGGCATCGGCATCAAGGAAAATATTGTCGGTCGCTTCCAGACTGCCTGTCAGTGCAATGCCGTTGTTCGCATTCACCGTCAGTGTGCCAAACGACTGCATGCCCACGGTCGGGGAATTCAGGACGATCGATCCCGCTGAGGTCAGGGTCGGATTGGTGAAGAAAATAATGCGATCGTTCAATTCAACATTATTGGCGGTGCCATCGGTATCGGCGTTGAGTACCAGATCGCCCACTGTGGTCGTCAATGCGGTGCGCACGTCCACGCGATCTTTCGCATTCGCCGTCATCGCATGGAAAGTAACCGCTCCACCTTCTATCTGCACCAACCGGTCAGAGTTGAAGGTAGCACTACCAATGCCCGCACTGTTCACAGCGGTGACGTTGTCTACATAAATACCGTTGCCGGTGTTGTTCACGACCAGTTGTGAGGCTGTGATATTTTGAAGTTCGGTCCCATCTAAAACCATTGTGCAACCACCCGATCCGCAATTCGAGCTGGTGCTACCGATTCCAATGCGGTTGAAAATAGAAGTCGGATGTGATGAGGCGATGGTTGTTGTTGCCGTACCACTATTAAGAAATCCTTGAATATCAATATCGTGCGCGGTGATATCAATCAGGCCATTTCCAGTATTCACCGAACCCGATGCACCGATCACAAGATTACCCAAGCCGCTCAAATCGTTGTCGGCGATGAGAAATAAATTCAGAGTATCACCACCCGCAACCGCATCAGAAATGACATTGTTGATAATGATATCGTTGTGTGCGCTAAGAGTCAGAGTATTTGACCCGGTCCCGTTAAAATCCAGAGCCGTACTCAAAGTGATATCGCCATCCTGAGAATTCCCACCCCCTGTTCCCGTTGTGATCGTTACACTAGCTCCACCAGTAAGAGCCGACGTGATCAAATCCACTCCCAATTGCGAAGAGTCACCCGAAGAAAGGAAAGGACTGGTCACATTCGTATTGACCGAACCAGACCCTGCAACAATTTCAAGATTATTGGGATCGATCAGCCACTGGCCGCCGTCGCCGTTTTTAGCAGTCACATCCGGCGCACTGAGAACCTCCAGGAATTTTTTGCCTGATGTTTCAACAAATCCACCCTTACCAGAAAGTTCTCCACCTTTAGCAGAAACGTCTCCCAATACACGTGTCGTATCTTGTGCCCAGACCACGACCTTGCCGCCATCACCCTTTCCGGTTGCATTGGCATTGATTTCAACACCGCTATCCACAAAAGTGAATTCAGAAGTGGACACAGAACCGCCGCCTTGTACGTCTCCACCTATTAAAGCCGTACCACCCCCAGATTCGCCAGAGACATCCACCTTGGCAGAATCAAAAAGTCCTACTTTTTCACCCAGAACCTGAACCGTTCCACCCGACTCGCCTTCATGTTTTCCAGAAGCATCCAAAATACCAGAAACATTGACAATTCCTTGATCGCCACCTAGCAGAAAAATTTCGCCATTCTTTTCGGTCACAGAATGAGCTTCAATGACCCCTGTATTATTAACAACATCACGAATAACAGATCCTGCATCTTGCGCAGAAAGAACGACTCTGCCGCCATTCGCTTGAATGTTTCCGGAGTTGGCCACCAGGGCACCTGCAGAATCACCGTCTGCATTCAATACATTGTCTTTGACTGCTTCCGTGATGGCGAAGTTGATCAAGCCGTCACCAATAAAATCCAATGTCGCCGATTCTCCGCTCGCTAATGATACCGAGCCCAGATTTGCAATAATACTACCGGCGTTCTCAACACCAGCCGCAAGCAAACCAACGTATTGGGTCGCGCTGATTGTGCCTTGATTTAAAATAAATCCACCCGCCTTCGCTGGATCTTGTGTGAAGCGGTAGTTTCCTGCCATGAAGTCCTGATCCGTGATATTCAGCGTGGTGGCCAACAATCCACCCACATTCACATTGGCATCCTTTCCAAATAGAATTCCCGAACCATTGGATATAAATACTTGCCCATTAGCAGTCAGACTTCCCAAAATTACGCTCGGGTCACCACCAAGGACTCGGTTGAGCGCGATAGAGTCGGCACCCGGTTGCACAAATTGCACCGATTCGCCCGTCCCAATACTGAAGCTCTGCCAGTTTGTGACCATACTGTTCGTAGATTGGTTGACCACAAGTGCGCTGGAGGAAGGTTGATTGATCACACCCACACCTTCGGCCACTTGACCGCCTTGCGGCAGAGCAAATAACAACGTAGGAAATCCTCCTATCAGATAGATCATGAACGCTATCGTGAGGCGGCTAAAAAAGGAAGGGGATTTTGAATTAATCTTGTTCATATAAGTGGCGTAAAAACCATTAAGAAAACCAGAGGAATTATTTACCGGTTCGTCAAGATGCAAAAACTTGAATGGACACAGCGAAAAGTACTTTTATATTCAATATACTTAACGGCATAATCATACTATTTAAATGTCACAAGATGCCCTTTAAATTGTCACAGTATCGTCACAATAAAAACCAGATACACCTTATTTTACTGCATTTTACAGAGAACATCGGCCTGCTAAAGGAAGCGCAAGGGATTCCATAAGATTTACATGGAATCTATAGACTTACACTTTAATATAATAGGGAGGGAAATTAAAGAAAAAAGAAAAAAATTTAATTGATTTTGCTGAAGAAAACGGTGGGGAAAATAATACTAAAACAATCACATGCTTATTTTAAAGATGTTTGGGTGACATCCGCGAACAAAAAACACATTGTTTCCAATGCTTCTATCTTCAGGATTTTGGATTTCAAATAGACGCTTATTCATCTCTGCTTCTTCAAACAGACAATGACTTTTGAGCCCCAGTTATCCGGTAAAAAGGGGCGCACCAAATCATCTGCAACGGTAACCGCAACGGCACCAGCGATACCGGCTTTTCTTCCACCTCTGGAAGCCCAACTTCCCAACACTCTGGGAAACCCTTTCACAGAGGGGTGATCCAATGCTGACCAGATGGAAAAATCCTGCAACCAGGTTTTACCGGAAAACCGTTTGCGTAAGATATCAAAACCAGCTGTTTGAAATAATTTCATCCAACAATCAAATTTTCTCAATCCATGATGCCCTTTTGAATCGACAAAAATTTCCCGATACCAACTTCTTTTCCGAGCCCAGGAGAAAAAAGGACCGTCGCTATCAAGATCAAAATAATGAATCATCTTTCCCTCTGGTTTTAAAACCCTCGCCATTTCGTTCAAGCATGTCTCAACCTCAGAATCAGCTAAATGTTCCAGAACAAAACTTGAAATGATGGCATCAGCAGAAGCTGAGGCAACGGGCAAACTGGAAATGGTGGCTTGCACGACAGAATCGTATGTTAATGAGGCCGAGCGGACTGAGGAGGTGGAAATTTCGACCCCAAGCATTGAATATCGACTGGCCAGAAATGAAGAGCCCCCACCGCATCCCAATTCAATCACCCTGCTTCCAGCGGATACGCATTGAGAGATCTCAAAAAGATGATGTCCTCTCGCATAATACAGTGCCAACCGATCCAACCCATTCTCCGAAAAATTTCTACCCGCACTCGTGAAACCATGGGCATCGTAAAACGAATCGGAAACTCCGAAATTGATCAATCCCTGATTGACCGCAAAACACGTACCACAAGAACCGCATTCAACAAGATTTGATTCTTCTTTGAAAATCACAAAACCCTTCTCATGACAAGCGCAGTGGGGACAAGAAATCAAGTCTCGCCAATCAGGCGATATATGTAGGGTATGGGGTAAAATACGGTCTCCTGCCATAAAATTACACGCTAATCAAAAAAAATAATGGTTTCAATAGTTTAATGAACCGCTGAGATAAACGATGCCATTGCTTTGATCCGTCGGTCGGGGCCCCGGTAATGGGATGCCATAAGAAGCCGTAAAATTCAACGACGGTCCATCTTCTTTTTCTTTGGGAATAGTGAGACGGACACTGTAACCCGCGCCCGTGATGGCCTGATCTTGCTCTCCGGGCAATCTGTCTTCGGTAAATACCTTGCCGTGATCCAGAAAAGCACTTAAAGAAATAATCCTGTCTAAAGTCAAAGGACCCAAACCGGATTTCCATTTGAAGGGAAATGGCGTGACAAATTCTAGCGATCCTGCGTAACCATGATCGCCAGAAAACTCGGACAAAGGAAAACCGCGCACCGTCCCCATACCCCCTATTGAAAATTGATCTGGAGACAACACTCTGATTGCTGATACCTGCCCAAGTCCTCTAATAATGACATAACTGTTGGCGATACCCAAATTCTGGTAACGGGTAAAATTTCCTTCCAGCCGTAATGCATCACCTCTTCCACCCACTCGGGAAGTAAGTGGTCGATTCTTGTTTTTCAATCCAAGTCCTTTATTCAAACGAATTTGTCCAAAGGTCTGTCCGTAAAAAGAGTCCTGCATCCTTCCCCCCAGGCTGAGACTGAATGCCCTGATTTTGTCATCACTACTGGTCAGCCCTTGAGTAAAGTTTTCAAAATTACGCCGATGAAAACCCGCGGTCATCCAAAAACGCGATTGTCGATTTCGGAATAACAGTTGATTGATTTCAAGATCCATGATGCTGGAATTACCCCCGGCATTCAAATTATTCAGCGTATCACCCAGCTTATTATTTGAAAATGCGTACGCCAGACGTAACTCAGTCCCTTTGTTGCTCAAGGGAATGCGATAAGAAGCCGCCCCAAATTTTTGATCCAGATCAGAGCGAATGCCGCGAAAAGAAAACTGATCTCCCAATACAAGCAGATTGCCTTTGATCAGACTCACTCCCACCCGCTGTCGTCCTGTAAACCGGGAACCAAAATTATCACCATCTATGGAAAACGAAAGGTCAGAGCTCTCCTTAACTTCCAGCCCAAGTTGAGACGTTCCAGGGACATCATTGGGCTTTAATACCGACCGAACTCTAACGCCCATCAAATCGTTGACCTCCAGCAGAGCTTCCTCCAAAGTCGATTCATTGAGAACCTTTTCATCCATCACTGAATCAAAATAATTCTTTAACTGTTCAGAAAGAATAGACTCATTGCCGGAAACACTGACGGTACCAATTCGTCCTTCGAGCACCTTTATCACAACACGGCCCCCTGACAATTTTTGTGCAGGGATGTAGGCTCTGGAAAGAAAATAACCCTTTTCAGCATACAGCGCAGTGATCCGTTGAGCGATCAACTGCAATGCGCCCAAGGTCATTAAAGTAGCTTCTTTCAATTGCACAATATTTGCGATGGCCTGTTCTGTGATTACCGTTGCGCCCTCCACTACGATTTCTTTGACTTCAAATTCAGGCCCTGCACTGGGATCGATCTTGCTTGTTTCTTTAGAGATGACGACTTCAGGAATTTCGTCTTGTCTTGGCGGGAGGTATTGAGGTTGGGATTGACGCAAGGCCTTGTCTATCAGACCTGCATTTGCTGAATTAGGTATCGTTTGCGCCAAGGACACTTCCACAAGACAAGATAAAAGAAGTAGAGACAGCAACGGAATGAGTGAATAGAGGCGAAAAATTTCCAAGAAATCGCTCAGCCTCCAATTACTCAAGCCAAAATTCATGATACCCGATACTCCGACCTTCAATAAAAACAATTTTATATTTCAGCTAAAGCTACACCTTGCCCAATTCTTAAATCTGAGCACATTATCCTGATCTTTTACATTGATTGAATGTAGATAACATAGAAAACCGTATCCTTACAAATTTTAAACTCTCAGAAAAAATAAATTCACCGTGTATTTTTGTAAAAAAATCATTACCATGTACTCACTTAAAACAAAACCATTTCAGGATGGCGTTTATTGAAAATTATTTTGATGGAGAGCTTTCATGACTGAGGCAACCCTGCTAGAGCCCTGCAAAGATGTTAAGGCTTTTTTAAATTCCGACCTAAAATTATTAATCAATGGACAGCGTGTATCATCCGCCAGTGGTGAAACTTTTGAGGTACTGGATCCCTCAAATAATTCGGTTTTGACACGTGTTCCCAAAGGGGGATCTGAAGACATTGACCGTGCTGTCCGAGCCGCCAGAAATGCTTTCGAAACAGGACCCTGGAGAAAATTGACCGTTTCCGAGCGTGGGAAATTACTTTGGAAACTGGCCGACTTGATCGAACGCGATCTGGAAATTTTTGCTCAGCTTGAATCTCTTGATAACGGAAAACCTCTGGCCATAGCCCGCGCCGCCGACGTTCCATTAACGATTGATCACTTTCGTTATTATGCCGGTCTTGCAACCAAGATCCACGGCGAAACATTGGACATCAGTGTTCCCTATGCACCGGGTGCAGAATTCTTTGATTTCACTTTGCGGGAGCCTATAGGTGTAGTGGGCCAGATTATTCCGTGGAATTTCCCCTTGCTGATGGCAACCTGGAAATTGGGAGTCGCACTTGCGGCCGGTAATTGTGTTGTCCTCAAACCCGCCGAACAAACTCCGCTTTCCGCCTTGAAGCTCGGCGATCTTTTTGTTGAAGCCGGTTTTCCTGCGGGTGTGGTCAACATTGTGACAGGTTTTGGTGATACCGGAGCGGCCCTTGCCGAACACAATGACGTTGATAAAGTGGCTTTCACCGGAAGCACCGAAGTGGGACATAAAATTGTTCAGGCATCCGCTGGCAACCTGAAACGCGTGTCTCTGGAACTGGGCGGGAAATCTCCCAGCATTGTATTCGCCGACGCCGATCTCGAACTCGCCGCTCAAGGCGTAGCCAATGCGATTTTTTTCAATCACGGCCAATGCTGTTGCGCAGGATCGCGTCTGATGGTCCACAGCAAGGTCTATGAAGAACTGGTCGAACGAGTTGCCGACACGGCTAAAAAAATCAAATTGGGGCCGGGTATGGCGTCCGATACCGATATGGGGCCATTGGTATCACGGGAACAACAGGAGCGTGTCTTAAAGTATATCAACTCAGGACTGAGCAATGGAGCAGAAGCATTGGCAGGGGGTGGCATACCCAAAGGACTTGACGCGGGCTGTTACATATCTCCAACCGTTTTCAACAGGGTGACTCAGGGAATGCAAATCGTTCAGGAAGAAATATTCGGTCCCGTACTCGCCGCATCTCCATTCGAAGATCTTGAAGAAGCCATTGCAAAAGGCAACGACACAGAATTTGGACTGGCCGCAAGTGTCTGGACGCGAGACATTAACAAAGCGCACAAAGTTGCCAAAGGTTTAAAAGCAGGTACGGTTTGGGTCAATTGTCACAATATTTTTGATGCGAACGCACCGTTTGGGGGCTATAAAAAAAGTGGATACGGTCGGGAAATGAGCCTTCACGCTCTGGAAATGTACACACAGGTGAAAAACGTCATCATACAGATTCACTGATTTAATGCGTTTTGGTTTCTTTCTTCATTTCCTTTGGCTTTGAAATGTATTTCCCCTTACCGGAATCTCCAGAATGTGATTTGGGCAAACAAATGTTGAACTTTGTTCCATTGCCCGTTTCACTTTCAACGGTAATATTACCTTGATGTGCTTCAGCGATGAATTTGCAAATGCTCAAACCCAGCCCGCTTCCACCTTCATTCCGGGAGCGGGCTTTGTCTACCCTGTAGAAGCGATCAAAGATAAAAGGAAGATCTTTCGCAGGAATACCAATTCCATTGTCTTGTACTCTTACAAAGGCCTTCTCCTCCCGCTCCTGCAGGGAAACCTTGACTTCGCCTCCTTCAGGTGTGTACTTGATGCCATTGTAAATGATGTTCCAGAACATTTGTCGCAGTCGAACCGGATCACCCAAAATATTCACCGGTTCAATGTACGCAATCGTGATTTTGATATTTTTTGCCTCAGCAAAAATTTCCGCATGTTTGCAAACCTCCTCCAGTAAATTCTTCAAATCCAGTTCTTCGGATTTTAAGGGAGCCTGCTGTTCGTCAGACTTGGATAACAGAAACAAATCTTCCAATACTTTTGACATGTATGTGATTTCTTCAAGATTACTGGAAAGTACGTCCTGATATTCCTCCGGTTTCCTTTCTTTACTTAAAATCAGTTCGCTTTGTCCTTTCAATACCGTGAGAGGCGTTCGCAACTCATGTGAAGCATCGCTGGAAAATTGCCGCATTAGTATGAACGTTCTTTCCAATCGATCCATCATGCTGTTGAAGGTCAATGCCAACTGCCCTATTTCGTCTTTAACCGTCGGCACGGGAATACGACTTCCCAGGTCGGCACCCATCGCAATTTCCCTTGCTGTTTGAGTGATTTTAGCGACCGGATTGAGTGCCCTGCGGGCAAGAAATCGGCCAATAACAGTTGTCAACAACAGCACCGAAGGCACTGCGGTCCAAAGAAAAATCCGCAAATTATTAAGCGTATCCTGAACGGCTTTCAAAGACGTTCCCACTTGCACAAGATTGACTAATTTACCATCTTCCACGAGAGGCATCGTGATAATACGAATGGGATGATCGCCTTCAATGATCGCCGTTTCATAAGTCGTCTCCCCTTTGGTCGCATTTGAATAGGCCGTTTGAGAAAGCGGAAACTGTGACGCTGTCAAATTCCGCGAGCGCGAACCCACGTTACCGGAACCATCATAGATTCTATAAAACTTATTCAATTGACCTCGACCAATGATCTGATCGAAAAAATTTTCTAAACCGGAAAAGGGATACTGTGTGATCTTCATAGTCGCGGATTTGGCTACAACTGCGGCTGAAACTTTTAGCGAATGGTCAACGCTTTCATACAAGCGCTTGGAAAGGAAGAAAAAAAGGAACAAGCTGAACAAAATTAAAACGATTCCCAAGAGGGAAACGTACCAGGCGGTTAGTTTGGAGCGGATAGAGGTGAAGGGCATGGCTTAAGAATCACTCTTTCATGACATAACCGACCCCTCGCATTGTATGCAAAAGTTTTTTGGAAAAATTTTTATCAATCTTTTTACGCAGATGATTGATGTATACATCGATAACATTGGTGAATGTATCAAAGTTATAATCCCAGACATGTTCGGCAATCATCGTTCGAGTCAATACTTTTCCCGGATTGCGCATGAAATATTCCAACAGACTGTATTCTTTACTGGTCAGTTCAATATCTTCATCGCCTCTTTTCACCTTGTGACTCACTAGATCCAAAGTCAAGTCACCCAGAGTGAGCGTCGTTTTAGTTTCCTTCTGACCTCTGCGCAAGAGAACACGAACGCGTGCCAACAATTCGGAAAACGCAAAAGGTTTCGTCAGATAATCGTCTGCTCCCTTATTGAGCCCCGCGACCTTGTCTTCCACAGAATCTTTAGCGGTCAAAAGCAGAATCGGTGTATCTATACCGGATTGCCGTAATTTCTGAAGAACTTCCAGACCATCCATCTCTGGCAACATCCAATCCAGAATAATCAAATCGTATTGATTTTCTTTTCCAAGATAGAAGCCTTCACTGCCATCGTGCGCAATATCTACCGCGTAGGTTTCCTCTTCCAATCCCTTTTTGATGAAACCCGCTACTTTTTTTTCGTCTTCAACGACTAGAATACGCATTCAAACGTCCCACTTCTCCTGCTGTTTATGCAGTTCGATTTCTCCGCGCAACATTTCGATATGTTTTTCACAGTCCTTTGAAATCGCAGAATACATAGCACGACAACTTTCATCATTAGCATCTACCATGGCCTGTTTACAAATACCAGCGGCCTCAATAGAAGCTTCTAAAGCTTTTAATAAATTTTCATTGAATTTTTTAGACATGATTTACCAGTACTTGCATCCATTTCTAATTTATTTCAGTGTGGTACTAATCCATTTTCTCAAGTTCAGTTTTAAAAATAGTTCGAACCAGAACGACTCCCAGAACAACACCAATCAATGGTAAAGTGTTGACAAGCTCTCCTACAAAGCGACCCAAGACACCATACTCCCTGCCAAGATTTGTCAACAATGGATTTCCAGACTTTTCCAGCCAGTAAAACACCATATTAATGACAACCCCGCAAACACCACCTATAAATCCACCAAATCCATAATAGACAAATTTCATTGTATTCTCAAAAACAAGTCCTGTATCCTTAAAAAGATTCCAGCTGATAATATTACATCAACCTTCAGCTTGAGAGAATCATTATACACAGATACTGAGAATAGAAACAAATTGAACGTGCATTCTTTTCTAATTTTTAAAAGAAAAAAATCGAAGGAAAATCATGCGCCTTGAAGGAAAAATTGCTCTGATAACGGGTGGTGGATCTGGTATCGGTTTGGCTACCGCAAGAGCCTTCTGTAGGGAGGGTGCTAAAACACTGCTTTTTGGAAGAAGAACGGACCGACTTCAAAGTGCGGTTCAGGAGCTGGGCCCCCAAGCGCAGGCAGTTACAGGCGATATGACCCGCAATGAAGATCTCGATCGTTTGATAAAAACCGCTATGGATACACACGGACGTATCGATATTGTAGTCAATAATGCGGGGGCATTTTCAGGAGCCCCCCTCCATGAAATGGAAGAGGCCCAGTGGAATGATACGATGGACCTCAACATTTCATCGGTTTTTCGACTGACCCAACGCGCTTTGAAACCAATGATCGCTCAAAAAAGCGGAAATTTTCTACATATAAGCTCGATTTTAGGAATGATTGCAGTGCCACAAGTCGCTGCTTACAATGCGTCAAAAGGTGCTCTCATTCAATTCAGTCGGTCTATTGCTATGGAATATGGAGCTTTGGGGATTCGTTCCAATGCGATTTGTCCGGGATTGATCGAAACTGAAATGACCGCAGACCTGATGGCGGATAAGGAATTGATGGCAATCTGGGCCAAGGATTACCCCATAGGACGATTTGGCAAAGCAGAAGATGTCGCCAACGCCTGTCTCTACCTCGCCAGTGATGAGTCTGCATTTGTCACAGGAGTCGTTCTCCCTGTGGATGGCGGATTTACCGCACATTAAAATAATCAATGGCGGCTTGACGAAGAAATCACCTGCGTCTACAATCGTGCTTTTCTTCATTGGACACTTCATCAGAATACGTGTGCGATTTTAAAGTGAATAAAACCATGGCAACTCACCTCTAGTATGAGTTGTCTCAAAAGAGTTTAAGGAATTTTGTTCAATGGATTATGAATTAGTCATTGGGTTAGAAGTCCACACCCAAATGAAAACAAAAACAAAAATATTCTGTTCCTGTTCCACCGCGTTTGGTCGATCTCCCAACGAAAATACCTGCCCTGTTTGCCTGGGCTTGCCCGGTGTACTCCCGGTTCTCAACAAACAGGCGTTGGAATATGCCATTCGAGCCTGTTTGGCAACCCATAGTGAGGTTCAGGAAATCAGTCAATTCGACCGGAAAAACTATTTTTACCCCGACCTGCCCAAAGGCTATCAAATCTCTCAATTCGCGCTTCCCATCGGTCTTCGCGGTCACCTCGACATTCAAGTCGACGGCGTGCAAAAACGCATTGGCATCACTCGAATCCATATGGAAGAGGATGCCGGGAAATTAATTCATGGTGAAAATCTGGGAGTTTCAGGAAAAAGTTACATCGACTTCAATCGCACGGGTGTTCCTTTGATCGAAATTGTGAGCGAACCCGAGTTACGCTCCGCTGAAGAAGCCAAGGCTTATTTGATAGAACTGCGATCCATCTTGCAATACGCAGACGTCAGTGATTGTAATATGGAAGAAGGCAGTTTCCGTTGCGATGCCAACGTTTCATTAAGACCCTGGGGGCAGGAAGAATTTGGGACTCGAACGGAATTAAAAAATCTCAACTCCTTCCGGTTCATACAAAAAGCTATCGAATACGAAACCGATCGTCAGGCAAAAATACTGAATCAGGGAGAAAAAGTAATTCAGGAGACGCGTCTTTACGATTCCGATAAAGGCATTACTTTTTCAATGCGTAGCAAGGAAGAAGCACATGACTACCGCTATTTTCCAGAGCCCGACCTACCGCCCATCGTAGTTAATTCTGAGTGGATTGAAAGAACGCGATCGACGATTCCCGAATTGCCTGAAGAAAAACGTCAACGCTATGTGGCTGAATTTAAAATTCCAGAATACGACGCGGGTGTGTTGACCGCCGAGCAGGATCTGGCGCATTATTTTGAGAATTGTGTTTCCGAGGGAGCCATCCCAAAGACCGCCAGCAATTGGATCATGGGAGATTTATTGGGCCGACTCAATAAAGAAGGTCTGGGTATTTCGAATTGCCCTATCCCCGCGATTGCAATGGCTGAATTGTTTAAATTGATCGACAAGCAGACCATCAGTGGGAAAATAGCTAAAACTGTTTTTGAAGACATGTACTCCACTGGCAAACCTGCGGAACAAATCATTCAGGAAAAAGGCCTCGTTCAAATTTCAGACACCGGTGCTCTTGAAAAACTGGTTCAGGAAGTCATTGATGCCAACCCGGGTCAAGCCGAAGAATTTCGCAATGGCAAAGACAAGCTCATGGGCTTCTTTGTCGGGCAAGTCATGAAAGCTAGTAAAGGACAGGCTAATCCTGAACTCGTCAATAAAATTATAAAAGAAAAACTAACCTAACCCTATACCCGAAATTATTTTGAATACAATCATCCGTTTTATTTTCGTATTTGCGTTTCTGCTTCCTATATCACTTGCACATTCTCCACAAAGTCTTTGGGCTGATACAAATAAGACTTTTTCAGCCGACAAACGTTTTATTGACAATGGGGATGAAACCATCACTGACTCAAAAACAGGATTGATGTGGATGAAGAAAGATTCTTACCTTCATATCGGTCACTGGCTCAACTGGATGGATTGCATTGTCTATGTGAAGAAAATGAATCAGGAAGCTTTTGCTGGTTACATTGACTGGAGAATGCCCACACTGGAAGAACTGGGAACACTTTTTGAGGGAGATAAATTCAATAGCAAACAAGTCGGGCATGAAATGGCGATCCACATAGATCCCATTTTTGCGCCAGAAGGTGCCGGCTCTATTTGGTCCACCAACAGCAACGGTGTCTACAACGCAGTTGGCATCGTTTACAATAGCGGAAGAATGTTTAACAGCAAACGAACAGACAAGGCGCGCAAAGGTATTCGCCCCGTTCGCACTGCATCCAATTAATCTCAAGACCAGGAAGCCACAGTCGCAATGAAAAAAGTCTTTTATCTTTCACTTTCGATATTTATTTTACTGACCACACTTGTCGAAGCATCACAAGCGTCTTCCTTTCCTTCCGCTGAAATTTCACAGTGGAACACTGAAAAAATAAGGGAGATTGGCGATCCTGATTACGCAGAAGTCAGGCAACTCGTGAGTCAAGGTGAATATAAAGCCGCTCTGGATCTGTTAGACACAAAAATCAAACATCTCCCCAGGGAAGCCACTCCTGTTTATCTCAAAGCAATGGTTTTGTTTGAAATGGGGCAATATCGGGAAACAGCGGATCTGGTGAGCAAAGCCTACAAGATGGAACAATTTCACCCCATCACCCAATATTTATTTTGCCTTCTCAACCGAGAAATGGGACAGGCCGAAACTGCCAAACGATCCTGCCTTATCGCAACACAACAGCACAGCAGTTCTCCGCAAACCTTTTACGAATATTCTGTCATTCTTGAAGCCATGGGTGAAATGCCAGAAGCGAACAAACAACTTCAAAAAGCGGAAGAACTCGATCCCAGAAATCCGTTGTACGCGTTCCGTCAAGGCATGAACCTTTCCTATCTTAATCAGCCTGAAGAGGCAGAAAAAAAATTCCAGCACGCTTTAGAAATTGATGAAAATCATGTCGAGTCAATGTATCAATTGGCCTATATGTATGCGGTCAATGGGAAAAATAAAGAAGCAAAAGAATTGATCGCCAGGATGTTGCAATCCAACAAAGAATTCTCTCAAAAAGAATCCGCTCTGAATTTAAGGGATTATATTGATAAAGGTGAAACTGCGCGTCTTCCTCAAACCATTAAACCAGCTCAGTATCACACCAGTCGTTCCCGCTCGTTATATGAAGCCAAGAAATACGGTCTCGCACTCATAGAAATAGAGACGGCGGCACGGTTACAACCCAAAGACACCAAAATTCTACAAATCCTGATTGGTGTGAATACCCTGTTGCTGCGCCTGACAGAAACAGAAGAAGCCATCCAGCGTTTGCTAGAACTCAATCCAGACAATAACGCAATCAAATCCCAAAGTTATCTGGAGTTGGCCGATATCCAGGTACTTCGAGGAAATCTTGATTCAGCTAGAAATTTATACTTTCAGGCAAGCAAATTGACAGATCCACAAGGCATTGCAAAAGTAAGCTTGAAAGAATTTCCCAAAGAAAATATCCCTACTTTTCCAAACCCAGTGGCCAATGAAACTTTTATTGACCCCACTGAAGCCTTGAATCGAAAAGGTGAGGTATTTGCGTATTACGGAATGTTTCAGAGAGCTCTTGCAAACTATGCATTAGCAATAAGATTTACCCCAGGCCACTTGTTCAGCATGCTCAACACCGCGACGGCGTACCAGAAAAATGGACAAACAAATAAATCCATTTCCATCCTTGAAGGCATGCTGGTTTCACACCCCAATCATCCCTACATGTCCTTGCATCGTTTGTTGCTGGCCAAGGGGTATTTTGATTCTGGCAACACCAGCAAAGGACTGGCGAATATAAAGGAAGCCATCAAACTGAACCCGGCAATCAAGTCGCTGATCGATACCGACCCTGATTACCAAAAAATCAAAGATAATGAAACCTTCAAAAAAGAATATCCTTAAATTTTCAGGAATTCAAAACTAGTGCTTAATATTTTAGAATAAATATGTATACTAAATCGACTACTGAAAGAATCAAATATGACTCTTTCTTAGATTGTCAAAAGCCCTTTACTATGAGAAAGAGGAGATTCTGCATGCGTATGACGACACACGGCCTTACAAGAAAATTTTATTTAGCCGCATTTTTTGTGCTGTGCTTATCTATAGAAGCTCCCGCTTTTGCAAACGACATGTGCAAAAAAGGTACAAAGAGCCTTCAGGGAGATAATAATATCGTCCAAGGTCACGGGGGTATTTGGTCCTATATGGAAAGAAATGGGCTGAACGATCACTCGGTCATTGGTATGCAAATTGACGGTAAACTCCAAAGACTTATCGTTGGTTTTGAAACGATGTGCGAAGAAAAGAAGATTCCGAGCATGGAGCTATTTAAATCAATTGAAAATATTATTTCCGAAGCCCGTTCTGTGACCAATTCCAGCCCCGATCGAACTCCGACGGCAAAAATTCTGGAAAGTATCAAAGTATTGAATACAAGCATTGACGCGTTGATACAAAAAAATGGCTTCTAATAAAGCACCAAACAGTTTGGCTTTGCTCCCTGCACAAGGGAGCAAAGCACCTGATTTTTCTGGTAAAAATCAGCACGGTAAAACCGTTAAACTCTCCTCATTTAAAGGAAAGAGTAACGTTGTCCTTTATTTTTACCCACGAGACATGACTCCGGGTTGCACGACAGAAGCCTGTGATTTCAGGGATCAATTCCAGTCCTTAAAAGACACCGTTGTCATCGGAGTGAGTGCGGATACTCAAGAGAAACATCAAAAATTCATTGAAAAGTACACGTTACCCTTTGACTTGATTGCTGACGAAGAGAAGAAAATTTTAAATCAATACGGTGTCTGGCAGGAAAAAACTCTCTACGGGAAAAAATCAATGGGAGTAGTTCGAACCACTTTCATCATCGATAAAAAAGGCATACTCCACAAGGTCTTCCCTAAAGTAAGAGTGAAAGGCCATGTAGACGCCGTTCGCGAAGCTTTGTCCGAACTCTAGTTTATCTGTAAAACAACAGATATCATTTTTACCCCTTCTTCATCAAAGCATTCTTCTTATCTCTTGCGCCCAACATCAATTTTTCTATGTCTCTCACCTTCTTGGGCACACACTGAGAAAGATTCAGACAACCTTTTTTCTGGATCAATAGATTGTCCTCAATACGAATACCAATCCGTTCATCATAAACCTTCCCATCTAATTTAATTTTGAAGTCTCCATAAAGTCCCGGTTCATTGCTTATCATCCAACCTGCTTGCATGGGCTTGCCCAAATAAATACGGAAGGGGTCACCGTCGTGTTCCTGCTCGCCCATCAAATGACTGACTCCATGTGGACGATCCGTGTAATCCAACTTGAAGATTCCACCCTCTTTAGTGAATTTTTTAGCGAGCCCTTCATTGACAGCAATCCAGCAAGCTTCATTCAAGTGATTGATCGTCACCCCTGCGCAAGCCATTTTTTCCACTTGTATCTGAGCGTTCAAGACAATTTCATACAACATTTTTTGCAAGGGATTGAATCGGCCAGAAGCGGGCACCGTTCGGGAAATATCCGCGTGCATTGTCATCCAGCGAACACCAAAATCCATCAAAACCATTTCTTCTCTGGCAAACTCGTCATCATTTTTCATGTAATGCAGGGTCGCCGCATTGGCCCCACCTGCGATTATGGAAGGGAAACTGAGGCCGTAGGGTGACTTCATCAACATCTGTCCCTCAAGGAAACCTTGCAGTTCGTATTCGCTTTTGAAATTTTTAAAATGGCGCAAGGTTTCTTTGAATGCCAATCCCGTGATTTCCTGAGCTTGAAGGGTATTCTGAATATCGTATTTGTCTAAAGGAAGGCGCAAATCAAAATGATTGTCCATGATATTGACAAGCTTGCCTTTTCCCCAGGACTTGACCCAACGAGACAGTTTCTGTTTCAACACCCAGTTGTGATCGCCTTTGACAACAACTGTCTTTCCATTTCTTAGGGACTCCATCCACAAGGCACCCAGCGTTTTTTTTCGACGCTTCAGGAAACGTTCTTTCAAAACTTTCTGAAATGAGTCAATATTTCTCACGTCTTTTATCCCCGTAACGCGACGCACTTCGGCTTCACTTGCAGGATCCCCTGTGCCAAAACGTACCCCATCCCAAAATTCCTTTTTAGGGTCTTTGGAACTGACAAAAAGAATTTCGTCGGATTCTTTTGAACCCGGATCTAAAATCAAGATCACGTTGAATTGGTTGATACCCGTCAGATACATGAATCCCGGTTCCTGATAGCTGGCACAATGAGCGTAAGACCAGACCGTCTCCCCACCCGGACCATAAGGAACACCGGCAATCACCATCAAACAATTTTCCTTTTTCATCAATTCTTCGCGCCTCTTGCGATAACGACGTTTGGCAAAGGAGCCTGCACCTCCATCACGAAAAATTCCTGAATATATTTTTCTTTCGACTGGCATAATCAAATCACTTTCAAAAAGTTAATCTCATCGGCACATGTTATGATGCAATGCTTGAATCTCCTGACATGCAACCGAGTCGAATATAAGTCTAATAAAATGTGCGGACGTTACACATTAGCCAAAACAAAAAAAGCCGTTGCCGAGCATTACTCCCTGCCCTCTTGTCCTGACTCCTTCAAACCACGCTACAACATTGCACCGGCTCAAAACAATCTTGTCGTGATTCAAACAGAAAAGCAAAATGAATTACGTATGATGGAGTGGGGATTCCCATGGTCCGGCTCTCCTTCATTGAGCCGTCGAGTTATCAACGGGCGTGCTGAAACGCTGATGCAAAAAAGCAGTTTCAAAAATTCCTTTCGTCACCGAAGGTGCCTGATTCCCGCAGATGGATTCATCGAGTGGAAAAGTATTCATGGTACTAAATACCCTCATCATATGGCCTTGAAGTCTGATGAAATTTTTTCATTCGCGGGGCTATGGTCCGAATTCCAATGCAAAGAAAATTCTTTTCAGGCTTTCTGCATTATCACCACAGAGGCCAACACCTTATTACAATCCATCCACCACAGAATGCCCGCCATACTGAAGTCCGACGATTATGACCGCTGGTTATCCAGCGAATCGAATCCTCTGTCTTTGCATTCTCTATTGACACCCTACCCCGACGAACTAATGTCCATACGTACGATATCCAGAAAGGTCAATTCTGCAAAGAATAACACTCCTGAATGCCTGCAGTCCGAAGACCTCCCGCCCGTTCAGGAAACTTTATTTTAATCCAGCTTCAGATTCTTGACCGTTTTTCCAATATCCCCAACCATTCTTTTCCTTTTCTGCTTTCTGCAGAATGCGAGGTTTTTTCCAATCTCTTGATCTTGAAAAACGGCTCAAAATTCTGCATGATATCCTCGCGAGTTGTGTTGAAAGGAGGACCGTCCTCTACCCCTGTTTCATAAAAAACGCCTGCCAGAATTCCATTGTCTTTCAGAAGTCTGTAAGCCGTTTCAACATAAAGAGGTCGATGCTGTGGCGAGATCGCGCAAAAGAAAGTTTGCTCGATCATCAAATCATATTGTGCGTTGTGATCGTCGTTGAGCTGGAAAAAATTTTCCAGTAAAGCGCATCCCTGCAAATTTCTATTGCTGATTTCCCTAGACAGATAATCAATTGCTCCGGGGCTGTAGTCCACCCCTGCAACCCGAAAACCTTTTTCCATCAAAAACAAGGCTTCATGTCCACGCCCGCAACCGGGGATGATTGTATTTCCCGGTAAAATTTCTTTATCTTCCCATAATTTTTTTATCGGCGGCGAGGCTTCACCCAAATCCCATCTGAGATCGTCCGCATCGTAATGCCCCTGCCAATCTTTTTGTTCGTACCCTGCCATTTATGACTCCATCTGAAAAAAATCAATCAATTGTCGCATCGGAGCTCGCCCCATCGCCAGTGTGGCCTCCAACGTATTTCCTCCAATGTGAGGGGTGCCCATGAAATTGTGTAGTGCCAGCAATTCATCGTCCTCAGGTGGCTCGGGATCAAACACATCCACTGCCGCACCAGCAATCCGTCCTGTTATCAAAGCCTCCTTCAATGCGGGAAAATCAATCACCGCACCTCGGCTGGTATTGACAAGACAGGCAGAGGGTTTCATTTGATAAAGAAAATTTTCATCCACCATGCGATGCGTTTCTGCGGTCAATGGGACATGAAACGTCAAGATATCGGCCTCACGACATAAAGTATCCAAATTCACTTCTCTGGCCCCATATTTCTCACAAACCTCTGCCTTGGAAACGATATCATGAACCAATACATTACAAGAAAAGGGAATCAGAATTTCGATGAGTCTCTCGCCGATATGACCACACCCGACAATACCAACGGTCTTGCCCAGCAACTGCACGCCTCCCTCTTTCCGCCAGACACCTCGTTTCAAATCGAAGCCGACAGAAAACACATTGTGCAAAAGACCGATGATGAAACAAATCGTCAATTCAGCGACCGAATTTTTGTTAACACCCGGAGTCACTCTCAATGCAACCTGAGAATGGTCAAAAGCTGTTGAATCGATGGTGTCCATACCCACACCATATTTAGCAATGACTTTCAGTCGAGGCAATCGAGCCAGCGTTTCTGCATTAATATGATCTCTTCCTACAATGGCCCCTTCGGCCTGAGAAAGAAATTCAATCAATTCCGCTCCCTGCATATACTGATCTTTCGGATTAAATATTGCGTTGGGAAAAGATTGCAGTAATTCCTCCCGTAAAATCGCAGAGCGGGAAAATACGGGCGGAGTGACCGCAATCAACGGTTGTCTGTTCGTAACGGACACAATCATCCCCAAATTTGAGAGATGATTGAAGCACCCGCGACATAAGTCCCAACAGCCGAACCAAGGTTCGCGCCAAAGAAAATCAGCAGAACGCGCAAAACCCCATTCTTGCGCCAGAGCGTAAAATGCGCGAGATCTTCACGCAAACTTTCAAAATCTTCTACTTTCGGTTTACGCAACCAGGACTCCACCAAGCCCACCACCATTCCCGCGCCGATCGTGGGATTGAGTGAAGTGATGGGAGCCGCAATGAAAGCGGTGATCACTGAAAGCGGATGCGCCATAGCAATTGCCGCACCCAATGCACTCAAGCCCCCGTTGACAAGAACCCATGTGCTGATGATTTGCCATCCCAGTTCGGGAGATTTTTGATAGCCAATATAAAAGAAACACAAAATAATAATACCAATGGCCCAGCCAATGATCGGCCCCACTTTACCAGGCGGCGGTTTTATTTCAATTTCCTTTATCTCTGCTTCGGTAGGTGGAGAATCAAAAGCTGGAATCATGCCCATCAAATGGCCCGCACCAACAACGGCGAGTATTTTTTTGGGAGCGTCTTCAGACTGGGCGATTTTTATCAGATTTCCAGTCATGAACCGGTCACGTTCGTCGATCAAGACTTGTTTCACCTGCGGCAATTCTTCGCTGAACTCTTCTACGACCGATTGGAGCATATCCCCTTTTTTCAGATTTTCGATTTGTTCTTCATCGATTTCCTCTCCGACAAAAACTCCGGCGACCAGTCCTACAAAAATTTTCATCTTCTGCCAAAAAGAAACTTTATGGAGAAGCCTGCGCAAGGTAGTACTGATGTCCCGATCAATCAATTCCAGACGAATATTTTTTTCCGTTGCCAGTTCAATGGCTCGAATCATTTCCTGTCCCGGTTCGACACCCAGTTTTTCAGCAAGACGTTTTTGATAAGCCGCCATAGCAAGATTTACCAGCAATAAAGCCGCCTTTTGCTGTTTGAATATCTGGAAGATATCCAATTCTTTCCATGCCGACTTATTGGTTATTTTTTCATGACGTGGTTCACAAAGTTCAATAGCAACGCAGTCATAATCACCCGTCAGGATTTGTTCCTCTACTAGCTCAACACTTTTCTGGGAAACATGCGCGGTGCCCACCAGTGTGATATCAGAATTACCAAATCGAATATTTTTTATTACCGAACAATCATCAAGCACAAAAACTCCTCGCCCTGTTATTTATCAAACTTCTTATTAAGCCATAAACAAATAAACCATCCTGTGCATTCAACAATCATCATTGAATCTTGCCCTCAATCCATTAATAATTAAAGGGAGAGTGGTTTTTCATCATATCATAATGGTTTCGTTAAGTTCCCCAACAACCCACAGTAAAATTCAAAACACATGCAACCTTTTATACTGAAGTCAGAATACAGCCCTGCAGGCGATCAACCCAAAGCCATTCGAGAAATAACCGCCCGACTCGAAGCAGGAATTCGTGCGCAAACATTACTGGGCGTTACGGGATCGGGCAAGACATACACTCTGGCCAATATCATTCAGAATATTCAAAAACCCACATTGGTTTTAGCGCACAACAAAACTCTTGCGGCTCAATTATATAGCGAATTCAAAAGTTTTTTTCCTGAAAATGCCGTCGGATATTTTGTCAGCTATTATGATTATTATCAACCCGAAGCGTATTTGCCCACAACCGACACGTACATTGAAAAAGACGCTTCCATAAACGACGAAATCGATAAAATGCGGCATGCCGCAACGCACAGTTTGTTTGAAAGAACGGATGTCATCATCGTCGCTAGTGTTTCATGTATTTATGGACTGGGGTCACCTGAGGCCTATCACGGAATGCTGTTATTTCTGGAACCGGGGATGACAGTTTCCAGAGAATTTGTATTGGAAAAACTGGTATCCATCCAATACAAACGCAACGACATCGATTTTCAACGCGGCACTTTCAGAGCCCGCGGCGATGTGGTCGATGTATTACCTGTCTATGAAAGAAACGAAGCCATTCGCATTGAATTCTTTGGCGACGAAGTAGAGTCCTTGACTCGATTCGACCCACTGACTCAAAAAACCATCGGGCAACTTGACCGGGTTGCCATTTACCCTGCCAGTCATTACGTTACACCTGAGGAGCCTTTAAAAAGAGCCATCCATGCTATTCGAGAAGAACTCATTGATCGGGTTCAATATTTTGAAAGTGAAAATAAATTGATTGAAGCGCAAAGAATCGACCAGCGCACTCTATTCGATCTGGAAATGATCAAAGAAGTGGGTTACTGCCAGGGGATTGAAAATTATTCACGTCATTTGACCGCTCGCTCGCCGGGGGAACCCGGCCCCACCCTGCTTGACTATTTCCCCAAAGATGCGCTGTTCATCATCGACGAAAGCCATGTGACACTGCCTCAACTCCGAGGCATGTATCTGGGAGATCGGTCTCGTAAAGAAAGTTTGATACAACATGGTTTTCGCTTGCCCTCCGCTTTGGACAACCGCCCACTCAAGTTCAAGGAATTTGAAGATCATGTCCGTCATGTCATATACGCATCCGCCACTCCTTCTGAATATGAAATTGAAACCTCAAATGGAAACGTCTCCGAGCTGATTGCGAGACCTACGGGCCTCATAGATCCTCCTGTAGAAATTCGTCCCATATCTGGACAGGTCGATGACCTGCAAAATGAAATTCTTTTACGTGCGCAAAATAATGAGCGCACTCTCGTCACAACATTGACCAAACGCTTCGCGGAAGATTTGACCGAACATTTCACCGAAGCCGGCATACGGGTGAAGTACCTGCACTCCGACATCACCACCCTCGACCGCACCCAAATCATCCGCGAATTGCGATTGGGAGAATTTGATGCTCTCATAGGGATCAACCTTCTGCGCGAAGGTCTGGACATTCCCGAAGTATCCCTGGTTGCGATACTGGATGCTGATAAAGAAGGATTTTTAAGGTCAACCACTTCACTGATACAAACATCGGGCCGGGCGGCGCGCCATCTATCAGGATCTGTAATCATGTACGCCGACGAAATCACGAAATCCATGCAAAAAGCTCTTGATGAAATGACTCGCAGACGTAATATCCAAAAGGAATACAACCTGCTTCATAATGTGGAACCCCGATCGATTAAAAGAACGGTGGAAGAGTCTCTTCTGAAAAAAGAATACGATGAGCCTGCATTGCTTGTGGAAGAAGACGAGGAGGAATATCTGGTTGGAAAGAATTTGATATCCGTCATAAAACGAATGGAAAAAGAAATGCTCACTGCGGCAAAGGCTCTGGAGTTTGAAAAGGCCGCAGAACTGAGAGATAAAATACAAAAATTAAAAATGCGAGATTTGAAAATTCCAGAATAAATACTCAAAAAGAGATTCGGGCTTTTTCTCTTCTTTCAGATCGCAATCGGGTATCAAGAAAATTTTTCATCACATGGATGACTTCAGAACCTGGATCAATCAATTGCAGACCTGTAACAAAGGGTTCTGCGACTTCTTTCGGATTCTTTCGCACGCTACAAACCCTGGCACTCACCCCTTCTATCGTACCGGACGGCAAAGTAGTTTCAACACTCACGATGCTTTTTTTGGTCAGCGGTTTGACATGAGTGATCAAAAATCCTCCCATACTGGTATCACGAATGGTAGCACGTTCAACAATCGTAGTGTCTAACACCTTGTATGAATAGTTCATCTGAAAATTTGTCTTGAACCGGATGCTTTTACGAAGATTAAACATGTCATACCTTTTCGGATATTCGATCAGCATGACCAATGCCTGATTAAAACAAAAAATCACACTGGACTTGAAACTCACCATTTTGCCATCACGCATGAAATTCACAGTGCATCCCGTTTGCGGGGCAACACGTACCAATTCTCCGCTCACACGAGGCATATCAATCAAAATAAATTGGTGCTCCGCCCAACCTCTCACACAAACATCGTAACTTTCTCCACGAATATGCGCGATGATTTTTCGCCCGTTTTCAAGTGGTAATGGTTCAAGCATATTACAGACAAAGGATAAAATTATTAAATTTCAACAAGGAGCTTTATACTACTTGAAATTTAGAATAAGTAAAAATACGGGAAGGGAAAAAAGATTTCAAGTATTTTAAAACTTAAAAATCCGTTTGCGCAACAAAATCCAATCAGTTGACTGTAGAGGAAAACTCTGCTTGTATCTTGGAAGCAGGTGGGTAGAGCTCAAAATATTTCTTTAAAACCTTTCGGGCAATGGGAGCCGCTGCAGAACCACCATGACCGCCATGCTCTACCAATACTGAAATCGCAATTTCAGGATCATCATAAGGCGCAAACGCGGCAAACCAGGCATGATCTCTGAAAAGAAAAGGCGTATCCTCTTCTTCAGGAACATCACCACTCTTCATTCGCACAACTTGTGCTGTTCCCGTTTTGCCTGACACAATAATATCTGGCAAGCGCGATCGACGTCCCGTGCCACCGTCTTCATTAACAACAGCACGTAAACCGTCGCGTACAATTTCCAACGATTTCTCGGAAATATTTCCCTTAATTTTTATTTCAGGGGAGAACTCCTGGATCAACTGTCCTTTTAAAGACTCGATTTTTTTCACTAAAAATGGTTTCACTATGGTTCCATTATTTGCAACACCTGCCAGCAAAACAGCCTGCTGTATGGGTGTGACCAAATTAAAGCCTTGCCCGATTGAAGCTGATATCGTTTCTCCTGGATACCAATTTTCGCCTTTTGATTTCAACTTCCATTTTTCAGTGGGTGCTAAACCCGGCTTTTCACCGAACAAAGGTATCCCCGTCAATCGACCCAACCCAAACTGATTGGCATAACGAGCAATCGTATCAACACCTAATTTATTACCCAAATTGTAAAAATAAACGTCGCAAGATTCTTTGAGGGCTTTATGGATATCTACTTTTCCATGGCCTCCCCGTTTCCAGCAACGATATTTTCCTCTACCCAAATTGTAATAACCTGGACAATAAAATGTCGTTTTCTCGTCAACAATTCCTTCTTCGAGACCTGCAAGGGCCACTACGATTTTATGAATCGAACCGGGAGGGTATTGACCTTGTACAACTCTGTTTTGGAGAGGATGCATTTCATCAAATAATAATCCTCTCCAATTTCTTCGCGAAATTCCACCTGCAAACAAATTTGGATCGAACGATGGTTTGCTCACTGCGGCCAAAATTTCACCTGTTTTGACTTTCATTAGAACCAATGCGCCGCTGAACGGTTCGCCCGGTACTCCTGAAAGTGCCTTTTCTGCTGTTTGTTGTAGAATGCTATCCAAAGTCAAGGTAACAACATTTCCACCCACAGGAGGCAGTCTGCGCAATACAGCCAATTCTCTACCAGAAACATCCACCTCAACTTCCTTGAGACCTTTTTGACCTTTTAACGTAGATTCAAATATTTTTTCAATCCCGTCTTTTCCTACCAAATCTCCAGAACGATAAAAATCGCCTTCTTCTTCAAGTAACCTATTTTTTGATATTTCTCCAAGATACCCGAACACATGCGCCGCCATGTTGCCATATTTGTAACTTCGCAAAGGTTCGGCCTGTATTTGTATCCCCGGCAAACGCATTTTATTCTCTTCAACAAACGCCACATCTTCCCTAGAAACATCGGCTTTGATCAAAATATTTTTAAACGATCGAGTGTGTTTGATCGCCTTATTCAATAATTTTCGGTCGAATGTGATTGTCTCGGCGAGAAAATCAAGGGTTTCAGAAATATTTTCGACATCTTCAGGGGTGATATATAAATTAAAGGAAGGGCGTACGCCCACCAAAGTTTCTTCATTCCTATCTTTCAATTCACCTCTGAAAGGAGCCAGTGAAACCATGCGCATGCGATTATTTTTTGCAAGTTCTTCAAAGCTGTCACCCTTTAGAATTTGCAGATACCAGATTCGCATCCACAAGCATAAGAAGGATATGACGGCGAGGATCGCATAAATTCGGATCTTTCCCTTGAGTGAGTCAAGAGACTCTATATTGAAACGATGAAAACTGGACATCACATAATTTCTGTTGAGGTTTTTTGTAAAAACCAGCGTTTACATTCTTCAAACGCCCAAAAACTGAGGGGGCCTATGACTGCATTGTACAGGGAAAATCCCAAGATGGCAGGAACAAGTGCTTCTCCCCACTCGTTCTTGAATAACAAAAACTGAATACAAAAAAATAAGGTGCTGTCAAATACCGAAGATATAAACAGAAAAAAACAAATCGGTACGATCCCTTCAACCATTATTTTGTCTTTTAAGTGAGAAAAAACATAAGCAATCAATGATTTTGAAAGTGTATTGAATCCCAATACACCGCCAGAGAAACAATCCTGTATAAAACCCGAGATCAATCCAGCGTAAGCACCTCTACTGTCTTTTAGTTTGATACCACAATATACCGCAAAAATTAATACAAGATCAGGAACAATGCCGGAAATGGCAAACAAGGACAAAAATGTGGTTTGAATAGAAATCAATAAGAGAAGTAAAAATACGATGAAGATAATCCACATAGGCTGGGCTCAAGTCTTTGGCAACACGATAAGTGCTTCTTCCAAATGCGAAAGATCCGCTCCAGGAACCACAGAAAGTGTTTGAAAAAGACTTTGTTGTTTTTTAACGGCACTGATCACACGACCTACAACCAATCCTTTAGGATAGATACCTCCCAATCCAGATGAAATAGCGACATCCCCTTCGTTCACCTCCTCAGTCAACGCAACAAACTTCATGTCGCAATTAAGACTGCCATTGCCAACAACGACACCACGCGTACGTGACTCTTGAAAGATAGCATCGACGGCACTCCTGCTGTCTGTGATCAAAAGAACTTTTGAGGAATTGGGACCGGCCTGAACAATTTGACCGACCACACCCAAAGGACTCACTACGGCAAAACTTTCTTTGACACCATCGTTCGTCCCCTTATCAAGAAAGATCATTTTAGACCACTGAGTAGCATCACGACCAATGACCGTAGCGGGTAATACGGAATACTCTTTACCTTTGGAGAACTTCTGCAATCCGTCCAGACGAACTGAACTTTTTATTTCTTCTCGTAGCTGATTGTTCTCGTTATGAAGAGAAGCAATCTCTTTTTTAAGGATTTCGTTTTCTTTGGAGACATCGACTAAATTAAAATAATGATCAATGCCATCGCTGACAAACTTTAATGCGTCTGTCGTCTTTGTCTGGATAGGTTCTAATACTGCTAAGGCAAGAAATTCGGGGAACAACGGCATTTTGTCATGCTTGGCACTCACCGTCATTAAAGTGAAGGAAAATATTAAGATAAAGGCTAAAAGAAAAAGGGATTTTCTTTTACTCTTGGTTCCCCTCTCTGGAAACATTTTTATAAAACCCTTTGTATATTTTTCTAAAGGACAACCCGCAGACCTTTAGATGTATGGCAAAGAATACGGGATGAGTGAGTTAATCTAATAAATGAAAATATTGTCCAACCTTAAAGATATCAGGAACACTCTTGTCCCAATAGGTTTAAAAATATTCTCTAATCTAAATGGTAACTTTACTCAAAAGCTTGGGATCAGCAAGAACAATCCCTGCTCCCAATGCGACTGCTGACAAAGGATCGTCCGCGAGAGTGATGGGCAGACCTGTTTCCTGGCGCAGGAGAATATCAACTCCTTTGATCATGGACCCACCTCCCGCAACAACAATCCCTTTATCAACGATATCTGAAGCTAACTCAGGGGGTGTTCTTTCTAAAGCGATTTTAACAGCTTCTATGATGGAACTGAATGTCTCGGACAGGGCCTCTCGTACTTCTTCATCAGAAATGACCAGCGTCTTGGGAATGCCTACAACCAAGTCACGACCTTTGACTTCCATCGTCAATCGTTTTTCAAGCGGGTAAGCAGACCCGATATTGATTTTAACTTCTTCTGCAGTGCGACTGCCTATCAACAGATTGTATTTTTTCTTGACGTAATTAACGATCGCTTCATCCATTTCGTCTCCAGCAATGCGAATAGATTTACTGTAAACAATACCCGACATGGAAATGATTGCAACTTCCGTTGTCCCACCACCAATATCAATGATCATATTGCCCCAGGGCTCTTGCACAGGTAAGCCGACACCCACTGCGGCCGCCATGGGTTCCTCGATCAAAAATACTTCGCGTGCGCCAGCAGAAAGGGTAGAATCTCGCACTGCCCGCTTCTCCACCTGAGTGATCCCTGAAGGGACTGCGACGACAACTCTGGGACGGACAAGGGTTTTACGATCATTGTGTACTTTATTGATAAAGTGTCTGATCATTTTTTCAGTCACCCCAAAATTAGCGATCACGCCATCCTTCATCGGACGAATCGCTTCAATATTTCCCGGTGCGCGCCCCAGCATTTGCTTGGCTTCAGCACCAACAGCGACCACTTCATCAGTGGTTTTGTTGATTGCAACCACGGAGGGCTCACGCAAAACAACACCTTGGCCCTTCACACTCACCAAAGTATTGGCAGTTCCTAAATCAATTGCTAGATCATTAGAAAAAAGATTCCAGAAAAAATTAACCACAGAAAATTTCCTTGAGAGGGCGGGGCCAGAGGGGGAATGTAAAACCTTTTATTTCAATAAACTTCCTATTTATAACAATCAGTTGAATAAATTGCAAGTAAATTAAATAACTAATAATCGATGCCTTTGTTATACTCCCTGCTCTGCTCAAAATTGCATATTGATTCTACGAACCCTACTAAAAATGAAATGAAAAAACTCTCTCCTTCACAAATTCTAATGGGACATCTCGAATGGTCCATCCATCATTTGGCTGATGCTTTGAAACGCCCTGCGACAGAGTATTATCAGAACGCCGCTTTGCAGAGGTTGAGCTTTACCTTTGAACTCACAATCAAAACTATCTGCGCCTATGCGAAAGAACAGGAAAAAACTATATCTGGTGGTAATGAGGCTTTGAAATATGCTCAGGAATGTCAGTGGATTGATGAACCGTCTGAATGGGAAACCATACTTGTAAACGTAAAATTAATGAACGATGTGAAAGCATCCACACACACTCAATATATATACGCGGAATTGCCTCGAAATCATGCAATGTTTGAAACGGTTTTCAAACACATGCAAAAGACCATTCTTCCCGAAAATGACTGACTCACACGTTGCTGAACCTGTATTAAGTATGAAATCAACTCAATTGCTTCGTGTTTTTCAACTTACGCACACATTCGAGGGCGGCAATACGAAGACCGTTCGCGGAGGAGGAACGGAAGCAATTCATTTTGGCTAAATTCTGTGGTTTCATCCCCTTGCGTATACAAAGTGAAACGAGATGGATCAAATCACCGGCCCGATCGCAAGCCAACTGTGCGCCAATGATTCTTTGCGTCTCCTTGTCACAAACAAGCTTGCAAAAACCACTGCCCCGATTGAAGAGCCCTGTCCCAATGCTCTCAACCTTCCCTTCAATGGCTCTCAATCCATGATGATGTGCTGTGTCGGCCAATATGCCAACCCAAGCCAATTCAGGGCTGGAATGTACAATACGTGGCGTCATATCAAGACTCAAGTTACGCGCTTGTCCCAAGGCATTTTCGGCGGCAACACGCCCCTCTTCTTCAGCAAGACCATAATGCGATTCGCGACCCAGTACACTACCGGCGGCAAAAATACCGGAGACCGAAGTTTCAAGATTTTCCTCAGTCAAAATCTCTCCCGAAATACCCATACGCATTCCCATAGCTTCCAACTCTAGAACACTGGATTCAGGCATGCGATCTTCAACAATGAATATTTTTTCAGTCGTAAACTTGACACCGCCCTCAAGGGTTACGTCCACGTTTTTTTCATTTTTCAGGTGAGATTCCAGTTTTTTTCCTGGTAGAAGTTTGATTTTTTCTTTCTTAGCGATTTCTTCGAGCTGTTCGGATAAGGAAACGTGTGCATCGGGAAGTAATCTGGCCGATCCACTGACCCAGAACACTTTACTGCCCAATGCTTTAAAAAACCGAGCGGTTTCATACGAAGACTCCTCGTTTCCTGTAACCATGACGCTTTCAGGAGCCTGATCAATCTCTAAATCCCAGAAATCCTGCGGACTCAAAATGATTTTACCATCCAGAGGAAGGTGAACCGACGCATTTGGACGTGACCCTGTAGCTATGATAATTTTTTCGGTTTCAATGGTTTCACTGCCTTCTGAGTTCTGTACTTGAACCGCACGGGAACCCAAGGGTTTGCCCTCACCAAAAACAATTTGGACACCTATGGATTTCAACTGCGATTCCCACTCAGCTGATAATTCTTTTATTCTATTTTTGCATTGATCAAAAATTTCAGGGAATGCAAGTTGAGGTGACAATGCCAGGCTCAAAGTCTCTTCCAAAATACTTCGAGCATAGAAACCGGTCTTTAAGGAGCGTCCACCCAAAGATGAATTTCTTTCCACAAGGCACACCGTGGCACCTGCTTCAGCAATATGCTGAACCGCCGACATACCCGCGTTACCCCCCCCAATAACAACAACATTTACTTTTTTCATCGTATTTTTAGCTGAAATAATTTCCAGAGAATTTGATTACCAATCAAAATGTTTCGTCTTTCATCAATGTAAGACGAAACATTTAGGACACTCATTTGTTTCTAAAAAACACCAAAAGCGGCTACGCCAAGAAGTAAAACCAAACCTATTGAAGAGAGAACCGCATGGAGCGTTACATCCATTTTACGACTCAGTGGAATGATAAAAAGAAAATACAATAATACGAAATAATCAAAAATAGAATTTTCGAGGAGAAGATAATTGGACAGTAAATAGAGGCTAATGCAAACGATAACCAACCAGTAAATCAAACGGTGGGTACGATAGCCTTTTTTTCGATTGTCCTTGGCAAAAATACTGACGCCAACCATCACATTCGCCAGAGTGACTAAAATTGACAGGAAAAGGAGCTGAAAACTGGGGTGAGCAAACAATGCCGATAGCGTTGTCGCATGCATGGGGAGAAACTGGTTTGAGAAAGTAAAAGAAAATGCTGAATTACTCAGCAATCACCACTCGGTTACGTCCTGTGGTCTTGGCACGATACAGGGCTTTATCCGCATTTTCAAAAAAGTTTGCTTCTTCATCCCCTTCCTTTAGAAATGAAACACCGATGCTGATGGTCACAGCCAACTTCTTCTCTTTATAAACAAGGTAATCTTTTTCGACAGCAACTCTTAGTTTTTCCGCAAGTTTTATGGCATTTGCCTGCTCAACTTTTTGCATAATAATAACAAATTCCTCGCCGCCATAGCGGAATAGAAAATCACTTTCGCGTATATTGGACTTCAGCGTATCAGATATAGAGCGCAAGACCTCATCACCTGCTTTGTGACCATAGGCATCGTTTATTTTTTTGAAATAATCGATATCAATCACAAACAGTGCCGCGCTGTATTGAAACTGCCTGAAATTCCTGATGGCTTGAGAAATCTTTATCTCATACGCACTTCGATTGTAGGCATTTGTAAGAGCGTCGATATGGACTTTGGACTCAGACTCATGCAGTCGTTTGGATAAGCCTCCTACTTCATTCTGCAAGAGCTCCAATTCACTTTTCATTTTCTGACATTCGCTACGCATTTCATCCATATTTTCGACTATCACATTTTTACATTCAATAATGTCGGACAGGGTTGAAGCCGTTTCAATTTGATGTATATACCCACCGATGTTTTCAGAAAAATTTCCAGACACCCCCGCCACGCCTTTTAATGAATTGGCAAGTTCAATAAATATTGCCTTGATATCATCCTTTTCGGCTTTAGCAATTTCTTTTGCCATCTTCACATGTTCAAAGTAGGCCGCAACATCCAAGGCCAAACCGTCCAGAGGTTTGACCCTTATCGATTTTTTTATGACCTCAGATAAATTTTTCAGTTTTGGGAACAGTGCATCTTCGCCTTCCAATAATTCCATCACACCTTCTATAAAGGCATGGAGAATACGTGCGAGGCGAATTGTGAATGCGGAGGGGAATGAGGTGTTTTTTTCTTCAGGTGACTTTGCCATTATTTACTTTTCCAGGAAAGATTTCCAAAGACTAAACCCTAAAGAACTGGCAAACTTAATAAAATAAATGGGACCGAAAGACGGAAAATATCGAACCGAAGCAAAAAGTTTCTACCAGAATTAGCAAACTATCCCTCCCACGGGAGTGGGTGGTGCCGACGGGGAGACTCGAACTCCCACGGATCTCTCCATACGCCCCTCAAGCGCACGTGTCTACCAATTCCACCACGTCGGCAATTTAATTCTTTTTTTTTATTTAGGCGAAGGATCTTTTTTCTCTTGCGGACTCGTTTCAGTAGTCGTGCTGATATCACCAATAACAGACTTAGAATCTTTTTTCGAGGAAAGAATAGCCAATGACAAGGAAGTCACTAAAAAAAGGATGGCAACCCCTGCGGTCAGTTTGCTTAAAAAATTTCCAGCTCCTGCGCTTCCGAACATCGTCTGGCTACTTCCTGCACCCAAGCCAGACCCCATGGCGGCACCTTTACCCGTTTGTAATAAAATTACAAGGATTAAAAAAAGGGTTCCAAAAATATGCAATACGTTGAGTAAAGTTTCCATGGTCGTCTTATGTCAAATGTTTTTTACAGCATTAATAATATCACAAAAGGGATGAACTTTAAGGCTCGCACCTCCCACTAATGCGCCGTCAATATCTTCCTGGCTCAGTAAATCGCTGGCATTTTCAGGCTTAACACTCCCACCATACAAAATCGAAATATTCTGACCAGCTTCAATCCCAAACTTACTTTGCACCCAGTTACGTATTTGTTTATGAACTTCCTGAGCTGAATCGGGCAATGCGGTCTTCCCCGTTCCAATAGCCCAAACGGGTTCGTATGCAATGAGAAGCTTTGCTATTTGCTGTCTATCGAAGCCCTGTAAACATTCACTGAGTTGAGTTTGTATCACAGTTAATGTTGACCCAGACTCTCTTTCTTCCAAAGTTTCTCCCACACACAACATGGGTCTCAAATTTTCACTGAACGCGGTACCTAACTTTTTATTTATCGTTAAATTATCTTCTTGTTCTCTGCGTTCAGAGTGACCGATAATAACACATTCACAACCACTATCTTTAAGCATTTTTCCAGAAATTTCACCTGTATATGCTCCATCTGATGCCCAGTGCATATTTTGGCCGCCTACTTTAACGGAACTGGAACGCAATGCCGTGCTCAAAACACTCAAAGCAGTGAAAGGCGGAAACAGCATCACTTCTACTCGGTCTGGGAAATCTTTAAGACACTTCAGGAATTCACAAACAAATTCACTGGCCTCTGAAACCGTCATATTCATCTTCCAATTTCCCGCTATGACGGGATTCCGCATAAAAATCAGATTCCTTTTTCTGCAATGAATTTAATCAAATCTTTGACCCGACTGGAATAACCCCATTCATTATCATACCAGGATAAAACTTTGAGCATATTTCCGCCCATGACTTTGGTTGACAAGCCATCGACGATTGACGATGTCGCATCTCCATTAAAGTCGGAGGACACAAGGGGCGCATTTTCTAGCCTTAAAATCCCTTTGTATGAATTCTCAGAAGCAGACTGAAACTCTTCATTGACTTTCTCTGCCGTGGTTGAATTTTTCAACTCCACAACCAAATCTATGAGTGAAACATTGGGAGTCGGGACTCGAATTGCCATTCCATCAAGCTTGCCACTCAATTCGGGGAGCACCAGAGAAACGGCCTTAGCGGCTCCCGTTGTCGTGGGAATCATCGAAACAGCCGCCGCCCTCGCCCGTCTCAAATCTTTATGAGGCAAATCGAGTATGCTTTGATCATTTGTATAGGAATGTACGGTTGTCATCATTCCCCGCTCTATACCAAACTTGTCATGCAGTATTTTTGCTACAGGTGCCAGACAATTTGTGGTGCAGGATGCGTTAGACACGATGTGATGTTTCTCTGGATCATAACTGCCCTGATTTACCCCCAAGACAATGGTTATGTCTGGGTCACTGGCAGGTGCAGAGATAATAACTTTTTTCGCTCCTGCTGTAATATGTTTTGATGCACCCTCTCGTTTGGTGAAGAATCCGGTGGACTCTATAACGATATCGACACCTTTTTCTTTCCATGGCAAATTCGCAGGATCACGTTCAGACAATACTTGAATGCGTTTACCGTTGACAATCAAACAAGACCCTTCGAAACTCACCGGCAAATCGAGAATGCCCTGCACCGAATCGTATTTGAGTAAATGGGCAAGCGTGGCGGCGTCAGTCAAATCGTTGATAGCCAAAACTTCCACATCACCACAGGCTTCATCTTTTAGAAGGCTTCTCAATACATTCCTTCCAATACGACCAAAGCCATTGATTGCAATTTTCAAACCCATTACCGACAAACCTCCAACGTAACAAGCTCCAATAGGGAACCTTTTTTATTTAAAATTATTTTTTCCGAAGAAACAAAAAGCGCGGATAAGACCTGTCAATAAAGGAAACACCCTCCGACAGATCAAATGATTGCGGGAAAATAAAATATAAAAAAGGGACTGAAAAAGTTTTCCAGCCCCTCTTCAGGCGAATTATGCAAAAATTAGATTTTTAAGTCAATAGAAATCAAGCCGGTTGGCAACACGAAATGTCCAAAAGTTACAAAAATATTGATTGAAATCCATAATATCAAGAAGCATTTTCAACGGTCAACGCTCTGTCAGCAGTTTCACAACAAGACTGGGACTCTGCAACGGTTAAAGCAGAAAATAAAGCGCGATCTGTCTCCGCAGACAGTTCCATGCATTTTTCAATACGTGTCAGTAATCCGATGAGTCCATCTGTTATAACCTTTTCCTCCTGAATCGTTTTCTCTAATTCGGAAGATACTCTTTGCAGACCTTCTCTTATTTTGTTTCCGTGCTCTTCGATCTTCAGTTTCTTCTGAAGTGCTGATTCCTTTTTATCCAGAATACCTTCGCGCGCGGTCAGGATTTCCTTACGTAATTTTGCAATCGTCATCAGTTCGGAATCCAGTCGCTTGAAATTTTCATTCAGATTATCCAGAAAATTCCGTCTTTTCTCGATGAGGCTTTCCAGTGTGGAAGAATCTGGTAATGCTCCAGATTTCTCAGCAGAATCCTCACAGCCAACCTCAAGATCTTTCTCAAGACTCCCTTTAAGCAAACTCTCATAACGTTTCTTAATAAGAGATTCTTTTTGGTTCAACTCATCTACGTTGAGGGATATCTTTCCCAGATTTTCTTCGTATATTCTAATGTTGCTTTCCAGAGTTTCCAAGCGATGGTCATTGTCTTTTTTCTGAATTTTGAAATCGGCCAATTGCTCATCAAGCGATGATCGAATTTTTTCTTTGAAAGACAGAGACTTTTTGAAGGTTTTCCCAAGAAACTCAAACTCCTTGAGCAATGCCGTAGCCTTATCACCCGCAATTTTGTTTTCCTGTCCAATGTTGGAACTTCTATTTTCAATTTCCATTTAGATTTACCGTCAAATAGTTGTCTACAATTGATTCACAGGAATAAAAGCAAATATTATACCAATTTTAAAAATGAAAAAGTCAGGAACCCTTAAAAAAAATTCTACCTTTGAGCAACCCCTTGCTTGATAGCAATCATCATTGTATTTATGGCATTTTCCAGCCCATGATAAATCGACTGTGCGATCAGATTATGCCCGATATTTAGTTCTTCAATTTCAGGAATCGCGGCAATAGCAACCACGTTTTCAGGTGTCAAACCATGCCCTGCAAACACCGTCAATCCAATTTTACGGGCATGAGCGGACGCTTGTCTCAATTCTAAAAGCCGACACTCGCGTTCTTCTCCCGGCCCCAATTCTGAATACGCGCCGGTATTCAATTCGATGCTATCAGCTCCAATCCGTTTGGCGGCTTCGATCTGTTCTATAACAGGATCGACAAACAAACTGAATTTTATGGCTGAGGGGTGCAAGCGCTCTCTGATCTTCAATAATTCCTGCTCGTTACCGCAAACGTCCAGCCCCCCCTCTGTGGTTATTTCCTGACGCTTTTCCGGGACCAAAGACACTTGATGCGGGCAAACCTGTTCTGCAAAAATAACCATCTCCTCTACAGGTGCCATCTCCAAATTGAGGGGCGTTCGGATTTGTTGACGTATACGTCGCACATCGTCGTCCTGGATATGCCGGCGGTCTTCTCTCAAGTGAACGGTTATCCCATAAGCACCAGCCTTCTCGGCAATCAAAGCCGCCAGCAAAGGATCGGGTTCTTTGCCTTTACGCGCTTCGCGCAGTGTCGCCACATGGTCTACGTTGACATACAATCGAATCATACTTCCCCTGATAATGTACTTTTCCAAAGGGCGGAAAACATTGTTAAAGCACTTTGCGTTGCGCCAACGTCATGCACTCTAAGAATATTCGCCCCTTTCAAATACCCCATGATAGCAACGGCAAGAGAGCCTTCCAAACGATCAGCAACTTCTTGATCCAAAATTTTCCCAATGAATGATTTTCGTGACGCTCCCAACAAAATCGGCTTCTTTAAAACCTTGAGTTGGTCCAATTGAGCGATCAATTTTATATTTTGATCGACTGTCTTGCCAAATCCTATCCCCGGATCAATCCATATCTTGTCTTTATCGACACCGGCCTCTTCGGCATCGGTCACACGTTGACTCAAAAAATCTGTGATTTCGGTTATCAGGTTGTCGTAATGAGGGGCGATTTGCATCGTCTCGGGTTTGCCCTGCATGTGCATCAAAATCACTCTCGCATGATTCTGGGCAATGACCTTCAGCATTTCGGCTGAGCCGCCAGTGATATCATTTATAATATGTGCACCCTCTCCCAAAACAGCTCGCGCCACTTCTGGTTTGTAGGTATCCACCGATATCTGAAGATCGGGTATTTCTTTGCTCAACCGGGACACCACCGGTAGCAATCTTTCAATTTCACAATTGACGGGAATAGGTTTTGCCCCGGGGCGGCTACTTTCCGCCCCAATATCCAGATAATTTGCACCCTCTTCTCTGAATTTCAGGGCTTGCCTGAGTACCGAGTCCACCCCACTGCAATGACTGGGTTCATAGAAAGAGTCTGGAGAAAGGTTGATGATTGCCATAATCTCAACCGTGCTCTCATCCTGAAATCCATTCGCATTGTTCATTGGAACAACCTTATTTATAACACGGGCAGTGTTGATCTAAAACAGAAAGGCTCCACTTCTCCTGAAAAAGAAGAAGTGAAGCCTTTCAAATAAACCTTACATCTATCGTATCGCGGCACATTCTGAAACCGCAAAACATTTAAGCGGGAGTGGGGTCGGGTAGACCGCCTCCACCCATTAAGCCTTCGCCAAATGATCCTCGTTTTTTATCTTCTTCCGTATGCGGTGGCGGAGAATCATCTTTGCTGGAGGTGTCATCCTCTCGCAAAGGCTTGCCGGCACAGATTCTGGCGATTTCATCAGCATTCAGAGTCTCTTGATCCAGCAAGGCCTGAGCCATGTTTTCGAGAATCTCCCGATTATTCTTGAGGATATCAACCGCCATATTGTATCCACCCATGACCAGAGCTTTGACTTCCTGGTCAATGAGTTTGGCGGTCTGATCACTAAAATTTTTCTGCGATGAAAAATCACGACCCAGAAAAACCTGCTCTTCTTTTGTTCCGTATGTCAGGGGTCCCATCTCTTCACTCATACCCCATTCGCATACCATCTTGCGGGCCATCTCTGTCGCCCGTTCAATATCATTCCCGGCACCCGTAGTCATTTGCCCCAGAAAAATTTCTTCAGCAACGCGACCACCCATCATGATAGCCAAACGGTTGTACAAATAGGTTCTGTGATAGGTATGTTGATCATCGACTGGTAATTGCAAGGTAAGTCCCAGAGCTCGACCACGCGGGATAATAGTGACCTTATGAACCGGATCGGTGCCCGGCAATTTAACAGCAACCAATGCATGTCCTGCTTCATGATAAGCGGTGGTTCTCTTTTCGTCTTCGCTTATGAACATGCTTCGACGTTCAACACCCATGAGGACTTTATCCTTGGCATCCTCAAAATCCTGCATGCCTACACTCTTACTGTCTTTGCGTGCGGCTAACAGAGCGGCTTCATTGACAAGGTTCGCCAAATCTGCTCCGGTGAAACCCGGTGTGCCACGTGCGATCGTTCTAAGTTCAACATTATCTTCAATAGGAACCGTGCTGGTGTGAACCTTCAGGATAGCTTCCCTGCCTTTAACATCGGCCAGACCCACCGTCACTTCACGGTCAAACCTGCCTGGACGCAATAATGCAGGGTCCAAAACATCCGGGCGGTTGGTCGCCGCAATCAAGATGACGCCTTCGTTATTTTCAAAACCATCCATCTCAACCAGTAACTGATTGAGTGTTTGCTCACGTTCATCGTGACCACCGCCAAGGCCTGCGCCTCGATGACGACCCACAGCATCTATCTCGTCAATGAAAATGATACAGGGGCTGTTCTTCTTGCCTTGTTCAAACAAGTCACGCACTCGCGATGCACCCACCCCAACAAACATTTCCACAAAATCAGAACCACTGATGCTAAAGAAAGGCACATTGGCCTCACCTGAAATCGCGCGCGCCAACAAGGTTTTACCCGTACCGGGAGGGCCTACCAGTAAGACGCCTTTAGGAATCTTACCGCCCAATTTACTGAACTTTTGGGGTTCTCTTAAAAATTCAATGATTTCATGAAGCTCTTCCTTCGCTTCATCAACACCCGCTACATCCTTAAAGGTCGTCTTGTTCTTTTCTTCATTCAGAAGTTTGGCTTTGCTTTTACCAAAAGACAATGCTTTCCCGCCACCGCCCTGCATCTGGCGCATGAAGAAAATCCAAATCCCAAGTAAAAAGATCATCGGCAACCAGGAAATCAACAAACTCATGTACCAACTGGTTTGCTCTGGCGGAACAACGACCATGCGAACTTTCTTTTCGCGTAATATACGAATCAGATCGGGATCTTTAGGGGGTGTAATCGTTTGAAACTCGCGACCATCGAGATATTTCCCCGTTATATAATCGCCTTGTATCATCACCTCTTTAACCTGACCCTCATCGACCTGTAGTAAAAAGTCGCTGAATACAACCTCAGACTGGGCAGTCAACGGTTTATTAAAGGCATTAAATAAAGCGACAAATATCAGAAGTATGACTAACCAGAGTGCAAGATTTTTATAAAACTGGTTCAAGATTTCCTCCTGAAAAAGAATGGTTTAACATGTTCTCAATGCTCCAAGTATATTCCATATAGTAACATATTTTTAAATGCCAAAGTCCAGCAATAAATTTTTAAATTAATCTATAAGACAAAGGCTTCAATCAGGAAAGTTCCCCATGAGCAGTCACCCATGTCACTTTCCGCCACACTTGTATTGAGTTAGATGCAATACTTGTTGCGTTCGATCCGTAATACGGTACAAATTTGATATCCTCATCCCAATGATCCAAATAATATCGCCTAGAGCGTTTGTCAAGACGGGAATAGACTTTCGATGCTCCCGATCTACTTTACGATCTATAAAAAACTTTTTGAGTTTTTGACTGCCACTCATCCCCAAAGGTACAAATCGGTCTCCCGGTTCATTAAACCTCCCTGTGATCCCCCCCCCTGTCATGCCAAAATCGAGGAATGCCTCTTCCGCACTATTATTCTGAGACGCATCATATGTGCTTAATAACTCGGCCCGGATTTCAATGCCTGCGGTTTCCCATGAGGTTGTGCCTGGGATTTTTATGGGAACGGCATCGCTATTTTTAAAAGTTTCAGCATCTGTACTGCTTGCTCTAAAATAAGTACCTTTTTTGATATGTCCGGTATTGCCCTGCGTTTCAAGATACCAGCCTTCTGGCAACAACGCCGGGCCTGCCGATGTTCGTTTCTGCATGATACGCCTGATATAACTGACGTGCCGAAAGGAAAACCGGCTTGCGCCTCCGTAAATTTTTCTAAGCAAACTCCAGCACAATCTTTGCTGTCCTTCATTGGATAGAGCCCAGAAAGGATTCAAATCCATAAAAATTTGTTCTTCATTTTCGTTGAGGATGATTTTTTTGAGTTGCTCGCAGTCCTGCAAACTCAATAATTTTTCTTCGTCGCGAAGAATTTGCGCCGTTTGCGTCAAAGTTTTTTTAATTTTTGGATTGTAGTCCTCCAGCATAGGTATCAACTGCATACGGATCCTGTTTCGCAAGTAATCTGTTTTCCTGTTGGAAGAATCCTCTCGGAAAGCGATTTTCTGGTCTCGGGCGTACTCTTGTATTTCTTTACGATCACAGTTCAGCAAGGGGCGAATGAAGGGATCACTGCGTTCTGACATTCCACTCAATCCTTTCATCCCGCTTCCTCTTAGCAAATTGATCAAAACGGTTTCGGCTTGATCGTCATCATTGTGACCGAGCGCGATGAAATGGGCATGTGTGGTTAATAGAGATCGCCGCAAAAATTCTCCGCGCAATATTCGGGCCGTCTCTTGAAAAGACTTCTTGATCTTTTTTGCCTCGCTGTACACATCCCCTTTTTCAGTGACAAACTCTAAACCAAGTGAATCGGCATATTGAGATACAAAATCCTCGTCAGCAATCGATTCTTCCCCTCTCGCCTGATGATTGAAATGGGCCACTGCAATTTTAAAATGAAGTTCGTCCGACAATCGCAACATCACATCCAATAAAACGCTGGAATCAATCCCACCCGAAACAGCAATCAAAACCTTGTGCTCAGGGCGAATAAAACCGGCCAACATTTTCCGCGTTTTTTGAATCAGAGTGCCCATAGGATGCAAAGACATGAGTGTAGAGGCAAGCAAATGACGATCATGATCGCCAGAATTTATTATGCGTGGAAAGGGGGGATTACAAAAATTAAAGCTGATTCAACAATTCTTGTTTCTTCTTTTGGTAAGTGGCTTCAGATATTTTTTTACTGTCTCGTAATTTCTTATAGTATCGAAGCTTTTTCTCAAGGGTTCCTAAACCACCCTCTTTAACAGCACTTTTACTTGAAGCCGACTGTGAAGTTTCGATGCTTTCAGCTTTCCATTTTGGAGGCTTGCCCTCTTTTGCTGATTTGGAATTAGAAGCTGCCTTACTTACAGATTTGTTTTCAACTTTCTCTGTTGCTACAGAGGATTTAGCTTTGTTTTTCGGATCCTCATTCCAGGTGATCTCAATGAAAGCATCTTTTTTAAGTTTTTGAACCCATTCTTTGTATTTTTCTTCGGTCGCCTTTTTAAGAATTAAATTCTTCAACTTTTCTCTCAGCTTATCGTCAAGCGGCTTTGTGTGCCCGGGGAAAACCTTATCCACTTTTATAATATGAAAACCAAACTGGGTTTTTACAATATCGCTCACGCCACCCTCTTTCAAAGCAAACGCCGCCTTGTCAAATTCTGGAACCATGCGGCCCTTTTGAAGCGTACCGATTTCTCCCCCCGATGAAGCGGAAACATCTTCCGAATAAAGACGCGCCATTTCCTCAAAAGATTTTCCAGATCGGATTTCTGCTAAAACCATTTCAGCACGTTTTCTTTTAACTTCAATTTCCTGATCCGTGAGTGCATCATCCAAAATAAATAGAATGTGCCGGACCGAAATTTTCCCAGCGACCCAATAATCCTTCTTTGTACGCTCGTAGTACTTTTCAATGAGCGAATCTTTAACGACCAGGTTACGTCCAAACTGATACCTTGCCACTTGTCCCATAATCAGCTGGTTACGAATCTGGTCTTTGTATTGCTCTATCGTTCTTCCTTCCTTTTCAAGCATCATCTTCATTTGCTCTTCGTTGATGCCATTATCTTCTTTCACATCATTCAACGCGGCTTCAACACGGTCCTCTTCTACCTGGATTCCCAGTTTTTTACCATGTTGTATTTGCAATTTTTCTTCAATAATAATATCCAGAATTTGCTTCAGCAGTTCATCCCTCGGAGGAATTTTCTCACCTGTACGGCTCATCATTTGACGAAAAGGATGTTCTCTTTCGTAAACAGCACTCATGGTTATAATTTCACTGTTGACCTTGGCAACCACTCTGTCATAAACCATGGCGACGGAGGGGTTGGCAAACAGCAAATTTGCAACCAACAGGTATAAGACCGCTGAAAGGCGGTCAGGAAATTTGTGCAAAAGTTTCATGGATGATTTGAATTTTCGCCTGCCCTTTCAACTCGTTCAACCATTTGTTGAAAGCGGCGTCTTGTTTTTCTTGCAAGAGTCGATTAGAGATCATCGTTCTGGATTCCTCGAAGGTCATTTTTCTACCTTCTTTTTTATCCACAACTTTAAAGAGATGATAACCGTATGGAGTTTTGATGATTTCGCTCGTCTGACCCTCTTTTAATTTAAAAACAGAGTCAAACTCTTCGAGCATTTGCCCGACTGAAAAATATCCCAGATCTCCGCCATAAGCCCCTTCGGGTGCTACAGAATAATCACGTACCAAATCCGCAAATTTATTCTTTTTAGATTTTAGCTTATCTTGAATTTCCCGAGCTTCTTTTTCAGTTTTAACCATGATATGAAGCGCACGCACCTGCTCTTTCGTGGCAAACTCATCGGCATGTGACTCAAAGTATGAATGCAACTGCTCATCATCTACCATTACTTTACTATTGACCCTTAACAGAATCAATTTATTTGTCAACAAGTTGAATTTAAAATTGTTTTCCCATTCTTTAAGAGAACGGCCAGTCAATTCCATATAATCCGCAAATGCCTTTTCGCTGAAACCGTTTATGGCTTCATGGATTTCCTGTTTCAACTCGTCTGAAGTCACAGAAAGGCCCGCATTTGCAATTTCACGGCTGAACAATTCGTTTTTTACGAGCTCATTCATGGCTTGCAACTTCAAAACATACTTTTCCTCTAAAGAAGTTTCTTTATTATGCAGATGAAACTTCTTTCGTAACTCTTTAATCTGTTTTTTAAAATCTCCGACTGTTATCACCTTGCTATTGATTTTGACCACTGGAGATGAGTCGCTGATCGTTACATCTTCAACGGCATTACTTTCGCAGGCCATCAGAAAAACCAACAATAAAATGCTGAGCATCCAACCCGCATCGAAGCCTGAAATTTTTCTGTTCCATTTATTTTGCATTTATCACACCTGCCAATTGCCTCAAGCATCGCTGCACCGTGTCCAGATCGTCCTGCCAGGTGATGCGATCGAGCAAGACTCCCATTTTAAACTCGGACAGGAAGGAGAGACGACTGTCAATATTTTGAGTCAATTTCCCAGTCTCTATTTCGACATCGTCCAGAAAATGCAAAATCGCTTTGGGGCCTTTCAACTCGATCTTTGAAACCTTTATTTTCCTGCAAATTGCTTTGACCGCAATCACACCCAAAAGTTTTTTCACATCTGACGGGACAGGACCATAACGATCCGCCAATTCCGTTTCCATGTATTCACATTCTTTGGCCTCACCCATCAATTGAATCCGACGATAAATTTCAAGGCGTTGATTCAAATCGGGAATATAGTCTTTGGGGATGAACCCTTTGATCATCAAATTCACTTCCGGTTCAAATGCGGTATCCACTTTCTGGCCATGAATCTCTTTCACCGTTTCATCCATCAGCTTGCAATACATATCGAAACCGATGGAGGAAATATGTCCCGACTGTTTGTGTCCCAACATATTGCCGACACCACGGATTTCCATATCACGCGCGGCCAGCTGAAACCCTGCGCCCAGTTCATTCAGTTCCTGTATCGCGGTGATTCTCTGTCGGGCTTCTGTAGAAATTGCCATGGCCCCCGGTATCAATAAATACGCGTAAGCCTGATGCTTGTATCGACCCACTCGGCCTCGCAACTGATACAGTTGGGCCAAGCCAAACTGATCCGCTCGATTGATGATGATCGTATTCGCTGCAGGTATATCCAGACCCGACTCAACAATGGTAGTGCAAATCAGAACATCGATCTCTTTTTCGATGAACATGCGCATCACATTTTCCAATTGCTTTTCCGGCATCTGACCATGACCGATGCCAATACGCGCACGGGGAACAATCCTGCGGATCATCTCTGCAACGGAATGAATGCTATGAACCTTGTTGTGTACGAAAAAAATCTGCCCTTGCCGATCCAGTTCGCGCTGGATGGCTTCCTGAATGACCTGTTCATCAAATTTGCGGATATAGGTTTTGATCGCCATTCGATCTCTTGGCGGTGTTTCTATAACGCTCAAATCACGCACTCCCATGAGAGAAAAATGCAGTGTTCTGGGAATTGGCGTCGCCGTGAGGGTCAAAATATCGGCGGATGACCGCATTTGTTTGAGCTTTTCCTTGTGTTTGACGCCGAAACGTTGTTCTTCATCAATGATGACCAATCCAAGATCAGCAAACTGAACATCTTTTGACAGGATGCGATGGGTGCCTATGAGGATATCCACTTCTCCATGCTTCAAGCCTTTCAAAACCTGTTTCTGCTCTTTAGGAGATACAAAGCGGGACAGGCAGGCGATATTCAAGGCAACGTTTTTGAAGCGTTCGAGAAAAGTTTTATAATGTTGTTGTGCGAGCAATGTGGTGGGGACAAGAACCGCAACCTGTTTCTTCTCGAATGCCACCTTAAAAGCCGCACGCATCGCTACTTCGGTTTTTCCGTAACCCACATCTCCACAAACGAGCCGATCCATGGGTTTGTCTTTTTCCAGATCCTCCTCGATTTCTTCAATCGCTTTCAACTGATCGTCTGTTTCGACGTATTCAAAGGAGTCGGCAAATTCCTGCATTGGAATGGGATTGGGTCGATAGGCGTGCCCTTCTGCCAACTCTCGAACCGCATAGAGTTTTAACAAATCTCCCGCCATTTCCTGCAAGGCCTTTTTCACCTTGCCCGTTTGTCGTTTCCAGGCAACACTGCCCAACTTGCTCAACGGCGGTGTCCCCTCCCCCGCGCCGACATACTTTTGGAGCAAACCCAAACCTTCCATGGGCACGTAGAGACGTTCTTTATCGGCAAATAATAATTCCAGAAATTCACCGCCACTGAAATCCGTTGTCAGTTCACGGGTTCCCATATAGAGCCCGATGCCGTAATCGACATGGACCAGATAATCCCCCGATTTTAAATCTTTAAACCCTCTCTGAAAACTTTGTGATTTGGGTTTTCTTCGTGCCGGTGCTTTATAACCTCGACCAAAAATTTCGTGTTCGGCGACGAAAACCGTATCGAATTCTGGGAACTCAAATCCCATACTCAACACGCCTTGATCGACGTCGTAATGCAAACGGTATTCGTCCTGCAATTCCTGAAGTCTTTTCGCTTGCCCCTTCGTGGGGGCTACCGTGATGATTTTACGATCCTCACCTTCCCAACTGAGTGCCTGCTCCGCCAGATTTTCAAATTGTCCGCGAAACGGTGGATTGAGGGACACGTTGAAATGAAAGGTTGCGGGCTCACTGCTCATTTTCAATGCATTGAGGAATAAAATCTTACTATCCTTCAAACGAGAGAAAAACTCGTCCCGCTTCATGAAAAAATCTTCAACCGGCGGCAAGGCATCGCCACGTTCCACTCCAGACGCGAATTCTTCCTCCGCAATATTGATGAAGGCATCCATTTTTTCAAGCACGGCATCTTCTTCATCGATGACCAGCAAAGTGCCTTCGGGCAGATAATCCATTAAAAAAGATCTCTGCTCATAATAAAAAGGCAGATACCGCTCCATCCCGGAGAACATTCTCAACTGCATGATCTGCTCGACCGTTTCTTTGACATGACGGTCATCGGCCTTTTGACTCTGAGCCCTTGCAAGTAATTTCTCCACCGCGCGTTTTGCCTGTCCTTCTGAGGGGCAAATTTCCTTTACGGGAAACAGAGAAACACTTTCCAATTCATTTGTCGATACTTGTGTGACACCATCAAACTGGCGGATGGCTTCGATTTCATCACCAAAAAATTCGATCCGGTGTGGCGCATGTTCAGAGGGCATATAAAAATCAACAATATCTCCGCGCACACTGTAATCACCCTTCACTTCAACAATCGATACCCGGTTGTAGCCATTTTCCGCCAAACAGGTTTCCAGGAATTCGCGTTCGAGACTGTCGCCTTTTGCCAATGGAAATCTTTGAGAGACCAATTCTTTAGGAGGAACTACCGCTTGCAGAAACGCCGTCAGGGGTGTGACAAGAAATACATCCTTGTCTTCCAGACAATGTGACAGGACCGAAAGTCTTTCGCCTTCGGTTTCTTTGAGTGGAGAAATATTTTCATAGGGCAAAATTTCCCATGATGGGAAGAATCCAGGAGTCGTTCCAGATTTCACAACCCGCTCAAAATACTTCAAATCGCCAAACAGGGTTTCAGCGGAATTGAATTCCGAAGACAGCACGCAAATGGGACCGGAATATTTTTTTTTGATTTGCGCCAGCAAGTACGCTTTAGAGGAACCCGGCAAACCCTCTGCCCGGGCGATACCACTCTCATTGCTTTTCAACCAGTCCCACAAGAGACCCACTGCAGTCTCGGTTGAGGCATTGCTTTCAATCGAAATATTCATTCACTACCAGAAATTGGGAAAACGTTGGGGGAAGGTATCCAGGAATAGAGACAAGAAATAACGACAACTCGCTACGGATTATTACGTGCTGCTTGAGCCGGTGGGGATTTTAACAGATGCTCCCACTTGGGTTCCCCCTTGGGTTTGAAATTGACGCAAACGATAAATGACGGTCCTTCAAAAAAATTCAATTTAAAATTCCCGCCGCCAAAACGATCTTTCAAGTACTCTTCAGGTCGGTCTCGAAATTGATTGAACTCTTCCAAAGTGAATTGGGCGATTTCGTGAAAGGAGATGACAACGCCTTCATAGATACCCACCAAAAGAACGCAATTCACATTCGCGTATATTTCTTCAAAACGACGGTCCATCTCTTCAGGAGAGGGATCACGCTTGAGTTCTCGTCTCAACTTGGGCTTATAATAGTCCCGGAAAGCTTTTTTAACCCACACATTGGCCTCGATTTATAGAGCGTTTTCTTATTCAAGAGAAAAGGAAACAGAGAAAGCCCCGCAAGTTAAAAATCCTTGAAGGGCGTAACAGAACTTTTATTTAACTGTAGGGAAAAACAAAAAATCATTAAAGGTACATCATTACGGAATACAGGTTCATCTCAAGCTCCCTTTATATTTTCTAGCATAAATCAGTAAATGAAACAATGAATTAAACCTGGCTAAAGCAACGGGTATCATTTTCTCAATTGTGAAATCCTCTCACTTTCCTTATACTTTCATCATTTTTCAGGCTCTGCCCTGAATGTGTTTTAAATTAATTCCTTACTTCAAAATTATATCTTATGTCTTCTCCAAATACCGTTCGGCTGGGGCTGATCCAATCGGTCTGCGTTACCGACACAGAAACAAATCTGCAAACGGCTTTGGATTCAGCCGCTACGGCTGTTGAGCGCGGTGCGCAAATCGTCTGCCTGCCGGAAATGTATCGTTCGCGCTACTTCTGCCAGACGGAAGATCATTCTCTCTTCGACCTCGCGGAGACCATTCCAGGTCCATCAACAAATGCGTTTCAAGCTTTTGCCTTGAAGCATCAGGTGGTGATGGTGGTCCCGATTTTTGAAAAAAGAGCGCAGGGCCTCTATCACAATTCTGCGGTGGTGATCGATGCCGATGGTTCTATCGCGGGCATGTACAGGAAGATGCACATCCCTGACGATCCCTGTTTTTACGAAAAATTTTATTTCACTCCCGGCGATCTTGGTTTCCGCAGTTTTGATACCAGATACGGACGCATCGGGGTTCTCATCTGCTGGGACCAATGGTTCCCGGAAGCGGCGCGTTTGACCGCTCTCACCGGGGCTCAAATCCTGTTCTATCCAACCGCTATCGGATTTCAGGATTGCGATGCTCAATATGCAACCCGGCAAAGGGAGGCCTGGCAAACGGTGCAACGCGGGCACGCCATAAGCAATGGGGTTTTTGTAGCATCAGTGAACCGTTTTGGCCGAGAGGATGCCCTGCAATTCTGGGGCAATTCTTTTGTATCCGATCCTTTTGGAGCAATCATCGCGCAGGGCCCTAATGATCGGGCGGAAATTCTGCTGGCGGATTGCGATTTGAACCTCATTGAGGAGACTCGAAGAAACTGGCCTTTTCTGCGCGACCGCCGTGTCGACGCCTATTCAAATATTTTAAAGCTCTATGACGATGAAAAATAATCCCGCTTCTCTTGGCTACCGCATGCCTGCGGAATGGGAACCGCAGTCTGGCATTTGGCTTGCTTGGCCGCACAATCCCGATACCTGGCCAGGTAAAAATCTGGCAGACATTGAATCCGTTTATATCGACATTGCCCAAGCTCTCTGCAACGAGGAAACGGTCCATATTCTGGTCAATGATTTTGCCGGACGCGATAAGGCAAAAATGCTTTTAGCGGAAAGGAAACTTTCCTCTGAGCAAATCAAACTGCACATCATTGCGCACAATGATTCCTGGATACGTGACTACGGTCCTAATTTTATCATTCGTGAATTTGAGGGCCAAAAACAACTGGCATTCAATAATTGGGGATTCAATTCCTGGGGCGGAAAGTATCCCTGGAATCTGGACAACAAAGTGAATGACCATATCGCATCGGCTTTGTCTATCGATCAATTCAAACCGGGAATCGTTCTTGAAGGTGGTGCCATTGAAGTCAACGGTCAAGGCCTTTGTTTGACGACCGGATCCTGCCTTCTCAACGAAAGCCGAAATGGCAAGGTCACCCAAGAGGCAATGGAACGCTATCTACAGGATCATTTGGGGATATCGAAGACGATTTGGCTGGAAGGTGGTTTTCTGGATGGAGACGATACCGATGGACACATCGATAATCTGGCCCGGTTTGTTTCCCCTTCTACGGTTGTCTGTGTCGTAGAGGAGAACCCTGCGGACCCCAATTACGAGGGGCTTGCCAAAAACCGCAAAACACTGGAACAGGCAACCGATCTGGAAGGGAATCCTTTAACCGTCATCCCTCTTCCTATGCCCGATCCGGTCATGGATCAAGGTATTCGTCTGCCGGCAAGCTATGCTAATTTTTATATTGGGAATCGAACGGTTTTATTACCAGCCTACGGGGGGGAGAAGGATAAACTCGTAGAAAAACTACTGCGACCTCTATTTCCAAATCGTGAAATAGTACCCATTCACTCTACAGATTTGATCGCGGGCCTGGGAGGAATTCACTGCATCAGCCAGCAAATGCCCTCCACTTAAAATTAAAATCGACTGACTGCGTTCGTCTTCTCAGTTGGCTACTTTTTCGGGACTCTTAGCGACTGCAATATTTGCGGGAGGAGAAGTTTTCAAATGAGCTACTTCTTTTTCCAGAGACCGAACGGTCCTGTTAAGACACATATTAGCTCCCGACAATTTCACTTTTTCTAATTTTCCAAATAACCATGCAATGAAAAAACCAACTGCGAATGCAGTCAGAATTCCGTTGATCACTGTAATGTGAAAGGAATGCACCTGAAGTTGGAAATCATAATAGTGGATCTCCATAGAACCAAGATTTTCCAAGGCCAAAGCAGAGACAATGATAAGAAATAGAAGTGTCAGTATGATTTTAATAGCAGGCATTATTTGTCTTATACTAGAGGGGTTATAAACGGATACAATCCCCCTCAATAATTGAGGGGGACTTGCCATTATACGCTAATTTAGTTAAGCCTCCACACCCATATAGCGACTTCGACTAAAGGTCTTCATCTTCCTTTTCATCTTCGTCGTCATCTTCAGCGTCACCTTCTGGCTCTTCTGCAGGAGCTTCACTGGCGTGCTCTTCAGCAGGGGCGTCACTGGCATGCTCTTCAGCAGGGGCGTCACTGGCATGCTCTTCAGCAGGAGCTTCACTGGCATGCTCTTCTGCAGGAGCTTCACTGGCATGCTCTTCAGCAGGAGCAGCTTCGCTCGCATGAGTTTCCTCCGCAGGGGCTTCACTGTCGTGTCCTTCAGAAGTTTCACCATCCTCGCCATCTTCGCCATCTTCAGCTTCGCCGTCCTCAGCCTCACCTTCTGGCTCTTCACTACCGCTGGCGTGCTCTTCTACAGCCTCACTGGCATGCTTTTCAGGAGCTTCGCTCACGTGCTCTTCTGCATGAGCCGGGCTTTTAGAGTGTGAAGTATCCAGATCGCTCTCGTCTTCTCGAACTTCAACGGTGCCAGTGGACGAACCGGAGGAGACACCAAAATCATTCAGTAACGCTTCGATACTTTTGGCAATGTTGCCGGACTTGGCTTTGACTTCTGCAGAATCACCCATAGAAAGATCGGTGACAGTAACCAGAGCGCGTTTGAGCTCCATAATAGCCATGGATCGTTCGTAGTTCCCTACCTTAGACTTCAACTTATCTACGTTTGTATTGACTGTTTCAAATTTATCATCAATCTCTTTTCGCAGTGGATCAAACTTATCATTCAACTCAGCAACCGTTGCGCCCACCTCGTCAACCTTGGTCCCCATACCTTTTACGGAGTCTTCAACAGCTGTTACGCTGGCACCAAATGTTTTGATGCTGGCATCCACTTCGTTGACTTTAGAGTCAGCTTTGACCAGGCGGTCATCCAGATCGCGGATGAAAAACAGGACAAACAGAATACCAATACCAAGAAGTCCAAAACCTAAAAAGGCAATTGCCTTAAACATGCTCAGATCTTCCACTTCCTTATTTACGTCTGGAAGGGGCTTGTCATATTCAGCTTCGAGGTTATCTTCCTCACTGTCTCCTTGAGCATAATAAGAGCTGGCGTCTTCATTTTCTTCCTTTTTAATCTCTTCAAGCCGATCCTCGGAAGTTTCCTCCGCTTTGCTCTCTTCGTTCTCTTTTCCGTCTTTACTGTCGGTCATACTTTCCTCCCAATCAACCTTTGTAAATTATATTTTGATTTACCTTTATTTAAATACTATAAACCCGAACACCAAGCTCGAGAATTTTCCAAATCAAAAACGCAAAATCTTCCCCAGTTTGTACTATAATAAACGTATGATATTTGCAACTTGATCTGACTCAATACGACTATTATTTTTGGACAATGACGGGGAATTCGCTCTCCCTTGGGTTCACCTAAGAATAAGTGTCTGATAGTCCCAATAATGCCAAGCCCTGAACGAATAACAGGCAGGCATTTAATCCTATACTAAAACAGGACTCTAAGCGAAAATGAAGGTTGATCTTACTAGTGGCTTCGCATATTTGTCAAGAAAAAACAAATTTTTAAGTATCCCCATTCTGGGTCTCATTTGTATCACATTTTACTTCAATAGTTTCGCAATCGCAGAAGGTTTGGATCGTGGTTTTATATACTCAAAACAGCTGTCTGAACTCTCCACAGACAGACGCGTTATCATTGATACTCGCTCTGCCTGGAAATATTTTATCGGGCACATTCCTGATTCCGTTAATCTTTCCGATTGGCGAGATTTTACTGAAAAAGAAGGCGTTCCAGGCATCCTGATTAAAAATAAAACCGAAATTGCTAAAAAGCTGAGTGCTTTGGGCATTGACAAGTCTAAGGAGATCATCATTTACGGCGATCCTCTTGATCCCTGGCGTATCGATGGAAGGATTTACTGGATGCTGGAGTTTTACGGTTTCTCCAATCTGTATTTATTGGATGGGGGGGTCGATCAGTGGAGCCAATCTGGCGGGGCAATATCTCGGGGTAAACAATTTGATACGGTGACAACTTCTTTGCAAGCTGAAGATATCCTCTTCAATTGGAATATCAGTGCGGATAAAAACTGGATAAAGCAACGATTGGGCTCTGCGAACCTCGCGATCATTGATAATCGGATCGAAAAAGAGTATAAGGGCTCGACGCCATATGGCTCACCACGTGGAGGTCATATTCCTGGTGCGAAGCACATTGACTGGCGTGATTTTTTTAATCAACAGGGGCAACTAAAAAGTAAGCCTGAACTTTTATCCATTCTGAACAAAAACGGCATACAGGATGGAATGGAAGTTGTCGTTTACTGCACCGGTGGGGTGCGTTCGGCAATGGCCTATTTCGTTTTCAAATACCTTGGATTTCCCGTAAGAAATTATGACGGCTCCTGGTGGGATTGGAGCCAAGACCTTGATATGCCAATAGAAAATTCCTAATGAGTGAAGACTACTTTATGGCGGGGAATTCCATCCCCGTTGGGCAACGACTACGCATCGAAAAAGACGGGCAGAGGATCAGCGTTTTTAATATAGATGGAAATTATCACGCCATTGTCGATGCTTGCCCGCACAAACTGACAGCACCTTTATTTCGCGGCACTCTGGAGGGTGAAACCATTCAATGCCCGAATCATGGTTTCTGCTTCGACTTGAATACCGGCGAGTGCAACAAAGGACCTCACCTCAAAGCCGTTGTTTTTCATGTGCGTGAAGAAAATGGGAAAATCTTCATTGGTCCTCCCAAAAACGAATCATAAAAAACACCTCCAACTCCAACTCGATCTACACTTTTTGCAATGGCTTGACTGAGAATATTTTTAACAAATTCATTTCCCCTGTAAAGTCAAGATTCAACTCGTGCTTTTCAAATCGGCCCGCCCGTCTTTAGCCCATACGAATTTTTCAAACCGATCTCTTAGTGATGTGATCCTTCCTCGGGACCCGGAGCGGGAGGTGCATAACCACCAGAACCTTCTTCCTGGCTACCTTCATGACCGTGCTCGTGTTGTGATCCTTCCTCCATCATCTCATTTCTCATCGGGCGACCCAGTGCTTCCGAGGCATGCTTCAATGCTTCGCTGTAATGTGTCAATGCTTCCTTTGCATGATTCACCGCCGTTTGACCATGTTGCTTCAGTTCGGGACTGGCATCATCCATTTGCAATGCAAATTCCAGATGTTTGACCATTTCTTCCAAATGTAAAAAACCTTCTTCACCATGGCCCAAGGCAACGCTGGCATGCCCCATGGCCTGCCCGTAACTATTTCCAGTCAAAAACAAAAGCATCGTTAAAGATAAAAATAATTTATGCAAAACATTAAACCGCATCGCTGTATCTCCTTAAAATTTATAATCCCGTGTCCCTATCCGTCAAGATAACTTGTTTTTGTATTCTAAGTGTTTTGGACACAAGAAAAAACAAAAAAGCCTCAAAAAACTTTAAGTGATTCAGCTTCATGTCAATCATAGAGTGATATTCACTTTTTGTATTAAAAAAAAATTATAAAAAATACGGAATAAATCTCTTAGAGAAACTATCTTAGTTGTCTGTAAATTACAGCTACTGTATTGATAATTATATCCGTACTGTTGAACCCTCTGTGCCAATATGAGTGAGACACTTTACCCCTCTTAAATTACTGTAGGGCGGTGAGGTGAAATATCATGAATAAGACAATGAAATCCATCCCGGTAATGGAAGGAGCCTTCAAGGCGACTGGAGTGAACGGGAGGGATGATAACCCGAATCAAATTTCTCCGCCCTTGGAGTCTGCCGTGAAACCGCCCAACCCGGAAGTCTCGCAAATTGCAAAACGGCGACGCTTCTCCGCCGACTACAAGTTGAATATTCTGCGCCAGGTGGACGCCTGCTCGGAGGTTGGGGAAATCTCCGCGCTTCTTCGTCGCGAAGGGCTTTACGCTTCTCACTTGAGTGTCTGGCGTCGTCAACGCGACGCCGGTTCTTTGCAAGCTCTCAAACCGAAAACGAGGGGACGCAAGCCCGCACAGAAAAATCCTCTCGCTGATGAAAATGCACGCCAGCAGAGGGAAATCAAACGTCTTCAATTGCGCCTCAAGAAGGCCGAGATCATTATCGACGTCCAAAAAAAAGTCTCGGAGATGTTGGGGATCACGCTCGCCTCCCCGGAAGGGAGCGAGAACGAATCATGACCCACACTCAAACTCTATCAAATAATATCGGCGTCTGGCCTGCTTGCAAGGCCCTCGGCGTCTCACGCGCCGGGTATTACCGAGCCTGCAAACCATCGCTATTTCCTGAGAAGAAATCAGTGCGTCCTGCTTCACCAAGGGCTTTGCGGTCAGCCGAAAAACAAACCGTGCTCGATCTCCTGCATTCGGAGCGTTTTGTTGATACGGCACCGCAGGAAATCTACGCAACCCTTCTCGATGAAGGGAAATACCATTGCTCTGCCCGAACGATGTACCGCATTTTGCACGAGAACAAAGAGGTTCGGGAGCGGCGCGATCAACTCAGGCATCCCAAGTACAAGAAACCGGAGTTACTGGCAACATCGCCCAATCGGGTTTGGTCATGGGACATAACCAAACTGCTCGGGCCACGCAAGTGGAGCTATTTTTATCTCTACGTCATCCTCGATATTTTCAGTCGTTACGTGGTCGGGTGGATGGTTGCGGATCGAGAATCGGCAAAGCTTGCAACCAGACTCATTCAGGAAACCTGCGAGAAGCAAGGCATTCAGCAAGGCCAGTTGACGCTTCATGCCGACCGCGGATCGTCTATGAGATCCAAAGCCGTGGCCTTCCTGCTGGCTGATCTTGGCGTTACGAAGACTCACAGTCGGCCTTATACCAGTGACGATAACCCGTTCTCCGAATCGCAATTTAAGACTTTAAAATACCGACCCGGGTTCCCGGATCGTTTCGGTTGCATTCAGGATGCGAGAGCTTACAGTCAAAGTTTTTTTGATTGGTACAACAAGGAGCATCGGCATTCCGGGATTGGATTGTTCACGCCAGAGGCTGTTCATTATGGACAAGCGGAGGAAATACGGAAGCAGAGAGAAAATGTTTTGCTTGAGGCATACGAGGCGCATCCCGAGCGATTCGTGAAAAAGATTCCAGAACCCGCGCCCTTGCCGACGGCAGTTTGGATCAATCTGCCAAAACTGGAGAAGAGCTTGGAAAAGTACACTAATTAATCACTTTCAGTGTCTCAAAGTCATTGACACGTTCCGGAATTTAAATGCTAAGCGGAAAATTCCTAAGCATACGTTGTGAATATTAATTTTAAGGACAACATAATGGAATCGCTCTCTCCTAAAAATTCACAGGAAAATTTAACGACTACTGATATCTCCATATCATCATTTGATATGGTGGCCTCCTTATCCACCGCACTGGATTTGATCGATCCTAAACTTATTAACCACCATAAACGTGTTTGTTATATCGCCACAAGCCTTGCATCTTTCATGGGATTCGCTCACGATGAACTACAAAAAATTTATCTGGCATCTATCCTGCACGATATAGGAGCTATAGCTTTTGAAGACCGACTCAATAGTGTTGAATTTGAGTACGGTGGTGGTGAAACCCACGGTATTTTAGGTGCGAAATTATTGTTAGAGTTCTCTCCATTCGCCAATCTGGCACCGCTGGTCATGTATCACCACACCTGGTGGGATCATGGCAAAGGAAAACTTTCCTTAGATCAAAAGGTACCCTACACCAGCCACCTGATTCATCTTGCGGATAGAATTGCGATTTTAGTCAACGATCAGCAACCCATTCTTTCCCAAATCTCTGAAATAGAAAAAGATATCATTGGGCAATCAGACAAGATGTTCTCCTCTGAATTTGTCAGTGTATTCCTAAAAATCTCAAAGAAAAATACTTTCTGGCTGGATCTGGCATCACCCAACATAGGATGGATTCTGGGTAGAAAATTTAGTTTTCTGCAAACCATGCTGGGATTGGACGATTTGAGTGACTGGTCTCGTTTTTTTGCGGTCATCATAGACACACGATCCCGGTTCACAGCGACTCATTCCAGTGGTGTCGCCGCCACCGCGCAGAAACTCGCCAGCCTATTTAATTTTTCAGCTCTTGATTGCAAAAAAATGGAAATAGCAGGTCACCTGCACGATATCGGAAAGCTGGCGGTACCTAATTCGATTTTGGAAAAATCGGGTCAGTTAAACACCAAGGAATGGCGAGTTGTGCATGCTCATTCCTATTACACCCACTCTATTTTGGATCAGATCACAGGCTTTGAAGAAATCACTCGTTGGGCTTCTAATCACCACGAGACCCTTGATGGAAGAGGATACCCTTTTGGACACAGTGGTGAAGAATTATGCATAGGCTCCAGAATCATGATGGTGGCAGATATTTTTACCGCCTTGGCAGAAGACCGTCCCTATCGAAAAGGACTGAATGAACAAAAAATCCAGAACGTGTTTTTTGAATGTATTCAAAAAAACAAACTCGATCCTCTAGTGACAGAAGCTCTACTCGATAATTATGAAATCATGAATTGCATTCGAATTGGCGCACAGGTCAAGGAAGCCCAAAGATTACAGAAATTTTGGGAAACTGCGACTTCTCATAATTAAATCTAAAGATATAAATGGGATTTTAAATTCACCAATTGACTTAATTTATTTCGCAAATGCAGTTATTTAATTTTGGAGAATCTAAAAATGGGCGCACTTTATGGAAATACTCAATTGACCGGAAAAGAACGGTTTTTTGAAGACATTATCGTCTCGAAAACTGATCTACAGGGAAAAATCACTTATGCAAACCGTACTTTTCTGGAAATTGCGGGTTTCCCAAATGAAAAGTCATGCCTGGGTCAACCTCATAACACCATCAGACATCCAGATATGCCCCGGGCCGTATTTTACCTACTGTGGGAAACAATAAAAAAAGATCAGGAAATTTTCGCTTATGTTTTAAACCGCTCTCTCAACGGAGATCACTACTGGGTGCTCGCGCACGTAACCCCCAGCCATGACATAAATAACAATATCATCGGATATCATTCCAATCGACGTATCCCGAATAGAAAGGTGCTGGAAGAAAATATTATTCCTCTGTACAAAAATTTATTGAGCATAGAAAAATCATGTTCCAGTCCTCAAACGGGAATGGAAAAGGCTTTTCAAACAGTTCTCAATCTTTTAAGCGATGCCAAGTTGGGATACAACGAATTCATATTTTCTCTGGGGGTATAAATCAATGAACATACCAATAAAAAAAGAGTTCAATCATTTTTCTGTGAGCACTCCTTCGGATGAAAGCGTCAACGTTGCAGAAATTGAAACAGCACTGGTTACGATCAAACAAATATGTGCTGGCAACTTTGAAGTACGTATCACTGACATTAAATCCACGGGACCATTAGGAGAACTGCTCAATACTGTAAACGATCTAGTGGATCGTTGCGACGCTTACATCCGTGAATCAAAAGCCTGTATGGAACATGTCAATAACAACCAATATTTCCGAAAGATCATTGAAACCAATATGGAAGGTTCATTTCTCATTGCCAGCAAGACGATCAATGGGGCTCTTCTGGCCATGAAGAATAAATCTCAACAATTCAAACAACTAACGGATCACTTTGAAGATTCAGTGGAAGCTTCTATGGGAATGATTGTCAATTCCTCATTTGAATTGAACCAATCTTCCAAAACAATGGAAGACGTGGCAAGCAAAACCAGCTCACAGGCCATGCTTTTAACCGAACACGCCGCAGAATCATCGGCCAATGTTCAAACAGTTGCCGCCGCATCAGAACAGCTCTCTGCATCCATCAATGAAATCAGCCAGCAAATTATATTAACAAACAAACTTGTTGGGGAAACCACCCTTGTAACGACGGATACAACACAAAAAGTCAATGAATTGCAAACGGCGGGAAAACAAATTCGCAATGCGATAGATATTATTCAAAAAATTGCAAAACAAACCAATCTCCTCGCATTGAATGCCACCATTGAAGCCTCTCGTGCAGGCGAAGCCGGTAGAGGATTTGCGGTTGTTGCGAATGAGGTAAAAAATCTGGCCAAGCAAACGGCCGAAGCAACAGAGGAAATTCGTGGTTACGTAACGAATATCGAATTTGCAATCGATGGAACCAAATCCAGCATTGAAAAAATCTCGGATCAAGTGGAAGAAATAAGCGCGTCAAACACTTCCGTTTCTGCGGCTGTAGAAGAACAAGGTGCTGCAACAAATGAAATAGCCCGCAATATAGAACAGACTTCCGCACGAATAAAGGAAATGACTTCAAATATCGTCGAAGTCTCCAACTCAGCAGAAAACGTAGGCAATATAGCCGCTGAAGTCAATACTGCCGCGACCAACCTTTCTACTCAATCCGATGCGCTGCAAACGGCTGTTGAAGCCTATTTGAAGGAAGCAAGAGCGGCTATTTAAAACAAGAGTGATCGCAGATAAGTACAAACCCTAGCCCTACCTCTAAAGTTTTCCACGAATGCAGGAGAAAAAAAAGCCCCCGGATATTTCCGGGGGCTGTAGACTTTATCAAGCTGATTCTCTCTATACCTGCATTCGCATGACTTCTTGATAGGCTTCGACAATTTTGTTGCGAACCTGCATGGTCAGACGGAAAGCCAGATCGGCCTTTCCAACAGCAATCATGGTCTCATGAATATTGCCTGTTTTACCTGCCGCAAAATCTTCAATTGCCGTATCGGCCTGCTTCTGCAGATCATTTACTTTCTGTAAGGACTCTGAAAGAGTGTCTGCAAAACTCACTCCTCCATCAGCACCATCAGCAGGTTTGGATTGGGCCGGCTTGGGAGCCCCTACACCCTGCAATCCCTTCAAACTGGACTGTAATGTGATGTCGTTCATTTTATGCAACCATCGATCATTATTTCTAACTATATTTAAAAACTCACACCAACCTGAAAACCTGTTTCTTATGTTTTCAAGCGGATAAATTCAAATCCTAAAACCTACCACTACTTCTTTATAATTTAAAATCTTCTTGCAATATTGTCAATGCTTAAAAACCGTTATTGAGCCTGTTCTGTGATTGCCGCTCGTACAGTAGAGGCACGTTTCATCATCAATGCAATCGTGGCGTTGTACTGAATCTGGTTTTCTGCCAGTTTCGCCATTTCTTTGTCCACATTAACATTGTTGCCATTCGACTTTGCCGCATCGACTTCTTCAAAAACATCGGCCTCCAGATTTTTGATCCCTTCATTCGAAGGCCCCATGTGTTTTGAATTGGTTGAACTCATGCTCACTTTGCCATCCATATTCAAAACACTTCGCAATTGAGCTCCAAAATCCAGATCCTGTGCTTTAAAATCGGGTGTCTCTGCATTGGACAAATTACTTGATATCAGCATATGACGCTGAGAATTGAAATCCAGGCTCTTTTTCATCATCGCCGGAACATTGTCCGAAAATAAAATTTTATCTATAAGCATAGGCCATCTCCTTTAGCACTTGATAAAGCAAGTTATGTGCCATCGCAGAATGACTCATGCCTATGCATGATTTTTCGGGATAAACCATTTAAAACATTAGCTTTATATATTTCTTAAAAAGAGATTTTCTCCCTCTATTTTTTGTCAGAAGGAAATTATTACCTCCTCAAATGTGGAAATTTTGACGCAACTCCAATTTTTTACGACAAACGAACATACCTACCCAGTTTTATGTAAGTTTGTTATAATTTTTACTAAAATAAATACAAGCACCCATTTCAAACGTCTGGCCATGCCCATTGAATTAGAAAAATTGAATCAAACGCTCCAGGGTTTTGGCAAAGAAAATTTGTCGGACATCTTGCATTACACCGCAACAGGTCTGCAGAATATTTACAATTGTCAGTTCCTTCGGATTTACCTGGAAGATTTGTATGAGGGGATGCTGATCTGCCAATATGTTGCAGGCGACAATCCTTCTGAAGGAGAACCTGTGACGCAGTTCATAGCTCCTCAAAAATCTCTGATGTTTCATTCTTTTTTTGAGAATGAACTGATATTGTCCTGGGATCCCAAGCGCAGGGCAAACAACAACGAAGACCCGTTTGATAAAATATCGGGTGTGAAAAGTTCCGCCATTTTCCCCATCGCCCATCAACTGCGCCCTATTGGCACTTTGAGTCTGGACTGGCTGGAGGAAGGCGTTTTTCTGAGTCCGGATCAAATTCAAGAAATACAGCAGTTCTTGTCAGAAAACAGTTCGGTCATCGACCGCGCCAAACGTTTCCATCAACAGATTTCATTTTCCAATCATCTGGATCTGGCGCGAAAAAAAGAAGCCGCCTGGCGGATGGTGAGATCGGCTGTCAAATTGATCGACAGTCTTTCTCTGGCTTCGGTGCTGGTCCCCTCTTCCACTCAAAACCCGATCAGAAGTTCTCAGACTCCCACCGATTGGCTGGAGGTCATGGCGGTTTTCTCAAAGGATAAAAATGACGCACTGGTATACGGAAACAAGGATCAAATCAGCATCGTCAATAACGATAACCTGATCAACCGAATTGTAAAGCATGATCCCGAACGCGGCCTGATCGCACGGGAACCGGGTAGAGATTCTATTTTGATCGAAAATATTGGCGACGAAGATTTTGCCAGAAAAGAGATCACCCGCAAAATAAATCTTGTTTCGCTCTATCAGTTTCCCCGCTTCCATCCCGAAACAAACCAATTCATCTGCGCGGTCAATTATTACACCAACACTCCGCATGAATTCACCGAATTTGAGAAACGTCTGCTCAGCGATCATGCCTCAATGATAGAACAGATGATCGTGGAAAAAACTCCTGAGCGTGTTGAAATTCAAATTCTATCTGAAATTGAAGAACTGCTCTCTGATGACCGCGATACCTTGCAGGATTTCCTGCATAAAATTCTGGATAAGGTCTCCGAACTCATTGGAGCCGCCTGTGGTTCGGTCTCCATTTTACAAGTTCGTGACGGCAAGCGATGGCTGGTCTTCGAAACCAACGACGGGAAATTGATTGGTGCCAAATCCCGTGGCTGGATCAAGAAAAAAAAGATCCCTCCTCTCCTCGTAGGAGGCGAAGAATTGCCCATGGATCAGCGTTCCCTGAACGGGTACTGCGCTCATACCGCACGCTCTGTTCTGGCCAACGACGTTTTTGATCTGGAACAAACGAAGGGATTTTACAAAAGCATTTCACCCATCATCCGTTCCGAGCTAGCGGTTCCCATCATTTACGGCAACCATGTCATCGGTGTCATCACACAGGATGGTTATCGCAAAAACTCGTTCACGGAAGAGCATAAGCGGATACTCCAGATCATCGCCAGCTTGATCAGTCAAAAAGTTTACACTCGGATACAAATCGAGGATTTGAAATTGGAGACCGTTCAAGTCAGACGCGATATTGAATATCGCGATCCTAAAGTATCCTCCTATCATTTCGGCAACGTGATCGGTAAAAGCGAAAAAATCCATCGTCTCGTTCGACAAATCGACATCGTTGTGGAATCCACTTGCCGACGCATGTTGAACTGGAGCGCAGGCAAAAATGAAGAATCCATCATGGGTCTGCCCTGCCTGTTGATTCAAGGCCCCACAGGGACGGGCAAGGAATTTTTCTTCAACAATATCTATTCGCGTATTTCTGAAATTTTTCAGGCAGAAAAGGGAGCTCATTTTAAAACACCCTTACGTAAAACCAATATTGCCGCGTATAGCGGGGAATTGACTTATTCTGAATTGTTTGGACACGCCAAAGGCGCGTTCACCGGGGCAGAATTCCAGCGCAGAGGTATTTTAGAAGAAGCCGATGGCGGCGTCGTTTTCCTCGACGAAATCGGGGACGCCGATCCAAAAACCCAGGTCCAGTTATTGCGTTTTCTCGACACCGGGGTTTTCATGCGGCTGGGAGAAAATCAGGCTCGCTACTCGCGTATCTTCCTCATCGCCGCGACCAACAAGAACCTGAGAGAGGAAATCGAAATGGGAAATTTCCGCGAAGATTTGTTCCAGCGACTCAACGCCCTTGGATTCCATATCCCCAGTCTCAACGACCGCCGGGAAGACATTCAGGACCTTGCCACGCATTTTCTGGGAATACTCGACCAAACCTACCGCAATAGTGACTCGCAGAACGCCTTAAAAATAGAACAAAGTGCGATCGAATACCTCAGCACTTATTCCTACAGGGGAAACGTTCGCGAACTGAAGAACATTTTGCTCCGGGCCACACTCTTTTGCCAGAACGATATGATAACGCTTGACGACGTGATCGCCTCCTGCGAGGTCGATCCCCATTCACAAACAAGCATCGGGCTCACCACAACAACACCGGAAGCGGCCATACTCAGTCGGCTCGAATCTGGCGCAGGAGACTTCTGGAGCGAAATTCACCAACCCTTCAAGCAAAATAAAATCACACGGGAAACCGTCTTATCCATCTACAATACTGCTAAAAATCGTTACCGGGCCAACCTGCCTGGATTGGCCCTGAAACTTCGCGCTATATCTCATGAGGTTGAAGGCAATCCTGTCGAACAAAAAAAATTTTTAAGCTTCAAAAACTTCCTCTACAAAACCATACGTATCACGCAGGATTCAATTTCTGGCTGAGATTGTTCAAAACTTAAATAAGAACTTTCGGCTTTAATAAAAGTTAAGAGGCCTCCCTCAAGGATCTGCAAAAAATCAGCTACATATTACCGAGCTTCGAAACCGTCACGACTTTTGAACCAAAAACTCCAGAGTGACCGTTGTCCCTTTACCCAGCTCGCTGTCAATCAAAACAGTCCCATGGTTATTTTCAACAAAAGACAGGCACACAGGCAAACCCATCCCCACGCCATAAATATCCTTTTTGGTAGAAAAAAATGGATCAAATAATTTGTCCTGATCTTCTTTTGAAATACCGCAACCTGAATCTGAAAAAATGATCTTCAAGCAGTCAAGGTCTTTTGTATGCAACAAACTTGTTTTTATTTCAATCCACCCGGGGCCCTGTATGGCTTCTACAGCATTCCTTAGGATGGATAAAAAAGCCTCTTTCATTTCGTGGGCATCCCAATCCATATTAGGAACATTGGGGTCAAAAAATTTTCTTATCTCAATCGATCGTGCTTTGATGTCGGGATCCAGCTTGACTAGAATATCCTCAAGCAAAAGATGAGGAGAAATATTCTTGATAGTCACACTCTCCTTTTCCGAATAAAAGGACAAGGCACTGACAATGTTTCCAATTCGTTTGATTTCATTCTTGATTTTCAACAGAGGTTTCTTCTCCATTTCCTGATCGGTCTTTTTCAAAAGCATTTGCACGTGCATGGAAATGATGTTCAAAGGATTCAATACTTCATGAGCAACCCCGTCAGCCAATCGACCGATGCCTGCCAGTTTTTCAACCTGTCGAACTTGTTGCTCCGCCAGCTTCAATTGATTTTCTTTCTCTAGCCGTTCAGCAATATCTTTAAACAACACAACCGCACCTTTGATCGTATTGTTCTCCTTTATGGGATGGACCAAATACTCAATCGGGATGGGCTTTTGATCTTTTGTCCAGAAAAATTCATTTGAGGCCGAAAATATTTCCCCACTATGCATGATTTTGTTAACAGGGCATTGGTCCCAAGGGTACTCATCCCCATCCATTTTTTTGTGATGTACTATTGAGTGCAGGTGTTTCCCCGTCAGTTCCTCACTCGTATACCCCAGCATCTTAGCCCCTGCCAGGTTGATGAATGTTGTGTTGCCTTCTAAATCCAATCCATAAATACCTTCTCCTGCGGAGTTCAATATCAATTGGTATTGCAAAGAAAGCTCATGATACTGCAATGCGACCTGCTTTCGTTGGATGATTTCAGCATCCAAACTCTCATACAGGCTGTGCAAATCCGTTTCCAAACTTTTTACATATCGACAGTAGAAAAGGAACATAAGACCACCAATAAAAACAAGGATGAGCAACACTCCAGCTTTCAACTGTTTGACCAAATCTACTTCAAGGGAAACATTTCTGAAAATAAAGACATTTCCGACCTGCTGGTTTCCCGCATCCATCAAAGCCGTTGTGCCAGCTTGCCATTGGCTTCCATCCCGTTCATCCTCAAACAAATACAAGGATTGCTTGCCCTGCGTGTTTGAAACAACGTCACGAAGTCTTTCTAAAAATCTAGGGGAGGACTGACTCGTCACCACAAATGAGTCGAACTCATCCCAATTGGCTTCAGTACCCATCATACGAAGCCCTTCGTCCCAGGACTGCTTATTCAGGTGACTTTTAAAGATTGTAAAAACCAGCCCTACATCCAGTAAACCAGACAATTCAGAAGTCAAGTATTCGATTTCTTTACCCAACTCAATGTAGCCAACGATCTTCCCATCGATTCGCCATGGTTGAACCATACGCAAAGTGAAGGTACCCAATACGCCCAGTTCTATACCATAGGCAGGTTTCCCGGTCGCCACGGCTTGCTTCAAGGTAAACCGTTCGATGGTATCTCCAAATCGCGGGGGATTGTGCGCCCGAAGAAAGCAGGTTTGATCTTCACCGATAAAATAAAAATGGGTGATATTGTAATCGGTCTTTATTTTTTCAAAGATCTCTTTTGAATGTTCAATCAATTCATTGCGATTCTGAGCCAGGAAAGCTTTTTGTAATCCACTTTTTTCGCCGAAAAAGTGCAGCAATCCACCCAACAATTCTGCGTCCAAAGATAAGAATTTCTGAAAGTCTTTTTTAAACCTCTCAATATACGAAAAGGTTTCCTTCGCCATATGCTTTTCTAATTCAAGAGCAGAGTAACTTGCCAATGAAAAAAACAGCACCGTGACCAATAAAAAGGCGGGAACAATAACAGGCAAGCGAATTTTTTTTACGGAGTGATTTTTGTAGGAGGAAGGATTCATTTTGATTTTTACCCAAGACTTCCTTTTTGCAAACTATTTATAGTTGCATAATCGTTTATCCCTTACAAAAGGTTATCACTAAACTAAAAATTTTGTGTAGTGAAAATTTTTGCTTCAAACTAGAATATAAAACAATTCTTTGCCAGCCCCATTGACAAATGATCCAGCAGACCCCAACTTTACTATAGTAGCTGTGTAGAGTATCAATAGCAGGGAGGGCAGCCTCCCAAACGTGCCAGAGTGTACCGTGGAATGGTGCAAACACCTCTAGGTCTCCTCCATGAAGTAAAAATCCATTCCCTCCGGACACTCTGGTGTTTTATGTACTCCCTATTTATTGCAACTTGGCCCATTCTTGTGGGCTTTTTTTTTTTGCAACAACACCTCTCACGTTTCCTGTCTTAATCTGCAAAAATAACCCAACCGGAATTTTATGTCATCTATTGGCAAGTGGCTTTTTGCACCCCTCTTGACATGTTAATATCTGTGGTTATAATTACTCTGAAAAGTAGTTTACCCAGTCAACCTGCGAGTTCAATAGAAAAGGAGGAAACCAATGGAAAATAGAAAATCAAGTGATAGAAGAGGAAGGGACCGACGCAAGGGCTTACCCTATTTTGGCGTAGACACACGTAAAAAAAGTCGAAGAGAAACAAGTGATCGTAGAAACCAGTAACCCTGCAAAAGAGATCCACCAGCTAGAAACACGCTATATCAGCTCCTTTATTCTGAAAAAACAACAAGTCCGGTCCCCTGAGATAGATATTCTGAAGGCAACCTAAAACGTGCCCATTTTACTGTGGAATGAGAAACCTGTTCGCCCTGAAGTAGAAATCCATTTCTCACAAACACTTTGGTGTTTTATGGCACCTTTCGCAACACCCCCCAACATCGCCCCTAATCTTTGAAAAAGAGACGCTCCAAATATAGAAGAATACGGTGAGTCTCATCCATACACACCAAACCGGTAGCATACATTCACTCGTAAAAGGGGCTAGTCATGCAAGAAGAAGTCAAAAACAGGCGGTCCACAAAAAGGGTTCTCTATTGATTGAAAAAATGGGGAGTATGTGGGGATTGTTACTGAAGGAGATATATCACGAAGAGTCATTGCTCAAATCAAACAGCCCATTGACGTTCAAGTTGAAGCCATTGTGTCAAAACCCATCATCACCATAGAATCGAATCAGTTGATGGTCACAGCATTTTTAACTATGGAACAATATGGGATACGCCATATCGCAGTCAGCGAAAACAAAAAAATCATTGGTATGCTTTCTATCAGGGATTTCTCCAAATATTATATCAGGAAGTTCAGCAAGCGTACAAAATAAGCCGTTGAATACAATAGATTCCTTCGAAGCACGAGAGATATCAGTTCGATTTGATCGCATGCGCTATCGGTATTTCGTCAATGCGTGTTGTGTAGGCCGGCGTTTTTCTTTCGGCTTTGGGTTGCCATTTCTTTTGCAATCCCTCGCCCGTGAATTTGATCGTCCCCGCTCCCATCATGCCGTTGATCCTGTCGATGGCCTGCATGAGCAATGCGGAATGAACCTGTAGTTCTACGTCTTCAAACAATTCCTTTTGTTGTGTGCCTGCAGGCGACAACTCATTGAGCATGACACCTGCTTTTTTGTAGGCAAATCCCGGTCGATAAATTCGTTTTAATCCTGCGAGTGCGGCTCCTGTCAACAAGCGCGTGTCACTGCTGGGCTGGGATAATGGCACCAACAGTCCGCTATTGTACTGCGGTTCTCTTTCCTTGAATCGATTGGTCTCGATGAAAACATAAACCAATGCCGCGACTGATTTTTGATGACGTAACTTTTCAGCCGCCCGGGTGCTGTAAGTGATGACCGCCTGACTGAGATCGCTCAATGAGAATATCGGCGCACCAAAAGACCGTGAGCACATCAACTGTTCTTTCGGCGGCGCAATTTCTTCCAGAGAGATACAAGACTCCCCGTTCAATTCTCTAACGGTTCGTTCCATGACCACTGAGAATTGTTTGCGTAAAACTTTAGGTGAGGATTTTTTAAGATCGAAGACCGTGTGGATGCCCCATTCCGCAAGTCGCTTTTCGGTTCGACTTCCCACACCCCACACCTCGCCCACCGCTATTTCTGAAAACAATCTGTCCAAAACCTCTGGTGGCATCACATTCAAATCGCACACACCCTCAAAAGCCAGTCGTTTTTTTGCCAAATGATTGGCAAGCTTCGCCAGTGTCTTGGAAGCCCCAATGCCCACGCAAACCGGTAACCCGACAAACTGTTTGATCGTCGCCCGCATACGCTGGCCATAATCGCTGAGGTTCAAATGCTGAAAACCGGTGAGTTCCAGAAAGCATTCGTCGATTGAGTAGACTTCCTGGTTGGGACTGAAATGGGAGAGGATCTTCATCACCCGATTCGACATATCTGCATAGAGCGTGTAATTGCTGGAAAGGGCGATGAGGTTGTGGCGTTTGGCCCATTCCTGAATTTTAAACCAGGGGACTCCCATTTTGATGCCGAGGTCTTTCACCTCTTGCGAGCGTGCGATGACACAACCATCGTTATTGGAAAGCACCGCAACCGGTTTTCCCTGTAACGCCGGATTGAAAACCCGCTCGCAGGAGACATAAAAATTATTACAGTCCACCAGTGCAATGCTACGTCGGGTCATGGCCACAGCTTATGAATTGCCCAGCGCACCACTCCCCAGATTTCCAGATCGCCTTCGGGATCGATGAGAATATCGTTGTAGGCCGGATTACCCGCCTTCAAAACCGGATGCCCCTCACAAAAAGCGAACTGTTTGACCGTAAATTCGCCGTCAATCGCCGCAATCACGATATTGCCAACCACAACCGGCAAAGAGCGGTCGACAACCAGTAAATCACCGTCAAGAATTCCACATTGAACCATAGAATCGCCTCGAACCCTTAAAAAGAAGGTCGCCTCTTTGTGTTGAATGAGGTGTTCGTTCAAGTCGATCCGGCTCTCAATGTAATCATCTGCAGGAGAGGGGAAACCCGCTGAAACGCGGGCCCCAAATACGGGAAACAAGGTTTGTTGAACATCAGACATAGGCACTCTTTTCATTGTTCAGAATAGACTGATTGTCATCGATTTCTCGAGCAGAGTCAACAAATTTTCGCTTTTTATTCGCTATTATTTACCGAATGATCTTGCAGGTTTTGCTGAGGGGGGATTCGAAGCGGTTTCTCTCGGTCAAACAGGGTCAATCGTTACTATAGAAACCGTTTCCAGTATTTTGGTGATGGCTTCCATATCGTACTTGTTCGCAAAATACCTCAGACATTTAACAAATTCCTTTGGCATCCCATCCGTTAAATCCATCTCCGCGATACATTTTTCGAGTTCCGTAATATTGTATAGCTCGGCAGAGTTTTTCAATTTCAAGTACAGATCTTCCCGTATCGAAACCTCAGAAAAGTTCATTTCACCTACAGGGTCTGATTCATCAGCAATGTTCTCTACCTCATAAACGAATTCAACATCGAGCAGATCGTTGAGACAACGAAATATGTCTTCGTCCTTGAAAGGTTTGGAAATATACTCGTCACAACCCAATTCCAAATAATGCTCACGTCGGCGATCAAAGGCCGATGCGGTGATCGCTACAATTTTAATCCGTTCATTCCCAAATTTTTCCCGGATTGATTTGATCGCCTCTTTGCCATCCATGACGGGCATTCGCATGTCCATGAAAACAATATCGGGTTGATGTTCGATAGTTTTTTCCACGCCCTCTTTTCCATTGTCTGCAGTGATGACTTGAACGCAGATATCAACCAGTAATTTCGATAGCACATCACGGTTTTCTTTGACATCATCCACCACCAACGCTTTGACTGCGTAGCCCGGTGCCAAATGAAGAACTTTTTCAGTTTTCTGACTTTGATTTTTTATCCCCTCTTTTGCCGGAGGCAGGCTAAGAATAAAATGAAAATGCGCTCCCTCATTAGCACCCGATTCTAAAAACAAATCAGAACCCATGAGCTCAAGGAATTTTTTGGAAATAGCCAGTCCCAACCCCGTCCCCCCTTTCCTTGCGCCCTCCTCTTCCTGTTGAAAAGCATCAAACACCTTCTGGTGGGATTCAATGGGAATACCAGGCCCGGAATCCTTAATATCAAATCGATATTGATCATTTCCAAGAAAGACGACTGAAAATGAAATCTCCCCGGAATCCGTGAACTTGATCGCATTTCCAAGAAGATTGACTAAAACCTGATGAATTTTTGTTTCATCTCCCCGCACCAGAACCGGATCGGAGAATCCTTTCACAAGCCAGCGCAATTGCTTTTGTTGACAACGCAGGTCGAACAAAGCAGAAAGGTTCGAAATCAATTCATTGAGATCAAAATCGCAGGCATGGAGTTCCATTTTTCCGGCTTCGATTTTGGAAATGTCCAAAATTTCGTTGATCATTTTCAGGAGATTCTTGCCACTGGAATCGATGGTTCGTATGGCTTCTCGAGTATCCTCATCCAAATTCTTTTTCCGGAGCAATATCTGCGAATAACCCAGGACAGCGTTCATAGGCGTACGGATCTCATGACTCATATTCGCAAGAAATACAGATTTAGCCCTGTTGGCTTTTTCAGCCTCTTCTTTAGCCACTTCCAGCTCTTTGGTACGCTCAAGCATATCCTGAACAGCTTGCCTTCTCGTAGTAAACGCACCGTTAACGACAGCAAAACATAAAAAACTGAATATCCCACCCAATGCCAGAATATAGGTTGGCTGATGCTCATCCATTGATACTTCAAAGTCAGAGAGAGAATTAAAATCAAGCGTCCACAAATGACCGTAAAGGTTCACCCCTCTCGCTTCCGTAAACATAGGCACATTGCCCAAACCATTCCCCTCGGTGCCTTTGAATAAAACACGATAGGAATCATACATCATGGTAGATTCATTCATTTTTTCCCCATCGTACAAATAAAAACCAATGTCTGACGTTTTGGGACCAAGAATTCCAGACATGAGATCATTGACGCGAAAAGGGCTGTACACAAAGCCTTCAAGAGCCTTGCGTCTCTGCGCGACAGTTTCTATCGGCATATTTTTTTTATACAGAGGGAGGTAAACGAGAAATCCACTTTGCACATCGTCATCAATTTCCTGCACAAGAATAACTTTTCCCGAAATGGTTGTGTCCCCCGTGTCTCTCGCCTCTTCCATTGCTTGCCGGCGCGTGCTTTCCGAAAACATGTCGTATCCAAAAGCCTGTCGGTTACGAGGAGTAAACGGTTCCAGATAAAGAACAGGAGTATATTCTTCTCGATCGCCCTCTGGTTTGATTTGATAGTCTGAAAAACCTTCGGCTTGAATTTGTCGGATATGTGCCTCTTTATTTTCAGGAGTTACCCTGAGGGCAAATCCAATTCCTTGAATTCCGGGAAATCTTTCATCAATTTGTAAATTTTCAACATAAGTTTTCCACTCAACTCGACTCACCTGGGTCGAAGCTTTGAACAAACCGATGCCCCCGCGCAACACCTGCTCATAAGTTTTCATCCTCTCATTCAGAGCCGAAGTGATCTCCTCCACTCTGAATGAAAATCGTGCCTGAGCATCCCTGTAGACCGCATTCCGGGTAGAATTCCAAAAGAAAATTGTAAGGAGAAGGTTGAAAATCAGTATGAACCATGCAAATTTTTCACGATGCATTTGCCATAAAGAAACCTGTCTGCCTATGATTTTTTCTTTAAGAAATTCTTCCATAATCGATTCAGATCAAAATTTAAATTTCATCCCTCAAGCCAATACTTCAAAAATTTTTGAATTAAGGGCCGTCGACCTCAAAGCCTTTGTCGCGCTAATTCCAAGGGCCAGTATACCGTATTGTTAGATATCCAATAGATGAGATAGAAAATATTTTTGAAATTTAATAGCAAACACGAATGAAAGTAAGACAATTATTTTTTTTTAAATGATAAAATAAGACAGGGATACTTGGGCAAATGGCAAACAAAAACCAATACTACCTAAATGGAGGCTCTATGTTTATCAAGTCCTACGACGACGAGTGGACCACTTTCGTAAACCTGAATAACTGTACCGGAATTATTGTGATGGAAAAAATAGATGGGATGCCTGGGAAATGGCTTGTCCGCTTCCAAACCACGGGAGGAACCAACTACGACTCAACGGTATTTGGATCAAGAGAAGATGCTCAAAAATGGCTCAACGAAATTCTAAAGCAGTCTGGCGGGTGATACCAGCCCAGAAAATCATGCGCTGACCCGGTGCAACACAAGCAACCTGGCTGGCGTTCTCCCTGACCTATTCTACAAAATTATTCTTTAGAAAGAACGGTGCTAAGGGCAAAACCTGCTTCCCACAAAAAGCCCACTTCCCATTACACGGGGCAAGTGGGTTCTTTTGCGTTAGGCGATGATGAAGTTTGTGAGCCAAGTGTCCAGTCCGAAGTCTACCCCCTCACAAACCACGGTAGCAGAATCAGGAGTGTCCCGATCAGGGCCATTAGATAGGGATCGGACACGAGATAAGGGAAAGCGCACAGGCCGATGCCTGCAAATCCAGCAATGGCATTTTGCTGTTTCTTGCCGTAGATGAAGTACCCCACACCTATGGAACCAAAGAAGACCGAAAATAAAAATTCCGTCATAGTATCCAATCGTAAAGGGAATATTTTTACAACTTTGGAAACACGTTAGGCCTGTTCGGCAGGACAATCAACTCTTTTGTGAGAAGTCAAAACACAAGAATTCTCGCAATCCCATTTAAGCCCGGAAACCACAGGAAACGGAGGCCGGTTTTTGCGCCCGATTGACAATATCCGAGAACTGAAATACTATAGCAGTAATTCCTAAAATATTTCAGAGGCTTCCCATGAAAAAACTGGCCCTGTTCATTTTGATACTTTGTATCTTCCCTGCCGTTGCCTTTGCTCATAGTGGAGGCCTCGACTCAAACGGGGGCCATTTCAACAGGCGTACGGGAACGTATCATTGCCATAGGGCAAAATGCGTCATGCCGGAATCAAGCAACACCTCTACCGATGCTCCCCAAGAGTACGAAGAACCCCAAAATAATACAACGGTCATGGAATTCAGCCGCAAGAATCGGAAGCATTCGATCGACACCGACCGCAACTGTCAAAAGACACGCAATGAAACATTGATTCATGATTCTAAAACACCTGTAAAGAAAACAGAGAAGGACTGCAAAGTTGAATCTGAGGAATAGATTGACTCCTTTACAGGCAAACACTCAACCCGTTCTGGAGAAATGGACATCGACCACATTGTTCCTTTTGGTCATGCGTTTGAGGTTGGAGCGGTAACTTGGATCAAGAAACAAAAAACGGTATCACTCTCAAGATGACAGAGATCGGGCCGGAGAAATATAAAGGTCTGTGTCTCAATCCAAAAGATATTCCACCGGATGACCTAGACGACGAGATACTTGCCCAGATGATTTACGAAGCTGGAATATTTTATGAAATGGAGAAAAATAGGAGATAGTTATGAAAATATTACTTTTTTTGCTGGCTATTTTGGCATTTATTACGGGATTAGAAATTTTATATTCTGCAAAAAGTGCAATTCACGAGATTGAAGCATTTGTTTTGTTTATTGTTAGTTCCGTACTTTTTTCTGGTGCCGCTATTGTTGAGTCAGTAAATAAGATGACTAAAGAGTTAAAGTCCTTATCCTGATCAAACATAGTATCTCGCATTTGCGGAACATCATCGGTATGTGTGAAGCTGATCTTGCCTCGAAATAGTGGGTATGAATGGACGGAAAGAAATAAATTGAAGGCATGATTATTCACAATAATAAAATCTGGTATATGGGCAAGAAAAAATATGTCATTAAAAAAATGTTATGACTGCGGTCAACAAGTCAGCACAAAAGCTAAAGCATGCCCAAATTGCGGAGCTCCCGTCAAAGTTAGCGGTTACTTACCTCTATTGGTTTTTGTCGGCATACTTTTTCCTCTATTTTATTATGTGCTTTCAAAGGATAATCAAAAGTCCATAAAACAATTTATTAGTTTCCCGGGTGAAAGTGCCCCAAAAGAAGAAAGTCCTTCAGACGAATCTTACGAACCAGAATGGAACACAGAGTTTAATGTTGGAATCAGTAAGACTCTAGCAAGTCATCGCTTACCAAATTGTGGCGAATACACATGGAAAGAAACTACCAACCGCGGGGAATACTTAGTTAAATGTTCGCGTGATGGGAAAAACTGGGTTTCATATTTGTTTCTCCTTGGAACAATGAGGTAACACCAAAATGAGAACTAAAACCGCAACACCGGCTCATCAGAGGGCCGGTTTTTGTATCTTCATTTAGAGGTATGGCATGGATAAGGCATTGGATGAAATACGGGAGAAGTGGCTTACATTGCAGGGCTTGAAGAAAATTGGGTTCTCTATTTTGGCACTATGGTTTCTCTATGGATTAATCGTTTTCTTACCTTTCTGGAATATGGAAAGTAAGGGCCAATTCGGCGACATGTATGGAGCTCTCAATTCTCTATTTTCAGGGCTGGCCTTTGCCGGAGTTATCATTACCATCCTACTCCAAAGCAAGGAACTGGGACTTCAAAGAGAAGAATTAAAGGCACAAAGGGAAGAAATGAAAAGGTTTGCCGACGCTCAAGAGAAATCTGAAATGGCTCTCACAAAGCAGGCGCAATCCATGGAAGTTGCGGCAAAGCTGAATGTGCTTAGTGCTCAAATACAGGTTCAATCCGCCAAGGCACATAACGGACGCTATGGACCGGGGACGGCAGTCGAAATAAATAGATTAGTGGAGGAAGCTAAGAGACTCACTCTGCCAGACACAAAAGACAACTGAAGTTACTGGCGTCTAGGAATTTACAGGAAAGCCTGACTCCCTCAAGGCTCACTTGCCAATATTCCGGTGGCAGGTGGGCTTTTTTGTGCCTTGAGATACGCAGAACAGAACGGAGAGGCGTTTGATTGGGATGGCTGAGGGCCTGATTTAGAAAGCCGCTCAAACGGTAAACAATTTGGTAAACATTAACAAAAAAGGGTTACGGCCTAAACCGTAACCCATTGATATGAGTGGTCGGGATGAGAGGATTTGAACCTCCGGCCCCTTCGTCCCGAACGAAGTGCGCTACCAGGCTGCGCTACATCCCGTTTGTTCTTTTTTACCGGATGAAAGGGAGAGTCATTCTAGCAAAAAGCAAAAAAAAACCAAGCCTTTTCTATCGCTCTCTTGAAGATGGATTTTTATCTTCGAGGATCGGTCTGTAACAAGGAATTTCCCTTGTCAGCCCGATGCGAAACCTCGCGCCACCGTCTTCCTGCACGGCACTCGTCTAGTTTTTCTTGTAGAACAGAGGTTTCAGAAATTTCCAGATGACGATGGAGCCGATCTGGTTGCCCACGGACTTCCACCAAGTGCTTCCGCCCAGACATTTCTGACAATAGGGATGCTTCACCTTAAAGTTCTTGAACCCTTCAATGGCATCAATGATGGGCTCGGAATTGAGGATGTCGACAATCGGTGTCTCAAACACGTTTCCAGCCGTGGTCTTGCCGTCGAAATCTTTGCAACAATAGGACAGGTTGCCGTTGCACTGGATCGCGAAATGGTCGGTGAGCGCGCTACAGTATCCAATCGTTGACGGCACGACTTTTTCTCCGCCGACAAATGCGTTGCCCCAGGTATCGAGTAGATAGGTTTCAAAAAAAACGTTGGGGAGTACTTCCACGACGTTCCATTTGAAAGCGGATAATTTACCAATTTTTGCAAAAATCTCCGCACGAGCGGTCTCGCTTTTGGGTGGATAAATTTTGTGCAGTTCCTCGGCCCAGTAGGCAAAGGTTTTTCTCAGCTCATTTGTGTTATTGATGACTTTCATCGTTCCCAGACTCCAGTCTTCGCCGGGTACGTCGGACTGAATGGTGGTGTTGAGAAAATGCATCTTGATCTTCGGCGGTTCTGCCTGTTTGAGACAAGCTCCCATGAACTCCAGAATCTTGCGTTTGTACTCATCAAACTCCATACGCCGTGCTTTACGGGTTTTGAAAGATTCCTCATCCGGCGTTTGCAGGGAGATGTTCATCTGCGACACGGTGACTTTTTCGAGTTTTGCCGCTATTTCTTCATTCAGATAGGTTCCGTTGGTGGTGACACCGGTCTTGACTCCGCGCTGAGCGGAATAGTCCAGAATGTCAAAAAATCGCGGATGCATGAAGGGTTCGCCCATGATATGGAAAGTGATTTTTTCTGCCATATTGTAATCAGCGATTTCATCGATGATCCGGCACACGTTGTCGAATTCCATGTACTCATACTTCCGAGTCATTTCCTGTTTCGGGCAAAACGTGCAATCAAAATTACAAACATTGGTGATTTCTATATGAATGCGTTGCAGGGGGAATTGGACCAATTGTCCGATTCGCCCGGGAACTTTTTTAGGAGCCTGTGTTTTTAGTAAGGTCGTCATAGGGGGATAGTTTTCAAATCTCAGAGGAATGAGTGGGCAAACTTATTTTTGACCCGCCTTCAATCTGTTTTCCAAACGTAGCGGTTGATGCTCTCACTGGTAAAGGAAGTGTTGGTAACGTTGCGTGATACCTTGGTCGAGCCGCATTCAGAGCAAACCACTTTCTTTTTATCGAGTTCAGAGATTTTCATCTCCACCACAAAATCCTTTTTACATTTTTCACAGGTGTAATCGTAATGAGGCATAGTATGGTTTTTCCTTTACTTGCAAAATTTGGCTGAGGACAGCATTTCTAAACGCCGTTTAAAACGATACAACATAAATTATTTCAACGCAATGAGACCGGCAAAATTATTCCATTTGAAAAAAATTTCTGTTCTGGAAAATCCAGCCTCGTGCAGTAAATCGATGTTTTCCGTCAGGGTGCGCGCTATGAGAACTTCTTCAAGAGCGTCTCTTTTTCTGGAAATTTCCAGTTCCGAGTATCCCATCCTGCGTTTGAATTCATGATAAAAATCGATGAATACGGCGTCGCTCTCCGGGTGCTCGCCTTTGATCTTTTCTATGAGAATCAACCGACCTTGCTCCAGTAATCCCGAATGAATTTTTTGGAGCAGTGCGAGTCGTGAAGATGGCGGAACAAATTGCAGGGTGTAGTTCAAAATCACAACGCTGGCCGATTTCACTTCAAAGCACTCATCAGCCAGATCGGCTTCTTCCAACCGCACCGACCGCCCTTTGAGGCGTTTACGCGCCCGTTCCAGCATGGGTACCGAGTTGTCCACACCAATGATTTCTGCTGGAAATGCAGCTCCGAGCCGATCCGTCAAATGCTCCAGAAAGCTCCCGGCCGAACATCCCAAATCATAAATCCGGGATTGTGGCTGGGCGTAGCGCATACAAAACTGGATCGCCAGATCGCGGCATTCCCTGTAAAGCGGAATGCTACGCTCCAGCATATCATCGAATACTTTAGCGACTTCTGCGTTGAACTGAAATTTCTCGCAGGGGGCCTCTTTGGCAAAAAATTCGTCTTTCATGGATGAAAACGACCGGCAATCAGGACCCGTCAGGGTCCCGGTATTTCGCCTTGTGAGGATTGGGACAACTGGTCTTTCAAAATCAGTTTGTTGACCGCATTGACATAGGCTTGCGCACTGGCATCCAGAGTATTGACACCAATCCCCTTGCCCAGAACTTTCATGTTCTTGTAGGATGTTTGAATGGAAACCTCACCCAGAGCATCGGTGCCTTTGGTTTTGGACAGCACCTGATAGTCGAGCAGTTTGCAGGAAAGCCCGGTGATCTTGTCAATCGCGTCGCAGATCGCATCGACAGGCCCATCTCCTGAACCTTTCGCGGAACGCTCCACACCGTCTTTGCCAACCAGGGTAATTTCCGCTGAGGGTGTTGTTCCCGTTGAAACGGAGGCTTCCAGTTTTTTCAATTTCCAGACATTCTGATTTTCCTCAGACACCACTACTTTTTGCACGAGGGTCAAAATATCTTCTTCAAAAACATCTTTCTTTTCGTCAGCAAGGATTTTGAACTCATCAAAAACCCGGTCCAGTTCCTCAGTGCTCAATTCATGTCCCAATTCCTTGATACGGAACTGCAGGGCATTGCGTCCTGAATGCTTGCCCATCACCAATTCGGACTCTTCCCCCCCTATTTCACTGGGATTCATGATCTCGAAGGTGTCCTTCTTTTTGAGGAATCCATGTTGATGGATACCCGACTCGTGGGCAAAGGCATTTTTCCCGACGATGGCTTTGTTCCTTTGCACAAAGAATCCCGTGAAACTGCTCACCATCTTGGAACAAGCCATGATGTGTTGCGTATCAATGTTCGTGTGCTTATTAAAAAAATCTTTGCGCGTTTTGAGGGCCATGACAATCTCTTCCATCGAAGCATTGCCCGCGCGCTCACCGATGCCATTCACAGTACATTCGACCTGCCGCACTCCTGCCTGAATTGCGGCAAGTGAGTTGGCAACCGCAAGGCCCAGATCGTTGTGACAATGCACACTCAAAATCGCCTTGTCAATGTTCGGAACATTGGCTTGAAGATAACGAATCAGTCCCGCAAATTCATCGGGAATCGCATAACCGACGGTATCGGGAATATTGACGGTCGTTGCACCCGCATCAATCGCCGCAGTCACCACTTCCGCAAGAAATTCCGGTTCCGTTCGCGATGCGTCCATGGGAGAGAATTCCAGATTAGAACAGAATTTTCCGGCAAATTTGAGTGAAGAAATCGCCATCTCGACAATCTCGGCCTTGGCTTTATGCACCATATGAACGCGATGCGATTTAGAGGTCGATAGAAAAACATGGATGCGAGGGTTCTCCGCAGGTTCCAAAGCGCGAGCCGCCGCCTCGATGTCCTTTTCCAAAGCGCGAGCCAAACCCGCAATGGAGGCCGTTCGCACTTCTTGTGCGATTTGGCGCACGGCCTCAAAATCGCCCGGAGAAGCGATCGGGAACCCCGCTTCAATCACGTCAACCTTTAGTTGAGCCAATTGCCGCGCGACTTCCATCTTCTCTTTGATATTCATACTTGCGCCGGGGCACTGTTCCCCATCGCGTAATGTCGTGTCGAAAATTATAATTCTGTCTTTATCCATGATTTCACTCTAAATTTGAAAACTCTAAAAATAAGGCACCGCTTTGTCAAAAAAGCTTTTTGCTACATTATGGCACAAATGGAATAATCTTTTAAATAAGGAAGATTACTGAATTGCAAAAAAAATCACCTGCCGCTTTATTCTGCGTAGTTTTGGCGGGGAAATAACTCACTTCTTCGGCAAACCAGACGGTCTAGGAAGAGACGGCCGTCCAGATGGTCGATTTCGTGCTGGGCCACTCGTGCTTCGAAGCCTTTCATCTCATAACTCTGTGGATTGCCCTCTTCGTCATAAGCGGACAGGGTGATATTCTTGGCTCGGACGATATTACCTGTGTAATCGGGGACGGACAGGCAACCCTCGCGCCCTATTTTCTCCCCGCTGGACTCGACGATAACAGGATTTATCAACACCAGCTTGCCATGATTGGGATTTTTGGGCTTTGAAGTGAGGTCAACAATCACGATGCGCTCAAAATGACCCACTTGAGGGGCCGCAATGCCGACACAGCCGGGTCCTGCAAGCATCGTGTCGTTCAAATCCCGAATGAAATCTTGCAGAGCGGAATCAAATTTTGTGACCGGACTCGAAATCTGCTTCAAGCGCGGATCGGGATAGACCAGAACATCTCGTATTGCCATGACTCATCCAATCAAAGTATCAATGGGACTGAGCCGGGTTTCCAGATTTTTCTCACGCGCCAGATTGTCCAGAACCTTTTGCAAGGCATCGATGCCCTGACTTGCGGTGCCCTCTATGATCAGGATGTAAATAGCTCCCCCTACATCGGTTTCCAGATTGAGGATATTGAGTCCCGCTTCAGCGAGTGCCGTGGTCACCTCGGCAACGATACCCGCCCGATCGGCTCCGTACACGGTGATACGCACATCGGGAATGCTGGCCTGATGCCGGGGTTCCAAAACAGGATCAACATGGAGGCGCAGATCGAAATCTTTCGCAACGGGAAGGATGGCTTTGCTGAGCTCATCGGTCGTCCCTTCGTATTGCGCCAAAACCATGATCGTGAAATTTCCGCCCAGTTGCACCATGGATGCTTCGCCAAGATTTGCACCTTCTTTATACAAAGCACTGGTCACTCCGGCGACGATTCCGGGGCGGTCTTTCCCAACAAGGGTGAGTAAATACCAAGGATTCACGAGGTTATCGCTCCTATTTGAATTAGATTCTGAATTCATGCTATTTCAGCCAACTGTTTTTGTCAATTGCCGTGCTATAATCTCCCCAAAAAATCCTTCCACCGTGCTAAACATTCATCATGGCAAAAAATCAAACGCTATATCTCATAGATGGTTCTTCATACATATTCCGAGCCTATTTTGGCATCCGCCACAACCTGTCCACCTCCAATGGTTTGCCAACCAATGCGCTTTACGGATACGTGAACATGCTCAATCGGGTCGTGCGCGAAGAACAGCCGGACTATCTTGCCGTCGCTTTTGATTGTAAGGAAAAAACATTCCGTCATGAAATCTTTCCCGAATACAAATCCAACAGGGAAACGCCGCCGGAAGATCTGCAAGCCCAGTTTCCCTATTTTCAACCTTTGACCGATGCCTACAATATTACGACCCTCAAACAACCCGGATTTGAAGCCGATGATTTGATAGGCACGCTCGCCCGGCGCGGTGCGGAGGCGGGACTCGATGTCGTGATCGTCAGCGGCGACAAGGACATGATGCAATTGATAACGGATCGCATCTGTATGCTCGACACGATGAAAAACAAATGGATTCGTGCGCCTGAAGTTTTGGAGAAATTCAATGTTACGCCCGACAAGGTCATCGAGGTCATGGGCCTCATGGGAGACTCAAGCGACCATATTCCGGGAGTCAAGGGTGTGGGTCCCAAAACCGCCGGGGATTTGATCGGCAAATACGGCTCCATCTCCAATGTCTACGAGCACATCGACGAGATCACTCAAAAAAAAGTGAAGGAAAATCTGGAACGCGACAAGGACCAGGCTTTCCTCAGCAGAAAATTGGTGACGATCGAGACGCACATGCCTCTGGACATCAACATGGATCAGTTAAAACGTCGATCCACGAATATTGATGATCTGAGAAAATGGTTCACTCAATTTGAGTTCAAATCACTCTTGAACGATCTGGGTACGGAATACAGTGCTGAAATTGCAGACGAGTCAGAATCGCCCGCACCTGCAACTGCACCTGAAAGACATTATCGGACAATTCTTGAAAAGGAAGATTTTCTGGCTCTTGTTCAAGAATTGAAAGAAACAAAAATATTCGCTTTTGATCTGGAAACAACGAGCAAACACCCGGTACAGGCCCGTGCGGTAGGAATCTCATTTTCTTGGAAAGAAGGCCATGCTTGTTACATTCCACTGGACCATCGTTACCTGGGCGTCCCCGATCAATTGGACAAACAATGGGTATTTGAAACACTCAAACCTTTATTTGAAGATCCCAAGCTTTACAAAATCGGGCAGAACCTGAAATACGACTTGATTGTTTTACGCAATGAAGGCATTGCCTTGAAGGGAATCTCTTTCGACACCATGCTGGCACATTATATCCTCGACCCTGCCAGCCGAGGACATGGCCTGGACGACCTTGCGCAAAAATATCTCGGCATAAAAACCATCACCTACAAAGACGTCACGGGAGCAGGAAAAAATCAGTTGTCTTTCGATGAAGTGGAAATCGAACAAGCCTCCGAATACGCCGCAGAGGATTCTGATATTTCCTGGCAATTGTATAAAAAGTTTGATACCCAGATCGTCGATGACGACCGAAAATTGTTGCTGGAAATGGAAATTCCATTGATAGATGTGCTCGCAAATATGGAAACCGCTGGCATCTTGCTGGATGTTCCTCACCTCGAAAAACTTTCCAAAGAAATAGAAAAAAAACTGGCGGAATACGAAATACAGATTCATGCAGAGGCGGGCGAGGTTTTCAATATCAATTCCCCAAAACAACTGGCGGTCATTCTATTTGAAAAACTGGGATTGCCTGCAGTGAAGAAAACGAAAAGCGGATATTCGACAGATGTTTCGGTTCTGGAAGAATTGGCTGACAAACACCGCTTGCCAGAATTGATGCTGAACTACCGACAATTGGCAAAGCTGAATTCTACTTATGTATCGTCACTACCAAAGGACATCTATTCTAAAACAGGTCGAGTGCACACTTCCTACAATCAAACCGTCGCGGCTACCGGTCGGTTGAGCAGCAGCGATCCCAACTTGCAGAACATCCCGATCCGCGCTGAAATGGGACGCGAAATCCGAAAAGCGTTCATTGCTCAAGCGGGAAGTTTTTTGCTGGCGGCAGATTATTCGCAAATTGAATTGCGGCTTCTCGCTCATTTGTCAGGCGACCCTGCCCTCCGCTCTGCGTTTGAAAACGGAGAGGACATTCACGCACGCACAGCCGCCGAAATTTTTGGTCAACCCCTCAATGCGGTGAATCCCGAATACCGACGCATGGCGAAAGCCGTCAATTTCGGCATCGTTTATGGGCTCAGCCCTTTCGGTCTTTCCCGACAATTGAAAATCTCACAAAGCGAGTCCAAGGCATTCATCGATCAATACTTCGCCCTTTACAGTTCTGTGAAAACATTTATGGATGAAACCATAGAGACCGCACGTAAGCGGGGATACACCTTGACGCTGTTCAATCGAAAACGCTATTTACCCGATTTGAACAGTAGCAATCGGCAGACACGTCAATCGGCTGAACGAGTGGCGATCAACTCACCCGTGCAAGGTGGGGCCGCTGATTTGATCAAGCTTGCAATGATCCGACTCAATCGAAGTCTGCAAGAGAATGGAATGAAATCGCGGATGATACTTCAAGTTCACGACGAACTCGTATTAGAATGCCCCGAAAATGAGAAGGATCGAATCACAAACATGGTCAAAGAAAAAATGGAATCAGCCGTAAAACTCTCCGTCCCTTTAGTCGTTGACATCGGCTGGGGGAAAAACTGGAACGATGCACATTGAGTTAAAAGTATTCCCCCAACAAGGAGATGTGAATGTTTTCCAGTTGTTACCCGCCCTATTCCCAACATCTGTCACGAAAATTTCTTCTCGATCGAAATCATTAAGGAATTGTCATTATGAGACACTTTTAAAGACTCTGCTTTGACAGGCGCAGGAAGCGTCAAATAGCGTTCAAAATGCTGAGACTGACGACTTTCAAAAAATTTATCATTTTTATTGGATTCATTTTTTTGTTCCAAATCTCCTGTCACTTTCAGCGATTGACCTTCCACACTGACATCCAAATTTGTACGATTCAAATTCGGAATTTTTAATTCGAAGATGAATTTCCCATCCTCGTCCTTCATACCCATAGTGTTTGAAAGCGAACTGTCGAATGGAAAGTTCTTCAAACCTGGCAGGGCGTTGTCAAGGGCTGGAAAATCTTTATCAAAGAAATGATCCATCTGTTCCTGCATTTTGCGAAAATCTGCAAAAGGATCCCAGGGCCGAATGGAATTTTCAGAAGAAAAATCATCATTCCTTTGCTCGCCTGAAATATCACTTTTGAATGGATTCGCAGAGTCGGACTTTTGAGAAAGAAGATACGTTTGAAAACCAGTCACACAAAGAAGAACGAGAATAACTGCTAAAAAATATTTGTTAGGATTTTTAGTGAAAGAGTTCATAGCACACCTCATTGGAGACGACAGGGGCAACGGAGACAAGCACCCATTGCCCCTCTGAAAATCACTATTACACTCTATTTAAAAGTTTCATTCGCAATTGATTTTTATCTTTTTTGTTTCCTTTTGCGCTTCAGCAGTTTTTGGCAATGTTACCTTGAGAACACCATTCTTAAGTTTTGCATCCACTTTGTCTCTGTCAACGGCTGTAGAAATTGGGATCGATCTGTGAAAAGAACCATAAGACCTTTCCGTAAAACAATAGTCTTCTTTCTTTTCTTCTTTTTCAGACTTTTTCTCACCCTTGATGACCAGCATGTCACCGGCAAAATTAACATTGATGTCTTTTTCTTCCATGCCGGGTAATTCAACGGTGACCTTGATTTCCTTCTCGGTTTCAACCACATCAATCTTAGGAGAAATCAATTGAGTCAAACCCATGTCATTTTGCATTGCAGGAAAATCAAAAAATGATTTAGAAAAGTTTTCGAACATTCGGTTCATTTCTTTTTGCAACGTAACAATAGGATGATTAGAATCTGATTTAAAAACTCCATTTTCCTTGTCACGGTTCCAAGGAATCAATTCTCTTACATTCATGACAAGCCTCCTTTCAAACCCATAGCTAAAGTCTTTATATCATCAAAAAACGCCTTGTTATTATTCCGCCTTGACAGCAACTCGTTTTGGCCCGAGATCTTCCCTCTTCGGTAAAGTAATACAAAGAACACCATTTTTCATTTTCGCCTGTATGTCTTCACAGTTGAACTCCTGACTGAGCTTGAAAGTTCTTCTATAATTTCCCACAGGGTACTCACTGATCTTCAGAGCATAACCTTCTGGTTGCAAAGACATCGGCAGTTGACCTTCAAGTGTCAACACGTTCTTATCCAAAATAATGTTGACCGAGTTACTGTCCAGACCCGGCATTTCTGCCCAAATTTTAACCTCCACATCCGAATCAACAATATCTGTCCTTGGTAAATAGGTGCTCATCGGTACTTCAGTATTTGCATGCTCTCGGTGAACAGATTTCTGTTCGGATTGATTTTCTATTTTTTCAAGAGTAGTCATTATCATTCTCCATCTCGTTTAATTATTAGTAACCTGAATATTTTTGGGTTTTTCTGCATCCGGTCGATGCAATGTGATGCTCAGTATGCCATTTCGAAGTTTCGCTTCCACCCTGTCAGCGTCAATACGATAAGGTAGCTTTACAGAACGGGAAAAACTCCCATACGTCAACTCTTTCTTCAGATAGGAATCCTTTTCACCCAACTCGAAAACTTTTTTATTTCCCTTAACAGTGAGGGTGTCGTTGGTAGCAACGATATCCAAATCCTCTGGCTCAACTCCCGGCAGTTCGGTTGTCATCAAGAGACCGTTCGGGTCTTCCCACACATTGAACTGTGGATAATCCTTTTGACCGCGATCTTCCTGTAAAGTTGAAAAAAAATGACCCATCTCACCAAAGGGATCCAAAGAATCCCAATTTCCCACGCGATTGATCAACATAATTTCCTCCTTTATAATTTTTATTAGTAAATTATTACTCCAACACCTTCTCTGCAAAATATATAAAATTGCATTTTTATTGCGTCAAGTTTCTTAAAAAAATTTTTAATATTTTTTTATTTTCGGAGAGGAAAAATACAAAAGCAAAAAGTTATTGGGGTAGGGAGAAAAGAAGAGATAATCAATTGACTTGGTTATGAAATGAGTAAAGCACAATGAGCCGGAAAAACTATCGGTATCCTGATTTTTTACCCATGAGCTAAGAAAGTAACTGAAAATATTTTTAGAATCTTTACACTGCCATTAGTTTACCGGGGTCATTTTATATCTTCAAATCGACGTCTCACTTCTTCGATCTTGGCCCGATAGCCTTCTGCATCACCGTAGTCAAAGAAGTTTTTATATCGACTGTGAAAAGATTTAATTTTTCGGGCATGCTTAATCGGGCACCAATACTGCTCGGTTCGGCCTGCTATTTCTCTAGAATAAGCAATCACTCCATTAAAATAGCTACAATACACACAATTCAATCTTTCGATAAGATTCAGATAACTGAGATGCTGTCGGTCAATAACGACATAGTCGCTACGACGGACCTTGGGGATACCGTACACGGGAAAACATACGTTCTGGAATACGGTCATGACTAAATCCATCATCAGGGCGGGTATCAAACAAGCCCAAATGAAGGGTGCTGTCAGGATATTTTTGATCGAAGCGTCGCGTAAGTAATGGCGGATTTTTTTGATCAGAATTTTATGCGCTTTTTTGGTCTCACTTTCAAAAAGGACCTTTTTCTTGTGAATTTCATAAGCAAACTGTTGTTCTTTTTTGTCGATCTCTTGCAAAATATCATTTTCAAGAGATTGTAATTTTTCCAGCAAACTTATGAGTCGATCATTCATATTTTTTCCTTTAAATTAATTATGAGAACGCTGACCAACTTGTAACAACTGCATGCATTTGAAATTTAGAATCGTATTTAAAATTTTAGAATTTACATTCCGTCATGTATGGATTTAACTTTTTCAATCAGATAGTCGATGTCGTTCACGTCGTGAGCCGCTGATATCTGAAAGCGGATACGCGCCTCTCCGTTGGGCACGACGGGAAAACTGAATCCCACAACGTAGATACCTTCTTGTAACAAACGATCGGCCATTTCGTGGGCTTGTTTGGCGTCACCAATCATAAATGGGACGATCGGATGCACTCCCGATTTCACATCGAGTCCTGATTCTTTGAGGCTGTTTCTGAAATAAGCGGTATTCGATTGAAGCTTCTGAATCAGTTGTGGTGACTCTTCGATCAAATCAATGGCACGGCAAGTAACCCCTGCAACAACGGGAGAGAGTGCGTTTGAAAACAGATAAGGCCGTGATCGCTGGCGCAATAGATCAATCACTTCATTCCGTCCTGAAGTAAATCCACCCGATGCGCCACCGAGTGCTTTTCCAAAAGTGGACGTTACCAGATCAACGCGGCCCATCACATCCTGATATTCAATACTCCCTCTACCAGTCGGACCAAAGAATCCAGTCGCGTGCGAGTCGTCCACCATCACCATCGCACCATAACGGTCCGCCAAATCACAGATTTCTTTCAATCGAGCAACGTCCCCGTCCATACTGAACACGCCGTCTGTAGCTATGACACGCAACCGATACTTTTTAGCCCTCTGCAATTGTGTTTCCAGATGATCCATATCTGCATGATTGAATCGGAACCGCATGGCTTTGCAAAGTCGAGTCCCATCTATAATGCTGGCATGATTAAGACGGTCACTGATGATCGCATCTTTTTCATTGAACAGAGTTTCGAACAAACCCGTATTGGCATCGAAACAGGAAGAATACAAAATAGTGTCTTCCATTCTCAAAAACTTTGAAACCCTGTCTTCCAGTCGTTTGTGAATTTCATTTGTTCCGCAGATGAATCTTACCGAGGCCATGCCAAGACCGTAGCGGTCCAATGCCTCTTTCCCTGCCTGAATCAATTCAGGATGATTCGCCAGTCCCAAATAATTATTCGCACAAAAATTTAAAACCTCTCCCTGTGCGGTTTTGATATGGGCCTGTTGAGGAGACAGCAATACACGTTCTGCCTTATAGAGACCTGCAGATTGAATTTCATCCAATTCTGTGCGAAAAATTTTAAGGGATTCGTTTTCCATATTTTCCACCAGAGTTTCAGTTGAGAAAACAGATAATTTAATATTTAAAAATTACTTTGGGATATTTTTGAATGGTTTTTTCAAAGGTGCTACGTTCAAAGGAATGGAAGGGAATGATCGTTCCTTCCCCTTTATTTAAAATAATTTCAAAAATCTTTTCCTGAAGAGGATGACTTTTGGATTTGAGAAGATTGCTAAGGATGTACCAGGTTTGGAAAACGCGCCGACCCACTACACTGTGTAAGGATTTTCCATACATGATGATTTCCTGAAAATTTGACAACGTATAATCCCCTGCAGACAGACCGAATAAAATGATATCCCCGCCTGCTCGTGTGCTGGCAATGGCCGTATTCAGGGCCTGATTGCTCCCAGCCATTTCCATCGCGACATCAACCCCTTCGCCATAACATTTGTCTTTGATCCTCTGAACAATGCTCATGTCAGGATCGTAGGGTCTTTCCGAATCATTGGAAGCACTCACTTGTATAGAAACATCCACGCCCAAAGATTCCGCAAGTTTTAAATTTTGAGGATTGGGGTCTACGCCAATGATGACGGCGGCCCCCATGGAGCGTGCAACAAGTATGGAGAGCAATCCGATGGTTCCACAACCAAATATCGCCAGAGTTTTTCCACGTAAATCAACACGACTGCAGGCATGAACCGCATTGCCCAGAGGTTCCTGAATAGCGGCAACTTCCGGTCGTATCAAATCAATGTCTGTCTTCCACAATTCTCTTGCGGGCAACTTCACCAACTCCGCAAAACAACCGTCTGTTGAAATACCTATGATTTTATGATCGGAACAAACATGCGCGTCACCAATCTTGCATTGATGGCATCGACCGCAAAAAATATGCGACTCTGTAGAAACAATGTCTCCGGGTTTGTAACCGTAATAACTTTTGGCATAAGAACCCACATCAAGAATTTCGCCCAATAACTCGTGGCCACAAATCCGGTAGGATTGATTTTCAGATTGGAGCGAATCAAAGATCAGGTCTTTAAATGCGTGGCGAAACCAGATGCCTTTATCCGATCCGCAAAAACCGGTGTAGCGAGGTTTGATGATGACTTTGCTGGCGTCTTCGGGACGTTTGCTTTCATTGAGGTCGGGTGAATCAACATCAGAAAATATCAAGCCTCTGGTATGTTCCCATTCTTCCCTTTGAATATTCAGGATCAAGGCTTTCATGACACTTCCTTTCATCAATCAGTGAACTATAAAGACCTTTGATAAAGACAATCTTAAGCATGAGAATCTCTTTTAAATATAGTCTTATGCATGACAATAATGTATTAAATTAATTTAATAAAAAGATTGCAAATCAATCACTTTTTCGATTTCTTTTTGTTCCACCACCATTTATGTAATTCCATCCAAACTAAAATAGTGGATGACATTCCTATGATTAAAAACCATGTTTCGCTATCAACCGGATGAGTTTTCAAAATCATTTGACCAGAGGGCAAATACATCGCCAGGAGATGGATTAAAAACGCCCCCAACACTCCAAAAAGTAAAAATGGGTTTTGCAAAAAAGGGACTTTAAACGCGGACTTCGTTTCAGACCGGCAGTTGAACATATGCACGTTTTCAAACAAGACCATGAATAGAAGCAGTTGATTTCGGGCAGTTTCTTCCGGGACACCAGAATCCAGCATTACTTTAAAATAATAAAATCCCAATCCTCCCATCCAAAGTGCAACAATCAAGGAACGTTCAATCATTAAAGGATTGAATATGGGCTCGTTGACATCGCGTGGTTTACGCTTCAACTCATCACCCTCACCGGGTTCAAAAGCCATCGACACGTCTTGAATGCCTTGTGTGACCAGATTCAACCACAGCAGTTGCACCGCCGTCAGAGGCAATGGGAGTCCCGCTACAACGGACAAGATGACCAGAACAACTTCTGCCGCCCCTGTTGACACCAGCATGAAGATAACCTTGCGAATATTATCGTAAGCGATACGTCCTTTTTCCACGCCTTTAACGATGGTCGCAAAATTATCGTCACTGATGACCAATTCGGCGGCTTCGCGTGCGACATCGGTGCCCGACCGTCCCATTGCCGCTCCTATATTCGCCGTTCGAAGAGCGGGTGCATCATTGACTCCATCCCCTGTAACCGCTACAAAATGTCCGTTCGCCTTCATCGCGTTGACCAGGTCTAACTTTTGATGCGGGGCAACACGAGCGAAAACACGCGCCATTTTTGCAATTTTTTGAATTTCATCGGGCGACTTATCTTTCAATTCGGCTCCGGTGACGACATGCCCTTCATTCAAATTCAAACCCAGGCTTCTAGCAATAGTCAATGCCGTTAAAGGATGATCCCCCGTAATGATTGCCACTTCAATTCCTGCATCTTGACAGGAATGAATGGCCTCCAGAACCCCCTCCCTCAGCGGGTCCACCATCCCGGTAAAACCAAGAAATTCCAGTTCGGTCAACTCAGAAATCATATTGCCATCACCCATCGGCTTGGGAACGATGCCCTGAGCAAAAGCCAAAACCCGATATCCCTCTGCCGCCATTTCATCAGCAGCCTGCATCACCCTTTGGCTGAATTCTTCATTCTCCCTTCCCCTGCACATTGCAAGGACACGCTCGGGAGAACCTTTGACATGAACACCGACTTTACCACTGGGCAATTCATGGTACGAGGCTGAAAACTGGATTTCAGGTTCAAAAGGTATCAGGTCGATCTGAGGGTAAGTTTCCAACAATGCTTTTCGTTCCACACCCAGTTTTATTCCCAGGCTCAAAAGTGCAATGTCGGTGGGATCGCCTCTTTGAATCCAAGCCCCATTCTCTGCTTGCAAATCTCCTTCATTACACAGAACTGCAGACTTTACCAGAGACTCCAATCCACCCCATTCGTTAAAAGAAGAAATTTTTCTACCCTCAATCAACGCTTCTCCGATGGGTGCAAAACCTTGACCTGTGATTTCAAAATTGTCTTCGTTTACAGTACGGACCTCTTTTACAGTCAGTTCATTGCAAGTCAAAGTTCCTGTCTTATCACTGGCAATCAAGGTGCAACTGCCCAAACCTTCTACAGCCGCCAGACGTCTCACAATAACGCCACGCTCCGCCATCCGTGAAGTAGCAATCGCCAAGGCAATCGTTAAGGCCACAGGAAGTCCTTCGGGAATAACCGCTACCGCAAGCGCAACACCAAACATGAACATCTCCAGAACACCGTAGCCCTGAATCAGCACTCCTAAAATCCCCACCAGAAAAATCACTGCCATCACTATCCAGGCCAGAGTCTGACTGAATCGTTCCATACGGACAAGCAAAGGAGGCTTGCCCGGTCCGGTGTCCATCATGACTTTTGCCAGATGACCGATTTCAGTATTCATGCCAGTACCCACAACAACACCCCTACCCCGTCCTCGAATAACAATGGAGCCTGCATACGCCATATTCAGTCGGTCTGCTACGGGAGTAGAGCTTTCTCCACTCCATTTCGCATCCTTAGAGACCGCCAAGGATTCTCCCGTGAGTAAAGATTCATCAATTTCAAGGCTCTGGCTTTGGATCAATCGAAGATCGGCAGGCACTCGATTGCCCGATTCAAGCCAGATGATATCTCCCGGCACTACCTCTTCGGCACCAATCTCCGTAACTTTTCCTTCGCGTTCTACCGTCGCTCGAATTTGCAAAAGTTTTTGCAATGCTTTGGCATTTTGCTCTGCTCTGAATTCCTGACCCCCCCCTATCAGAGCATTCAAACAAAGCACTCCAAAAATAAAACCCGCATCAATTAGCTCGCCAATGGCAAGCGATACGACCGCCGCTACAGCTAAAATATAAACGAAAGGGCTTTGAAATTGGCGGATGCCAATTTCCCACCAGGAAGGAGGCTTCGATTGAGGAAGCCGGTTTGCGCCGTGTGTTTTTATCCGCGCAGTAGCATCTTGTTTTGATAATCCTTTAAAGCCTGTCTCAAGTTTATCAAACAGCTCTTTTTCGGTTTGCGTGTGCCAAATTTCGTGAGAAGAACTTTGTGAATCTTTGGAGTCAGATGAATGAATCATTATTCGTAAGTTAGTGTGCTATATGTCAATGTTCATAACGTATTGATGAATTCCCTGTGCCGCCTTTTTTCCGGCACCCATGGCAGAAATGACCGTGGCGGCTCCGGTAACGATATCCCCTCCGGCAAATACACCGGGACGTGAGGTCAGGTTGATGTCTGAATCGGCCAACTCGATATGCCCATGTGTGTCTGTTTTTAAATCAGACGAGTTTTTGGCGATCAAAGGATTCACACCACTGCCCAGAGCAATGATGACCGCATCCACTTCCAAAGAAAGTGTGCTGTCTTTAACCGGATAAGGTTGTTTGCGTCCCGTAGCATCGGGCTCGCCCAATTCCATTTTTTGACAGACAATTTCAGAAACCCATCCCTTGTCACCTTTAATTTCCAGCGGGCTCACTAAAAAGTGAAACTCGATTCCCTCCGCTTCCGCATGTTCAATTTCCTCTAACCTTGCAGGCAATTCATCTCGCGACCGTCGATAAAGTAACATGACCTTGTGGGTACTGGGTAAGCGCAGAGCTGTTCGGGCCGCATCCAAAGCCGTGTTACCACCCCCTATAACCGCAAATGTTTTGTGTTGATGCACAGGCGTATCAAACAATGGGAATTCCCAGGCGTGCATTAAATTGATCCGAGTCAGAAATTCATTCGCAGAATACACACCGTTCAAATTTTCACCGGGTATATCCAGAAAATAAGGCAGGCCCGCACCGGTTCCAATGAACACCGCATTGAACCCATCTTCCTGCATCAGTTCGTCCAGCGTTTTAATTTTTCCGATAACATAATTGACTTTGATTTCGATTCCCAAACGTTTCAGATAGTCAATTTCGGCTTCAAGGATTTCTTTGGGCAGACGAAACTCCGGGATACCATAAAACAAGACCCCTCCCGGCTTGTGCAAGGCTTCAAAAATGACCACTTCATGACCCAGTTTTGCAAGATCACCTGCAGCCGCCAGGCCTGCAGGGCCGGCACCTATGACCGCTATTTTCTTTCCGGTAGGAGGTGCTTTTTCTGTTGGTTCCAGCAGCTCATTGTGTGTGCGCTCATAATCGGCAACGAAACGCTCCAACTTCCCGATCGCAAGGGGTTCGCCCTTGATGCCCACCACGCAATGTTTTTCGCATTGGTCTTCTTGCGGACAGACACGCCCGGTGACGGCGGGTAACGGATTGGAATTCTTAATGGTTTTTGCGGCCCCCAGAAAATCTCCTACCGCAACTTGTTTGAGAAATTCAGGAATCGCTACGTGTACCGGGCATCCCATCACGCATTTTGGTTTTTTACATTGAACACAACGCGACGCCTCTAACTGAGCCATTGCCGGTGTGTAGCCCAGACTGACTTCCTGAAAGTTTTTTCTTCTTTCTTCAGGGCTTTGCTCTGGAGCTTTTGTTCTTGGGATTTTATTTCCCATGAGCTTTCTGACCTTTTTTAAAAAATATTGCGAGATTAAAATTTAATCCATTTTTAAAGGTTCCAGCAAACGGCAGGGATCCTCTGCTTCATGCATGTATCTTTCTTTCGCTGAATTTTCTTCCAAAGTATAGGATTTCAGTCGGTTGAGCAGACCTTCAAAGTCAACAGCATGCCCATCAAATTCTGGCCCATCCACACAAGCGAATTTCATCGTTCCATCCACCGTGACGCGACATGCACCGCACATACCCGTCCCATCAATCATAATGGGATTCAAGCTGACCAGCGTTTTTATTTTATGAGGGCGCGTCAAATCTGAGATCGCTTTCATCATCACCAAGGGACCGATGGCAATGACGCGATCTATCGTTTCATGCTCATCAATCATTGTCTGAAGCAGATCCGTGACCAAGCCCTTGGAACCATAGCTTCCATCATTTGTGACCACACGAACTTCTGAGGAAACTTTCAGCATCTCATCCTCCAAAATGACACGTTCTTTGGTCTGCACACCTAAAATCGAGATGGTTTTGTTGCCAACCAGGGTCAGGGCTCGGGCGATGGGATGAATCGCGGCTATGCCAAACCCTCCTCCCACAAGCACAACGGTTCCATATAAATCTATCTCACTGGGATTACCGAGAGGACCCACAACGTCCAATATCGAATCACCAACATTCAACAGACTCATTTCCATTGAAGTTTTCCCTATTGCCTGAACGTACAATGTGAGGGTCCCTCTATCTGGATCGGCATCGGCTATCGTGATTGGAATCCGCTCTCCCGTTTCATTCAGTCGTATGATAATAAAATGTCCTGGAAGTGCTTTTCTTGATATATCGAGCGCATCCAATACATAAAAAAACACTTGCGAGGCTAATTGTTTTTTTTCAAGAATTTTGAACATTTTACAATTTCACAATCCGTATCGTTTAAAGTCACCGAGATGGATTTAGTGGTTGTGGGTTTAGTGAAATGCAATATCTCCTCTTATTGTAACATTCTACGTAGAAATGATTTGAGGTAAAAATATTTCACTTGTTTCGAATATCTCATATAATAAATTTTTCAGGAATCAGAACGTTCCAATAGTTAACCTTAAATATAAATCATTATGGAACCTATCCTCAACATCGCCAAAAAGCTGGGTCTGCAAGAATCTGATCTGATTCCCTATGGTGCTGATAAAGCCAAACTACGATTAGAGATATTGGACAAGTTTCCAAAAAGAGGAAAGTTGATTTTAGTCTCGGCCATCACTCCTACCTCGGCAGGCGAAGGAAAAACCACTACAACCATAGGACTCGGGCAAGCATTGTCTCAACTTGGTCAGTCCGTGTGTCTTGCTTTGCGAGAACCTTCGTTGGGCCCTTGTCTTGGATTGAAAGGGGGTGCCACTGGCGGCGGGAAAAGTCAGGTGATTCCCTTCGAGGATATCAATTTGCATTTCACAGGTGATTTTCATGCCATCACCTCGGCACATAATTTATTAGCCGCAATGCTGGACAACAGCATTCATCACAAAGGTCTGTCTGATATCGATCCACGCCGCATCTTATGGAGACGCGTCATAGATATGAACGACCGGGCACTGCGAAACATCATCATTGGTTTGGGCGGAGTTTTGCAGGGCGTGCCAAGAGAATCGGGATTCGATATCACAGCGGCTTCAGAGATCATGGCCATTTTATGTCTTGCGGAAAGTTATGCCGACCTCAAAACACGGCTGGAAAAAATTTTAGTTGCCTTCACCTATCAAGGTGAACCCATCACAGCAAAGTCATTGAATACCGTTGGAGCGATGATGGCACTTTTGAAAGATGCTTTACTACCCAATCTGGTGCAAACGACGGAAGGTGTTCCTGCATTGATCCACGGAGGTCCTTTTGCCAATATCGCGCATGGATGCAATTCCGTCCTTGCAACAAAAATGGCATTGTCACTATCTGACTGGAGCATCACCGAAGCTGGTTTTGGCTTCGATCTCGGTGCAGAAAAATTTTTTGACATCAAATGTCGCGGTGCAGGATTAGATACCGCCGCTGTGGTTCTCGTCGCAACCTGCCGGGCATTGAAGACACATGGAGGCGTTTTAAAAACCGATCTGGAAAAAATAGATCTACAGGCCATTCAAAAGGGATTGCCCAACCTGGACCGACATGTGGAGAACATCAAACAATTTTGCGAACCACCGATTGTCTGCCTCAATCGATTTAAGGGTGATCATCCTGAAGAAATTTCATTGGTAAGAGAGCATTGTGAAAAAGTTCTCAAGGTTCCTTTTGCATTGAGCAATGTGTTTGAAGAAGGTGGCAAAGGTGGCATTGAACTGGCAGAAAAAGTAATGCTCCATGCAGAAAAAAATTCCCAGCCATTCCGCCCCCTATATGATTGGGATGAAGATATAAAAACTAAAATATGGAAGGTTGCCAATAAAATGTATGGGGCTGAAACGATCCGATACAGCCCAAAAGCTGAAAGAGACAGGCTCTCTATAGAAAAATTGGGTTATCAAAACCTTCCCGTGTGCATTGCAAAAACCCCGGCTTCATTGACAGACGACCCCAAACGTCTCGGACGACCCGAACATTTCACTGTCACTGTACGAGAAATTTTGATATCTGCCGGAGCGGGATTTCTCATTCCCCTCACGGGAGATATATTAAGAATGCCGGGTTTGCCCAAGAACCCTCAAGCTGAGCAAATTGATTTGATTGGTAACCAGATAACTGGATTGAGATGAAAGGTTGACGGCTCTATGAGTGAAAGGATGGAAACGCTTAGACTGCTTTATCTAGCCATTGGGCCGGGCATTGCAATTGCCGTTTTCATATTTTACTCAAACAAATTGGACCGAGGACCCGGTACCCTTGCAATCAAAAGTTTTTTTCTTGGCGGCTTGGCGGTTTTCCCAAGTCATTATTTTGAAGGCGTCGTTGAAGGTGTCTTGGGAATGCAAGAACTGCAAAGCATCGATGCCCCCCTATACTGGCCAAAGACCCTCTTTTACGCTTTTTTTGGAGTCGCGCTGGCTGAAGAATTCTGTAAATTTTTATTTTTAAAAGCTTTCATCTGCGATGACAGAGAGTTCGACGAGCCTTTTGATGGCATCATCTACGGTGCCATGGTCGGGTGCGGATTTGCGACGATAGAAAACATCATGTACGTCCTTCCCCAGGGACAAGAAGTCGGAATAATAAGAATGCTCACTGCCGTTCCAGGGCACGCATTTTTTGGTGTCATACTGGGTTATTTCATTGGCAGGGCAAAATTCAGTATCAATGGAGCCAGACATTCTTTCAACGGACTGGCCCTGGTCATTGCCCTTCACGGACTCTATGACACCGCAGCCTTTAGCAATACCATCGGGTCTTATTACCTGATGTTCGCAATCGTTTTTTTAGGAATTTATCTTGGATTAAAAGCAAAGAGAGAACTGGAAAAACTCGCGACAGTGATTCAGTTTTCAGCAAAACAATTTTTCCCGTTAAAAGGACCTGAAAAAAAAGTTCCTCTACATTTGAAAGATATCAGATGCCTTTTATCGAAAGGGAAATTGATTCCCGAAGACAATCTGATCGATAAAAAGAGTGGGAAAATTAAATCCATCCGCGAAATATTTTCCACAAAAATGATATCGCAGTACCGTTCTCTGCCAAGAATTCCTTTCTCTGGCTTTCCTGTCAAACTCTTCCTGATATTTTACCAGCTTACTTTTGGACTCTACCTGTATTTCTGGTACCTCGGGAATTACAGGGATTTTGCAAGTTACAAAAAATTAAAGATAAATCCAGAACTGCGCGCATTGAGCCTGTTTATCCTCACAATTCTGCCTTATTTTTTTTACAGAATTGCGCCCAATGCATTAGGAATGCAACGCGCAAGCCCGGAAATGGATATTTTTTTCAACCTGGCAATGGCTGGCATTGAAACTGTGTTTCTCTATTTTCAATTTAAAATGTTTGCCCGGTTCTTAAAAAATAAATTGGAAAAGCCTTTTTCCATTACATTGATTATCTGTCTTTTCTTCATTCTCAGTGCATTAAAAAAAACACTACCGCAAACGGTTCCATACTATTTAATATGGGAAATATTATTAATTTTTCTTCAAGGAGGGGTATTAGCCATTGTCCAGAATGACTTGAACCTGTACTGGAAAGCTGAAGATAAAACAACACCTGCAAATCATCAGGATAAACTGGCACCACTAAAAGTTTGATGTTAATTTCACAATAAGTCTTGGGCTGAATCTATAAAAACCCTAAAGAGACTCTTTCTATGAAACAAAATTTTTTCTGTACAAAATGGTCTGTTTCATTTTTTTATGAACGAATATTTTTATTGTTAATAGTTATGATCGTCTTCCCTGTAAATCCTTCTTATGCCGACGATAGATTCCAGTGCGCACCACCGAAAGCTCCGTATGAAGCTCCACCCTACGTCGAGCCTCTAAAAGAACCCGAAATTTCTAAGTTACACCTGATTGACAATTGTGACGGAACCATCACAGATCCCGACTCTGGCTTGATGTGGACACAAAAAGACAGCTACGCTGATTTGGGAAAATGCCTGACTTGGAATGAATCTGTAGAATACGTCAAGAAGTTGGATACTCGAGGTTTTAAAGATTGGAGAATACCCACGATTAAAGAAGTTTCTACTCTGTACGATCCAACAAAAGAGAATAACATGGCATGGGATCACGATCCTGATTTTCTGCTCAGGCTAGATGAAAAGTTTGCAGACGGTTCCGCTTACTGGTACTGGGCTAGTGACAACATCCTTGAAGATCAAAAAAATGATTTCGCAAAAACATTTTATTTTGTTAAGGGTTTGATACATTATCGCAGTATAGATCAATGCAATAATGGTGGAGTTCGTGCGGTAAGAAGTGCGAGGTAGTAACCAGATGTATCCGGATATGTAAAATTCTATCAGCATCGAATTTTTTTTATTTTATGAATAAAACAAAAATCATTGCTCTATTTATTGCAATTATAGGAACGATGCTGTTTCTTAAGAGCTATTTAAAAGAAGCTGAAAGCTGGGACAATCTTAACCAAAAAGGGGTTTCAGCTTTTAAGGAATCGCGCTATACCGAAGCAGAAAAATATTTCGTGCGAGCCGTCGATGTGGCTGAAAATTTTTCTCAAGACGATCTCAGAATTAACTTCAGCCTCAATCAACTCGCTGAAATTTACAGAATTCAATCCAAATATATTGAAGCAGAGCAAGTACTCAAACAACTTCTAGAAATCTATAAAAAACAATCAGGTCCCGAACATATCAATGTGGCACTGACACTCAATAACCTGGCTGTAAATCTAAGAATGCAAGAGAAGTACGAAGAAGCCGAAACTTCATTAAAGGAAGCTATTGAAATTCTTGAAAAATCTTTGGGACATGATCATTCTCTTGTCTCAGGTCTGCTTGCACATTATGCTTATTTGCTTGATAAAATGGGAAGAAAAACGGAAGCAGAGTCTGTTACAAAACGTATGAACCAAATAGATTCTAAATCTAAAACTGGGAAAGTTAAATCTACCACCACAAATTAACCGTCGTTGATTTTATTATTATATGGAATATTTTATATTGATCATGGACCCTGTAGATAGACAGGTTAAAAATTTTAACTATTCGATAAGCTTCATTTAAAATTACCAATCTACAGAATATTCAGAGGCTTTGATGATGGCAATAAAACGAAAACGAGTTCTAATCATGGGGGCCGCAGGGAGGGATTTTCATACATTCAACACCACCTTCAGAAACGACTCTTCTTGCGAGGTCGTCGCATTCACCGCGACCCAGATTCCTGGAATTGAAAAAAAGATTTACCCCGCCGCTTTATCCGGCAATCTCTATCCCAATGGAATTCCCATACATCCTGAAAGTGAATTAGACGATCTCATTCGAAATGAGAAAGTCGACGTGGTTGTATTTGCCTACAGTGATGTCTCTCACGAATACATCATGCACAAAGCATCCAGCGTGATCGCAGCGGGAGCAGATTTTTGGTTGCTCGGCACGGCCGCTTCCATGATCCCTTCCAGCAAAAAAATAATTTCCATTTGTGCGGTACGAACCGGGTGTGGGAAATCTCAAACATCGCGAAAAGTCGCTCAAATTTTAAAAAACTGGGACAAAAATATCGTTGCTGTGCGTCACGCCATGCCTTACGGAAATCTGGAAAAACAAAAAGTTCAACGCTATGCAACCCTCGACGATCTTACCAAACACGACTGCACGATTGAAGAAATGGAAGAATACGAGCCCTATATTGACATAGGCATCCCCATTTATGCGGGAGTCGATTATGAAGCCATTTTGAGGGAAGCAGAAAAAGAGGCCGACATCATTATCTGGGACGGAGGCAACAATGATTTTTCATTTTTTCTACCCGATCTCGAAATTGTTGTGATGGATCCTCATCGCCCCGGTGACGAGCTGTCTTATTTCCCTGGGGAAGTGAACCTTCTACGTGCAGATGTGCTTATAATCAACAAAGTGGATACTGCAGATTACGGCAATGTTCTAAAAATCAGAAATAATATAAGCCATAACAATCCAACCGCCACGATCATTGAAGCCGCTTCACCTATTTACGTAGAGCAACCGCAACAAATATCAGGCCAACGTGTTCTGGTCGTCGAAGACGGCCCTACTTTGACCCACGGAGGAATGAAATACGGAGCCGGAACCTTGGCGGCGCAACGTTATGGAGCCAAAGAAATTGTTGATCCCAGACCCTGGCTGGTCGGAACTCTTATAGAAACTTTTGAAAAATATCCTGATATCGGTCATCTCCTTCCAGCCATGGGTTATGGTAAGGATCAAATGAATGATTTGCAGGCAACGATCAATTCCGCAGACTGCGATTTAGTCATCATTGGCACCCCCATTGACCTGACGCGCATTATAAAAATCAACAAACCCTCTGTCAGAGTGACTTATGAACTACAGGAAATCGGTTATCCGACTCTGGAGTCCACGTTAAAAGATTTTCTTAATAAAGCTTGAACGATATGAGCTGTGGACTGTTATCACTCACATTGACCCAATGACTCGAAAGCCAGTTCTGTTAATATCATTTGGTGGAAATGCACTCACTCCTGCAGACACAATTCATCCGCATCAAAGGGAAGAATTTGACATCGCATACAAAAGCATGTCTGCGGTTGTGGACTTAGTGGAAAAGGGTTTTGACAAGATTATACTGACACACGGTAACGGACCTCAAGTCGGACAAATTTTTTTGCAACAGGAACTCACCAAACATGAATTTCCACGGCAAGTCACACTGGATGTATGCGTTGCCGATAGCCAGGGTCGAATAGGATACATACTGCAAAATGTCTTCGATAATATCTGTCAGGAAAGAAAAATAGATAAAAAATCGTTCGCAGTAATCACACAGGTCATCGTCGATTCAAAGGATCCTGCATTTAACAGACCCACAAAACCTATTGGCCTGTTTTATTCAAAAATCGATGCCGACAAACTCATCAAGGAACGTGGCTGGGAATTTATGGAAGACGCGGGACGTGGTTATCGACGCGTCGTTGCCTCCCCTATTCCGCTGGAAATTGTCGAGTCAGAAATTTTCCATGAACTTCTCGAACGTGGCTTTATTGCCATAGGTGGTGGCGGTGGCGGAATCCCGGTGATCAGAAAATCTAATGGGGCCTTGGTTGGCGTCGAGGCCGTCATTGATAAAGATCGGACCAGTGCGCTTTTAGCAAATGCGTTGAAAGTGGATCAATTGATCATTTTGACCAGCGTCGACGGTGCCTGTCTGAATTTCAACTCCGCTAACCCTCAGCTCATAAAAGAGGTTACAATAAGTCAAATGGAAGCTTATATCGAGCAGGGGGAATTTTCCGAAGGAAGCATGAAACCCAAAGCCGAAGCGGTTGTACAATTTATAAAAAATGGTGGGGAAAAAGCAATCATCGCAAACTTGAACGCCCTGATTCCTGCGATTGAAGGTAAAGCCGGTACACATGTCACGGCATAAAACCCAACACATAGAAATGTCTGGTTCTAGAATCAATGACTGAAAAAAAAATCATAGACCGTGAAGGGTTGAATCAACTCATCAAGGTATTGCTGGATATGGGATTCCAGGTGGCTGGCCCCACCCTTCGAGATGAAGCCATTGTCTATGAGAACATCCAATCGATCAAAGATCTTCCTGAAGGATGGACCGATGAACAAGATGGCGGCATCTATCGATTGAAAAAACGTTCGGATAAAGCTTTGTTTGGCTATGTGGTCGGCCCACACTCTTGGAAAAAATTCCTGCATCCTCCCGAAAGACGTTTATGGAAAGCCACGTTGAATGAATCGGACTTTGAAATCATTCCAGAAGAATCCGATCCACGCAAATTTGCTTTTTTGGGAGTCCGCTCATGCGAACTACACGCAATTGCTATTCAAGACAAAGTTTTTTTAGAGGGCAACCACAAAGACCCCTCTTATCAGCTTCGCAGGGAGAACGCTTTTTTCATCGCAGTTCATTGCGGACAAGCGGGAGGAACCTGTTTTTGCGTCTCCATGAACACGGGGCCTCGGGCGGAATCCGGTTTTGACCTGGCTCTAACGGAAGTTATCCATGACAACGATCACTACTTTGTCGTTGAAACGGGAAGCGATCGGGGAATGGACGTCATAAAGAAAATCCCAAACAGAAAAGCCGAAGCCAGGGAAGTCGAGCATGCCGATTCAAAAATTGCTGAAGCTACAGCGCAAATGGGACGCGTTTTAGATACAACAAATATCAAAGAATTGCTTTATCAGAATCTGGAGCACCCTCAGTGGGATGACATCGCGAACCGTTGTCTGTCTTGCGCAAATTGCACAATGGTTTGTCCCACTTGCTTTTGTTCGACGGTAGAGGATGTAACCGACATTACGGGAGATCATGCTGAAAGATGGCAAAAATGGGATTCCTGTTTCACGATGGACTTCTCACATTTGCATGGTGGCGAAGTACGGACATCCACCAAATCCCGCTACCGACAGTGGATGACGCACAAACTCGCCAGTTGGCAGGATCAGTTTGGTTCCTCTGGTTGTGTGGGTTGCGGTCGATGCATCACATGGTGCCCGGTCGCAATTGATTTCACGGAAGAGGTTCCAAAAATTTGTGGTTCTGAAAATTCAAACACCGCGGTTACTAAAGAAAATGAGGCACCTCATGAAAACTCTTGAGTCCATACTTTCAGTGCATCCCTTTTTTGTAAATCTGGAGTCGAAATACATGGCTCTGATAACAGGTTGTGCCTCTAATGTCAGATTTGAAGCGGGTGAATTCATTCATCGACAAGGTGAGGAAGCAAACAGCTTTTGTATTATACGGCAAGGTAAGGTGGCGTTACAGGTATGTCCGCCACACAAGAATCCAGTTACCGTTCAAACCGTGAGCGATGGAGAAATCCTGGGATGGGCCTGGCTGGTTCCACCCTACCATTGGCAGTTCGATGCACAAGCCGTCGAATTGACACGAGCAATTGTTCTCGATGGCAAGTGTCTTCGAAATAAATGCAATGAAGATCACACTCTGGGTTATGAACTTCTCAGTCGCTTGCTTCCCATTGTCGGGCAAACCATGGAAGCAACACGGATACAACTTTTGGATCTTTACGGAGCCCGGAGCTGAGTACTGCAACAATGAATCCTATCTCGACATCTCCAATGACTCCATCGCTCTATACGGTCAAGAAAAAGATTGCCGAATCGCACGATACCTTCAGTCTGGATCTGGCCCCAAGAGATGGCTCTCCGCTCATTACTTTTCAACCCGGTCAATTCAATATGCTTTATGCATTTGGAGTGGGAGAAGTCCCCATTTCTATAAGTGGACCGGCACCGGGCACCTCGGGTTTGATACACACCATTCGAGAGGTAGGGAACGTGACCCGGGCTCTGCATCAATTAAAAAAAGGTGCTACGCTGGGTCTTCGTGGACCTTTTGGCAGTTCCTGGCCAATAGAAGAAGCCCGAGGAAAAGATGTCGTCATCATCGCCGGAGGCATCGGCCTGGCACCTTTGCGACCGGTCATCTATAAATTACTGGAACAACGAAATCAGTTCGGAAACATTGCACTCCTCTACGGGACACGCGAGCCCAATGACTTGCTCTTTACAAAAGAGTTTGAAATCTGGCGCGGGAAATACGGAATTCAGGTAAAAATAACGGTGGATACGGCGGATAGTAACTGGCGTGGAAACGTGGGAGTCGTGACCACCTCCATCGCAAGGGTCTCATTCGAACCCGCCCATACCATTGCCATGATATGTGGGCCAGAGATCATGATGCGTTATGCGGTCCTCGAAATGAAACGTCGCGGAGTGAGTGAAGACCATATCTATATGACAATGGAGCGCAACATGAAATGCGCCATTGGTTTTTGTGGACACTGTCAATTCGGACCTGCATTTATATGTAAAGACGGCCCTGTATTCAGATACGACAAGGTCAAACATTTTTTTGGAATTCGCGAAATCTAACAATGACACAAAGCGTAAAAAAACCTAAAGTTGCGGTCTGGAAATTTGCATCCTGTGATGGCTGTCAACTCAGTCTCCTGGATTGCGAAGACGAGCTTCTTGCCGTCACCGAACAAATTGAAATCGCAAATTTTCCTGAAGCCTCTCGAGCTGTGATCAAAGGACCGTACGATCTCTCTCTGGTTGAAGGCTCTATCACAACACCGCACGATGCAGAACGCATTCAAATGGTTCGCAGTGTCTCAAAATTCGTCATTACCATTGGCGCATGCGCCACAGCAGGTGGGATACAGGCCCTGCGAAATTTTAAGGATGTGAATGAATTCATTTCCGTTGTGTATGCAAGCCCGGATTATATAAGTACTCTGGACAAATCCACTCCTATCTCCGAACATATCAAAGTTGACTTCGAATTGCGCGGGTGCCCGATTGACAAAATGCAACTGGTAGAAGTGATCAGTGCGTTTCTCAAAGGCAGAAAACCCAACACCCCAGCACACAGCACCTGTATTGATTGCAAACGTCGCGGCACCGTTTGTGTGATGGTTTCACAAGGGAAAATGTGTATGGGACCCGTCACACACTCTGGTTGTGGAGCCCTCTGCCCCAGCTACAACCGTGGATGTTACGGATGTTTCGGCCCCAAAGAAACGGCCAATACCAGTTCCTTGAGTTCCTGGCATAAAAAACAGGGTTCAGATAATGATGAAATTCTAAGGGCTTTTCGGGGATTCAACGCCTACTCTGAACCCTTTCGCAAAGAAAGCGAATTGCATGAAAAAGAAAACACGAACGATTAAAGTCGATTACCTGGCTCGGGTAGAAGGTGAAGGCGGTCTTCATATCAAAGTCAAAAACGACGAAGTCGTTGATGTGAAATTAAAAATATTTGAACCTCCTCGATTTTTTGAAGCCTTTCTGAGAGGACGTGATTATAAAGAGGCTCCCGATATCACCGCACGTATTTGCGGCATCTGCCCCGTGGCCTATCAAATGAGCACCGTCCACGCCATGGAGAATGCGTTTGGCGTTCAACTGGACCGACCCTTGCGCGATTTGCGCCGATTGCTTTATTGTGGAGAATGGATCGAAAGCCACACGCTACATATCTATATGCTTCATGCTCCCGATTTTCTGGGTTATCCAGATGCCATCCAAATGGCTAAGGATCATAGGGAAATCGTTGAACGGGGCCTGAAGTTGAAAAAGGCCGGCAACGCAATTGTTTCCATGCTTGGAGGTCGAGAGATTCACCCTATCAATGTTCGCGTCGGTGGATTTTACAAATTATTTTCCCGACAGGAATTCGAACCTCTGATCGAAACCTTAAAGTGGGCGCGTGACGCCGCGTTGGAAACGGTCCGATGGACTTCTCAACTCACGTTCCCGGAATTTGAGCAGGATTACGAGTTTGTAGCGTTGCGACATCCTGATGAGTATCCTTTCAATGAGGGCAACATTGTTTCAAACAAAGGACTGGACATCAACTGCTCTGAATATGAAGATCATTTTGAAGAACAGCATGTAGAACATTCCAATGCATTGCATTCGATATTAAAAAAGCGCGGAGCGTATTTTGTCGGCCCCATGGCCCGCTACAATTTAAACTTCGACCGACTGTCCCCACTGGCTCAAGAATCAGCTCTTCAATCCGGTTTGGGAAAAGAATGCAGAAATCCGTTTAAAAGCATCAGCATTCGAAGCATTGAAGTGCTGTATGCCTGTGATGAGGCCTTGAGAATTCTTGAGGCTTATGAAAAGCCGGAGCAACCTTTTGTGACAGTAGAACCTCGGGAAGGTATCGGCTATTCTTGCACAGAAGCACCGCGAGGCATTTTATATCACCATTACCGTCTGGATGAAAAAGGAATCATTTTAGAAGCCAAGATCGTTCCACCAACCTCTCAAAATCAAAAAACCATTGAGAATGACTTGAAAGAATTTGTCCCCAAATATATCAATCTGTCAAAAGAAGAATTGACCTGGCAATGCGAACAAGCCGTTCGCAACTACGATCCATGCATCTCATGCGCAACCCATTTTCTTAAATTAGACATTGTACACTCCTGAGAATACAACCCTGATCTTGGGCGTCGGTAATTTATATCGATGCGACGACGCCATAGGAATTTTAATCGCCCGAAATTTAAAAAATAAAAATTGCGGGAATATGATTGTCCGCGAACAAAGTGGTGAAGGAACGTCTCTCATGGAAGCCTGGCAACACTTCAACAGGGTTATCCTCGTAGATGCGGTGTCATCCGGGGCATCGCCGGGAACCCTGCATTGTCTGGATGCTTCAACAGATTCTATTCCCTCTAGATTTTTCTCCTGCTCATCGCATAATTTTAGTGTTGCAGAGGCCATTGAACTCGCACGGACCCTGAATCAACTGCCCCAATCCCTGAAATTGTATGGAATTGAAGGAAAGAATTTTCAGCATGGAGAAACCGTGACTCCCGAACTGGAGGCAATGATCGAACCCGTTACCAATCAAATTATTCAATTTGTTTCTTCACCCCATTAAAGAGGTCACATGCACGAACAATCATTGATGGTCGATTTGATGCGCAAAATAAACGCAATTGGCACGGAACAAAAAGCTAAAAATATCGTCCGTATCAAAGTCAAACTCGGTGCCCTTTCACATATTTCGGCCGATCATTTCAAAGAGCATTTTGTTATAGCGGCGAAAGGCAGTTGTGCCGAAGACGCTCAATTGGATGTCGAAGTTCTCACCGATTTGAACGATCCACAAGCTCAGGAAATTTTATTGGACAGCATCGAAATTGAAGAATAGTTCCATGCGTCCGCCCCTACTCCTCAGTCGTTTGCACTTGTCTATTCAAGGATTGTTGCAAGGCATCGGCTTCCGCCCTTTTATTTACAATCTCGCTCATGCAATGGGCCTGACCGGCTGGATTCAGAATTCACCGCAAGGCGTATCGATTGAAGTGGAAGGCGAACGCGAAAAACTTGATGATTTTTTACAGCGTGTATTGACGGAAAGCCCTCCGAACGCATTCATTCATCATTACGAAACTTCTTATCTTGCAGCTACAGGTTATGAACATTTTGAAATAAGAGAGAGCAAGAGCACAGGCGAACAATCGACTCTCATTTCACCGGACATTGCAACCTGCTCCGATTGTCTGCAGGAATTATTTGATCCTGCAAATTCCCGATATTTGTACCCCTTCACAAACTGTTCTCACTGCGGTCCTCGTTTCAGCATCATCGAATCGTTGCCTTACGATCGTCAGAACACCGCAATGAAAATATTTGAGATGTGCGCTGTCTGCCAAAACGAATACAACAATCCACGAGATCGAAGATTTCATGCCCAACCCACTGCCTGCCCTGATTGTGGACCGTATTTGGAGTTCTGGGATTCCAAATGCCTGTCCAAAAGAAAAGAAGCTCTAGACGCTACTGTAACCGCTTTAAGGGATGGGGCCATCGTTGCTGTTAAAGGTTTGGCTGGTTTTCATTTGATGGTCAGTGCTTGCGACGATGACGCCGTCCGCCGACTGCGCCTGCGCAAACAGAGAGAAGCAAAACCCTTTGCCTTAATGTTTCCCGATTTGCAAAGTGTAAAAAAACTGTGCGAATGCTCTTTACTGGAAGAACAACTGTTGCTATCGCAAGAAGCACCGATCGTTTTATTACAACGCCGACTCGACGCAATCCAAAATGAATGTTTTGCCATCTCTCGTGAGGTGGCACCATCGACCCCTTGCCTTGGTGTGATGTTCCCCTCCAATCCCCTGCATCACATTCTAATGAGACAGTTGAATGCTCCTGTAATTGCGACCAGTGGCAATGTATCGGATGAAACTATTTGCACGCAGGATGAAGAAGCTTTTTCGCGCCTGCACGGCATCGCCGATTTTTTTCTCATTCACAATCGACCGATTGTACGTGCTGTCGACGATTCTATCGTGCGTGAAATTTTGGGTTCCCCTCAGGTGTTACGACGATCCCGAGGATATGCCCCCTCCCCCATCACCTGTAAAAATTCGGATCGGGATTACATCAGTGTGGGAGCTTATCTGAAAAACACGATCGCTCTCGCAAAACACAGTCATATTATTTTAAGCCAGCACATTGGTGATCTGGGAAATTTGCAGACCACAGAGGCTTTTGAAAGTACCATCCAATCGTTTACAAAACTTTATGACATTCAACCCGACGCTGTCGCTTGTGATTTTCATCCCGATTACGCCTCTACCGAATGGGCGGATAAAAATCACGAAAATCTCATTCCAGTTCAGCACCATGTCGCGCACCTTTTTTCCTGCATGGCCGAGCATGATTTGGAAGGTCCGTTATTGGGCGTCACCTGGGATGGTTCGGGATATGGATTGGATGGAACCTTATGGGGAGGAGAATTTTTTCACGTCAAAAAAGAATCCATTCATCGAGTCGCTTGCTGGAAACCTTTCCCTTTACCGGGTGCAGAGGCCGCAATGAAAGAACCTCGACGCAGTGCTCTGGGTCTTCTCTATTCTGTTTTAGACGAATCTATTTTTGATCGCCCCGAACTGATGAAGTTTTTCAATTCAGAAGAAACGGTCGTTCTGAAAACCATGCTGGATAAAAAACTCAACTGCCCGGTAACATCGAGTTGCGGAAGGTTGTTCGATGCCGTCGCTTCAATGACAGGCATTCGGCAGGTGAATTCATTTGAAGCGCAAGCCGCCATCGAACTCGAATTTTTCAGACAAGGTTCATTTTCTGAAAGTTACTATCCTGTGGATTTGGTCAAAAACTCAAAACCGCTTCCAATTTTTAAAAACAACAAAATCATACCCGCCTGTTATGATTTGAATTTAAAATATCATTTGGATCAAACTTCGCTCGTCCGAGAGTTGTTGCAGGACATTGTCGGGAAATGCAGTCTTAACCTCATCCTGACCAAATTCCACAATGCTCTTGCAGAGTCGATCGTGTCTGTCGCAAAACAAATCGGTGAAGAGCGCGTGCTTTTATCTGGTGGTTGTTTCCAAAATAAATTTCTGACCGAACGAACGGTTCAACGATTGCTCCGGGAAGGTTTTCATCCCTACTGGCACCAGCGCATTCCCCCGAATGATGGGGGGCTGGCTCTGGGCCAAATCTTTGCCGCTTCATGGAGTGAAAGAAAAAAGGAAGGTTTCTCATGTGCTTAGCGATACCGGGTAAAATAATCCAGATATCAGGAGATGATCCCTTGATCAGAACGGGCCATGTCAGCTTTGGCGGCATCATCAAAGAGATCAATCTGGCTTATACTCCAGAAGCAACTCTGGATGATTATGTGATCGTCCATGTTGGATTTGCCATCAGCATCCTTGATGAAAAGGAAGCGCAAAGAGTTTTTGACACCCTGAATCAGCTCGATTCATTTGGAAATTCAGAGGAACGCCTCCAATGAAATATGTAGATGAATACAGAAATTCCAAAGAAGCAAAAATGTTTGCCGAAGCCATTGCCCGCACCGTCACGCGCACATGGACCGTGATGGAGATTTGCGGAGGTCAAACACATTCCATAGCAAAATACAGTTTGCAGGATTTATTGCCGCCTGAGCTTTCCCTGTTACATGGCCCCGGATGCCCCGTATGCGTCACGCCAGTAGAGCTGATCGACAAGGCCATTCATATCGCGGCAATGCCCAATGTGATTTTCTGCTCATTCGGAGACATGTTGCGAGTTCCCGGTTCCAGTGCCGATCTGTTCAAGGTCAAATCCAAAGGCGGCGACATACGCATCGTTTATTCGCCCATGGATGCCCTGAACATTGCCCGGGACAATCCTCAAAAAGAAGTGGTATTTTTCGCAATCGGATTCGAAACTACGGCTCCAGCCAACGCCATGGCTATTTATCAAACAAAATCAGAAAATATTAAAAATTTATCTTTTCTGGTTTCACAAGTGATCGTTCCCCCTGCCATTTGTTCGATTTTGGAATCACCTCAAAACCGCGTGCAGGGATTTTTAGCGGCGGGTCACGTTTGCACGATCATGGGCTACAGTGAGTATGAGCCCATCGCAAAGGACTACAAAATCCCTATCGTTGTAACAGGATTCGAGCCTCTGGATATCCTTCAGGGAATTTTCATGTGTGTCAAACAACTGGAAGAAGGACGCTTTGAAGTGGAAAACCAATATTCCCGCTCGGTCCGCAAAGAAGGAAATTTAGCGGCTCAAAAAATAATCCAGGAAGTCTTTCAAATAATTCCCCGTCAATGGCGCGGCATTGGAGAAATCAAACAAAGTGGGCTGGGACTGAAACCGGCATACTCTCAGTACGATGCGGAAGTTAGATTTCCTTGTGAATTTCATTATCAGGAAAACGCAACCGAATGTATCAGCGGCCTTGTTTTGCAGGGTCTTAAAAAACCCAATGAATGCCCGGCTTTTGGGAAATCCTGCACACCGGAGTCTCCTCTGGGAGCGACCATGGTTTCGACGGAAGGTGCATGCGCCGCTTATTATCGTTACCAAACGGTGCAATCATGAATCTAGAGAATGAAATCAATTTTTCTATGGACGCTTTGAATTGTCCCCTTCCGATAGATGCCTCTTCATTTATTACGCTCGCTCATGGAGGAGGAGGAAAACTCACACAGCAATTGATTGAGAAAGTTTTTCAACCCGCGTTCAACAATCCGGAACTAGAAACCCGGCATGACGGTGCAGTCATTGATTTCCCAAAAGGAAAACTAGCCTTCACAACCGATAGTTATGTTGTCAATCCTCTTATATTTCCGGGCGGAAACATTGGTAGCCTGGCAATCAATGGAACGGTCAACGATCTGGCCATGTGTGGAGCCCGACCTCTTTATCTCACAGTCGGATTTATTATCGAAGAGGGTCTCTCCATGGAAGTGCTTTGGACCATTGTACGGACCATGAAAATAGCGGCCGAAGAAGCGGGAGTTAAAATAATTACCGGAGACACCAAGGTCGTTGATAAAGGCAAAGGCGACGGAATTTTTATCAATACTTCAGGGATTGGCATCATAGAGCATGATCTCACGATTCATCCCCAAAGCGTTCAACCGGGAGATGCCGTTCTTCTCAGCGGCGATATCGGAAAACATGGAATCGCCATCATGTCCGCTCGCGAAGGTTTGGGATTTCAAAGTGAAATCAAAAGTGACTGCGCCGGAGTTTCACATCGAGTGCAAAAATTGTTCGATGCCTCAATCGAAATTCATTGCATGCGAGATCTAACAAGAGGTGGACTGGCAACCGCTTTGATTGAAATCGCAAAAACCTCTCAACTGTCCGTAACAATTGAAGAAATGGAAATTCCTGTACGCGAAGATGTCAAAGGAGCTTGTGAAATTTTAGGGTTGGATCCTCTTTACGTCGCGAACGAAGGACAATTTGTAGTTTTTGTCAAAGCAGATCAAGCACAGCAGGCATTGCAAATCATGCAACAAGATCCACTCGGGGGCTCCGCCAAATGCATTGGAACCGTTGCGGATTCACCTGAAGGAACAGTCATCTTAAAGACAAAAATAGGAACCTCACGTCTGCTGGACATGCTAAGTGGAGAGCAATTGCCCAGAATTTGTTGAATATGAAATGCAGAAGGGTTTGAAAAACGAAAGGCAGAGCCAGGAGAAAAACGTTCTTTCTCTCCGCGCATAAAAAATCACATAAAAAACAGAGTCTACGCTCTGCCAATCAAGCGAAAAAACGCACGAAAAAACGGAAGCTAAGTTGTAAGGGATCATGGAGCTGATGTTCAGCTCCATGACTTTTCACCTCTAGCGAAAAGAGAAAGGTAAGCCCCCCTCCCCCAAATGCACTTGCGTCGTTTTCCTTAATGATCTTCAAATTGGATTATAAGATTATAGCGAAAGTTGCAGAATTGTCAAACCAAAAAACATCAGAGAGTGTAATTAATCAATTATTTAGCCTGTGGATTACTTTTTTCCAGCTTTGTTGAAAAAAATCGTGTCCGATCCATCTTTTCCAGGACGATTTGTTCCTTAACGCGAGACAATCCTATATGTGATTGATTATTAAGGGGCTCCATTTCGATGGATAGGGCAAAGGTCGCTCTCGCTTCTAACAAACGATTTAAGTTGAATAACGCCCAGCCCAAGCCATCCAATGCTTCCGGGAGGTTAGGAGACACTTGCAGGACCTTGCGAAACTGATTGAGTGCTTCTTGATTTCTATTTTGAGCGATATAAATTCTTCCCAACTTTGTACGCACAGTGGTCTGCATTTTGACCACACCTATCGCATTAGACACCGTTTCCCAAACAAATTTTGGCGTTGGATTCAATATCAGAGTCTGTTGGAGCAATTCTGCGGATTGATCCAGATTGCCCATCTCAAAATAATTATACGCCAGTCCCATTCTCGCCTCAGACCGATTCGGTTGCCTTGCCAACGCAATATTGAACATTTGCATGGATTGTGGGAGCATTTTCTTCTGAAAATAAGCCCAGCCCATTTGATTATAAACCTGCCAACCAAATCGTTCCGCTTGCAATAATTGTTCAAATTCAGAATTGACCGCAACATTGGGATCCAAAGAGATCGCCTTTGCAAAATACTCAACCGCCAAAGCAGGATCGCCCTGTTGATGGATAAGCCAGCCCATCTCCATGTAAATAGAAGCACGCAGTGGAAACTTTTTAATCTCAGTTCTGAAATAATGCAAGGCTTGCGCACCGGGCAAACCCTTGCGGACACTTTGATCGTGCAAATAAGCAACCTCTTTCACTTCAGGATTCGCCTCGTACACTGTGTTCAGATAGCCTTCTGCCTTGATGAAATCACCCGCATTAAAGGCAGACATACCCGCACCCTTTATCGAATCCAACTCGAAATCCGAATATTTTTTCGCAATCTCAAATTTTTGTTCCGCAAGATCGTATTGTTTTTTGCGAAATTGCCCCCAACCCAGTTGGTTGTAGGCCACCGCCAAAAAAGGATCCGAAGGATTTTTTTCATGATCTTCAATATAATCAAAATAGATATGCGAAGCTTTTTTATAGTCTCCACTTTCCATCAAAACCTGTGCCTTATACAACTTAGGTCTCAACTCCCGCAAAGTCATTTTTAATCCATCCTGAACTTCAGGGCTGTCGGGATCGATTTTCCGGGCTTTTTGAAATAAATCCCAAGCCGCTTGCCATTCCTTCATACGCAATTTTATTTTTCCCAACTGAATGACCGGGTGACTCCAATCGGGAAATTTTGTAGAAAGTTCGAGATACTCCTTTTCCGCTATTTGATCCTTGCCGCGATCAAAATAAAATTGCGGGACACTCGCCTTTTCCGTTTTGGCCTTATGGACTTCAATTTTTCCTTTAAGTGCACCTGAAAAAAGCGGCAAGTACTTAAGAATATCGTCAAAAACGGCCTCCGCATCGCTGATTCGATTGGCACCCAAATAACTCCATGCCAGTCCATTGCGAGCATCTACATTGTCATTGCCCTTTGCGATTTCTTTCTGAAACGCATCGATTGCCCAATCAAAAAAACTTTTATGATACAAACGCCAGGGTTCATCCAAAGCTGTGGAGGGCTCTTCAGCAAAACCTACTAATGCGGATAGATGACGCGGAAATTCAGTTGGCAGAGTGAATAATGAAAACTTGCCCGGCTGAAATGAAAAGATATCGGGTGTCGGTGAAGGTGATTTTGCAAACCATTGGTTGCTTTCATCAATCAAATCAGCGGTATCTTTTTCTGAGTAGATTTTCAAGAATTCCTGCCGAGCATCATCCTGTCGATTCATCAATAAAAAACAAAAACCAAGTGCCTTTGTGATTTGTCGTCGATCCTCTGTAAACTCTTCGGCTTTCTGGAAAACAGAAATGGCTTCCTCATACCTTTTCAGAGCAAATAACGTCCATCCCTTACCGATCAAAGGGTCTATAGATTTTGGGGAAAACGTTTCGCCCCTGCGAAAGGAATTGAGAGCTTTAACGTAATCTTTCTGATAAAAGTAAGTCCAGGACAATTCCCGCAGTGCATCGGGATCTTGTGGGTTTGTCAGCAAAACCTTTGAGAAGTAATATTCCGCGACCTCAAAATTACCGAGCCGAAAATTCTTCTGGGCAAAATCCAAATCGGGACGATTTTTTTCACTCAACTTGGAATTCTGGGGAGGGGCTAAATTTGTAGCAGGAACAACATTCTCCTTAAAGGCTATCTTCTCCATAACTATTTCTTTAAAAGATTGCCCTAAATCTGGTATTTTTTTGCCAATGCTTCCACAACCTGCGCTGAATAAACTTAGCATCACGCAAAGTAACCCCATAACAGGTGGAATTAAAGCCTGTTTCTTTACTCGATAGATTGTGGGTAATATGAACATCAACAATTTTAATTCCTTGGGAAACAGGTTTCAATCTTTATATAGTAAGCGCATAACGCTTCATAATTTCATTCGAACAAGGCTAAATCCCTGTTTTTTTAACTTTATCGGCAGATTGGATTCATAGTTTGAGTAAAAAATGGGGTATATGCAAATTAAAACTTGGAACTTGCAGACAGCACACTCACAGAGTTTTTGAACGATCCATCAGGAGGTATTGCAGATGAAACCGACACGAGCCCTCGTAAAAGCTTTCGTAATAGCTCCCTTGAATATCATGCTGACTGTTCCCGCCCTCATTCTTTGGATTTCAGGTAACGGGGATTTTTTTCCTGAGCAAGTTTCACTCCTGCGCACCATTGCAGGGGCCACCTGCTTGTTCACTGGAATTTACATTATATTTCGCTCCCTTTCAGACTTGACTGACCGAGGTAAAGACGGCACACCCGCCCCTTGGGACCCACCCAAAAATCTGGTAGTAAATGGCATCTATAACAAGGTTCGCAATCCAATGATTTCTGGAATCGGTTTTGTTCTATTGTCCGAAGCAATGATTGTGGGTTCCTCAACTCTCCTGCTTTGGTTCATCCTATGGATTGCAGGCAATCTCATCTACACGCCTCTGATTGAGGAACCCGAATTGGAAAAACGTTTTGGAGTCAATTACCTTAAATACAAGGAAAACGTGCCACGCTGGGTACCTTTATTCTACCGCCAGGAGAAAACCAAAGAGTAAAATACTTTTGAATCCTTCTCATGAACGTATGGTAAAATCATAGCGTTTCAATGAATCTTGCTACTTGGGCTCGTGGACCCTACGCTTTAAGGTTGTAAAATAAACACAAAATGATAGGATTAGCCTTTTTGAAAAAACTTGGAATCATGATGAAAATTCTTTCAGTCGCGACAATTATATTTCTCCTCTCTCTCGCAGCCTGTACCGAGGATAAGACTTCCACGCCTGTCGTAGAGGAAGGGGTCAATCCTGCTCTTTCCCAACTGGAGATTGAACCCAATGAACCAGAAACGGATGAATCCACAAATCGAGTGGTTCCCATTGTATTGGCTCCAGAAGATCAGGCTAAAGCCAGCAAGGCCCCTCCCGGTATGGTCTTTATCAAGGGCAATTGCTTTGAAATGGGGAATAATTTTGCTCAGGAAGATGAACGGCCTCAACATGAAGTCTGCGTTGACGATTTCTTCATAGACAAATACGAAGTCACACAGGCTCGTTGGACAAAGGTTATGGGAGGGAATCCTTCTAAATTTACTGGGGATGATTTGCCCGTAGAGCAAGTAAACTTCGACGACGTCATGCGATTTGCCCAAAAATCCAATGGACTTTGCCGTCTGCCGACTGAAGCCGAATGGGAATATGCCGCTTCAGGCGGAGCCAAGACTCGATACTATTGGGGCAATATGATGGACGAGGAGTATGCCTGGTTCAATGACAATTCAGGGGCCAAAACTCATCCCGTAGGACAGAAAGCCCCGAACCAGTTTGGTCTGCATGACATGCTGGGCAACGTGTGGGAATGGACAAGCAATTGGTGGGAAGCCCCCTACTCTCTGGGTGCCGATAAAAACAACCCCAAGGGACCCGAAACTGGAAAATATAAAACCATTCGAGGGGGAGCCTTCGATTCCTATGCCGGTGCATTACGCATCACCAATCGAACCTGGTTGCACCCTAAAAATCGTGTTTTTCCTAAGGTTACTCTTTATGGACAAACCGTAAACGAAATCTTCAACTACATCGGATTTCGTTGTGTCAAATCTGCGACTTGAACAGCCAGATAACACCGTAGATCATTCCCCCGATCTTTTTTTTAACTGACTAGAAAACCACGCTCAGGTATGTCCACGAGCGTGTAAGTCACAGACCTTGTCTGCGATCAGCAAAGACCCAAGTGCCCAATGTTGGGCACCGCTCTTTACACATCGATTCAATCATTAATTCGCTTCATTAGCCGAAAGCGCACAACGAAAACCCACGCTGTTGTTCTGCAATTTGGGGATCGTAGCGTTGCGATAAGTCAAGCGGATATCTTCGGCATTATTCCTCCAGCTACCACCCCGTAAAACCTTATACTGTCCTTTATCCAAACCCTGCGGGTTCTTTTTTGGGGAAAATATATAGTATTCAGGATAATGCCAGTCGTTGACCCATTCCGATACGTTGCCAGACAAATCAAATACGCCATAATCTGATTTTCCAGCAGGATAACTGCCAACCGGTGCCGTTTTTCCGAGGTGGTTGTCAAAGTTGGCTTTGGTATCATCCGGGATATCATTGCCCCAGGGGAATTTAACAGGTCTTTTCCCACGTGCGGCTTTTTCCCATTCTGCTTCGGTCGGCAGTCTTTTACCTCTCCATTCACAATACTTTTTGGCGTCTTTCCAAGTCGTTCCCACGACCGGTTGTTGCGGCCCATTGAAACGTTCATTATCCGCATAAGAAGACGCTTTATGCCCTGTTGCTTTTACATACTCCTCGTATTGCGCATTGGTAGTTTCATACATATCAATGTAAAACGAATCGATATCGACTTCATGTGCAGGATCTTCCGGTCCTAAAGTATGTCTGTCCGTATTGAAAATATCGGTAGGATTCAGCTCCATTAATGATTTTCGACTGCCCATTTCATAAACTCCTCCGGGAATCAAAATCATCCCCTCCTTCTCAGCCGCAGTTGCAAATGATGGAATGGCAAGCAAAAATAGAAGGAATAGTGTCGATACAAATTTCATGAAAATCTCTCCAAAACGGTTTGTTGAAAAACTTCAGATTATAAGGTCTAAGGTAAAGGAACTCAAGCTGGAATATCATCCAACCTTCATCTAACCCATTTGAAATATTGACACTTTTTTTAATTACTATTACAATCGTCTACTTATAGAATGTAACAACTTGAAGTGGATGGTGGCAGGCGCACCACAATTTTTATGCAATTGTCAGTAGTCCATTGATTTTTGAAGGGTACAATGCTCGTAAGTGCTTTGCATATTTTTTTGATTTGCTCTACGAACAGGAAGAACGTTTGTTATGATGGATGATCACAAAAATGAACCTGTATTCTTGAATGGCGATACTGAAGCCAAGTTATGCTTGCAGTGCGGGTTTCCTAACCGCAATACCGATTCAGCTTGCATGTACTGCCGAAACAGCCTGATTGCCGCGACAGGACTGATCTCCTGGTTCAGGCAAACTTGTCTCGTACTCAAATGGCGTTGGGAACTGAAGCAAAAAAAACACGGCCTTACCCCGAGCGCACGCAGATCTGTTTTTTCAATCCTGTGTTATTTTGTTGCCGGTTTCTTACTCACAGCTGGCGGTGTGCTTTTATTAGTCGGTGCAGTTTCAAATCATTCCTTCAGCGATGGGTTGATCTCCGTTTTATTTCTGCTTTACGGCGGAAATGTACTCAAAACGATTCTATTCCCTTCTCGGTAGCATACAAGGACTTTAGCCCTGCCCGTTTAGTGATCAAGCTTGACAATTTATTCTCCCAATTTGTATAACACTCCTCAGCAAGCTGAAGGAGCTCCAAATTCATTCCCATTATTTTAAACGAAAGCGTTTACCTACATGAAAATGCAAGTCAAAAAAATTGTATTGGCTTACTCGGGCGGACTCGATACTTCCGTCATCATCAAATGGTTGAAAGAGCAATATGATTGCGAAATCATTGCTTTTGCGGCCGATCTTGGGCAGGGAGCAGAATTAGATCCTGTAAGAGAAAAAGCTTTGGCCACTGGGGCCTCCAAGGTATATATCGAAGACTTGAGGGAAGAATTTGTCAGCGACTTTGTATTCCCCATGTTGCGAGCCGGTGCATTTTATGAAAATGATTATTTATTGGGAACCTCCATCGCCCGACCCCTTATAGCTAAAGAACAAATTCGCATTGCACGCAAAGAAGATGCTGACGGTGTGTCTCACGGAGCCACGGGCAAAGGCAACGATCAAGTCCGGTTCGAGCTTGCCTATCAGACATTGAATCCCGAAATCAAGGTCATCGCTCCCTGGAGAATCTGGGACTTGAATTCCAGAACGGCATTGATCGATTATGCGAAAAAACATGGCATCCCGGTTCCCGTAAGTCAGGCCAAACCCTACAGCATGGACCGAAACCTCTTTCACGTCAGTTATGAAGGCGGTATTCTGGAAGACCCTTGGAACAAGCCCGATGATGATATGTTCGTCATGAGTGTTTCTCCTCAACAGGCACCCGATAAAGTCACCACCTTGGAAATCGAATACGAACAAGGAAATCCTGTAGCCGTTAATGGCGAAAGAATGAGCCCGGCCGTTCTGTTAGCTACTTTGAACCAATACGGTGGCGACAATGGGATCGGCAGAATCGATATTGTAGAAAATCGTTTTGTCGGAATGAAATCGCGTGGCGTTTACGAAACCCCTGGCGGCACCATTCTCCATGCGGCTCACTCGGCTGTTGAATCGATCACAGTAGACAGGGAATCTCTGTTTATAAGAGACTCACTGATCCCATCTTATGCAAAAATGATCTATAATGGGTTCTGGTATTCACCCGAGCGGACACTCCTGCAAAAAATGATCGACCATACGCAACAGCATGTTAATGGAACCGCTCGTGTAGATCTTTACAAGGGAAATTGCACAGTAACCGGGCGCAAAGCCGTGAAATCCCTGTACTGTCAAAATGTGGCAACGTTTGAAGAAGATGATCAATACAGACAAGACGATGCCGAGGGCTTCATTCGCCTCAACGCGCTTCGTCTCAAACTTTATTCGAAAACCTTTCCTGACGTTTTTTAGAGCTCAATCAATAACAGCAATTGGCACCCAGGCAGTTACATAAATAACCGGGACAATTTCAAATGAGTTCAATCCTTGTAGTCGATGATGAAAGAAGCCTGCGTGAATTTTTGACCATCATGCTTGAGGAACAAGGCTACGAGGTAGAGACAGCGGCTGATGGTGATTCGGCAATACGTTTGATTAAGGAAAAATCATTCGATCTGGCTTTAACAGACATTCGAATGCGAAAATCAAACGGACTTGATGTATTGACAGCAGTTAAACAATGGCAACCCAATACACCGGTGGTGATGATGACCGCATACGCCACTGCCGAAACCGCCGTCGAGGCAATGAAAAAAGGAGCTTACGATTACCTGTCCAAACCCTTTCAGGTCGAAGACCTGCAAATCATCATCAAAAATGCGATCGAAAAAAAGAAACTGGCGGATGAGAACGACTATTTAAAAACCGCACTGGGAGAAAGATATCATTTTTCCAATATGGTTGGCAAAAGCAGTGCGATGCAGAAAATTTTTGGTTTGATCCAAAAAGTATCGGCCAGTGTCGCAACTGTTTTGATCACAGGTGAAAGTGGTACCGGCAAAGAATTGGCCGCAAAGGCAATTCATTTCAGCGGAGAACGAAGAAACTGTCCATTCATTTCCATCAACTGCGGAGCTCTGCCAGAATCTTTGCTGGAAGGAGAACTTTTCGGTTTTGAAAAAGGTGCCTTCACCGGAGCCGATTATTCGAAACCCGGGCTGATTGAATCCGCGAATCTGGGAACATTTTTTCTCGATGAAATTGGCGAGGCGTCCCCCTCCACTCAGGTCAAATTACTTCGTGTCTTGCAAGAAAAAGAAGTCATGCGGCTCGGCAGTTCGCAACCCATCAAAGTAGATGTCCGTTTTATGGCGGCAACGAATTGCGATTTATCACGAGCTGTTCAAAAAAAAGAATTCCGGGAAGATCTGTTCTATCGACTGAATGTGGTTCCTATTCATATCCCCCCATTGAGAGATAGAAAAGAGGATTTGCCCTTCCTGATAGAACATTTTCTGAATATTTTTACCAAGGAGCATAAATCTGATCGTCCCATTCAAGGCGTTTCGCATCCTGCATTGGCCCGCATGGAAGCCTATCATTGGCCTGGAAATATTCGCGAACTGAGCAACGCGATCGAACGTGCTGTCGTTCTCGAAGCAGAAGATAAAATCCAACTGGAAAGTCTTCCCGACGAAATCATTCATGGGCATTCTGCGGTCAATGAATGGATTCCGCCTCTGGATCAGGAAGGCCACATCCAATTGGAAGCAACGTTGGATCAGATCGAACGCCGACTACTCCAAAGTGCTCTGGACAAAACTGGCGGAATGATCAACAAAGCCGCCGACATGCTGGACCTGAGTTTTCGCTCCATGCGCTATCGAATACAAAAACACAAACTCAAAGGGAAATACCGCAATCCATAGAATACTTCTTTTTGCCAAGCCATGACCTTTCCCTTCCAATTGAATGCAATGATTCGTCTGTTAATCCTGTTTCTCTCTATTGCCTGCACGCTTGCAACAAAACCGGTATGCGCCGAAGAACCCGTTATTCCCGTTGTAGATCAAGCAGAGGCACCTCCTTTGGACAAACTGAACGTTCTGAGTCAGGCGGAAATATTTTTCCACTCAGGTAAATTCATTGATGCAAAACTTGCATATGAAAAATTTCTCGACCTTGAACATTTTGGTGAAAACAATCTACTCGCCTATTATCGGTTGGGACAGATCGAACAAGAGAGCGGTGCATTTCAATCGGCACTCATGTTTTATCAGAACCTGTCCCGGAAATTTCCGAACAATACCTATGCTCAGGAAATCAGCTTCCATATTGCACAGTGCTATTTTGAAATCGGTCAATATCAACAAGCTGAAGAACTTTTCCGTCGAATCCTGTTAAAACATCCCGACCGACAAAAACGCTGGCATTCCCTGTTGTACCTTGCCCAGCTCGACCAGCGTCGCGTTGACTACGAAGCTTCGATCGATAAACTAAAACAAGTCCACCTCCAAAGCGACTCTGCATCCATCCGAGAAAAAGCCAACGAATTGATCGAAACCATCATCAACCAGCACCTGACTGTTGGTTTTCTGGTGTCAATGCTGGACACCTATCAATCATCGTATCCCGGGGCCACGATCCTGTTGAAATTGATCTCAACCTACCGCCTGCAACGAAACACTCCAGCGTATCGTAATGCGCTCGAACGCTTTCTGGTGTTATTTCCCGATCATCCCTTGAAGGTGAACATAGAAAATCAATTGCGAGCGGTACAGCAAACAACGATTGTAAAAGTCAAGCTGGCGGCGATACTTCCGCTATCAGGGAAATTGGCACTGACCGGACAAAAAACCCTTCAGGGAATTCAACTGGCAATGAATCGTTTGAGTCCAGAACTTCGCAGTGAAATACAACTGATCGTCAAGGACTCCAAATCCGGTCAATCCATTAGCGAAATAATTCAGGAACTTGGCAACGATCCCGATGTTGTCGCTGTCATCGGCCCTATTTTAAGCCCTAATTTACGCCAGGCCGCGTCAGATGCTGAGGCCTTGCATCTGCCTTTGTTTTCACCAACCGCATCGGGAGAAGGACTTCCCGAATTGAGCCATTTTATATTCCGCAATTCGCTGACACGCGATAATCAGGGACGTTTTATAGCTGAACATGCTGTGAACAAACTCGGCTTGCGCCGTTTCATGATTCTCTACCCTAATGAAGAATATGGAGTGCGATTAAAAGAAGTATTTGAATTGGAAGCACAAGCCCTCGGAGCCGAAGTACTCACCTCCATCCCCTACGAACGATCGCAAAATGATTTCAAAGAACAAATCCTTCAGATGGGAGGAATCAGCGATGATCTCCTGGAGAAAATAGGGAAAAAACAATTGTTGGATGGGGAGGAACCCGCAGACTTCAGTCAAACGGGAGTTTTTTCCCGTCCACTGTACGAGATGGGGAACTGGTCATCGGAAAACAATATCGAGGATTTAAAAGTAGATCTGGAACTGGGCTATGATGCGATCTTCATACCAGGATTTTATGACAAGGTAGGGCTCATCGTGCCGCAACTTGTTTTTTATAATATAGACACCGCTACATTACTGGGTGCCTCTGGATGGAACTCCCCCGAACTCATCGAACACGCCGGGAAATATTTAAAGAAAAGTTTTTTTGTGGATGGCTTTTTTTCTGAGTCCAGAGAACCCAGAGTGGAAGACTTTGTCAATCGATTCAAGAAAGTATTTGGTCAGGTACCTTCGATCTTATCTGCACAATCGTACGATGCCACAGCGATACTTTTAGATCTTCTGAGTGATAAGTTGATAACTCGAGATAAAATCAAGGAAGGACTCTTGAAAATCAAAAATTATCCCGGTGTGTCAGGGCTGACCTCCATAACAGACCAGGGCGAATCCGACAAACAACTTTTCACCCTGACTATAAAAGATAAAAAATTTACAGAGGCGGATTGATACTTTTCACTGTCAACCGTTCAGAAACATATACATCCAGTGAATCAACAGCAACCACTTGTCTTTACTGCGGACAAGCAAGACTCAATGCAAATCCCTTGAAACCGATCCAATGCAAACATTGCGGGAAATCCATAGGCCGTAGCGATCGGATTTGCTCGGGTTGCGGGGCACAAGTCCCCGGTGCGCTTGCATCCCTGATTGCGATTTCTATTTCCATGCTGGCTTTGGGCTACTGGATTTATTTTATTTTCAGCACCCCCTCATCGCCCTAGGCATACTAAATGTCTGGTTTTAAGAGGAAACTTTAAAGCAGATTACAAACAGGTTTGTAATGCAGGCTCCAAAATCATCATAAAAATACGCTGACCGCATCAGCAAATTTGTCGACAACCTCTTGCCTGACATCGGAAAGAATTTCCTTGTCTAATTCCAATAGGGATAAAACATTTTCATCCAATTCTGGCGCAAATGGCTGGCCACTGTCACCCAAACCGAGTTCATAAGCCAAGCAATCCGCCAAATGAATGGTTGCGGACTCCAAAGGATTGCGCTCGGACACCGTCGGATTGTGATGGAAACCCACCGCATCGAGCAAACGAACGGGAAGGTTCCATGCCTTGAGAAGTGATACGCCTACCTCTACATGACTGAAACCCATTATTTTTCGCTCCGCTTCGTGCAACGAAATCTGATCCGATCTGCAAAGCGCAAGTGCCCGCACCATTTTTTCTGGTGCTTTTTTGCAAATTGCCAAAACACCGATATCATGCAACATCCCGGCAATATAAAATCTCTCTACATTGTTTTCTTTTCTATGGGTCGCTATGATTTGCGCCGCGATACCCACAGCAAGGCTATGCTCCCAAAAGTCGCTCAGCTTCAACATATCCTGAGGGATTCCCTGAAACTCTTTCATCACCGTGGTAGCCAACACCAATTCGCTCAATTGAGTCAAACCCACAATGGTCATTGCGTGTTCAACCGTTTCTACCCCGGCAGTCAATCCATAATAGGGGCTGTTAACAATTTTCAATAGACGGGCAAGCAAGCCGGGATCGCCACTCAAAATTGCCGAGAACTCCGAGAATGAGCTGTCAGGATTTTCAATCGCTTCTTTAAATTTAAAATAAACTGCCGGAGGCGTGGCAACCCAATCTGCGGTGATTTTCTTTATTTCTTGTACAGACATGAATAAAAATCCTTTTTGGGAGAAGGCATAAGTATTTCATCCAAATACATCGTTCAGTCGTCGTTGCTTTGCATCCAGTAATAATGATAATCTGAACACAAGTGCTTTCCGTTGCACTTGTGGAATCCAAAGGTTTCTACCGACCCCGGATTTCGTTCAAATTTTTCAAAAGCCTATTATCTCAAGCTAAAGCAGATTTAGCAATTACTGTTAATGGAAAAAAAATCATACAAGCTCGGTATTTTGGTTTCTGGACGAGGCTCTAATCTTTCTTCGATCATGGACTCCATTGATCGGAAAGAACTCCATGCCGAAATCGCCCTCGTTCTTTCAAACAAAAAAGAAGCTCCTGCTCTAAAAAAATGTCAGGACCGCGGCGTTCCGTCTCTTTTTTTGGATCCTAAAAGCTATGCAGGAAAATCTCAATACGATTTGGCACTTGTAAAAGAACTGCAAGCCCGATCGGTCGATCTCATTTGCCTAGCGGGATACATGAAACTATTGAGCAGTGAATTCATCTCTGCTTTTCGGGGGAAGATTATCAATATACACCCTTCCCTGCTTCCCTCATTTCCCGGGTTGAATGCCCAGAAACAGGCCCTGGACTATGGTGTGAAATTTTCCGGGTGCACGGTACACTATGTCGATGAAGGCGTTGATACCGGACCCGTTATCATGCAAAGCGTCGTTCCTATTTACGATGCCGACAATGAAGAGGAATTGAGCCGTCGCATACTGGAGCAAGAGCACATCCTATACTCCAAAGCCCTGCAAGCGATCATCGAAGGTAGAATCCGTCTTGCAGGACGTCGAACCGTACAAAAACAGGAGAGTTTGTGAAATTCAGGCATCTTATCTTTCTGATTGCACTCATCAGTTTTCCCAAATTATCTCTGGCCAATGAGCTCAATGAAACGCTTTTGGCAATACAAAAGCATTATGAATCCGTTGAAACATTTTCGGCAAAATTCACTCAAAAGGCTTATGTGAAAATGCTTGGCAAATCACAAACGTCTGAGGGGACGGTTCTCATTAAAAAACCGGGGAAAATGCGTTGGGTTTACAAAAATCCCGATCCTCAACTGATCGTGAGCAATAATAAGATGTTGTGGTTTTATGCACCTGAAGAAGGCCAGGTTTCTCAAATACCGATGGATGATGTCTATTCCTCAAATGCACCGGCTCTTTTTCTTTCAGGTAAAGGAAAAATCGCAGAATCGTTTTCCGCCACAAAAATTGATGAGAAAAATGACGAAATCATTCTGACGTTGGTACCGCTCGAAGTAGATCATTCACTGACCCAACTCCTGTTGTACGCCAACAACAAATCATTTCAAATTACGGGTGCAAGCGTGTATGATAAATTGGGGAATCGGACAGAGATTCGATTTAAAGACATCCAGATCAATCTGGAAATTCCTGAAAAAACATTCCAGTTTATAAAACCCCCGGAAGCAGAGTGGCTTGATTTTACAACCACCCCTTAACAACCCAGTCATTCTAAAATAATGTTTGAATTTTTCAATTTACCCGTAGACGGGCTATTTGGTTTTTCCGCAAAAATGGTCATATTTTTGATCGGTTTGGCGGCTCTTATATTTGTTCATGAACTCGGACATTTCCTTGCCGCCCGTTGGGTGGGGGTGATCGTCGAAAAATTCTCCATCGGATTCGGGCCTAAAATCTTCGGCTACAAATCTGGAGAGACCGAATACATGCTCGCAGCGATTCCGCTGGGCGGCTATGTCAAAATGAAGGGCGAAGAACTCGAAGACAGTTTTGATAAGGAAGCAGGCTCGTTTTCAGCCGCACCTCCGAAACACCGTCTGCTGATCGCTTTTGCCGGTCCTCTATTCAATATCCTGTTTTCGATTGGTATCTATTTTTTCGTCTATCTCACCGGGTCTCCCAATCTCGCTCCGGTTGTAGGCTCAATCAAAGACGGTTCTCCTGCACAGGTGGCCCAGTTGCAGGCAGGGGATAAAATTGTCTCTATAGATGGGAAGGAAATCCGCTTCTGGGAAAATCTACAAGATGTGGTGCATCGTGCTCCTGGTAAAACTCTTAACTTTGGCATCGAGAGAGGTACGCTCAAACTGGACATCCCTGTAACACCTGTGTCCGAAGAAATCACCGACATGTTTGGAGATAAGGAACAGGTTGGTTTGATTGGCATCAGTCCTTTGGTGCGCGATATCACTTACGTTAAAAAGGGCTCTTCCGCAGATAAAGCGGGAATTCAGGTAGGCGATAAAGTTCTAGCCGTGGACGATGTACCCATAAAAGGTTGGGGAGATTTAAAACCTGCGGCGGTAGACAAACCGGGTCAGGAAGTAACTTTTCGCATTCAGCGCGGTACTGCCGAGCTTTTATTAAAAGTGACGCCGGAACTAAAATCCGTTCCCGACCCAGAAAATGAAGACAAAAAAATAGAAATTGGCGAAATAGGAATCGCCATGAGTGGGACGATTGAGGAAGAAATCTATGGGCCTGTGGGAGCCTTTCAACGCTCTCTTAAAGAAACTTGGAAGATGATCGCCTTGATTGGAATCAGCCTGCAAAAGATGATATTTGGCTCTATATCAGCGGATTCGATTGGCGGGCCGATAATGATCTTTCAAATATACGGTGAACAGGCCGAACAAGGTTTCAGTGAGCTGATTCGATTGACCTCTCTTTTGAGTATCAATCTGGGACTGCTCAACTTGTTGCCCATCCCCGTACTGGATGGTGGGCATATTCTTTTCTTTCTGATCGAAATCCTGAAAGGCCGTCCTGTGAGCGAGAAAAATCAGGAACGCGCCCAGCAAGTCGGTATCTTCATGCTCATCAGTCTGATGGTCTTTGCCTTCTACAATGACATCATAAGACTCATCAGCTGATCCACACTGGAGAGGCATTGAGCCTCTCCAAATAGAAAGAAAAGACTATACAAGACAGAATTTCCTAAATTTTACATATGTTCTGCGAGGTAATTTTGGATGCCGATGTCTTTAATACGGCTGAATTGGGTTTCCAGCCAATCGCAACTTTCCTCACTGTCCGTAAGGATTTCATCCAGTAATTCCTTGGTTCCAAAATCCTTCTTCTGTATGCACTCGTGAATCAGGTTTTGCAAACTGGCGACATGTTTTGTCTCAAGTGCGTACTGATTTTTCAATTGCTCCTGACAATTGTCTCCAACTTGGATTTCATCATAACGCGCCATGTTGGGAACACCATCCAGATACAGGATACGCTCAATCAATTTATCCGCATGTTTCATTTCGCCCATTGATTCGCTTCGGGCATGACTGGCCAGTTTATCAAAGCCCCAATTTTCCTGCATTTTGTAATGAATGTAATACACATTGATCGCCGTTAATTCCCCGGTCAATATTTCATTAAGCCCATCAATAATTCCTGGTTCTGCTTTCATAACTACCTCTTAAAATATTTACAATGATTGAGTGTGAATTCTTTTAAGTGCCTGCCTGCAACAACTTTTTACGCACTCCCTATTCCTAAAAATGAGGATGGCAGAATAAAAATAAATCGTCAACCCTTTTATTTACAACAATTTATACATGATATCTATAATGATAACCTATATCATTGGCAAGAATTCAAATCACATTTATCTTCATGATTTAAGGAATCAACCCTATAGATTTCATAACTTTATCTCAAACCAACCGGGTCAGGAATTAGTTATTTCTGAGAAACGGTATCAATAATGCAAACATACAATTTTCTACTAAAATGGAGTTTTCCCGTCGATGCGTGTGAGAACTTCGTAGCCTGTTTCCGTAACGAGGATGGTATGCTCAAACTGAACGGAGAGGGAGCCATCTTTTGTCACCGCAGTCCATTTGTCGGGCAATACCCTCAATCCCGGTTCTCCTTCGTTTACCATCGGTTCAATGGTAAATACCATGTTCTTCTTCATTTCCACGCCCTTGCCAAAATTTCCGTAGTGCAAGACTTGCGGTTCTTCATGGAAGTTCACCCCGATGCCATGCCCACAAAATTCCCTGACAACGGAATACCCAAAACCCTCAACGTATTGCTGAATCGTCGCACCAATATCGCCCAAACGCCCACCGGGTCGGACCTGTTTGATGCCGAGGTCAAGAGATTCCCTGCAAACATCCACCAAACGCATCTGACTCTTTCTTGGTGATCCAACAAAGAAGGTTCTGCTGGTATCCCCATGAAACCCATCTAAATAAGTGGTGATGTCCAGATTAACCACATCCCCATTTCTCAATTTGCGGTCTTTTGGAATCCCATGACAAATTTCGTCGTTGACAGAGGAACAAATGCTCTTGGGAAAACCTCTATAATTCAAGGGCGAAGGAATCGCTCCGTTAGAAATAATGAAATCGTGGCAAATATCATTCAGCCGATCGGTTGTCACGCCCGGTTTCACATATGGCTCGATCATGAGCAATACCTCTGCCGCAAGCGTACAGGTTTTACGCATTCGTTCGACTTCTTCGTCTGTCTTAATGTGGATCATGAGTGTATCCTAACTCCTGAAGATCAATGGAGCTCTGACTCCATCCATTTTTTACTTTAACAAAAAGCTTCAAGTAAACACTGCAACCAAAGCGTTTCTCAATTTCTTTGCGCGCCAGTTGCCCAATTTGTTTTATCAACCTGCCTTTTTCTCCAACAACGATCATTTTCTGAGTGCGTTTTTCGACATAAATCGTGGAGTCGATGACCAATACCCCCGGCTTGCTTTCTTTGATTCTATCAGTCAATACGGCCGATGAATATGGAATTTCCAGTTGTGTCAACTTCATGATTTTTTCCCGCACGATTTCACTGACCCAAAATTCATCGGGACAGTCGGTGATCATATCATCAGGAAAGTACTGCGGTCCTTCTGAAAAATATTTCAATACCGTTTGTTCAAGGACATCCACACCATCATTTTTCAATGCAGAAATTGGAATGATTTCGGCAAAATTTCTTTTGGTCAAAGAATTTCCCATCAGTTCCAATAATTGTGGTTTTGGAATTCGGTCAATTTTATTAACAATCAGAAATACCGGAGCCGAAATTTTTTCCAACAGAGCAAGTGCATAATCATCGTCTTCAGAAAACCCCTCGGTTCCATCGATCAAAAATAAAATCAAATCGACATCGGAAAAAGTTCTCAATGCCGTTTGCACCATCATCTTATTCAGCTTCGAATGTGCTTTATGAATGCCGGGTGTATCTAATATAATGATTTGGCCGCCTTCCAGATGGGCAATGCCTGTTATCTTGGTACGTGTCGTTTGCGGTTTGCTGGTAATCGCCGCCAGTTTTGCATCCACCAGCTGGTTCAACAACGTGGATTTACCTACATTGGGCTTGCCAATGAGGCTAATATAACCTGACTTGAATTTATCCTCTTTATTCAAAGGGTTACCGTCGTTCTGAAAATCCCAATCATAGTATCTCCGTTTTATCTATCGATTTACAGGCTCTTGTATTAACATCAATCTTTCATTGCATCGCTTACAGATTAAAATGCAAATCATATGTACATCGTATAAAAAGACAATAATCATATCATGAATTCTCTAGGAATTTATATCCACATTCCATACTGTTTGCACAAATGCGGCTATTGCGATTTCAATTCCCACGTTGCAAGGGAAAAGGAAATGCCTGACTACGTTTCCGCATTGTTGAAGGAAATGGAAATTGCGTCGAATGAAATGGATATCGACTCTGAAATCGTATCCATTTTTCTTGGCGGCGGAACGCCAACAACGCTTCCTCTCGAATTGCTCGAAAAGATATTGATCCGATCCCGGCAAATCTTTCCTTTGGTTCCTGATTGTGAGATCACGTTCGAAGCCAATCCTGCATCGGCCAGTCTGGAGAAATTATCCGGACTTCGTCGCATCGGATACAATCGAATCAGCATCGGAGTGCAATCTTTTCAGGCCAATGAACTCGTAACACTGGATCGCATTCATTCGCCTGATGAGGCCGTCACTGCCATCAACTGGGCCCGGCAAGCGGGATTCGATAATCTGTCCATCGACCTGATGTTTGCTTTGACCGATCAGACTCCCGAAACCTGGAACAATACCCTGAATAAGGCGTTGGCTCTGGCCCCCGAACACCTGTCAACTTATAATCTGATGATCGAACCGGGAACGGCATTTTATGGGCTTCAAAAAAATGGTAAATTAAAACTTCCGGAAGATGAGCAACAGCTTTACTATTTTCAGGAAAGCATTCGCCAACTCACTCAGGCGGGATATCAGCATTACGAAATTTCAAATTTTGCGAAGCCTGGCAGAGAGTGTCGTCATAACAAAATATACTGGAACAATGGAAACACTTTTGGCTTTGGTGCGGGTGCCGCAAGATATTTGAACGGGCAACGCAGTAAGAATATTAATTTACCGTCAGACTACATTCGCCAAATAATGCAAAATGGGGATGCTACCGAATCGACCGAATGCCTGCAAACCCTCGACGCCATGGGCGAAACGCTGATGCTGGGTTTGCGCATGCTAGAAGGCGTCAACATTCCTCAGTTCGAGAATAGATTCAAGGTATCCTTCCATTCTCATTATCAGGAAGTTCTAAAAAAATTATCTCGGGAAAATTTTATCAAACTCACAGAAGACCGACTTGCTCTAACCACAAAAGGTTTGTATCTGGCGGATTCGGTCATTATGGAATTCATGAACTAAACATTGGGATGCTATGACACTACCTGGAAAAGAATTTCAGAAACTCGCGGAAATCGTCGATGTATTGATGAGTGAAAAGGGTTGCCCCTGGGACCGTGTGCAGACGCGCGAAACCCTCAAACCTTACCTGGTAGAAGAATGCTACGAAACGCTGGAAGCTCTCGATGAAAATGATCCTGAAAAGATCAAGGACGAGCTGGGCGATCTGATGTATCAAATTTTGTTTCATTCAAAAATTTCAGAACAGAATGATGAATTTGGCATTGCAGATGTTGTGAGAACTATCAGTGAAAAAATGGTTCGAAGGCACCCTCATGTATTCGATCAAGCCAGTGCCGAGACTCCCGATGAGGTGGTCGATCAATGGGAAAAAATCAAAAAGACAGAGAAAGCCAGCAGTCAACGTGACTCTGTATTGTCGGGTATCCCGGTTCACTTGCCGGCTCTGGCACGTTCTCAGAAGCTTCAAAAAAAAGCCGCAAAGTGCGGGTTCGACTGGAAGAAAATTGATGATGTCTTCCTCAAACTCGATGAAGAAGTCGAAGAATTCAAACAGGCTCTGCGAACGGGGGATGAAGAATCTGCCTCAGAGGAACTGGGCGACATTTTATTTGTGCTTGTCAATATTGCAAAATTCAAAAAAATCGACGCTGAAGAATCTCTCCGTCAAACCAATCAAAAATTCATTCGCCGATTCCAATACATTGAGGAACAAGCCTCAAGGCAGAAGCGCAACTTGAAAGATCTGAGCCTCGATGAAATGGAAGCTCACTGGCAGGATGCAAAAAAAATAAAATTGTGATATGCCAGGAACCTCTTAAGGGACCTGTCTGGCCCTGAGTGCCCACTGCATCAATTGCTCAGAATCCTCCAGAACTTCTGCAGGCACTTCATAATAATTTTTCAACGTTTGTTTTTCAGTCGGACGAAAGGCTTGCATCCCTTGCTCTAGATAAGGTGCCCGAGTCACAATGTCCGTTTTGAAATAAACTCTCCCCTGATAGAGAATCGCAAAAAATTTTCCATCCAGATAGAAACCGTACCCGCCAAACAAACGTCGATTCGTCAGGCCACTCAGCCTATCCAGTTGTTCCAGAAAATAGTCCCTGAACGAGTCATCAATTGGAATTTTCGTAGTCAATGCTTCGACTTTCTTCTAAATCTTTAGTGATCGCTTCATTGATTTCATCCAGAATAACTTTGATCTCAATATTGTGCATACTCGCTGTTTCCTGAACTTGCTCAAAGGATTGACCGGGACAGGAAAAACAACCTTCTCCATAATGTTTTTCAAATACGGCTTTAGTTGTTGGATAGGTTTTTATCAAACTTCCCACCAATACATCGGGCTTGCACTCTTCTCCACGATGGATCTCTCGTCCAGATGGCTCTTTTTTGGGCTCAACTTCTTCTGTACTTGTCGTTTCCGCTGAAGTTGTTTCGTGTATGACACTGTTGAGTTTTTCGATGAAGGCCACACTATCGACACCATGCTTTGAACAGGCAGTTTCGACTGACACCACTTTGGCAAAAGTAGCACGTGCATTGGGGTTGGCTAAAGCACTGAAACCGTTATCGAGGAAAACGTTCAAGGTTTGCGGGAATTGCCCCAGAACGCGTGCCACTGTCATCTTACCCGTAATTTTGCTCACCAGTGGCTTGGGATCAGTTAATACAAAATAAAGGTTGTAACACATGATGAGCAATCCAACCCCGGTGATCAAAGAAAACAATCCAAACAAAATACCTATGAGACCACCGGTCATGCCGCCCAAAAGATAGGTGAGCAACATGCCCATGAGACCCACATTATGCAAAATAAAATGATACTTCACGCCCTCGGGCCATGGCACCGCGCGAGCACTGAAACGTGGAAGAACGTGATACGAGACACCCGCAATCATCATCGTCATGAATCCCAAAAGATTGAGATGAATGTGTACAAAACGAATGGACCCTCCAGGAACAAACGCCATTTTGACACCCAATACGATTCCAAGTACAAAATAAATCAATCCAGCCTTAATAAATAATCGAGGATAATTTTCCATAAATCTCTTTCTTAGATTATTGTTGATACACCCTTCCACGCCATTCAGACCGTTTCAAAATCACGACCTGAAACATGGAGTCCAACATGATAGCAACCATCATAATGGCTCCCAGTGGAAAAATAAGGGTATACAATGGATTCAATTTCAGTTCAATTGCAAGTCCAATACTCGTAGCAAGAACCAGTAAGAGAGAGCAAAAGGACAGCACCAGCGTCCATTCTCCCCCAAGATAAATATTCGCACCCATCAAAAAATAAGGAGCAGGAACAAACATCAGGATCATAAAAATATAATAAATATTCCAAAAAACAGATTTTCTTAACGCAATAAAAATATTCTTTCGCCAACCCTGCCAGATTTCTTTGAGCGAATGATACATGCGAATTGAAAAAATTTCCTTGCCATCAGCAACGACCAAATTCAATCCGCTTCTTTTCACCCTCTTTGCAAGCATCACATCTTCCAGAATTTCATCTCGAACCGATTCATGACCACCAATGGAATCATAGGCCTCCCGCTTGAACATAAGAAACGCCCCAAATCCCATCGCATTGTGCTTGTCTTTATCTAAAATTTTTTCAAACCGAGTCAATGATGCAATGAAACCAAAAATCACCGGTTGGATACAACGCTCCCAAAACGATCCAAAAATTGTAGCAGGCATCAGTGTCGTCAAATCAGCATTTCTCTCCTGCGCCAACTGAACGGCAGATGCCAGAGCCAGAGGCTCAAATACCAGATCGGCATCAGTGAATAATAAAAACTCCCCTTTCGCCACACTCTGAGCTTGATGCAGAGCAAACGGTTTTCCAAGCCATCCTTTTGCTAACGGTTGGCCCTGAATAAACCTGAGCCGATCATTGATATCTGCCAATGATTGAATGATCTCTCCCGTTCGGTCTGAAGAATGATCGTCCACAGCAATGATCTCAAAATTCGGATAATTCTGCGCAAGAAGAGATTCCAGACAAGCCCCGATGTCTCTTTCCTCATTGCGCGCGGGCACACAAATCGATACCAATGGCGCGTCTGAAGTAATAGCGGACTTCTTCGAAATGCGAATCAATCCTTTCATGTTTATCGATAAAAAAATGACCACAAAGATCATCAAAAAAAAGTGAGCGATGACAAAATAGGTCACGTCTTTACCCCAGCAATGTTTTGCAAAACAATAGCGATCATGAATTGATGATCCACCCTTATGAGAACTCTCCGAGTGAAAAATCACCTTGAAATCAAAAAGCTTTAGCCTTTAACTTACTGAATTTATTTGCTATAATAGTTTTCCCATGAGTAAATAAATTTAATTTTTCACTCCTGTCTCACATACAGTTTATGATTCAAAAATTTGCCATCGCGATGTTTGTCCTCACCCTCTTCCAATGGTCGCTGGAAACGAATGCCAATGCAATATGCGTAGATAATTACAGAGCCAATCTAAGAAAAGGACCCGGCGTACAATATCAGAAGCTTTGGGAAGTTTACAAATACATGCCATTTAAGATGCTAAGAAGAAAAGGTGATTGGCTACATGTACAAGATATGGATGGAGATAGATATTGGATTCACAAAAAACTCATCTCTTCTGCATACAAATGCGCGGTGATTAAAAAAGATGACACCAATATGCGTGAAGGCCCCGGCACAACGTATCCTGTCACTTCCTGGAGCCCTGTAAAAAAGTTTTTTTCATTTAAAATTCTGGACACAAAAGGTGATTGGGCATATACGGTTGACGAAACGGGCGATAAAGCCTGGGTTCATCTTTCTTTAATATGGATTCAATAACGTTTCCAATTCTAATGAAAAAAACAAATCATAAATAGTTACTACCTATTTTTACAATTCAATATCTATGTGTCAGACTTCCTCAGTTGGTGCCTGCGTCATAGCGGGTAATTTTCACACGTTCTTCTGTTACCATTCCACCATTCATCACATCTTCCAATTTTAGTTTTACTTTCGCAATATTTTCAGGCTTATCGACCGCTTCAACGACAATCGGTAAATTCGAAGACAAGCGTAAAATTGAAGTCGTGTGGATTTCACTGTGGTTGCCATAACCTGCAATTCCCCTTAGAACGGTCACCCCTGCGATTTCTTCTTTTTTGAAAAATTCGACGAGGAATTGGTAAAGGGGCTGACCTTCGTATTCGTCCGACTCACCAATAAATATTCGCAACAAAACAGCTTCATACTCATTTTTCATAATTCATTCCTACCACATAGCACCGAGGATTTTCCCAAGATAAACTGCAAATAATGTCAAAAATAACGTTGCAAGTACATTTGCAGTAAATAACAGAATTTGATTCTGCTCCAAAAGTTTTAATGATTCATAACTGAATGTTGACATCGTCGTGAATGACCCCAAAACGCCTATAGCCAGAAACATACGTGCCTGTTCAGAAAAAATCCCTTTGAACTCACTGAGGTACAGAATGAACCCCAGGAAGAAACTTCCAATCGTATTGACACCCAGTGTGCCGAAGGGAAAAGTGATGATCCCCATTTGAATCCAGGCACTGACCCAGTATCTCAATAACGCACCAATAAAACCACCTGCTCCGATATACAACCACAATGGCATTTTGATTTTGGTTTCCTGTGAGCTAGCTATTAGAAGATTTTCCAGTGTCGCAACAAGGGAACGTTTGCAAATAATTGTGATTCATAACGCAGTTTTGTATATATTCCAAGGTAATTATAGTCAATTTGCTGTTCAAAATACATAGACCTGAGAAATATCATCGGGCCACCTTAAATCAGATTCAAAATTTTGCAATGATAAATATTTGTCACATCAGCGGTACCACCTCACTAGGAGGCGGCCCCGAGCATCTGTTCCAATTATTGAAGCATTGTAATAAGAATCATTTTTCATCCATCATTTGTACGCGCCAGGATGGGCCTTACTGGGAAAAATTCCAACAACTCGATATTCCCTTGCATCCCTTTACCTTGAGAGAATTATCGGTTTCTTCTTTTGTCAGCCTGTATCGATTCCTAAAAAAAGAACGTCCGCAACTCATCCACACTCACGGAAAAGGCCCCGGCCTCTATGGCAGAATCATTGGGAAAATACTGGGCATCCCCACAATCCATACATTTCATGGTTTTCACTATGATGACATTCAACCTATCAAAAGGTGCCTGCACTTATTCATCGAAAACATACTGTGTCGCCTGACCGACCATCATATATTTGTCGGCGAAACTGAAAAAAAAAGAGCGCAGATAATATCTGGTTTGAATGAAATGAATTCCAGTGTCATTCCTAATGGAGTCGATTCTGTAAGTATCCAATCCTTACGAGTCGATAAAACGAAACTGCTGCGTGATACCGGATTGGAACATTTTAACAATAAAAGAATTCTCGGTGTCATTTCAAGAATCTCTCCTGAAAAAGGGATTTCGCAACTGTTAGAACGTTTTGCTGAAACTCGTGAACAACAACCCGAATGGAAATTAATGATCGTCGGCGGCTTTCCTGAAGAGCATCAGCCCTACAAAGAGAAAATTCTAAAACTTGTCCGCGAGCTCAAACTAGAACCCGATATCGCACTCCCCGGATTTCGTGAAGATGCCATGCAATTTCTGAAATGCTTTGATCTTTTTATATCCCCCTCATTGAGCGAAGGATTGCCTTTGGCACTATTGGAAGCCATTTCTGTGGGGACACTCGTCATCGCGTCCAACATCCCCGGCAATCGCGAAGTGTTGGGCGACCCGCCCTGCGGACTAATCTTCTCCCCAGAAACGCCACATTCCCTATCTACCGCATTGAACGAATATGACAAATTAAGCAAAAATGATATTGACCGATTAAAAAATAGGGCTTTACTCAGGGTCAGAACAGAATTTTCAGCTCTTGAAATGGCCAAAAAAACCTACGCCCTTTACCAAAAGGTCATCAACGACAAATAGCAATGTTGTCATGCACTTTTCAAACAAACGTGCAAACACTAGGGCCCCGTTTTCAGTATCTCCGTGGCTTTTTTCAGCGGAGCATGCCGTCCAAACATAATCAGCATATCGCCTTCAACAAATTTAAAATCTTCAACAGGATTAGCAGTGACCTCGCCACTGCGCACAACGGCAATCAGTTCCGCTCCGCATCTGTTTTTAATATCTGCGTTCTTCAATGTTTGACCGTTCGCCCAGGAATCTTCAACAACTTGGAAAGATTCCGTCAAACTAGCGGTAAGATAAGTTGAAAATTTCCTCAAACTTTCTGAGTTGAGGGAAAAACCACGCAACATCCCGTAGCCCTCCATTCGTACTAGTTCGATTTGTTGCTCGATGACATTATTGGGCATTCGAAACTCTCTCAAGACCCTGCTGAAAATTTCTATAGAAGTTTCAAATTCTTCCTGAATGACTTGATCGGCCCCCAAAGCCATCAAAGAATCCACCTCACTGCTATGACGAGCGCAAGCGATGATATGAATACCCGGATTGATTTTTCTCGACAATTTGATCCCCTGTTCCGCCGCCCGGTGATCCTTTGTTGAAAAAACAATCGCTCGTGCGTTTGCGATACCGGCTCTTTTCAAAGTCCCCCTTCGAGCCGAATCACCATACATAACGTTCATTTTTTCTTTGAGAGCTCTTTTGACTCTTTCACCATCAATATCGATGATCTGAAAAGGAATTTGCACTTCTTTCAATACCCGAGACAAATTTTGTCCCACCATTCCATAACCCACAATAACCACATGATCAGTTAAAGAACTCACTCCAAGTTTAACCGCCTCTACTTTCTCACCCCTGCCAGAAAAGAAATAGAAAGACAATTTTGAAGATGCCTGAATCATCAGTGGAGCCGTCAACATACTTAGAGCCGAAACAAAAATGAAGGTCTGATATTGGAGATCTGTCAAAATTCCTTTGTCAGCACCAATTTTAGAAAGTGCCAATGAAAATTCACCTATTTGTGCCAAACGCATTCCCGCAATGAATGCGATACGAGGAGGATGGCCTGAAAATAAGGTAGCCAAAAAAGCCGCCAGACTTTTCAAAATAATGACGACCAATAACAAACCTAAAATTTGCAAACCGCCCTCAGCAAACAAAGTCAAATCCAGCATCATTCCTATCGAGATAAAAAAGATGGCACTGAAATAATCCCGCAAAGGCAGAATATCGAGAATGATTTGATGACTGTATTCCGAATCAGAAAGAATCATCCCTGCAATGAACGCACCCATGGCCAAAGACAAGCCCAAACTCTGGGATGCCCAGGCCGTACCAAGAATGATGAGTATGACCGTCAACGTCAGATGCTCTTGGCTTCCCTTACGGGCGACATATTCCAAAGCCTTGGGAGCAATCAATCGAGACACAACAACAATCAGGATCACCGCTAGAATAGAAAGGAAGAAAGCCCCGGCCACACCGGCCGATTCGACATCCCCTGAAATTGTAAGCAATGGCATGATCAACAAAATGGGAACCACTGCCAAATCTTGAATCAATAAAATACCCACACAAATCTGGCCATGCGAAGTTTCAAGTTCTGCCGCTTCAGCAATCATTTTCATAACGATTGCGGTACTGCTCAAAGTTGCCAGTAAGGCAATTAAAATTGCCGCATTATCTGCAACACCCCAAAATCTTAAAATCCCGAAAGCTCCCAGAGAACCCAACAGAATTTGCAATCCCCCCGCCTTCAAAATTTTTGCCAGATGCTCCAGCAAACGCCCCAAAGAAAACTCAAGACCGACAACAAATAAAAGCAAAACAACACCGATTTCGGCCAGTTTTTCTACAGACTCAAGATCCCCCACTAATTTCAGACCGTAAGGACCAATGACCAATCCCGCCGCTATAAAACCCATCACAGAGGGCAAACGAAATCGATGAAATATTATATTGATCGGTAACGAAACGACCAACAGAAGAACCAAATCATGAATCAAATCTTCCATAATTGAATCTAAAAGTAAGGAGAAGTTAAAAGAATAATTTATAATGGGAACGAACAAACAAAACACCTGCTCGCAAAATAACAAAAACAGTTCCTACTTACTACAGTATATAAAAATCAGGTTTTACAGCATTTGACAAACTTTCAATTTTTCAACATCTGGCCATAAAAATGTAAGAAGAATCAGAAATCAAAAAAATAGAAGTAGGAGGCCAAAATGCTTAAAAAAGTCACGACTTCAATACAAGCTATTCTCTTAGTAATTTTTCTCACCACCGTCTATCCAACTCTCAGTCAGGCTCAATCCGCAAATATTTCTGATGGCATGTCCCCACTTCTCGCGGCAAAATACATTCACTCCGTCATAGAAGCCAATCGAACCATTTATTCAGAATTGATCGTAGAACGTCTTGGAGCCACCATTGGTTTACCCGCGACAGAAAACTGGGAAAAAGAAAAAGCCTTGCCCCTGCCCGCCCAATTTCTCCTCAAAACGGCAGAGGACTCCAACGCAAAAGGCATTGGCATGCATTACCGTCTGATTAGCTTGTGGCCCATCAATAAAAAAAATGGACCGCAATCATCCTTTGAAACCAAAGGTCTCGAACATAATTTACAAAATCCAACGGAACCTTTTTCACAACTGATATCTGTCAATGGAAAACCATTTTTTCGAGCAATATTTCCAGACAAAGCTGTTTCAAAATCATGCGTGCAATGTCACAACAAACACCTTCAGAGTCCCAAGCGGGACTTTAAACTGGGCGATATAATGGGGGGTATAATAATCGACCTGCCCGTGGAAAAAACAGCATCGGCAAACAACAGCCCGTTGATTGCACCGGAAGTCGTTGCCGATTATATTCACTCCATTATCGAATCCAATCGAACCGTTTATTCAGAAACCATTGTCGATCGATTGCATAAAATGAAAATCGCCTATGCATCGGAAAACTGGTGGGAGGACAATACTTTATTGCTTCCAGCACAATTTTTGCTCGACGCGTCGGATTTGATCGCCCAAAAAAACGTTGCGCTGGATTTCAAGTTGATCAGTCTATGGCCAATCAATCCACAAAACGGATCGGCCAATGAATTTGAAAGGAATGGACTGCAATACGTCCTGCAACATCAAACGAGACCTTATTTCAAAAAAACAACCCTCTCCAGAAAAAAGTTTTTCGAAGCAATCTATCCTGACTACGCGGTAACACCAGCCTGCGTCGAATGCCACAACCAACATCCGAAAAGTCCTAAAAAGGATTTTAAACTAGGAGATGTGATGGGAGGAATTTCTCTGTTCTTTACAATCAAATAAAAAGCAATCAAAGACTTTGTGGAGTCAATATCTCCTAGGCATCCTCAAAATAGGAAGCACCTGAATGCTCGAATTCTTTGATTTCCACTCTTCTGATTTGAGCATTGCCATTATTGACATGCGGCTTTAATGCTTCAAAAAGCCACTGTGCGATATTTTCAGCAGAAGGATTCATCTTGTCAAAAGGAGGAACTTCGTTCAAATTTTTATAGTCCAGAACCGAAAGAATTTCATCTGTCAATTCTCTTAACTTTACAAAATCGATTCCCAAACCAATTGCATCCAGCTCTTTCGCGGATGCCGTAACCACGGCGATCCAATTGTGGCCATGCAAATTTTCATATTTGCCGTCGTAAAATTTGAGCTGATGTGCGGCCGAAAATGTCGTGCGAATCGTTACTTCAAACATGGTCTCCCCTCATTTTTCCATTACTGTTAAAATACTTTTGTGTGCAACCTCTACCAAAAAATCTATCTCAGCCGTTGAAATGGATAAAGGAGGCATAAAATAAATGACACTCCCCAAGGGACGCATAAACACTCCCCTCTTCAATCCTTCCAAATAGATTTGATATCCCACTCTTTCTTCAAACGCAAATGCGGAGCCGTCTTTCTTTTGCAGTTCCACAGCCCCGATCAAACCCGTCTGACGGTATTCGCCACAGTACTCCATCTTCTTCAACACGGCACATGAGACATTCAGTGCGGTGATTTTTTCATTCAATTCATTAAAAAAATTGGGCTCTGCAAATATATTCATGGTTTCATTGGCAACAGCGCAAGCCAACGGATTAGCGGTATAACTGTGACTGTGAACAAACCAGTCAAGGTTTTCAAATGTGCCATAAAAAGCAGAATAAATTTTTTCACTGGTCAAAGTGACGGAAAGTGGAAGATAGCCTGACGTAATGCCCTTTGAAAGACAAAGGAAGTCGGGTTGCAATCCATGCGATTCACAAACAAAAAGTGATCCGGTTCGCCCAAAACCAACTGCAATTTCATCGAAGATGGTATGGACATCCATCGACCTGCATGCGTCCTCCAATTTTTTCAAATAAATGGGTGGATACATTTTCATTCCAGCCGCCCCTTGCACCAGAGGTTCCACCAATACACCTGCTATGGCTGAATTCTGATCCGTCAGCACCTTCTCCATCGATTCAAAACATTCGGCATGACAGGACTCACGGTTCAAACTAAAAGGACAATGAAAGCAATCCGGCCCCTCAACTTCGATATTACCAGCCAAAACATCTTCAAATTTTTTCCGAAATAAATCGATACCGCAAACAGACAAGGCTCCTAAAGTTTCACCATGGTAGCCGCCTTTTAAATACACAAAACGATTTTTCTTTTCTTTACCCGTCTGCTTCCAGAACTGCAAACTCATTTTCAGGGCCACTTCAATGGAGGTGGAACCATTGTCCGAAAAAAACACGCGCTGTAAGTTCTCTGGAGTTCGCTCGATTAATTTCTTTGCGAGTTCAATGGCGGGACGATGCGTTACTCCTGCAAACATCACATGAGCCATCTTTTCGAGCTGATTTTTTAAAGCCGCATTCAGGCGTGGATTATTGTGACCAAAAAGGTTGACCCACCAGGAAGATATCGCGTCGAGATAACTATTACCTTCCGCATCGTAAAGATACACTCCGCTTGCCCTTTCAATCAACAAGGGTGCGACCGATTCAATATCTGTCAACGGCGTGCAAGGATGCCAGACGTATCTGGAATCTGCGGAGAGATCAGGATTTAAAAAAATATCAGTCATGAATTTAATTTAAAAATATTATAACTTGTAGCGGGAAGGTGAAAATTCAGAAATTTCTTTGACACCCGATTCTAAAATCAACCCTGCCATATAATCCGCCTGATTCGGTGTCTGAAGAATTCCATTCCTGAAATGCCCTGAGGAAATAAACAGATTTTTATAACGACCGCTTTTCCCCATGATCGGCGATAAATCTTCAGGGGCAGGACGGAATCCCGTCCAGGTTTCCAGTAGCGGTGCCGATTTGATGCAGGGAACAATTTCTGCGGCCTTGTCGATCAAAGCTTGAATGGTTTCCTCTTCGATCGCTGGATCAAAGCCCCTGTCTTCCATCGTTGATCCTATGACATATCCCAATCCTTCACGCCAGGGAGCGATGTAGGTCAACATCCCGTGTACTGTATATTTCAAACAATTATCTTCAACAGCGACACGGCACATCTGCCCTTTGATGGGCTTGATCGGCAGGGAAATATTCAATATCTTTCCCAACTGCGCCGACCAACTACCTGCGGACAACACATAAATTCCACCTTGCACCTCACCCGCATCGGTCAACGTTGCAGTGATCGCATTGTCTGTGAGACGAAATCCTGTCACACTTTCATTCATCACAGAAACACCCATAGATCGCGATGCTTTTGAGAGTGCCGAATGCATTTGTCGATTATTGACTTGTGCTTCTGGAACCCATAAAACTTTCCCGCAAGTTGTTGACAGTGCCGGAGCCTTTGTTCTGACTTCAGCAGGCTCCCATATTTCGTAAGGGATTTTTTGCGAATCAAAGAAACTGATTTGCTTGTCCCAACGCCCTTCAAAATACGCAGAAGGAATCAACGATCCTGCCTGTGAAAAATAAACCGACTCACCTGCCCTGTCCTCAAGCTCGCTTATGAACTTCGGATATTTTCCCAGAGACTCCCGACAAAATTCAAAAAATCGATCCGCTTTCTCACACTCTCCATACGGAGCCAGCATTCCCGCCGCCGCTCGTGATGCCATCAACGAGTTTACAGGATCACCCAATACAGCTACAGATAAATTGGGTTTCAAGCATTTCAAACGAAAAGCGATGCTGAAACCGATCACCCCTGCTCCAATAATCACTACATCGTACTTACGTTCCATTTTTCAAAAACTTTCAGACCCGTTGATTAATAGATCAATCTCTTGCAATAACTTTTCCAAAACAAAGTCACCGCATTGGAGATTTGAACACCTCAAGTTATTGACTCCTGCATACAATAACTCGTGTGCTTCAAGTTGTGACAACCCTGTTGAATTTATTCAAAAGACCGGGAAGCATTCCATTCAACCATAACATCAAAGTTCCCGTGTCTTTACCATCGCGTTTTTCATTCACTGGGATTCTCGGCAAACGTTCCATACTATTTTTGTGTTCGCAAAAAATATTTCCAATGCGTGTGGTGGTAACCGTTTTAAAGCCACAAAGTTTCGCCATCTCAAATTCCCTATCCCCAGCTTCTGCACGAGAGCCGAAGGGATATGAGAAATGCTCCACATTTTTCTCGATTTTATTTTCCAGCCTCTTTTTAGATTCTGTTATCTCCCACTCCACTTCGGCGTCAGGCAATTTACTGAGCGCATAGTGGTTGACCGTATGCGCCCCGATCGTGACCAAAGGGTCTGCACTCAATTCTCTGATTTGTTCCCAGCTCAAAGCAAGCTCGTCGGTCTTCAAATGCAAGTCATCGACATAATTTTTGAACACCGCTTTGATACGATTTAAAGGAACTTTGCCTTCTTCTTGTGCTATGAATTTATGAATGCTTTTATACGATGATTCTTTTTCCGAACGATTTGAGCAAGCATAATGAATTGTCTGTCCTTCCCATTCAAACGTCAGCTCCTGATGATTCAAAACCAAATCTTCAAGCAGATACCACCATAGGATGGCACTTCTTTCTGGAAAACTCGTGGTCACATAAATCGTGAATGGAACTTTGTATTTTTTTAAAACAGGATAGGCAAAATTAAAATTATCTGCGTATCCATCATCAAAAGTAAATGCCACGAATTTCCGCTTCGCTTTACCTTCGTTTAAAATATCTGCAACACGATCCAGAGAAACCAGATCATAATCGTTCGCCAGCAAAAATTGAATGGACTGTTCCAGATATTCCGGCGTTACTTCCAGACCTGAAGCACCACCCATTCGGGCTCGATTCTCATCAGGACAAACACGATGGAACATTAGAATACTACCCATCCCTGCATACCAGGGCCGAGTGATCCTATGTATCCCGGATGCCGCCAACAGCGGGAATACGGTCTTGATGACACTGCGCTGTAATCCTTTGATGTTCAAAAATTCACCTATATATTTAAGATCGGTAACTCTGAATATAAAGAATCAATATCTTTTGCCGACAGAGTCGTCGATTTAAACACCCGTGGATGAGGAAGCGGCCATGACAGTGATACAATTGGGGCACGCCCTGCAAGCCAACGACGATCCATCAGCACCGAAACGGCTTTGAGACTCAAGCACAGGCTGGCGGAAATGCGACCGGCAAATTCTATAAACACACTGATATTGTTTGTATGATGAACTTGAATGAATGGAAGATTTTTACGAATGATTCGAGTTGCCAGAATCAGACAATCCCCCTTTGAGGTATGGATGTTAATTTTTAAAAGACCGAATCTTTCATGATCTCTCCAAAGCCTTTGCGACTCCCCTGTTAAAGTTCCGGATTGAGTGTCGTTATTGATTTCAATTTTACATTTTTTTATCAACGCTCCGATGCCGGGAACGGGGGGAATGATTTGTATATGTGTTTCAAGATCCGTGAATCCCAACTTGCATGCGACCTTATAAGTTTCCAGCGAACAAGTGAGGATGGTGATCGTGTAGTCCTTCAATTTCAAAACAGGTGTGAGAAGAAACAAACTCTGATTTCGGTATCGATCTTCAACAACCCAACTCGACACATTGCAAAACTTTTCTTCCTTACCGTTCATCGTGCGCTTGCTGAACAGGAGAGCAATGAATCCTCCTATATGCTCACCATCGACCAGTACGTATCCTATATAGCCCTCACCACTGTTCCAGTTGTCCTGAAAAAGAGTCTGCCAGTTATCTCTGGATAAATTTCCATTATTGAATTTTTCAAACAGAGGCAAAGCCTTTGCAAAATCTTCTGGAATCGCTTTTCTAATGACGGCCATGCAAATCTCTTAAAATGAGCAGGGAGCGTTAGCCTGCTGTCAGGATCAAATCAACACACTCAGGCAACGGGTACGGCTTACTGACATCGAAGATAAATTTTCCGCCCTCCTCCACCGTGGAAAAACCCGATCGTTGCAGGAACCGCAGACAGGGTTTATTTTTATCAGTCTGAATATAATCAATATGTATTTTTTCCAGATGAATAGAACGCGCATATTCTATTGCAACGTAAAATAAAGACTCTTCAACGCAACGTCCCATCACACGACAACTGAGGAGGAAATCTACTAACCTCCCAACTTTTCCCTGATGTTCCATACTGATAATGCCAGTCAGACCGGAGTCTCCAAACTTATCCTGAACACGAACCAGCCATAAGTGATGGTTTTCATCGCGCTCCCAGTCTGCCAATTCGCTTTCAGTCAAACGCCGAGTGCGAAGATTCATCTGATTTGTTTTATTCAACAATTGCGTCGCACGTTGCCGATTGCCCTCACCAAGAGATTCCACCGTCACTTTGATGCCCAACGTCCGGAGCCATTCATCCAGAGTTCCCACGGATTGTCGCAGGTGCTTGCGCTGGTTTTCTTCCCGATACATTCGCAAGCGTTGAGCATCCTCTTCGCTGATTTGTGGACTATTGAAACAGGTCAGCTCTGACAGAGTTGTGGCGTACATCATTTTATCCTGTGGCCACTCCGGGACGAGAACCTCGGGCAATGCGTTTCTCACCCGCTCTCGTTCAATGGGATTGTCATCAATAAAAACAGCTGACTGCAATCCCAGATTCAACTCTTCAAGAATTTCAATGATGTTCTGGGCCTTGTCCTCCCAGTTGATTCTCCAGGCAGAAAAATCTTCTTTTTTCAGAAGCATCTCAGGATGATTCTGAATGGCTTCCCAGCAGACCCCTTCCTCATTTTTACTGACGATTGCGAGAAGAATTCCCCGGCGCGTCAATGATTTAAGAACTCTCTGAAAATCTGCAAAAGCTTCTCCTGTCGGATCGTGTCCACCGAGTCGCAAATTTTTCCAACCCTCGTCCCCGACGATTCCCCCCCATAGCGTATCATCGAGGTCGACAAGAATAATTTTTCGCGCGGACCCTGAGATTCCCGCCAGAGTTGATTTGACTTCAGCCACCGCAGATTTGAATACTTCATTGCCAAATGCGATTTTCCCCATGTACCAAAGTTTGGGGTTGCAAGCCTCTTTACCCGCCATCTGCATCCAGCGTCCTGCATTCAAAACATACACACCGGGAATTTTTTCCAGATTTTCCGCAAGCCGCAAATTCATACGACACAACAAATCCGTGAGTCCCGTTCCTTTCTTCATTTCCAGCATCCCATAGCCGCCAATGGATGCAGGCAAAGTCCACGAGGGAACCATGAGCACAGACACTTTTTGCGTGAGTTTAGACAGAGCCTCCGTATACGCGTCCACTTCAGCTAAAACGGTCTCGATCTCAAAGGGGTAGAAATCCAGTGCCCTTCGAAATGAATCTATCACCCCTTCCGGGCGTGTCCATACAAATGCCGAAGAATAGGATTCATTCCAGCATTCCGAGTTCTCATCCAGCAAAGTATGAATCACCTGTCCGTAAGGAGCCTGGACGGGAAGGATGCTCAAAGCATTCTTTAAATAACCCGCAAAACCACCCAGATTGAAATCGGATAGCAGGAGGATTTTTTCAGACTCCCGACTCATGCGCCATCACCGTTTACGCGAGCAACAATAAAGTCGGCCAGACGCCCGACACTCTTCAGAGGTTCCTGAGGATTTTCAAGTTCCTCGATCAAATTGATCGTCAAACCAAAATCAGTACTCATCCGGCCCTCCAGAGCGACCATAAAGTTTATCAAACCCAATGAATCCAGCTCACCCGCATCACCGAAAAGCAAAGTAAGTTCAGAGTTTTTAAGACGTTCCTCTTCCGCAAGCATCTCATTGACTTCTTCAATCGCTCCAAAGATGGACTTCAATGCACGTTCCCTTAGTTCCGACATTTTATAAATTATTCTCCGTTTAAAATGAAACCTAAAAGGAAACTATCAAATTATTGAAGATTCTCATAAAATAATTTCCAAGACCCCGCTGTCCGGTTAGAATAAACGCATATCTGGGCTGTCCGTCACACCCCGTTTCTTAAGTTTTAAAATGATGTTCGAACTCAGGGCTTTAACTCTTAAAGTTTCCAAAAAAAAACACTCTGACTTTCGTCGACTCAACAGGAAAGAAAATTGACAGAACATAAATTCAACCTTGCAGACCAACAACGATTTGCCCGGTTATCCGGTGATTACAATCCGGCTCATATCGATCCCGTCAAAGCCCGCAGGCTCATTTTTGGACGCCCGGTTGTTCACGGTATCCACGCTTTGTTATGGAGCCTGGAAGATACGCTAAAGGAAAAAACAGGTCCACTGCAACTCTTGAAGTTGAAAGTCTCCTTCAAACGAGCGATCGGCATCGAAGAAAACGTTTCCATTCTAAAAAAGAAAGAAACACCGGGTCAGATCGAATGGCAATTGGCAACCGATGTGGCACCCTCCGCTCATGTCATTGTCTCATACGCAGTCATGCATAAAACAGATCAAAACAACTTCCTTATCGAAGGTCTGCCTCCGAAAACTGATTGCAAAGATCTTGACGCCAAACAAATCGAACGAGCCAAAGGCCACTTGGAGTTGTATTTCGCTAAAAAAGAAATGCAGAAGCAATTTCCTAATTTGACACAATTATTACCGCCTTGCCAATTGGCACAATTACTGTCTTTAACACGACTCGTAGGCATGAAGTGTCCCGGCCTGCATTCTATTTTTTCAGATTTGAATCTACAATTCTCGGACAGGTTTCAAGCTTCTCCGCACTTGCAATTCAACGTGACCCGCTACGAGCCACGGATCTCACTCGCGGACATAACGGTTTCTTCTTCGGGTATGGAGGGCAACCTGCAGGCTTTCTTACGCCCTGCCCTGCAAGTTCAAGAATCTTATGCCCAATTGAGCCAAAAAATTCAAGCTTTGGAATTTTCCCAACAGAATGCGCTGGTCGTTGGTGGTTCCAGAGGTTTGGGAGAAGTCACAGCAAAACTGCTCGCCGCCGGAGGAGCTAAAACAACTATCACTTACAATCAAGGGGCCGAGGAAGCGCAAGCCATTGTGGATGAAGTCACTCTTGCAGGCGGAAAAATCCAATCTGTCCATTTTGACATTCTGAGTCCCAAAACCATTGGAGAAAATATAACCCATCTCTACTATTTTCCCACACCCTATATCCACGCAGGAGCCCATCGTTCCTTTTCTTACCGATTGTTCTCAGAATTTTGTGATTATTATGTGGGCGGATTCCTCAATACGGTACGCAAGGTACAGGAAAACAGCCGGAGCCCATTGAAATGTTTTTATCCATCATCCATCGCTGTTGACGAGTTACCGCCCAATATGGGGGAGTACTCTGCCGCTAAAATAGCAGGTGAAACGCTATGCACCTGGTTGATGAAAACGGACCCGCAGTTGAGTATCTTTCAGACCCGGCTTCCAAGAACTCAAACCGACCAGACGGCGAGCCTGTTGCCCGCAGATAAAGATCATCCGACCTCACTCATGCTGAAACACCTGCGCCGCTTTCAGGACGAAAAATTCAAGACTCCCTAAAGGCCCGTTAATCGCAAAAGGCAGTTCTCATAGATTCAGAAAAAATCATATTGATCTGGGAAATTATTGAGTAACCTGATACAATCCATGGGCAAGTCGCAGTTTGGTCCCACCTGATTGATTTTAAAAATTGCTTCTGCAATTTTCGTTCATGCAGGGCATTTAAATATACTGAATCCGTGCGTTTCATTCACACAACCCATAAATTTCAAACAACATACAGTCTCACTAAAAGGAGAAAATAATGAGCTCAACCCTCGCTACACAAGATTATAAGGTCAAGGACATTTCTCTGGCCGAATGGGGCCGAGAAGAAATCATTCTTGCCGAAAAGGAAATGCCGGGCCTCATGGCTTTGCGTGAAAAATACAGCGAGAGCAAACCGCTCAAGGGAGCACGAATAGCCGGTTCCTTGCACATGACAATCCAAACTGCCGTACTGATGGAAACCCTCGTCGCATTGGGTGCCGAGGTGCGATGGGCATCTTGCAATATTTTCTCCACTCAAGATCATGCCGCCGCCGCAATGGCAAAGGCTGGCATTCCTGTATTTGCATGGAAAGGGGAAACGGAAGAAGAATATTGGGACTGTACCGCGCAAACCCTTTTGTTCAAAGACGGCCCCAATATGATTCTGGATGATGGCGGTGACTTGACCGGCTACGTACATAAAAACCATCCTGAATTACTGGATAACATTCGTGGCGTAACAGAGGAAACCACTACAGGGGTTCATCATCTCTACAAGATGCTCAAAGAGGGTTCTCTCAAATTACCCGCAATGAATGTCAATGATTCTGTCACGAAATCGAAATTCGACAATTTATATGGTTGTCGAGAGTCTTTGGCAGATGGAATCAAACGTGCGACGGACATCATGATTGCGGGGAAAATTGTCGTGGTCGCGGGTTATGGCGATGTCGGCAAAGGATGCGCTGATGCAATGAAAAGCCTGGGAGCTCGAGTCCTTGTCACTGAAATTGACCCCATCTGCGCCTTACAAGCCGCAATGGAAGGTTATCAGGTAACCACTATGGAAGAAACCCTTGCTGAAGGCGACATTTTCGTTACCACGACCGGTTGCAAGGATATCATCCTGATCGACCATATGGAGAAAATGAAAGACTCTGCCATCGTCTGCAACATCGGACACTTTGACATAGAGATTCAAGTCGATGCCTTGAACAAATTTCCGGGCATCATAAAAAAAGAAATCAAACCACAAGTGGATAAATATACATTTCCAGACGGTCACTCTATCATTCTTTTGGCGGAAGGACGTTTGGTCAACCTTGGATGCGCCACCGGTCATCCCTCTTTCGTAATGTCCAATTCATTCACCAATCAGGTTCTGGCTCAAATCGAACTGTATACGAAAAAATATGAGGTAGGGGTTTATACCTTGCCCAAGCTTCTGGACGAAGAAGTGGCTCGTTTGCATCTGCAAAAACTGGGTGTGAAACTCACCAAGCTTTCAGCAGAGCAAGCAGACTATCTGAACCTGGATGTGAACGGTCCTTTCAAACCCGAGCATTACCGCTATTGATCCGGGAGATATTTCAACCAGTGCCCCTTTGGGGGCACTGGACTTGAAGCAACACACTATCAAGTAGATAAAAGGTATACTCCTCTAACCCCAGAAAGATTTTGCCTGTTTGTTGCTAAGCAGACAATTCAGGACTCGCCGCCAGATGTATCCAGCCCTTTTTCTTTCCATTCCGCCAAGTGATACGTAGCCACTCGCCTTTCCTTTTGATGATCTGAACACGACTGCCGGCAGGCAAACGATTACAGCATTCCCCCTGTGGTTTCAGGAAAATGGAGTGTGCTTTTTCAAGAATTAGAGACGTTTCCATAAAAGTGGGAGCGGGCTTGCCAATCAGCAATCAAAACCCTGAATCACATTCTTAAAGAAAGTTGAGTACTATCGGGTCTTTTAGCGCGGACGATTGGGAGATGCCGGCATTACATCTTCGGCAGGAATTTGCGAAATCTCGGGAATTTCAGGCATGGATGCCGGCTTTCTCTTCGAAGCGGTCGTATCCGGTTCATTCTTCATGCTGACAATTTGGAGCCCTGGATAAACCCCTTTGCGGATGATTTTAATCAATTCGCCGGGTTTCAGAGGATCGTCCATCTTCATCCCATTGAGTACCGCGATTTCCAAATCCATCTGCGGGTCTTTCAACTCACGCTCGGCAATTTTCGTGTAGGTATCTCCTGCCTGAACTTCATAAATATCAATATATTTTTCATCAAAATAGCGTTGATCATTGGCGTGGCGCTTGCCATTATAAGGCAGACCTTTGATGATCCTCAAATAGTCTTCTCGCTTGTCTTTTAAATCATGTGAGCGACGCACCAGCGAACTGGAAAACTGATCTGCCTGAATGATCCGGTCTTTGGTATCGGGATGGGTTGCCTGAAAGCCATGATAGGCTTGCCCTGTCATGATTTCATTCTGGCGCAGGTTTTTCAAAAAATGGACCATGCGTTCGGGGTTGTAGCCTGCCTCCATGGCGTTGTACATCCCCTGTTGATCCGATTCCAACTCAGCTTCTCTACCGTAGCCCAAGTTGATCTGGTTGAACATGGCCGAGCTGACCATCAACCATTGTCCTGCATTTTTGGGGCTAGCTATGGCACCACCCAGACTGAGTATCTGCGCGCCAATGCTTCGCAACATCAATTTTGCACCATGATGGAATATGACATGACCGATTTCATGTCCCAGAACCCCTGCAAGCTCAGCTTCACTGTTGAGGGTCGCTAAAATGCCTGTGGTTATGTAGATGTACCCTCCAGGAAGGGCAAATGCATTGATGTCAGAACTGTTGACTACCCTGAAGAAATACTTTTGAAAAACCTTATCCGATAACTGCGACACCAGCTTCTGCCCCACATCATTGACATAGAGCTGGAGCTTCTTGTCCTGATACAAACCATACTGCTGAATAATTTGCGGATCAGCCTCTCGCCCCATTGTCAACTCGGTTTCCTCGGAAATAAATGGAACCGCCCCGACAATTTCAACGGTGCATAAATTTACTGCAAATCCCCAAAAAGCAAGCACCGTAAAAATAATAAATTTTCCAAAAATTTTCATACACTTTAACTCGTGTCTATCTATCCTGCGGTTTTTTCCAACTCCTGAATACGTTGGTCTACTCGACTCAATTGCTCACGTCCCTGAAATTTATTTTGCATTTGCCGTAAAACCATCAACGCACCCTGGGTATCTCCATCCAGCTGATAGCAACGCGCCAGACTGAAATAAACTTCCATAAATGCCGCTGACTCAGGATCATCCACCAAAGAACGGTAGATTTCGATTGCCTTTTTATATTCCTTTTTTCCTTCAAGAGATGAAGCAACACCCACTTTAGCGACTTGATACGGAGTATCGCCCTGTTTGGTTTCAGCTAAAATAGAACGGTATAGTTTTTCCGCTTCAGCGTATTTCTTTTCATCAAATAAAGCATCTGCCAGAATGAGTCCCGCTCTGTGTTTGTAAACACCGCTATCAATCTGGTTGTAAATTTTCTCCAATTCATCAATCGATGCCTTGGTCGAGTCTTTTTTATCCGAGGTGCGTGACTCGCTCATCTTCAGGAGCAGTGTTTCCTGAGCCTCCGCATTTGAATTCTGCATTGCTTCCAGCCCCACTACTGCGAATACGACCAACATCAATCCAACGCCAATAGCGATCAAAGTGGGTTGTCGGTCCGCCCAATAATGCACGACCCTTTCCGTGTAAGTAAGAAATTGATCTGGGGTTTTGAGTATTTCTTTACGCGTAACTCTGTGTTCTTTAGACATGGATCGTTTGATTTATGGTTGATGTGTTATGGAATAAAAACAAATTTCAAGTGCGGGATGTGATATTTGCTGTTAATTAATTAGATCATAAAGAATTTATGCGAACAAGTGAATTCTCCCTGCAATTTGAACTGTGGCGTAAAGCCCCTGTATTCGCTATAATCTTTCGACTATTAACACTTCGCTCAATTCTTGATCATGCAAACACAGGACATTTCAGTCATCGGAGCAGGTAGCTGGGGAACAGCACTGGCTCTTAACTTATCAAAAAATTACAAGCATGTCGATTTATGGGTTTTTGAGGATGAACTTTGCAGTATCATCCAGAAAACGCATCAAAATGAATGGTTCCTCCCGGATATTGATCTGCCATCAAACATTCAGGCAACTTCCGATCTGGAAATAGCTGTAAGAAATCGACCGGTTCTTATCCTTGCCGTTCCCACGCATTTTGTTTCCCAGATCGCGCAAAAGCTTAGACCTTTTCCGGTTCCAAATTGCTTGATCATCAATGCGGGTAAGGGTATCGAAAACGACACCTTAAGAACGATTCATCAAATTCTTGAGCACGAATTGCCACCTTCAATAGATACGGCAACCATTTCCGGCCCCACATTTGCGCTTGAAATTGCCAAAGGAGCACCTTCTGCTTTGGTTGCAGCCGCAAATACCATGGAAACGGCTGAGCGGGTCCAAAAAATCATGTCGGGACCTCGCCTGAAAGTCTTTGCCAGTTCAGATCTGATGGGCGTCGAAACAGGTGGCGCGTTGAAAAATGTAATCGCCATTGCGGCAGGTATCTCCGACGGACTCCAACTGGGTCACAACGCCCGTGCCGCTCTCATCACTCGTGGGCTTGTCGAAATTTCCCGCATTGGAACAGCTTTGGGCGCACGCCCGGAAACTTTTTCGGGTCTCTCCGGGATGGGTGATCTGGTACTCACCTGCACAGGTGATTTGAGCAGAAATCGTACCGTGGGATTAAAATTGGGTCAAGGTCAGTCGCTAAAAGAGATCATGTCTAATATGAAAATGGTGGCGGAGGGAGTCAAAACAGTTAAATCTGCGCATGATTTAAAGAAAAAATTCAACCTTCAAGCCTCGGTCATAGAAGAAACCTACCAAATTTTGTATGAAGATAAATCTCCATCTGAAGCACTGAAAGATTTAATGAAAGTCAATATCACTTCAGAATTTTCCGGCGTACGAGGACTGTCATGAGCCCTGACAATTTAAAAGAAATTTTACAGGGCATTCAAGCTGGAAAAATTTCCCCAGATGAGGCCTTGGAAAAACTCAAAACTCTGCCTTTCGAAAATTTGGGATTTGCACACCTGGATCACCATCGCCAATTACGCACGGGAATTCCCGAGGTTATTTATTGCGAGGGCAAAAGCAAAGAGCAGTTGCACACAATCATTCATAAAATGAGTCAAGCCGGTGCTACGGTTCTTGGCACAAGACTTTCACCTGAAAGTTATCAAGCAATTTCCGATTCTCTTCCTGAAAACGCTGTTTACGATGATTTATCCCGCACACTCGTTATCAATAAAAATCCTGAAAGCTCCTATCAGGGGAAGATATGTATATTGACGGCCGGGACTTCAGATATTGGAGTTGCGGAGGAAGCCGCAATCACAGCAGAAATTTATGGCAGTCGGGTCCAACGCATTTTCGATGTCGGAGTCGCTGGTATCCATAGATTATTCAACCATATTGACGAAATTCGCACGGCACGTGTGTTGATTGTCGCAGCGGGTATGGATGGTGCACTTGCAAGTGTTGTGGGTGGGCTGGTGAGTTGTCCCGTTATTGCCCTGCCTACGAGCGTGGGTTACGGCACTTCCTTTGGGGGGCTTTCTGCATTGCTCGCAATGCTCAATTCATGCGCGCCCGGTATTGGTGTTGTCAATATAGACAATGGATTTGGAGCGGCTTGTCTGGCTCATCGAATCAACATTGCAGATCCAATTACAAAAAGCCAGAAATGACCCTGCAAAAAAATTCAGCATTCGGTCCATGAAAGACCAACGATCGGGCCTGTTAATGCACCCGCCTGTATTTTAAAATAAAAAACTCGCTCTCTCGTAATTTAAAGCTACAAGAGAGCGAGAAATAGAAATACCCTATATTTTTTTAGAACATCTGACAGACATTCCGGAATCGCATATCTCGTCGTATCAGATTGATGGTTTGCCTTGTAACCTACCCTGCCGCCACCCTTATTAAAACTTACCCTTATTTGTCGCTATCTTTTCCTTTGTCGTCGTCTTTATCTTTATCTTTTCCGCCATCTGCATCTTTATCTTTGTGCTTGTCACCATCTTTATCTTTTCCATCATCCCCATGCCCATCATCATGTTTGTCCTTATTTGCAAAAGCAGGACTTGTCAAAACGGGATGATCTAAAATAATTCCGGCTCCCATTTGAGCAAATATGAACAAAAAGGCGAAGCTCACAGCGACCAGCGATTGTTTAAAATTGCGTTTCATTCGATTTAATTCTCCAATAGTATTTTTTTAAACACGACCACCAACAAGCCTGAACGGAAATGCGATCCAATTATGAAATTAAGAGTTTCCTAATCAAAAAGCAAGAGAAAAGAATAGCTCAATATGATCTATTTTAGGTTCAATTAATAGGGTTTTGACTTAAAATTTGGATATAAAAAGTCGGTTAATATTTGTGCTAAGATAAGCCCTAATTGAGATATTATCGTTCCGTTGAAAATATGTCTCGACGTTAACAACTTTGAATCTAATCTCATGTCCACTATAAAAAGCAATAAACTTCAACCCGGGATGATTCTTGCCTCCGATGTGGTTGCATTTAATGGTAGAACATTGATTTCCCGTGGAGTCATTATTCAGGAAAAACATTTGAGTATATTAAAAAAATGGGGCATCGCCGAATTGGATATCTATGATTCTGACGAAACGGATACTAAAAAATCCATCAACATTGAAAATGAAAGGGAACTGTTTTCTATCCCCGAATATGTTCCTGACACAATACTTTCAAGTACCGTAGAAAAATGTAGTCAGTCATTTAAATTGAATAATCTTAGTGATCCCTTGACAAGAGAGTTTTTTCGATTAGCGGTGGGATACTCTCTTAAAAATCATCCGGATGTGAAACCATTCGATGTCGTTTGACCTAAAAGAATTAATCAACGACGAAAGTCGTTTTTTTACTCTCCCAGAATTGGCGATGAAAATCAATGCAATCGTCAACGATCCTGAAGGAACGTTCGAAGATCTGGCAGAAGTAATCAGCAGTGATGTGGGGTTATCGGTCCACCTTCTTAAAATTGTCAACAGTGGACTGTATAATTTCCACGAACCGATCGAAACCATTACTCACGCAATCTCAATCGTTGGGATGTCGCAATTACGCGATTTGGCTTTAGGCTCTATTATCATCAATAAATTTAAAGGATTGCCTGAGGAAAGCATCTCCATGAAATCTTTTTGGGAGCACAGCATTGCGACGGGTATCGCTTCTCAAACATTGGCTATATACAAGCAGGAAATTAATCCAGAACGTTTCTATATGGCGGGTTTACTGCATGAAATCGGTCGCATTGTACTGTGCTTCAAATTTCATACCGAGATTGAAAAAATAATACAACGATGTGCCAGTGAAACAAAATCTACTCACAATATCGAAAGAGAGATTCTGGGGTTCGATCACTGCCTCGTAGGTGAAGCTCTTCTTGAATCGTGGAAACTTCCAAAATCCCAGCAGGAGGTCGTTCTTTATCACCACGCCCCTCTGGAATCAAAAGAGTATAGGGTGGAAGCAAGCATTGTACATTTTGGAGATATTTTTGCGCATATACTTTGCCTGGGCAATAGCGGGGAGCACTATACCCCTCCGATTTCAATTCATGCATGGAACAAATTGGGCATTCCCATTGCGATGATACCCACCATACTTGGCAGAGTGGAGGAACGATACAATGACCTTATTTCCAACTACTTCTATTAAATTATAATGAAACAGACCGAAGATGATTCCGGGAAAAAATCTCGACTGGAACACTTGGAAGAAACCTGCAAATCCCAGTTTTTTGCACTCGATCTCGCCGCATCTCTGGGAGCCTTTCACGGGGATTCCAACGAGAATAGAAACCCTGAACTCATTTTAGAAAAAACCTTTCAATTTCTTGTAAAAATCTTGCCTTTTGAAATGGCTGGTTTTTATATTGTTCGAGAAGAGGATTACGACTTCATTCTGAAATATGCTTTTCCAGAAAATAAACACCTTGAATTGGACGATGAAGTCCAAAAATCTATTGATAGCGGAAAATTTGCATGGGCTCTGAATCAAAACCAAGCCGTTGTTTCAAAATCTTCTTTGAATGATCGCTCACTGGTTTTGCATGTTTTGGCAACCCAAACCCGGATCATTGGTATGTTTACGGGCTTGCTCACCACTAAGGACTTGCCTTCGTTCAAACAAAAGTTGAAGTTGATTTCTATCGTCATTCAATATGCGGCTAACTCTCTTGAAAGTGCAGAGCTGTTTAATCTGTTAAAGGAGAGTCGGGATAACCTGCAAATTGAAGTCGATTTAAAAACGGCTGAACTGATTGAGCAAAGGAACAAGGCTCAGCAAGCCAATCAGGAGAAATCCAATTTCCTGGCGAAAATGAGCCACGAACTCCGCACGCCTATGAACGCAATACTTGGCTTTTCTCAACTTTTGACAATGGATATCAACAACACTTTGACTGAAATCCAGAAAAAAAATATCGGGATGATATCTACTGCGGGAGAACACCTTTTAAAACTTATCAATCAAGTGCTGGATTTATCAAAAGTCGAATCTGGGAAACTCGACCTGACTATACAAACAATTGATATCAATCCACTGTTGGAAAATGTCCTTTCCATCTCAAAATCATTGTTAAAAACAAACAATATCTCTCTTGAGTACCATAGAGTTTCTAATGACCGTTGTTTTATTAACGCCGATCCTCTCCGTATGAATCAAATTCTATTGAATTTGATTTCCAATGCAATCAAATACAACAAACCCAATGGATCGGTGATTCTTTCTGTTGAAAATCTCGAAAATGGAAGGATTCGCTTTGGAATAAGAGATACGGGTCACGGCATCCCGGATAACAAAAAAGACAAAATATTCCAACCCTTTGAGCGTTTTGATGTCGATGCGGAAAAAATTGAAGGTACGGGCATAGGACTCACAATCACCAAACAACTTGTCGCATTGATGGGAGGACAGATCGATTTTGAAAGTGTTTATGAGCAAGGAAGCTTTTTTTACATCGATTTCCCTGCTGTTGACTCAATCCAGGCTCCATTTGAAGTGAAAGCGACACCCCATTCCAATGAACTTCCCATTTCATCCAGTAACGACGAAGTCAAAATTCTATACATAGAAGATATATCCGTCAACGTGGAGTTGGTCAAACAATTGCTAGAGGAACTGCCTCGCATCAAACTCTTATCGGCGTCCAACGCTTTGGATGGTATTGAATTGGCAAAGAACGAACTCCCCAACCTGATACTGATGGACATTAATATGCCCGGAATGAATGGCCTCACTGCATTTCAAAAACTTCAAGAAATCAAAGAAACCGCGCAAATTCCAGTGATTGCATTGAGTGCCAATGCCATGAACGACGACATACAGGAAGCTCTGGATATGGGATTTAAAGACTATCTCACCAAACCGATCAATGTTCCCAAGTTTTTGGGCACTATTAATTCCTTTTTAACCTGAATTTTCTATCTGAACACTTCGGCATTCAGACTGTTTATGCCAAAAAAGTTGGGATTCACGTTCGGGCATTCCCTCCTCTTTTAGCTCGATAGAATGACTCCATAAAATAACATTGTTCTTATTGCAGATTATTGATTCCATGCTAACATGCCCGCACGGTATATAAATGCCCTCCTGAATGATTCCTGAGAATTTCTTTAAAAATAAAACCCTTTCTAATACGAAATTAAAATATGAATCCTTGGCACGATGTGGAACTTGGCGACAAGATTCCTGATCTTTTTCCCGCTATTATCGAGGTCCCCAAAGGATCTAAAGTAAAATATGAGTTAGACAAAACAACCGGATTGATCCGTGTGGACCGAATTCTATACAGCTCCGTACAGTATCCGGCAAATTACGGATTCATCCCACGTACTTATTGTGACGATAACGATCCGCTGGATGTACTGGTATTGGGTCAAGAACCGGTGTATCCATTATCAATCGTAATGGCAAGGCCGATTGGCGTGATGGAAATGATCGATGAAGGGGAGACCGATGATAAAATCATCGCCGTCCACGCTCATGATCCAGAATACGCTCACTATGAAGCCATTGAGGAACTCCCTCCCCATCGCATGATAGAGATAAAACGGTTCTTTGAAGACTATAAGTCTCTGGAGAAAAAGGTTGTGATCGTCGAGAATTTTCTGGGGCGCAAGGAAGCGATAACGATCCTGCAGAATGCGATGGAACTCTATCAGAAAAAAATGGAAAACAGTGAAACTACTTTGGATAATAGACTCCTCGATAGGATATTATGAAATATAGTTTTATTTCTTCATCAATGATAAATCCTATCGTCGTAAATTAGTTTTATACCCAACTACTATCACTACAAATATTTACGTTCTTTTTTTCTAAATGAAAATGGCAAACTCTCAAAACAAATTTCTACTTATTTGTAAACAGAATGCCTTTTTTTATTTCTTCCTATGTCTGATCCTGGCTAGCTTCGGAATCAGGATGCTTCAATTTGGAGATACCTATTCAGGGTACCATTTAGTCCGGCAGATGGATAATCTTGCGTCGATAGAGGACTACTACTTTGAAGGCATCAATTTTCTAAAGAGAAAAGTTTTAGGGGGCGGTGGAGTCAACGGGTATGCCCTGTTGGAGTTACCGGTGTATCAAACATTGGTTGTCTGGTTATCTCCTTCATACGAAGCCCTCCAACCCACAGCCAGATACCTCAATTTGGTATTTTCCCTATTGAGTGTCATTTTAGTTTTTAAAATATCAAACTCATGGTTTGGTCGTACAACAGCTTTATACTCATCTCTTTTTTTTGCGTTCGCCCCACTGAATTTAAGTTATCAGAGAGCGTTCATGATGGATATTTCTACCGTGTGCTTTTGTTTATTTTCCACATGGTTTTTAATAAAAATTTTAGAAACGCCTGGTAGAATCTGGAACTATTTATTTTTTATTTTATTTGGGGCCGCTTGCGTCGTTACAAAACCATTGTATTTTCTTCCCGTGGTAATGCTTTTTCTCACCAATTTTTTTCTCAATTCCAATCCACTAACATATTCAAATATCTTTGAATATGTAAAAAGTCACTTTCGACTGGTGGTTGCATTCTTTTTTATCACAGCTTCCTTAATTGGCTGGTTGCTTGTTGTAAAAACGGTGAATGGTGAAGGCCAGGGAATGATGGGATTCATACAGTGGGAATTTCTATTGTCTCCCAAATTCTATTTTTTGATGGTTTTTCGATTTGTCACGCTGATTTTAAATCCTTTTACGACCCTCATGTTTATCATTGGGGTGGCTCTCATTTGGAAGCAAAGGAGAAAAAAGGATGAGGTCTCACTCATATTTACAATCCCTCTATACTATGCCTTATTTGGGCAGATAAATTTTCCGCATGAATACTACTCTCTGATAATGGTTCCCTATTGCTCTATAATTGCCGGGCATGGAACACAATGGCTTGAAGAGCAATTAACGAGCCATGAATTGGTTAAATTCCAACAAGTTTGGAAAGGAATCATTTGCCTGGTTGTTTCTCTCACATCCATCATTATATTTTTGCTGAATTTTATTATAGGCTCACCCGGTTTGAATCAAACAACTCTCCAGATTGAGAGAGAAATGGCAACGGTCCTTACCCCAAGAACGAATTCCTATGTATTTATGAACAAAACAGGATTTCCAATCACAGACTTTTTAAAGCACAATCGGGCTTTGTTTGTACTTGCCAAGGTCAAACCTTTGACCGAAATAGAAGTCCGCGATAGAGGTACCCCCATAAGCTCTCAAGAAGTGTTGTTTGCCTTGAGACAATATGGCCAGGTTCAGATAACGGAAGATAAAGTTCCAGATTTCGACTCGGCAGAATTGCAAAAAATGTTTCGTGGAAATTTACACTACACACTATTTTACAAGTACAATTCATCTCAAAGGTCTGCCATAAAAACGCAAATGAGTAACCACACGCTTACCTATAGTTCTGCTGATTGGCTGGTCTTTGAATTGAAAGATCATTTACCATTGAACAAATAACATGCGTGATATAATCGTGAAGAGATATATTAATTTATTATGTATTTAAAATACCAAGAGACCTGTCCCAATGACACCTTTAGAAAATAAAAATAAATACACTTTATTGAAATTGAGAATTGTCCTTTCAATATTATTGAAAGGAAAAATATCGTTTAAGAAAGTATATAATTTTGCTTACGCTTGGCTTGCACATAAAATGAAACTCAAGCGAACCGCACCGTTTCCTTTTATGATAAATTTTGAATTATGGAACGAGTGCAATGCTCAATGTACTTTTTGCAGGACCTCAGATGGAGTCATTTATAATCAGAATCCAAATGAGTCGTCAGGTTCAAGTATACCCAAAGGTCAGATGCCACTTGAATTGTTTGAAGATGTGATTGAACAGGTCAAGGATCATATCCTGATCGCGGTGTTGTATGTGAATGGCGAGCCTCTCATGTACAAAAATCTGATCCCTGCGGTAAAATACGCATCCGAACGAAAGATAGCTACAATCATTGCCAGCAATGGTGAATTGCTTTTTGAAAAGAAGATTAATGAATTATTAGATGCCGGATTGGACTGTATCAAAATCGCTATCAGTGGATTCAATCAGGATACTTACACGGTTCAACATAGAAATGGAAATATTGAAACCGTCAAAAAAAATCTAAGAGATCTTGCGCGCTTGAAAAAGGAAAAAAATTCTTCAATCGTTATCATGCTCGACTACATCCTTTACGATTATAACGAACACGAAAGAGATCTGGCACAACAATTGAGCAATGAATTAGGATTCATTTTCAGTTGCCGCAGGGGAAATCTTTCCTATCTGGAAGAAGAACGTCCCGATATCTTATCCACTGAAACCGTTTCTCCCAGTCCCGAGTTCCCCATCCAAGATCTTTGCGAATGGCCTTGGAAAGTCATGACAATTGATTGGAACGGAGATATGTTTCCTTGCTGTGATTACACCGTTTGGAACGATGTTGAACCCTACGACACGATAAAGGTAGGACAAACCCGCATTGCTGAGGTTTGGAATGGACTTACGGCCCGAAAAAATCGCGAAACGCACTTGAATGAAGGGCGTGGAGGAATTGATATTTGTTCTAAATGCCCGAGAGTCGGAACAGCTTTCAAATATTAACAGATCACAAACGGCTTTAGTGCCCACATTTTTTATTTTTAACAAACCCCAATCCCCTCTGAGTTTTAAAGGATGCTTTTTCAAATCCAAATAAAAAAACAGAGGCTGTATAGTTTTATTTCCATGTTCACCATTTTTTTGATGGATAATCAATGATCGTCAATATTGAGCCCAACGACACACAACCCACTGCGTCCCTTCCCCTTATTTCAGTAATCTTTTCTTTTAAGAATGAAGAAGAAAACATTCCCGAATTGATTCGACGGACCAAAGATGTGTTGGAAGGACAGATTGAAGCTCAAATAGTTAGAGACTATGAGCTTATTTTTGTAAACGATGCATCCACTGACAGGTCTCTAGAGATGCTTCTAAATTTTTCGCTGACCAACAATCGAATAAAAATAATTAACATGTCACGAAATTTTGGGGTCTTTCCATGCACCTTCGCTGGACTGAGATTTTCCAAAGGTGATCTCGTAGTGTATATGGATGCAGACCTTCAGGATCCCCCAGAAATCATACCTAAACTACTTGAAAAATGGAAAAGTGATAAAGACATCGATGTGGTACACACGATAAGAACTGATCGCGCTGGAGAATCTCGTTTCAAGCTGTGGATAACGAAAATGGGTTATCTGCTATTGAATAAAATTTCAAACATTGAGTTACCGGTAGAAGCTGGAGATTTTAAATTACTCTCACGTCGCGTGGTCGATCATTTGCTTCAGTTCAAAGAGAAATTACCCTATACAAAAGGACTCGTATGCTGGGTGGGTTATAAGCAGGAGAAAGTTTTTTATAGTAGAGAGCGGCGTTTTGCAGGAGAGACAAAATTCCCGACACTCGGATTGGGAGCCATTGCCAATTTCACAAACTCAGCACTCATATCCTTTTCCTCTGCACCTCTTCAAATAGCTTCTCTAGTGGGGATTTCAGGTTGCCTTGTGAGCGGCTTAATGATTTTTCATGTTCTGTTTGAAAAATTTTCGGGCCATAGTATTCCTGGCTGGACAGCAATAATGACCGCTATTCTATTTTTGGGAAGTGTCCAGCTACTGACCATCGGCATTCTGGGAGTGTACATTCATTCAATTTTTATTGAAGTGAAAGAGCGTCCCAATTACATCATTGAAAGTATTCATGGGTTTGATAAACCTTTGTCAATGGATGCAATGTTAAAAAACAAAAACCCACATGAGCAGACCTGATAATATCTGTGAACTCAAATTATTTCGTTGCTAGAAATTTATTGAAATAATTGATGAGGCGGACAAAGCCTTCATCGGGTGTGACGATGGGACTGTATCCCAAATCATTTCGAGCTCCACGGATATCGTAATAATGATCGGTCGCCAATTGTCCAGCAACAAACCGGGTGATGGGCGGCTCGTTTTTTAATTTAAAAAATCCATAAACTCCCTCGGCGACGAGTCCCAAAACATAGGCGGTCCGAAAGGAGATGCTCTTTTCAACAGTCGGTAAATGCAGAGCATTCAATAAATCGTTGATCCATGTCCACAGCTCAACAGGTCGGTCATCACTGACAAAATACGCCTTCCCTCCGACTTTATCTGGATCGCTACGCAGAACTCTTTCTGCAAGCACATGACACTCGACGGCATTGTCGATATAAACCATATCCACTTTATTTTTTCCATCCCCCACTTGCACCAACTTACCCGACTGCGCCTTTTCTATCAATCGAGGGACCAAATGCGGGTCGCCAGGTCCCCAAATCAAATGGGGTCTGATGGAGATCGTACGCAAGCCATTCCTTCCATCCGTAGATGAAACGAGCTGTTCGGCCATCGCTTTAGTTTTTGGATAATGGCAAAGATAATCGTTCGGGAATGCAACCGATTCATCAACGCACGATTGATCCTCCATGTCGTAAATCACACTGGGGGAACTGGTGAAAATCAATCGCGGAATATGATGGGCCAGACAAGCATCTATGATGTTTTGAGTTCCCTCAACATTGGTTTTGTAATATTCGGAGTAAGGTCCCCATATACCGGGCACTGCGGCGGAATGGAAAACGGCATCCATTCCTTGCAGAGCGTCAAAAATAGCGGATCTGTCCTTCAGGTCGGCGCGCACCTGCCGGATTGCAGAGCTGAGTGCTGGATAATTCCGCCGTCCCAAAACTGTGACCTGATAACCATCGGCAAGCAAACGCTCTGCAAGAGAGGCCCCAAGAAATCCGCCGCCGCCTGTCACCAGACAATTCATGCTTTTGCTTTCCCTGTAAGATCCTTGAAAACTTTACTGACATTATCCCTCAAGTTTGCAAGATCACCGTCATTCTCGATGATAAAATCCACGTGAAGTAATTTCTCCTCAACGCTCATCTGGGAATTCAAACGTTCGATCACCTGTTCCCTGCTCCAGCCATTGCGTTTGACGACCCGTTCGACCTGATCTTCCATCCGACTGCGAACAACAATGACCTTGTCCATATTTTTGTGATTTCCCGACTCAATCAACATCGCGGCATCAACAATTACCACGGCATCAGGATCTCCTTCGAGAACACGCTGATAGCGTCGGCGTTCTTCTTCAAAAACTTTTGGATGAAGGATGGATTCCAGTGTTAGTTTTTTAGCAGGATCACTAAAGATAAGAGAGGAAATTTTTTTTCGATCCAGACGTTCATCATCCTGAAGAATATCGGAACCGAATTTTTCGACAATCTCTTTCCATGCCGGGCGATTTGGAAGAACCAGTTCCCGGCAAAGTATGTCGGCATCAATCACACGAGCACCCAAATCGCGAAACAGAGATGCCGCTAAAGATTTTCCCGATCCTATTCCACCTGTCAGTCCAATCAACACGGGGCGTTAGTAGTTAAAATTGGAGTTTGAATGCCGGATCGTATGGAATTTCAGATTCCAATACATCTCCGTACAATCTCATCATTTTTTGCGATAGAGGGCCCGGGCGACCCTCCCCTACGATTTTATTATCTATCCGCGTTACAGGCATGACGCGCTTGATCGTCCCAGTGATAAAAACTTCATCGGCTGAAATCAGGGCTTCAACAGGCAGAGAACCTTCTTCAACAGAAATCCCATTTTCCTGTGCCAACTGCATGACCATACTCCGGGTGATTCCAGCAAGAATTCCACAACCCAATGCGGGGGTGAACAACGTTCCATTGTGCGCAAAGAAAAGATTGCTGGTCGTGCTTTCTGCCAGATCACCATTTGCATTGAGCATAACCGCATCATGGGCTCCCATGCGGTTTGCCTCCACAACAGCAAGAATATTATTCAAATAATTGCCGGTTTTAATGCCAGGATTCAAAGCATCTCTTGCGTTCCGCTTGACCGAGACCACAGCCAAATTTACACCGCTCATATACAATTCGGCGGGATACTTTTTTTCAGCACTGACATAAATAATGACATTTGGCTGGGTGCAGGATGAGGGATCAATATCAACGGCACCCTCCCCCCGAGTCACTATAATGCGGATATAGGATTCTGGATTGCCCGCTTCCTGCAAAGTCCGCTGGAGCTCTTCGGCAAATCGATCAGTGGACCAGGGAATATTGAGTGAAATACCATCTGCCGAATTATGCAATCGTTGCAAATGGGGATAGAGAAAACAGGGGCGGTTCTTGTGCGTCGCAACCACTTCATACACACTGTCACCAAAAAGAAAACCATGATCATAAAATGATATGGATAAATTTTCGGAAATCACTCCGTTAAAATTTATTTTAGTTGTCATATTCCAATCCAAGTGGCAGGAACGATAAATAATCTGGACAATTATAAAAACCCAAATTCATCTGCAATCCAAATTATTCATATTTATCGACTGATTTGAGGAGTTTGTCCAATTTTTCAACATCATCCTTCGTGTACTCTTCCTGAGGCTTTCCCAAAAATTCAGAGGCTTTTTTAATTTCATCGCTGAGTTGCGAGATTCTTTCAAGGTTTAGATTTGTAGTTGCACTACTCTGCTGTTTATCACCTTTTTGAGACAACTTGGTGATGTCCTCCAAGCTCTTTAATTTTTCCTTGAGGCCTTTCAACGTGTCACCGTCCATACCCGGTATATTTCCGATAAATTCCTGAGAAGCTCCCAAAGCTTCGGTTACCCAGCCAGAGACAGACTGCAAATACGGGGCGGATATAGAGCCCTCCGTTGCCTTTTTATAAAAGTCCGGAAAGTAGCCCAGAGGAACCAGTAAAATAACAAGAATGACTAAACCTTTTGCCAAACCGACCATCGCACCCAAAAATCGGTCCATTCCAGAAAGACCTGCGGCTTCTTGAAAAAACTTCCGAATGATGTTCCCCAGAATTTTTACTGCGATCATCGTCGCGACATAAATAATCACAAAAGCCGCCACCTTCGCAACCGTCTCGTTACTTATGGTACTACTGAGAGATTTTGCCAAATCACCATGATATTTGACGGCCACGGCATATCCACCAACATAAGCCAATAACGAAAAAATTTCTCGAATGAATCCTTTGAACAAAGAATAAAGAAAACTGAGGGTGAGAACAATGAGGACGCAAACATCAAATGGTGTCATGTGGAGAAAACCGTGTATTTATGTGTAAATAATTAAATTCAAAGGAACTCAAAAAGGAATTTGCAATTTTTATCAAAAATGATAATCCCAACCACTCTTAAAGGATTATTCTTGAATCGAAGGGTTGTGTCAATAGTAAGGGAAATTCATTCATCGGCAGTACTGCCAACATGGCTCCAGAGAGTCAAAAAAGTTGGGGTGAATTGGGTTTTATCCTGCTCGATCGCAACAGTTATTTCCTGGGGTGACCAAAATCGTCCTTCGCTGATTTCATCACGATTGATACGTATTTTTTTTTCAGAAACACAACGATAACTCCAAACATGTTCCCAAAAAGTTTCTGGCCCTGCTTTCAATTTCATAATGAATGACAAAGGCTCGCAGATATTCAACTCTTCCATGAGCTCACGATTCGCCGCTGTCATGTAGTCTTCTCCAGAATCAACGTGCCCGGAAGATGAAGTATCCCAAAGTCCAGGGCTTTCGTCCTTTATTTCAGCTCGTTTCTGCAGAAACAAATGTCCTGAAGAATTGAAAACGAAGATATGAACCGACCGATGCATTAATTTCTTTTGATGAACCTCTTGCCTTGATGCTCTACCAATCACGCAGTCGTCATCATCGACAAAATCAAAGAACTCTATGGCATCGATGTTCATACTCAATACAGGGTGGAAGGAATATCAAGTTATCATCAGGCGTTCGACCTGAGGTAATTCAATTCTGGAGGAATGGGTTTTTCTTCGCAATAATTATTCTTTGCCAAAATTTCAAGATCATTTATTACGCGCTGGTCGCTTTCAAATTGAACCGATTGTATGCCCTTATCGGCAATAACACCACCCGCCTGAAGCATGCTCATCACCGATCGAGCGTTGTATTTTTCGTTGTCAATCACCAGAAAAAGATCACAATCGTATTTACGGGCAATCAGGGACAAGTAAGTAGAGGGACGGGCATGAAATCCCAGCGGTGTTGGAATGGGTAAGATAATTCTTTTGAATTTTATCAGCTGTGGTAACACTTCTTCAGCCAAACACGCTCCCTGCTGAATAAAGTACAATGCGTAATAAAATGCAAAATTAACAATTTGATTCAGCAAATCATTTTTATCTGCCATCATCGAAATTTTTCTTTTGCATTCACCCGGCCGTATTCCTTCTTCATGCCGCTCATACATATGAGAAAGCCATAACGCGGATTCGAGTAGATGAAGTGGCATGGAAATATACCCGCGTATGTATTTCAATTCTGAATAAATCTGTTCTGTCTTTGTGTTTTTAACGTAAGTATCAAACTCGGATTGGACATTATGGATTTGAATCAGAAATTCTCTCAAAACCTTTTCATCCAGCCGGGAGGGAACGATTTGTTGCAATTCATCAGGATCATAGGTCTGAGGAATTGACAAAGCCAACATGGATTTACTCACATTCCGAATTTTTTCACATAAATCTACAATTCGCTCTTCTTCGTCCTTAACGTCTTCTTCACTTATATTTCTTGGTAACTTTTTATTAGCGGAAGTTTCAGCATATTCGGCCATTCCTGTTTCATTTGGAGGAAACTCAAGACCATTGTTTTTAGCCGTAACAATCGCTTCTTTGAACAAGTTGTAAATAGAGCTATTTAAAAATCTTAACGTCGCTTCTGCACTCGTTTTGAACTTGCGATCCATCTCCGGGGTTTCACGGAGTTTATAATAAGGGTAGCGATCCAAAATATGCCGGATATAAAATGCGGCAATCGAAAGATTTCTTATCGATGCAACATACTCTGAAAAAAATGCCCAGGATTTATTCTCTCTTGCCCCATGTTCATCCAAAAAACTTTCAAAGGAATCCGTTTCATATTTCAATGTAGAATAGAATTTTTTGGAGATTACCTTTCCGCTGGCAATTTTTCTTTCCAATGAAATATAGATTTTAATAAAGCCATTATAAGACTCTTGTATCAAACATAAAAACTCCTCTTCACTGACTATTTCAACAAGGGATTGGGGTTCCATATTCAAAACTCTATCATTCCGGTTAAGATGATTTTTAGGAGTTTAACGTGCCGGCATTGAGTTCACAAAGCCTCACTTTAAAAGAGGGTCGCAAGTATTGACCTAACGGCATAAAATTTTCTTCGGCAGATACTTCTGCCAAATTTTTAAATGAGTCGAAGATCCAGTAGGTACAGAAAAATGAAAATAGGGATATTGCGGCTGGACGGGAGGTCTCAACAGTTGCATATTGGCTTCCACAAGCGTCTTACTGCCTTTTCTCAAATTGCAGGGTTTGCACGCCACAACAACATTTTCCCATTGTTCCTTCCCCCCTTTAGATTTTGGAAAAATATGGTCGACTGTCATGGACTGATATTTCTCACCACAATACTGGCAGGTGGATTCATCCCTGCGGAGTATATTTTTTTTACTGAATGCAATTTTATTATTCCGGTTTTTTCGGACCAGCTTTAAAGTCCTTATCACAGCGGGTAAAGGGAAAGCTGTTGTCGGTGAGCGCACAATATAACCATCGCTTTCAACTTCCTCTGCCCTGCCTGAGAGTACCATGACAATGGCATGTTTAGCGCTACAAAATTGCAAAGGCTCATAGGAATAATTCAACACCAGACTTTTTAATGATTCCAGCATATCAATTCATCCATTAAGATCTATTATCAATCTCATAATCTGATAAAAGTTTATTGAACCCTATCAAGACTGTCAAGCAAGTGTCCGAAAAGACTCACTTAAAGAATCTGTGCAGTGCCTTAAAAAATATTCTATCTCAAAGCATATTTCCTTGTCCCAATAAGCCTTTTGAGTCAAAAACGGATTTTATGATCTTCATATCCTCAAGACCTTGTTCACCAGCCATTTGGTGAAAATACTGTTTTTTAAGTTTCCCGATACCATGCTCGGCAGAAATTGTGCCACCCCAGGCAAGGACCTGATTCACCATACCTTGATATAAAGCCGCTATTTTTTCCTTTGTATCCTCTTCCGGGAAAAAATTGATATGCAAATGGTTATCTCCAATATGACCAAAAACAACATATTTCACATTGCTTGCCGACAATTCCCGTTTGTAAAATCGCATCAGATCTTCAAAATATTCAAAAGGAGCCGCCATATCGGTTCCCACTTTAACAGAGTTGTTTCTGCTGAGTTCCTCATTGACCAAAGATGGGAGCGCATGACGAAAGTCATGGAATTTTGCAACATCTCTTTCATTTTGCGAGATCCAGGAATCGTCCAGGTTCACATCTTTCGATTCGAGAAAATCAAACCATCGTTCCACAATATTATCGTAAACATCATCCCCATAAATATCCTGTTCAAAAAACAATGCCGCTCTGGCGCGACCGGGAATCGTTCCAAATCGAGACCGCAACATTTCCAAAGAATAGAAATCAAAATATTCCAAAGAACATGGTGATATTCCCTCTATGTCTGATTCTTTAAATTTACGGACGAGCATCCATAAGGGTTCATCCTCATCAAAAAAAAGTATCCCGCTCAAGAAATGACTCGGCTTGGGCACCGTCTTTAATTTTATTTCTGTGACAATTCCCAAAGTTCCACCAGAACCAATGAACAAATCCAGCCAATCCATATTTGGACGTACAAAAAATCCGGTCGCATTTTTACATTGTGGACTCAAATAACTCACTTGTGGAAAGTCAATTGTGGAGCCATCTTCCAACTTCAAAGGAGAGCAGATTTTATCACCCCTGCTAACCACGCACTTACGCCCATCCGACAAAAAGATATCGGCTTTTTGCACATAATCGCGTGTCACACCAAATTTGTAACTACGAGAACCCGAGGCATTGGTCGCAAAATTTCCACCCAGAGAAGCCAAATTTTCAGTGGGATTGGGAGGATAAAACCAGGAGGTATTCTGTAAGTGATTCTGTAAATCTTTGAGTGCGACGCCTGCACCCACTTCAACACAAGCATCCTCTCGAATTTGCAAATTCAAGAAACGCTCCATCGATACGATGACACCGCCCTGTGGTGTTCGTCCCGCAGTCAAGCCCGTTCCCGCACCAGATATGGTTATCGCATCTGTATTTTCTAATAAAAATTGCCTCAATTCCGTTTCATTTTCAGGAATGACAACAGCAGAAGCGAAACCATCGGGGTTATTTGAAGCGTCTTTCAGGTAAGGGGCGATCTCTAATGGATCGGTTTTTCGCAACATAGACAAGTATTAGTAAGAGCAAACACTCTATTTGTCTTACGCAAAGGAGAGATTAGATTCTGGGAAAGCGGACAATACAAAACGTACCTTTAAATTTTTTCTCCATATGTATTTTGCTGACAACATTATTTTGTAAATTCCATATTCCAAAGCAATCAATCGTCAAAGGTCTGGTTTTAGAGTCAACCGCTTTATCATCTGCTTTGGTTTTAACAAAAAATCGAGCCACCAATCCTCTGGTTGCCCTATCTCCAAATCGCCTTGTATTTATACAGGACCTGAGCTCAGGATGTGCTTCAATATCGACCAACTCTTCGATTGTTTTCCCTATGAGTTCATCTTCCTTGAATCCCAATTCTCCGCAAAGCTTTGAATTGATCGATGAAACTTTTCCATGTTCATCAAGGTAAAAGACCCCATCCGAAACCGTTTCGACCATGAATTGATACTGGTTCCGACTCTCAATGATCTCTTCCGTTTGTGCCAGAAGTTTTTTATTGGATGTATTCAAATCGCGAATCAATTTTTGTATATTTAAATGCGCTCCAATACGGCTAAAAATTTCGACATCTTTAAATGGTTTCGCAATGTAATCCGAGCATCCCACACGATATCCTTTTACAATGCTCTCCTCATCAATTTTCCCCGTTAAAAAAATGACAGGGATGTCCTTGGTCTTTTCATTAGCCTTCAATCTTTTGCAAGTTTCGTAACCGTCAATTCCCGGCATCATTACATCGAGCAAAATCAGGTCGGCTTCGAATTTATCCAACACCTGCAATGCTTTTTCTCCACTGCTTACAACAGAAAGATCAAAGTTCTTCTTTAAAATATAACTCAAAATATCAAGGTTTTCCGGGACATCATCCACAATGAGAATTTTCATCCCGCTCAATTCTTCCGCAAAATAACTCATCTTACTCGGACTTCTCATAATTACCAGGACCTCTCGAATAGAGATAAAAACATTTTTTAAAGTTATTGATAAGAAAGAACTAACAACCTGTTATTCATTTTCCTTTTGATCTTTGTCTTCTTTTTCATTTTCGTCGCTAATTTCTTGAATATTCTTGGGATAGTGATTGATAAAACTTGCGTATTTAATCAATGAATACCCCATGAACAACATAAAACCAACAGAAAGCACTAAAATAAGAGTATCAAGAAAATCTTCCAAAATTCACCTCGTCATTTTTCAAAATCATCTAAACCCAAACAATGATGTTTAGAGTAAACGTTTATATTTTAACAGATTAAATCGTTTAAGGTATAGTAAAGAAATTGATGGGAAGAACTAACTCTTGAGCTCTTTGCGGATACGATCGAGCAGAATATCGGCAATTTCGCGTTTATCTGCACGTGGCAGTCGCTCCACACTGCCATTGGAGTACACAAGTGAAACCTGATTCATGTTGGATTGAAAGCCTATCCCCGGAGCACTGATATCATTCGCGACAATCATATCAACCCCTTTGGAAATCAATTTTTCCTTCGCACTTTCGATCAAGTTCTCAGTCTCAGCCGCAAATCCTGCAATGAATTGCGTCGTTCTCTTTTGAGCAACCGATTTCAGAATATCTACCGTGGCCTGCAACTCCAGATTCAAGGACTGCCGTCCCTGCTTCTTCATTTTTTCTTTCTGAATGGTTCTTGGTGCAAAATCCCCCACCGCCGCAGTCATCACCAAAATATCACAATGAGGAAAACGACGATGAACACAATCATGCATTTCATTTGCCGTCACACAATTGAAGATTTCGACACCTGAAGGTTTTTCCAAACGCACGGGACCACTGATCAAGTCCACTTGCGCTCCCCTGTCGCGAAAAGCTTCCGCAATGGCATATCCCATCTTTCCAGAAGATGGATTGCTGATATATCGAACCGGATCTATGAATTCTCTCGTCGGTCCCGCCGTCACCAAAACCCGCACACCCGAAAAATCCAGATTTTTCTTTAATATAGCGTGCGTTGCGCTCAAAATATCATCCAGATCAGCCAATCGCCCCGGCCCCACAGCACCACAAGCCAACTCGCCGCTTGCAGGCTCCACAATCTTCGCACCTCGCTCCTGCAACAAAGCAATATTTGCCTTCACAGCAGGATGTGAGAACATCACCGAATTCATCGCTGGCGCAATGACAACCGGACCCTCATAGGCCAGAAAAAGATTCGACAATGCAGAATCGGCCAGTCCATGAGCCATTTTAGCAATCGTATTGGCTGTCGCTGGAGCGACGATAAGTAACTCTGCCTTTTGGGAAAAAGCGATATGCTCCATCGCATTCTCAGTACCAGACTCAAAAATACGATGATAAACCGGTCGCCCCGTCAATGCCTGAAACGTGAGCGGTGTCACAAATTTGTCCGCATTGCCACTCATGACCACCGAGACTTCGGCACCTTCTTTCATCAACAGGCGTAAAAGTTCTACCGATTTGTAACAGGCAATCCCACCGCAGACACCAAGCAGGATCGATTTACCAGATAAGGATTGAGACATTATATTTTAAGTACTCCCAAACAAACTATATTACCATTGAGTTTTTAAATTATAGGCCCTAATAAAAGCAGGATCAATGACTTTCCCACCCTTCCCATAGCAAGACTATAAACTCAAGCAAAGGCGGTAACCTGTTCCACTTCAATATTTAGAATTAAAAAATTGAAAATCATGCCCCATTGTTATACAAATTGGCTTTGAATCCACACACAACGGGTGAGAATGAAAAAACTAATCGTATTGATTTCAACCAATCCAACAATAACGGGCCCTGCCAGTGAGCACCTGCATTCCTACAAACTATCCGCTGTGACTCCAGAAGAGGCTTGCAACTTTGTGAAGGGCTGTTCCCCTTCTGCCATTATCTGGGACCGTGATACAGAAAATAATGAAGCGATTGAATCGTTTCGGTCAACACTGGGTTCTTACACTCCGATCATCCTGTTGACTGAGGATGGCCCCTGCAAAATGGACTTCAAAACCTGGGCAGAGGATTATATCGTCGTCCAAAAAGGTAATTGGCGGGATCTTTCGCTTGCCCTGAAACAAATGCACCCAGCCCGGGGTTAAAATAAATGTCAATGATTGAGCCACGATTCATAGCTGTAGAGGGGGCCATCGGCGCAGGAAAAACATCTCTTGTCAAATTACTGGGGTCCCAGTTAGACGCAAGAATCATTCTGGAACAGGATGAGGAAAATCCTTTTCTGGAGAAATTTTATCAAGATCGGCAAAGTCACGCCTTGCAAACCCAGCTCTTCTTCTTGATGAGCCGCTACAAGCAATACCTCAGCCTGGCACAAAGGGATTTATTCGACTCAGTAGTGATCACCGACTATTTGTTTGCGCGTGACCGAATCTTCGCCCAATTGAATCTTCAAGAACACGAGTTCCAGCTCTATGAGCAAATATACGATCTGGTGAGACAGAAACTGCCCAAACCCGATCTGGTGGTCTTTTTGCAGACCAACCTGGATGTCTTGCGAAAACGTGTCGAAAAAAGAGACCGGGACTACGAAGCCTATATGGATAATGAATATCTGGAGGATGTGAATAAAGCCTTCAATAATTTCTTTTTTTATTATTCAGACACCCCTCTTTTGGTGGTCAATACCAACGAAATCGACTTTGTTGAAAAAAAAGTAGACCTTGAAGAGTTGATAAATAAAATAAATCAGCATAGAATAGGTAGAGAATATTACAATCCGCTTGGATCCTGAAAGGGACCGGGACGGAAAAACAATTCAGTACAAAGCAGACGCAGTCCAAAGAAACTTTCACAATCTTTTTCGATTGTGAATTAAAGGAGACCCCCAAAAGGCTCCAAACCCGTCTATGGACCCGTCGTTAAGGATTGTCTTCCCCAGTAAATGTTTTGGGTGGTGCTACGCATCTTCATTCCACTCATTGATATTTGCTTCCCGCCTTTCTGCCTTCCGGCAAAATTCAGTATTGAGCACGCATAGGGGGCCGCATACCATGAAAACCAAACGCGCAACCGCACCATCTATAATTGCGAGAAAAAACACCGGGAAAAAAATCGTTGCCCTGACCGCTTACGATTATTCATTTTCCCGCATTTTAGATACTACCGGGATAGATATTCTTCTGGTTGGAGATTCTCTGGGCATGGTTTGTCTTGGCTATGAGAACACGCTCCCCGTAACAATGGAAGACATGATTGCCCATACTCGCTCGGTCAAGCGTGGGAATACACAGGCACTTCTGGTCAGCGACCTCCCCTTCATGTCCTATCAAATATCCGTTGAGCAAGCTGTGAGCAATGCCGGCCGCTTGATGCAAGAAGGACTTGCCGACGCCGTAAAACTGGAAGGTGGAACCTCTGAAGCTGAGAAAGTATCGGCCATTGTCCGTGCCGGAATTCCTGTCATGGGGCACATCGGTCTCACCCCTCAATCTGTGCATCAAATGGGGGGCTATTCTGTACAAGGGAAACATTACTCTGCGGCAAGAAAAATCAAAGAGGACGCAAAAGCATTACAAAAAGCGGGTGCCTTTTCCATCGTACTCGAAGGCATACCCGGATCCCTCGCTGAAGAGATCACAAAAGAAATAAAAATACCGACGATAGGAATCGGTGCGGGACCTCACTGCGATGGGCAAATTCTCGTTCTCCATGACTTGCTCGGGATGAATCTTGATTTCCGCCCCAAATTCGTCAAGCAATACGCCAATCTTGGAGAGCAAATCCAGTCCGCTGTACACGACTACATCTCAGAAGTACAATCTGGAGCATTCCCGGACACTGAGCACACCTATAATCAAAAAGAAACCGCTATACGCAAAATGGAAGAAGCTGTCTGAGTCAAATGCAAATCATCACCACAATCAATGAAATGAAGGCCTGGTCTGCCAAAGCCCGGAGAGAATCCAAAACACTGGGTTTTGTTCCAACCATGGGCTACTTGCATGAGGGGCATATGAGCCTTGTCCATAAAAGTTTGGCAGAGTGTGATGTAACCATTGTCAGTTCCTACGTCAACCCAGCACAATTTGGCCCGAACGAAGATTTGGACACTTATCCTTCGGCCCCTGAAAAAGATCGTGATCTGTTGCTCTCTGCCGGAGTCGATGTACTCTTTCGTCCAGCCGCAGGAGAAATCTATCCCAAAGGATACAAGACCTATGTTTCCGTCGAAGGAATCACCGCAAAATTATGCGGCATCAGTCGTCCCGATTTCTTTCGCGGCGTGACGACTGTCGTGTTGAAATTATTTAATATTGTTGCGCCCGACAAAGCCTATTTTGGAGAAAAAGACTGGCAACAACTTGCCGTCATCGAAACCATGGTGCGAGATCTGAACATGGATGTAGAAATCAGACGCATGCCTCTCCTGCGCGAAAGCGATGGCTTGGCGATGAGTTCCAGGAATCGCTACCTTGATTCAAGTGAACGAAACTCGGCCTTACTTCTGTCCCGCGCCCTGAAAATGGCACAGGAAAAAACAAAAAACGGAGAACGTTCGGCAAACAAGATTCGCGATGAAATCCGTCAAATAATCAATGAAAGTTCACAGGCCAAAATCGACTACATCACCCTGTGCGATCCTTATAATTTTGAAGAAGTAACAAACCTTAATGGTAAAACCCTGGCGGCATTGGCTGTAAAAATAGGTTCTGCACGCCTGATAGACAATTGTATTCTGGAGAGTGTTTAATGCAACGAACTGTTTTAAAATCTAAACTGCACCGGGCGACGGTTACCGACGCCAACCTTGACTACGAAGGAAGCATAGAAATCGACGAAGCTCTGATGGAACGCGTCGATATCATCCCTTACGAACAAGTTCATGTTTTCAATATCAATACGGGAGGCAGGTTTGTTACCTACGCCATAGTCGGGAAAAGGAACAGCGGGAGAATTTCAATCAATGGAGCGGCGGCTCGTCTCGCAGAGATAAATGATCGCATCATTATTGCCGCTTATGGTATGATTGATGATAGTCAAACAGATTTTAAACCTAAAGAAGCTTTGCTCGACGAAAGCAACGCTATAATAATTAAATAATCGCTTTTGTCACCGGAGTTGTAGGATGGATATTTCTCTAATTGGAATCATCGTCATTGCCTTTTCAGGGTGGATGTGCCTGGACTGCCTGCAAAGAAAAGAACACATCGTTTGGGTAATCATTATCATCGCGTTGATCCCCCCTATCGGAGCATTGATCTATTTTTTTGCAGTCAAAGCCCAAAGGGCCGGTGGTTCAACCTCGCCCACAAATATGTTTAATAGCTCCACCAGAAATGCATCAAAAGATATTGATACAGAGGAAACCCTGCAACTCAAGGAATTGATCAATCAATTTCACAAGGCTTACCATTACGAGAAGCTAGGGCAAGTCTATATGGAGAAAAAGAGATTTGAGCTGGCCGTTCCTCAATTTCGTGCCGCGATAGAAAAAGACCCGGAATTGGAAGAGGCTCATTACGGACTTGGCAAGTCCTTGCACGCAATGGGGAATTTTGAAGAAGCCGCAGAAGCTCTTGAAGTGCTTGTTGCGCTGAATAGAAAATACGATTATGGCAATGCCATATTTGGTCTTGCGGAGTGTTACCGTCTTGCCGGAAACGATGAAAAGGCTATCGAAACCTACGAAGAAGTCATTAAAACATTCCATTTCTTCAAGGCTCAATACCACTACGCGCGTCTCCTCGATAAAAAAGGGGACAAACAGGGAGCTATCGGTTCCATGAAAAGCATCATCGGTTTGTCCAAAGACTTACCCGATTACAAACTTGAAAAAGAGCGTCACTGGATTGATGAAGCCTATAAATTTTTGAGGAAAAATGGTGTAGAACTGGCTTGACCCTTATTAAAATAAAAGGGTCATTTTAAGAAACCGCAACAGAACAGGGCATTCACAATGACCCTTCTTTCGGAAAACTTAAGAGCAATCAGGAAATACCACCAATGCACCCAAAAAGCCATGGCGCAAGTTCTGGGCATAGGCTTTCGCAGTTACGTCCGCTATGAAGCGGGCGAACGAGATGCCCCGCCATCTGCTTTGATCCAGATCGCCCATTTAGGTTCTGTCTCGCTCGATCGGCTATTGACAACTCACCTAAACGCCAAAGACCTAGACTTCCCCGATTCAAAAACTCCACCTGAAATTCTTAAGAAACCTCAAATAATCAATGGAAGCCTCTCTGCAGGAAGACTGAGTTTGAAAGGATTGCGTGCGGATATCTACCTTTGCCGCAATGACAAAGAATCCGAAGTATTAAACAAATTCCGTGGACTCAGCCCCAGCGAAAAAGAGAAAACTTTTCAAGATGGCGAATGGTTGATAAAAAACCGAAACAAACTGCAAAAGCAGTCCAACCCTCAATCACGCAAAATCCTAAAAGCCGAAAGGCTGAATCAATTAAAAGAAATTGTCCGACCTCTTCAATCCAAATACTTATTTAAGTAAAAGCAAGCAGGGCTTTCAGCATCCAGAAACTATCAGCAACTCTGAAGAACCGATTTTAAGGCTCACAAGGAAAACTATTGCGCCAGCTCTCAAATCCCCCCGCCATGCTATAGACTTCCTTAAATCCTTCAGACAATAAAAACGAGGCGGCAGATTTACTATTATTGCCATGATAGCAATAAACAATAACAGGTATCTCCTTGTCTGCAGAGTCAATGAACTCCTTAGAATTTTCCTTATTCAAATGAATGGACTCAGGAATATGACTCGCATCAAAAGAGTCTGCATCACGAATATCAATGATGACGACCTCTTCGGTTTCCAGTTTTTCAAAAGTTTGTCCCGCGCTGATTTCTTTCCAATTCGTCATAGAAGTCTATCCATCTCCATAAATGTTCTGACTGATAGGGCTTGCATTTAAATTCGCCAATTTTCTTTCCGCTAATAACTTTAAAAACAGATACTGAAAGAATCTCATAAATATGTTTTCAAGGCTGTAAAAATAGATGAAATAAATCACACTCAAAAGTATCTTACTTTATAGAATATGGAACTGCTATAGTGTTGACTATTGAAAATGTTTTTGTTAGGTTCCAGTTGAAAACTGAGTGGACTTAAGTATCTCCTCATAGCTGTATTCATCGCGTTACAGCATCCATTTTATTTTCAGATTGATTGAAAGGTTTTGTATGCTAAAGGTCTTGCTCAACGTATTTTTACTTGTGCTTTTTTCATTCCTGCTCCCCACAGAAAGTCCTGCATTCAAACAGATTGACTGGGCCTCAATCAACCCTTCCTTGAAAAGTGCAATCCCTGTAAACGACACCACTGAGTGTTTGGATTGCCACGACGACTATATTGAATCCTTTGAAAAAACAAAACATGCGAAAGCCTATCGAGCGATTTTCGGCTGGAGCACACCTGCGTCTTGCGAAGCCTGCCATGGCCCACTCAGCAATCATCTGAAAGAAAAAGACCTGGATAAAAAACTGGACTCCGTGGTCTCTTTTAAAAATATTTCCCCAGAAGCAAAAAATTCTATCTGCATGCAATGCCATGAAAAAGGCCAATCCAGAAACTGGATGGGGAGCACTCATGAATCAGCGGGTGTGTCTTGCACCAACTGTCATTATGTGATGACAAAAAGGAGTAAAAGCAAGCTTTTTATAAAAGGGGACTCAATAAAAGTTTGTTTCCAATGTCACCGTGACAAACGGGCCAAGATGGAACGCGCCTCTCATATGCCTTTGAGGGAAGGGAAAATGTCCTGCACAGGTTGTCACAACCCGCATGGAAGTTTTGGCCCCAATTTACTCCAAAAAGCGACAGTGAATGAGACCTGCAGTGACTGCCATCAGGACAAACGCGGCCCCATGTTGTGGGAACACGCTCCGGTAAGAGAAAATTGCTCCACCTGCCATGACCCGCATGGTTCTAATTTTCAATCCATGCTCAAGCGCAAACCCCCTTACCTGTGTCAACAATGCCATATGGATTCATTCCATCCTAGTAGCGTTTACGATGGAACACAGATCAACGCAAGGGAAGCCGAAATTGTAGGAAAGTCATGCATCAATTGTCACAGTATGATTCACGGTTCGAACCATCCTTCTGGAGCAAGGTTTCAACGATGAGTGGACTTCACATCAATTTACAAGGATTTAAGAATGTATCTTTCCTCAAGGAATGCCTTCGTGGTAAGGAAGGGTTTTTAAATGATAGATAAAAGCTGGGTGATCAAATCAATGCTGATTTGCTTGCTGGCTCTTCCTGTGTGCGCTTATGCCGACGAGCCAACCCCTGCCCCTGACAATACAAAAAATGAAGACAGTGTGGACGGTCAAATTACCATTGGTGGAAGTGGGGTTCACCTCAACACCCGGTCTTCCAAATTTGGGGAATACAACGGACTATTAGACAGCACTGGTTTTTTTGTAGGCGATGCAGATCTTCTGATTCACAGCGACTCCAAATATTTCAGTCTGCTGGCTGAAGATATTGGCCTTGAAAATAGAACCATCAACATGGAATTGGGAGAATATGGCGATTACAAATTCTTCGCCGAGTTGGATCAACAACCCCATTACTTGTCCACCACCAGCAAATCTTATTTTGATGGAATTGGCGGAACCGTTCTCACCAATCCCACGGGTTTTGCGACTGGAGCAAACGCCGCAGGTGTCACATTCGGCAAAATTAATGATGTTGACTTAAAGCTTGACAGTGTCAATGGCACCCTGGGTTTCGCAAGAACGTTTGGCGAAGACAAGGAAAAAGAATTCAAATTTACTTTTCATCGAAACGAACGAAACGGAATTCAATCCTTGGGTGGAACCTTTGGAACCACCGGTGGCAACACACGATCTGTCGTTATCCCTGAACTCGTGGATCAGGTGACCAACGAAATCAGAACTTCTTTGGCCTTCAACGGTCAAGACAAACAATTTCAGCTAGATTACTTTTTCTCTTCCTACAACAATAAAGTAAAGTCCATCACTTTTGACAGCCCTTATACACCCGTTGCAGGAACGATTGCCGCCAAGGGATTGATCTCCAGAGCACCTGACAATCAATATCACAAACTGAGTTTGTCGAGCGGCTGGAAACTCAGCCCCACTACACGACTTTCCAGTATCGTTGAGTATGGGGTTTCAAAACAGGATACAAATCTATTAGCATTTTCATTGGATGCGGCAGGAAGCGATCGAAGCCTGTTACCCAGACAAACCGCAGGTGCAGAAATTCAAACCGTCCACGTCAATCTCAACTTAACAGCCAAGCCTTTTAAAAAACTGGGTGTCAATCTGAAATACCGGCATTACGAAACCATAAACGAAACCGAGCAATCTGAATTTTTATACTTCAGAAACGATACCAATGCCGCCGTTGGTGCCGCAACGAACAGAGCTCTCACCAATCTGCCTTACGATTACAAACAAGATCAGGCGACACTTGATTTGAATTACAGTCTCTTCAAGGGGACCCAACTCAAGCTGGGGTTTGAGAGCGAACTTTATCAGAGAGATTTCAGAGAAGTCGAAGCTACTGTTGAAAACACTGTCCAGACGCGATTGAAATCGAGTTACTTTTCGTTCGTGGACATGAGCTTTTGGGGTTCGTATGCCAATCGTGTGGCTGATTCGTATGATCCCACCCGTCCCTTCACAGCGCGGCATTCGGATGCCTGTTTGCTTGGTGCCTGTGCAGGCTCTTTTGACAGCAATCCGGACCTGAGACGAGTGGATGTCGCCAACAGACATCGAAGCAAATTTGGATCGGCCTTTACTTTTTTTCCAACAGACAAACTCATAGTGGGAATGAATTATAATTTTTTAGAAGACGACTTCGTCAACTCCACAAGAGGCGTCCAGTTTGACAAAAATCAGGATGTAACGCTGGATCTGAGCTACACCCCGACACAAACAACTTCTTATACCGCCTATTACACATTCAACCGACGACAAGCCCAACAGGACAATCGCTCATTCTCCAACGCGGCACAAGCCCAGGATACAAGCAGAGACTGGAGAGCCGACCACGATGATTTGTCCAATACAGTCGGCTTTGAAGTCAAACGCAAGGCCATGGATAAAAAACTGGATCTAACAGCGAACTATGTTTATACCAAAAGTCTGACGCACATTACCTTTGCTACAGGTTCCGCATTGGCGGCAGGGGTGGATGCCCCTGATCTATTAACCGAAAGACATCGTTTGGGTCTGACAGGAAAATACACAGTGAACCCAAACCTTACGATTGGGCTCAATTACCTGTACGAAAATTACCGTACAAAGGATTTTTCCACCATTGGAATCAGTGCCTCCTCAGGAGAAGTTGCACAGTCTATTTTATTGAGCGCGATTGATAGAAATTATGAAGCGCAAGTTGGTATGTTATTCGCTGTGTACACGTTCAATACTCCTCAATAAGATCGAACGAGTTCATTGTAATACACCCACTTGAACGCCCCTTTCCCATTCCCGTAATTTTCTGCATTTGTTTCCTGCCGTCCCTAAATCCACCTGTTTTTTAGCCCCCCATTCAAACATGATTGCGAAGCATGAGTTCCTGCGGATGAGGGTTCAAGTACATCTGATCGCGCAAGTATTCCACATCGTATTTTTTAACATAATGCTGAATCAACGTAACGGGGACGATGAGCGGTACGAGCTCCTTGCGGTAGTCTTCTATGATTTCAAGAATATTTCTTTTATCTTCAGCAGGAAGTAGTTTTTTTAAAAATCCAATCATGTGCAATAGAACATCGGTGTTTTTTTTTGCAGTGGATTTGAGCGTCAAGGCCTCCATAAAGGTAGAGGTATAAGATTCAAGAGCTCTTTGCCAAGAGTTTCTTTGTCCACAGGCCACGATGTTTCCAAGAAAGGTATAATGTTTCCTGCTGTGCGCAAGAAGCAAAAATTTATGTTGCGTGTGAAACTTTACTAATGTTCCATGATTGGCTTTATGATCCAACAACGTATTTTTTAAACGGTAAAAACTAAAAATTCGTACGATAAAATTTTCTCTAATTCCCGGATCGTTCAATCTTCCTTCCTCTTCAACAGGTATCAGTGGAAAAGTTTTTACAAAAGCATTTGCAAATATTCCAGAACCTTGATGGACCTTGCCGCCCTGATTATCCGAGTGAACGGGAATCTTCCTCAATCCACAAGAAGGCGATTTATTTTTAAATATATATCCAGAAAGATTATCTTTGTTCAGCGTGCTGATACGTGCTTTAACATAACGATTCATTTCCCGCGTCCAGTCAGTACCGCTGGATTCAGCAATCACCCTCGGTTTCTCAAGAGAACCGTAAAGGGCTACTGTCTCTCGCGGGACCCCCATTCCCATCTCAACCTCAGGGCAAACAGAAATATATTGAAAATATTTCCCTAGAATATCTTTAACAAATCGATCCTGTTTATGCTCGCCATTCCATCGAACCTTTTCACCCAGAAGGCAACTGCTCACACCGATTTTAATTTTTTCTTCCATGATTCCTTTCCTGAATTCAAAAAATAAAACCTGTGAAATTTAAAAACAAAGAATTTCACCTTCATGACATTGTAAGATTCATTTCAGATGTTTGAAAGCACAAGCTGTCTCATTCATTCAAAAATAGTACAAAATTTTGTGAACCAAAAGAGTGGGAAAGAAATGTGAGAGGTTTAATTAAGGTTGAATTGAAAGATATCGTATTGCTAAACTGACAGCGAAAGAACATATATACTTTATTTTTCCATATACTTGGCAATCTATGCGCTCATTTAAATTTCTATTTGTTATAACCTATCTGTTGGTAGCAAGCAGCTCGTTCGCTGAAACTCTTTATGTAAAAAAATCGGGGACTGCTCTCAACGCTGAGCCCTCTGGGAAGTCCGCCACAGTTGCTTTGTTGGATAAAGGTACCGCCGTCGAGTCCATAAACACTTCGGGGAATTTCATCGAAGTTAAAAGTGGCTCACTCAAGGGTTGGATTTTTAAATTCAAATTAACCAACCAAACCCCCAAAAATGGTGATGGCTCAGGCGATTTCCTTACGGGTCTGCTTGGCAAACAAGAAGTTTCGGCTCAAGAAGCTTCCTCTTCATCCAGTATACGAGGCTTGAGCCCCATTTCGGAAAAATACGCGAGAGATACTGGGGTTTCAGAAAGCGACATTCTTGCCGTCAAGGAAATGGAAGGTGTTAAAGCAACCCCAACAGAAGTTGCGCAATTTCTAAAAGAAAGAAAACTTGGAGAATACTCCAATTGATTCCAATATCAGGAAAAAGTCATGAATCTCTCTAAATACTTTTCAGTTTTTACACTATGTATTCTCTGCTCTGGCTGTCTTGCAGTAGCACCCGCAATGGAAGCTTATCAGGGCTACAACGTAGGGAAAGGTGGCGTTCAAGCTGCCAAAGCCATGCAACCCATCGGATTTGAAGAAGAAAAAGCCATTGGGGGTTCGTTGGCCACGCAGGTCTTCACCCGCTTTGGAGGCTTGCATACCGACCGTGAACTGCAAAAATACATTGCGACCCTCGGACGCGCACTGGCCGATGTTTCTGACCGGCCCGATATCGAATATTATTTTGCGGTTGTTAATTCAGATCAACCCAATGCCCTTGCCACACCTGGAGGTTATGTCTTTCTCAGTGTCGGTTTACTGAGATTGATAGAAAATGAAGCGCAACTTGCAGGCGTTCTCGGTCATGAAATCGCCCATATTTCCAAACGACATGCCCTTCATACGCTGGAACGAAGCAAAAAAGTTGCAGGTTTCGGTTCTTTAAGCATTTCCTTATTGGGGCAAGATCCAAATTTATTTGGGAAAATACTCGACCAGGCGGGTGAAATTATTTTCACACACGGCCTTGATAAAAACCTTGAATATGAGGCTGACCAATACGGTCTTGAATTGGCACATCGATTGGGATACCAACCGAATGGTCTCGCGGAAGTTTTAAAAATTCTTGAGGGTAATATTAAAAAAGACAACTCGGTATTCTTTAGCACACATCCCAGCCCCACAGATCGTCTGAGCCATTTATCCGGTACGCTGAAGGATTATCCCAATAACTCGGACCTTCCCATTTTGGCTATGGAATTTCAATCTGCCGTTAAAGGCAAACTTTAACTTGAACAATGCCAATAGAACATGAGCTCCATAATCGTCATCACGGGAACAGACCTACGCCATCAATATTTCATTGATCGGTTGGCCGAATGCTTCCAACTTTCCGCGATTTTTTGCGAGAGCCCCCATTACCCGACACCCGAATTTGCAAACGATAAAGACCGGGAAATTTGGGACTGGTTTTTTAAAAGAAGAGAAGAATACGAACTTAAAACTTTTGAATCCCACAAAAACAAGTCTCAAAAAAGCACTCCTCCAAGCACAATCCTCCAACAGGGAGAGATTCATTCCGAAAAATTTATTGACCAACTCAAGCAACTCAAACCCGATTTCGTAGCCATTTTTGGAACCAGTATTTTAAAATCACTCTATCTCGAGAATTTTTCATCAATCACTTTCAATCTCCATCTAGGACTACCGAAATATTACAGAGGTTCCTCTTGCAATTTTTGGCCAATCCATGATTTGCAGTTAAATCATCTCGGTGCAACGGTACATCAAATCAATTCAGGTATTGATACAGGGATGATCGCAGGTCAAAAACAGACACCTTTAGAGACTGGCGATGACGAACAAACTTTGGCAGGGAAAACCATCTTGATTGGTGTTCAACTGATGATCGATGTCATCCATCGCTGGCAGAACGGCACGCTTGAGCTTACACCGTCAAATATGGCAGGCCCCCTTTATAAGATAAAAGACTTTGACACCAAGTCAATTGCGCAGGTCAAAGAATTTGTTCAAACGGGGCAACTTAAAAATCAAATCAACCTGTTGCATTCTAATGAGAGGCCGATATGATTTTTTCTGGCACGAGAAGCAACAACGATCCTCTTCTGGAGATTCACAATTTACAACTTTTCAAAACCTATATTTTCAAAACCCTAATCAGCTTGTCAATGCTTTCAGTTTTATTTTTGTTCTGCGATCATGCGGTTGCCCAGCAAGCGGCTGATCCGCAAAAAGGGGACGAGGAAGAATTTCTCAACCAAGGCTTGATCTCCACTTCGAAGACCTACAAAATCACCCTCCAATCACAATACATTGTCTTCAAAATTCAAAATAATGCAGGAAAAACCATCAACAATATTTACCCCTGGATATACAAATTCTTTAAGGACCCCAAAGATGGGATAGATAAATATCTATTGGTAAATAACGTACACCGCGGTGGAATCATGCTCAATGGAATTCCACATCGACCCGGTACCCGAGTCGATTGGAGGTTTTCTTTGGTTCGGGGAAATAAGCCCAACGGTCCTGAAGCTAAAAATTACATCCTGCTCACGCATCCCAAGTCAATCTACTTTAACAACATTGAACCCCCTCCTGATCCACTGCAGAAATAACGATTTGATTTCCAGAGTGACACACTGAATCAAACAGGAAAAATTATTCAGGTGTGTCTACCAAGTGATTCGAACGTTTGAGCAGTTGATCTATTGTTGCCAGCAATTCATTTTTTGTGTACGTTCCTTTTTGCAAAACTCCATTCACTTTATTTTGCAGGTTTCTTTTTTCTGCAACTGTAAGTTCTTTACCAGACAATACCAATGCTGGAATTTGTTCCAATCCTTCTTGAGAACGCACTTTGTTGATCAAATCAAAACCGTCCATGTCTGGAAGTACCAGATCAAGAAGTATCAAACTGGGTTTCATTTGATCTATGATCTCCAAAGCATTCAAGCTATTACTAGCCTCCAGAACATCCCACCCTTCCCTATTCAAGATTCGCCTTAAATTTTCCCGACTGGCCTTATCATCTTCCACCACAAGAATCTGCGTTTTTTTGTCCAGAGACCGATAAGATCTTAAAAAAAGAAACAAGTCGTCCCAATTGACAGGCTTTTTAAAAAAACCATCCGCACCCATTTTTTTTGCCTGATCGATGTCATCCAGTTCCGAGATAATAATTATGGGTATCTGACTCAGGTGATGAGCGTCTTTCAAGCTTTCTAAAATTTTCCAGCCATTCATTTTTTTCCCGTGCAACTCCAGCGTGATGGCAATCGGGTTCAGACTGTTTATAAAACCTATTCCAGTTTCGAAATCTTCGGCAATTTCAACATGCAGTCCTTCGCGATCCATCAAACGACGCATCAAATCCTGAGCAATGGGATCGTCCTCAAATACCACAATCACGTCACGACAATCATGATTAAGGATCTTATTTTCTTCCCCTGCGAGTTCTCTGCTTACTTCATCATAAATGAAACTAAACTCGGACTTACCTTTCCTAAAATCTTCTTCAGCAGAATTTTCAATTGGCAAAGTAAAAGTGAAAACAGAACCTTTACCCAATTCGCTGATCACATTGATTTCGCCTCCCAACAATTCGCACAAACGTTTCGATATAGGAAGTCCCAGTCCCGTCCCACCGTATTTACGGGTCGTAGAGGAGTCGGCCTGTACAAATTCTTTAAATAAAGAGTTGATTTTGGCAGGCAGAATACCAATCCCATTGTCCAATATTTCAAATGATAAGAAGGGCTTCATCATCACTTCAATTTGCGAAACCTTGATTTCTACTTTTCCCTCATGTGTGAATTTGCACGCATTCGCAACAAGGTTGATTAAAATTTGTTTTGCGCGAACCAGATCCGTCAAAATCATTTCTGGCAACGGTTCTCCAAAAGTAGCCTTGAGTTCGTTTCTATTTTTTTCAGCCTGAAATCTTACTGTTTCCAAAGCACCCTGAACCAATTCACGAACCGAAACTTCCTCAATGTGAAGTTCCATCTTATCGGCCTGGATTCTTGAGATATCCAAAATATCATTGATCAAACTGAGCAAGTGTCTTCCGGCCGATTCTATGGAGCTGAGATCTTTTATCAAATCTTCCCGGTTGATCTTGTTGCATTCATATTGCAATATTTCACCAAACCCCAGGATGGCATTGAGGGGAGTCCTGATTTCATGGCTCATATTTGCGAGAAACTCACTTTTCGCACGAGCCGCGGCTTCCGCCTGATCTCTGGCAATGATCAGAGATTCTTCTGCCAATTTGCGATTAACAATTTCATCGCGCAAAATGATTGTTTTCAATTCCAAATCCTGAGTACGCAAGCGCACCGTATCCTCAAGATTCATATTCTGATCATAAATGAGTTCATACAACGCGGCTCCTTCCAAAGAGTGCGCTGTATTTTGCAAAATGACCGATAGTACAGACAAACTGGTTTCTTCAATATCCTTACGCGGTTGGTCAATCAGAGCCGCAAACATTCCCCGCACTCTGGATTTGGAAGTCAAGACATGAAGAATAAGGGATTCAGAGGGATTTCCTGCTGTAACGACAAGGGGCTTGTTTAGATTCAATGCCCAGGCAAAAGTACCGTTTTCGATTTGCGCGTTGATTTCTTCCTGTATCATCGAACGAGCTTCTTCGGGTTCTGAGTTTTGAAGAACAAATTCAGAATCGGCTTCATCCACCATAAAGACACCCATCGCCTTAAAGTCCATCCAGCGCTTCAAATGACTCAGGCCAATGGCGATGATTTTTCCCTGATCACGCGCCATGCTCGCATCTAATTGCAATTCACCAATTGAATTGAGCAGTTCCAATCCAAACAAGTTTCGGCGTGCTGACTTTTCCAGAAAGTCTATGCGCAACTGCATCTTTTCAGTTGTGATTTTATCTTTCATCGTTATGCTGACCGAAACATTTGAACTGCATCATCGTATTGACGATCCACCTGAGTGATGATCGATGCCATGAGATTGACCGGTAAATCAATACTGGGAAATATTTTTTCATCCAACGGGAGAACATGTGGCTCGCCACTGCCACCCAGTTGCAGCGCGTGTGCAATGACATCTGCTAAGTGAACAATCCCAGCAGACAAAAGATATTCATCCTTCATTGAAGGAGAATGGTGATAACGCACCGAATTCCCCAGATCGGGATGCAGTCCCCATTTTTCAGCCAAGGCACAGCCAACTTCAGCATGGTCGAATCCCAATACATCCATTTCAACCTCGTGAAGTAACCCTCCTTTGACCCTCAATTCCAGAATTTTCTTCATCTGCTCTGGAGCATTAAGAAACAAAACCAGACGTCCCACATCATGCAAGATTCCTTTTACATAATAGCGTTCCGCGTTGGGTTCCCTTCTGTAGATTGCAATGATTTTTGCCGCCAGACCACAAGCAATGGAATGCCCCCAAAAAGCTTCCATATCCACAACATTTTTCGGGACACCTGCAAACTGGCTGATTACTTTTGTCGCTAATACCAGTTCTCTCAACTGAGCCAGGCCAACGATGGTGATTGCGTGGGTGACGGTTTCCACCTTCGTTTCAAAACTGTAAAAAGAACTGTTAACGATTTTCAACAACCGAGCTGAAAGAGCCGCGTCACCACTAATGATATTGCCAATTCGTGAAAAAGAAGCTTCCGGGTCTTCAATCGCATCATTGATTTCATAAAAAATAGAAGGCAGAGTCCCTATCTTTGTAGAATCGTTGACTAAAGTTTGAACATCAAGAGCCACCAGCCCCTCCTTCTTTCTTTTGATTCAACTTTCGTTTCACACACAATCTAAAAAGCTCCCTCACCATCTCGCTTTTGGGATTTGAATAACGAAACAATTGAGACATTTCCTCTTTCAAAGCTTCGGGCAGATCATTTTTTTTCTCTTTTATTGGATCTACACTGCCTCCAACGTCACAGACTTCGACAGCAGTGATTCCCCAGGACTTAAAGGTTTTAATGTGTCTAAAGGTGAGAACACTGTTCGCTTCAAGGATCACCCTTCCACGAGGGTCTCGAACCTCGCCCTTAACAACCATACCTTCCTGCAAATCTTCTATATGTATGCTAGACACTTAGAAACCTCTCCCACTCGTATTATAATGACGAAACTTGCATCAAAGGACTTGACAAAAATTCTCAAAATATAAGCACACTTCGAACGGTATGCTTGAACCTATTTACTCGGTAACTCATAGTATTTATTATAAAAGCAAAAAGCACCAATAAGGCAAAAGAATTCTCACTTGTTAAAAATTCAACTCATAAACAGGAAGTCAAAATCCTGCAATTCAGCAACAATCCATTCACTAAAAATGAATATCTGTAACAATTTTTAATTTGCCTTTGCAGGTGATTTAGTTCAAATTTCTCATAAGAAAACCTGATTTAGGTCGAAATTGTTTGGCATGGTTGATGAAAATCCTGTTAAATTCATCTTTATACAACTACAGGCATTACTTCCGTGATCCCCGTAGTCACTTTTATATTGAAGGAAGACCTTATAATGACAAACAAAATAGATAGTTTAAACAATAGCGGGGATGTTCTATTCTTGACCTTGGGTGCCATAATGGTTTTCGCAATGCACGGTGGTTTCGCCTTTCTTGAAGTCGGTACCGTCCGCAAAAAAAATCAAGTCAATGCACTGGTAAAAATTCTTGTGGATTTTGCAATCTCCACATTGATTTACTTTATAGTAGGATTTTCTATTGCCTATGGAGTTAATTTTTTTGGTTCAGCAGAAGATCTTTTGGCCGGTAACCAAGGTTACGAGTTGGTCCATTTCTTCTTCCTTTTGACCTTTGCCGCCGCGGTCCCCGCAATTATTTCCGGTGGAATTGCAGAACGAGCTAAATTCTGGCCTCAGGTTTTAGCCGCCGCAATTTTTGTAGGCTTGGTCTATCCTCTGTTTGAAGGCATGGTATGGGGGCAAATCACCTTTCTAGGGCAAGAAGGCTCCTGGTTGGCAAACCTTACGGGAGGTCTGGCATTTCATGACTACGCGGGTTCTGTCGTCGTACATTCCGTTGGCGGATGGATTGCTTTAACAGCCGTCATGATTTTAGGTCCTCGAAAAGGGCGCTGGGATTCACTCGGCAGAAGTCGCCCTATTCCGATCAGCAACATCCCTTTTCTTGCGTTGGGAAGCTGGATGCTCTGCGTAGGCTGGTTTGGATTCAACGTCATGTCCGCAGGAAGTCTGTCAGGAATCTCAGGTTTGGTCGCCATCAATTCACTGATGTCCATGGTAGGAGGAATTCTGGTCGCCCTCGTATTGTCCAAAAATGATCCCGGTTTTGTCCACAATGGCGCACTCGCCGGGCTCGTCGCCATTTGCGCAGGCTCCGATAAGGTTCATCCATTGGGAGCATTGGTCATTGGCGGAATTGCCGCATTCATTTTCGTACAAGGTTTTATGTGGGAACAAGAAAAACTTAAAATTGACGACGTTTTAGGCGTATGGCCCCTCCATGGCATTTCGGGAACGTGGGGCGGCATCGCCTGTGGAATTTTTGGGCAGAAAACCTTTGGCGGCCTGGGAGGTGTGAGTTTTGTCGCCCAATTCATAGGCTCTATGATGGCTGTTATTATCGCTGTTGGTTTTGGGTTCGCCGTCTACAAGATACTCGATCTAATGTTCGGACTCAGATTATCCGTAGAGGAAGAGATGGCCGGTTCAGATTTATCTGTTCATAAACTGCAATCGACCCCTGAAGATACGTTGTCCCATTACCAATGAGAAATTTTAGCCCAACTAAAAGGTATGATACTCAAACCTATAGCCCTGTTCACCATCGTACTTTTAACGATTTTAACTCTGCCCGCAAAGAGCCTGGCCTTTGTCGAAAAAATAGATGACTATAAAAAAGCAATCGAATCCGATCCCAAAGATTATGCGCCTCATTTTGGATTGGGACGTGCCTATCAGTCTATGGGGCTTTATCAAGCCGCGATTGTAGAGTTCAAAGAAGCCCTGAAACTAGAACCCCTCTATACAGCCGCCTGGGTAGGAATTGGTGGAAGTTATGGCGAAATGTTTCAGTATAAAGAGTCTGCAGAAGCCTACCTCACAGCGGTCCAAATGGACCCCAATTATCCCGAAGGACAATATGGGCGTGGCTGGGCTTTGGCCAAATTAGGCCGATATCAGGATTCCCTGGTACCCTTACAACTGGCTCTGGAAATCCAACCGCAAATGACAGCGGCTCATTTCTCACTCGGAGAAAGTCTCGCCGCTCTTGGAAAGCATGAATCCGCGATCAAAGAATACGAAATCACTCTCCATTTGAATCCTCTCTTCCCTGAAGCTTTTTATGCAAAAGGGCTTAGCCTGCTGAACATGAAGAAATATCAGGAGGCCATCAATGCATTTGAAAGCACCATTGACCTGAATCCCAATTTCTTTGAAGCCTTCACACAAATTGGTCACGCGCTCATCGAAACTCACAACAATGAAAACGCCGTAGAGCAGTTGCTAAACGCAATTCGAATCAATCCTCAATACATCACCGCTCTGGATCTGCTGGGACAGGCCTATGACAATCTGGGACAACACGAAAAATCTGCCGATGCCTACGCCCGGCTGACTCAGGAAGTTTTTCACGACCCCATGGCTCATTACAAACTGGGAAGACAAAACTTTTTATTGCATAAAGATGAAGAAGCCCTGCAAAACTTCAAAGAAGCATTGAGGAAAAATCCTGACTATGCGGAAGCCTATTTTTTAAGTGCCCTGATTTATGAGCGAACCCAAAATCCACAAGAAGCCTTAAAAAATTACAAAGAAGTGGTTCGCGTCGACTCCCAAAGTCTTGAAAGTCATTTCAATATGGCTCTGATCTATGAAGAAATGGGAGAAATCGGACCTGCCGTAGAAGAGTACAAGAAGGTGCTTGCCATTGATCCCAATGACTATTCCAGCCACAACCGACTCGGATGGGTCTACGCTCAATCGGATCAATTTGAGAAAGCCGCTCAGGAATTTCAAATCAGTCTCAACCTGGCCCCTAATATTGCCCAAACCTATTTTCGACTGGCACTCACTTACCAGCGCATGGGCCGTTATGCGGATTCTATCCAACCTCTTCAAAAAACTATTCTATTAGATCCTCAAAATGCAGATGCTTTTTTTGAGCTGGGAATTTCACTTTCCCAAACAGGAGATCATCAATCTTCAATCGATCCCTTTAAAAATGCAATTCGTCTGGGTTACAATCACGAGCAGACTGAATATCAGTTGGGACTGGCTTACGCCAAATTAAAACAGTACGATCTGGCCATTCCCTATTTACAAAAATCCATTCAGACCGATCCATCAAATTACGCATCACAATACTACACCGGTTTGAGTTTGAAAAAACTTGGCAGAACCAAAGATGCGGTAGCACCACTGGAAACCGCCGTCAAAATCAATCCCAAGCGACACGAAGCCTGGGAGAGTTTAGGCGAGGTTTACATGCAACTAGGAAACTTTGCTTCCGCTATCAATGCATTGAAAAAAAATATCGAGTTGAATCCGTATTCCACGATGGGGTACAAAGATCTGGGTGAATTACAGGCATTATTGGGAGAAAACCGCTCGGCCGTCCAATCTTTCCAAAAATTATTAAAACTCAGCCCAAACGATGTCGAAACACGCTTCAATCTAGGCCTTTTGCACGAAGTGATGGGCAATATTCCCTCTGCAATCGAACAATACAAACAAATAACTCAAATTCAACCATTACACTGGAAAGCCTGGCACAACCTGGGATTGGTTTATAACGATCAAAAACAGTATCCTGATGCCATCATTGCTTTAAAAAAATCTATTGCGATAAACCCACAAAATGCAGATTCCCATTTCAACCTGGGAAATATATATTCCGCTCAAAAAAACAACCAGCTCGCCAGTGAACATTTCAAACAAACCCTGGCCTTAAGTCCAGAGCATATTCAAGCACATTTTCAACTAAAACAATCACTAACAAGTATTGCCTCAAATACAAATCAGGAAACACCTGTAAACACCATCAAACTCTCTCCAGGTGAAATACTCATCCCCTGATCAAATAGAAATATTCTAGGCCAAATTCAAACCACTCCCCGAACTTGCCTGCAAAGTCAAAACCTCTCCAAAAACCACAATTTCAACACATCCAGCAGTTCCTCATAAGACTTCGATACCAACCAGCAACCAGTCACGCCAATAGCGTTCAAAACCGCTATTAATAAATAGATTGACAGAAAAACTAACTACCTTATATACTCCCTTGAAACTAAAAATCGGTTGGAAATGAGGCCTTGCCAACGAGCCTTGTTTGCACCGATTGAGCAAGGGCAAAAGCCGCCCTTTGAACGCTCCACCCTAAATTTAAATCCTGGCGAAGGGAATGTTCATGGCCGATACAGACCAAGTAGTAGAGGAAGAAATTGATTTAGCCCCAACGCAGAAGATTCTTGATGCTTTGCCTGAAAAAAGCCGCCGGTACTTGATACCTGCGTTGCAAAAAATTCAGGGAGTCTATCGCTATCTTCCAGAACCTGCTATGGAGCTAGTGATGATGGATATTGGAATTTCAAAGGCTCAGTTATACGGAGTCATATCATTTTTCCCCAAATTCCTCATAGAAGAACCCGGTAAGTACATAATCAACTTGTGCTACGGAACCGCATGCTTTGTGAAAGGTGCTGAAATAATCGTCAATAAAATTCACGAATGTTATAAAATAAAACCGGGGCAGACCGATGCCAGCAAGCTGTTCACTCTGCAGACGGCATCCTGTCTGGGTAACTGTGGCGCGGCACCTATGGCAATCATTGGCGAGGACACGCATGGCACCATTGATCCTGAAAAATCACTGGAATTACTTGCGAGTTACAAACTATAAAATGTTCTGTCTCCAGTGAGACTGTTGCAAACATATATTATTGCCTCTAATTAATTGATTGAATCTCCCTTATAAATTACAAAAGCAAAGGGGAATTCCCCTGGGAAAGCGATTTTTATAAATGAGCGTTACAGTTAGAGAAACCATAAACTTTACTATCGACGGCAAGCCTGCCACCGCACCCGAAGGAACCATCATCCTGGAAGTGGCTCAAAAATACGGCTTCGAAGTCACCAATCTTTGTTACAACAAGAAGCTCAAACCTTTTGCCGCTTGCAGAACATGCATGGTAGAAGTCCGGCACAATGGCAAAAAAGAGTTGGTCTACTCCTGTACCCATCCTGTTGCAGAAGGCATGGAAGTCATCATTCATACCGAGGAGACCGACAGATACAACAGTGCGAACATTGAAATGTTACTGGTAGAACACCCTCTTGACTGTCCAATATGCGATAAATCAGGTGTCTGCCCTCTTCAAGACAACACCGAATTACTGGAACTGCAAAAACCCCGTTTTGAGATTCAGCGCAGAAACGAACCCAGCATAAAAACCAATCCATTGATTGAGTTTTATCTGAATCGTTGCATTGTATGCGGACTCTGCGTGCGTGCCTGCGACGAGATTCAAGGTGTTCAAGCCCTGGATTTTCACCAAAGAGGTATGAAAGCCTCTATTGGAACGGCCAACGACGAACCATTGGATTGTGAGTTCTGCGGTCAATGCATCACCGTGTGCCCCACTGGCGCGCTCATGGATATGTCTTCCGACGCACGTGGCCTTGCCGCTCTGTTTAAGAATACCAACACCACCTGCAGTTACTGTTCGTGGGGTTGCACCGTTCAGTTGGAAACCAAAAAGAATAAACTCGTTCGAATCACCGCCGATGAAACACCAGGTGTCGGCATCAACGAAGGCAACCTCTGCGCCAAGGGTCGTTTTGGACATGGCATCGTCCATAATGATGAGCGAATTCAAAGCCCGCTCATCAATCAGGGTGGAACCTTTCAGGAAATCGGCTGGGACGAGGCGATCGAAATGATTGCGGAAAGAGCAAAAACAACGATCAATCGAAATGGAGCAGAAAGCCTTGCAGGCCTCGCTTCTGAAAAATTGACAAACGAAGAGAATTATCTTTTCCAAAAATTATTCAGAAACAACTACGGTTCAAATCAAATCAATAATCTGCAGAATCTACAAGCACCTTACGTCAATGACTTCATGCTCAACTGTTTTGAAAACGGCATTGAGTCAAAGCCAGTAACCGAACTGGATCAGGCCGATGTCGTATTGATCTTCAACTCCGATCTGCCATCAGAATATCCCGTAGGTGGCAACTCCATACGTAAGGGAGCTATTTTCACCGGAACTCGCGTCATTTTTGCGAATCCCAGGAACATGCGATTCGATCACGAAAGCAGGATCGACATTCGCCTGATTTATAATCAAGATGCTGACTTCATGTTGGCCAATAGACTGTGCAGGATCTTGATCGACGAAAACCTGGTCGATACCGCCAAGGTTCAGGAACAAATTCCAAATTTCAACGACCTCGTTGCTTCTCTGGCACCCTACACCGCCGATGCCACAAAAAAAGCAACGGGTCTTACCAACGAACAGCTCAAACGCACCGCCACACAATTGGCGGAAAAAGCCGATCGTGCTCTCATTATTGGCAATGACGTGCTAAATACAGGCAAAGGAAAAGAAACTCTCAATGCCTTGTTGAACCTCGCGATACTGCTCAATGCCGGTGGAGAGGGAAGCGTCAGCATTTACCCTCCACGCGAACACTGTAATTCACAAGGTGTCAATGATATGGGGGCAACTCCGCAATATCTGCCCGGCTATCGTCCTGTCAATGATGCGTTTGAACATGAAAATTTAGCAGATGAGCTTTTTGAAAATTGCGCCAATGGAAAAATTAAATTTTTGCACATTGCCGGGGAAGATCCAATGACCTCTTACAAAAGTCGATCAATTGTCGAGCAGGCACTGGATACCGTCCCTTTTCTTGTCGTTCAGGACATTTATATGAGCGAAACGGCAAGAAAGGCCAACCTCATCTTGCCGACCGCAACTTTTGCTGAGAAAGAAGGAACCGTTACCAACATGACCCGTCATGTTCAAAAGGTAGTTCCTGCTATTCCTGTTCAGGGAAAAGCCAAGTCTGACCTGGAAATATTCCATAATCTCGCAGATGCTCTTGGTTCACCATTCAAATCTAAATCTTCTTCCGATGTTCTGGAAGAAATTCGTCAAACCATTCCCGCTTACAAAGATGTCGATCCCGCTCGACATGAGCAATGGAAGCCCTCTGGAGTAACAGCTAAACCAGCCTTCCAAATCTGTGCATTCGAAGAATTGAAAGCCTCCAAACGAGATTTCTCGATGAAACTTTTGACCAATAATCACATGTTTCATATTGGAAGCTACACACATTTTTCAAAAGCTCTAACAGATATTGGGCCGGATTGTTTCGCGGAAATCAATCCCAAGGATGCAAAAAAATCTGAATTGGTGAATGGTGATACCTTGCTTGTTGAATCCTCTCAAGCCAATTTAAAAGTGCAAATGAAAATCAATCCCGCTGTACCCGCTGGGATGGTTTACATTCCAAAAAACTGGCCGGAAGTTCCAGTCAATGCCCTCAGAAACGGCGAAGATGGAACCGTCCACGTTAAAATATCCAAATCCGAATAAATCAGAAAAAAATCACGTATCGCACACCATAGTCAAAGGCGTTTGAAAACATGACCGATCTGAAAGAAAATTTACATACGGAGCACATGCTCCTCAACATGGGCCCGTCGCATCCTGCAACGCATGGTACCGTCAAATTCTTACTCACTCTGGACGGCGAAAGCGTCGTAAATATGGATATAGACATCGGCTATCTCCATCGCGGCTTCGAAAAAATGTGTGAAAGCGTGACCTGGACCAATGTTTTCCCTTATACCGACCGCCTCAATTACTGCTCGGCTATAATGAACAACATTGGCTACGCATTGGCCGTCGAAAAACTTTGTGACATTGAAGTCAGTGACCGTTGCAAATACATACGTGTTGTCACTAACGAATTGTCCCGTATTTCAGATCACTACACCAATATTGCGGCGGCCGCTCTCGAACTAGGAGCCTTAACTGCCTTCATTTATTTTGTTGAGGCCAGGGAAATTGTATGGGATCTGCTCGAAAAAGTTTGTGGTGCTCGCTTGACCTCCAACTACATCCGTATCGGTGGTCTCATGTGCGATTTGCCTCCAGGTTTTGACGAAGACCTGAAAGCCGCTTACCCGAAACTCGATGCTCTTTTCGATGACGTGGACAAACTGCTAACCAAAAACAGAATTTTTCTTGACCGCATGCGCGATACGGGTGGCATCTCTGCAGAACGTGCGATCAACTGGGGATTCACAGGGCCTTGCCTACGAGCCTGTGGTGTCGATTACGACGTCCGTAAAACACACCCTTATCTGGTCTACGATCGAATCGATTTTGACATCCCAATCGGAACCGTCGGTGACAACTTTGATCGTTATTTGGTGCGCATGGAAGAAATCAAGCAGAGCATGAAAATTATCAAACAAGCTATGAAAGATATGCCCGAAGGCCCCATCAATGTGAACAATCCATACATGAGAATTCCATCAAAGCAGGATGTTTACTCTAAAATGGAGGAAATGATCGCTCACTTCAAAATGGTGATAGATGGACTGAAGCCACCTGTTGGGGAAGTTTACTTTCCTACGGAGGCCGCCAATGGAGAATTGGGATTTTATCTGGTAAGCGATGGAACCGGAAAACCCTACAAATGCAGAGTACGTCCACCCAGCTTCACCATGACAGCGGCTATGTCTGAAATATGCAAGGGTGGGATGCTGGCAGACATCATACCAACGTTCGACATGATCAATATGATCGGTGGTGAATGCGACCGTTAAAGTTCTCCCACTGTGTCGATTACAATGAGCCTTGAGGTTTCAGCCACGAGACCGACAGCCCATGAGCTTGCTAACCTCTTAAAGCGATCTCATGACTAAAGCAATCAAGTTAATTTTCCTTCTTATCGGAGTTGCCCTGTTTGTGTGGGCAGTACAAACTGTTGGCCTTGACGAACTCCTGCAGTTACTCTCGAAATTAGGGATTGGTTTTATATATATTCTATTCATATACGCCGTTGTCACCTTCCTGGATTGCATTTCCTGGAAATACAATTTCACCCAATCCTGCGCACAACGTTTCAATCTTTTCCAAATTTGGAGGATTCGACAAATAGGTGAAGCTTATAATGTGATCACCCCCTTGGGAACACTGGGCGGGGAACCTGCTAAGGCACAGTTGTTAAAAGACTACCATGATATCCCCCGACGTCAGGGTCTCGCATCCCAGATTGTCTCTCGCACGACTTTCCTCGCGGCATTGATTCTTTTTTTTATTCCGGGAATCTTTCTAACATTCGAAGCAAAAAACATTTCCAGCCAGTTTCAAAACACCGCACTTGCTGGCATGATCATATTTTCAACCGCTATATTTTTTTTCTTCCTATTCCAAATCACCGGAACACTGGGACGACTTGCTCGATGGGCCGAAAAGATTTCATGGATCAAACAGAGTTCATCCTTTAGCGAAAATGTCGACGCATTGTCAGGTCATATTTCCGCATTTTACAGGGAAAACCCGAAGCGAGTCGCTATCAGCATCGCTTTTGCATTTGCAGGTTGGGTCGTTGGGCTTGCAGAACTTTACGTTGCCATGTATTTTCTGGGAGTCGATCTGAGCTTGGCCGAATTATGGATCATCGAAGCTTTGGCCCAATTGATAAAAGTTGGAAGTTTTTTGATTCCATTGAGCATCGGTGCTCAAGAGGGAGGGTTTATTATCGTCTTTACAGCGATGGGACTGCCTCCAGGAATTGGACTCACCCTATCATTTGTACGTAGAATCAGAGAATTGTTTTGGATAGGACTGGGACTTCTAATGGCAGGACAAATGGAATTCAAGCCCGTTATTGATGTGTTGGATGAGTCCGAATAAGACCGGATCGCTCTAATCTGTTTAAATGTTAGAGACAATAGGTTTCAGTGCGAGGCAAGCCTGAACAAAAATAAACGAACGTACGGCATCTTCCTACCCAAAGTGCCCCCTATTTTCCGCGCCAATCCACTTCTATTGAAGATCATACTCAAAATTCTGATTCTTCTCAGCTCCATAAGAAAATCATTACGTTCAACAACCTCTAGTTCAAAACCAGCTTCTTTAGCTTTAGCAATGATTTCTTCATCTGTCCTTCTAAAACCATGATGCTTGGATACCAAGCTGTTGGGTTTCCCTAATAAAGATAGAACCATTTTCTTCAGGCAGGTTTGATATTTTAGAAAAACTTCATCAAGAAGAAGAGTGCTTTCATTATCTGCGGCACCACTGGGATCAATGAGCAAAGCCCCTCCTCTATTCAAAGAGTTTGCAACATTTTTAAAAAACAGTTTCAATTCATCATCATCAAAAAGATAAATCAGGCTAAAGGCTGTGATGACATCATAACTTTGTCTCAGTTCGAGGTTTAGTGTATTCAATAGCAAAAAACGGAATTCAGGAAACAACTGTTTTGCATCGCGATGAATATTTAATTCCCTTAAATCCGAACAGACAATATTGTAACCTTGATCCAGTAAGTAAAGTTCACCCGCACAGCGCCCGCTGGCCAATGATAGTATTTTATTTTTTTTATCTACGTACTTTTGAACAAATTCACTGTAGGTCTTTATTCGGCTACGATCCTGATGGTGATACCATTTTTTAAAAAAACTTTCTTTATTGTCATAAGACACATCGGAATGATACCCATCCATGTCCTTAGCATGTTCCTCAGCCGTTCTTGATTTGTCTTTAAAAACAACACCCTCTTCACGACTGTTATCAATGGTATATTTAACCCACTTCCTCATGGTTTGAAATCCTTGCAATCAAAATATTTTTTATTATTCAAATGACTGAATAATAAAAGAGAATTAAAAATGTAATTGAAAGCACCTCTTTGAATCATATCCAATATTCAAAAAAACCCGTGTCAATCATAGAAGGATTGGAATATTTCTTCTTCAATTTGCTTGATTGTTTTTTGAACTTTTCGAGTATTGTGAAAACTGGCAATATGATACAAGGCATCGCCGCCATTCACTAGAGGGAGTTTTAATTCACCGACAATGATTCCTTCATAGGGAGAGATGATGTCGCCGAGTGATTTTCCAAATTGATCGGTGATCTGCCCCAGTTTTTCCCCTTCTTTTATATGAGCACCCACTTCCTTTAATTTACGAAAAAGTCCACTGACGGGTGAACGTAACCAGTGACTCGACCAGGCTATAAAGACTTCTCGTCGCTCTGCAAGTTTTTTTTTGGACAGCATTCCGATAGATCGCATCACTGAAAGACAGCCCTGAAGACCGATTTGGATGACCTTTTCGTCGAAGCGCAAAGCTTCGCCCCCTTCGAAAAGCAACATGGGTATATTTTTTCTACGCGCCGCCTCCCTTAATGATCCGTCCCGAATACTGGAATTCAAAACCACAGGCACACCAAATTCAAATGCCAGTTGTTTGGTCTCCGTATGGCTCATGTCGGCCCGAATTTGCGGAAGGTTATTTCTATGAACTGCTCCCGTGTGAAGGTCGATCCCGTGGGTGCAATTTTTGACAATTTCCTTCATGAAAATTTGAGCCACCCTCGAAGCAAGAGAACCATTTTCTGTACCGGGAAAGGAACGGTTCAAATCCCTGCGGTCAGGCAAGTATCGAGACAACATATTAAAACCAAATACATTGACTACGGGAACCGCAATCAAAGTACCTTTCATCCGTTTGAGGGATCTTTGCTTCAGAATTCGACTGATGATTTCTGTTCCGTTTATTTCGTCGCCGTGAATCGCCCCTGAAATGAATAAAATGGGTCCGTCTTCTTTTCCTCGGATGACTTCGACAGGAATAGAAAGATCCGTACCGTCATACAAGTTGGATACGGAAAGCTGAATTTTCTTTCGCTCCCCTTTCTTTATGGGAATTCCGCCTATTTTTAAGACAGCTGCCATCAGCCTCTTCCGACCGTCTTGGTATTCCAGAGTCGTGTGTCCTTTTCCATAAACTGAATAATTTTATCAGCTACGTCAATCCCGGTTGCGACTTCTATGCCTTCAAGACCTGGGGATGAATTGACTTCCATTACTACGGGGCCATGATTGGAGCGCAACAAATCCACACCGGCAACATTTAATCCCATCGCTTTAGCAGATCGAACAGCGGCACTTCTTTCTTCGGGAGAAATTTTGATCACCTTTGCCGTGCCACCGCGGTGAAGGTTGGAACGAAATTCTCCTTCTTTGCCTTGTCGTATCATCGAAGCGACAACTTTGTCTTCAATGACAAAACATCGGACGTCGGCACCGCCCGCTTCCTTGATAAATTCCTGGACCATGAAATGAGCATCCAATTCCATAAACGCGCCGATGACGCTTTCAGCAGCCTTGTCCGTCTCAGCCAAAACTACGCCCTTCCCCTGTGTTCCTTCAAGAAGTTTTACGACGAGAGGTGCTCCTCCAACCAAATTGATTATGTCCTCCGTGTGTTTCGTAGAGTGAGCAAAACCGGTTACAGGCAAACCAACGCCTTTTTTTGCGAGGATTTGCAGGGAGCGAAGTTTATCGCGCGAACGGGAAATAGCTACAGATTCATTCAGAGGGGTGACACCCATCATCTCGAATTGCCGTAAAATAGCCGTTCCGAAAAATGTATTTGACGCTCCAATACGAGGAATGACCGCATCAAATTCATTCAATACCCGATCCTTGTAATGAACCGATGGTTTGTGAGAAGTGATATTCACATAACATTTTAAATAGTCTATGACCTCCGCAGTATGGCCTCTTTTCCTTGCGGCCTCGACCAATCTTTTAGTCGAATACAATTTGGGTCCTCTGGATAAAACTCCAATATTCATTTGCCTACCTTTCTTTATTTTTTTATTTATCAAGTAAAAATGATTGACCTGGGTTGACAAGATAGTGATTTTTGACAGCACTTCTTCCCAAAAGCAATCGGAAGCCCATCACGTCTCTATTCACCAGGGTAAGTTCGATATCGTAAATCTGCGTGCCAATTTCAAGTTTAGTTTTTATCACAGGCCGAATGCTTGATTCACCATTCGAGCTTTTTATAGGCCGTTCATCCACCATCAACGCCGTTGCCTTGACCACGGGATAGTGTTGTCTTTGCGCGGGATGAATAGTAAAACTGACCTTGTTGCTTTGTCTGTTAATTTTAATATTAGAAACATGAAGGGCAGAAGTTCTGGCCCCTGTATCAATCTTTGCTTTAATAGTTTGTATATCCAATTCAGGAAAAGAAACCCACTCTCTCCAGCCAACACAATCCAACTGTCTTTTTTTTTTCTTTTTCAGCATTGAAAAAAAATTTCGGAATGATTATTGATAAATAAATCGCCCGTCTTCACTCTTTATTTTGAGCCATCCAGCTTTGAGCTTCAATGAACACCCGTTTTATCTCGGGAAACTTTTTTTTAATATTGGCTTCCAATTCTGAAATTGTAGACTCAACATTTCCCGATGACATGGCATCTTTAAAGTCTACACTGATATTCAGTAAGATATCATGTGGCCCCAGGTGCATTGTCAGGATTTCATTGATATGTAAAACATCTGATTCACTGTCGACGATATTTCTGATGCCTGTAACAATATGATCGCTGGCGGCCTCTCCGGTTAACAATCCTTTGCACTCAAACGCAAGGCATGAAGCCGTAATGGCTAAAATAAGACCGATAATCACGGATGCAACGCCATCCAATATGGGCATATTAAAAGTCTCGCCTAGGTATATTGCCGATCCGGCAACTATCAAACCTATCAATGCCGCAAAGTCTTCAAACAACACTGTAAAAATAGCCGGGTCTTTACTCATCCGGATCGCTTTTATCAGACCCTGTGATCCTCTGGTTTTTCCCAGCTCTCTGTATGCGACTGAAAATGCCATGGCTTCAAAAAAGACCGCAAAACCAATCACAATATAATTTACCATTGGGTCTGTTAACGGATGCGGATTCTTGATTTTACTTATCCCTTCGTAAATGGATATACCTGAGCCCAGGCCAAAAAGTAATATGGCCACCACGAAACTCCAAAAGTAAATTTCCATTCCATATCCAAACGGGTGAGTTTTATCCGCAGGCTGTTGTGAACGCTTGATGCCATAAAGCAATAGAATTTGATTGCCTGTGTCGACGACAGAATGGATAGCTTCGCTGAACATGGCGGAGCTACCTGTATAAGCAGCAGCAAAAAACTTGGTCACAGAAATGAGTGTATTCCCCAAAAGAGCCGCATAAATGGACACTTTTGATGACTTTAACGACATAATTTTCCTTAATTAAATTTTTCAAACTAACTGATATAACAGGTGCTGTGGGCACCTGTCACAACAAATATGATAACATCGTGGCTATCCCCAAAAATGAGAAAAATCCAGCCACGTCTGTAACTGTCGTCAAAACGATGGAGGATGCAGTTGCCGGATCTTGTCCCAACCGAGTCAATATGATGGGAACAGAGGCACCTGCAAGCCCTGCCAGAACCATAGAAATTACCATAGAGATTCCTATGACCATCGACAATCCCCATGAACGACTCCAAAAATAAACACCCAAAGCGGTGGTCAAGGCAACAGCCACTCCATTTAAAAACCCTACCCACATTTCTTTGAAGACCACCGCTTTCCATTGACGGACACTGATCTCCTTCAGAGCCAATCCACGCATGGTAACGGCAAGGGCTTGAGCCCCTGTATTTCCCGATTGACCAGCAACAACCGGCAACAAAACAGCCAATGCGGTGAACTTGGCTATGGTTGCCTCAAATAAACCGACAACACTCGCCGCTAAAAATGCAGTCAATAAATTGATTTCCAACCAGGGCAATCGCTTTTTCACCGCAAACATAGGTTTGGACAGTGCTCTTTCATCTTTGCCCACACCGAACATGGTTTGGATATCGACCGAAGCTCCTTCTTCAGCGGCTTTTACAAAAGCATCATGGCGGATTACCCCAATCAAACCGCCATGAATATCTACAACGGGTAAACTGGAAAGTTTATAAATTTCCATTTTTTCAACCACTTCTTCTTTCGGATCTGTTGGATTTACGAAAGCTTTGATAGGCTTGGCCAGTTCGCTGAGTGCTTGTAAAGGTTCGGCAAGTGCAAAATCCTGCATTTCGACTCGGGAAACCAATTTATTTTGACCATTGACCAAATACAATGTTCGACTCGGTCTATGTGTTTGCTTTCGCAATCTTCTGAGACAATGTCTCACACTCATGTTTTCACGAAAGACATAAAAACGTGTTTCCATGAGCCTTCCTGCTGAATCTTCTGGATACGACATCAAAGTTTTAAAATCATTTTGTATGCCTGTATCCACTAATGCCAGCAACCTGTTTCGTTCCGTCTCTTCTAGCTTCCCAAGCAATTCAGTCATCAAACTTGGATTGGCATTTTCAAGAACCGCTTTGCTCACGTCGTCTGAGAAATTACTAAAAACAGAAGCCGCAAGATCTGGACTCAGGAATCCCAAAATATTAGCGACTAAATAAATTTGCTGACAGCTCAAAATCTTCGCACTGACATTAGGATCCAGCAGTTCCAGAACCTCTACAGCTTCAGACGGATGGTCGATAAAAAACTGCCGATTCAATGTGTCGATTGCGTGATTGGCTTTACCGGACATTGGTGGGCTCCTTTGAACTACTTGAGGTGTCAACGGTAGAGGTCGCTATCGATTGGATCAACCACTTCAAGGTAGAAATATAGGCATCAATCCCATCAATCAATACAGAATCCACATCAGTCGAAGCAGTGTCACCTTCAACCGATTCAAATGCCTTTTTCAAATTTTTATGGGGCAACATACCAACAAATTTTTCCTTTCTGTTGACAACAGGAAGGGCTTCAAAGTCGTCCCAATGAGGTAATGAATAAACCGAACGCATTGTCGCGCTATCCAAAATAGCTTTAAAATCACGATCAATGATTCTCGTAACAGGAATAGAATCTTTTGCAACAATCAATCGCGAAAGTGTGAGTAATCCCAAAACGGTGCCATCTGAACGAATGACATACAATGAATATTCGGGTTCTCTCTTTGATAAACGGATAGCTTTCCTGACCTCCCCCACCAAGGCAGTCTCAGAAACAGAAAACATCTCAGAATCCATCCAGGCACCAACCAAGTCCTGAGGATAAGCCAGACGTTTTTTTAACTGTTTTTGCTTTTTAACCAACAGGTCTCTAAAAATATTTTGCCTTGCCGAATCAGGCATCAAACGTAGTAAAGATATCACCGCATCTGTTTTCATCACCTGTATCAACTCCGACGATCTTTCAGAAGAAAAAGCAAGAAAGCATTGTGACGCGTATTGCGGTGAAACAGTTTCGAGAACCCGGGTGGCCTGAGGTAAAGGAATTTCTTGCAAAAACGCGACCGTTTCTTTTACAGACAAACGCTCGAATACACTTGCGGCGTTTTCGGGATAACGCGTTAAATAACTTAATGTGAAAGGAAGAATATCACTCATCATTGCCTCCTTCCTGGATGACAAGAAGCGACGGCTGAGAATGAAACATTTGTGCAGGGACAATCATTCTGCCATTCTCCGTGGATAAAACCATTGACGTCGGAGTCAATTCGAGAATCGTACCCTCAACATTTCCAAAAATTACACTTTGGCCCGGTTTGTAAACTTTTGCCAATTGATGCCCACTTATTAGATTGCTCGCCAAATCCTTGGTTCCCAATCCCAGTGCCAGAGCCAAACTGCCCAGAAGAGAGCCCAGCGTTATTGATAACAAAGTGACGATGAAGCTGACTTGAATGCCTATCTGATCCAGACCAATAATGACGGCAGAAATTAAAATCGTCCCTTGGACAATTTTACCCAGAAATCGAGAGTAGGCAAAATTCGTCGCCTCGGTAGCCGACAGGGTGATATCCCGGCCCAACGCACTGAACAAAATCCCAAATACAATGATCAGAGCACCTGCCAGAATTTGCGGGAAATAGGTGACTAACTGGTTCAACCAAAGTGAGAAAGCAGTCAATCCCAGAATTTCGGTTGCCGCTGTGGCAAAGAAAATCAAGGTTCCCCAAAAGAAAATTTTCCCAAACAAATTTGCAAGTGTTTGCGAAAGTTCAAACCGGGACAATATTCCTTTAGAAAATAAACGGTTTAATATCTGATTGGAAACGGCTCCCAAGCGGATACTGAAAGCTCTCAATATTCGTGCAATGATCCAGCCCAAAAGCATCAATATAACAGCACCCATCAATTTGGGTGAAAATGCTATCAGCTGATCCCACCAAACTAAAAGTGTATTAGGGAGATCTTCGAGTGTCTTCGTTAACTCTTTCATATAAAAACCTTATTAAAGAATTAGACTTCAGCGGAGAATATTTGGAATATGAAATACCCATCGGGTAGACGTAAAATATTTTCAAGTCAGATTAAAAAATAGAATCTTTCCCCAAGATGTCACTTCCTGACATCTATTCAAGGTTTATGAAAGGTGATCGCTTAAAAAATGCGAAAAAATTCTTAATTATGCGGAGGATTTAACTGGAAGTGATAATTTTACAATCAATTTACAATCTATAAAGTAATCCAATGAACAAACCACTCTACACTCAGAATACATTAGTTATTTAGAAAATTCATTGAAAAACATGAAATGATTGACTCAATATTTGAAGGAAAATACGGGGGGTTTCTGGATCATACAGACCTCATGACCACTGATCATTCGAACAAAAAATTGTACACAAACATGTTCAAATGGAAAGTATCTACGATAAAAATTCTTGTTTCCAGACGGTTTTTTTATCTTTATCTTTTATATAGGCGATTTCTTCTTCCCCATCTTCATTAAGGGTCAGGGGTTCGTCAGCGGTAACAACCATAGCAGAAACTTTCTCCATATTTCCTCCAAGTTGTAAAAAAATCTGCTCGCCCTCTTCAAGAATCCGGCTTTTGAAGATGAACAAAAAATTATAATAGTGGGAAAAGTACAAGGGGACGTCACCATACTTATCTAATACTTCTTCATCTTCCATCGTTTCACCTTTCAACGACTCTCAGTCTAGCTACATAGCCTGGCTTTATCATATCACCAGCTAATATTTTAGCGCGTGAAATGCCCGCTTGAGGATCCAAAATTTTGACCGCTCCCTGGAGAATAAATTCATCGCCAAGACTGACATGGCTGTCGGGATCTTTCCAATCAAATTTTACAGAGTACACATTAAACACTTCTCGAACAGTAACATTGGAATCTTTTCCAAGGTTGATCCAGGCTATTTTATTATTCTCATCAATTGCTATAACTTGACCTTCAAGGGGAATCTGCTTTAGCCTGTTTTCAATTTTTTCCACAGCATCAGCAACGGCAGTGTTGAAACTGGAGCCCAATGAAGTGAGTTCAAAATCTTTATTATTGTATGGCCATTCCTTAAGCATCTTGGAATCAAATCGCTTCTCTCCTCCTCTTACTTGCGACAGAATGTCACCTCGCCAAAGAACACTGCCCGTCATGGTGTCTAGCAATTCAATGTCAAATTTGATGCGAGAGGTTTCTACTGGGACCATGCCTGAATCATTGATCTCATCACTCAAAGGCATCACTTTAGACGAGGGTGAAAAGGTCCAGACCGAACCTCGTATTAAAATCTGTGCGGGATTAATGATCCTCTTTCTCAATCGTTTTTCAGTTGTCTCCATTCGTCTCGAATTCATATTCGCCAGATTCTTCTTCAGAGACTCTATTTTGTCATTACTCATTCCATCTGGAACGGAGGGTGCACCCATTTCCCCATTCATAGTGCCCATGTTCGTTGCAACAGCCTTGGGCATGGAACTATCATCCATCGCTGTGTGTCCCATTTTGAGATCCTCTTGCATAGACATTGGATTCAATTCCGCATCACTCAGTTGAAAATCAGGAATTACAAAATATCCTTTTTTCTGCAAAGTTTTACGAATTGAATCCGCAATCATGGTTCCAGGAGCATAACTTTTATCCCAACCTGCAGGAGGACCAAAGTTTTCCACAGAAATCTTCTTGCGAAAATCATCCCCTCGGTACATTTCATTCGCATTGAGGACAGAAGTAAAAAACGCAATCATCAAGCTGATCACTAAGATAGAAATTGAGAATGTTTTTTTAATTTTTGTTTTCATCGTTTTTTCACAAGTTAAGAGCTATCTGTTATAGTATCGACCATCAGCACTAAAACTTCAAAATAATTGAGAACCAACATATTTATTTACTTAAAATCCAAAACTAAAACAAAAAAGGCATATTTATTACCCGTTTTATCTGTATGTATTGACCTTGAAATAAACCGTGAGTACAATATCCCCTATGAAATTTACCAATCGAATTATTCCAGTTTTGCTTTCTGTTTTGAGTCTTTGTCTGCTCCTGCCTAACCCTTCTTTTTCGGAAGAAGCGGATATGGTTTTGATCAAAGAAGGTTGTTTTATGATGGGAACTGACAAAGTCTTCTGGTACCACGATGAAGGGTGGGACAACGAAAGGGAGCGACCTACCCACAAAGTTTGCCTCGATAGCTTTTATATGGACAAATACGAAGCCTGGCAGGAAAAATGGGAAAAGATCATGGGCTATAATAATTCCACTTACAAAGGCCCCGATCTGCCTGTCTCAGGCATCGATTGGCGTTCAGCGCGCTCCTTCTGCAAGAGACAGGGGAAAAGACTGCCCACTGAAGCCGAATGGGAATATGCTGCGAGAGCAGGGAGTCAAACCATCAACCCTGAAGGTGATGCCATCAGCGATGATTATCTATGGTGGGGAGGCAATTCCTTCAGAACATACCCCAAAAGAGGGACCAAAAAGCCCAATGCCTGGGGTTTGTACGATATGATGGGGAGCGTGTGGGAGTGGGTCAATGACTGGTACTCCGTCAAGTACTATTCGGAGAGTCCTGAAAAAAATCCCCAAGGTCCAGAAATCCAACAAAGCTGGCACGTTATCAGAGGGGGCTCTTGGGTAGATGAAGAAAAAAACTTTCGCGTCACTATCAGAATGCGGGGCATGGCCGACGCTACAGAAGACTACTGGGTTGGGGTGAGATGTGCGAAATCTTTGGAAAAATAAAATCTCTAACTTTTAAACTCTATCACCGCGTTCCCCCGCTACTATTTTGGACGCCAAGACTGCAAATCAACTCTATAAAAAGCTGCAAAAAAGCCTCCCTGATGCTAAATCTGAGCTTTACTATAATAACCATTTTGAGTTGTTGATTGCCGTTATACTGAGCGCACAGGCCACTGACAAATCGGTCAACAAAGTTACCGAGCCTTTATTCAAACAGTATAAAACTCCCCAGGATTTCCTCGTATGCGGAGAAACAAAGCTCCGTAATTTGATCCGAACCATTGGCCTTGCTCCAACCAAAGCCAAAAATATCATCAAAACCTGTAAAATTCTCATAGAAGATCACGATGGAGAAATACCGTCCACAAGAATAGCTTTGGAAAAGCTACCCGGTGTGGGACGGAAAACTGCCAATGTCGTGTTAAACGAAGGATTTGGTCAAGCCACAATCGCAGTGGACACGCATGTCTATCGAGTCGCGAACCGAACCGGACTGGCACCAGGAAAAACGGTATTAGAAACCGAAAATAAACTCATCGAAAATACCCCCAAACAATGGCTTGCCTCTGCTCATCGATATCTTATCTTGCACGGTAGATATGTCTGCACCGCTCGAAATTACAATTGCACGAATTGTGCGATTTTTGATGAGTGTCAATTTGAAGAAAAATCATTCAACAAAAACTTATAAAAAAGACCCGTCATCGAGTATTCAAAGGCAGGCCAATTCAAACCTCTCTATTTTTTTGATGACAGACGCGCTTTAGGAAAATCCTGATATTGAAATATTCTACCGTATTAAATCAATTGGAACGTTGTATCCATCCCGTCACAAGGTCTGATTTAAAGTTACAAGTACTCGGGAAATCCCTGAATGGCAGGCCGATCCTTAAAATTCAAATGGGGATACAAGGGCGCAGACGGATTTTACTCTCCGCAGGAATTCATGGCGATGAACCTGCGGGTATTTTCGCGATCCTGCAATTACTAGAGCAATCTCTTTTAGCACCTTATCTAAACCACTGGGAAATCATAATTCTGCCGTGCCTGAATCCAGATGGCTTTGAACAAGGCACACGCAACAATGCTGAAGACATAGATCTAAACCGGCAATTTAAGTTGTTGAATCCCCCGCTTGAAGTCAAACTGGCGCAATCCGTTTTCGACATTCCATTCGATCTGACGCTCGAATTGCATGAGGATATCGATAGCCCCGGTTATTACCTGTACCAAAAATCCATAACTGGTAGCATAAATCATCAGTTGGGTAAAAAAATACTGCAAAAAATAACAGCGATCATGCCGGTGAATCAACAAGCTGAAATTGACGGTATGCCGGCCACAAATGGAGTCATTGATCGTCTCAAAGACCCCGTGGAAATGGATTTTTGGCCCATGGCCTTGTTTTCGTTTCACAAAGGGACATCTTGTTGCTTTACCCTTGAAACGGCAAGCAAATTTCCAATGACGGATAGAGTAGCAGGGCACAGTCGGGCTGTCTTAACCGCATTGAACCACTTTCAATCCTGATAGAAATCCCCATCCCTCTTTCGATCACGCTATTTCAACCGTAAACAAATGACAAACTAAATCTTTATAGTATAATGTAAAGATTTGACCCCAATAATAAAAATTTTCAAAATACTATCTTTCTCCTCTGAAAAATCTCAAGAGCTGGGAACGATCTGAGGAATAACAATGGGCTCACCGACAGAAAGAGATCGGATATCTTTTTCAGCATTGTAACTGCTCAAAAGCCAAAGTGGTACGGAGTTATTATCATTGCAAATTTCCCACAAGGTTTCGCCCTTCTTGATATTTCGCACAACCAGTTTCTTGATTTCGTAATTGTTAAAAAAGTCTTCCTGAATCGCTTTATGATACTCTTGCCTTTTTTCTTCAAAGCTCTCTGGCGAAACATGGGTGAAAGGAACATTTAACTTATCATGGACAGAAATGGATTTACTGCGACCCATTTTATTGAGCTGACGCAAGCTACGGACGGACACTTTAGCCCATTCGGAATAGTGACTCAGAGTTTCGTCAAAATCCACAGTGATCCGACCTACCCTTGATTTGTTATTGGAATTCGCTTGAAAAGAAACCGGCCTGAAAGCAGGTCGTTTCTGGTTCATTAGATCAAGGTTGGCCATTTTAAATTGACCGGCTTGTCGTTGTGAAATCTTTTCTTCTCCCGGCGTCACCTCTAAAGAGAAATCTCCCGACTTTAGCTTCCCACCCGACTTCACCTGTTCAAGCTTTGCAACAACGGTTCCTTCAGTTGAAATTGAAACCACCTTTCCGGCAGGGACTCTTAACCATTGCCCAGGGCTCAAGGCATCCATATCCCTTATACTATTTATGCGGGCCAAATGTTGTACACTCGAATCAAAACGACGAGCGATCTTGGTGAGATTGTCTTTTTTACGCACCCGATAACGTACGGTTTGGCCATTGCCAGAATCGACGGATTTAATATTATCCGCGCTAACCATTTGGATTTCTTCAGCAGGAACGACCGGCTTGCTCCAGCTCCGCGGACGATCGGATTGACCTCTTCCAGGCAAGGTCAATACTTGACCAATATAAATCTGATTTTTTCGACCGATTGAATTATACAGCTTCAACTTGCTTACTGTCGTTCCATACCTCTTGGCAATGCCGGAAAGTGTTTGCCCTCGGCGAACCGTGTGCCATTGCGAATGCACCTGACTCGGATACTTCTCATGAGGAGGAATTCGATTGTACAAGGCGGCAAGACTGTTCAATCGCGTCGCGGGAACTTGAAACACATACCCTTCGGGAATTCTCTTTTCACCAGAAATCACAGGTTGACGCAATGACGGATTGAATTCAGCGATTTCTTCCTTCGACAAGTTCCAATGTTTTGCGATGGTGTCAATATGGACATAATCATCAAAGCGAACGGTCGATTTTTTGAAGGGCTTTGCAATGTTGAGATTAGGAAAATACGCTTCTTTGTTTTGAGCAACATGGACCGCCGCCAAAAATTCAGCGTAGAAGTTTTTTGACGCAAAACCAAAAGAGTTGCTACGATAGTTGTCTATTACCTTTGCAAAATCATTACCGATCTTTTTCTGAGCACGCTTCATTCCATTGAGCCCATGATTATACGCGGTGATTGCCAAAGGCCAATTTTGAAGGTTTTGATAATTCAATTTCAGCAGTTTTGCGGCCGCATGACTGGAAAGAATAGGATCTCTCCGTTCATCCACGTCATACCCTACTTTCATAAAAAGCCTGCCGGTGCCACGGGTAAATTGCCATATCCCTGCCGCTCCAGCACTTGAATAGGCTCCAATATAAAATGACGATTCAACATGCGGAAGGAATCTCAGTTCTTCGGGAAGACCTTGATTCCTGAAAATCCTCCGTATCTCATCCATATACAATCCCGACCGCTCTATGCCTCTCTGAAAGCGATCGCTTTGACCGATTTGAACTCGAATATTCCGTGCCGCCTTTTTAAAATTTTCTTTTACAAGATGATAGACACGATGATCTTCACTGGACAATTCAGATAAATGCTTATTTTTATCCAACTTTCTAAGTATGGCCCGATATTTGGCCTTGACCCTGTCGGTTTTCCTATCCCGATCTCGGCGGGACAATTGACTGCTCCCCAGATCCACAACCTCGTAAACAATACTCAGGTCATCCGCATCATGAACAATCGCCTGACTCATGGGATATTTGGAATAAACATCCTTCCAAAAATTGACACGCGTTTCCAACCCGCGCGGGACGTGAAATATTTCGGAATCTATAAAGGGTTGCTTGGATAATTTTGCATCAGCCAAATTAGCTGAGAATATAAAAGCAAGTGCCAGGAGAAAGCAAAATCGGATTTTTATATTAAAAAACAATTTATTGTTCTTTCTTTGAATATCCATTAAACAAACTGCATTTTTTATCACCAGGAGGGAGCATCTACTTGGACAGGAAAAGATTCAAAAATAACGAATAAATCCTTTAATTTTAGAAGGATAGCAAAATACCCCTAATTCGTCAAGGTAAAAGCCCCGCCTCCTGCAAGCGAATTTCAGAGGCAAAAAAATCACATTTCTGCGTCCACTCAAACTTCCACAATTTTCTACTGTTTTTGATGTTTATTATTCAGTGTGTAAACAAAAGCCAGTAATTCGGCAACCACTTTGTACAACGACGCAGGAATATCCTTCCCCACATCAATTTGAGACAACACGGCAACAAGATCGGGATCTTCTTTGACAGGCACCCCATTTTCCCTGGCCAGGGCGATGATTCTTTCTGCTACATCCCCCTTCCCTTTAGCTGTCACTTGGGGCGCACGGTTCTTTTGGGCGTCATATTTCAGGGTAACGGCAGACTTTCCCGTAGTTCTGGATTTTCTTCTCATGTCTCAATATCAACCAGTTTTGAACTGCTGTTTACCATCATTTTCCCCAAATCGTCCTCAAATTCAATTCCCTTTTCTTTTTTCACATTACACTCTGTAGAACCAGAAAATCCCAGATCTTCCAAAACCGCATGCAACTGCGAAACATGGGACTGGATGAATTGAGAAACAGCCTCGTTATCCGTTCCAAATTTAATGGATACCAATTCCCCCGAAACCCGAGCGTCAATTTCAAGTTCCCCCAGCGACGATAAATGGAGTAAAAAGACCAGATTATAATTTTGTTTTTTTCTACCTTTATCGTTCCCCGCTTCTTCGTCCTGCGGCTTATTTCTCACAAAAATTTTTATTTGTTTGTCATGCCCCGAAAATGGATTCGGTATCTGAAGGACAAAGGCCTGTCCTTCCTGTTTGGAGAATTGATGCGACAACTGGTTCAATTCAATATTATCTGCAGTCATCTTCAACGCATTCAGCAAAGTAGTGATTTCATTTCGCTGATGGCTTTGCGGTGCCTGTGCCTCCAGTCCGGCTTTCAATATCAACAATTGCGCCTTAAGATCCCGTTCAAGCATCGGACTCAATAAATCTTTTGACCTTGGTGAAGTCATCAATTGAAAAATCTTACTTTCAGTCGACTGAATCGTGGTTCCGACCTGATTTTTTATTTGATCCGCATTGGCTGGCGGCCCCTCTTTAGGGACAATCACTTCCAGAATTTCTTTCAAACGTACCAATAGGTCAGAATTGACCTTGATGTCTGATGGTATCGTTTCCAATAAACTTGTTAAATTTTGCGCCAATTGAATCAAAGGAGATTTTGACAACAAATATGATTTGATCATTGCGGTACTGACAGAGGGGGAGCTATTTGCTTCAGCCTCAGAAGAGTTTTTTATAAGAAGATCAAACGAATTGTTTCCATTTGCTTTCAAAGTCACCACATCGCCAGATTTGGCCTGATTTTCGGGCAAACGCACTTCGAATTCCTGCCCTTTAAAAGCAACTTCAACTCGGGAGCCTGTCTTAACTTGGGTATCTGTATGCGATGCAATCACTTTACCTTCTACCGTTTCGCCTGATTTCAGGTTCAATCGATTGAACGTCTCGGGTTCCGATATTTTGATCGGGCTGGATGGTGGGGGTGCCGTATCTGACCTTGTCTGTTTGGAAGAGTTGATTGTCAGAGAATCTGCTGGCCTTGGTGGAGAGAGAGGAGGTTCGTCGATAATTTTAAATACAGGGGCCGAATTCAGACGCTCGGCTCTGACTTGTACCTTCTGCCCCACGGTCACACTGGAGGAGGTCTGACTCAATGCCTTGTGCCCTCCAAAATCCACCAATGCCTGGTTACCCGCAAAGGTCTTGAGCACCGTTGCAGTCAGTATTTGGCCTAGATTCAGAGATTTGATAAAAGCAGGATCCAGGGTGGGAGTGCCGCTTTCCCCTGAAAGAATTTTTAAAATATTGCTGGTGAGATCATTAATTAACAAGGCAGACTCTCAACTGATTTCTCTCAGATTATATTAAAAATCAGAAAAACATTTCGATATCACTCAAAAGATTTTTTCCGTAATTCCAACGCCAACTCAAGTTCTCCAACGGGAACTTTAAGCTGTTTTGCGACATCTTTAACGCTCATTCCTTCTTTTACAAGCTTCAATGCCGGAGCGTATTTATCAGATTTTTCAGATTGGAGAGAGGGTTGTTTGGCCTTTTGGTAATATTCTCTGCTCTGACTGGAAAGTGCGTTATCAGTCTCCGAAAAACCAAGTTTCCGGTACTCTTCCAACTTTTCGCCAATTTCTTGTGCAATCTTTAGAGCTTCTTGATTTAAATCTTCAATCGAGTCTTTTAAATCCAGAATTTCTTCCGGCTTGACCGAATCGAGGCAGACGAGTTTCTCAATTTTCTTTAATTTGAAATAACAAGCAATGAAAGCACAAACACAAACCAAGGTGAGAAAAAATTGAATAACAATCAGAATGTTCATCAAAGGGGGGATTATACGACCAGATCGACTTGTTGACCTGTCTTTTCATTGATTCGAGTGGGAGGAGGCGTCGTTTCTCCAGAGGAATCGTTCTCAACCACTCCAGCGGTTCTTTTTTTGCGCTTAAATGGACGTTTTTTATCTTTAGGATGCTCTGGATCGGTCGGTGTGACCTCACTGGATTCGGAGGGATCCTGAACTTCCAGCAATCGCAATTCATCCTCCGCCGCACGATCTTCGTCCTTTTGTTGAGCCGCTACATTGACCAACTGATGAGAAAGATCCTGCAATTTTTCCGCAACGGGTGTCATTTGTATCACCTGTTGCATATTCCCAACAACGGTCGTTGACATACGTCCTCTCCTCAATAAAGGGAAAAGCCTTCTAGAGAAGGCTATACAAATATACGTCCAATCCTGAAGAAGTCAAGATGACATCCGCTTGCGAAAATCTGCTCACACGTTCTTATTTCATTTTATTATAAATTGCGTGAAGAAAACATCATTGATCGTTCCCGTTCCGCTCAGTAGCAACGCATTGGAAGCTGTCAAAATTTCCCTTTTGATCCGTTCCTTGGCTTCCGACTTGTTTTCGAGTAAATCCTTGGGTGTTTTTCGCTTTAGAATAAGGTAAATATTTTTCCTTATCAAGGCCTGCACCTTGGAAATCTCTTTATACATCGTCGCATTACTCAATCTCAAATTGGGTGTGACCGAAATGAATTTCCCGGTTTCTTTGCCATTCTCACGCAAGGGCAGAAAAAAGTTCCGAAATTTGAAGATGTAAATTTTCTCAACCGCCTCTGCAGGTTCCTCCTCTACAACCGGTTTCTCAACCTCTTCAGCGGCTGGAGCCTCTGCGGGTTTTTCTTCCATCAAAAAAAAGTAAACTCCCGCCCCTACCCCCACAAGCAAAACGAGCAAAACGGCCAAAGTGATCATCGTCGCTTTTTTGCTGGAAAATAATTTTCCAACAATCCCCTTCTCTGCCGTTTCCTGGGCATCCGCTTCACTGAGCAGTCGTTCCAGCTCTGCCGCTTCATCGCGATTATCTTCTGCCATCTCTTATCCTATAATAGAACAACGCTTTAAGCCTGCCTATTCTGAGAAGCGGAAGCCGGTCAAAGTGCTAATGACGCCAAAGCATCCAGTTCAAATGCATTTTTAAGATCTACAGGTTCTTCCTTGTATCGATGATAACCCGCAATCGCAATCATAGCGGCATTATCCGTACAAAATACCGGTTTTGGAAAGCACACATCGATCGAGTGTCTTTTTAATTCATTTTCAGCGTGTTGCCTCAACGCACTGTTCGCCGCCACGCCCCCTGTTATCACTGCACGACAGGCTCTTTCCTGCTTACAGGCAGAAAGTAACTTTGCAACCAGGACATCCACAACGGCTGTTTGGAAACAGGCGGCAATATCTGCATCGGACAACTTCAGCCCTTTTTCGTTCTGGCGGGTTTGCAAAAAGTTTTTAACTGAGGTTTTCAAACCACTGAAACTAAAGTCGAGAGAACCCTTTTGAAGAAAGGAACGTGGAAAAGGATGCGCCGTCGAATCACCCGACCGGGCAAGCTTTTCAATCACAGGTCCGCCCGGATATGGCAAACCCATCATTTTTGCCACTTTGTCAAAACACTCACCGGCGGCATCATCCCGGGTTTGACCCAGAAGTTTATAATGTCCAAAACCGTCCACTCGATACAGGTCAGTATGCCCACCCGAAACGCTCAGCGCAATGTAAGGAAAGGCAATGGCTTCCTGTAAAAAAATAGCGGTCAAATGACCCTCAAGATGGTTGATACCTATCACCGGCTTCTTTAAAGCGTAAGCCAATCCTTTAGCGAAGTTCAACCCCACTAACAAAGAACCCGCCAATCCCGGTCCTTGCGTCACAGCAATCAAATCAACTTCTGAAAGCTTTATATTCGCTTCCACAACAGCGGAGTAAACCACCGAATGAATATGATCGATATGCGCCCGCCCTGCAAGTTCAGGCACCACACCGCCATAACGGGAATGGATTTCGCTTTGCCCCGCGATCACATTGGACAAAATATGCTCGCCATCTTTCACGACAGAGGCGGCAGTCTCATCGCAGGAAGTCTCAATACCCAATACATACATATATATATGAACCTGTGAGGAATGATTTTATTTATTGTTGATTGAAGCTGACTTTCGCACCGCCTTCATATTCCGATTCAACGGTTTTCTTGATCGTATTTTTCATAATGCCCCAACTCTTCAACAAAAACACGGCATGCCGCAATTGTGAATCTTTCTTCAATTCCAATCGCAATTCCTCGTGACCTTTTTCTATTTCTGCCTGTTCCTGAGCTTCTTCTACAGCTTGATCGCCGTCAATACTGCTTTTGCCCTTGAGGTGTTTTTTTAAATCTTTTTCACGGAGAAAGCGTCGAATTTTTTCCTTCTCAACGCTGTCCTCTTTATCTTTATTGTCTTTTGCCGCATCTTCTTGAGGAATCGGATCTTGCTCAACAATAATATCGGGAACAATCCCATTTTCCTGAATGACTCGACCACTGGGTGTGTAATAGCGCGCTGTCGTCAAACGCAATGCAGATTGATCGCTCAAAGGGATAATGGTTTGCACCGAACCTTTGCCGAAGGTTTTTGTACCCAAAATCACCGCTCGCCCTAAATCCTGCAAGGCACCGGAAACAATTTCAGACGCACTGGCACTGCCACCGTTTACAAGTATCACCATAGGAAATGTGACACGTTTGATGTCTTCGCGAGTAGTGAATCTCATATTTTGTTCGTCACTTCTACCTTTTGTGTAGACGATCAGATTTTCACCCTCCAAAAATCGGTCAGAAACCTCGACGGCTTGATTGAGCAATCCACCAGGATTGTTTCTCAAATCCAAAATCAACTTGCTGATACCTTTTTCTTCAAGATATGCCAAAGCTTTGTCCAAATCACCCGAAGTGGTTTTTGTAAAGCTTCTGATACTGATGTAGCCAACAGAATCTTCATAAATCTTATGCTTTACGCTTTGTACGCTGATGATATCCCGAACAATCGTCACATCGAACGGAGCTTCAACAGATTCTCGATATATAGTGATTGTAATGGGCTTGCCCCGTTCACCCCGCATATGAGTGACCGCTTCTGTGAGGGTCATATCCAGAGTAGACTCTCCCTCAATCTTGATGATCTTGTCGCCTGCCAGAACACCCTCTTTCCAGGCAGGTGTGTCTTCAATAGGAGACACGACCGTTAAAACACCACCGCGCATACTGATTTCGATGCCCAAACCACCAAACTTGCCAGAAGTTTCAACCTGCATTGCCTTAAAAGATTCCGCATTTAAGTAAGAGGAATGGGGATCCAGAGTTTTGACCATGCCGCGGATCGCTCCTTCGATCAAGCTCTTTGGGTCAACATCTTCTACATAGTTGCTCTCGACCAAAGAGAGGATTTCAGAGAAAATTTTCAACTGTTCATAGGTACTGGTACGTGGAGCACCCTCCTCAGACGAGCTTTCCTTGGCCACAACCCCTGTAACGGGTGCCAGAATAACCACCAATGTGAGACAGAAGGCTCCGATGACCCTGCTAAGATTGAGTTTTGCTTTTGAGTTCAAGGTTATTCTCCAAAATTACGATTATTTTTGTGCAAGTTTAAACCATTGTGTGGGTTCCACTGGTTTTCCGTCACGTCTGATTTCCAAATAAAGAGAAACTCCATCCAAAGAACCGGTGTCCCCAGCTTTTCCTATGATTTGGCGAGACTGAACGGAGCGCCCCACTTGTGTAACAATTTCGTCTAAATGTCCATACAGAGAATGATGCTTCTCGCCGTGCCCAAGGATGACCATATTGCCATACCCTTCAAGAAAATCTGCAAACAATACTTTTCCTGCGGATATAGCGCGTACAGGCTCACCTTTTTGAGCTCTTATATTGATACCATTATAAACAATCAATGCCCCGAATTTCTTTTGTCTGAAGGTTCCAAATTTATTAAGAATCTCGCCCGTCACAGGAAGCACCAATCTTCCCTTTTTATCAGATATGTCCAGTCCTTTTCCAAGGCTTAACTTCAATTGCATTCCCGATATCAGGGTATTCAATCTATCTGAACTCGCAATCAATTCTTTGCGCGCCTGTAGATAAAGGTTCTTTTCAGCTTTTAATTTCGTCAGGAAGTCAGATTTTGAGTGTTTTCGAGATTTGATTTCTTCCTGTTTTTCGAGGGCGTTTTTTTCCAACCGGATCAACTTGGCGCGTGCCCTCTCTACAGCCGTTTCCTCAGCCCTGAGCGACTGCAATTGGTCTTTATACTCCTTAAAAAGCTCTGAATCGTATTTTCCTATGGACTCAAGATAAGTCCTTTGACGTATCAAATCACTAAAATTACTGGCTGAAAACATCAATTTGAGAGGGAACAACCCCCCTTCTTTATAGATCGCTCGAACTCTTTTGGAAACAGCGCGATTCAAATTACTCAAACTTTCACGACCCCTTGCCGATTTGGCCTTTAAAGCGACGATCTTTTTCCGGTTGGCTTCCATGTTCCACTGATAGATTTTCAACTCACGTTCTCTCAACTTGAGCTGATCGTCAAGCCCTCGCAACGTTTTTAAAACCGACTGTGTTTTGACTCCCACGCTTGACAACGATTTTTCCTGCTTCTCAAGACGCTCTTTGATGCGCTCTAACTCTTTCTTATCCGTTTCTATTAGAGAGTTGAGTTCGCTCTCCTCGTCTGCAAGAGCCCCAAGCGGTACCCAAAAAATTCCCGCGATCACACTCATACATATAAATGCTATCAGGTGTCGAATCATTTTTGTTTGATAGAAATGAATTGCCCTACAGAAAGCATGCTTCCCAACCAGCCCACCAGAGCACTCAACAAAACGATTCCCCAGGCATACGCCGGAGGCAAATAATCGAAGCGCAATCCAAAAAGCGCAGATGCCAGATCTTCTCCAAATTGAGCATCCACGTAAAGTTGAAAACCTTTGACAAAACCCAGCGCAATGGTAGAACCCAATATTCCCTGCACCGCACCTTCCAGTAAAAATGGCAGTTTGATGAACAGGGGCGTCGCCCCGATCATCAACATCAATTCGATTTCACTTTGCTTTGAGTAAATAGAGAGTTCGATCGTATTGGACAAAATCAACACCAGTCCCAAAGTCAACAACCCCCCCGCCGAAACAAGAAAAACCTGGAGGAATAACATGAAACCTTTAAAACGAGAGATCCACTGTTCCCCAAAATCGACGGCTTCCACTCCTTCCAATTTTGCAAACTTACCGGCAATTTCTTTCAATTTCTCAACCGAATCTGAGACAGGCTTCAACTTCAAATCATAGGATGCTGGCAGAGGATTGCTTTCCAACTCCATCAAAACAGGAAGCTTGTCTGAAAAATTTTCCTTAAACTCCTCCCAGGCAGATTCTCTGGAAAAACTCTTGATACTCTCCAGTTCGGGAAGTTTCCGTGCCAATTCCTCAATGTCCAAACTCTGTTCTTCAGTTATAGAATCTTCCAAATAAACGATGACGCGAACCTGATCATCCAGTTTCTCAAGAATACCACTTAAACTTACATAAAAACAAAGGAAAAGTCCGAGTATTGAGAACGCAACAGAGCTTGTCGCTATTGAGACAAAAAACACCTTTTTACTGGCACGAATGTTCCCATAGGTCGTCAATACCACGTTGATTGCGAAGTGCAGATAAGCTTTCAAGGCTGAACCCGTTTCCCTCTATGGAGCATGATAACGGGATGTTTTCCCGAGCGAATCATTTCCTGATTATGTGTTGCAAACACAATGGTGACTCCCAGCGATTGGGCCTTTTCAAAAAGCTTCAATATTTCCACAGAAATTTCAGGGTCCAGATTTCCTGTGGGTTCGTCAGCCAGAATCAGTTGAGGGTCATTGACCAAAGCCCGGGCAATCGCGGCACGCTGTTGCTCGCCCCCTGACAATTGCAAAGGGAAGGAATCTTTTTTATGCGTCAATCCAACATTCTTCAAAGTTTCCCATGTTCTTTTGCGAACCGTTTTCTGGGGAATTCCGAGAATCTCCTGAGCAAAAGCAATGTTCTCAAACACCGTTTTGTTTGGCAGTAATCTATAATCCTGGAAAACAAACCCGATCTGTCGGCGGTGCGCGTAAATTTTGTTGGCGGGTATTTTCGAGATGTTTACTCCATTGATCAATATCTGACCACTGTCTATATTTTCCCAACGAAACAAAATTTTGAGTAAAGTCGTCTTGCCCGCACCGCTCGGTCCGGTTAGAAATACGAACTCACCGCGCTTAACGTTTAAAGATACGTTGTCAAGAGCGGGACTCGATGAACCATAGACTTTGTGCGCATTAAAAACCTGAATCATTGCGTTGGCCAGGATATTCGCAGGTAGATACTCAAGGAAGCGAGGATAATTGTGGAAAAATTCAAACTTTGCCTAACGTGAAAGCCATCCTCCACATTGGCCTCATGATGCATAGAGTGGTGCCTTTTTTACGGGGACTCTGAATTAACATTCTCAGAGTGGCTTTCTAGATCGTCCATGAGGATAAAATCACTCTCATTAAAGTCATCGGTCAGATATTCCTCAGAAATCACAGACATGGTCCCGGGTCCGTAAAAATCCAAAATCTGATTTTCAGTCAACATTTCGAAGTTTAAAAAAGTCTTCACAACCAAACGTTCATTTTCAAGCACATAAGCAAACACCCCTACCGGGCAGGTCAGATAACCTTCATGCTCACCAAATGTTAAAAGAGCGTCCGCCATGTAACCATCGAGGGCCAGAATACAATTTTCCTGAGTATCGGTTCGCAAACTGAATCTTTCCAAGCAATGGGATGTATAAAACACCTGGGAATGTACAAAGGATTGATACAAACTTCCCTTGTCAGTTGACTCAACTCGTGCGGGGGATATGAGAGACCGGAAACCCCCTTTGTTAAAATCGACAAGGCATAAAACGTCTTTCCCGAATCTCTTGCTTGCTTTACGGGTAATGTCTTTCAAAAACTTTTGACGTTTGCGCAGAGATATACGCCCCGGCTTGCGGAATTTTTTCTTAAACTCCGCCTCCAGATATTGCTCTATCTGCGATTTTTTAAAATCGAAATACTTATCCTTCACTTTAATCAACTCTTTATTTATTGTAGAATGTTTGACTTAAAAACTGTTTATTATTATACCCTACCCGCTATAAAATAGGAATAATAGCTCTTTAATCGAAGAAAAACCTCAATCACGACAAAATATCTGTTGCTCCAACACCGCAATTAAAAGATACTTTCCTGAATTCACTCTTATGAACAATACGCTTAAAATATTTGCCGCCCTTTTGCTCGGCACCTTTGTCTTTCATTCGGCCCTGAACTACATGCTCGGGAACATTGAAGACTTTGAGACCGTCCGCCTCCCACCCAAGTTACCGAAAAAAGTCGTTCCCGGCAACAGTTATCCTATAATAAAAGTCGACGCGACCTCCAAAGATTTTTGGACCTTGCTCGATTTTGCCACGGGTGAAACATTCAACGTGGAAGAACCCGAGCAGGAACTGGATAAAATAAAACAAAAAAACTGGGACATGGGGTTTCAAAGAACAAAAATAATCACCAACGGTGGAGAGCTGAAAACAGGCGCAGAGGTCGGGGTTATCAACCTTGGACCGGTAGATATCGCCTCTGTAACATCAGCCCCTCCAACCGGTTATGTCCAAATGACCAAAAGCTTCGGCAAACTGAGCAACAAGGCCATTTCCGACTGGTATAACTACCGAACACGTACCCACAATATTGAATCCAACAAAAATGTGTATGTCGTTAAAACACATTCGGGACGTTTTATGAAAATGAAAATTCTGAACTACTATTGCAAAAATGAGGATGTTGATTGTCGCTCCGTCATGTGCACAAGAGAAGAAGCCGCCTGCCTGTCGATCGCCTACGCCTTCCAATCGGAAGCGGATGGGAAATTCCTCCCGCCACCCTCTAAAAAGGTTCAACCATCCACCGCGAAAAACAATTGAAACGACTTCACTACCCCATCATACTCATTCTTTTTTTTGCCTTGTCATGCACCACTAAGGAACCCAATGACATGGTGCTGATTCCTTCTGGAACCTTTCAATTCGGTATTGACCCTGAAAAAACCCACGCCTTCTTCAACCTGCCACAATCCTCAGGCTCCAATGCTCAACCTATAAAAAACATAACATTAAAGTCATTTTGGATAGATAAGTTTGAAGTAACATATAAAGATTACATACGATTCAAACCCACTGGCAAATACAAGATCGATTCCATTATGGAACCGGTACGGGGAGTCAACTGGTATGAAGCCGATGCTTACTGCCTTTGGCTTGGGAAACGACTGCCCACCGAAGTGGAGTGGGAAAAAGCCGCCCGAGGTACTGACGGCCGCCTCTTCACCTGGGGCAATGATTTTCAACCGGACAATGCCAATCTCGGATCACGGGTCCTGCCTCCCGACCCATCGACCAAGGACATCAGCCCTTTTAATGTTTTCAATATGAACGGCAATCTGGCCGAATGGACAGCCAGTTGGTACCAAGCCTACCCGGACTCAAAATATAAAGATCCCAATTTTGGGAAAAAATTCAAAGTCACACGGGGAGCCGCAATTCGAAAAAGCGACCATGGTTTTATGAAAGAATTTACCATGATCCCCTTTCGAAATTTTGCACCCCCGCATTTGCGTTTTTGGGACACTGGCTTCCGTTGCGCAAAATCTATTTAGACACACTCTCCCCTACTTATACGGCGGTTTTGCCGTCACATTCGGAGGTCCTTGCACCTTAAAGGAGGGTTTTGCAGGTGCCTGTGGCATCCGATGCACTTGATGTTTTAAAGCAGGATGCACTCCAGCAGGCAATTGCGCGCGCCCTCCATTTTGTGTTGTTTTTGGCTTTGCTTTTTGCTTTAAAGACTTCTTAAGGATATTGCTGAATCTTGAAATACTGGGTAACTTTGCATAAAGATCGTAGCGCCGGGAATAACGCCGACGCCGCCCATGCACTTGCCGAGGTCTGCGTTGCGGTCTGCGCTGAAATCGGTTGCGGGACGAACGTCCTTTCTCTGCCTTGTTATTGAGGTCCTCCCCTTCCACCGTCGGTATATTTTCGATCTCACTTTCAACAGCTTTAGCAGGCTCCACCGCATCCGTTCGAACGGGCACCACTTTTTTCTGCCTCTGCGGGGGGGCTTCTGCAATCTGTTTTTTTGCGACCGCTTCGTGAACCGGTTTTTGACGAGCGACCTTCTCAACCTGTTTCGGACGCACTGTTTCCTCTACCAGCTTCGGAGTCTTGAATTTTCCTTTAGGAACAATCTCGGAATCATCATTTTTATAACGCTCAATCACCCGATATTGAAAGTCAGAAAATTCCAAATGGGACTTCCCTGAAAAATTGACTTTGACTTTATTGTCCACCTGCAAGTTACGAATAAATTCCATCTTGTTGTTCAAAAGGTACGAGACAACGTCTGCATGCACCTCGACAGAAAGTTCCTTCACAACCCCAGAAGCAATCATTTCCTGAATTTTTCTTAAAACATGCACAGCCATAGCACCCACAGCTCGAACATGCCCCGTGCCCTCGCAAATCCGACATTTTTCAAAGATGCCTTCTTTCACAGGCGGCGACATCCTCTGCCGAGACATTTCCAGCAAACCAAATTTGGAAATACGCGCCAGATTGATTCGTGCCTTATCTTCTTTAAAGGCTTTTTTAACCTGCTTTTCGACTAAAATTTTGTTCTTTTTCTGGAACATGTCGATAAAGTCGATAACAATCAACCCACCCAAATCGCGCAGCCGGAGTTGTCGTCCCACTTCATCCGCCGCCTCAAGATTGGTTTTGAGTGCAGTTGCTTCCAGTTCACTTGAATTTGTAGTTTTTCCGGAGTTCACGTCGATCGAAACCATAGCTTCGCCAACATCGATCACGATGGATCCACCTGAAGGCAGATTCACCGATCGCTGATAAATGGATTCGATCTGTTCTTCAACACCAAAAGCAGAAAATAGCGGCAAAGTGTCCTGATAAAGCTTCACCTTACTTTGCATCCTGGACAAAATCAGCTTTACAAAGCCACGAACAGCCTTATAAGCTTCTTTATTGTCTACAATGATTTCGTCGGTATCAGCAGTAAAATGGTCACGAACAGTCCTTTGCACCATATCCGCTTCTTGATAAAGGAGGAAAGGAGGCGTTTTATTCTCCGAAGTCATCGTCTCCTGTAGATTTCCCCATATCTTCATCAACATTTGCAGATCTTTTTGAAGCTCCAGCTTGGTACGCCCCACACCCGCTGTTCTTATGATCACGCCCATATTTTCAGGCAGATTAAAGCCTTCAACGATACTGCGCAATTTCTTCCGCTCGTCCTCATCCTCAATTTTTCGGGAAATACCACTTCCTTCGCTCCCGAACATCAGAACAAGAAATCGTCCAGGAATTGAAATGGAATTGGAGAGCGACGGGCCTTTGTGATCGCGCCCCTCTTTTACAACCTGTACGAGTATTTTTTGCCCTCGAACCAATACATCCTGAATCCTTACGCGTGCCTTTTTTTCGCCAGTTTGCAAATAGGATTCCTTGAGAACATCCTTAAACGGGAGAAATCCAAACTTCTTTCCGCCAAAATCTACAAAAGCGGCTTCAATTGCCGGCTCGACACGGTTTATGACTCCAACGTAAATATTCCCTTTGATCTGCTCATTCGCTGCATGCTCGGATATAAAGTTTTCAACCTTGCCGTCTTCAAGAACAACCGCTCGACACTGCTCGGGCTGATCCGCATTAATCAGCATTATTTTTTTTGACATTTGTTTCGTTCCGTACCTTTTCTGTAACTTGCCTTTTTCAATATTTCACTTTTTTTGTTAAAACGGTATTCTACCGGGTGAAATTGAAGACAAAATGTGTTAAATTAAGTTCATAAATATCAAGCACTTACAAAAGCTATATTCATTTTAAAAAAAAATAATGAATTTTTCGAGAATTGGCTTGCAAAAAATTTCAAATCGTTTAAAAAAACAAGTCGTAACCACACTCGTTTTAAAGGCTCCGACAATGAAAAATGACATCGGATTACTGTCTTTATCGGCACTGCGTCCCGCTGATTTAATTGGCAAAACTATTTTCATAAGAGCGGACTTCAATGTTCCGCTTGGTCCACATAAAGGGTATTACCGCGTGGCGGATGATACTCGTATCCGCCGATTCCTTGATTCTACATTCAGTAAAATTCATGAACTGACCGATGGCAACTGTCGCATTATAATAGGTTCTCATCTGGGACGCCCGCATAAAATGAAGGATTATGCTGGATGGGACGGGGTTTTTAATATCCAATTTGTTTGCTCTCATTTTGACACCCTGATTCGTGAAAAATACGAAGACACCTATACAATATTCCCGCCTGAAATTATAGACTCTCAGTTAAAAAGTTCACTCGAAATTTTTGAACACAATCGTTTTCCGCTGGGGGGCATCAAGTTTTTGCCTAATTTGAGGTACCTTTTGGACCCTGCCAATCCAGACGCATACCGCTTGGAATTTATCGAACAGTTGGGAAAAGTTGCTGACGTTTACGTCAATTGCGCTTTCGGATGCAGCCACCGTATCACCAGAAGTATCGGAATGCTCCCACAAATCATGAGAAAAGAGGAGAAGCTTGTCGTTGCCGGGATCTTACTCTACGAGGAAATCCAGAAGCTGGGTCAATTTGGCCGTAGCACGATGGCCAACCCCAAGAAGACTGTAGTTGTCGCCGGCGGAGCGAAAGTTGCCGACAAGATCAATATTCTCAAACAATTCGTCCAAACGCAAATAAAATCCATCTTTATTGGCGGAAAAATGGTCAATGCTTTTTTATTGGCACGCGATCGTTTTTCACCAGAGATTCCGTTTACGGCAAATAATCTGCCCAAAAAACTGCTCTCCCATGATGCTGAAAAAAATCAGGACTTATTGAACGAAATCAAATCCGCCGGAGAAATTCTCAACATGGCGAAAGAACACAAGGTTGAGATAATTTTCCCTGTAGATTACAAGGTTGCGGCAAACTTTGACGATCCCTCTTATATAATCAAAGAATATCCCGATCTTGAAAGAGAATTCCAGCTCGATCTGGGCCCCAAAACAATACAAGCATTCACCGAAACCATATTGCACGAAAATGTCCGCAATGTTTTCTGGAATGGCCCTCTCGGTGCTTACGATCACCCCCACTGCCCGTCTTATGCGGAAGGCTCAATGGAACTGGCCAAGCTATTATTTGGGGGCGCGATACTCAATGAAGATTTGCAAGTGGTGATCGGTGGTGGAGACTCTGCCGCGATTCTGAACAAGGTTTCAATGGATGAGATGAAACTCATCATTAAAACGCAAATTGAAAAACAATTGGCCAGTCCTATCAACCGAAGCCTTGTTTCCGTCGATTTTAAGGAAAGCGATTGTTACACTCTGTGGAATTATTTTACCTCCAACTTTTTTGTTTCCACCGGTGGTGGCGCGGCCCTAGTATTTCTGGAGAAATTCCTGAGTAGAAATGGTGCCGACGATTTAGCTTCCTACCTGCCCGGCTCAGCCACTCTCATGGAACTGTGTACCTTGAGGTAAGATCCGGACTTTTATTCCCCATTTTTTCCCCACTACTATATACTGAGCCCAATAAAATTCGATATTCTTCAAATATTATAAAATTCATCCCCTAACCTTTAGGAGTTTTTATGGCCATCAAGGCATCAGATTTATTCATCCGTTCTCTTGAGGCAGAAGGCGTTGAATATATCTTTGGCGTACCTGGAGAAGAAAATCTTGATTTCTTAAACTCAATGAAGGGCTCTTCCATCAAACTGGTCTTGACACGGCACGAGCAAGGGGCTGGTTTTATCGCCGCAACCTACGGACGTCTGACCGGTAAAGCGGGAGTTTGTATAGCAACTCTCGGACCCGGTGCTACCAATCTGGTGACCTCTGCGGCCTACGCACAATTGGGCGGCATGCCTTTGGTGATGATCACCGGACAAAAACCTATCAAAAAAAGCAAACAGGGCAAATTTCAGGTTCTTGACATTGTCGAGATGATGCGTCCCTTGACCAAGTTTTCCAAACAGATTGTCAATGGCAACAATATTCCCTCTCTCGTTCGGGAATCCTTTCGCATCGCCCAGACCGAGCGACCCGGTGCCGTCCACCTCGAACTGCCCGAAGACATCGCCGAAGAACAATGCAATGGTGCCCCGGTCAATATCGGCCGCGAACGCCGCCCGACAGCAGATCCTAAAATCATAGCCGAAGGCGTGGAAATGATCCGCGCCGCAAAAATGCCCTTATTGCTCATAGGAGCCGCGGCCAACCGCAATCGAACACGTGTTCAATTGACCCGCTTCATTGAAAAAACCGGCATCTACTTTTTTGACACGCAGATGGGAAAAGGCGTTGTGGATGAAAGAAACCCCAAGTTCATCGGAACCGCCGCCCTGTCACAACACGATTACCTGCATTGCGCCATTGATCGCGCCGACCTCATCATCAACGTCGGACACGATGTCATCGAAAAGCCCCCCTTCCTCATGGAAGCTGGCGGCACCAAAGTGATTCACATCAACAACATGCCTTCCAATGTGGACGACGTTTATTTTCCACAACTCGACATCGTTGGCGACATCGCCAACACCATCAAAAAAATCACCGACACCATTGAGAACAACTCGCAATGGGACTTTAGCTATTTCCAGCGTGTCACCGATGAAGTCAACAAAAACGTCAAAAACAAGGAAAACGATTCCAGCTTTCCCATCATCCCGCAATACCTCGTTTCGCAAATCAGAACCCTAATGCCCGATGACGGAATTCTCGCGCTTGACAACGGAATCTACAAAATCTGGTTCGCGCGCAATTACAAAGCCCACGAGCCCAACACCCTGCTCCTGGACAACGCACTCGCCACCATGGGAGCCGGACTTCCCTCAGCCATGGGAGCCAAAATCGTCTATCCCGACCGGAAAGTCATGGCCATCTGCGGCGATGGCGGATTCATGATGAACTCACAGGAAATGGAGACCGCCGTACGACTGGGACTCAACATGACCGTGCTCGTCATCCGCGACAACGCCTACGGAATGATCAAATGGAAACAGTCCGGAAAAGGCTTTGACAATTTCGGACTCGATTATGGCAACCCCGACTTCGTGAAATACGCAGAATCCTATGGAGCGCAAGGCCACCGCGTAGAAAGCTCCGCACAACTGAGCGAACTGCTCGACAAATGCCTCAACACTCCCGGAGTCCATTTGCTCGAAGTCCCCATCGACTACAGCGAAAACGAAAAAGTCCTCATTGAAGAACTCAAATCCGCCACCTGCATTCTGTAAAATCCAGATGCAAAGCGGTCAACCACAAAATAAAAGCCCCCGGATCAATCGATCCGAGGGCTTTTTTGTTAAGCTTAACACTACTACTCTTTAAGAGTGGAGTTGATTCATAGAAAAATTTATAATACCACTATGATGGAATGAGCCAAAATATTTTCAGCTAATAGTGCCAACCACAACAAAAAAATGCGAAGTGCTTAAAAAATTTAATGTCTAAAAACAACTTCATCGCTATCATATTGTCAAATAGTTTTCCCCATGTCTGGAGCTTACAGACCAATGTTTGAGCAACAAAATACTCACCTTAAAAAAATAGAGATTTGTGGATTCAAATCTATTAAGCATCTCAATTTAGAAATGAATCCTATTAATATTTTGATTGGCGCAAACGGGTCTGGAAAATCAAACTTCATTTCAATATTTTCATTTTTAAGTAATCTTTCGTTAGGTAAACTTCGGACTCATGTAGAAAGAAATGGTTTTGCTAACACATTCTTCCATTTTGGTCCAAAGACGACCTCCAAAATTACGATTGATATTGAAATTGCAAACAATGGGTATCATGTAGATTTTGTTCATGGCGAAAATGATGATTCCCTTGTTTTTGATAATGAATACTGTACTTTTTCAGGCTCAAACAAACACTGGGGTATTAGAGGAAAACTGGGCGAAAGCGGACTTCTCCCAGGTTCAGCAGCCGCAAGCGATTATGTACAAAAATATACTAAACAATACATGGATCAATGTCGTGTTTATCATTTTCATGACACGGGACCCAAGGCAGGATTTAAACAAGCTCAAGATTTAAATTCAAATTCATTCTTACATTCTGATGCTAGTAATCTGGCCCCTTTCCTTTACCATCTCAAAAATAAAGCACCGTCAAGTTATCAGGAAATAGTTTCTGCTATCCAAACAATAGCACCTTTTTTTCACGATTTTTACCTTGAACCTCGAGGAGGGAAAGAGGGGGAGGAATCTCTTCTTCTAAGGTGGATTCATCGTGACCACGACATACCCTTTTCTGCAAATCAACTTTCCGATGGCACTGCCCGTTTTATTTGCATGACCGTTTTATTTCTTCAACCTGAATATTTAAGACCGTACACAATTGTCTTGGATGAACCTGAATTAGGTTTGCACCCTGCTGCTTTAAATTCTCTCGTAGATATCATAAAGTCAGTGTCTAAAACAAATCAATTGATCTGTTCAACCCAGTCTGTAGAATTTGCGAATCTATTCGAACCAGAAGATTTTATTGTAGTAGATCAGGTAAAAGGGATTTCAACATTTAGACGACCAGAGGAAAAGGAACTTCACCATTGGTTGGAAGACTTTGGCATGGGGGATATCTGGAATAAAAATCTCATTGGAGGCCGGCCTGAATGGTAAGAATAGGGGTTTCCGTAGAAGGACTCACTGAAGAGAGATTTATAAAAAAAGTACTTGCCCCATATTTATTGAACAAAGGCATAGCTATCGTACCAATATCCCTAGGTGGTCGTGTAAGCATTGATAGGGTAAGAAATGAAATGCAAAAATTAGCTATTAATTTCGATTACGTTACTACCCTTTATGATTTTTATGGTTTTCGTAAGAAAGATGTTGGGGAAACCAAGGATTCTCTTGAGTCAAAAATTTCAAATAAAATACATACGGCAATTAAATCTAAGTTGATTCCGTACATACAGATGTACGAATTTGAAGGGTTACTTTTTTCCTGCCCACAATCCTTATCATCTACCCTAGAGGGCAATTCACTTGAAACATGGGCAAAGGACATACTTTCAAAGTTTGATCACAATCCAGAGAAAATTAATGACTCTCCAGATACTGCTCCATCGAAAAGACTTTTAAAGGACACCAATTATCGCAAAATTACCCACGGTCCTAACATTGCTGAAGCAATTGGCATCAATAAAATACGTGAAAAGTGTGTTGGCTTTAATGCATGGTTGGAAAAACTGGAGAAATTACCGTAAGAAAGAATTTACTTTCTCACCGTCCCGCTAATACAGCTTTGTTTTCCAAATTTGGTTCGTCGTTTTGCAGGGTCTGGTGCTGTTCGACGTTCTCCAGCACGCGTAGCAATTCCCGACTTTCGGCTTCGAGTCGTTGGTAACACTGGATGGTGGCTTTGGTCAGGACAACGGGATCATCTCCCAGAAAATTCTCTTTCCGTTTGGAGAACAGTTCGGCGACGGGTTTGATCTCGGGATGGGCGAAGCCTATATTTTTTATTTTCTCGTCGATGCTTTCAATCTCTTCGGTCAGTTTTTGCAGGGTGTTGCCTTTGTTTCGGTTCCCGGTCAGATTTTTTAGTACGGTGAATCCTGCCTTGATGCCTTTGATGGCGTGCTCGATCAATTGCTCCAGTTCCTGTTTCTTTCTTTCCAGCGCGGGCTGTATCTTCTCCCATTCTCCACAATCGTAATGTTCGTTCATGAAGCGGACGATTTCGGCTCCGGTCGCTTTCGGATCGCTCAGTCTCTTGCCTTCCAGCACCATGGGCCAGAAATGGTAATAGGCTTCTTTGAAGAGATCGACGAGTTGGAGCGGGTGTTTCAACAGCGGGATGAGACGCAGTCGTTTTTTATGATCCCATTCGGTTTTGACCAGATTCATATCTGGAGCGGTTCCCCAGCTTGCAGGCCATTGCCATTTTCCAGTCTGTTGATGTTCTGCCATCATTCCAAACACGTGTTTGGGTTGCACGGAGTGGATGCAGATGATGTTGTTGCAGGCCACGCCGTAACTGCAGGGGGCGCAGGCAATGCGTGACTGGAAAATCAGGTGTCCGGGCGCGTAGGGTCCGGTTTCGTAGGGATGCGCGTGAGCAAAGAACAGGCCGACGATTTTCACGCCCAATGCGGCGGCGATGTGCATGGTCCCGGTGTCGTTGGTCACGAGGTACTGACATTTCGGGAGCATGGCGGTCAATTGGGTGATATTTGTTTTCCCGGTCAAGTCCACCACTTGCATTTTATTTTTTACGGAATCTTTTATCTTTCCTGCCAGCTCGGATTCGCCTGCGACGCCGAACAGAATGATCTTCGCGCCGAGTTCTGCGGTCAGCGAATCGATCAATTCGGCGAAATAATGCGCGGGCCAACGTCGCCCTTCCAGACTGGAGCCGGCTTGCACGCCGATCAAAAAATCGTCGGACCGGATGCCCTGCTCGGCCAACAATCCGGCAATGCTGGCGGAGTCGTCGGGTCGGGTTTCTATGCGTACGGTTTCGCCTGCCGGATCCATGTCTCCACAACGGGCAAAAATTTCAACCAGGTTGAAGGGATTGTAGGCCCGGTTGAAGGGCTCGATCCCGAAGTACTGCATCCAGGGATGCAGTGACATGCGGTCGCCTTCTTTGTTGCAGGCAAAGCCTATGGTTCGTTTGGGGTTCAGGTACAAGTTCATGAAAGCACTCAGTTTGGAGTGACTCAGGTTGACCACCAGATCGAATTTGCGCGACTTAACTTCATCCATGAATTGTTCGAGGTACTGAAAAACATCCACCCACAAAGTCCTTTGCCGATCTTCTTCTTTGCCTTTGAACTGACGCAGGTTGAGTACGATGGTTTCGTCCACATGAGGGATTCTCTCGGCAAACTCGGCGAAATCGGTCGAGACCATTTGCGTGATTTTCGCGTCGGGGTACTTGGCGCGCAATCCAGAGATGAGAGGCGTGCCCTGTATCAGGTCGCCGAGCCGGGTCAATGTCAGTACGAGGATATTTTTCATGGAATGTGTTCTCAGTTTTTTTGAGTCATGACCTGATCCAGCATCAAAAACAGTATCTCATTTTTTGAGAGGTCGCCCTGCCCTTTTTCGATACTGTCCATGACGGTCTTGAGCGAGAAATCGGGGGTTCCGCGAAAGTGTTGCAGAAACGTTCCCAGTTCGCCTTTCGTGCCGGCCTGTTCGATGACCCTGTCTACAGGGTCTCTTCTATTTGCTGTGCGTGCTGTCATTTGCTCCAAACGACGGGAGACGATGTGGATCAGCATTTCCGACATTCGGTGCGCGATCGTATGTTCGGCCAAAACGCGCGTGCGGGCGCGTTCGGCCATGCGCTTGCGTTGTTCGGGATGCTGAAGGTAATGATCGATCTTTTCTTTCAGTTCGGCAATGGAATGAAAGGTTGCGATTTCGTCGCCGATGTCGAGCATCTCGGCCAATTCGCTTCGATGATCGACGAGTTGAAAACCTCCGCAAGCGGAAATTTCAAAAGTACGCGGGTTCACGAAATCGCCTTTGGGATTCAATTCCGAATGACAGGTCGAGGAATGCAGGTTCAGGTTGATGGTTCCTGAATTGTAAATTTTTACAATTTCTTCAGAGCTCAGACGTTTGTTTTCATTTTGTACCCGTTTGCCAATGTCTGTATTGAGATTCCACTCGGTGCCCCAGATTTTAAAATCATAATCCACCAGTTGCGGAAAACTCTGTTGACGATTGAAGTACGCCGCACCCATGAAAGACAGATCGGCACGATACGGCTCAAGGTCGCGATCAGCCTCGTTGTCAGCCTCGCTGAGCGGACGATGCACTTGCGGGTGACAGGCTTGCGGGAGGTAATAATAATCCGGCGTATTGATTTTTTCCAACTCCTCAAAAAACTCGCCGCGCTGGATAGTAAAGAAATGGTCGTAAAGTGGAGCGACATCTTTCCAGTAGGTCAAGGTTCGGAAATCTTCCACAAACCAGAAAGCCAGTGGAATGTCCATTTTTTTGAGAGACTGAATCGTTTGCGAATTGACCGGAGCCTGCGCCAGAACCAAAATCAGATCGGGTTGGAATTCTACCGTCTTCGCCAAAATCGCCTGTCCCAACAGATTGATGAACAAGCTATCCAGGACCTGACGATTGGCTTTGTCCGAAGTGATATTTTTTATCGCATGGAAGCCATCGGCAAAGTCTTCACAATGAACACTGGCGACATGGTGTCCAAGATGATCCAGAGCCTCAGCGCAATAATGAGCCGTTGGCAAAGACCCGCCATAAATAGGATTGACCACCAGAATACGCAGAGCGGTTTCCCCTAGAAATGACTGTGCTGAAATCACTCTCGTCAAAGCATCAAAATAAGTTCCGTTGATACGGACCGAAGGTTTGTGCTCAAAAACATTCCATTGCGAAGCCGGACCGCAGAGGGTCAGGACTTTTTCGGGAGACTGTCCCACCACAAACCGAACGTTTGCCAACAACGGTTCGATTTCGATATGGGTCATGAAGGCCTGAAACAAGGCCATAGAAGGCTCGATCACAGATATCTTACCAACATCCTTCTGGAGCAGAACCTGTAAGTGAAAGGCAAAACCCAGACCGTAGACAACCGTATTCTTGCCTGCAACCGGCTCAAATGGTGCAACCAATTTTTCCGCTTCATCCCTTGGATGATAAGCACTGTGCAGACAGACCCCGCCTATTTTAGGAATCGGGGAACCGTCTTTCGCCTGCTGGACTTCAATCGAATCGGCAGAAATCGACGACTCGACCCGGCTTGCCAGACTCGGATCAACAGATTTTAATAGCTTCAGATTTCTTTCGAACAGATTCATGGGTGATTATCTCTTAATACACGCTGACATAAGATTCTTCGCCGAGGATACGGTCCATTAACTTTCTCGCATCTACATGTACTGGATCAAAGATAAGCAATGTGTTCAAAGTATCTTTGGCCTTTTCCGTATTCGCTGAAGCAAACTGGACACCCGCAAGACCGAACAGGATATGAAGATTTGCAGGATGCAGTTCAAGAAACCGGGTCAACAAGCGTTCGGCGTCTTCAAATCTATTCAAAGCATAGGACAGATTTAAAAACTCGTTCATGGCAAGTGTGTTCTCGACATTTGACTCCAGCGCACAAACAAATACATCATGCGCCTTTTCCTTTTCTCCCGTTTGCATTAATGCCATTCCCAAAGCGGTCAGTACTTTGTCGTTCTCAGGTTCGAGATTTCGAGCATTTTCAAGGTATCCAATGGCGGCACTGTAATTCCCGCGTTGAAACTCCATAACTCCCATTCCAAGACGGGCCTCGATAGGTGGTCGGGAGGAGTTTAAAGATTTTACGTAATAAGGCTCGGCTTTTTCGACATCCCCTAGATGCATGTAGGATTTTGCCAGACCCAATGTCGTTTTTATGCAATCAGGTTCCAGGGCTTCATTGTCCTGAAAAAATTTTAGCGCAAGTTGCCAATTTTTTTTTGAAACTGCTTCTTCCGCTTGTGCAAGAAACGAGTTTTCAGTCAATCCGTCCAACGTCCCCTTCATTTCCTTTTTGGCAATGGCTGAAACCTTGTATTGGAAAACGAAAAATTGGCGCATCTCCTCAGGACTCAAATCAGAAATAGTGACTCGTCCCATTTTGATCGTATCAACCCCCGGCTGATTATAGGAAGCGTATTGCGGGTCAAGCGTTTCGTCTGTTTGATCGATTTCGAACCCTGCTGTTTCGAATAATTTTTTTATTTCCTTAAAAGTAAAAAAACGCAAATGCGTTTCGTCCAGAATGCCTTCTTTTTGATAGGTCCAATTGCCTTCAGCCAATTGTCCCACCACCGCATAAAACTGGACATTCGGAATACTGGCAACAATATTCCCACCGGGTTTTAGCAATGGGCGGACTTTCTTCAACAGTGACAGAGGATCGATCAAATGTTCCAGAATGTCGCCAAAAATAATGCAGTCAAAACTTTGCTCACCATAAGGCAAAGTCATTGTTTCAACATTTCCCTGCAAGACCTCATCCAGAACACATTTAGCTTTTTCAGCCGAGGCAGAGTCGAGTTCGATCCCGGCAACAAAGACATTTTTTCCTCTTTTTAATTCTGCGCCCGTCGCACCTTCACCGCAACCCACTTCCAAAATACATTGCGCGGTATCTGGGATGAGAGGAAACAGATCCCGGCGAACATGACTGAAATAAGTTTCTGGCTTGTCCGAAATGCTTTCATCCGATGTTTTCACAACGGGAGTATTCACCGATTTTGCGTTCCCGCTCTGAGCTTGAAAAAAGTCATCCAGAATACATATCATTTGTATCATACGATGATCGTAAGTATGTTTTGCCAGCACTTCTGCCCTTCCCTGCTCGGCGATTTTATTTCTCTCTTCGGGATGGTCCAGGTAGTATCGCACGGTGTCCGTCAAGGTATCGTCCTGATACAACGCCAAATGAACGCCATCTTGAAAAAAATCTTCCAGTCCGCTTCCTTTAGCCGGGTCGGTCAACAACATACTGCCACTACACATCCCCTCGAAAACACGCATGTTGAGATCCTTGCGGATCGCATTATTGAAAACGATTCTGGAATGAGAGTAAAGTTCAGCCATCTCCTCCATGAACTTGCGTTCGCATTTCAAATCAAACTGCGCGTCCAATTTCAAAAGAAGTTCTTTTCGTCGAATGGGTGCCTGTTCCACTGTACCCACAAAACCAACATCGCACTGCTTTTCCAGACCTTCCACCTTGCCATGAATTTCAGGGTCGCAAGCCAAGGGGAGCCAGTACACTCGTTCAAATCCCGCGCGCCTGAAATCCTCGACATAAGCTTTCTGCGCCAGAAAAACAAAGTCAAACGGACGCGCTAAATCCAGATGTTGTTCAAGATGGATATGAGTATCAATCAAGTAACAAGCCTTCGGAATTTTGCATTGATCGAGATCTTTTGGAGGCTGACTCAATCCTGTTTCTACCCAAAAATAAAGGTCGGGAACCCAACCGATGGGCAAGCGTTGCTCGACTTCAGAATACAATGAAGGAACATCGCATGGAATATCCTGCGATTTCGCTTCCCACTTCAATGCCCCCAGATCCCACTTCTCGCGAACCAGCTCATTGATCTGCGCGCCACAGGTCACCACATTGTGTTTCCTTCTCAAGGCTCGTTCCAGATAATGCGCGGTTGTCGCCGGATGCGAAACATATTCAAGAATGATATTTTTTTTCGTCAATTTGAAAAAATCTTCCTTCGCTTCACCGTGCATGGAAATCCCGGAATTTTTCAAAAAGTCTACCAAGGTTGAATGAATCACCTTTCGCCATGAATCCAGAAATTTTTCCAGACTGAAATCTCTGCGGATCGTGTTCCGGGCCTTTTCACCCATCTTTCTGGCGCAATCCGGGTTTTCCAGAAGAAACGCAATATTTTCCTTCAATCGATCGATATCCTCCGAGATGAAACCATTGACGCCATCCACAATGGGAGATCCCGAATGTTTATAGGAAACGATGGGCATTCCCGAAGCCATTGCCTCAAGTAATGAAAGATTATAACCATCCTCATATCGCTCCATCGTTGTGTTCAAATAGACACGGCATTGACGATAATGCTCGAGCAAATCGTCCAGCCCTCGGGATAACCGAGAGTCCGCAATAGTAGGATTCAGCCCCAAAGTGATGCAGGGAAAACCATTGATGATCTGCTCACTCACCCCAAAACCCTTCGCGACATCCATTTCCTTCAAAAGATTGCCGACCCGGAGAATTGCAGGTGTACCGCCTTCGTAGTTTTTATAATCAGCAACATCCAGACCGTGCGGTATCACCTCGCCCTCAAGCCCCCAATCTTTACGCTTTGATTCGGATATGAAAACATTGCGGACATTTCTCAATACAGGCTCAATTGACTTCAAGTATCGGTCACAGTCCACCTGATTGTTGCCGATAGCAATTTCTGTGCTCAATCGACAATGGAAAACACTGATTTTGGGCAAAGCATAATCCTTGACCCAAACCAGATCCTTTATATTATTAGCGATCACCAGATCAAACGATTCCATTTGCAGACGTTCTTTTGCTTCCTCTGCAGAAACAATCGTTACGTTTGAAGGGAGGGGACGCATATTGTAGTCCCAATGACGACGCTGTCCTGATCCCACCTCAGGTTCGACCACAAAAAACTCCCAACCCACCCGGGCGAGAAGGCAAATATAAGGTTCGTGCCAGTTGAAAGTCAGTATCTTTAATTGCATATCCAGAAGGCTCCTAAAGGGAATCTATAAAATTATCTGTGGCGAAAAAACTGCCCGCTTGAAAGTAAACCTGTGGGAAAACACCCCATCGAAACATTGGGGACAGTTAAAAACTGCTTCAAGTTATGATTCACTCCTTTTACTTTTCGGAAATTGGGGAAAAACTCTTTAGCACCAATAATAATACACCAATAACAATGCATGAATTACAATACAGGAATTTTAATGCAGGAATTATGCCGTAAAATCAGCGGGCGATTTGTCCTTGTTTTCCACATTTTTGAAACAGAAAATGGATTTTCAATAAACAGGGATCAAAGATGGGTTCATTTTTCTGACATGTACTAAGAATTTTTAGGAAGGATTGCAGCTTTCTACACAAAAGTCTTGCTATTCAGGTGAAATCTAGATGAGAACTGCGTCAACTAAAATAAAAGGTAGGTTCAGATATTCAATGATGATGCTCTTGCTACTAGATTTTCTATCTAATGGTGAGCTAACATATTGGAAACAAATATAATACTCGCTGGCAAGGGAGTTACGACTCTGTATGTGGGATGGGACCTTCTGGCACGATACCGTTTTTAAAAGCATAGTGAAGAAGCTCGGAACTGTTTTTGAGTCCCATTTTTTCCAAAATATTGGCTCGATGTGTACTGATGGTCGTGATGCTCACTGAAAGCTCATCGGCAATGGCCTTTATTTTCTTACCCGATGTGAGCAAGCAGAATACTTGAAACTCACGCGCAGACAGGTTTTCGTGGGGAAGTTTGGTGCTGTCCCGATGGAGTTCCTCAATCAATTTTTCTGCCAGTGAGGGACTGATGAATTTGCCACCGGAAGCCACCGTTCGAATGGCCTGACATAACTGATCGGGTGCGCTGGATTTTGTCAGGTACCCGGAGGCTCCCGCCTTGATCAGGCGCAATCCATAATGATCTTCGGAAAAAATACTCAGCATAAGAACCTTGAGTTTGGGGAATTGTGATTTGAGTTGAATCATCACTTCCCATCCACTTTTTCCGGGCATTTCAATGTCCATGAGAACCACGTCTGCGACCATATCTTTCATACGCTCCAAGACCTGGTTGCCATCTTCCGCTTCTCCAACCACCTCCATATCAGTATTCTGATTGAGAATGTGCTTCAGACCCTGGCGAACCACAAAATGATCGTCTGCGATAAAAACCCGGATTTTATTATTTGATGTTGGCATGGCTTTCCAAAGGGATGGTCACCCGAACTTGGGTGCCATCAGATGAGTTTCCCGTTATGTCAAATTGACCGTCCAGAAAATGCACTCGCTCACGAATTCCGAGAAGGCCTAGTGAATTTTTATTGAAAATCTCGCTGGCAACAATGCCTCGTCCATTATCAAGAATTTTTAAGATCGCCTGCTTTCTGTCCATCTGCAAGTCGACCCTTACTTTATTTGCTCCTGAATGACGGGCGATGTTGGTCATCGTTTCTTGAAAAATACGAAATACAGTGATCTTTATTTCCCGACTCAACTCTATGTCTGAAGACGGCAAATGAAGCTCGCAATCAATTCCGGTTCGCTTTTGAAATTCTGAGGTTTCCCAACGCACGGCTTCCGCCAGCCCGAGGACATCCAAAATCTGCGGACGCAGTTCTGTGGCGATTCGCTGAACGGACTGAATGGTATTGTCTATCAGCGCATTCATACCGCTGATGCGACTTCGGGTTTCGTCGGAGGTGGATTGCAGATCATGGTTCAAACAACCCAATTCCATTTTCAAAGCCGTGAGGGTTTGGCCCAATTCATCATGAACTTCACGTGCAATGTGTGCTTTTTCTTCTTCACGAACCGTTTGCAACTGATGCCCAAGATTTCGTAACTGTTCCTTCGACTCAATCAATCTGTTTTCAGTATTTATATGTTCTTCAACTTCCATTTCTAGATTTTCATTGCTCTGATGGAGAGCCAGTACGGCTCGATTGCGAAAATATTCAAACCGATACAAAGCAATCCCGGCAACCACAAATATGATAAGACAAACAACCATCAAAATATACTGGGTCGCCTTGAAATACTGCAAATCTGTTGCGATAAGCTCAGTCAGTCGATACTTGATCTGGTCCGCATTTTTGGTGAATGCGGAGTACACTTTGTCATAGCGATAATCAATGGGGGAACCCGTCAAAGAAGTCTCACGATGAGACAAGCGACTTTCAGCAATAGCCCGGAATTCGGTCAGTTCCTGTATAACCTTTTTCACTATATTCTGAATCTCGACATCCTTCAGGGGAATAATCGCCTGGCCTGCATTTTCCCCTCCTTTCAACATTGCCCATGCATTTTTATCGGCATTGTCCAAAGCTTTCCAAACATAGTCTACTTTTTTGGTCGTATCTCCCGCTAAAATTTCTTCCACCCACATGTGCGCTACCGATACATTGAGCTTGATTTCGGTATCGGCATTGATGAGCGGCGCGTATACAGTGATCATCTCCAAGCCTTTTTGAAAACTGAAGCCCACAATTCCAATCACCAAAAATACCACCATGACCAGAAATATTGAAATTCTGAGTGGTAACAAACTCCACTTCGACTTTGCATCAGCCGCAAAGGGAATTTTCGCTTTTGTCATGATGTCGATGAGATTATTCATACTCAGATGGAACCAATGAACAATGAAATTGATTTAATTCAGGGTAGACCATTCGCATCGCCTCTGCAATGCAATTTACCAAAAGTTTCCCGCCTTGATTTCAAATCTTCGATTAAAAATCTTTAAATTTAAATCTGCAAGCGAATTCAGAAAAGAACATGCCTCCCTGATGTTTCTAATTCTTACGATTAACAGAAAAAACTTTCAATTACATGCTAAAAATTCCAAGGAATCCTGAAAATCAGATCTTCCGTGAAAAATTCAAGTACATTCCTCTCGTATCAAAATACAAAATAAAAAAACAGAGCACCTGCATATTACCCGGCTATAGGAAAAACACCTACACGCACATCGAACAAATACAAGAATTAATTCCAACTTTATGCGGTAACAATTCATTGATATCAGGATATTGCCTAGAGGCGTAAATATGTATCTTATAAACATGCTTTTATGGTGCTTCATAGCATCGCATTTAAAATCTTTCTTGTGGAATTTATGCACACTTCATTGACCTCTTCTTGGGCTGGTATCACTGCTTTACTGATTTTTCTGATTGCATACACATTTGTAATTTTTGAAGAGAAAACCCATTTAAGGAAGTCAAAGCCTGTTCTCGTCGGTGGATGTCTCATGTGGTTGATGATTGGGATTTTTGAGGCCAGTCATGGGAGCAAACACTCCCACATCTTTGTTGAGGAACTCATCGGCGAAATTGGAGCCCTCTTCTTTTTCTTGCTCGCGGCCATGACTTACATCAATACACTTGACGAAAGAAATGTATTCAAAGCACTGCGAACCTGGCTTTTGAATAGAGGCTTTGGTTTCCGTAAATTGTTCTGGGCAACCGGTGGCATCACTTTCCTTTTGTCGCCCATGGCAGACAATATGACCAGTGCCTTGCTGATGGCGACTGTTGCAATAACTTGTAGTGGTGGCAATAGACAATTCATTGTTCTGGCTTTTATAAACATTGTCGTCGCCGCCAATGCAGGAGGTGCATGGAGCCCCTTTGGTGATATCACCACTCTTATGGTTTGGACCGCAGGAAAAATTCAAACCAACGAATTCGTCTATTTGGTCGTCCCTTCCATGATGAATTGGGGTGTCACCGCACTGATCATGCATCCTTTCATTCCAAAAGAAAAACCACCTGAGGTTCATGAAACTGCTGAGATGAAGACGGGTGCAAAATCCATCATTTTTCTGGGCATATCCACAATTGCCACCGCTGTCAGTTTTCATCAATTTCTAGGCTTGCCTCCGTTCATGGGAATGATGTTGGGTCTCGGAGCCTTGATGGTGTTTGGCTATTACCTGAAGATGAAAGGCTCGCGAGATTACATCACGAAAACGGGAGTGGATGTCGGGCACGATAGCAACCAGCATTTTGATATCTTCCGAAAAATCGAAGGTGTCGAATTCGACACTCTACTCTTCTTTTTTGGTGTATTGACCGCTGTTGGAAGTCTGCAATACATTGGCTATCTCGCCATTGCCAGTGAAGCCATCTACGGTCAGATGGGCCCCACTATTTCAAACATCATGATTGGGGTGTTTTCCGCCATTGTGGACAATATCCCCGTGATGTATGCGGTACTTAAAATGAACCCTCCTATGGGTCTCGATCAATGGTTGCTAGTCACTCTCACTACAGGAGTCGGGGGAAGTCTCCTCTCCATTGGCTCTGCTGCAGGGGTTGCTGTTATGGGAGTTGACCGAAAAAATTATACCTTTATGAGCCACTTGAAATGGGCTCCAGCTGTCATCGCAGGATATATGTCCAGCATCGGAGCCTGGTATCTGGTCACAATGAACCTTCGATAGAGGAACTCAAACAGTTGGAAGCATCAACCAGTATTCCCATCAATTGAAACAATGTCCACTCTATCTGATGCGGAAAATCTAAAATTTAATCTTTTGACACACTCATTATCATGACAAACGATTCCCTTAAATCAAAATTCGATTTTAGCAATTTAAAAGGCGATATATTTGGCGGGATAACAGCTGGAGTGGTTTCTTTGCCTTTGGCTCTGGCCTTTGGATTGCAATCGGGTCTCAGCCCCGTATCCGGTCTGTATTGTGCCATCTTCCTCGGTGCCATTGCGGTGATTTTTGGTGGCTGTTATACCCTCATCAGCACACCCACCGGGCCTATGACGGTTGTCGCCGCCCTCACGATTTCTCAGGCAATCACCCTCATGGGAAGTCTGGAGCTGGCTCTCGGGACGATTCTGGCTATCTTTATGCTGGCGGGAGGTATTCAGATACTGTTTGGTTCTATTAAATTTGGCAATAATGTCAAGTTCATCCCCTACCCGGTCCTCTCTGGCTTCATGACAGGAATTGGAATCATTTTGATTTTATTCGAAATCTATCCTGTACTAGGATTGGTAAATCCCAAAACAATCAAAGCAGTGGTAATGGGATTGCCGGATAACATTGGGAATACAAACCTGCAAGCCCTGGGACTCGGCGTGTTTACACTTGCCGTTCTCTATCTGTTCCCCAAGGTAAGCAAAGACGTCCCCGCTACTCTGGTCGCTTTGCTCGTAGGGACAGTTGCTTCAATCACAATGGGTTTGAACGTTCAACTCATAGGCGATGTCCCCCAGGGAATGCCCAGCCTGCAATTGCAATCTGTATTAGATGTAGATTTCACACACCCCTGGTTTATCATCAGTGCGGCATTGACACTTGGAGCTTTGGGATGTATCGACACCCTTTTGACTGCGGTCATTATCGATAAAATCACCGAAACAAAACACAACAGCAACCGGGAGCTCATTGGTCAGGGTATCGGTAATATGGTTTCTGGAATGTTCGGCGGTTTGCCCGGTGCGGGTACCACGATGTCCTCTGTTGTTAACGTGAAAGCCGGGGGGCGCACTCGATTGTCGGGTGTCATTTCCAGCTTATTCCTCCTCGCTGTATTGTTAGGCCTGGGTGCTTACGCTAAATATGTTCCGATCCCTGTTTTGGCAGGGATTCTGATCTCGGTGGGCTTTGACATCATCGACTACAGTGGCTTGCGTGAAGTAGTGAAAGTCGACCGAGCGGAAGCGGCTATCCTTATCATCGTATTGGCAATGACGGTATTTGTCGATCTGATTGCCGCTGTTGGTACGGGAATGACTTTGGCGGTATTCGTTTTCATGAAAAAGATGAGTGCCATTGGAGAATCGACCATCGACCTCTTTCCCATTCGTGAACTCAAGGTGAGAAAACCTTGCGACGTGCGGGACGAGTTTATCTTGCCGGCAGAATATCTTGACCAGATCTATGTCAAATCATTCTCTGGCCCTGTATTCTTTGGGTTCTCGCAGTATCTGATTGACAGTCTTAAAGAGTTGCCTCCAGTAAAGGCAGTTATTTTTGAAATGAACCGCGTTCCCTATCTGGATCAATCTGCGGCGCATGCCCTTCAACTAGTGTTCGAATATCTGCGTAAAAACAATATCGAAGTGTATCTGGCTCACCTGAACGAACCACCACTCAATATATTACGCGCCGTGGGGATTGTACCAGGAGTTGTTCCCGAAGATCACATTTACGACCATATTTTCGACTGCCTCCAAAACCTGGAAGAAGACTTTGTCTTCAAAAAATCCAACAATGATTTGCACAATTCAATTGCATGACTAATTTTCTAACTCGATTCACAAACCTATAGGCACCCGTTATGAACAAACTTTTATTAGACTCATTTTCCTTTAAATCCAGTGTCAATTACATCATTGCGATGGTTGTTACCGCCATGGTCATTTCCTTCATTGATAGCCAGTTGCCCCAAGGTGTCTCCGTGGGAGAGGCCTACGCAATTCTGGTATTGATAGGATTGATGTCCAAAGACAGTAAAATGATTATTGCGGGTGGACTCGCTGGAACTGTTTTAACTCTGGAAGGCTTTTATGTTTCAGATCACGAAGTTGCAATGTGGATTGTGTGGACCAACCGATTGCTGGCCATTTTTCTCATCTGGGTGGTGGCCGCATTTTCACTGGCACAAGTCCAATATTTAAAGGAGCAGGAAGAATCAGAACGTATGAAGGAAGCCTACAAGCTCTTATCACAAGAAACAAACTATTCAACCTTGCTCAAAGACATTGCTATCCTGTCCAATTCTTCTGACCCTGTTGAAGAAGCATTGAAACAGGCAATGCAAAAGATTTGCCAGTTTAAAGAATGGCCTGTCGCTCACATCTATATAAAGAAGGCCGATGAAGATTTGCTCCGATCCAGTAAAGTATGGATACTGGAAGACTGGGAAAAGTTTAAGGAATTTAAGGCCGAAACAGAAGCCACCGATTTCCGTCCCGGCGTTGGTTTACCGGGAAGGGTTCTGAGCAATCAAAAGGTATCTTCGATCAAGGATTTGAGCAAAGATTCCAACTTTCCTCGTGCAGAAATTGCTCTAAAAAATGGTTTGCGATCGGGATTTGCATTTCCAATTTTCATCGGACGCCGGATCATTGCCGTCGTAGAGTTCTATAGCAAGGAACTTCTTGAAGAAGATGCAAAACTGATTGAGTTCACCGAAACCCTTGGCCTCCTTTTAGGACGTCCCTTTGAGCGTGACCATGCAGGACTGAGAAAAGAAGAATATGAAAATCACCTGAGACGACTTTATTCTCGAATGAAAGCCGTCCGAGAGGAAGAAGGCACAATCGAGAATTCAGATATTCACGATAATCTAAGGTAAAACAGATAAAGAAGTCCCCTCCGGCAGAGCTGAGTCTCCCAAGACTCACAACGATTCATTCGTTGTACGTCTTGGGAGAACGCTTGCACTGATCCCAAAAAATTTTAACAACGCCTTCCTGCCAATCAACACACCTTCACAATAAAATTTTACTCTCTTACTCCCACCCCTCTTCCCCAAAGCACTTAGAACTGATAAGATCAGATGAAAACAATCAAAAACTATCTCATGAGTTTTAGAATTCACTATCCCTATCCATTCATGTCACGCCACTTTCTCCAAACCCGTGGTGGTGTCTGTAAATAATTAAAGGAACTGATGATGCAATACGATCCCAACTCAAAACGAATCAAAGGGCGGGAAGCTCTGGCAAAATACAGGAAAGCCATTCAGGAAAAACAAAAATGGGAAGGTGAATACCCCATGGGTGAAGGCGAACTGAACCGGGATGGCAACCCCAAAACACCTCCCGGTCAAAGGCTGGTGACCAACTGGCCTGTACTCGACCTCGGTGTACTCCCTGAAATGCCTATGGAACACTGGAGCCTGACCGTCACCGGGCTGGTCAAACATGAAAAAACATACACATGGGAAGATTTCATGGCACTGCCCCAAACGGAAGATACTTCCGACTTCCATTGCGTCACCTCCTGGAGCCGACTTGATAACCATTGGAAAGGCGTCAAGTTTGCGGAGATAGCAAAACAATCAGAAGTTTTGCCCAATGCAAAATACGTTTTTTTCAAAGCGTATGACGGTTACTCAACCAACCTGCCATTGGAAGAAGCCATGAAAGACGATGTCATGCTCGTCCACGAATGGGAAGGGAAACCCCTGAGCAAAGAACATGGCGCACCTCTGAGGATGATAACCCCTCAACTTTATGCGTGGAAAGGTGCCAAGTGGATAGGAGAAATTATTTTTCGTGAAAAAGACGAATTGGGATTCTGGGAGCTTCGAGGTTATTCCAACACCGCAGAACCCTGGCTGAACGATCGATATTCTTAAAGAAAGAAACCACCGTTGAAGAACGATAAGTTGTTGTCCAAGACTATTTCTTCTTATCGAGATAGATCACTTTATAAGCGGCGGCCGCTTTGGAAACGCCTCGGGTAATGGCTCGAACGGAAAGAGTGGCACCAGTGATGGAATTGATTTCTCTATAATCGGACTGTGCATTTCTGCCAAAAAATTGTTTGAGAAAGGATTCGTACTTCACTTCCCAGCCTCGGGGTTCACGATAAACCATGATCTCTACATCCCGCACCGTACCGTCCACATTCAATATCGTAATGAAGGTGATGGGAAAAGACTTGCCGATCATGTGATCTATCAGCGCATAGCCCAAAACCTGACTCCCCTTCTTGCCCACATAAAAATTGAACCTTCGGTCTTCAATCGTTTGTTGACAAATTTCCCCGATGGCAAGTCTTTGCTCATCTGTCACCCAGGTTTTTTCCCGTTTTACTTGATCCGATCCAGGAAAAGCGATTTCAAAAGCCTGCTCATTTGTGAGGAGAACCTGTAAATCGAAATTTTCACTTTCTTCACCAGGAACAACCTGAGCGAAGGCGGTATTTAAGACACAAATGGTCAAAAAAACTGTGAGGAATGACGCGATAGATAAGAGTTGGTACTTTCGAATAGAAATCATTGTCTTATTATAACCGAATACTGTGAAAAAAATAAAAAAATCCTGGTTACCGGACTCTTGGAGGAGTGCGATCCGGCAACCAGGATTTGAGTTCTCTCGCAAAGGAGAGTTTCCGCATCAATACATATAAGCAACGCCAAGATTGAATTTTTCAGTGGTTCCCGCAGTTTGCTCGAAATTCAGGACCGAAAAATCAGCTTTCAAGGCAACGTTAGCAACCGGTAGATAAGACATTCCGACCGTAACAACATCAAAATTCACCGATGTACCGGTAACTGTCTTAGGAGCGGTTCCCGAAGGCATTCTGTCCTGGGGACGAATTTTTTCGTACAAAACAAAGGGAATCAAATCCTGCGTCGTGCTTTTGCCCATCAACTGAAACAAATGGACGCCGGCCTGGAAATTCCAGCCAAAAATATTGTCAGCAATATCATTTGTACAACCCGCATTGGTTGCACAAAAAGTATTCATAGCCGCGGCATCCTGAATATCAATATTTGCAATCGCGGCATTCATATCAAACCAGCCATTGCGATATTTCATATCCGCTTCAAGAATAGTGGTATTGCCGTCTTCATTGATGAGACCCTGGGTGGTATTCCCATTGTAAAACGAAAATCCAAGCTGAAGACCTGGATACAACTTACTGAACTCTGCACGCCCAACCACAGCAAAATCGGCCGCAACAGCAGTATTGAGTGAAACACGGCCTTTACGGATACCATCGGTGCCTCTAAAAAATCCGGTTCGACCACCGTTTCCAATGCCGTCGCCAGCATCACCACTACCTGGCAACGATTGCAGAGAATTCACCACAAAAACGCGATAATTAATACCTTCCGTAGGGGTTCCGAACAATCCAATACCGCCCGCATTCCAACTGGAGGGAATGATCTTCGTTTGAAACTCTGGACGTTCAACAGACCAGAACAAGATCGGCTCATGATATTCGTTGAGGTTACCCACGGGCAGAGGCATAACTCCCGCACGCACATTCGCAGAATCATTCAACAAAATATCGAGATAACCAAATTCAAAATCTATTTCCTGTGCACCGTGTTCAAAATCTACTTCCGCGTTGAGATGAATCCAGCTAGCCAACTCGGAATGCACACCAATAACGTAGCGATGGTTATCGATTCGAGTCGGCCCATCCGACTGTCCATTGATATGCATTTCACCATAACCAAAAACAGATGTACGACTTTGCACGTCGACACGACCGATACGACGACTCATCTTATCAACCTTCATACTATCCAACTCATCGGCAAGCGAATCAATGCGTCGCTCAAGTTCCTTAGAATCAGCAGACCATGCAGGACTGGCAAGCCCAAGAGACACCAGTAAAACCAGTAGCCCCCTAAAAACAATTTTTTTCATCTTCCCTCCTTCAAAGGATAAATAATACATATACCTGACTTAAAAATAGAATAATGAATTAGCAAAATTTTTTAATAATGATAATGGTTATCATTTATATTAAAAGAAAATGATTGTCAAGGGGAGATATGAAAAAACTCACAAATACCTCTACAATCAATCATCATGCTAAAATCAATTACTCACAATGCACAAACTAAAATAACGAACAAAGAAATGGGCAATAAATAAAACAAAAACTATCTAAGGTACCCTTAAAGCAAATCCACAGAGCAAGAACTAAATGTATAAAAACTGTATCTGAATCAATCTATTTAATAAATTCGTGTAATTGCCTGGAAAAAGAAGACATTCCACTGGAATGGGACCGTTCGACAGGAATACAATGCTGTTTGGCCGCCTTCAAAGCTTCCCCTACCATGCGATGCCCAACAGTTCCCGTAAGGATGACAATCCCATTGACCTGACTCAGCCTCTGAGCCATATTAGGGATCCCCTGACTGAATACCCTGATATCCATTCCCAATTCTTTACCCTTCTCCTCATAACTTCTTTTCAATCGATCCAAACCGCCAAGCACCGCAATGGTCATTAATAAACCTTTCCCGTTGACGGCTCAAAAACCTTTTGCTAAGATTATTCTGTCTTTTAAAATAGGTCTCAAGCCTTGTTAAGAAGATGTGGCAGTCGAGAGGGCCCACCCCTTTCGACTGCTTTCAAACAGCTATATTCTTTGAGAAAGCTTCTCATTCTCATTTGTAAGGTCAAAAAAAATATCACGAACAAACCTTCTCTTCTTGAATCAGACTTTCGGGAACCAAAACGTTTATAGCAGAAGTCAGTTTTCTAAACTTCAAAATACTCTTACATGCTTTTGATTTTACCGAGATACCACCCCCACATTTATTCATACAAGAAACGGGTTTGACCATTTTGGCACCCTTTCCAAATTCTCCTTCAATCCGGGTCAATTCATGGATCAACTCCTGAGAAGCCCAAGCCTTGCACCCAGGTCCGTTACAAACTTTCACCGCCCCACACAATTGATTAGCCATTACCCAAACCTCAAATAAGTTAATTGATAACGATTATCAATTTAATATATTCCGACCCGTAGGTCAAGAACTTTTTTCAAAAATAATTGATTTTCTTTAGCATTCTTAAAATATGATTTGGTTTCGGAACCTTCTGACAGTCCAACCCCACCTTTCAACCAACTCCCCAGTTCTGCATAAAACCACATAAACTATTTAAACTAAAGATTTATTTTAATTAACTATTTGTTTTTTTAAGCACCTTGCAAGATTATATGACCATCAAACAACCTGCCTGAAACATTTTTATTTATTTTGATTTTATTTTTTTCTTTTTATCGCTTCTTTCCTGCATCTATTCCCTTGCAAAGTGGAGCCATCAAATTTACAATTTAATTTTGAAAACAGTTATCATAATTAAAAAACAAATGCCTGTCATCGACATTTTCAAGGATTTTATTAGGGAAAAGAGATTGCGCTGGACACCTCAACGCGAAATCATTATGGATGTTTTTTCTAATTCAGAAAAACATTTAACAGTGGAGGAAATTTTCAAAATAACGACTCAGCAAAATTCTTCCATTGGTATCGCTACTGTTTACAGAACAATGGCTTTATTATGTGAAGCGGGGTTAGCGCGAGAGGGAACCGACTTGTGCGGAAAAATTACTTTTGAACCTCTCTATCAACGGAAACAGCACGACCATTTGATTTGCACGCAATGCGGTATTATTCTGGAGTTCGAACATCCCCTCATTGATAAGTACAGGAAGGATATATGCCTTCAACATAATTTCATTCTACAATCTCATCGTATGGACTTGTACGGCACTTGTAAAGATTGTACGCCCTCTATCATCCCCCCTCTCCCTTCTTCTTGATCTTTGCAAGTACTGGATCGAAACCCGGTTTTATATTAAAATCGGAATCTATGGTTTTTCCCAAGTAAATTAGCAATCTTCACGTTCAACTGAGTTTGTTCGTAGCGACTTCACCCATTGAAAGAAAAAATGACATCCAAGCTTATATTGCAATCAAAAGATTTTATTAAAAACCGTCTTGAAGGCGATGCTTCGGGCCACGACTGGTACCATATCGAGCGTGTATGGAAACTGTCTCAAACACTCGCTGATGCGGAAAATGCCGATCGGGAAATCACCGAACTGGGTGCTCTGCTCCATGATGTTGCCGACTGGAAATTCTACGGCGGCGACGACTCGGAAGGGCCACGTCAAGCCCGGGAATGGCTGGAATCGCTATCAGCACCTGCAGATACCATATCAGCAGTGGTACAAATCGTTGAAGGTGTTTCATACAAGGGAGCCGGTGTTGAAACACCGATGGAAACGATTGAAGGAAGAGTCGTCCAAGATGCGGATCGACTGGATGCGATCGGTGCGATCGGAATCGCGCGCGCTTTTGCTTATGGCGGTGCTAAAAATCGTTTGATCTATGACCCCAATGAATCGCCTCAATTACACGCCAATTTTGAGGAATATAAAAAAAACAAGGGACATTCGATCAATCATTTTCACGAGAAACTGCTTTTATTAAAAGATAGAATGCAAACAGAAACAGGACTCAGGATGGCAAAAGAAAGACATCGTTTTATGGAGCTTTATCTTGAGCATTTTTACAAAGAATGGCCCGCGTGAAGAGAGAATCAAATGGGAAACACTGAAGCACTGGAGCAGGCGGCTAAATTGATACGGCATGCAAAGCGCGTTCTTTTTCTGACCAGCGCGGGAATGAGTGCCGATTCGAATATCCCCACTTTCAGAGATAAAAACGGTTACTGGAAAAATTTTCCACCCTTCAAGGAAAAGAATCTGGAAGCACAAGATCTTGCCAGCCCATGGGCTTTTCACAATGTCCTCCCACATGCCTGGGCGTTTTACGAATGGCGGCGAAGGAATGCGCATGAGAATACGCCGCACGAAGGTTATTCTATTATCAACCGCTGGATCGACGAACATTTCGAGGAAGGATTTGTTCACACAACCAATACCGATGGTTACCATCTGAGATCGGGACTGGATAAAAGCCGGATCATGGAGATCCATGGCTCCATGTGGCGTTTGCAATGTCTGGAAACCTGCACAAAGGATTTCTGGAATGAACCGTCGGTTCCCCTCTGTGGACTGGACTACGAACGCATGATCGCAACCGACTTTCCTCATTGCCTGAACTGCAACGCAATAGCACGTCCGCATATATTGATGTTTGGTGATTGGGATTATGTCGGACATTCCGAACAGGAGACACAGTTTTCAAAATTTATCCAGCGTCCTGTCGATTTGGCAATCCTTGTAGGAAGTTCGGGAGCCGTACCAACCAACGACTACATAGCCCAACGTTTGAAGACCAGCGGTACGACACTCATCAATATCAATCTCGATCCAGACTCAAACCGCATTGCTTCTGCGGAACATTTTCTACCTCTAAAAAGTAAGGAAGCCTTCATTGAACTCGACCGTTTTGCCTTTTCTTGAGGGGACAAAAATTTACAATCTTTTATTTTGGTGGATTCGTCAAATATAGTATCCTTACTTTTAATGCAGTAAGAAAAGCTGTTAAATCATCATCCAGTCATTAAGAAAAATCTAGGGAGATTATAAGATTATGCGGATTGCCTTCGTTATTCTTGTTTTATTTCTGACACAAAGCACCTCCGCTTTTGCCGCCTGCAGTAAAACCGAAGTCTGTGAAATGCTGGGCAAGATGGGGCATTTTGATATTTTAAATCAGTGTCCCGACGCGGGTTCTCTTTTAGCTGAATGCAGAAAAGTAACGGAAGTTACTGCTGAAACACTTGGCCCTCCCGAATTCATCGACAATGGAGATGGCACCATCAGCGATACCAAAAACCATCTGCTCTGGGCAAAAGCCGGAGTTCTAAAAGATGGGAAACTGATTAAAGCCTCTCTGAAAGAGGCAAAACGCATTGCTCTATCGAGTGAAATTGCAGGAAAAGGCGGCTGGAGACTCCCAACTTTGTCAGAGTTGCAAACTTTGACGACGGAAGAAAGGATTGAAAACGTCAGCGGCAAGAAGGCCTGGATCAATCCTGTATTTGACGATGGCCGCGGTCATTACTACTGGACAACAACGACCTGTGCAGAAGTCTCTTTCATTGAAGACCGCTACCAGAAGAAAATTTGTCAACAAGGTGAAGAGGCCGTCTGGCTGATACATTTTAATATCAATGCCGTCTTCTGGCATCATTCCACTGCTGAGAATTACCACATCTGGCTGGTCCAGAATATTGAATAATTTAACAAACATCGGTTCGCACGGTAATCAAAATTTCTAATCCATCTAAAACGTTCACTCAGCAACTGAAGCTTCAAAATACCTTTGCTGGATTGGGGGATGATTTTTATCAAAAAAAATCACCCGATCCTGTAACCGATCCTTATTTGATCCATTTCAATCCCTCGGTAAGCCAGCTCATCGATTTAAATATTTCGTCAGAATCGGAATCAGAATTCACAAGTATATTCAGTGGCAATCACCCTCTTCCACAAGCATTCCCATTGGCAATGGTTTACTCCGGGCATCAATTTGGAGTGTACAATCCGCGTCTCGGAGACGGCCGCGGACTGCTTCTAAGTGAAGCCCATGCTACCGATGGATCGGTGTGGGATATCTACCTGAAAGGATGTGGCCCCACTCGGTTTGCTCGTGGTTTTGATGGTCGGGCCACCCTGCGATCTTCCATTCGAGAGTATCTGGCAGGAGAAGCGATGCATTCTTTAGGCATCCCCAGCACACGTGCCATTGCCCTCATCGGCATACGGGATTTGATCTTTCGAGACCGTCCCGAGCTTGCCGCCGTTCTGGTTCGCTTCAGCGACTCGCATATCCGGTTTGGAAGTTTTGAACAACCCCATTATTCCAATCACCCCGAAAAAATTCCTAAACTCCTGGATTACGCCATCCAGCGCCATTTTCCTGATATCAACGATTCTGCTGATAAATACCGTTTGTTTTTTCGCGAAGTCGTCCAACGCACGGCTGTTTTAATAGCCCATTGGCAAACCGTAGGATTTGTTCACGGCGTAATGAACACGGACAATATGCTGATCACCGGAGCCACATTCGATTACGGTCCCTTTGGATTTCTGGATCGATTCAACCCCGGATTCACTGCAAATTCGTCTGACACAAGTGGTCGTTACGCCTGGAGCAAGCAGCCTCAAATCGGACATTGGAATTTGGGCAAGTTGGGAGAAACACTGGTCTCTATTTGCGGTGCCTCTGCACTGGAAGCCGAGTTAAATGAATACCAACCCATATACAACCAAACTTTCAGAGCTTTGATGGGGAAAAAACTGGGCCTGGATTTACTTGATGAAGAATTTTCCAACCTTGTGGGTCGCTTGTTTCAGATCCTGAGTGAGAACCCCGCAGATTTTACAAATTTCTTCCGTGGACTCTCCAACTTCCCGGAGGGTTACTGTGATAGCTTGTACAACTACTTCCCGGATAAAAAAGTACTTGACGACTGGCTCTCGCTTTATAGAAGATTATTAGATCGTGAAGATCAAGACAACGATCTACGCGCCCGGAAAATGAATCGAGCCAATCCTAAATTCATTTTACGCAATCATTTATTAGAGCACGCTATCAGTAAAGCAATGAAAGAATCGGATCACAGCGAAATAGATCGCCTGTTCGCATTTGCACAGTCTCCTTTCGATGAACTGCCTGAATGTCTGGCAAAAGACAATTTTGATTCGCAGTTTTATTACGCCGACACACCACAAAAGTTTATCGACTGGCGTTTGAGCTGTTCTGCATAAATAAAGCAATACACTTATTAATAAAACTTTAAAGGATGTTCCCATGATCAAGCTCGATGCCGAAGTCACAGAAATAGCATGCCCCCCCAATCAGGCAGCACAAGCACGAGCTATTTCCGTGTGGGTTCCCGATACGGAAGAACATATTGAATTCACCCTCAAACTTGAAGATTTTCAATCTTTGGGAATTTCAGAGGGCGACAACATTACCATCAAGATTGAAAAAAAGTTTGACATCGATGCTCTCGCAAGAGACTTGATGAACAAGTCTAAATAATAATCACCCCCCAATTTGTTCCGCAATCATCGCACTCAGCAGGCCATGAATGATTTAAAAAAACTCGGGGAATTTGGTTTCATCGGCAATATCCAGAAGCAATTGAAAGCCCGTTCTCCTCATGTATTGACTGGAATTGGTGATGATTGCGCCGTCCTGTCTCCTTCCGGAAAAAAGCAACTGATCGTCACTACCGATGCCCTGATCGAAGGCGTGCATTTCGATCTCGCCTGGACTTCTCCTTCCGCTCTGGGAGAAAAGGCCATAGCGGTCAACGTCAGCGATATATCCGCAATGGGGGGGGAACCCACCGCCGCTCTGATTTCTTTAGGTATCCCAGCCAAACTGCCTTTGAAATTCTTGCAACAATTTTATAAGGGAATCGATTCTGCCTGCAAGCAATACAACATTGAGCTTTGCGGAGGCGATACGGTTGCCTCTAAAAAGGACTTATTTATCAACATTGTCCTGTTAGGACAAACAAACGCATCACGGACCTTTTACCGAACGGGTGCGCAAACGGGTGATCTGATTTATGTAACAGGAACTCTTGGCGATTCAGCACTAGGCCTTAAGCTATTAAAGTCCCGGCGAAAGAAGTGGAATGCGAAAGAATCCGATCTCAAATTTTTAATTAAAAAACATCTGCAACCCACCGCACGACTCAAAGAATCGAGAGTCCTGGCACTGTCTGCATTAAAAATCACCGCAATGATTGATGTCAGTGATGGCTTGGTCCAGGACCTCCATCACATCTGCCAATCTTCCAAAGTAGGAGCTGTACTGAATTTGCAAAGCCTGCCACGGTCCAAAGCTTTCCAGCGCGTATCCAGCTTTAACAAATTGAATGCAAACGAGCTGGCGTTCCATGGTGGAGAAGATTATGAATTGGTATTTACTTTGCCCCCCCAAGATGCTAAAAAGATGGAAAAACTGTTTCAGAAATCTCAAATCTCCCTCATAGGGGAGATACTGCCCACGCCAGATTCTATATTTATCAAGGAAGCGGATGGGAAACTGAAACCCGTTAAAAAGTTGCAGGGCTACCAACATTTTTAATTCAATCGGGTTTAAAGTTAAAAGTTTCAAACCGTAACCAGACATCTTAATTGATATCTTTATAAAGGAATTTGGCTTTTGCCAAACTTTCCAAATACCTCGGTTCACCGAGGGAACCGTGCCCATAAGGAACCCAATTAAATTTTGGACGACTCAATAATACCTCGCTCCATCCTCCTCGTAATGCTCCTCTTCGGTTCGGCGTTTTTCTCTGCTTGCGAAGCGGCTTTTTTTTCTTTAAGCCGAGTTCAACTCAACGAATTGAAAGAAAAAATGGGTCGAAGAGGCCGACGAGTTCATCATTTGATGGAAAAACCCCGCGAGCTACTCATTACCATTTACATTGGCAATGAATTGGTAAACATCGCCTCTTCTGTCGTCGTCACTTCCATATCCCTTTCTCTGTTGGGCAATGTTGGAATCAGCCTGGCCATTGGCGTCGGGACCTTTCTTTTGCTGATCTTTGGCGAAGTCATTCCCAAAAGTCTTTCCTTGCAGTCTGCATCCGGCTACGCCCTTTGGGCCTCGACGCCTTTAAAAATATTTTCCAATGCCGTCCAACCGGTACGACGTTTTTTCATGCAAATTGCAGAGCGAATGATCTCCTCCATTGGCCTGGGTTCCCTGAACGTGAGAGATTCCGCCATAACGGATGAAGAATTCAAGGCCATGGTTCAGGTCGGTGAAGGTGAAGGCGTCATCGACGCAGAAGAAAGCACAATGATCCACAACGTCATAGCCTTTGGCGAAACTAGTGCAGGCGATGTGATGACCCCTCAAATTGATATGTTCTCTCTGAATATCGGCGACACCTACCAGGATATTCTGCCCAAAATTGTTCAGAATTTTTTCTCGCGCGTTCCCGTATTCGATATCGATGGAGAAACTGTGATAGGCATTCTCTATACCAAAGACCTGAATCGATTCAAACAGCTACCTCCAGATAAATTTAATTTGAAAGGGATTCTTCACCCCCCTTATTCCGTACCCGCATCGAAGAAAATCAAGGAACTTCTGGAAGAATTCAGAAAAATAAAACAACACATGGCAATTGTTCTCGACGAATATGGAAGCGTGTCCGGGCTGGTCACACTGGAAGACCTTGCCGAAGAGCTGGTCGGGGAAATTGACAGTGAAATGCGCAATGAGGAAGCCCCTTTGGTTAAAATGAAGGAAAATAGTTATCGCCTGGCGGGAGCCCTTCCCATCTCAGATTTCAATGACTATTTTGAAGAAAATTTACCGGAAAATGATCACGATAGCGTAGGCGGTTTGGTCTTTGGGCTTTTTGGCCGTGTGCCCCGTTCGGGAGAAACCATCTCTTTGGATTCCTATGAGTTTCGGGTCGAAAAAATGAGAGGACCACGCATCCTCAACCTGCATTTGACGGTGTCAAAAAAATCTGTCGAATCAATGAAAGAAGAATCCGAGCCCGCATGACCATGGAACTCTTTCCAACAATAGCCATCATTATCATTTTCGTACTCGTGGAGGCGTTTTTCTCCGGTTGCGAAATCGCCATGATTTCCGTAAATCGTGTCCGCGCCAAACAAAAGGCCGACGCGGGGGATCCTCAGGCCCAAAATCTGATCAATCTGCTCAATAATCCCGAAGTATTATTTGCCACCACATCCCTTGGCACCAATCTGGCGGTCGTCACCAGCACTGCGGTTTTCACTTCTTACATGGTTTTTACATTTGGTGAATCGGGAGATTGGCTGGCGATGCTGTTCATCTCCCCAATCATTTTATTTGCCGGTGAAATCGTTCCAAAAATCATATTCCAGAATCGGGCAGACACCCTCAGCCCAATTCTTGCGGCTCCTTTAATTTTCTTTAGCAAAGTATTTTCACCGATAATTTCATGGACCTGTAAAGCCACACGAAGCGTTTCACGCGGTGTGTTGGGCAAAAATGCCGAAAACGGCAAAACTTACAGCCGGGATCAAATTCGGGAAATCTTGAGTCTGGATTCCCAAACCATCCACCTCGGTCCAACTGAGCGAAAGATGATTCACCGTATTTTTAATTTTGGTGACATCACTGTGGAACAATGCATGACACCCCTTGTTCAAATAGATGCCGTTCACGACAGCATCACCTTGCAAGAATTGCATCAAGTTGCCATCGATTCCGGTTATTCCCGCCTCCCGGTATTTCATCAGAATATGCATAACATAATAGGCTTGCTCAACATATTTGACCTGCTCGACAGTCCCATAGATTCCAGCCCAATCACACCACTGGTCCGACCCGTTCATTATGTGCCGCAAAACAAGAAAATAGACGATCTTCTCAAAGAACTTCAAACACGCGGTTTGCACATGGCCATCGTCGTTGATGAATACGGTGGGTGTATCGGGCTGGCAACGGTAGAAGATTTATTAGAGGAAATTTTAGGTGAGATTGAAGATGAATTTGACAAACCTGAAAAACAATACGAGAACTATTCGGATGGTGATTATCTGATCGAAGCAGGAATGGAAATCAGTGCGATCAACGATACTTTGCATCTCGACCTTCCCATTGACGAAAACTACGAAACACTGGGTGGGCTCATCATTCATCACCTCGAAAAAATTCCAACAGCGGGTCAACAAATAACTGTCGATGGCTATCGACTCACCGTCAAGGAAGCCAATAAAAGAAGGGTGATATCAGTGATCGTCCGGCCTCTTTCTGAAGAGGAAGAAGACGCTGAAGACGAAGATGAACACTAGAAACCAATCGCCCAACGCAACATTCAAAAACAAAATCCCCTATTTCAGCCCGCGCAATTTCTCCAGGGTCTCATAAGCTTTTTGTATCTCCAAAAATTTTGCATGTCCCAATTCCGGAGAAAGACCTGTATCGTGTTGCGCGCGGTCGGGATGAAAACGCGCGACCATCTTCCTGTAAGCGATTTTGAGATCTTCATCACTCACCGTTGAAGGCACCTCCAAAATCGAGTACGGTGTCTTCAAAACAGAGAGAGAGTATTTCTTCCGAATCTTGTCATGAGTCTCATAAGACACTCCCAGCAACTGAGAAAGTTCGAAGATGAGCTTTTGTGCGTCATCGTCAAGCCGATTTCCCATAATCGCTGTCTGGTAAGACAACGCCAGAGGCAAGGAAAGATAAAGGTTGTTTGAAGCCTTTTTGTAGTCTGCAACAATCGGTGCGAGATCCGGTCGAACCGATCGAACCTTCTTTGAAATTTCATCCACAAAAGACAAATCATCCGATGAATAGTTCAGGTTCTTCGTGAAGAATTGTTTGACGACTCGAATTTCAGCAGACCCTGCGCCATTGACAACTCGAAAAATAATCGCAACGAGACTGGCGACAAAAATTTCCCGATTTTCAAGACCCGGAAGCATTTTATCCAGACGCTTTGCAAAAGCCTTGGACAGCAAATGTTGTGCCGCCCCTCCAAACAAGGCCCCTAAAGGCCCTCCCCTTAGAAATCCCAAACCAACGCCCCACCACCATCCCATAAAATTAACCCCATCAAAAAAAATAATTTTACTACATCCATTTAAAATTGAATTATGATACCGTTCCAGTCCTAAAAGGATCAAGCCTTTTGAAAAAATAACACATGACGGAGTATTCCATGATAAAACACATTGTCTTATTCAAACTGACAGAAAAAAATCCTGAGAATATTGAGAAAGCAGTACGATCTCTGAAAAGTCTGGATGGAAATATTGAAACATTAAAATACTTGGAAATCGGTATCGATTACAAAGGATCGGACCGCAGTTACGATCTCTCACTCACCGCACATTTTGACCATCGAGAAGGATTGGAAATATACGCTACACATAAAAATCATTTGCCAGTGGTCGATGTCATGCGTTCATTATGCCAGAGTTCCATCGTTGTTGATTATGAATGCTGAGAAATTATTACACATATAAAGAAAAATCATCGGATTGCCCACTCAGAATAAATCTGCTATCGAAAGAGAATTCATTTTTTCCTCTGTCAATATCAGGCTTCAGCTTTGTGCTTCCATGGCATCCTTATAAATACCTTGACAAAACAGCCTTTTTCACCTAAAAAGAGGGTTCCGTTCAATTCTTCAAAGACGTGCTAAGTTACCATTATCAATACAAAAGCAACGGAATTTTAATGGAATTTACAGAAGTAATCTCAGAATTTAAAGACGGTCTGGCGAAAGTCGAAAAGGCCATCAAGGTCAACTACAGATCCGACGTTCCCTTGATCCCCGGCATGACAGGGCACCTGATGAACGGTGGCGGGAAGCGAATCCGACCGCTCCTGCTAATGCTCTGCGCACAACTGGGAGGACGCGCCGTAGACGAGGAAGTTGCAAACCACGGTTGTGTGGTTGAATACATCCATGCCGCTACCTTACTGCATGACGACGTAGTGGACGAAACCACCGTACGACGCGGTCAGGAAACCGTCAATTCAAAATGGGGAAGCGACGCCAGCATCCTCGTTGGAGATTACCTCCTGTCTCGGGCCATTCTTCTACTGGCAGAGAACAACAACGCAAAAATCATTCAAGCCGTTGCAGGTGCGGCAAAAATCCTCGTTGAAGGCGGCATTAAAGAATACTCTCATGCCCGCAAAATCACGGTCAGTGAGGAACACTGTCTCGATGTCATCTACAGGAAAACATCCTCTATTATCACTGCAAGTTGCGAAGTTGGAATGTTGCTGGCTGGTGGTAACGAAACACAGATCAAAGCGGTGGTCGATTTTGGAAACCACTTTGGGATGGCGTTTCAGTTGATGGACGATGCTCTCGATTATGACGGCGACAAATCAATCCTTGGCAAACCACCGGGAACCGATTTCAAAGAAGGCCATGTCACGCTACCGCTTCTGCATCTCTATAATAATGGATCAGGACGATTGCGAAGCGAGATCAAAGGGTTTATCAAAAACGAGAATGTCACTGCTCAGGATTTCGAATACATTCTGGAGCAAATGCGGAGAACACGTTCTATCGAATACACTCAAGAGCTTGCCCGAGATTATATGAGCAAGGCACAAGCCGCTCTCAAAACGACAGAATTCCCGGCACCTCGTTATGTAGAACACCTTCTCTCCACCGCCACTTACATCGTCGAACGTCACCTGCCCGCAAAATCCTGTTCTTGATATTGAGGGTGTGCGGAACTGACAGGATGCACCGATTCATTTATCATTAGCACGCAATGCAGGTAGTAAAAACTCCTAACCTTGTTGCATGAAAATTCCAGTCAGGGCAACATGTCCTCCAATCCTTATACAGAGCTGGCACGAAACGCACTGGCCCATTACCTTGAAACAGGCCAACCGCTTGCAGAACCCTCAATTCCCCTCCCTGATCCATTCCAAATAAAAAGAGGCACCTTTGTTTCCATTAAAAAAGGCAACGAACTGAGAGGATGCATCGGCACCTTGACCCCCTGTCACAAAAACCTTTGGCAAGAAATCGTGCATAACGCCATCAAAGCAGGATCAGCCGATCCTCGCTTTCCCAGTGTGAATTCCACCGAACTGCCCCATTTGAATTTCTCCGTAGATATTTTGAGTCCGTTGGAGCAAGTGGATGATGTTTCACAACTGGACTGCAAACGCTACGGTCTCGTCCTCAAATGCGGACAGCGACAAGGTGTGCTGCTACCCAATCTGGACGGCGTGCCCAGCGTTGACGAACAAATCAAAATCTGTTTGTCCAAAGGAAAGATTGGCAGAAAAGAAAACTATACGATGTACCGCTTTGAAGTCGAACGCCAAAAATAGAAAAGGAAAGCACTGCAATGAGCATCAAAATATATTACAACGGAAAATGCAGTAAATGCCGTGACGCCCTCGCACTTATAAAAGCAAGCGGTCAAGAACCGGAAATTGTGGAGTACCTGAAAGACGTTCCCAGCCCGGACGAGCTATCCGATCTGCTCAACCGCATGGGATTGGAACCGCGTCAGGCCATGCGCCCCGATGAAGACATCTACAAATCGCTGAATCTGGATGACCCGTCCCTCAGCAGAGAGCAACTCATCACCGCCATGACAGAAAATCCCATACTCATCCAGAGGCCCATCGTCGTCACCCCAAAAGGCACCGCGATCTGCCGCCCTGCAGAAGACGTCAAAAAACTGCTTTGACTCTCATTTTTTAATAAATTTTCCAATCACAAACTTTTCCAGATGGCGGTGGGTGAAAGGGAGCCCATCCTCAATCCGCCCATTCTGAGTCCGGTCAAGAGGTCGAGCGAAGGAAGCATAAAGGTGGATCCTGTGATGGGTTGACCCCATTTCAAGTCGCGGGCGCAATCCTGAAACACAAAGGGATTGGAACTGAACTGGATGGAACATCGCTCGGAGACTTCGGGATTTTCCAAAAGATGATCCAGTGTTATTGGGCTTCCGGGGCTGCCAACCTTTTCAGGCTCCCCTTGCCAGCGTCGGATGTAAGCAAAACTGCTTTGTTCCAATTCCGGATTTCTATTCCCCAGAAAAATTTCTTTTTCATCCACTCTCACAGTATCTTGCACAGTACAAACTGTTCCCTCAATTTGCTCACTGGATTCGGTCATTGATTGAGTGTACTCTACAACGTTCTTCGCCAACTCTCGATTGAACTCGGAGGAATCCGATGAAAAGTACAACAGAAAATCTCCGCCAGTGTAGGGAGCTTCATTCGTCGGCTTTAAAGCACGAAATGCGGTGCTGTAGCTGTCCAACAGGATGAGGCTCCACAACTGTGGTCCAAATCCAACCATCGCTTTCAGTTGCGCTTCCGGGCGTTTTGAGCTCACCTCACTGCAGAGTTGTGGTGTCATCGCCCCTATTTTGGCAATGCTCATGGCAGTGAGTGGCATGTCTTCTATTGTAAGAATAAGGAGTAACCTGTGCTTGCCAAGAGAATTGAGGATGCCTGTTTGAGCTTGCGACATGGGAATAGATGTTGGAGGTTAAAATAAAAAACCCCTCCCCCGGCAAACCGGAGAAGGGGCTTCTATTATTTCACCGTTAGCTGATGTAAACGCATTGGCTAGCGGCTGTTCGTGTGTCCATATTTTTACCACGGTTGGTGTGATCGTCGATTTCGGCGGCACACCCGATCATCCTGCCGAAAAGGAAGGTCGAGAAACTTGCGGTCTCGATATCTCTCTCGTCCAGTTTTCCGGCTTTGTATTCTTTCCAAACCATCTTCAGCAAAATGACCGCAATAACCGCGTCGATGTTGACGCAGTATATGTCTTTGCTGACTTTGGCTTTGAACAAACCGTTCACCAGTTGGTGATAATAATCGAGGAAAACGTTGTTCAGTCCCTTCTCCTCAAACAATTTGTTAACGAATACTTCGCGCGGATCGTAGTTGACTTCCTTCCCTTTAAATATGGGATGGTTGACACAGGGAATCTTGTCAAATGCCAGGTTACCGATCGCTTTTTGTTTGGCCTTGTATGCGCCGTACTCTTTCGCACAAGTCAAAGCCATCTCTTCAAGATCCAAACCATGATTTTTGTCAGCAGCATCTGTCAGGTTGGTATCTTTGAATTGCTTGATCAAAAATGCCGCCGCTTCGTAACCGTTGCCACCATGTGCGAAGCCGGTATGCGTCAAGAATCCAATGAACGCCTTGTTGACTTGTACGCGTTCGGGTTGTTCGGGACCGTCCGCACTCACTGCGCCTTTGGAGCCTTGAGCAGAAATGGTTCCCGGACCGTTAGTGATGATGAGACCCAACAAAACCTGAAACTCGTACAATTCATTATCGCTCGGCTCTCTGCCCATCAAGGCCAGAAATGCGGTTCTTGTGAAGCTGAATTCAGTGATCAGTTTCTTCAATTCAACGCCACAAAAGGTGCTATCCGTTTGCGATGCGGCGGGAGCAGTGATACCCACCAGGGTGCTGTAGATTCGTGAATACCAGGGCAAACGAACCAGCGTGTCTTTGGAAATTTTCTTCCCTTTCAAGCTCGCCCAACCCAGCGTCATCCAGGTAGCCGCCATCAGTGCATCCAGTGTCAACGACTTGCCTTGTTTTTTTGCAAGATCCTGAAGGAAGCTGACGAACACGGATTTACCGGCAGAGTTCATTATCTCAGCCCAACCTGTCGCGCATCCATTTTCCTCGTCCGCCAAAAATGCAGACGCCTGCTCAACACCTTTGTCAATCAGATGCGAGTAGTCGAAGTCTTCACAAGGATCGGTCATTTTTTCATATTGAAAAATATCCAACAATGCTTGTGATGCCTGCATCGCTTTTTCAGCAACCTTTTTACCCACAACGGAGAGTGCTCCTGCGGCTACCGTATTGGGAGAATTGCCATTGGCGCGAGAAGCTTCAGCCACTGCGAGAGTCGCTTGGTCGTGTTGGCTGACATATCCGTTCAATGCCAGATTCGCGATCTTTTCACCATATTCGCAAGGATACTGACGTACCAATGCAAAAACGAGGTTGGCTTCAAATGTGTGTGTCGACGCATCCAAAATGGAAGTATTATGAATACGGGAAACTTGCGTTTTCGGATCCATCATCGAAGCACCACTGGCATCCTTCAAGGTTTCGCGACGGAACTGGGCACCTACATGTTTTTCCAACGCCGCAATCTGCTCGTTGTAGGGAGCGATCGCCTCTTCCGATTGGATGTCCAACTCTGCCGGGAGTTCTACACCCTGATTGTTCGCAAACCAACACTTGAGGTCCAGATTTCCTTTGGGAGCGAAGTCTGGTTCTTGTCCATTGAGCTTCATAACCGCAGTCAAAGCCGCCGGGATATGTGCGATGTTGGTGACAAGCGCGCCCTTCTTGGAGAATATGGGTTTCTCCGGGGTATAAATATCCTCGACACCAAAATAGTCCATGAACCAACGCTCTTTTGCAAATGCATCGTCACCAGAACCCGCCAAAGAACCGGCATGACCGCACGCTTTTGTCAGGCGAGCTTTCCAACGACCCACCACACAAGCGACTATGGGTTTATCGGAAGTCAAACCATATTCATAGTATCCACCGGGTTCGCTATACAAAACGGCCGCTTTGGAACGATCATCGTTTCCAAACGCATGCAGAAATTCCTGCGGTCCGTACTGGATATAAACGTCTTTACCGCTGGAAACGGATGTCGTTGTTCCCCATCCCCCCGTTGCCAGGTAAACGGCGATCGTCGTGGTAAAGTTGCCCGAGTTTGAAAAAAGCGCAACCGAACCTTTGATGAGTGACTCTTCAGGAGCATTGCCACCCAAAGCTCCGCCGATGCGGACATGGTTCCATGAATCCGCCAGGCCCAGACAATTGCCGCCAAACAGATCGACCCCATTGGTCTGGCAGATAGCACGCATGATGCGCGAATCTTTAACGGAGACCTTTTCCGTCAAAACAATTACCTTTTTTAGATTGGGGTTGTGTCGAACCGCTTCCGCAACACCGTCTTTTACACCGGAAGGAGGCAAGTACACAATGACCGTATTGAATTTATGGCCAGCTTCGCAACCTTCTTTGATCGAATTGTAAACCGGGATGTTACCGATTTTTGTGGGCAAAAATTTTCCCGATTTTCCGGGACCCGTTCCAAACACAACATTCCCACCTGAATATTCATGGCTGATGGGGGTTACTGTGGAACTTTCATTTCCTAAAATATTTAAAACGACGACGCGGTCGTCTTTAGTTGCTAGCTGATCCAACGAATTGATTCCTACATAGTAGGGGAATTCCTTGATGCCTTCCTTATGCATTATTTCAGTCTCCCTGAATGGATATTACGATTCTGTTTCTGATAACTAGATATTCATCTTCCCTTTAATCACTTCGGCTCCGCCATTTTTCATCCAATTATTCACTTTCATGGTGTAATTGACGACTTCTGACATGGCACTGTCAAAACCGAAGAAACGATAAGGCAAGCCTAGCTGATCCAGGGTGTCGCGAAAATAGGACATGCCTCTGATCACGTTCGGTCCACCTCGGCCAACCACAACGAACAAAGGTTTCGGCCCGTGCTCTTGAAAATATGTTCTCAATGCGTCTGCAATTGCGCGGAAAGTTTCATAAATATCCGTATTATTCGCCTTACCACCGATGACAAACAGGACGTTGGATTGTCCCAACCAGTGATTGAAAGTGATTCGGGAAATCTCATTCATCTTTTCATAAGGTGGATTGCCACCAAAGTCAGATGAAATCGTCGCACTCTCGCCCAAAAGTTCCGTCACCATCGCATTTGCTCCACCACCAAAAGTTGGGGCAGTCACGTCGCCATTTTCGTTGATAACAAAAACGTCACTCTGGCCCTGATAGGTTCGCAATTGGTTGATCTCTTGCTCAAACTCAGAATAATCCGACGCAAAAATATGAGACGGAAGGTTCAGACGCTTCCAAGCCGGATCGTCAATATCGAAAGCACATTTGAAGTCACAGGCAACTGGAGTCAAACGTTTGCCCTTCATCATGCGAATCGGATTCAACTCCAGCATGGTCATTCCATAGTTATTGAACAAATCCCAAAGCTTCGGCAAGTTTTGTACCAGCGGGCTGATGATCTCGCTTGGAGCACCCAGACTCATCAAAGCATTGGAGACATGAAAGGCTTTCAATCCAGTCAATGGATCGAAAGGGACTTCAATGATTTTATCTTTGTCCAGCTCCTCGATATCCACACCACCGTGATGCGTGATGGTCATCGTCGGGGCTCGATATTTGGTATTGTCCGCGATCGAAAAATAGACCTCATAATCTGCAGGAACACCGCCTTCATAAGTAACACCATCAGACTTATTGATGGAATCACCTACTTTATGTTCAGCAAAGTAAAGACGTTCTTTTTCCTTCAATGCATCTGTGATGTTGTTCACACGACCCAATAACCCAGCCTTGCCTTTTTTACCAACACCGCCTTTGAAAACAGGTTTGATAAAAACCTGACCATGGCGTTTGATCATGTCTTTGATTTCATCAACACTGAGTTCTGGTCCACGTACTTCTGAATGCGGGAACTCCACAAGGTCCAGCAATTTCCTTCCCCAAAGCATACCCGTAATTTGCATAACCCTCTCTTATCCTCCAAGCTGTTTAAAGAAAATAAAGGCAAATAGATCAATGGAGCCAATCCGAAGCAAAGAAAATGCCTCTCCTACTCCAAAATAAAACATAGTTCGAATAAAAAACCCCCATTCTAAAGAATTTACAGCCCATGTCAAACCTAAAAGAAGAAGATTCACAAGAATTATCATCGTTCAAAGCATTCATTATCATTTCAATGAATTTCAATCGTTCTAAGATTTTTCGCCTCCAGGACCACAACCGTTTCTAACCCCGTCTATAAAAAAACAGCCTCAGTTTAAAAATCAAAATTACTTATTTTTAAATGTAATTGATGTGAAAAACATTTTAGAGCTCCAGATACGGGAATCCCGAAAGCAAATTTTCACGCACAAAATCCTCAATCCAATAAATAAAAATTGACCAACGACTCCTTGAAAATATTATTGCCCACGCAATTCTGAGAATTCCGATAGGTGAAAAAACAGGGGAATATTATTCTAAAACCATTAAATTTTATTTTTTTTACTTTTAGCACCAAAATTGCAATAAATTCCTTGCTTTTTTCTAATTTGACTGGTATTTTCTTTGATTTATTTATTATGGGAGTAATAGTATTACCAGTTGGGTCTACTTTTTCTTACAGAAATCGATCACTTTAGATTATAAGTGCATCTCTTGGGGGGGCGACCATGGCGAATACAAAAAAAAAGGTAGCAACTAAAAAAAATCCTGGGAAAGCCCCTGAAAAGGCAACAAAAAAGAAAGTCAATTTGAAAAAATCTAATCTTTCATCCACTAAGAAAGCTGGCGTTGCAAAAGTCTCCAAAAAAGAAGTACCCAAAAAGGTTTCCGCTACTTCCCAAAAACGGGTAGATAAAAAAAAGAGTATTGCAAAAGCTTCCCCAAAAGCGGCATCCAAAAAGATTTCTGCTACTTCCCCAAAACCGGCAAATAAAAAAAAGAGTGTCGCAAAAATTTCCCAAAAAACGGTAACGAAAAAGGTTTCTGCCACTTCCCCAAAACCGGCAAATAAAAAAAAGAGTGCCGCAAAAATTTCCAAAAAAACGGTAACGAAAAAGGTTTCTAAAGTGTCACCCAAATCCTCTCCAAAAAAGAAGACTCCTGTAGCAAAAACCAAGTCCACTCCTGCAAAGAGAACAGTCATCGCCAGGGAAGAGGTCGTGGAGCAGAAAAAAAGTCCGTCCACAAACGCTTTGTCCGATCCTTTAATAAAAAAAATAAAGGAAAATCTGGTCAGTTCGAGAGAAGAGCTTCTTAGAATTATCCACTCCTCCCAGAATATGGAAAGAGATATAGGTGATCTCACATTCAGCAATGAGATCGACTTGGCATCTAGTCTGGAAGGAAGGGAAATGATGTTTCAGTTGACCAGCAGAGACCGCAATGGTTTGAAGTTGATCGACGATGCTTTGATTAAAATTAAGGAGGGGACTTACGGTTATTGTGAATCCTGCGAAAAGAAAATCAGTTCCAAACGTTTGCAAATCCTTCCGCTAAGCCCGCTTTGCATTGAATGCCAAACAACGGCTGAAAACAACGGTTGAGCTTCCTCTTCTACAAAAAGTAACGGTTCAGAACTCACCACCGAATAGGAAACCGTTGATCGGGGGGGGGGCAATGTACTCCTACAATAATCTCTGGTTATGAGAGTCTCTCTTCACTGACCGCAACACTTCTTGTATTTTTTGCCACTGCCACACGAACAGGGGTCGTTCCGCCCTACTTTCATTTCATCTCTTTTCACCGGTTCCGGCGTTTCTTCAATCACTTCATCACCACGATGTTCCACTACCTTAGGCTCTTTATGTTCGAGCTCTTTAATGGAGTGACTTTCTTCGGGATGACTTTCTTCAAAGCTGTATTGAGCTTTGAAAAGAAATTCGACACATTCTTCCTGAATCAGGTTCATCATCTCAGCAAACATGGCGAACCCTTCTTTCTTATACTCGGTCAGAGGATTCTTCTGAGCGTAACCACGAAGTCCAATGCCCTCTTTCATGTGGTCCATTCCCAACAGATGGTCTTTCCATAATTTGTCGAGAACTTGAAGCATGACCATCTTTTCCAAATTTCTAATCGCTTCAGGTCGGATATCTTCGACTTTATGATTGTAAACCCGCACCAGTTCGTCAAAAATAGCTGTCGTCAATTTTGTTTTGTCGCAATGCTCCAGCGGTAAAGTAATATTTTCATTGATGATGATTTCTTCATCGCTTGGCTTTTCTACTCCGATACCAAACATTCGGAAAAGAAACTCATTCAATTCCTCTATATTCCATTCTTCTGGATAAACAGAGTCCGGCGCAATTTCTTCGATTCGATTTATCAGAACCTCTTCTGCCATTTCCATCAGCAGTTCATTTTGATTCTCACCCAACAGGATGTCTTTTCGCAAGGAATACAAAACCTCACGTTGTTTGTTCATGACATCGTCGTACTCAAGGAGATGTTTGCGGCTGTCAAAATGATGGGCTTCTACTTTTTTCTGTGCATTGGCCACCGCCCGACTGATCATAGTGTGTTCGATTGGCTGTCCATTTTCCAAGCCCAACTTTTGCATGAGACCGGAAATTTTTTCGGAACCAAAAATCCGCATGAGGTCATCATCCAGCGACAAGTAAAAGCGGGAGGAACCTTTGTCTCCCTGCCTACCCGAACGACCGCGCAACTGGTTGTCGATTCGCCGACTTTCATGGCGCTCTGTTCCCAGAATATGCAATCCACCCAGAGCAGGAACCGTTTCCCCTAAAACAATATCCGTTCCTCTACCTGCCATATTGGTCGCAATCGTCACGGCACCCTCTTGACCCGCCTGGGCAATGATTTCGGCTTCCTGAGCATGACGTTTGGCATTCAACACATTGTGCTTGATACCAAAACGCGTCAATACTTTGCTCAATGCTTCGGACTTTTCAATTGAAATTGTTCCGACCAAAACCGGGCGTCCGATTTTATTGAGTTCACGAACCTCCTCAACCACGGCATCAAATTTTTCTTTTTCTGTACCGTAAATCACATCGGGGTAATCTTCTCTCACCATCGGTTTATTGGTGGGGATAACGACCACTTCCAAACCGTAAATGGAATGAAATTCACTGGCTTCTGTATCCGCTGTTCCCGTCATTCCTGCAAGCTTGTCGTACATACGGAAATAATTCTGAAAGGTGATCGTCGCCAGGGTTTGATTTTCGTTTTCAATCGTCACACCTTCTTTAGCTTCCAGAGCTTGATGGAGTCCGTCGCCATAACGTCGCCCCGTCATCATGCGTCCGGTGAATTCATCGATAATGACAACCTGCCCCTCGTCATTCACAACATAATCCACTTCGTTCTTGTACATGGTGTGCGCCCTTAGAGCCTGGGAAACACAGTGCAGAATTTCAATATTTTTAGGGTCGTAGAGGTTCTCAATTCCTAATATTTTTTCAACATCAGCGATACCCACTTCTGTGAGAGCCGCGGTCTTTGTTTTTTCTTCAACCGTGTAATGTTTTTCTTTCTTCAGATGAGGAATGACTTTATTTGCTTCTGCATATTTGGTTGTAGATTCTTCAGCAAGACCGGATATGATGAGAGGCGTTCTCGACTCGTCGATCAAAATGCTGTCCACTTCATCCACAATCGCAAAGTTCAACTCGCGTTGAGCAAACTGACGGGCATCGTACTTCATGTTATCCCGCAGATAATCGAAACCAAGTTCGTTATTGGTAGCATAGGTGACATCGCAATGGTAGGCCGCCCTACGCTCTATATCATTTAAACTGTGGCGCACCACACCCACCGACAAGCCCATATATGTATAGAGTTTTCCCATCCACTCCGCATCACGCTGGGCCAGATATTCATTGACCGTAACAACATGAACACCCTTACCGGTCAAGGCATTCAAATAAACAGGTAACGTCGCAACCAGAGTTTTACCTTCTCCGGTTTTCATTTCGGAAATCTTTCCCTCATGGAGAACCAAACCACCTATCAGCTGAACATCAAAATGCCTCATGCCCAACGAACGCACCCCGGCTTCACGCACCACAGCAAAAGCCTCGGGTAAGATTTCATCCAGAGTCGCACCTTGACTCAAACGTTCCTTAAACTCAATTGTTTTGGCTTTCAAAGCATCGTCGTCAAGTTTCACAATGCTTTCTTCCAACGCATTGATTCGGTCAACCATTTGACGGTATCGTCTCAATTCTCTTTCATTGCGCGTACCAAATATCTTTGAAATAAATCCTAACGCCATAATTTCGGTATCTTTAAGATAGTAAAAAAGCTGTTATAAATTCTATTCGGTAACTGACCAATTTCCGTCAGAACCGCAAATTTCAACACAGAAAACAAGAAGAACTGCCCAGCAAACAACTGAATAAAAGAATAGAGGGAGGAGCGAAAAAATAGGCAGGGTTTGCATTTTCCTAAAAGCCCCAAGCTCCTGACTCAGGGCCTAAACATTTGAGCTGTGAAAACGGCCGGGATCAACCGGCTCTCTCAGAAAAAACAACAATCTTTAAATTTTCTCTTCAAATCATTCTTCGAAAATATATTTATTGGGGTTCACCGGAACTCCATGAAGCAAAACCTCATAGTGCAGATGAGGCCCAGTGCTCCTGCCTGTATTGCCTACTTCAGCAACAACCTGCCCTCTCTTTACCCGGTCCCCTACCTTGACCAAATGCTTTGAGTTATGTCCGTATCGCGTTACCAACCCGTAACCGTGATCGACTTCCACCACCTTGCCATAGCCATAACCACGCCCCGAAACAACCACCACACCATCGGCTGTAGAACGAACAGGAGAGCCAAGCCGAGCTGCAATATCAATCCCTTCGTGCCTCTCTCTCAAACCAGTGAACGGAGATTTTCGGAATCCGAAACCAGAAGTCACCCAACCACGTAGAGGCCAAACAGATGGCGTCGAAGACAACAGTGAGGTCTGGCTTTTGAAATATTCATCCAACTGTTGAAAACTTACCGCTTGCACCTTGGTTTGATTGGTCAATGTCTCCAGACTAAAAGATATCTTCTCTGCTAAATTTTTAGCATCCTGTTCCAGTGAAGTGGAAAAACTGGATCCATCGAGTCCATAAGAACCACCGACCCCCCAACTCTTATCTTCTGTATTCACAGAATCTTCAAGAGCAGTGATCATTCTCAGTTTCTTTTCAAAACGCTCCAGACGGGCAACTTCGTCCTCAATGCCCCTCACTTGCTTTGAAAACTTTTCTACCTGTATCTTCTGAAGTTTCGCTTGACGACGTAAGTCCACAAGCTGTTTCTTCTCTGAAGTAAGGGCCTGGTATTTTTTGGAAAAGTACACCGAGGTCCCAACCAGCCCCACTGAAACGATCAAAATAAAAGATAACGCAAATTTAAACAGGCGCTTGGAAACCCGAGCTCTTCTGGGTTCCGCCGCGGTTCCTGGGAAAATCATTAATGTGTAATAATCCTTTTCCACTCAACCTCCGAAATTGGGTAAAACTATACTGATATGCCCGCACAAACTCCGGGCAATATATCTTTAACTCTTTATTTTGTCAATATTTAATTAAGTTTTATGGGTACCAATGCAACGCTTGCAAATCAACTCTGATCTGCCATTATTTTTCTCGATATATTTATTTAATCTTGTCTCTGGCCTGCAGGTGTTGTGGATTAAGACTCAGAACTCTTTGAAAATAAAGCTGTGATGTTTTTATATCCCCTTTTTCTTCGTACAAGAGGCCCAGACTGAATAAAGCCGGGACCAACCCAGACACATAATGAACCTCATTGTAAATTTTTTCCATTTTCAAAAAAGGTTCGATCGCCAAATCAATCTTGTTTTGAGAATAAAGCCTAAACCCTTCTTGTCGCAATTCCCGAGTCAATACTTTGGCAAATCCCAAGGCAACTTCCAACTCTCCCTTTTCAACCTGCTCATTATATTTATCCACAAACAAATCGGGGTGTTTCATTTGCTTGTAGATAAAACGGAGGTTATCAAAAAACAGGGATTCCTCTGGATTGATTCGAATCGCCTCCCAATTTTTTTGGACCGCGGCATCATAAGAACCCCTATCGGCCAACAAAGTACTCCATGCATTCCAGGCCAATGCGTTTTGGGAGTTGATCTTTAAAGATTCATCAAACAATGATTCTGCGGTATCATTTTTACCTTGATACAACGCAGACAAGCCTTGCGCAAATTTCACTTCAGAGGAGTTCGGATATTTTTTTTCCAAATGCAGAAGAATTTGATCGGCCTCATCCAGCCTGTCCACACCTTTGAATGCTTTGACAAATCCACGCAATAGATAGCTGTCGGCACCCTCTTTCTGTACCAATTGAACAAAATCAGGAATCGCATTTTCATATTCCTTTCTTGCCAGTGCCAGAAGTGCGCGATCTTTTTGGGAGAGTGATTGATCCGAGTGATGGGGATTCTCCTCAGCTTTCAGATCTGAAAACGAGAATACAAGAACTTGGAGGCTCGCTATGAAAACTAAAAAAAGTGAGAATTTCCTCCGATGGTGAGGATTCATATCCATAGAAACACGGTTTCAGAAATTGAGAGTTTTTAAAAGGGAACTTCAAAGTCATCTGGAATGGGTGGAGCATCGTCTGGATTTGGAGCATCTTCCCTTGAGCTGACATTATGGAATCGGGTGAATTGGTTTTCAAACCCTAAACGTACATCTCCAATCGGTCCATTTCGTTGTTTGCGTATCAGAACTTCTGCAATACCAACATCTTGCGTTTCTGGATTATAAACTTCATCGCGATAAATAAACATCACCACATCGGCATCCTGCTCGATAGCACCCGACTCTCTCAAGTCCGAAAGCAATGGTCGTTTATCCGTTCGACTTTCGACAGCACGACTCAACTGCGACAAGGCAATGACGGGAATATTCAATTCCTTGGCAAGGGATTTCAATCCGCGGGAGATTTCCGATATTTCCAGTTGCCGGCTTTCCTTACCAGAAGCAGAATGCATGAGTTGCAGGTAATCCACAATGATCAAACCCAAATTTTGCTCTGCCGCCAACCTTCGAGTTCGCGCTCTTATTTCCAGACCGGAAAGCGATCCACTGTCATCAATAAAAATGGGTGCCTGAGAAAGCCGTGCTCCGGCCTGATGCAATTTTGGCCAATCACTTTTAGCAATGTACCCTGTCCGCAATTTATTTGAATCGACGCGCGCCTCGGCGCACAGCATACGATTGACCAATTGTTCTTTCGACATTTCCAGACTGAAAACAACCGAAGGTGCCTGGGCATGGATGGCGGCATGTCGGGCAATGTCCAGGGCAAAACTGGTTTTACCCATACTGGGCCTTCCCGCAAGGATGATCAGATCCGATGGCTGCAAGCCGGAGGTCATATGATCTAAATCCAGAAAGCCGGTAGGAATTCCTGTCACCATACCCGGTTCTTCAGAGAGCTTCTCAGCGTCACGGATATTTGTTTTTACAACATCGGAAACTCTGACAAAATTACGGGTGGTTCTTTTATCCGAAATTTCAAAAATATTTTTCTCGGCCTGATCCAGAATCTGATCAATGCTCTCAAACTCATTGTAACTGTTGGAAACTATTTCAGTCGCCGTTTGAATCAATTCGCGCAGGATTTTTTTATCCTTAACGATTTTGGCATGGTGAGCAATTGCTGATGAGGTAGGTACAAAATCTTCCAGAAAGCTGAGGTATTCCAGACCGCCAACTTCTTCAAAAATTTTTTCTCTACGCAAACCCTCACTGAGGGTGAGGATGTCTATTGACATGTTTTCTTCAAACAGTTTGCGGAGAACGGTGTAAATTTTTTGATGGGAAGACTTGTAGAAATCTTCCGTCGTCAAAGTTTCCAGAGAGCGGGCGAAAGACTCGCTGGACTTCAGGCAAGCACTCAAAACGCTTTGCTCCGCTTCCAAATTATAGGGAGGGAGTTTGTTCTGCGGAATGCTACCTGCGAAATCCGACATTTTAGCCAGGGGATGAAACCGCCTGAATCAGGCGGTCTCCGATGTAGATTCGTTTTCACTATTTTCGGGAGTCGTCTCCGGGGCTTTAGCAGCCGGAGGAGGATTCTCGGCAACAACGGTCACACTGATTTGAGCAATGACTTCAGGATGTAACTTATAGGGAGCTTTGAATTCGCCCAAAGTTCGGATCGGCTCGTCCAGGTGGATTTTTTTACGATCGACCGCAATCCCTTTGCCGTGCAAAAAGTCAGCAATATCCTGAGCCGTCACAGAACCAAACAACTTGCCATGGTCACCAATTTTTTTAGTGATGATACAAACGATTTTAGAAATCTCCAAAGCTCTTTCTTCAGCCCCAACTTTGGCCTTTCGAAGTCGCCCTTGGACAATGCTCTTTTGGTGATTGAACTGCTTTAGATTTTTCGGGGTCGCTTGAATTGCCAAGCCCTGAGGGACCAGATAATTTCGACCGTATCCGTCTTTCACTTCCACTTCATCGCCACAATCGCCGAGACCATCAATATTTTCTTTGAGTAGTAACTTCATGATTACAACTGCTCCTTAATTTATAATAAATAAACCCATCACGTCATTCCGACTGAAAGGGGATCGATCTGAGTTTTCTAAAATCTGCCCAAAGGTCGAAAACCCCTATCCCAATTGTGATCCCGATCAAAATCGGTTGCAACATGATGAGAAAAAATGTGACAAACCAAATCAGGCGGGCAAACTTCCGGGTCTGTAGAAAATGAACGACCACCGCCACGCCCTGTATAAAATATGCGAATAAAACAACAACCAGCAGGTTTGTTCCAACAGACCCCAATCCACCGCCCAAAGCTACAGCAGCACCAGAAACCAGCAGAAACCAAACCATTGACTCGGGCAAATTCCACTCAGAAAACTTCTCCCTGCAAAAGGGAAACAAAACTTCGAGTTTTCCTGCAAAAAACTGCAAAGCAAAATAATTTATCAATGCCATAATCAACGAGCCAACCAATAACAACGAGGGATATATTTCCGAAAAAAGCTTCGCCACGCTACTGAAATTCTTTTCCAGCAGAAGCATATCTTCCGAGCTCCCTTCCTGCGCAGATTTCATAGCGTCTACTGTTATCTGAACTTGAGCTGAAACCTGCTTCTCAATAAACTCAGACACCCCTACATCCTGTTCTGCCAAAAAAACAAACAAAAGCAGAACCGATACAGCGGTCGATCCCAAAGCCGAAAAGAATACGCACCGATCCATCGGTTGACTTTGCCGAATTCCTTCTGCCATGACCCAGGCAAGAACACCGTACTCTGCAAAAAAAACTCTTGCGGGCAAATCTCCCGCAAAAATCAGCAAAAATAAAAAAACCAGCCCAATCAGCACCACACCCTGAGCTCGCCCCCCTCGAACAAAAGTCCAAATGATGGGCAGAGGCATCAACACTCCCAAAACCATCCCCAAAAATGGAACAGTTACAGTCAGTGCCAATATCCCCAGAATGAGGACCAGAGGCAACCCCTGTTCCTTGGGATTAAACGACGGGAACAAAGTTCAGCGTTCAACCGAAAAGGGCAACAATGCAATATTGCGCGCGAGCTTGACGGCTTCTGTCAAACGTCTTTGATGCTTCGCACAATTCCCAGAAATTCGTGAAGGGATGATTTTCCCTCTTTCTGAAATCAAAGGCTTCAATAGTTTAATGTCATAAAAGTCGATCACTTCTACTTTTTCTGCACAAAATCGGCAGATCTTTTGAGCAAAGAAACTTCTTTTTTTTGTATAGGTCATCTTATTTCCTAAGGTGATTATATGAATGTTCGGCCAACAATTTTAAATAAAACCGCACCGAAAATATTATATTTATTTTTAAAAGGGAACGTCGTCGTCCCCGTGCATGCTTGGAGAATCTTGAGACGACGTCTCTCCCCCACCCATGGCTCCGGGACCGTCACCACGACCGCCTAAAAACTGAACCGTGGTGGCTGTGACATCCAGCTTGCTTCTTTTTTGACCGCCATCGGCCTCCCATGTGGAAAAACGCAAATATCCTTCAACAAAGACAGGCCGTCCCTTACTGAGATATTCTGAACAATTTTCGCCCTGCTTCCCCCAGACAGTGATGTCGACAAAACAAACTTCGTCTTTCCATTCATCACCCTGTTTGAATTTGCGGTTGACAGCAATTCCAAAACTTGCCAAGGCTGTGCCACTCGCGGTGTACCTCAACTCGGGATCGCGGGTCAAATTACCCATAAGTAAAACTTTATTAAAACTTGCCATGCAACTAATCCTCTAAATCAGCTATTGTCGCATCATCGTCATCATCATCCGTTGCCGAATCATCATCGTCATCGTCGGAAAGACCCTCAGTTGCATCAACTTCATTTATGCGATTCAAAGCTCGTTCGAGCTCTTTATCCGTTAAGCGGAGGACCAAAAACTTGATGATCGAGTCATTCAGGAAAAAATCCTTTTCCAATTCTACAACTCGAACATTTTCGCAGGTGTGGTAAAAATTCAAATAGATACCAAAACGATTCTTCTTCACACGATATGCGAGTCGCTTTTTGCCCCAGTTCTGAACATTCAAAGTGGAACCACCGTATTTTTTGAAATACTCGCCCACCTTTTCAATCATTGCGTTGACACCCGCATCATCTAGATCGGGCTTTAAAATTAAAACTGTCTGATAAGATCTCAAGATTTGCTCCTCTTGGGTTATAGCCTCAATTCCGGATGAATTGAGGTGAGGGATTGATAAACGTTGCATTCTTCCATAAGATTCGATTTAAATCAAGGATTAAGGCAAACTCTTGCTAAAAACAGCAAATAACTAATCTTTAATGCAATGACATTAGCAACCGGGTCTTTCATATCGTCCCATTGCCCATAACATTTTCCATGTATTTAGTAATCTGCTTGCAGTCTCTATGGCTACGCAACAAGCTAAAACACCACGAAAAAATATAAATATTTGCTAATTTGACAAGTATGTTTTAGTTTCAATTACATTTATTACTTATACAGAATATTAAGGAGGACTGCTCTGAGATGTCACCTGATGAAATAGAAAAAATGTTCCTGGCGAGGGGCAATACGATCATCAAAAATCCTTCTGTTGACCCGCAAATATTGATTGACGATATCTGCTGGAGTACGGCGATTGATGACCCTGAAATCACTCGCGTTTTAGTTTCTATTGGCGGCGCGGATGGGCTACCATACATCCGTACAAAACTGTGCCGAAGTGGCACATCACTCATGACCATTGGTGGGATAGATCAATCTCTTTATTTGTTAAATCACGGGCTCCTAGAAATTTCTACCCTGGATGATGAAAACATTCAAATCAAGGCACAAGAATGGATTGGAGAACGTTTTTTTGCCGATATTTTCAGAGGCAGAACCGCGAATGTGACTTCTGTTGAACGAACACAACTGATTGAAATCAATTCGGCCTTATTCGAAGTGACTCCGAAACTTCAGGTCTGTTTCAAAGATTTAATCATTCAGATCATGGACCGTAAAATCGGTGCTCTCTACCGGCAGTTTGCGGAAATGAAAAAAGGGATGAGTAACACCAGCGGCTAAAAGTTAAAATACTCTAAGGTAACGTTATGTTTGAACGCACCTCATATCCTTGTAACCGAGGCATCTGGTCTGGTGGGAAGCACCCTGACCAATGCATTCCGCATCCAAGCCTACGCCATGCAAAATTGCGATAGAAACGTCCATACCTTCAACTTCACCCATATCAGCAACGTGACTCGGGCTATACTTGTGTTGATGCTCTATTTGTTCGTTGGCCTGCGGGGAAAACCATCCAAGCCGTTACCAAAGGAAGTGTAGTTTGAAGATTCTCCAAGTCATCCACGGCTATCCGATGCGCTATAATGCCGGCTCTGAGGTCTATACGCAGACCCTTTGCCACGCCCTAGCGAAGCACCACAAAGTCCACATCTTCACCCGCGAAGAGGACTCCTTCGCGCCTGACTACCAACTCCGCCAGGAAACCGATTCCGACGAACCATGCATCACCCTCCATATCGTCAATAATCCCCGACTGAAGGACCGATATCGGGCAACCGGCATCGACCGCCGGTTCGCCGAGGTTTTGGAAGAAGTGGAGCCAGATATCGTTCATGTCGGGCACCTGAACCATCTGTCCACCTCGTTGTTACGGGAGGCGGCGGCTCGGCAGATCCCGATCGTCTTTACTTTGCACGATTACTGGCTGATGTGTCCTCGTGGTCAGTTTATGCAGATGTTCCCCGAAGATGGACAGACCCTATGGTCGGCTTGCGACGGGCAGGACGACCGAAAATGTGCGGAACGCTGTTATGCGCGCTATTTCGGCGGCAATCCAGAGGACCATGAGGCTGACATCGCTTACTGGTCAGACTGGGTCTCGCGGCGTATGAATCATATCCGCGAGATGGCGGAATTGGTCGACCTGTTCATAGCTCCCTCCCGCTATCTCCATGACCGATTCCGCGACGATTTTGGCTTACCGGCGCGCAAGTTGGTTGTTTTAGATTATGGTTTCGCCCGCGACAAAATGACGGGCCGCTATCGCTCAATAGGAGAATCGTTTACCTTCGGCTATATTGGTACTCACATTCCCGCCAAGGGCATCCACGATCTAATCACCGCATTTGGCCAATTGGTCGGGACACCCCGATTGCGGATTTGGGGGCGACCGAAGGGGCAAGACACCGAATCTCTGCGGAAACTGGCAGCAAGACTTCCATCTGGAATTGTCGAGCGCATCGACTGGCTGTCGGAATATCACAACGCGAACATCGTCGAAGACGTATTCAATCGAGTTGATGCCATAGTGGTTCCGTCAATCTGGGTCGAGAACTCGCCATTGGTCATTCACGAGGCGCAACAGGCAAGAGTGCCAGTGATCACTGCCGACGCTGGTGGCATGGCGGAATATGTGCATCACAATGTGAACGGCTTGCTGTTCAAGCACCGCTCACCTTCTGGCTTGGCTGAGCAAATGCAGCGTTTTGTTGACAACCCTGCCTTTGCCCGACAGTTAGGAAATCATGGCTACCTCCATGATGAGAATGGTGACGTCCCAGAGATTCAATCGCATGCTAAGCAGATTGAAGCTCTTTACAAGCAAGTAATTCGACGACAAGCTTCGTCTCGGGTCACGGTTGCTCCTGGCCCTTGGCGAATCACTTTCGATACCAATCCCGACACCTGCAATCTGCACTGCATCATGTGCGAAGAGCATTCGCCGCACAGTACTCTCCAGAAAACTCGTCGTGACCAAGGGCGTCCACCTCGGATTATGCCATTCGAAATCATCGAAAGGGTGGTCGCTGAAGCAGCACCACATGGCTTGCGCGAAATCATTCCCTCTACCATGGGGGAGCCCCTACTTTATGACCGATTTGAGGACATAATCGACCTGTGCCGACGATATGACGTGAAACTCAACCTGACCACCAACGGAACCTTTCCCCGCTTGGGAGCAAAAAGCTGGGCAGAACGGATCGTTCCAGTGGCATCGGACGTCAAAATTTCCTGGAACGGATCGACAAAAAGCACCCACGAGCGCATCATGCAGGGGAACCGGTGGGAGGACGATATCAACAATCTCCGAACATTCATTGCCGTTCGCGATCGGTTTGCGAGTAATAATGAAAACCGTTGCCAAGTCACCCTTCAACTCACCTTCCTAGAGGAGAACTTGGACGAAGTGCCCGACATCGTCAAACTTGCTACTGAGCTTGGTGTCGACCGAGTGAAGGGCCATCATTTATGGGCGCATTTTCCCGAGATCACCGAGCAATCCATGAGACGCAACCCCTCCGCTATCGCACGCTGGAATGCGACTGTAGAAGCATCACGGCAAGTGGCGAAGTCACGACGGTTGCCCAATGGCCAGCATGTACAGCTCAACAATTTCCTCCTGCTGGAGGACGGAGCGAACGAGGACCTGATCCCCGGAGGACCTTGCCCCTTCCTAGGACAAGAAGCCTGGGTGGACACCGAAGGGCGCTTCAATCCATGCTGTGCACCGGACCAGCAACGCCGAAGCCTAGGAGAATTCGGCAATCTCCATGACCGGTCGCTTATAGGAATCTGGACTAGCACCGAGTACCGTGATCTGCTGACAACCTACCGGACCCGTACCTTGTGTCTCTCTTGCAACATGCGGCGACCAGCGGCGGAAGATAACCAATGAGCAACTTTCCAATCCCGGCACTAGAGGGAACCTACCATCTAATCGGCTCACGGCCAGCCTATTCGCGTCGGTTCGACGCTGTTCTCACCTTCCACCCTCCCGGCTTGGCACCGGTGAGTGTGAAGAACAACGCCTGGCATATCCGAACCGACGGTTCTGACGCCTATGCCCGCCGGTTCATGAAAACCTTCGGCTTTTACGACGGAATGGCCGCGGTCGTATCGGCAGACGGTTGGCATCACATCGACCTGAGTGGGAAGGACGTCTATCCGCATCGATATGGCTGGTGCGGCAATTTTCAAGGGGGACTTTGCTCCGTCCGAGATCGACAGGAAAACTATTTCCATATCACCGAGGCTGGAACACCGGCTTATTCCCACCAGTGGCGATATGCCGGTGATTTCCGCAACGGTATCGGCGTCGTGCAAGCTAACGATGGCCGATCCACTCACATCAAGACTGACGGCAGCCTACTCCACGGTCGTTGGTTCCTGGATCTCGATGTGTTTCATAAGGGCTTCGCCCGCGCCCGCGACGAAGATGGATGGACTCATGTGACCCTTGCTGGGGAACCGGCCTATGTTCGCCGATTTTCTGCCGTCGAGCCTTTTTATAACGGTCAGTCCCGGGTCGAGTGCTTTGATGGTGGATTGGAAATCATCGGGGAGAACGGGGCCACCATCACCGAGTTGCGTTCCCCCCTGTGCTCCGACTTTACCGAACTGTCCCGCGACATGGTTGGTTTCTGGCGGACACAGACTATAGCGACGGCAGTTGCACTGGGAGTGTTCGAACAACTTCCGGCTCCCGCATCAGCTATGGCAGATCAATGTGGACTTGACCCTCAGCCCACGGTTCGCCTGCTGCATGCGCTGGGTGAACTGGGTTTGGTCATGCAAGAAGAAGACACTTGGCACGCTACAACAAAAGGCAGTTATCTGGTCCTGGGAGCTGAGCTCACTCTAGCCGATGCTGCACTGGAATATGCAGGGCCACTTTCTGATTTGTGGAATGCATTGCCACAAGTACTGAGGGCGGAGAGCAGCTGGCAGGCTGCTGACATCTTTGCCGAGGTTGCTGGCGACGAACAGCGTTTGATACCCCATCACCGCATGCTGCGCAGTTATGCACGACACGATTATGTACTGGTGCCCTCCGCCCTTGCGCTTGGGGGTGGCGAGCACGTCATTGATGCGGGTGGCGGCCTAGGAACCCTCGGACAAACTCTGCTGAAAACATATCCCGGGCTGTCCGTCACAGTGCTCGAACGCCCCCAGGTAGTTGCCCAAGCTGCATTGATGGCCTCACCCGGTCTCGCATGGAAGGCGGGCGACTTGTTCTTGCCTTGGGAAATCGCGGGGGACGTGGTGGTATTGGCACGTGTTCTTCATAACTGGGCCGATCCCGAAGCGGGCCAAATCCTACAACACGCTCGCGCCTCCCTTCCGAAAGGCGGGCAACTGTTTCTAGTTGAGATGCTTCTACCGGAAGCGGGATTTTCTGGAGCCCTTTGCGATCTCCACTTGCTTGTCTCTACTGGCGGTCAAGAACGCCCTGAAAGCGCATATCGAAAACTCTTAGAGGAAAATGGATTCGCCCTCACCGAGGTTCGCAGAATTCCGGCTTTGCCCGCTATTCTCGTAGGTATAGCGCAATGATTGAAAGCATCACCTATGATATCCCTTTAGGAGTCCTCAAAATTATTAATAAGCTGCCACAAAATATCCCCGTAGTGATGCTTATGCGACATTCAGTACGCCACGAACTGCCCCCTGATGCACCGGGTAATGATATTCCCTTGACGAAGGAAGGCAGGACCTTGGCCTTTAAACTTGGAGCTCAAATTGGCGAGCGTTTAAAAAGCTTACACTCCAGCCCGATCCTTCGCTGCATGGAGACTGCGGAAATGATCCGTGATGGAGCTAAACTGAATCTGAAAGTCTTCCCTGACCGTCGTTTAGGCGATCCTGGCATTTTTGTACTCAATGCCCAAAAAGCCTGGCAAAACTGGCAACAACTGGGTAACGACGGAGTAATGTCAAAATTGGTGACGGGTTCCGAAATAATGCCCGGTATGGCCGAACCAAACAAAGCCGCGCGACACCTTGTCCATTCGATGCTTGACCAAGTTAAGGATCCCGGCATCCATGTTTTTGTCACTCATGATATCGTTATCGCTGCAACTGTTTCACACCTGCTTGGTCGTCCCTATGGTCCGCCCAAAGGCCCAAGCTACCTTGAAGGTGCATTTTTTATGCTAGTCGACGACAAGGTTCGATACCTTTTTCGCGACGTAGACAATCACATGCCTGGACCTATTTATGACACAGTGATCGATAGGGAGTAACAACAAAAAAAGCGGTTTACAATCCTCACCCAAGAATTTCCCAATCTCTGTCAATAGCCGAGGATTCTGCCACGTGGAATAATAGTGTCCATTATGAGTTATGGAACAACTGGTTTGGGGAATGATTGTGGCAGTTATCCAAATCATGACTTGGGAGGGGGCAGTTTCTGAGAACTTTCCCAAATAAGCACGTTCTCTTTCAAAAGTCGGGAGGTTCTTCCCCAATTGCTTAAAACTGGAGTAGAAACTCGTCGTCCATTTCTTCGGTGAGATATTCCGGTAGTTGCGTTTTGGCATCCACCAACGCCGACTTGATCTGGCTGGAGGTCATGCCCGTCGCGGTAGAAAGATTCGCACCCTTCAAGTTTGCCTGATCCAATAATACGTTCTCATTGAACTGGACACCGCGCAAATCTGCATTTTCCAGATCGGCACTTTGCAAATTCGATTCCATCAAACTTGCCCCCGTCAAATTGGCATTGCGCAGACAAGCTCCATATAAATTGGCTTCTAAAAGCCGGGCTCCTGCAAGGTTTGCGCCTTCTAAATTTGCTTTTTGCAACTTGGTAAACTGCAACTTGGCATCCTGCAAACAGGCATGATGGAGGTTTGCATTTTTAAGATCCACGCCCCGTAAATCGACCTTGGACAAATCCAAAGCCACATCGCCATTCTGTTCCCGCCACTGGTTCCAAGTTTCCACACCCTGCCTGATGCATTCCAGCAAACTTTTCTGAGTCATTTTTTCTCTTTCATATTTGTATTTAAAAGCAATCTAGCCACTGAGACCCGATTGCTTGAAGATATTGGACATGACACCGAGGAACTGGGCATTTTCGTTGCTGTTCATTTCTGCGGTGTATTTTTCTTCGTCGAAAATATTGAGGCGTATTTCTTGCGGTGCGGACAAAATATTTTGCAGTGCCTTGGCACTGTGCACGGGCGGGTGGCAGGTTCCCGCTTGACAAAGATAGACTGCGGGCCTGCCGCCATCACTGTGCTTCCCTGCTGTCAGGGGAAACATTTTTTCGTTTTCTGCATTCTCGCGCCACACCACAATCTTGTTGGGGCGATAATCCCGAAATGCTTCGGCCTGCAATTCTTTGAACTCGGTGTCTTCCCGATCGCCGGTGAGTATGATTTCTGTCGGCAATGTGTTTAAAAATTCCTGTGCGGATAACAAGGCATGATAAGCGGCGGGTGATTGCTGAAGCTTGTCTCCCATAACGGTCAGTGCGTTGCGCGCCTTTTGTGTGTAACTCTCGCGCCCCACAAGCATGCCCAGACGGATGAGTGCTTCAACCGCATAGGCATAAGCGGATGGCGCAGAGTCGTCTGCCGGACTCTTGATGCGCACAGGCAGGTCGGTGCGATCTTTTGCGGTGGTGAAAAATCCTCCCGTTTCATCTTCAAAGTTTTCGATCATCGCGTCGGCTAACAGCACGGCACGTTCGATCCACTTGGAGTCCAGTCCCGCAAAATAAAGCTCGATGTATCCATTCAGGAGGTAAGCGTAATCTTCCAGTGTTCCCGGCTTTACGGATGTTGCACTTGTGTTGATTCTTAACAATGAACCTTCGTGCCAATGCTCGCGCCAGATGAACTCGGCGCATTGTGTCGCAGTTTCCAAATAAGTGGTGTCTCGCAAAACAGAAAAACCCAAAGCATAGGCCGAGATCATGAGTCCATTCCAGCCTGCGATGACTTTTTCATCACGCGCCGGTGGCTTGCGTTTGTTACGGGTTTCTTCCAACATTTTTTGCGCGGAGTTCAAAATATGCGGGACTTCAAAAATCGGCACTTGAGAAAGTTCTGCGATTTTTTCTACAGAAACTCGACGGGTCAAAACGTTCCGGCGGTTGAAATTTCCGGCAGAGGTGATTCCATAAGCGACGGCAACAACTTTGGCGTGGCGCGGCCCTAGCAAGTTCAGTATTTCTTTCAGATCCCAAAGGTAATATTCTCCCTCACGACCTTCATCGTGTGCGGACAGGCTGGAATAAAAACCGCCTTCAGGTGCTGTCAATTCCCTTGCAACAAAGGCAAATGTTCTTTGCGCGATGTCACTGTACATTTCCTGCTTGGTGGCTTGAAAACCTTCTAAAAATAATCGCGCCAGAAAACCATTGTCGCAAAGCATTTTTTCAAAATGAGGAACGGTCCAGTTTCGATCAACAGCGTAACGATGAAAACCTCCTCCCAATTGATCAAACATACCTCCCTGACACATGGAGGTAAGACTCTTGTCAAACATTTCCATAGATTCGGAGGAACCTGCACTGGCCCAGTGGCGCAGTAACACACCGTATGCGGAAGGCTCCGGGAATTTCATGCCATATCCAAAACCGCCAAATTCCCGATCATAATTTTCATCCAATATCGCGAAAATATCGCGCAAACCCACGTCACGCTCGTGTTCACTCTGACCTGCGGAAAGGTCTTGCAGACTGTGAAGAATTTTCAATCCATCGGATTCCGTTGCTTCTCTTTTTTCCTCAAATTTCAGCAATGCATCTTTTAAAAGATCCAGAAAACCGGGTCGATTGTCTTTACCACGAGCCGGGAAATAAGTTCCGCCCGCGACTGGAGCAAGGGCCGGAGTAAGAATCACATTCAAAGGCCAGCCACCCTGCCCGTTCATGGCAATGAGTGCCTGCATATACAGAGCATCGATTTCAGGACGTTCCTCACGATCCACTTTGATGCTTATAAATTTTTGATTCAGAAGCTGGACAATGACGGGATCTTCAAAGGCTTCTTTAGCCATCACATGACACCAGCGGCAGGCAGAGTAACCACTACTGAGAAGTATGGGTTTGTTTTCACGTCGAGCTAGTTCCAAAGCCTCGTCGGACCAGGGAAACCAGTTCACGGCCTGATGGGAATGTTGCAATAAGTAAGGGCTGGACTCTTGAGATAAACGGTTCTGAGACGCCATATAAGGATTTTAAGAGAGAGTGATATTCCTTCGTTAAAAAAACACAAGCTTACAGGAATCGGAGGGGAAAAGAAAGGAAAGGGGGTAAAAACTTATATAAACGGGTGCTGGTTTTCGACTTATTTTGCGAGCAAACCTTCACGATATTGATGATAAAAGTCACGCACACTTTCATATTTATCCAGTGCGCTATCGTCAATTGATTTTTTGTCGTCAATGATAAATGAAACCGAATTGGTTCTTTCTTCCAGCGTGATACCCGCTCCCACCAGAAAAGATGGTGAAAACTGAGCTGTAGGACTGAGCAGGGAATCCATAACTCTACCGGTAAAATCTCGAGCTGAGGAAGGGCCAAAAAAGGGCAATACGAGATAAGGTCCTGTTGGCACACCCCAATGACCCAGTGCCTGATCCATATCTTCCTGCACATTTTCGACAGCATAACCATCGCCCGCAACATCGAAAAGCCCACCCAAACCAACTGTGGTGTTGAGTACAAGGCGGCTTAAAACTCGCGCCGATTTATCCAAATCTCCCTGAAGCGCACTGCTGACAAATTTCACTGGAGACATAGCATTGTCAAAAACATTCCTGATTGCCAATCGAATATTTTCATGAACCACCGCACGATATCCGCGGGCAACAGGTTCCATGAAATTATCATAAATACTCTCATTCACACTATACATCCACCGGTTGTAACCTTCAAAAGGGTCCTTCTGAACAGGAATCACCGCCTCTTTTTCAGCAAAAGGATCTTCCATATCTTTGAAAGATTTCTCTTTAACCTCTACCTCTTTAGCCTCTACCAGCGACACAGTGCCCGGAACCATTTCAGTTGATTCGGAAGTGTTTGCACCCGCTTTGCTCTCAGAGGCTTGTTTTGCGTCAACAGTAATGGCGTTGGACTCAACAGCAGGTGTCTTGGGCTCAGAAGCATCTACTACGATACTATTTGTAAATAATTTGTCTGCCTCTTGGGAAGATACACGCTTATCAACCTCGGATTGGGATGGCATCCGTTTTTCTAAATTGATGGTCACTTCGGAACTTTGAACCAGATACAAATCGGAAAAATCAATGTCATGACCGCCCGTTTTCTTGGCATAACCTGCTGAACCAGCAACTTTCGAATCCATAACCGAGGCAACAACAATGCCCTTTGAAGTGGCAATCAGAAAAACTGACACTAAAAACCAAAGCAAGCTATTTCGGTTCCAAAGATTTTTCACTGCTGTTTCTCCCCAGTTAAGCTGGTCAATAAATTCGCAATAATCAAACATACAAGACTGCCCGTTAATAAATCATTAACGGGACAAGTGCTGAAAAACTCAAGAAAATGAATCAACCAAACACACAAAACCTTTTAAAAATTTACCGCAAAAAACCCAATATTTCAAATAAAAACATGAAATCGCTCGACATTTTATGCAGCTATTGCCACACCAGAGTTATGGGGTTGCCCCGGTCATCGGCTCTGGAAACGCATCGACCAATCGTTTTAAGGAAGCTTCTGAGATACTGATGTTCAATTCTCTAGACTTTTTAACGATCTCCCAGGCCTGTTTGTATTGTTTTGAGTGGTAATACATATCCACTAACAAACCGTAGGACATGGGTTCAAATTTGTTGGCATTAATGGCCAAAACCAGTTTTTCTGCGGCCTCTTTGTATTTTCCCTGTTGGCTCAATGCCGATCCCCAGTATGCATAGGCACGTGCGTTTTCCGGGTCCAGTGTCACTGCCGCTTCGTATTTTTCCATCGCCTCATCCAAACGCTTGTCCATGGAGAGCGCGAGCCCCCAATAGAGAAAGGTTTTCGTATTAGTCGCATTTAACAGCGCAGACCTTTCAAATTTATCCATCGCTTCTGAATTTCTATTGGCTTTGACCAACGAAATTCCCCACCAAGTGAATACCCGGGCGGAATCCGGGTTGAGCTTTGCTAATTCTGTGGCCAATTCTATGGCTTCGGAAAATTTCCCCATCGCGTTCAATTCCTGAAGTTCTTTGATTGGATCAGGCGGTGGGGCTTTTTGAGCTTGCATTTTGCGGTCAAACTCTTTATTCGCCGCTAATTCCTTCTTGGTAGACATTTTACTAGACATTTCCATCTTGGATTTCACAGAACTTCCCAGAAAACCAAAGAAAATGATCAGAATACAGAAAATCCAGGTAATTTTTATTTTGAGTGGCATGAAAAATCGTGTGTCGAAGGGCAACTGCGCCGCAATTTAATTGATTGAATAAAACCAGCAGTAAAAAAAACAGCTAGTATACGTTATATGATTTATGTGTCAAAGCTTGTTTAAGAAGTTTTCTGCCCGTGTCACCAGTTCTTTATTTCTGTCGTGTTTTCGAGATAATTTAATGAATCGCTGAAAGCTTTTCCGGGCTTGAGCTGGATTTTGGCCTTTATACTGCAATCCCAGATAAAAATGGGGAAGCGCATACTCTGTATCCAGCACAATGGCTTGTTCAAATTCACGAATCGCCTCTGGAACTTTTTTGTCAAATGCATAGGCCAGCCCAAGCTGAAATCGCAACTCTTTCTCCTGAGGGTATTTTTTAACAAAACCAGAAAGAGCTTCTACTGCTTTACCCGCTTGATTCAAGGCAAAATAACTTTTTGCCAATTCCAAAACACCAAAAATATAGTGTGGGTTGATTTCAAGGGTTTTACGATAAGCGGCCGATGCGGCCTGAAAACGTTTCATCGCCATCAAAACATTTCCCAAATTATAATAAGTCAGCACATGCTCGGAGTCTATTTTAAGAATATCCCGATAATTCTCAAGAGCGGTCACTAAATTTCCTTGTTTGACTGCGGACTGGGCAAGTTCCAGTAAATGATCGATCTGCACTTGTCGCTTGATCGCGGCAACCTGACTTTCCGAACGCTTCAACGAGGCAACCTGTGCCAGTGTCTCTTGTTCCAGTTCTTTATCTGTGCCTTCAAATTTCAACAGATCGGGATTGATTTTGAAATAGGATCCTAACTGACGAACAATCTGGCTCCTGTCATCCTTATAAATATATTTTGGCGCACTGAACTCAAGCAAAGCATTGTCGTCGGTATGGATGGGTGCTTCTGCACTGAATTCTATCAAACCATCGCGGTCCAGAATCATCAAGCTCATCAGGTCGGGTACGTTATAAACACCAATTTTATTCAAATCCTTTTGACTGGACGGGGCCGCAAGCAAGTCTTTCACTTTTTTATTGAGCAATCCCAAGGGAACCTGCGAACCAATGAGCAAATAATCGTCACCGACAATGGACTCCCATAATGTCGCATAGGGAAACACATTTACATAGGAGCGGATAATTGATTTGAAGCCTTCGGGCGACATATTGGTGTGTACCCAAATACAAAATACTCCATCTGGAGTCAATCGGTTGCGTGCCAGCTCAAAAAAGTCGCGAGTGAACAAGGCACCCACTCCTGCAATCCAGGGATTGGAGGGTTCGGATATGATCACATCGTATTTTTTAGGTGTCAGCGCGATATGATTTCTACCGTCCTCAACGACAAGATTCACGCGCGGATCTTCCAGTGCGTTATGGTTGAATGGAGAAAAGTAACGCGAACCTTCGAGCACTGCGGATGAAATCTCAACCAGATCGACCGTTTCCATTTTGGGGAATTGCTCTACAGCCCCGAGTGTGATGCCACTGCCCTGCCCCACGACAAGAACCGATTTGGGATTCTTGTGAAACGACATTGGCAGGTAACCCGATAACAATTGCGTTCGCATGTCCAATGCGAGTGACGCATCGGTTTTGCCATTGACCCGAAGGAATACATTTCCGGAAACCGCGAGTTCAACCGTTACCGTGGTGTGCATTCCCTCCTGATAGAAAAGAATTTTATTTTCCCTCTTCTCAGCGGACCCCAAATCTTCAATCCGGTACGGCATGAAAGAACCGCTGGAAATCACCGCCTTGTCCCAATCGCCCACCATCCGCGCTCCCATGACACATAAAACTGCGACCAGAGGAGCACCATAAATTTTCAAATTTGATCCTGCGCTGGGACTTTTCCAAATCAGCAAAACAGCAAAAGTGAGGTTGAGAAAAATCGCCATTTTAATGGACTCTTGCACGCCGATTCCCGGGATCAGAAAAAACCCGGCGCAAAAGGCTCCAATAATGGCACCAATGGTATTGGCGGAATACACCCTCCCTACGTTTTCTCCCAAATCTGTCAAACGACGAATCGTTATTTTAACAACGACGGGAAACTGTCCTCCCAACAGAAAAGTGGGAACAAATAAAAACGCAAGGATCACCAGAAACATGAATACCTGGATCGTCAAAAAATCGTAGTTCCAGGTTTGATACACCCATCGGTTGACAAAGGGAATTTCCCCAAAGAAAGGTATGGCCAGCAGTGCGGATATGCCAATACCCGCCTGCAAAAAAGCAAACAGCTTATACAAATCGCTGAAGCGGTTCACCACCCGCGAGAAAAAAGCCGTTCCGAGAGCCAATCCCAAAATAAAGGTGGTCAAAATCAGGCTGAAAGCATAAATCGAAGAACCCAACAATAATGAAAAAATACGATTCCAGGCGATTTGATAGATCATCGCACACACGCCGGAACCTGCAAAAACCAACAGGATTTGAAGATCGTCCCGGTTCATTGCTGATTTTTTATTCGATTCGGATTTTATATCTGCATCAGCGGTCGAGCTGGGCTGGTTCCAAAAAAACCGCCAGATAAAAAGGGCAATGGCAATATTCAGTGAAGCGGCAATCGCATTCGCGGCCTGAACACCGAACAAACGTATCAGCACAATCCCGGAACAGAAAGCCCCCAGAACCGCACCGAAAGTATTGATTGCGTAAAGCGTCCCGACATCGCGACCGATGAATCTTTCGTCACGTGTCACAAATTTACCTAAAACCGGTAAAGTGGCACCCATCAAGGAGGTGGGAATCAACAGAATCGTTCCACAGACCAAAAATCTGTAAAGACTCGCGGTCCTATGCGAATCGCCAACTTGTGCATAGATCGACTGGAATACAGGAAATGCGGTGTCAATGAGGGTGGGAATCAGAAAACAATAGATGCCGATAGAGGCTTCCAGCAGGGCATACATTTTGAGGGGCGAGCTCTGACGATCGACCAGGCGACCGCCAAGAAAACTGCCGAGTGCCAGTCCTCCCATGAACAGGGTAAGAACCGTGGCTACCGAATACTGGGTGTTGCCCATCACCAGAGTCAGGAGACGGGTCCAAATCACCTCATAAATCAGACCCGTAGCGCCTGAAACGAAAAAGAAAAGATAAACCCAGATTCTGGAGTGAGGTTTCAACAGTTCGAACTATGAACGTGAGTTATTTGGGCAGGGGAATACCATCGATCCCCCGTATTATAAATAAAGTTTTGGGAAACTATTTTTTATCCTTTTTGGACAAACCACAACGAAATCCCAAAATGCTGTCTTTTCTTCCAGGCGTCGCGGCAAAACGTTTGGCGGCACGCACATCAACTTTACGCGCATCCCACGAGCCGCCTCGAAAAACTCGGTTGCTCTGATTTTCGGGACCTTCCGGATTCATCATAGGAGATTTGGCATAATAGAACTGATCGTACCAATCGTTGACCCACTCTGAAGCGTTGCCTGCCATATCGTAAACTCCGTACATACTTCTTCCCATAGGGAAACTTCCTACCGGGGCAGGAAATTCAAAACCATCGGCGGTGCCATTGATGTTCGCCCTCTTGTCTAAAAACTTGGAACCCCAGGGATACGTCAAGCCATGGGTGCCACGCGCCGCTTTTTCCCATTCGGCTTCGGTGAGCAAACGTTTGCCAGCCCATTCGCAATAGTTGCCAGCATCCATCCATGAAACGCCCACAACGGGGAAATTGGGTGTATCAAAAATTTTGCTATCCCCCAAGAAGAAAGGGAACGATGGTTTCACATAATCTGCCGCACGACGGAATCTTTCATAAGCCTCAACCGTTACTTCATATTTATCCACATAAAACGCATCGAGATAAATCTCCTGCTCAGGCTTTTCGTCGTACCCGCCGTTATCCGCACCGCGTGTGAATACACCTTCGGGAACCAGAATCATTTCTCTTTCGTCTGAGCCTATGTACGTTTCATAGATACTAAAATCGCGATTATCCCCAGACACCAGGGTTTTGGCCTTACCCGCTTTCTCACGAATAATTTTGTCGTTCTCTACTGATTTTTGAATTTCCCAGATGATCACGCCCAAGAAGAAAATCGTAATCGCGAAACAACCAATCACTCCAAACATCAATTTTTTATCGTTCATATTTTTTTAGGTAATATCTGTTATGGCTAAGAGACCTTAATAAGGCCTCACATAATGACAATATTAGGAAAAGAGATTGATTCACCAAATCAGTAATGGTTAATTTGGCAAAATTGAAGTATCAAATTGCGAGGTATAAAGAAAAGATTATATTTTATATGTTTCAGGAAATGCAAGATTTATAAATCTCGCAACACAATTCCTCATTTTAAAACATCCCTTGCTTGCACTCATTCCTCATCAATTACAATAGATCCCCTTCTCTCATCACGCGCACGATCCCCTTACAGAGGAATTATAAATTAGCGGGCAAGATCACAAATAACCGATGGTGTCAAAAAAAGAATTTTATCGTATCTCTGACACCAAGATAACAATATTCGAATTGTTGAGAGAATTTGTTATACTCCACCCACTCACAATTATGTAATAGGATTAAAGGAACTATGGATTTAATAAACGCTAAAGATGCGGCTCTGGATTACCTGAGTGTCGCTGAAAAAGAAACACTGAAATGGTTTCGAAAGGAATTTAAAGTTGCACTGAAGGCCGATCAAAGTCCCGTAACGGTCGCTGATCGCAATGCAGAAACCTTGTTGCGAAAAAGAATCCTGCAAGACTTTCCTCATTGCGGCATCATTGGCGAAGAATTCGGCAATGTGAATGAAAATGCGGAATGGGTTTGGACGATTGACCCCATCGACGGAACACGCTCCTTCATTCAAGGTCTCCCCCTGTTCGCCTCGTTGATTTCACTACTGCATAAAGGCGAACCGGTCATGGGTGTGATTTCTTTACCGGCGTTGGGAGAAAAAGCCTGGGCTGTCAAAGGACAGGGGGCCTGGCTCGGTAAAGAACAGCTAAAGGTATCCCCACATAAAAAATTGGAAGGGGCAACAGTCGCCGTTGCCGATATCTATTGCTTTTCCGAAAAAAAATGCAAGCGGCTATTTGACCATATCAGCCGAACGGCAAATCTCACAAGAACCTACCCCGATGCCTTTGGACACTTGATGGCCATTCGCGGTGTGGTAGACGTCATGGTCGATCCCTGGGCTTATATTTGGGATTTTGCCCCTTGTAAAATTCTGGCAGAAGAAGCCGGGGGCACCTTTGCTAATTTTAGCGGCAACCGGAAAGACATCCGGGAGGGAAATGCATTGGTTGGCAATCCTCACTTGGTCAAGGAAATCCGCAAGTGGATCAAGGGCTGAAGGTCGCCTCAATCCTTGTATCAAACAAAGCTCAAAGGCCCAAAGCCGGCTACTCTGGCTCCGGCTCCTGAATATCTCCAGGCTGAATTTTTCTGCGTCCGGCAAAACCCCCGTTGATATCATGCCAGAATTCGATTTTCTGTTCGGGTAATTTCCAGCAAAGGTAGACTTCCCTCCCCTCGATCAACCCTAGAAAATCGACCAGTCCATGCTCAATTCCCTTCAGGATGCACCCTTTTTCCTCCAGGTCTTTGATCATTGACTGAAAAACTTTGGCAACCCGAAGGTACTCTGCCCCATGCATACTCCCCCCATTCAAATGGGCGTTCCTTCGGGCTTGCGCTACATCCGGAAAATCTGTTTCGAGTCTTTCAGATAATTTCTGGATCTTGGGAATATCGATCAACAACCGAGGTATCAAGGAATTCGCTTCCGTTACCGTAAAGAATTTTTTATTTGCCACAATAAGTCAGTTTCCATTTAAAAATTTACAAAAATTTAATTTAAACTCATCGAGATCAATTACAAAATCTAATTTTCGACTGAACATTAAAATCCTTTAATATTCAATGGCTTTAAAAAAAACTCGCCAAGTGCAAATACACAGTCAATCTATTTTACGCCATCAGAAGCGATAATTGCAGATAATTATTTGAAATAAGCGTTAAAACAAATGGATTTTTTATTGACAAATGACTCATAAGGTTATACATTTTGGCTTCTACGTGAGGAAGCGTAAAGCAGGCCTTGTTTTCTTCCAGTCCTGTTTTAAATATATATTAGTACGGTTTGACATGTTCAATAGTGCAGTATATTAAGCTCGGACAGTTGGCGGGTTAGGTTAACCGGGCAAATTTTCATTTTTTTTATTGGGGAGGCTTTGGAATGAAAAGAAAGGCAATTCTTGCTATCGTAGCAGTGGGTTCTATGATTTTTGCGTCGAGTGCTTCGGCAGACGAACTTCTTCCTGGTGCTTATGCACAACGAGATGCTAGCGTAATGGGTGTTAGTAAAACAATGGTAGAAATTGGAGCACGTGACCGAGTACTGACAAATGCTGTTAACCTTGCGTCACGAGCAGATATGTCTCGTAGCAATGCATCTGGTCCTATCAACATTGATTATCAATTCGGTTCTTCTCAACAAGATCAAAGCTGGAAATCAGCTACCTTGAATCGCTCTATTGAAGAAGGTCGTGTTGTAGGTTTGATCCCCGGCGACTGTCGTGGTGATAACTCTGACGACAAATACCGACAAATGATGAATCAAAACCGTGATGGCTACACGCCTGAGCCTTTAGTATCTAATGCTCAATGTGCGGAAGATCATCCAACCTTGAAGTAATTCAGTTTTAAATCAAGCCGATAGAACTCAGGTTCTATCGGCTTTTTTTATTTCCCCACATAGAATATTTTACGAAATTCTTCTTTTCAGAATCTTTCTCCCCTTTTTCATCTCTAAATAGACACAAGACTATTTTTCAAAGAATTTTCATGGTCTTTACGGTATTGGGCGGAAGCCGAACAGCAAGACCGGGTGCAATTTACCTCTCCTCCGAATCCCTTTCTTGTTGGGCGGTTTCCGTCATAACACTTGTTCTTAATTTAAAAATCATTCAATGAGGAGAACCATGTCCCGATTTACCGAAAGTCAAGGCGAAGTCATCATCGATAATGAAACCGGCTTATTCTGGCATAAAAAGGATTCTCGGCAATTGACTGGTAAATGGCTTCACCTTGAGAAAGCACGGAAGTTTGCAGAGGAACAAAATAAGGCGGGTTTTGGTGGCTATGATGATTGGCGTATACCCACGCTCGATGAAGTAAAAACCATCTATGGCAAGGAATTCAGCAACCGGGACTTTGGTAATAATGAAATCTTTATTCCCGATACGTTTGAGAAGGGTTGTGCCGACAGCACATGGACCGACACCGTCAATGGTGAACGCGCGATGATGTTCAGCCTGGTAAAGGGGCGATCGAGCTGGATCAATAAATTTGGTGAGGGACCTTTCGCCGTTCGATTGGTCAGGGGAACCCCATCCACCGAAGAAAGTTAACAAACAAAGCTTTTTTGACTGGATTTCAACTCAGCCCTTGGTAGTACTTGCGAATAACCAAATACCTGTTCCTATCAGCATCACTGAAAAAATCCTTTTGAAAAGATTGTCCGGGGCCTGTTGCAATAACATGGGCCCCAATTGGGCTCCGAGCACACCTCCTACAGCTAAAGCAATTCCCATTTCCCAATCGAGCCGACTCACTTTGAAATGAGCGATCAAAGCTGATATCGCGGTAAACAAGATAAAAATAAAGGACGTGCCGACAGCGATCTTTACATCCTTACCCATCGCGATCAACAAAGGGACGACTAAGAAACCACCCCCAAGCCCCGTGCCCGATGACAAAACACCCACCAGCAATCCTAAAATAACTGCGGTAATCATGTCGCATTCTCTCCTTCAACGTATTTTTCTTCCAATGCGGCAACCACGGCACAACCCACCGAATCGCCCCAGACATTGACCGTTGTCCGACAACGATCCAGAAACCAGTCGATGGATAAAAGCATGCCAATGCCTTCCAGCGGAAGCCCCACCGATTGAAGCACCATGACCATTGTCACCAATCCTGCTTCAGGAATACCCGCCGCCCCAATCGCCGCCAGAGTGGCTGTCATGAATATGATCGTTTGCTCCATCATACTCAATTCGATTCCCATCATTTGAGCGATAAAAATGGCGGCCACTGACTCATACATTGCCGTGCCATCCATATTCACCGTCGCCCCAATCGGCAATACGAACTGAACCGCTTTGGGTGAAATTCTGTTTTCTTCAATCGCACATTCCATTGTGACCGGAAGTGTTGCAGAACTGCTCGCGGTGGAAAAAGCCGTGGTCAATGCCTCACTCGTGTTTTTGAAAAAGATCCAGGGATTTCTCTTCGTCAAGAGATACAACAATCCCGCAAGTATGATTGCAGAATGGACCAATAGAGCGGACACTACGGTGAGGGCATATTTCCCGATTTTCATCAACTCTGCCACAAACATATCTCCTCCTCCTGCGGCCCCAAGCTTCGAAGAGATGAGAGCAAACACTCCGAGGGGAGAAATCAGCATGATGAGGTGAACCATTTTCATAATGGCCAGATTGACACCTTCAAAAAAGGCGATCACGGGTTTGCCACTTTCCCCCAAAGTTGTCAAGGTGCCACCGAACAACAGGGAAAATACGATGATTGGCAAAATGTCCATTTTCACCATCGCTTCAAACAAATTGGGAGAAACAAAACTTTTCATGATATCGGTGAGGCCGGTGCTGACCTTTCCTGCCACCCGTTCGGGAACCCCCGTGGTTAATTCGACCCCAACACCCGGCTGAATCAAATTGACCATGATCATTCCTACCATGACGGCCAAAGCAGTTGTGCCGCAGAAATAGGCCAGAGTGATCCCTCCCGTCTTACCGACTTTTCGGATATCCCCCAATCCAGCAATGCCCACAATCATGGACGAAACAATGAGAGGGATGACCAGCATTTTCAAAACATCCAAAAACATTTCGCCTATCCAGGCCACCACTTCCATTTTTTTTCCGAAATTCCAGCCACAGATAATTCCCAGAAAAATGCCACCCAGCATAAAATACAGAAGTAAATTTTTTGATTTCATAAATCGCAAATTCTGGCAGGTTCACTGAAACAATCGCCTAGTAACACCATCCTGTCGGCATTTTAAATGCCTGAAAATTCAAATCAAGCTCGCAAGCAACAATCATTTAATTTAAATAATATCATTTATATATGAATATTTAAATATTAATACTAAATCTAATACATAAACTATTTACAAGTTCAACCGTTTGTAATTTGAAGTCAGAGCAAAATCATATCACATGTATTTATAGTCACTATAGAATTCCAGACATCTTCAATTCCGAATATATAAAAAATTCTAGGTGCCGAATTCTCCATAGTTCGATATAATGATCCAAGTAAAAATCACTGTCATCAAACACATCGAGGTCATCAGATTATGAACGACATGGCGCAGTTTGTTTATGATGGGAAGACCTACGAGTTTCCAGTTCTCGAAGGCTCCTCTGGCGAAAAAGCGATCGACATCACGCAACTCAGAGCGAAGACAGGTCTCATCACCTATGACCCGGGCTTCATGAGTACCGGCTCTTGTAAAAGTGCCATCACTTATCTGGATGGTGATAAAGGCATTCTTCTCTATCGTGGAATCCCGATTGAAGAACTCGCCGAAAAAAGCAATTTCATCGAAACCTCCTATTTGCTGATCTACGGAGAATTGCCGACCCAAAAACAGCTCGAAGAATTCAACTACCACGTCACCCATCATTCGATGGTTCACGAGTCTATAAAAAATTTCTACGATGGATTCCCCAATAACCCACACCCAATGGCCGTTTGTTCTGCCGTTGTAGGGTCGCTCGCGACGTTTTACCAAAATGAGTTGAGCGTGCGCAATGAGCGTGAAATTGAAATCACCATCCACCGTTTATTGGCCAAGCTTCCAACCATTGCGGCCTACAGTTACAAAAAATCAACCGGCCAACCCCTGCCCTACCCAGACAATACACTGAGCTATTCTGAAAATTTTCTGAAAATGATGTTTTCGAAACCTTGCGAGCCCTATCAACCCAATCCACTGGCCGCGAAAGCCATCGATACTCTGCTACTGCTTCATGCCGATCACGAGCAAAACTGTTCGACCAGTGCGGTGCGTCTGGTGGGTAGCTCCATGTGCAATCTGTTCGCTTCTGTATCTGCTGGAATTTATGCATTATGGGGGCCTTTGCACGGTGGGGCCAATCAGGCGGTGATGGAAATGCTGGAAACCATCCTGAAAGATGGCGGGAATGTTAAAAAGTATGTGGAAAAAGCGAAAGATATCAATGATCCCTTCAGACTGATGGGCTTTGGGCATCGCGTCTACAAGAATTTTGATCCTCGTTCACGCATTATCAAGAAAATGTCGCACGAATTGATCGAACCGATGGGTGGCAAAGAACCTTTGCTCGACATCGCACTGCAATTGGAACACATTGCATTGGAAGACAGTTATTTCCTCGAAAAGAAACTGTACCCCAATGTCGATTTCTATTCAGGTCTCATCTACAAGACTTTAAATATACCCGTGAATATGTTCCCGGTAATGTTCGCGATGGGCCGACTGCCAGGATGGATCGCCCAGTGGAAAGAACTGCAAGAAGACGAAAGCTTCAAAATTGGACGTCCGCGTCAGGTTTACTCAGGCTACATGGACAGAAAATACGTTCCCATGGACGAACGCTCATAATCGATAGAACGAGAAAACAACCCGCCTGTGCCTTCGGCAGGTCGAAGGCAGGTTGTTTACTCGCGCTCAATCGTACAAGTGAAGGGAAATTGCTCCATAGCGGCGGCGTTATGTACTTGCTCTACCTTGAACTCAGCTTGCTCCAAAGGCAACGTCGCAACATAAGCCGACCCTGAATTATGGATTTCGTACATGATCTGCTCAGCCGAATCAAAATCTTTGCCAAACAAATGAATTAAAATACGAATCACAAATTCCATTGTGGTGACATTATCGTCCCACATGATCACACGATACATTGGCATATAAGACAAGCCTTCTTTGTGATCGAGAATCTCTTCCACATCTGGTAAAGTGGTGGTCGCTACTGTAGTCATCGTTTGAATCATGTCTGAAGAAAGGGAGTTAAAAATAACTTCGAAAATACACTTTTATTTTTCCATAAAATCTTCAATCGGGCAAGCTCAGATTCACTTTTTTTTGTAACGGAAATAGAATGAATCTTCTTTTAAAACTACAAATATTGATCGTTTTTACTTTCTTTGGATTCGCAAGCGCATCCATTCCTGCATTCGGTGCCGAATCTCCACCACCCTCAACTCCTGAAGTAAAAGAAGCTTCTCCAACACCGGAAACGCCATCAAAGCCAGCAGAAACCGCTGAAAGTGTTCCTGCAAGCCCACCCGTTCCCAGCCCCACCCGATTGGGGGAATACCCTTCATTCACAGCTTCTGGCGATATATCCCGTTTTGCAGGGGAAAAACTCTACATCGATATCAGTTTCCTTTGGTTTAAAAATGCCGCCAAGGCCGAAATCGGATTGTACAAAAACAAAGATGGCAGTTTCTATTCCATACTACAGGCGGAAACTCTGGGTTTTGTCGGTTTTTTCACCTCTTACAGAAAACATGTGTATCGAGCTGAACATCAAATCATCGACGGGGGAAAGCGATTGAGGACCACTCGTTTTGTACGCGAAGTGACCATTGCCGATGAAGTGGAAAAATCCATAAACGTCATGAATTATGAAACACGAATCAATAAATGGTACAAATTCATAAACGAACAGCTGGTATCCAAGGGGAGTCGGGAAATCCCATCCGATGTTCAATTCGACGGTATCCTTGCCGCATTTTACAACTTCCGCAACGGCGTTTACGGTCCGTTTAAAGAAGGAGCCGATTACAGCATCCACACTATCCCTGAGAAAAACACTGCCGAGTTTAAAGTCCATGTCCTCAGCGCGGAGGAAAGAAGTACTTTGAGTCAAATCGAAGGCAGACCTCAGAACGATGGCTACGCCCTCCGCGTCACCATTCCTCCTGAAATTTTCAAGACAAGCAATGGGGAGCTCCAATTCTGGAGTTCAAAGCATCTCATCCCCATAGAAACCGTTGTCCAGGACTACTTCATGCTGGGTGATCTTCACGCCAAGCTGAATCGCAGGGAAATGAATGCTCCCATTATTGAAGTTCGACAACTATCGGCCCCTGTAGCTCCCAAAACCGAAACCGTCACTCCCTGACGGAATAATACCCCATCATTCGCAAAAAGTAACAACTCCCTTCAATGGCTTGAAGGGAGTATGAACATCTTCCTAAACATCAAACGTCGGTTGAGGAGGGTCTTTCCAGATATTGAGTTCCGTCGTTTCATCCAGAACAACCTCACCCAAAGTCACGGAATACGGAGCGATGGCATCAGGTTCAAAATCAACCTGTACCCTTTTGATATTCCAGTTTCCTTTTTCCGGGCCGACCAGGGTCAAGCTATGAGCAAAACTCCTGACTTCAAATCCGCCTTCAAATGTCTGGCCTGCCGCGGTTGAACCAACACAATCTTCCAAAGGAACCTGGTGACTGTTGATACAAAATCTCACCGGACCCTCCATTCCAGCGTCGCCCGTTTCAATTTTAATTTTAAAACGATTCAATTTAGGCATTCAGCTCTCCCTGGAAAAAAGGATTGAGTCCTGCCGCATGATCGGTTTCGTCGTAAATCGCTCCAACCTTGGGCACATACTTTCGGAAAGTGGTGTGAATTCCCTGCTTTAAGGTGAGGTCCGCCGCACTGCACCCCTGACACCCTCCTCCCATCTTTATGGTCACGGTATTACCCGTCACAGACAATAATGTGACGTTGCCACCATGCCCGGCAACCCCAGGATTCACCTCTTCATCAATGGCTTTTTGAATCCCCTCTCGAATTTCGTTTTCAGACGGTATTTCAGCAATTATTTTTGGGGACAGCAAGGTTCCCCCATCTGCCAGCAATTCTCGAACCGCTTTGCCCACTTCGATAGCAAGGGGTTTCCAGTCAACGATTGTTTTATCTTCCCGCGTCAGAGTAAACGCTGTTTCATGGACCAAAATCGTCGCCACGTCGCCCAAACTGAACAGGCGTTCTGCAAAAGGAGAACCCTCGGCTGATTCAAAACCAGAAAAAAACCAGGAATACCCTTCCAGCAAATTTCGATTGATTCGAAACATGCACTGGTCACCCGTTGGAGAAGGTTGAGCCTTGATCAATATCTCCTGACTTTCTGGAAACAACTCCTCATCAATGACGGGGGCTTGAATGACTCTACGGACAACAGGTTTCTCTTCATATTCATCACGTGAAGGACGTTCGATGGTCTCTCCAACGCTTTCAACAGGCAATACAGAAGGCACTACTTCTTCCTGCCTGCTTTCAGTTGTATTTTTCTCAATAGGAACAGAAACATCGGCTGTGCTTTGCGTACTCACTTTCTCCATTTCTCCTCCAGAAAAGATCGTTTTTACCTTATTTAAAAAACTCAAAGCCTTCTCCTTTTAAAAATCACTCGAAAGCAAAAATAAAGCGAAAATATTTAAAACATCGCTATTGCACTCTATTGGGAGAAAAATTTTCGCTAAAAGTTTTAAATTATTACAAAAATATCCAATTAAAAAATGTGCATAGGAAAAAACTCGGTGCGACTTTGGGGAAAAATTCCTGCAGACAGCCCCCTCCAGACATCCTGTAGCAAAGGACATTGACAGCCCCTCAGGCCCTAAAAGCGTTTTCTACAATTTGAACTTTCCAGTCTCCAGGCTTGCCCTCAACCGTCACAACATCGAAACGGATGTCTCTTCCCGTCACTTTATACCGAGCCAAAAAACTCTCAGCAACCATAATAATTTTTCTTTGTTTATGAATGTTTACAGCAACTAATGCACCGCCAAATCTAGCACTGGAGCGGGTTTTTACTTCAATGAATACGAGTGCATTGCCCTGCTCGGCAATCACATCAATCTCTCCCACGGCCACTCGAAAATTGGTTTGTAAAATACGGTAACCCTTTTTCTTAAGGTGTCTGACCGCTTCCGCCTCGCCCAACGCTCCCAATGTTTTTCGCTCTTGAGTCAACGCAATCGCTCCGTTATGTAAATAAAAAAGAAACAATCTAAACAATCACAAGCCAACCACCGTGTGATCCGATTTAAAAATCAAAGTTTCTATGGAGCCCCATATTTCCTGATAAACCTCATAGAGGAACAATCTCAAATAGCTTGAAGATAATAAAATTCTTCGGGAAATTACTTTTACAGCTTGGATTTTGCATAATGTACTGTGATATGCTTGGCACATGATTTTAAGCTTGGAAGACATCCCATGGAGCGGCGGAATACTCTCCTTTTTAGTATGGCTCGCACAGTCAGCAGTTTTTTACTTCGTCTGCTTTGTTGCCGCGATGAATGCCATTGACGATTACACCCGCAATAGCGCACTCAAAGTTCCCATGATGTGGGGCGTCTCTATTCTATCTGCCGGTTTGATGTTCGTATTGAACTATCGCCCAATGGCTTTGATCCTGGTCATGGTGGTCGCAAACTGGTTTCGCGTCGCACAACTTGAAAAGAAAATGGCAAACGAAAATCCGCCTGCCGTGATAAACAAGGCCCTTTATTTTGTGGCCAGTTATGGCTACATCGCCCTCACCTATTACTTAAACTTAAAGATAAGGTTATTAGTTGTAACTATTTAATAACATTATATAATTCCCCAAGCGTTTGTTTTCTCCCGATACTTTCGGTAAGGCTCTCCAAACTGTTTCTCAAGGGCTTTTTCTTCGTGATGAATTCGGAACTGAAAGCCAAACCATGCTGAAAACATAGCCAGAATACCTACCGACCAGGAATGTGCATTGACGGCATAGGCGAAGATGACCACCATCATTCCAACATAAGTGGGATGTCTCATCCAGCGATACAATTGATCGGTCTTCAAGGTTTGCTCTGCTCTGAAAGCGATATCAAACTTGAATCCCAGCAGACCGATTTGGTAAACCGCCAAAGCTCTCAGAATCGCTCCTGTAAAAAAGATGACAGAGATCAGCCCCCATTCCCAAAACAAAACCGGATCACTACAGTTTCTTGCGGTAAAGGAAGTCAAAAGCAATGCAAACGCGATCGGCAATGTGTGCCCGAATAATTGCGCGAAATATTCTCTGGAAAAAGAGGCATCCCCTTTGTGAACAGTCAGAACAAATAAAACCAATTCCAGCAGTCCAAAAATCAGATTGAGGTAAGAAGTGATGAGAAATCGGTCTGCATATTGCTCCTCAAACCCCAATGGAACCAACGGCGCGAGGTAAATCAAACCGACCAGTAAAGTCGTGACATTCAGGTTCTTCAGCAAAGCCACAACAAAAGCAAACAGAAACAGGTAAAAATTAATGTAAACGAGTGATTGCATCATAAGTGTTTTAGATAGTCATGCAAAACATAGACACCCGCATTCCGGGCCATATACCCCCTGAGCACGTCACGCAAACCCCTATTTGAGAGCGTCAAAAGTGCTTTCAAGCATTAAAGTACAGTATTTCTTTGTCTTTTGGGACCCATTTATTATAAAATGGTTTTTTAATCCTATTTCTATGAGGTTGGCAAAATGGACGCCAAAGTAGTTAATATACCCGAAATTGTTCGACGCGAAATTGAAGAATTCGCCGCAGAAGTCGAGCGCCTCAATCGTGGAGAGGTCAGCGATGACGATTTCAAACGTTTTCGTCTGCAACAAGGCATTTATGGTCAACGCCAGGAAAATCAGCAAATGGTGCGAACCAAATTGCCACAAGGTCAAATCACCGCAGAGCAGTTAGATACTCTAGCTGACTTTGCTGATAAATATTCCAATAAAATTTTGCATGTCACCACACGTCAAGACATCCAGTTTCATTATGTAAATGTGAACGATGTTCCTGAAGCCATGACGCTTCTGGCTGAAAAAGGCATGACCACACGGGAAGCCTGTGGCAATACTGTAAGAAATGTAACGGCTTGTCATAAAGCGGGCACTTGTTCAGCAGAGCTGTTCGACGTGGTTCCTTATGGTCGAGCGGTCACCGATTTCCTTCTGCGCAAACAAATCACCCAGAATTTACCCAGAAAATTCAAAATCAGTCTGGGTGGATGCAAAGGCTGTGGCTTGTCTCCCATGCACGACATCGGTCTGAATGCCGCAGTGCGTGAAGAAAACGGTCAAACCATTCGTGGATTCAAGGTATTGATCGGTGGTGGCCTTGGGTCCTCCCCCAGAACGGCGCAACACTTCACTGATTTTGTATCCGCGGACGACCTGCTGAGGCTCTGCGAATCTGTCGTTGCTGTTTTCGACAAGCATGGAGACAAGAAAAACCGGAACAAGGCGCGTCTGAAATACGTTCTGGACAGATTGGGTTCGGAAAAAGTCAACGAACTCGTGGAAGAAGAATTTAAAAAGCGCGAAGGACAAAAGTATCCGAAGATAGAGATACCCGATCCGTCGATTCCCAGCATTCCGGCATTCGCTTCAACCAGTGAATTTGACAACGACCCTGAGTTCAAATCCTGGGCCGCACGAAACACACTGGAGCAAAAACAAAAGGGCTTTTTTAACGTTCAGATCAAACTCGCTCTGGGCGATATGGGAAGCGATCAGGCACGCGCCATCAGTTCGGCGTCTTCTCAATTTGCCGCAGGGAAAATTGTCATGACGGTCAATCAGAACGTCATGATTCCCTGGGTGAAAAAAGAAGCCTTTGCAAATATCTTTGGCGAACTCAAAAAAATAGGGCTTCATAAAGCCGGTACAGAAGAGATCAGTGACATCACCTGTTGCCCCGGCTCTGAAACCTGTAATCTGGGTATCACTGCATCGCGTGGGCTCTCCGCAGAACTCAATAAGGAAATGGAGAACGGTTTCCCCCTTTCCGACGACTTGAGCCATATCAGCATCAAAGCCAGCGGATGCCCCAATTCCTGCGGTCAGCATCATATCGCATCGATCGGACTGCATGGCGGAGCAAAGAAAATCAACGGTGTTTTGACTCCTCATTATGAAATATTTCTAGGGGGACGAACCACTGAAGACAAGATGACTTTTGGCCTCCCGGTGATCAAAATACCCGCGAAGAATTCCCCTTCTGCGGTAAGAAAAATCATTGACGATTATAAAGAAGCCAAACAGGAAGATGAAAGTTTCGGTGACTTCTTCGATCGCAAAGGGAAAAGCTATTTCCGAACCCTCCTCGATCCCTTCACAGCACTGAAGAGCATCGAAGAAACGCCTTTTGCTTATATCGACTATGGCTCGGACAAGAAGTTTTCTCTGGAAGACCGTGGTCAGGGCGAATGTGCCGGCGCAGTCACCGATATGATCGAAGATCGTTTGTCAGAAGCGGAGAGAGCCCAGTTCCAAAGCAAGCTTTCCATCGAAAAAGGCAACCTGGCAGAATCTGTCGATCACGGCAAGCGCTCCGTTGTGGCTTCAGCCCGTGCCCTGCTTGTGACCGAAGGCATGGATTTCACAGACGATCTGGAATGTATGGAAAAATTCCACTCCCTCATCATCGATATGGAAATCGTTGAAGCACGATTTGAGAAGCTATTGAAACGATTTGGGGAAAAAACCGTAGACAAAGAAACGGCACAATGGTGGTCAGACAATGCTTTGGATTTGCTGGAACAATGTAAACAAATCAATGACCGTCTCCATAGTGAAAAAACCTTGCGAATCAGAACCGGAGGAGAAGAAAGCAGTGCCGCACCCGAATCCTCCGCTCCGAGCCAGAGCATGGACCTGCTTGGAGTCAAATGTCCCTTCAACTACGTCAAAGCGAAGTTGAAACTGGAGACCATGGGTTCCGGGCAAATTCTGGAAATTACGCTCGATGATGGAGAGCCGATTCACAATGTTCCCAAAAGTCTTCGTAATGACGGACATGAGATACTGTCTCAAACCGAAGAAGACGGTCATCATCGGATCGTGGTCAAAAAAGCATGACAAAAATTACATTCACAAGTGAGCTTGAGCTGAGAAATCAGCTCAAGCTCCAATTCCGGTATTCCTCTAATGTTTAGAAGTATGACCGGATTCGGTCGATCCGAATTACAAAGCGACGATTACACCTGCAAGGTGGAAATCCGTTCCGTGAACAACCGTTTTCTCGATGTAAAAACCCGTCTGCCTCGCAATTTTGCAAACTTGGAGTTTGAACTTAAAAAACGAATTAAGGACAAATGTTCGCGTGGATCAATAGACGTATCGATTTCCTTTCAAAGAGACGAGACGGAGGGATCGGGTACTGAAATTCGCCCGAATCTGGTGCTTGCGACTCAATATCTGGGGGCATTCAAATTACTTCGCGATAAACTTGGCCTGTCTGGAGAAATAGACATCAGCACCATTCTTTCGTTGAAAGATGTTATCCAGTTCGAACCGCTGGCACTCAGTAGCAGCATTGAGGAACTGATCATAAATGCGACCGAAGCGGCGATGGATCAACTCATAGAAATGCGTAATGAAGAAGGCAAACACCTCGAAAAAGAAATTCTTGAGCTCCTGAACGAGGTAGAAAAACAGAAAGACCTCATCAAACCGCGTCAATCCATCATGGTCAAACAATATCGTGATCGATTGAACGAACGCATTAAAAGCCTGACCGAGGGAACCGCCATTGAACCCGGTCGATTGGATCAGGAAGTCGCGCTGCTCGCAGAACGATGTGATATTACAGAAGAAATCACCCGATTGGAAAGCCATTTGAGTCACTTTCGGCAATTGGTCCAATCGGAAGAACCCATGGGACGCAAACTCGAGTTCCTTATCCAGGAATTCAATCGTGAGGCCAATACCATCGGTTCCAAAACCCTGGACATTGAAGTATCTCGATCTTCCATTGAGATTAAAAGTGCATTAGAAAAAATTCGCGAACAACTTGCCAATATAGAATGACGACAACGACACTCAAACCTGGAATTCCTTATGTCATTTCTGCCCCTTCCGGGACCGGGAAAACGACTATTTGTGGCATTCTCCGGAAAAAACTTCCAGCCCTTCAGTTTTCTGTTTCCCATACCACGCGTCCACAACGCGAAGGAGAACAGGAAGGCGTCGATTATTTTTTTATATCGAATGAAGAATTTGAGCGGAAAATCAAAGACAAAGAATTTCTGGAATGGGCGAAAATACACAATAATTATTACGGAACATCTTTTACAACCATTACAGCACACACACATAAAGGGCGCGATCTCCTTCTTGAGCTGGATGTGCAAGGTGTTGAGTCACTCAGAAAATCTGATTATCCGGCTGTATTCATATTTATATTGCCGCCCTCATTAGAAGAATTACAAAGACGGTTAGAATTTCGCGGCACAGAATCTCCAGAAAAAATCGCATTGCGACTTGAAACCGGTAAAAATGAAATTCTGAAATACCCCGCTTATGATTATGTACTCACCAATTACATTGCAGAAGAAACTGCAAATGACATCGCTTCCATTATGTGTAGTGAAAAGCTTCGCGCTGGAATGTACACTCCGACTGCCTCAGATATACAAACCCTATTAAACCAGAAAACAAACGCTTCATGCTCTCCAGCTCCCTTGAAAAATTCATAACAGAAAAAGCACTCAATCTAGCCGCGTATAAAGCCGAACATGTCTCCGCTCCGGTTTCATTGCATGCGAACGAGAATCCCTACCCTCCTTCACCTGAATTGTTGAATGAATTGCGGGAATCGCTGGAAATGCTCGAACTGAACAGATACCCCGATCCGGATGGGCACAAACTCAAAGCACGCTTGTCGGAGAGACTGGACACAGCTCCTGAAAATTTAGTGTTAGGAAATGGTTCTGACGAATTGATTCAACTTCTGATGCAGGTTTTTTGCAATCCCGGGGACAGAATCGCTTTTCCAGATCCAACGTTTTCTATGTACTCGATCATTGCCCGAGGTTTGGGAGTTGAGCCTTATCCCCTGGAACTGAATGATCAATGGGACTTTGAGGCACCCGAAAATTTTGAATTGTGGAAAAAAGAACGCGTCAAAATCGTTTTCTTCAGTTATCCCAATAACCCGACGGGCAATTGTTTTTCTGCGGATGAAATACAAAAAGTCCTCGATAATTTTGACGGCATTATCGTATTAGACGAGGCCTACTATGACTTTGCCCGCAAGAGTTTCATCGAAAAATTAAAAGAATATCCCAACCTTATTCTTTTGCGAAGCCTTTCAAAGATCGGGCTCGCTGGCTTTCGAGTTGGCTATGGCATTGCAGATCCCTGCATCATCAGCCACATTAACAAAATGCGCCTTCCCTACAATTTGAATTCCGTCTCACAATTCATGGCCGAGCGTTTGTTAGCCCGGTTTTCCACGGTTGAAGATCAGGTCAATCTCCTGCTTAAGGAAAGAGAGCGTCTGAATACTCAGTTGATGAATACTGAGGGAATCACCCCCTACCCCAGTGATTCAAACTTTATTTTATTCAAAACGGCAGGGGACGGAACCACACTGCACCAACGCTTATTGAGCGACGGAGTTCTGATAAGAAATCTGATCGGTCATCCTCGCTTGAAAGACTGCCTCCGTGTGACGGTAGGAACACCTGAACAAAACGACCAATTCATATCGTTTCTTACAAAAAAAGTCTCCGAATAAAGCAAAGGTCTACTACGATATGCGGTATTTCAAGTATGCAATCGTAGGAGGCTATATAGCAGGCATTACTCTGCTATTTTACATCATCGGTCTGCTGTACCATCAAACCACCACCGCAGCGGGAACAAATAATAACTCTGTCATCGTAGAAATTCCACAGGGAGCCAGTCTCACCCGCATTTCGCATATTCTTTCCGAGCAAGGTCTGATACTCAGTCCTTCTGCATTTCGCCTGCTCGCCTACATCAAAAACAAGCAGAAACAAATTCAACTTGGCGAATTTGATTTGAATGCCACCATGACACCGGGGGAAATTCTCGAAAAAATCACATCCGGCAAAGCCCTCCTGCACAGCATCACCATTCCCGAAGGCTACCGTATTCTGGAAATCAATCAATTATTGGTAAGCAAGGGGCTCACCAAAGGCGACGAATTTATTTCGCAGACAAAAAATCCGACTTTACTCAAGCAATTGAACATCCCGACAGATTCACTGGAAGGCTACCTGTTTCCAGATACGTACCATTTTGCCCGAAATACCAGTGCCCAAGCCATCGTCGAAACGATGATCAATACATTTAAAGACAAAGTCCTGAAAAAAGAATTCTTACAGCAAGCACAAACGATGGGGTTTAGCTTTCACGAAATCATAACACTCGCATCCATCATAGAAAAAGAAACGGGTGCCGCCGAAGAAAGAAAAATGATCTCATCCGTTTTTCACAATCGTTTGAAAAAACATATGCTCCTGCAAACGGACCCGACAGTGATTTACGCCATCAAGGATTTTGACGGTAACCTGAGAAAAAAAGACTTGTCCATGGATTCGCCCTATAATACCTATCGTTATAGCGGACTGCCACCGGGTCCCATTGCAAGCCCGGGACTTGAGTCCATCACTGCGGCTTTGAATCCTTCTGAGACTCAAAACCTGTACTTTGTTTCCAAGCAAGATGGCCATCATCAGTTCTCAACGAATCTATCTGCACACAATATGGCTGTACGTAAATACCAATTGCGATAAACTCATCACTGAGACAAAATAGCAGTTCCAATTGAAATAAATTAAACTATTCTTGCTTCAGACAATTTCCAACGGGCAACCACTTCCCCAATTGGAATGATCTGCATTGCAAGCAAACGTTTTATACCAAAAAATGAAAACTCTCCGCACATACCTGTTTTCAAAATTGTCGGTATGTAAAATTCAAGTAGCAATTGTTACGAGGAGATAATTGATGGCTATAGAGAATGATGATATAGATCTGAGCAAAGAGGAAATTGCAGAAATCGAAAGTCAGGAAGAAAAGCGTCTGGCTGAACTTAAAATAATTGAGAAAAATAAAAATAACCTGGCTTACAAAAATTTGACCGGAAAAAATTTGACCGGAGTCAACCTGAGCAATGGGAAAATCAACCATGTCATCATGCCAAATTCCATTTTGATCGATGCAAACCTGACCGGTGCCAACCTATGCGATGCCAATCTCTACAATACCGACCTGAATAAAGCCCGGCTGAACGGTGCGGCCTGTATACAGGCAAATTTTGTGCAATGCAATCTTTCCCAGACGGATTTGACGGAAGCTGACTTTCGAGACGCTTTTCTAGAAAATGCCGACCTTAAAAATGCCTGCCTCAATGGTGCCGATTTCAGTTGGGCTAATTTGAGTTTTGCCACGCTGGAACAAGCTCAATTGATCGAAACGGACTTAACGGAAGCCAACCTGCACGGAGCCAATTTGCGTGGCGCAAATTTAACGGATGCCAATTTGGAAAATGCGTTGTTAACAGATACCTTTCTGAAAGGCGTGGACCTGTCCACTCAAAGCAATTTGACCGTTGAACAAATGGAATCGGCCGATATAGATAAAACAACCATCCTACCAGATCACTTATCGATCACATGGATAACGGAAAAAACTTTCAAATGCAGAATCAATGAAGAAACCGATAAAAAGAAGAAAAAAACTAATGAATAAAAAAACTCTCTTCACCTTCTAAAAGACATCTATCAAAGGGTCCTGGATCTTGAGTCCCGCAAGGCTTCAACGAGTCGCACCCATTCACTGACCAAAGTAAAAATTCGTTCACGAATTTTAGGATCCGTAAGTTTTTCCCCATCAAAATCCGAACCCAGCGCATACACAAAACGTGGAACAATCCAGCATCTAAAGTCGAGCATCAGACTATTCGCCAAACTCACAGGCCCCATATAGCTTGCTTTTCCTCCTGCGGCGCATAGAAATCCAACGACCTTTTCTTTCCAGGCATTACCCCCAAGCTCCAAAAGGTTCTTGGCGGCGGCACTGGCATAAAAATTATAGACGGGAACCGCTAACAGAATTCCTTCTGCCTTGGTAATCCTCTCTCGCATTCGAATGACTCTCTCATCCTCAAAAACAGAGTCTCCATCGCATAAAGGCAAGTCTTCATCAACAAGGTCGATCCAATCCGCACTGTATCCCAATTTTGTGAGCTCTAAAAGAGCCTCTCGGGCAAGCAAACAGCTTCGACTCTTAGGATTCAGGCTTGCAGAAATAATCAAATACGACATAATATCCTTAAAAAAAATTTTCTTCGGAAACCGTTTTAAAATTCTTCTATCAATCTAAATAGTCACCACTCAATCGTTACAAAAGAAATAAGCTCAATGAAAACCGCTTTGATCACAATTGTCGCCATCGTACTGGGATACTACCTCTTACCAATTATAGGATCCTTTATTGCCTTTGCCTTTAAAAGTTTTCTATTCCACTTTATATTAGACTACGGACTTTACATCGTTGCTTTCGCTGGAGGTGGCGGTTATTTTTGGTGGAAGTATCTCAGAAAACTGGATTGAGAAAACGACATTTTCTAACAATTTTCAATGCATCCACGATATTATCCGTCACTGATTTTTCAAATGTGCGGATTAAAAAAGAACGGCATATGATCCTATACTCAAATCCGATGACATCATCCCATAAAGAAAAAAATCGCTTCCTTGATATCTTCAGTTTTAAATTTTTTTAAAGTGGGTCTGCTGTTAACGTCCGAATAACGTTCCACGATAATCCATTGGTCGCTAATACCCGCTTTCTCCAAATAGATTGAAGCCCCCTCTTTCATTACCCTTCCCGAACCATTGGATAAATCCTCTAAAATTGCTCTTACCGAATATTCCAGACTCAAACCATTGCCATTAATTGTATCCGACATCATTAAGACCTCTCGCAAAATTCACCAAACACGTTCAAAAAGTAAATTCATACAATCCCCGCAAAATGAAACGGGGTTTTATTTTGTGGTAAATCTTAGCCTTTTGGGTTAATCTAATAAGCGTTTAATTTTTATGAGCTTAGGTAATCAGTTTACAGTTTCAATTCCGATTTACCTATAATTTTTAATGGATTTTATAACAGATATCCACGAATAAGTATGCGAAAAATTAAGGTATTGATCGTTGACGATGCCGTAGTCGTAAGGAAAATTGTTTCTGATTCACTGAGTGTAGACCCCGAAATTGAAATTGTGGGAACAGCTGCAAATGGTAAAATCGGCTTAGCAAAAATCGAGCAATTGCAACCCGATTGTGTGACCCTGGATATAGAAATGCCGGAAATGGACGGGCTCGAAACTCTCGTCGAAATAAGGAAAAAATATCGCGACCTTCCCGTCATCATGTTCAGCACATTAACAGAACGTGGTGGCGTAAGCACACTTGAAGCTCTTTCTTTGGGAGCGACGGACTATGTCACCAAGCCAGCGAATGTCGGCAGTGTATCCATCGCAATGCAACGTGTCCGAGAAGAACTCATCCCAAAAATAAAATTGTTCTGCTCTAAAGCCGCGGGAGTCCAGCTCCCACAACTGGCAATTCCAGCAAAAAAATTCAGTCCAGCACTTCCAAAAACTCCGGTTACTCCACCAAAACCAACGGAAAAAAAACGAATCGATATTGTAGCCATCGGAGTGTCAACGGGAGGCCCCAACGCATTGGCCGACCTGTTTCCCATGCTACCCGGTAATTTACCCGTTCCAATCGTTCTGACACAACACATGCCGCCCTACTTCACAAGGTTGCTGGCGGAAAGACTCTCATCAAAATCAGAACTGAGTATTCAAGAAGGACGACCCGGCCAGATCATCCATCCCGGAGAAGTATGGATTGCACCAGGAGATTATCATATGGAAGTGGCAAGAGTTGGGACAAGCGTGCAATTGCAAACCAATCAAAATCCACCGGAGAATTCATGTCGTCCTGCAGTTGACCCCATGTTCAGATCCGTACTGAAGGTCTATGGTGCACATACCCTCGCTGTCATCATGACAGGCATGGGCCAGGATGGTTTGAAAGGATGTGCGGAAGTCAAAGAAGCTGGCGGACAAGTGATCGTACAGGATGAAGAAACAAGTGTTGTGTGGGGAATGCCAGGCTTTGTAAGTCGGGCAGGACTCGCAGATAAAGTCCTGCCCCTGAATCAAATCGCGGGAGAAATAATCAATCGTCTGAAATTTGGTCGTTAAAGCACCCTTCTAAAACTCAAGTACCCGGTTTTCTACCTACTGATTCGCCCGGTTTGATACCTGCAATTTTTAATAGCATCTCACCTTCAGCCATAGTGAAATGTTGCTTGCAGGAAGGAGTATTTCTTGGGAGGATAGGTTCAACGTCAATGCCCCGCATCATAGTTGGGAGTGACATCGCAGTCTTAATACCCAGAGCCGACAAACGCGCTACGATATCGCCCGCCAAACAATTTGCCAATTCAGCAACAACGCCCCCCATATCTTCACAGTCATAGGGAATTTCAATACCTACAAATTTGAGTGCAATTTTCTCAGCTGAAGACCTGGGTAAAGTCAACATCAACAACCAGGTTATATCACCAGTAAATGAGATCGTGCCAACCACGCCTTCGCCTACTTTTTTAGAGTCGTCGCTACCGTCAAAACTGGGTTCTTCACCCATAATCATATTGAACACCGAAGCGACAGAGTCCTTGACGCAATCTGAAAGCTCTTCAGGTATAACACCATCCTTCATCTGCAGATCGACCATACTCCTCCTTTGGTCTACAGGGTAAATTCAAAATATAATGAGCATCTCTCACTTAAAAAAAATATGCAGAAAACCCTAACGAAAAAATAAGGCAAGTCCGCATAATTCCAAAACTCATTAAATCTTAAAGTAGCAAATGTTGCTCCCCTGAAAACTCAATCAGCTGTTAATCAAACTCCACATAATGTATGTAAAAACAATTATATAGCTTTTAAATAAAAAGGTCAATCCAAACTGAGTATTTTTTTAACAATTTGATGAAGGAAAGATAAATATTTAAAACAGCACAAACGGTTCTGAAGCTAAACTGGGTATTCCAAAAAAATAGGGTCGGTTTAAAAATCCAGAATATTTAAATCAGAAAAAGCTTGAGGGCTTGAGGGTGTGAATTGGTCATTCAGATAATAAAATAACCTATAAGGGGAACGGGGAGAGTCAAAACCCTCCCCGTAAATCGTAACATGTCATTTAAAAATAGCAGACACTTTTTCATCCAATTGATTCGCGTTGAAAGGCTTCACAATGTATTGATTAACACCTGCCTTCACCGCTTCCATAATTTTTTCTTTATCCGCTTCCGAAGTTACCATAATGAAGTTGACTTTCTTAATCGCATCGCTACCACCGCGAACGGCTTTCAGAAACTCAATGCCCGTCATCTTCGGCATATTCCAATCCGAAACCACTAAATCGACAGGGTTTTCCTGAAGTTTCTTTAAACCCATCGCCCCATCTTCGGCATCCGAAATATTTCCAGGGGTGAAACCAAGTTGTTTCAAAGTATTTTTAATAATTTGGCGCATTACTGCGGAATCGTCAACAACCAGAACCTTTAAACTATCGTATGCCATACGCAACCCTTCCCAAAGAAAATCAAAAAAGTTTGCAGTCTAAATCTACCGACTGTTGAAGGAGAGCAACACTCTCAAGCCCCCGTCCCCTTCCCACTGGACTGATACAAAATCATACCTGAATCTACAGAAATTAAGCACACAATGCAAACTAATTAAACAAGCCCCAGTAGACCATTTCCTAAGAAAAACTACGTCACAACCCTACAAAATATCTATACAATCTTTGTAGTATATTGTAATTAAATACTTAAAGTGATCGTATCGTTCCATCGAACAAGAGCATAAAAAATATTTCAGCCCTCTAATTTACACTGCCAGGAAGTTAAAATCTTCGTAAAGAGTGTCCCGCTCCACAGGAACACGTCCCGATTCCCGAATCATATCGATGATCGTGTCTTTTCGAAAAATCTGATCCGTAACAGCACCTGCCGCATGAGTGATTTTTTCCTCAACCACCGTTCCATCCATATCATCCGCACCGTAAGACAAAGCCATCTGCGCAATTTTTGGAGTGATCATGATCCAGAAAGCTTTGATGTGAGGGAAATTATCCAACATCAAACGCGACACCGCCAAAGCCCTCAAATCCAATTGACCGGGAGTCGTGTGCAAAAAACTGAGATTCGTATTTTCAGGGTGAAATGCCAGAGGAATGAAAGTAAGAAAACCACCCGTTTCATCCTGCAATTCACGTAATCGAACCAAGTGGTCCACACGCTCTTCTGCATACTCAAGATGACCATACAACATCGTCGCGTTGCTTTTCATTCCCGCTTGATGAACTTTCCTGTGAACACTCAACCAATCCTCTGCATCGGTTTTCTCAGAACAAATTTTGCGTCGCACCCGTGTGGCAAAAATTTCAGCCCCGCCACCTGGTATCGATCCCAAACCATGATCCCTGAGCAAGCAAATTGTCTCCATCAAATCTTTTCCCGCAAGCTCGGCCAAATACTCCAGTTCAACCGCAGTGAACGCTTGAATATGCACCGCCGGAAAACGTTCCTTAAGTCCCGACAACATATCGAGATAATATTGAAAAGGCAGATCGGGATGAAGCCCACCCACAATATGGAATTCACTGACCTTGCCACCCTGGTAATTTTCAGCGTCTTCAAAAATTGTGTCCAGAGATTTTGTATAAGCCGTCGGGTCATCTGCCTTAACACCAAACGCGCAAAACTGGCAACTGTTCACACAGACATTCGTGTGGTTGATATGACGATTGTGAATAAAGTACGTACGATCCCCATGCAAACGTTCACGAACAATATTGGCAAGGTAACCAACCCCAAGCAAGTCCGGCGTCTTCCATAAAACAACCCCATCATCAAACGACAACCGCTCACCATTGGCCGTTTTCTCAGCAATGGAAATCAATCTTTGGTCTTCAAATTCAAAAAGCATGTTCAAGTGCCTGAAAAAAATATTAAAAAATATTTTCCTCTGTCAATTTCCAGAACGACAAAGAAACCAGAAAAACAAGAAACCTATCGCATTAATTTTTAAAAATCAAGCCCATAGGTATTTAAACAGACAGGTTGTTGCCAATGCCCACCCCAGATATCAAATCCATACGCAATCCGTGATCACAAGAATCATCAGTATAACGCTCAAACAACCATTGACATTAAAAAATGCCACATTGACCTTGGACAAATCATCCGCCTTGACCAGAGAATGCTCGTAACAAAGCAAAAGAGCCGCACCTGCAACCCCTACTAAATACAACCAATCCAGCAGAGGCTCGCGCCATAAAGCCAGCAGGAACACGATCATGATCGCATGAAAGATACCTGCAAGCTTTAAAGCCTGCCCCACCCCAAACCGACGCGGAATGGAATACAAATCATTCTTTTCATCCGAGACTGCATCTTGACATGAATAAATCACATCAAAACCCGCAAGCCAAAAAACAACCGCCGCACCAAGTAATAATGACGTTAAAGAAATTTCCTGCCGCACCGCCACCCAGGCACCCACAGGAGCCGCCGAAATAGCCAGACCCAACCAAAAGTGAGAATAACTGGTAAACCGCTTCGTTAACGAATAAAAAAATACCAGAATCAACGCAACCGGAGACAAATAAAATGCCAGCGGATTCAACATATAACTGGCAAAGACCAATAATCCCGAAGAAACGAAAAGAAAAAACCAGTACACAACAGGAGAAACCTTTCCAGCAGGAATCGCACGCCCAAGCGTACGCGGATTCAACCCATCAAAACGGGCATCCATCAAACGATTGAACGCCATCGCCGCATTTCTCGCGCCGAACATGGCAACCACAATCCAAAACAAAACCATCCCGTTCGGCCATCCCCCAGCCGCCAGAAAAGCACTCATCACCGCAAACGGAAGAGCAAAAACCGTGTGATGAATTTTGATATCAGCAAAAATGATCTTAAGACTGTTCCAAATATTCACAGAAAACGAAATCCTATCTAAAAAAAGAATCACACCCGTTACTTATATAGAAACCTTACATTAAACATTAAAAACACAAGTAAATTTATTTTCACAATCCAGATGCCCCAAAACCTAACCAGACCGCTACCTAAAAGGCAGAACAAGTCCAACCCAAAAAAACTGAAAGGATCTACAAAAACTCAAACCCCGAAAAAAAATATGCTAGAGTTTTCCATAAAAATAAAAAACCTCAACCCACATTTTCAAACATGATCCTGTACAAACGGTTTTTAGCCTTACTACTACCACACAAAACAACGCTTCTTATAGGAAGTCTGTTTCTAGTCATAGCCTCAGGAACCAATCTAGCCGTTCCCCTGTTCATCAAACAAATGGTAGACGTCGTCATGGTGGAAAAAGACCTCAGCCACCTCAACCAGATTGCCCTGTCCATCGCCCTGCTCTTCCTATTACAACTCGTATGCTCAACACTGCACAATTACCTTTTTGACCTGACCGAAAAGCGGATCATAGCCGATTTCAGAAAAAAAATATTCAACCATCTGCACAATCTCTCACTCAACTTCTTTACCAAACGCAGAACAGGTGAAATCGTATCCCGAATGACCAACGACGTCACCGCCATAGAAAACCTGATAACCGATCTTCCAGCCACCCTGCTCCAGCAATCCATAAGACTTTTTGGCGGCATCATAATCATTATATATATGAACTGGAAGTTGACCTTCATGATTCTGGCCCTGACCCCCATTCTCGTATTATTCGCAAGGACCTTCGGACGACGACTAAAGAAACTGTCCAAAGAATTTCAGGACAAACTGGCCACCGCAACCACCATCATAGAAGAAAACATATCCTGCATACAAATCGTCAAATCCTTCGTGCGCGACACACTAGAAAGAGAACGATTTTCCAGAGCCATAGAAGACAGCTTTCAAACCGCCAAAAGTCGCGTCATCATCTCCTCATTTTTTGGCCCCACCATAGGCTTCATCGCCTTCAGCGTATCCCTCGCACTCCTGTGGTATGGAGGCCGAGCCGTCATCACAGGAGACATCAGTCCCGGCGAATTGATCGCCTTCATCCTGTACGCCACAATCATCGCCGGCCCCATGGGAAGCTTCGCCCGCCTGTATGCTCGCCTGCAAGAAGGCATCGGCTCTGGAGAACGCATCTTCGAAATACTCGACCAGCAGAGCGAAATTCAAGAACCCGCCAATCCAACCATTCTGGCAAACATAAAAGGGAATATAGAAGTCCACAAACTGCAATTCCATTACCAACCCGGACAAGAAATTCTCAAAGGACTCAATTTCAGCGTGCCCGCAGGCAAAATGACCGCCCTCGTCGGACCCAGCGGATCTGGGAAAAGCACCCTGGTAAAACTCCTGCACCGGTTTTATGACCCGACCCGAGGCCAAATACTCATCGACAACGTCCCCCTCACCAGCCTGAAACTGGAAAACTACTGGCAGCAAATAGGCATCGTCCCCCAGGAAACCATCCTGTTTGGAGGAAGCATCGAAGACAACATCCTCTACGCCAAACCCGGAGCCAGCCAGGAAGAAATGAAAAACGCAGCCAAAACCGCAAATGCCCACGACTTTATCCAGTCCTTTCCCAAAGGCTATCAAACCATCGTCGGCGAAAAAGGCATCCGCCTCTCAGCAGGACAAAGACAACGCATCGCCATCGCCCGCGCCATCCTCAAAAACCCACAAATCCTCATATTAGACGAAGCCACCTCCGCCCTCGACAACGAATCAGAATTATTGATCCAGGATGCACTCGACCACCTCATGCAAGGCAGAACATCCATCGTAATCGCCCACAGATTATCGACGATTCATAAGGCGGACCAGATATTAGTGTTGGATGGGGGGCGGATAGTGGAGAGTGGAGATCATGCCAAGTTGATGGAAACAAAGGGATTGTATCATCGGTTGTATACCTTGAAGAGTTTGCAGACGAAAGAGGGAATGGTTTGAAGGGGGA